>Ga0207641_10000009_pt1 | contig 407901 bp, 363 predicted proteins | sample KBSSwiS62_FD_184306 | JGI IMG/M metagenome (GOLD analysis project Ga0207641, IMG submission 184306) | Switchgrass rhizosphere microbial communities from Kellogg Biological Station, Michigan, USA - KBS Switchgrass S6-2 (SPAdes) (version 2) | ecosystem: Host-associated > Plants > Roots >... | reverse complement strand
AGAGCGTCGTCCGCTAGACGAAGATCGCAAAGAAAAGAAACGAATGAGTACAAACACTATTGCGGTGGCAATGTCGGGCGGGGTAGATTCCTCGGTCGTCGCGGCCTTACTGCGTGCTGAAGGACACCAGCTGATTGGACTAACCATGCAGCTCTGGAATCAGCGTCGCTTGGCTGGACGCGAAGGGATGCCCGAGACCGTAACGGGGCGATGTTGTTCGCTCGATGATGTTTACGATGCGCGCCGAGTTGCGGAAACAATTGGAATTCCCTATTACGTAGTGAACCACGAAGAGCGATTCGAGAAGGAAGTGGTGCGCCCGTTTGTCGAAGAGTACCTTTCGGGACGCACACCGATTCCGTGCAGTCTCTGCAACAACCACTTGAAGTTTGACCAGCTACTTGTTGTATCCCGACAGATTGGCGCTCATAAGGTAGCGACCGGCCACTACGCGCGAGTAGAGTTCGACGAAATCTCTAGTCGCTGGCTTTTGAAGCGCCCAGTCGATCAGGCCAAGGACCAGACGTACTTCTTGTTTGGTCTGACGCAGGAACAGTTGAGTCATACTCTCTTTCCTCTGGGCGGTATGACAAAGCTTGAAGTGCGGGAGTTGGCGCGACAATTTGGGCTAGTAATCGCCGAGAAGCCCGATTCGCAAGAGATCTGCTTTGTGCCGGGGGGCGACTATAAGGCCTTTATCGATGCGTATCTCGTTGAGCAGGGGGATGCGCTGCCCGATACGGCCGGCGATCTGGTAACAACGGATGGGAAGGTTGTCGGAGAGCATGCGGGAATCCACAATTTTACGGTCGGCCAACGCAAGGGACTCGGGGTCGCGACTGGCTCACCGCTGTATGTCATCCAGATCAAGGGCGACGCACGCCAGGTTGTGGTGGGCGAGGACAAGGATCTATATTCGCGGATGCTTCTAACCCATCGGAACAATCTGATATCGGTCGAAACCCTTGATCGTCCGATGCGGGTGCTGGTCAAGATCCGGCACCGGCATGCGGGGGCGATGGCTATGATTGAGAGTTCGGGAGCGGGCGCGATCCGAGTAACGTTTGATGAGCCCCAGCGCGCCGTTACGCCCGGACAGGCTGCTGTTTTTTACGACGGCGACGTTGTGGTCGGCGGTGGATGGATCGCTTAAGTTTAAGGCTTAATGGCAACTCTCGCAGTACACACGCAACAAGTGAAAGCTGCTAGGCGTAGATCTGCGCCGGTATTTACTGTCGCCTTTTCCTCAAGTTCTGCCTCATTACTCCCGATGTTACTTTGTATAACCTTGGTGCCACGCGTATGGCACGAAAGTGGTTTGACCGCTCGTACAGGGGTTGGTACGTTACGAGCAATGAAGCCTCTCCCCAGGAAGTGTGGATGGGTCGCGGTGACATGGGGGGTTGGCTATGCGGTTAATGCATCTGTGCTACGCAGCGGTGGGGTTTGCAATCGCACGAATCATTTTCAAGCGTGAACCGATCCCGGTGGTAGATCCGGTGGCTCGATTTCGCGCCTCTGGCCTGATGTAACAAGTAGATAGGGCGCGCGCCCCGTTGCGCACTACTTCGTCGTGCGCGCCCCAATCTGCTTTCCTGCGTTTTCTCGTCTCTTGTGGCGCAGCGGAGGGTCTAGTACTTCCGTTCTCGCTTGGTAATGCGCTGCCCGGTTACTTCCTCAGTACAATTTTCCTGTCAGTGTGCCGCCTCTTTTAGCTGAGTTCCGTAACGCATCAACATTGATCTGATGAAGACCCTTCTTAAAATTGCGCTGATGGTTGTAGTTGTCGGGTCAGCCGCGATTCTCGCCGCGCAGGAAGAGATGCCGCTCGGTGATTTAGCGCGCTCGCTACGTAAAACCAAGGGCTTGCCGTCCCACACCGTAATTGACAACGACAACATGTCGCAGGTCATGCAGGAAGTCGAGAGCCGCAAATTGAAAGGCGCGCCGGCATTTTCAATTGATGAGAGCGGAAAAAATCTTCAGATGTCGTCGCCGGATGTGACATGCAGCCTGTCATTCAGCGCGCAGGCGACGCCATTGATCAGTGAACAGATTGTTTCTCAGGAACTGCCGTTAAGCGAACTAATTAAACTGGATGGTCCGGCGGCCATCGACGGTGACACTCTGCAAGTTCAGGTTTACAACGGCAGTGGATGGAACGTCCGCGAGATTACGCTGGGATTGACGATTGTTCGACATGGCGCTGATACCGCGGCAAAAAGCGGCGGCAGCGCAAAACTCGTCACGGCCGCTACAGGATCGGAGCCAGTTGGCGCCGAAAAGCGCTCAGATGTTACGCTGCTCTATAAATTGAGTGGGGCCGCGGCGCCGTTTGTGACGACCGTATTCAAGGAGCCCCTTGGAATTCCGCTGAGCGCGGACCAGGAGTGGCATTGGGCCATCGTGCGCGCAAAGGGAACCCCTCCGCCAGCGGCTGCCCCGGTGCCGGGGCAATAAATTAAAATCTCGGCACTCTCGCAACGTCTTCAACTTTCCCGCTCCTCAGACTTCGAAAAGCAGCATCCAAAACTATTTGATTCTGCCAACCTTCTTCACCGGGAACAGGGAATTGGCTCTTACCTTCCAAGGCATCCGCGAACGAATCGACTTGCCGTGCGTATGCGAGTTTGTTGGTCACAATCTCGCTTTCGACAATCTTGCCACCACGTTTTAGTTCGATGGTGATTGGATATTCAACGTTCAATCCGTCGTCGGCGCGTAAAACTCCAGATTCACCGATGAATTCGATCGGCGTGCGATAGTCGGAGCGAAACGAGACCATCACCGTGGCAAGTGTGCCGCGCTCAAATTCGAGTGTAAGAATAGCGGCGGCCTCGACATCCCGTGATTCGGTGTCTGCGATCCCGCGAGCGCTTACGCGAACAACATCATCTTGCAAAATGTAGCGCAGGGCATCGACGCAGTGGACACCAATGTCTGCGATAGGCCCTCCGCCTGCGATTGAGGCGTCGTTGAGCCAAGCGCGCACATGTCCGCGGCCGGGAAAAGAAAACTCTGCGCGAGCCAGCACGGGTTTTCCGATCTGCCCTGCCGCCACCCGATCTCGTAATCGAGCCGTAGAATCCTCGAAACGAAACACTTGTGCCACGCCGAGAAGCAGTTTGGACTGGCGGGCCGTTTCGACCATTTGACGACACTCATCGGCGTTGATCCCCATTGGCTTTTCGCAGAGTACGGGTTTTCCGAGTCGAAGCGAGGTAAGCGTATCGGCGAGGTGGAGTGAATTCGGTGTCGTGACAAGAACGGCGTCTACCTCGGGGCAGCGACACAAGGCTTCGACCGAATCGAAAGCATTGGGGATGTTGAACTGTTGTGCCGACTGCGTTGCCTTCTCCATGGAGCGCCGTGAGAGCGCCGTGACCCGGCAGTTTGTTGCCAAGGCAAACCCCGGCATGAGGCGTCTGACTCCATGCAATCCAAAACCGACAATGCCGAAACGAATCATAGGGACCAGTAAACCTGAAATCAGATCTGAGGAGTCGGCGGCCTGCTGAGATCGCTACCCCTTCAACTCATTGGTACGGATAGAACACGAAGAATAGCAGGGACAAGGCGGCCAGGACCCAAAGACCTGGCTTGACCTCTTTCGTACGTTGAGCAACTAGTTTGCAAAATGGGTAGAGGACAAACCCGGCCGTCATCCCAATACCAATGTTGTACGTAAAGCTCATAAGAGCAACCACCGCAAACGCTGGGATCAGTTCCGTAAAGTCATCAAATTGGATGCGGGTAATCGGAGCGAGCATCAGCAGGCCCACGATTATCAATGCTGGTCCATAGGCTTGCGCGGGTATTGCGCCAATAAAGGGCGCGAAGAACAACGTACCGACGAAACAAAGCGCCGTTACAACGGCGGTGAGACCAGTTCGGCCACCCGCTTCAATTCCGGTCGCAGACTCAATGAACGCCCCGGAAGTGGTCGTTCCGATCAACGCGCCGAACGTGGTGGAAAGAGCATCTGCCATCATCGGACGCTCGATTTGTGGCAGATTGCCCTGGTCGTCGAGAAATCCAGCACGCGCGGACAAGCCGATCAGGGTTCCCATGGTGTCAACAAACGCCATGATGAATACGGTGAGGATTACTGGAAAGAAGCCCCAATGAAGAACGCTGCGAATATCCAGCTGAAATGCGATGGGTGCGAGGCTGGGAGGCATGCTTACGAATGATGAAGGTGCGTGCGTGATGCCGGTCGCGAAGGCGACGAAGGTTGTGACCAAAATGCCGATCAAAATGGCGGCAGGAAAGCGACGAATCATGAGTACTGCCATCAACAGGAAGCCGAAGATGGCAACGAGCACTGCGGTTGCCGTGAGGTGACCAGTCCGTACCGGTGCGGCCGCGCTGCCTACGGTGACAATGCCAGTTTCGTTGAGACCGACGAATGTAAGGAATAGGCCGATTCCCACTGCATAGCTGTAGCGAAGGCCAGAAGGGATGGCGTCCACTAACCATTGGCGCATGCGGAAGATTGTGAGTGCGAGGAACAAAATGCCTGCGAGGAAGATAGCAGCAAGCGCAGATTGCCATGAGTAGCCGAGGACTTGCACGACCGTATACGCGATGAACGCATTTTCCCCCATGTAGGGCGCGATGGCGAAGGGACGATTGGCGTATAACCCCATGATTAGCGTTCCAACGATGGCGGTGACAATTGTCGCCACCATCGAGGGCTCGGCAGGAATTCCCGCGGCCTTGAGGATGGCCGGGTTTACCACGATGATGTACGACATCGTGACGAAGGTTGTAATTCCGCCGATGACTTCACTGCCGATTGTTGTTTGAGCTTCTTCGAGGCGGAAAAGTCGTTTCAACACGCGGGACAGGATACAGGAAAGCCTTGATCGGGAGTCAGTTGTCAGAAGCCAGCGTCCTACTTTGCAACTAGGGCTCCGATCATGGATTGGAAAATCTTGAAGCCATCCGTGCCGCCTAGTTCTGGTTCGGCGGATCGTTCCGGGTGCGGCATCATTCCTAAGACATTGCGCCCAGTGTTGCAGATCCCAGCGATGTTCTCGATTGAGCCGTTCGGATTGGCTTCCGGCGTGACTTCGCCAGCACGATTGGTGTATCGGAAGATGATGCGGTCCTCGCGCTGGAGTTCGGCTAAGGTCGCAGCGTCACAGAAATAATTGCCTTCCATGTGGCCGATCGGAATGGTGAGTACTTCGCCTTTCTGGCAACTGTTGGTGAAAGGCGTTTCGTCGTTCTCAATGCGCACATGAACAGGCTTGCATATGTACTTAAGTCCGACGTTTCGTGTGAGCGCGCCCGGGAGCAGTCCGGATTCGCAGAGGATCTGGAAGCCGTTGCAGATCCCTATAACAAGACCGCCTTCGCCGGCGAAGGTACGGACCGACTCCATCACGCGCGAGAATTTCGCGATGGCACCGGTGCGCAAATAGTCTCCATAGGCGAAACCTCCAGGTACGATAATTGCGTCACAACCCTTTAGGTCCGGCGAGTCATGCCAAAGAAACGTGACGGGCTGCTTGGCAACGTGCTCGATTGTCCAGTAAGCATCGTGGTCGCAGTTCGATCCCGGGAAGATAATCACGCCAAATTTCATGACGAGGTCCTTTGAAAGGATTTCTATAAACTTTAGCATGAATGAAATCTCAAACACCCGGCCGACGAGAACGGAAGCAACGAGATGAAGCAGAAAACAAGCAAGACGCTGGGAAAAACCTTCAGTCTAATTCTGGCCGTGTTGGCATCCGTCTTGATGCCAAGAACGGGCTTCGCTCAGACGATCAAGGTAACCTTGCTGGGAACAGGCAACCCTCGCCCCGTGATGAACCGGTTTGGACCAAGTATCTTGGTGGAGGCCGGCGCCGAGAAATTGTTATTCGATTGCGGGCGTGGATCAACCCAGAGGCTATATCAACTAAAAGTTGAACTCTCCGATGTAACAGCACTATTTTTAACGCACCTGCACTCGGACCATGTGGTCGGCATTACGGATTTTTGGCTGACGGGCTGGGTGATGGGAAGAAAAAGTCCGCTTCGAGTCTGGGGGCCGGCGGGCACCAAGGAAATGACGGCGCACCTGGCCGAAGCGTTTGCCTTCGACATACGAACGCGGCGCGACGTTGATGAGCAACTTCCCGGAAATGGTGTCGTAATGGTGGCGAAAGATGTCGATGAAGGCGTTGTATACGAAAGCAACGGCGTGAAGGTAACGGCGTTTGCGGTCGACCATGGTGCGGTCAAGCCTGCTCTCGGATACCGCGTGGACTTCGGAGGGCACTCGGTCGTGTTGTCGGGAGATACACGATATTCGGAAAATCTGATCCGATTTGCTCAAGGAACAGACGTGCTGGTTCACGAGGTCATTGACGTGGAGGCTTACCAGAAATCGGGTACGCATTTCACGCCCGAGCAGCGTGAAAAAGTGATCAGCCATCACACGACTCCCGAGCAAGCGGGAACGGTGTTCTCCAAGGTGAAGCCTAAGCTTGCAGTTTACTCGCACATTGTGCCGCCGGAAGTACCTACGCTGGTGGAGCAAACACGCAAGACGTACAGCGGTCCCTTAGAGGTTGGAGCGGACCTGATGCAGATTGAGATCGGAGAGCGAGTAATGGTTAAGCAAAAAGCAGAATAGGTGGAGGTGGAGAGAAGGCCGTCCCTCGCGAGTGCACGGCCTTCGGCCAACATTAGAAGGTATCGTCGAGCGGAGGCGGTGGCGGCGGAACCTCGGCCTCGCTGAGCGGTGGCAGCGCCAATATTACCGGCTTCGATGTCGTACCGCCGGGTCCAATTTTCTTCTGGAAGTACATGAAGTGATCCCCAGGCCCGGTGCCGCGGATTGCTTTGAGCTGCCGCCATTGTTCGGGGGAGAGGACTCTTCGAAGATTCAGGTTCATTGTGGTGAACTCCCGCTCGAGCTTTCCGCGCGCTGAAAGAGTCTGATCGACTTGTGCATTGATCTGACCTTCGTCTGGGACATCTGCATCAAGCAGGTTCTGCAGCTTCAGATCCTGCTTTTCCATGTCAGCCCCGTAGTCGATCAGTTTCATTTTGTGTTCGTAGAAAATCTGGTCGAGTTGGGAGATCTGATTGTCAGTGAGTTGAAGCTTCTTGGCGGTTTCAGAGTTCTCCCACCACTTGCCCATCATTGGGCGCTGAATAAATACACGATTACCACGAGTGGCGTGCGGAGGTTCGGGGGTAGGCGGCGTACCTTGCGCGTGCAGGGCGGCAGCCGTGAAAAAGAGGAATGCGATGGCACAACGTCTAATTGACATGGCGAGATTGCTCCTTGGAGAAACTGGGTGACGCGAAACTGGGTGTGTCGCCTGGCGAAGTGCGAGTCATGTCTTCCACCAACAGAGTGACTGGTTCCAGCGCAGCCGGTGTATCGCGCTGAAGGGCTTGCTCGACCGCCAGGAGAAGCTCGTGATCCGAATTCGGCGATGTCTGTGAGACGGACGTTTTTGGCGCTGGTGCCGCTCGCACCAATAGAAAAGCGAAAAGTCCCAGCAGAGCGAGTGCTGACGTCATCCGCGACCCGAAGGTCAATCGACGTTGTGGGGCGGCCGCAATGGTCGAATGAATTTGCGCGGCCTGTCGAGTCCAGAAATGGCCAGGTTGATCGGTCGCTTCGCGCGCCGCGGCCGAGAAGACACTGAGACTGGTTTCCAATTGCGCTCGTTCTGCGCGGCACGAAGCGCACGCTAGCAGATGATCTTCAGCCGGAACGCTGCGACTCGTCAGAGCTTCCAGCACGCGATCGTCGTGAGAATTGTGGCTCATCGCCATTGTTGCTCCTTCAATTTATTGCGAACTGCATGCACAGCGCGAAACAGGTGCGTCTTGACACTACCCACCTGCAATCCTAGAATCTCGGCGATTTCGTTCAGCTCCAACTCTTCCACGAACCGCAAAGCAAAGATCGTGCGCTGCTGCTGGGAAAGAGATCGCGCGGCCTCCCAAACTGCTTGCACCTCGGCGCGGACGAGCAGCGCTTTCTCCGGCGTCGGGTTGGGGCAAGCAAATTCAAGGGTTTGCCTCTGATTGTCATCGGTGGAGAGGCCCACTAACTGTTTCCAAAAACGAGCCCTGCGGTTGCGAGCGTAATCCTTCGCGAGATTGATTGCGATCCGTAGAAGCCATGTTTGGACGCTGCACTCTCCACGAAACCGGCTCAGGCTTTGATAGGCGCGTAGAAAGCATTCCTGAGTGAGGGTGTCGGCTTCATCGAGATCGCGCACCAGCAAGACCAGAACCCGATAGACCCGGCGCTGGTGGGTGCGAACGACCTCGTCAAACTCGGCGATGGATAACGCCTGAGTCGAAAGTGCGGGTCGGACTGTGTCGCTCAGCACGTTCTCCATCAGGATTGATCTCTTCGGCTATGAGAATGGACGGAATCCGCTTGCGAAGGTTTACATCGGCCTTTGTATTGCATGATTTATTGTTCCTGTGGGATTCGAGGGGCATCGAAGAGCTATGGATATCGGAGATCATGCGAGGGTCACCGGCAGTGCGCTGAAGAACTGGCTGGTCGGCCAGATCCAAGATTCGATCATCGTGGGTCTGATCTGGCTGCTTGGACTTTTGCTCATCAAAGTTCCGCTGGCGCCGTTTTGGGCATTGCTAGCGGCCGCCCTGCAATTCATTCCGCAGGTTGGGGCGGCACTCGGGATGGTTGGGCCGGTCATTGCCGCATGGCTCAAATGGCAGGATTGGGAACACCCTTTGTACGTGCTGATCTTGTATGCCGCGATCGTCATCGTTGATGGTCTTGTCTTACAGCCATACATCATGCGCCGCACGGCGAAGGTGCCCATGTGGGCGTCGATCCTTGCTCCCATCGTTATGGGTATCATTATTCCGTTCTGGGGCGTCTTGTTAGCGCCGCCGATGCTGGCCGTGCTCTATGCCTACAAAGCTCGCCATGCCAAGCCATCGGAGCCCTGACCTTAGCAGTCGGATGCCCGGAGACGGCTAAGCTGCTGCATGTCCGTGCTATAATTTGTGTTCGCCTGCGTGCGTTTTGAGGTACTGAAGTGATCTCGTCTGGGCGAATCCTGTTTCTTAAAATCGCAATTCAAGTCCCTTAGATACGAGGTATTCCCATGTCCGGCCATTCAAAATGGGCAACAATCAAGCACAAGAAGGGCGCGCTCGACGCGAAGCGTGGCCGGATTTTCACCAGGCTAATTAAGGAAATTACGATCGCCGCAAAGAATGGAGGCGGGGACGCCGACGCAAATCCGAGGCTTCGAACGGCGGTCGCGGCAGCGAAAGCCGAGAACATGCCCGCCGATAACATCAAGCGAGCGATTCAACGCGGAACAGGCGAACTGCCTGGCGTGAACTACGAAGAGTTCACACTTGAAGGGTACGGGCCAGGCGGGGTGGCGCTGCTCGCGGAAATCAATACTGACAATCGCAATCGTACGGTGAGTGAGATTCGCCACGTGTTTGGCAAGAACGGCGGCAACATGGCTGAAGCGGGCGCTGTGTCGTGGATGTTCCACAAAAAGGGCGACATTGTGATCCCGAAGTCTGCCGCCAAGGAAGATGATTTGATGGCCATCGTAATTGAAGCAGGCGGAGAAGACCTTCGTGATGATGGCGACAACTGGGAAATTCTTACCGAACCGTCAGCGTTCGAAGGCGTTTTGGAGGCGGTGAAGAAGGCGAAGTATGAGCCGAGTTCGTCGGGCGTAATGATGATCCCGCAGAACTACATCAAGCTTGAAGGTTCGGCCGCATCCACGATGATCCGATTGATGGAAGCCCTCGAAGAGCATGACGACGTGCAGAACGTGCACTCGAATTTTGATATCGACCAGAAATTGCTCGAAGAGGTTGCTGGTTAACTGTATTGCGGGTTGAGACCAGAGCCGTCCGCGAGGACGGCTTTTCTTTTGCAGATTGCGATAACTGCGCTGGGTACTTTTCAACACGTTTGTGGGAAATTCTGTGGATAACGTCCGAGTATTCAATTTAAGTTGCTCAGAGACAATACCTTCCACTCCTTGCACAAGATGAAGTGCGACTGTTGGCATTGCAGTGGTCTTTTTCGTATTTTGCTTGATTGATTTGAAAACACGTGAAGACTCGCCTCGACAAATTGTTGGTGGAACGCGGTCTTGCTGCCTCGCGTGAACGCGCGCAATCGATGATTCTTGCGGGAAAGGTTTTGGTTAATGAGCAAAAGGTTGAGAAAGCAGGGTCATCGGTGGAAGACGACGCTCCGCTCAGAATCTTGGGCGAGCAACTTCGGTACGTTAGTCGCGGCGGTCTGAAACTTGAGAGAGCGCTGGAGTGGTGGAACATCGACGTATCTGGTTTGGTGTGTTTGGACGTAGGCGCATCGACGGGCGGGTTCACCGACTGTCTGCTTCAACGGGGAGCCGCACGCGTAGTTGCTGTGGACACTGGTTACGGGCAGCTCGACTTCAGGCTTCGGAACGATCAACGGGTTCGCTTGATCGAGAAGCTTAATGCCCGCTACTTGAAGTCCGAGGATCTCGGCGTAGCCATTGACGTGGTTGTCATCGATGTTTCGTTCATCTCGGCAACGTTGGTGTTATCGGCTGTGGTGAATGCAGCGTTCGCGGCTGAACGCGCTGGGAAGCGGATCATCGTTCTGGTTAAACCCCAGTTCGAAGCAGGTCGCGAGTACGTGGGCAAGGGCGGGATCGTGCGCGACGAACGCGTTCAGAACGGTGCAGTCGAACGAGTCCGGGGGAAATTGCTGGAAATCGGCTGCGCAAGAACGGAGTTCATCGAATCGCCGATCCTAGGTGCAGAGGGAAATCGCGAGTTCTTGCTGTTAGGCGCGTGGTGAAGGCTGTATTGGCGACCCGAAACAGTTGTGCTCTTCGATTCTGTACAATTCCACCTTTGCCGTTAACAACCCATTATGGAAACCTTTCAGCTGCCGATGGATCGACGCAAATCGGTCGCAGTTTTGTCGAAGCCGGCGAAACCTGAGCTCGCCAAAATCTTGCCAGAACTTCTCGCGTGGTTTGGGAAACACAACTACAGCGTGATGGTCGATAAGGAGACGATCGTCTATACGAAATGGTCGGAAGTAGTGGCACGTACGGAGATGGCGTCGCGTTCGCTCGACCTGGTGGTTGTGCTGGGCGGCGACGGCACACTGCTTTCGGCGGCCCGAGCGGTGGCAAGAGCAGGGGTTCCCGTACTTGGGGTGAACTTAGGCTCGCTAGGATTTCTGACCGAGGTGCCATTGGCGGAGCTGTATCCGACTCTGGATGCCATGGAACGAGGCGCCTGCGGACTGGAGTCGCGGTCCATGGTGAATTGCGAACTCCATCGCGCGGGGGCGTGCGTTTCCACTTATCAGGCGTTGAACGATGTTGTCGTCAGCAAGAGCGCGATTGCCCGCCTCAACAATTTCGATTTATTCATCGATAAATCATTTGTGTCCAATTACAAGGCCGACGGACTGATTGTTTCCACGCCGACCGGTTCGACTGCGTATTCGCTCGCAGCGGCGGGACCGATTCTCATGCCGAATGTGGATGCGTTTGTGATTACGCCTGTCTCCCCGCATTCCCTTACGCATCGCGCGCTGGTTGTGCGCGACACCGCGGAAATTGAAATCGTTGTTCGAACCGGCGATGAAGAAGCGTACCTGAGCGTAGATGGGCAAGTCGGTATGCCAGTCCATGACGGTGACAGGGTTGCGTGTCAGAAAGCGAAGCATGGTGTGAAGCTGGTGCGAAGGAGCAACACGTTTTTCGACGTCCTTCGCACGAAGCTGAAGTGGGGGCAAAGATAGCAACGGACTAGCGGATACCGGAAAGTCAAAAATAACCATGGCAAAATGCAGCACTGCGCAGTGGATTGCAATCCTTTTAGGCCTTTCGACACTCGGATTCGCGCAAGCAAAACCAAGCGCCGACCTCATCGTTATGAACGCCAAGATTTGGACCGGCGACGCTGCGAACCCATCCAGCGACTCGGTGGCGGTGCTTGGCGATCGCATTGTCGCAGTGGGCGCCGTAAAGGACGTGGAGTTGTGGCGCGGGCCTGCCACGAAGGTGGTTGACGCTGGTGGACACCTGCTGGTGCCAGGCTTCAACGATGCGCACGTCCACTTCACACCCGGAGGAGCTCAACTCGACTGGGTGCAACTCAACGACGCTACCAGCCAGCAAGAGTTTGTTCGTCGAATTGCCGAGCGCGCCAAAGCGATTCCGAAAGGTGAGTGGATTCTGGGCGGTGATTGGGATGAGACGAAATGGACGCCACCGAGTCTTCCAACTCACGAAGCCATCGATGCGGTCACCTCGAACAATCCAGTTGCAATTAGCCGATACGACGGCCACATGATTCTCGCTAACGCGGCCGCCCTAAAGGCAGCAGGCATCACGTCCGCCACGCAGGACCCGCCTGGAGGAAGTATTGTGCGTGACGCAAGCGGCAATCCCACCGGAGCTCTGAAAGACGCAGCGATGGATGCGGTCTTTAAGGTTGTTCCCCCAATGTCACACGATCAGCGCCTGCATGCTGTCAAGAGAGCGCTGGGCCACGCTGCGTCGCTGGGCGTCACGAGTGTGCAGGATATGAATCCGGAGTTTGCCGATATTGCTGTATACGCGGAGCTAGCAGAGAAGGGGGAGCTGACAACCAGGATTTATGCAGCCCCACTTATAAGTCAGGTTGATGACCTTACCAAGATTGGCATCCGACGATCGTTTGGCACGCCTTATCTGAGAATTGGGGCATTAAAGAGTTATGCGGACGGGTCTCTTGGGTCTGCCACCGCATATTTCTTTGAGCCGTTCGTAGACCAACCGCAGAATCGAGGGTTATTGTCTGATGCCATGCATCCCGTTTCAATGATGCGAGACCGGATGATGCGAGCCGATGCGGCGGGATTGCAACTGTGCACGCATGCGATCGGCGACCAAGGGATTTCTATCATTTTGGATATCTACTCCGAAATTGAGAAGGAACACGGCACTGCCGATCGACGTTGGCGAATTGAGCATGCTCAGCACATGGCGGCCAAAGATTTCGACCGATTTGCGTCCATGCATGTCATCGCGTCCATGCAGCCATATCACGCAATCGACGATGGTCGTTGGGCGGAAGGTAGAATCGGCCACGATCGTGCCAGCAGGACGTACGCGTTTCGCACATTCCTGGATCATGGAGTGCGTTTGGCATTTGGCACCGATTGGAGTGTTGCACCATTAAATCCGATGCTGGGTGTATTTGCGGCCGTGACGCGCGAGACGTTGGATGGCAAGAACCCCAAAGGTTGGTTCCCTGAACAGCAGTTGAATGTGGCTGAGACGGTGTCCGCGTACACGATGGGCTCCGCGTACGCGGAGTTTCAGGATCAGGAAAAGGGATCGATCACGGTCGGGAAGCTGGCCGATATGGTTATCCTGAGCAACGACATCTTTTCGATCCCCCCGGACAAAATAAAAGACGTCAAGGTGACGAAGACATTTGTTGGGGGAAAACTCGTTTGGGACTCCGATGGAGCGAAGGCGATTGATCCGAGCGTCCGATAGCGGCTTGCGCGAGCTGACTCTTGAAACTCGCGGCTTGAAATTGAACTATGCAATCGGTCCGGAAACTGGGCCCCCTTTAGTTCTGCTTCATGGACTGGGGCGCAGCTGGCATGTCTTTCTTCCCCTGATTCCGTCACTGTCCCTGAGGTGGCAGATCTACGCCGTGGATTTGCGAGGACATGGCAAGTCCTCGCATGTGCTCGGGGGATATCACGGCACGGAGTATGCCGCTGATGTCGCGGCTCTCCTAGTGGAACGCGTCTCACAACCAGCCGTCATCTTCGGGCATTCACTCGGCGGGATGATTGGAATGTGGACGGCAGCGCATCATCCCGATCTCGTGCGTGCGTTGATTCTCGGCGACAACATGATTCTCTCGACCAAGCTCCCCACGGGGTACCCATCCCTGTTTGCGGCGTTGCGAGATCTCGCTCGGAGCGGCGCTTCGGTGGAAGAGTTGGCGCACGGGCTTGCGAGGATTCGGATTCGGGTCCCGGGAACCGATGAAGCTATGGACCTGGGAGAACTCCCGGGGAACGACGAAGCGTATCTACGATCGTGGGCCCGGTACCTACAGCAGGTGGATCCTGAGGCCTACGAAATGACGTTGGATGGCTCGTCGATCGAGGACTGGGACGGGGAGGAAGTTATGAAACAGATTCAGTGCCCGACGCTGTTACTTCAAGCCAGTCCATCGTTGGGCGGAATGATGTCCGACAATGACGTGCAGCGTGCCTGCGCATTACTGGCGCATCCGGTAAGGGTGAGATTCCCCACACTTGGCCATGCATTGTTTATTCAAAATCCTGAACCGATCTTGAGATCTGTCACAAACTTTCTCGAATCTCTCGAGCCTTAGCGCTCGGTACGCAACAGGTCGCGAATGGTTTCGCGTCTGCGAATGAGATGGGCTCGGTTTCCCTCGACAAGGATTTCAGCGGGACGAGGCCTTGTGTTGTAATTCGAGGAAAGGGAAATTCCATATGCCCCAACGTCCAGAATAGCCAGAAGGCCACCCTCCGGAACTACCGGCAGTTCACGATCGCGAGCAAAGAAGTCACCCGTCTCGCAAATCGGACCGACAACATCCGTGATCTCGCGAATCGGCGAGTGATCCGTGTGGATGGGAATGATTTCGTGAAAAGCCTTGTACAACGAGGGGCGCATAAGGTCGTTCATGGCCGCATCCACAATCACAAAGCTCTTGCTACCGTTGGTCTTGCGATACAGAGCGCGAGTAAGCAACACTCCGGTCGGTCCGACGATGGATCGGCCTGGTTCAAGCAGAAGATGGACACCGAGGCCATTGAGCGGGCCGCATATCGCTTTTGCGTAGGCTTCCACCTCTTTCGCGAAATCGTGACTTTCTGCACCTTTGTAGGCGATTCCGAAACCGCCGCCTGCATCCACATATTGGATTGAATGTCCATCTGATCGCAGGTCGCGGACCAGATTAGCTACGCGTTCCATTGCGGCGCGAAATGGCGCAACGTCGGTGATTTGTGATCCGATGTGAACACTAACCCCCGAAATGCGTAGGCTCGCTAGTTCGGCAGCTCGGCGGTACAAATCGCGAGCCTGCGCGATTGGGATACCAAACTTGTGCTCCTGAAGACCAGTCGAAATGTAAGGGTGCGTTTCAGCAGAAACATCCGGGTTTACACGCAATGCCACCGGTGCAATCTTTCGAAGCTGCTTCGCCACGCTAGCGACCCGCTCTAGTTCTGAATTGCTTTCAATATTGAAAAGCAAAATGCCCGCCTTGATCGCTTGAGCGATTTCAGCTGCAGTCTTTCCAACGCCGGAGAAAACGGCGCGCTTAACCGCCAGCGGGCTCGCTTTTCGTACGCGTTCGAGTTCACCGCCGGAAACGACGTCAAAGCCGTTCGAGCCCACGGCCACAAGGCGCAGGATACCCAGAGTGGAATTGGCTTTTACGGAATAGCAAACGGTGTGTGGGATATTGCGAAACGCTGTGTCGAACACTCGAAACCGCTGCTGAAACATGTTGGCTGAATAAACATAAAGGGGCGTGCCGTATCGCTTTGCGAGTCGAGCGAGCGAGACTTCGTCACAGTGCAGATCGAAGCCATCGACCGAAGTGCGATAGCCAAACGCTGGAGGTCGCACGTTGAAATTTGTAGATGATCTGGTCACTTGCGTTTAGGAGGAGTTTCTTTCACTTTGATGGCGACCACCGTCTGATCGTCGAAAGACTCGACCCCAGCAGAGTATTTCGCAACCGCTTTGAACAGGGAAGTGACCACGCACTCCGCTGATTTCTCTACACAACCTTTAACGACTTCTTCGACTCGATGACGCCCAAACATATCTCCGGCCTTGTTACGCGCGTCCAATATTCCATCGCTGAGGAATACGAACATGTCGCCGGGTTTAGCGCGAAAGGTATATTCCTCGTAGTCGGCGTCGTCGAATAGCCCAAGTGGAAGGCCGCTCGCTTCGATCGGTTCAATCTTACCGTCGTGGCAATACAGCGGACGTGGTAGTCCGGAGTTCGCGACCTGGAGAGTTCTTCTAGCATCGTCCCAGACGACGTAGATAATTGAGACGTACTGGCCTTCGATGCGGCGCTCTCCAAGCGAATTGTTGACCGCCGAGAGCATTTCTGCTGGGCCCGGTTCAATCGGTGCATGAGATCTGACTATGCCGCTGACGAGCGCAGCGTAGATGGCGGCCGGTGCCCCTTTACCGCTCACATCTCCGATAATGACCCCAAGCCTGTTCAGAGAATAGTTGAGGAAATCGTAGAGATCGCCGCCAATCGCTCGAGCGGGCAAGAACTTCGCTGCGACCTCAAGGTTCGGCAGCTTCGGGTGCTTTTGAGGTAGCAGGCGGAACTGAAGTTCGCGTGCGAGAGCAAGATCGCGCTCCAGTCGCTGCTCTTGCTTTGCGATTTGTTCATACAAACGAGCGTTCTCAAGGGCAATAGCGACTTGCGCCGCCAAAGTCGTGACGGTGCGCTTGTGGTCTTCAGTGAAAAACCCGCGTCTGGTGTGCTCGAGATCAAGCACTCCAATGACGTTGTCTTTGTAAATCAGAGGCACTGCCAATTCAGATCGGGTTTCGGGGTTCAAGAGGATGTAGCGTGAATCTTTGCTGACGTCCGGCACCAGAACTGTTTCTTTGTTTTGCGCGGCAGCGCCGACCAATCCCATCCCCAATGGAATGTCGTGCTTCAAGTGAATATTTTCGTTGAATCGCAAAGCGAAACGATGTTGTAGCTTCTCTCCGCTCTCGTCAACCATCAGGATGCTGAACATCTGGTAGTCAATCAGCCTGCGGAGCAGCTCGGCGATGCGAGCGAGAAGGCTATCGACGTTCAGGATGGACGTCAGCTCACGTGCGATTTCATTGAGCAGAAGCAGGGTTCGAGCCTGCCGAGTAGTGCGGGTGTGCAAACGAGCATTCTCGATGCCGACTGCCATTCGTGAAGCAATCAGTGTGAGAAGACGTTTGTGCTCCTCGGTGAAGTAGCCAGGCTGTTGTGCTTCGATATCGATGACGCCTATGACCCTGTTTTTAACGATCAAAGGGATAGCAAGCTCTGAGCGCACGTTAGGAACCGCGTCGATGTAGTCGGTTTCCTTTGTGACGTCGTCAACAAGGATCGTTTGACGCAGTTGCGCGGCGCGGCCAGTAACACCTCTTCCAACCTTTACACGTGCACGTTCAGCCACTTCTTTCGGGTATCCCTGGTGAAACCGCACGTACAACTCTTGTGCCTTCTCGTTCAAGAGCAGGATCGCAAAGATTTCGTAGTCGATTACCTTGCGAACGAGCTCTGCAACACGCCGGAGGGTGGTTTCGAGGTCGAGCGTAGTGTTAACAACGTCTGCGACTTCTAACAAAAGGGGCTCGACTTTTGACGTCAACTCGGATTGGGATTCTGCAGTGGCCACAAACGCACTATCATACCAGCCTGTGCGCAAGAACCTTTGGGTAAGGCCATTGTGCGACAAGGTACGGTCGTCATCATTTCAGAATGTTTCATTCGCCACGGCGAGCTACTGTGAAAAGATGCAGACATCCGGCAGGTTTCTATATTTTTCGGCGTAATCAAGGCCGTATCCAACGACGAATTCATCTGGGATGGTGAAGCCGACATAGTGTGCTTCAATCGGTTGCTTCCGGCGAGATGGCTTGTCGAGGAGCGCCGCAATGCGCAGTTCCTTCGGTTTGCGTGCGCGCAGTAGTCGTTGGATATAGTTCAACGTCAGCCCGGTGTCGAGAATATCTTCGACCAGGATCACGCTGCGGTCGACCAGCGACTGTTCAACGTCCTTCGTCAGGCGTACCTCGCCTGTCGAATCCCACGTTTCCGTCGTCCCAGTCCCTTCGAGCACCTGCGCCGCGGACGGCCGTTTGCCGTAGCTGGAAACGCCGATAAAATCGAAAGTAGCATCCAGATCGACATGCCTCGCCAAGTCGCTCAGGAAGATTGCGGCGCCCTTTAAAACGCCGAGCAGAACCACGGACTGTCCAGCGAAGTCGCGGGAAATCTCTTGGCCCATCTGGGCGACGCGTTCGGCAATCTGATCACGGGAGAGTAGAACTTTAAGCTCGGGCACGGCCGGAATAGTAAATGCAAAATCGCGAGACGCAAAGCGATGCGTTGCAGCCTCAAAGGTAGCTCAATAGAATGCATCACGGTTACATTTATGGATCTAAAGGGAATTCAGCTGACATGGTTGGGACATGCAACATTTCGCGCGGTGACGCCCGGCGGCAAGACGATATACATCGATCCATGGGTCATGGGCAATCCGGCGTGTCCGGCGGCAGAAAAGCAGATAAAGAAAGTAGACGTCATGTTATGCACGCATGGACACTTCGATCACATTGGCGATGCGGTTGAGATTGCCAAGAAATTCAACCCCACTGTCGTCGGAATCCCAGAATTGTTGAAGTGGATGGAAAAGAAGGGCGTTAAGAATGCCTCTCCTATGAATAAGGGCGGAACGCAGGTCGTGGGGGACATCAAAGTCACGATGGTGCATGCCGACCATTCCTGTGGTATCACCGACGGCGACGAAATCATTTACGGCGGAGAAGCGTGTGGCTTCGTAATTGAATTTGAGACTGGGTTGAAGCTCTATCACGCGGGGGATACGAATGTATTCGGAGACATGGCAATCATTCGTGATCTCTATGAGCCGGATATTGCCCTCCTTCCCATTGGCGATCACTACACGATGTCACCTCGAGAAGCAGCTTACGGTGCGAAGTTGCTGCAGGCAAAAACCGTTATTCCCATGCACTTCGCGACCTTTCCCGTGCTCACTGGAACTCCGAGCGACGTTAAGAAGTTGTTGCCGGAAATAGAAATCTTTGAGATGAAGCCAGGGCAAACAGCAGGCAAATGAAAAAAGTGGGTAGTTAAAAAAATAGGGAAGTGAGGAACTTCTGTGGCGACGAACGATCTAGCGTATTGGCGGATGGGCGGCATAACGGTGGGGGCTGTCGAAGACTATCTGTACTCGATGCTTCCCGCACGAGACGAAGTTCTCACCGAGATCGAGAGCGAAGCGGCAAGGAACAAAGTGCCGATTGTGGGCCCGGCCGTGGCGCGTGTGCTTTATCAACTGGCGTTGATTACTCGTGCGAAGACGGTTTTTGAGATGGGGTCAGCCATCGGCTACTCGACAATCTGGTGGGCCCGCGCGGTGGGAGACGGCGGCCGAGTTATTTACACCGACGGAGACCGGAAAAATGCGGATAAAGCTCGCAAGTATTTCGAGCGAGCTGGGGTCGCCGACAGAATTACCATCCATGTCGGCGACGCGCTGGAATTGCTCTCCGAACAAAAAGACCAATTCGACATCATTTTTAACGATGTGGATAAGACGGACTACCCTCGTGTATTGAGATTAGCGGTGCCCAAGGTGCGATCGGGCGGGCTTTTTATCACCGACAACACATTGTGGAGCGGGCGGGTCGCTACTCAACATCCGCCTGACGAGAACACGAAAGCAATTCAGGAGTTCAATCGCGCTTTGTACGCCACGTCAGATTTCTTCTCGACGCTTTTGCCGCTCCGCGATGGAGTTTCGGTTGCGATCAAGAAGTGATTTGGTGAAGCGCAGCCTCAGATCGACTTAACCGGGAGTGCGAGAAGATCCTCCACCAAGCCAACCTCTTTTTGCAAGAACGGTTCGGCGTAGGTAACACCGCCGAGCATGCCGTAGTAGCGCGCCATTGATTCGACGCGCGCGCGTATTTCCGCATGCGCTGGAAAAATGTTGCTGCCCGCCTGCTGATCATCGAATTGCGATTTGTAGGCCATAAGTGATTGCAGGCGTCTTTCAAACTGGTCTGTAATGTCCACCACGAAAGTGGGACGCACGTCGTAGTACAAGGTTGCGTAGATGATCTTGAACGGGCGGTGGGGCGGCACGGATTCTTTGAAATGGCTGTCGACCGCAGGCTGGCCCGTTAAAACATCAAGTTTAGCCAATCCCGCCAAAAAACATGCTTCGTAACCAAGCGTAGACGCGGTGTAGTGGTCCGGATGCCGACCTTTCCAGTAGGGCAGGATCATGATGCGGGGACGTTGCTCACGAATCACCCGAGCGACTTTCAGTCGGTTCTCCCACGTGTTTTCTACGCGGCCATCAGGAATGTCCAGTGCTTGTCTCCATGAGACACGGAGCAACTGCGCGGCATCTCCGGCCTCGCGTGCGCGCCCTTCTGCATTGCCCCGCGTTCCCATCTCGCCCTGTGTCAAATCAACAATGCCGGTGCGATAACCACGTTCGGCCATTTTGAGAAGCGTGCCACCGCAAGTCTGTTCGACATCATCACGGTGAGCAGCAAGAGCAAGGATATCCAAAGGTGCGTGGGTGATGGTTTCCGTCAATCGAGGGTTCCTTGTTCCACTGTTACGTTCTCACGAACAATCAAGCGGTGGGCTGCCATTTCTTTGAGCCTTGGAAGGACGCGGTCTACGTGATCGTCCGTGTCAACGAACGTGACGATGATCGGCAATTTTCCACCAACATCGGCAAGGTGAGCGGTTTCTATTTGATGACGACCGAGAAAGCCAAGAACCGCATGCGTGACGGTTGCAGCGTACCCCCCCTCCTGCCGGAGCAAAGTCAGAAGTTCGACATGCAAGGGTTTATGGTGCCACTGATCCGATTCGCTCAGATAGATTGTGACTTGGACTGCCATCACTTTGCGCATTTTACAGCACCTTAGCCAAACTCATGCCAGCCAGCGCCGCGATGAGACATAGAAGATTGTTTGCGACTACATTGGTGAGCATCAATCCCCACTGACCTTGCTCTACGTATGCCATCGATTCGTAGGCATAACTCGAGAACGTGGTGAAGCCGCCGCAGAACCCGACCACCACGAGCAGCCGCCAGCGAGGATCAACGATCACTCGCTGCGTTGTCCAAATCATGAAAAACCCCACAATGAAGCTTCCCGTGACGTTAATGAAAAGTGTTCCGTAGGGAAAGGCTGGGCCGTAGACTCTGGAGGGGAAACGGCTTATGAAGTACCTTGCATTTGCCCCGACGATAGCGCCCAGCGAAATAGCGAGGAAGTCGAGCACGGTGGAGTTCTCCTCAGCACTCTATGTAGGAGTCATCAGCCCACACGGGCGGTTTTGGCGAACTCCATCGCCGTCACTTTAATTTTACTAGAGAAGACTTTGAGCGCCCAAGTCGATCACGAATCGTTGGAGTGTTCTGACCGCGCACGCAGCACAAATCTTATTGACCGATTTTTTCAAAAAACAAACAGATCGATTCAATACCGCGATAGAAATTTGGGATGTGAAACTTCTCATTCGGTGCGTGTAAGTTGTCGTCCGGCAGACCAAAACCCATCATGACGCTAGGAATTTTCAAGACGTCCTGGAAGTCGGTCACGATGGGTATCGAGCCTCCAGATCGAATAAATACTGTGTCCTTCTTGAAAATGTCGTGCATTGCCGCGGTGGCTGCGCGAACGTATTCGTTGTCAGTTGAGACGACGCAGGCCGGCCCCTTACTCCAGACTTTGATCTTTGTATCGATGCCCTTGGGTGTAAGTTTTTTTACGTAATCGCTGAAACGCTTCAAAATGTCCTCAGGATCCTGGTTCGGAACCAGGCGCATCGAAACCTTCGCTGCGGCCTTTGCGGGAATGACAGTCTTCGCTCCGGGAGCAGTAAACCCGCCCGGCATCCCATGTACTTCGAGGGTTGGACGCGCCCACGTGCGATATAGAACGGAGAAGCCTGGCTCGCCGGTAAGTGTCTTCGATCCGACTTCTGTTTTACGATAGTGCTCCTCGTTAAAGGGCAAGCGCTTCCATGCTTTCAGTTCGTCTTTCGTGGGTGCTTTTACCTTCGAGTAGAACCCCGGAATAAGGACTTTTCCTTTCGAGTCTTTCAACTTGCTGATGATCTCAATCAGCGCGAAGAAAGGGTTCGGAGCGGCGCCTCCATACATGCCGGAATGCAAGTCAGTTTTCGCCCCTACAGCTTCGATCTCCGTATAGACCAAACCTCGTAGCCCCACGCACAGCGTGGGGAGATTTGGAGCGAAAAGTTCGGTGTCACATACCAACGCAAAATCAGCTTTGAGCTTTTGTTTCTGCTTGCGAACGTAATCGGCAATCGACTCGCCCCCAACTTCCTCTTCTCCTTCAAAAATCACTTTGACATTGATTGGCAGCTTGCCGCCGAAGGCATTCATCAGCGATTCTAGCGCCTTCACTTCCATCCACAATTGGCCTTTGTCATCGACCGCGCCGCGTGCGTAGATATTGGAATTTCGTTCTGTCGGCTCGAATGGCGGCGAAACCCACTCATCCAGTGGGTCGGGGGGTTGCACATCGAAATGCGCGTACATGAGAACGGTCGGTTTTCCTGGCGCATGGAGCCAGTCGGCATATAGCAATGGATGTCCCTTCGTGGATATCAGCTCGACGTTCTCCATCCCGATGCGACGCAGTTCGGCAGCGACAAATTCCGCCGCTTTTCGAACGTCATCTTTGTGTTCGTCGAGGGTACTGACGCTAGGAATGCGCAACAGGTCTTTCAATTCATTTAAGAAACGTTGCTGATTATTCCGGGCAAAACTCACCGCAGGGGATGCCATCGGGGTATTCCTTTCTGACATGACATGGACTCAAGAGGGCACGATTGCTGCTAAAACGCCTCAGTATAACTGAACGATGAGCGGTGGACCGTGATATGAACACGTACGGCTGTTACGCCCTCCGTCCGATGAGATTGACCGGTCCGGAGTACTCAACTGTATAGATTTCATCTTATGCCGCCATGGTAGCGAACCGCCTTGCAGAGAAGCATTCGAGGTTGTAGTCGGGTTCTCCACCAGAGATTAGTTGGGTCATTAGTTTCGCGGTGATTGGTGCCAAGAGAATTCCGTCGCGATAGTGTCCTGTGGCCACGAAATAACCTGGAATGCCAGCGCTGCCGATGATCGGAAGATTGTCTGGAGTGCCGGGACGAAGTCCCGCCCACGCTTCCAACATCCGGGCTTCCTCCAACCCGGGCATCAAATTCAAAGCCGACTGACGCAAACGCATGATGGTGTCGGGCACAACTTGCTTGTCGAATCCTGCTTCTTCCACGGTGGCCCCAATCACCAAACGCCCGGTGCTTCGTGGAATCAGGTAAACATCCGGTGATCGAACCACGTGTTTCAGGGGGCTCTTCGTCGGCATGACTACAGACAGCATCTGACCCTTTACCGGGCGTGTGGGGAAGGACAATGGCGCGAATTCGCCAGCCCACGCTCCCGCACAATTGACAACCACCTCCGAGGAAAAGCTCGTTTTGGTAGTCGTGACGCCGGTCACATGGGAATCGGAGATGTTGATTGAAGTAACCGGATCTCCCGAAGAGAAGTTTACTCCGCGGTGTTTTGCGGCTTCCTGACACGCTCTGACCAAGTCGCGCGGATCGACACAGCTTTCGCTCAGGAACACCGCAGATCGGCTGACGGGCGATAGTGCGGGTTCGAGTTCGTTGATTTGGGCTGGAGTCAGATATTTTGCACTAGGCCCTGAAGTTGGAGATTGCCCGGCCGCGGGAAAACAGATAGTCCCGTTAGATCTCCAATCGATGTGGAACCCGGATTCGTCCTGTAATTCGAAAACGAACTCGGGATACATTTGAGCGCTGGCATCAGCCAAAGGGCGCAGCGCCTCTGAACCCTCGTCGCCGGAGTTCACCAACATCCCGCCGGCCGCGTGACTTGCCTCCCGCCCAGGTTCGCTGCGCTCTACAACTAATACAGTGCGGCCGGTTTTTCGAAGGTCCCGGGCTAACGACAGGCCAATTATTCCAGCTCCCACGACGATGACGTCCCAAACCTTCACAATCCTCGCCTCGCCGGTCATTGTAATGGACAGGACAGTATTGGACAGGCGCCGACGCGGCTTTCCAAAGCTGATGGCCGAACGACGTCTAAAACAGACCTGAGTGACCTCTGGAAGCAATTGACAGTATTGAGCTAGTGCCCAACAATAGTTCCACTACCGAATCATTCTGGAGAAACCATATGGCCGACGAAAGCGCGCCCGTAGTGCATCAGGACGAAGGAGGCAACGCGGGTAAGTGGATTTTGCTCGCGCTCGCCATTTTGTACGTGGCTGGTTCCTCGTACTTGCTGTTCGACATGCGCGGCAAGCTTGAAGCGTTGGGGAAAGATCAGACCACCAGTAAGGCGCAGGTTGGGGAGCTGACCAAACGCATGCAAGCGGCCGAGGCAGACGATGAAGCCTTGGCGCACCAAGTAGGGCTAACAAAAAAGGAATTAGCAGACCGGTCCGCTGAATTGTTGCGCCAACAGCGAGCCGCCGAAGCGCGCCTGGCAGATCAGCAAAAGAAAGACTTAACCGCAGTTACGGGAGAAGTCGCAGGAGTTAAGACCGAGGTAGGCGGCGTAAAAACGGATGTGGCTTCTACGAAAACTGAACTCGAGGCAACCAAGGCGAAACTCGATAGCACGATCGGTGATCTTGGGGTGCAAAGCGGACTGATCGCGCACACTCGCGATGATTTGGAAACCCTCAAACACAAAGGCGACCGCAACTACTTCGAATTCACTTTGCTGAAAGGCGCAAAGCCCCAGCCAGTCTCTACCGTCAGCCTTCAACTCAAAAAGACAGACCCTAAGAAAGGCAAGTTCACGCTCAACGTAACGTCTGACGACAAGACCATCGAGAAAAAGGATCGGAACCTGAGTGAACCGATTCAGTTTTATAGCGGACGCGACCATATGCTCTATGAACTGGTCGTCTGGACAGTTGAGAAGAACAAAGCGGGCGGATATCTGAGCACTCCGAAGAACGCTCCAGTCCCCGTCAGCGCCAATTAGCGAGGAGAGGAAGCGTTGCTCGTAATAATCGATGTCCCGAGGGCGCTTCCCGTGCACGGTTGATTCTGCTTTCCTGCAACACGACACTTCCATCCGTTGACATACTTGCAACATTTGATGTTAGTATGCATCCGATTCAATCGGACGGAGGTAGTGAGCCTTGCAGTCGCGGAACGGGGCACTTGGTCCAGCAACGCACGGAAAAAATCGTCGGCTGGGTCCATGGAGTACGTCCCTCGAAGATCGCTTTCAGTCGGCGATTCCCAAACTGAACGAGCGTCGACGAAGGCTCGTCCAGTCGATCCTCGAAAATCCCGAAGACACCTATTTCCTCTCGTCACGAGAACTGGCGAAACGTTTTGGGGTCGATGCCGCCACTATCGTGCGGACAATCCAGGTCCTTGGATACGCCCAGTTCGCAGACTTTTCTGCTGATTTGCGTTCGTATTTTGTCACTCGTATTACGCCTTACAAAGTGATGAAGGCAGCGACGCGTGGGAAGCGAAGTGTGGAAGACCAGGTCGAGCAGAGCATCCGCATGGAGTCCGAAAACCTAGCGGCTCTCGATTCCACCGTTTCTCCGCAGAGAATCGTGGAACTAGCCCGAAAAGTTGAGAAAGCGGAGCGCATTGTGGTGGTTGGAATCGATCTGGCGTATTCGTTAGCCTGGTTTTTGGCGTACGGATTGAGTTGGTTGGGTTACACGGCGGAAGCCCCGATCGGTAGCTCAGGAAATCTGCAACATCGAGTGCGCCTTCTTAACGAGCGTGACCTTCTGATTGCGATTAGTTTTGGGCGATGTCTTAGAGACACGGTAGATGCGGTACAGACCTCGGCCTCCCTCGGGGTGGAAACTTTCGGCATCACCGACAACGGCGGGTCGCCAATCGCACGGTATTGCGCCGATCACTGGGTCGTCTCGGTAACCAATCCGACGTTCAACGGATCTTACGTCGCGCCTATGGCCGCGATGGATGCAATTCTTGTTGCGTGCGCTCACATTCGTCCGAAACGCTCCCTCGAGCTCCTGCGAGACAAGGATGAGGAGGACATGGGTGCGCGCAGGTGGTTCACCCCTAATTCTCCGGCCGGTTAACGGAAGCATGGCAAACTCAAACAACTCCACCATCGTCATCCGCGACATTCAAACTTTCGACGAGATTCGGCAAGTGGAGAGTCTTGAGCGAGAAGTGTGGAGACTCGATGACATTGATGTCACATCGGCAACCATGCTAATCGCTTGCAAAGAGGCGGGCAGCATTCTGGTGGGCGCGTTCGATGGAAAACAGATGGCTGGGTTTGCATTCGGCTTTCTAGGCCGGGAAAACGGCCGAACCATGATTCACTCTCACATGCTGGCGGTAGGTGAAGCATATCGGGATCACGATCTTGGCTACCGATTGAAGCTTGCTCAACGAGAACGGGCGCTAGCAATTGGCATTCGCGAGATGACTTGGACCTTTGACCCGTTACAGAGCCGCAATGCGCATCTCAATTTTGCCAAGCTGGGCGTGGTGAGCGACAGCTATCGAGTGGATTTTTACGGCCCGCAAACATCGAGCATACTTCACCAGAACAGCACAGACCGCCTCTGGGTGCGTTGGCCCATGGCAAGCCGCCGGGTTGATAGACGCTTGAAGGGTATGAGTTCCCGCGCGGAGACGCTCGAGGTTGTGGCGAACGTTGCTCCATTGGTCAGGTTTAACGCAAAGGGCCAGCCAGATCGGGACAACCTCGATGAAGCATTGTCGCGACAGCGAGTGGCAATCGAGATCCCCAGCGATATCCTTACCGTTGAGCAACGCGACACTGCACTTGCTCGCGAATGGCGTCAGGCTACGCGGTGGGCGTTTGCGGAAACCATCCGAAGCGGATTCTTTGTTGCGGAGTTCTGTGGGCTGGTCCGCGGTAAACAGGGACCAGGGGTCTACATCCTTGAGAAAGGGCCGATCACAGCCCAAGTTCCAGATATGTAGCGGAACTACGACCCATCAGTCATCAGCCTCCAGGATTCCCGCCCCGTCACAGTCACATGCTGCACACTTTTCACGGCTCGCATGTACTGAGCCCTCTCAAACGCGCTCGGGTCAGAGCATTTGAGCTGGCTCATGCTCCCTTGCATTTGGCGAACGCTTTCGTATTCGTGCGATTCCATCCATTCACGCATACCTTGTTCGAGGTAGCGCAGATGACTGATACCGTTTCGAAGAAGCGTTGAGCAAACCATGGTGACATTGGCTCCCGCCATGAGCAGCTTGATCACATCTTCCGGTTCATGAATGCCGCCCGTGGCGGCAAGGCTTGCCCGCACCCTCGCATACAGGATTCCAACCCACGTCAGCGGCAAGCGCAACGCTTGGGCTGTGCTCAACAAAACATTGGGGGTAACTTCCATATCAGTTAGGTTAATGTCCGGCTGATAAAAACGGTTAAACATGACAATTCCGTCAGCTCCTGCCCCGTCCAGGCGTTGTGCCATGTTTGCCAGATTGCTAAAGAAGGGAGAGATTTTGACTGCGACGGGAATGCTGATAGCTGATTTCACTGCTGCCACAATGTCAACATACTGTTGCTCGACTTGCGAGGATGTTACGGCGGGATCAGTCACGATCCAGTAGATGTTGCATTCCAGTGCATCCGCACCGGCCTGCTGGATTTGTTTTGCATAGTCAATCCAACCTCCAACAGTGGTTCCATTCAAGCTGGCAATGATTGGAACGTTCACCGACTCTTTCGCTTGACGAATGTGATTTAGATAGCCTTCCGAGCCGAGGTGAAACTCATGAAGCTCAGGAAAGAATGAAGTAGCTTCTGTGAAGCTCTCTGTTCCAGCCCTCAGATGATGATCGAGTTCGTAGCTCTCCTGCCGCAATTGCTCTTCGAACAGGGAATACAGCACCACTGCTGATGCACCAGCATCCTCAAGGCGCCGAATGGAGCTGATTTCTTGCGACAATGGAGACGCGGAGGGTACCAGGGGAGTATTGAGAGTCATGCCGAGATAATGGGTCGAGAGATCAATCATGGGTTCTCCTTAAACCGTGGCTCTAAGAAGGATCAACGAAGCGCCACCTACGTTAGTCAGCCGCTTTCGTTTCTGACTTTCGGCTCGCCATGTATTCGTAGAAGCGGTAACGCGCTTCCGCATCGTGTTGGGCTTGTGCCCATAGTTTCTTGGCATCCTCCGGCTTGCTTTTGGTAAGCATCTTGAAGCGTGTTTGGGTCGATAGAAAGTCTTGTACTTTTTTGGTGGGAGTTCGGGAGTCCAGGAGCAACGGATTCTCGCCCGCATCCGCGCGATCGGGATGATATCGGTAAAGCAGCCACTGGCCGCTTTCAACGGCCCCCTTTTGATCCGACATTGCCGTGGTCATGTTGATGCCGTGAGCAATGCAATGAGAGTAGGCGATGATCAAACTCGGTCCGGGATAGGCTTCCGCTTCAAGGAAGGCCTTCAAGGTGTGCTCATCCTTCGCGCCCATGGCCACGCTGGCGACATAGACATTGCCGTAACTCATCGCCATCAGGCCCAAGTCTTTCTTTGGGCCCGGTTTTCCGCCAGCTGCAAATTTCGCAACCGCGGCGCGCGGAGTGGACTTCGACGACTGTCCTCCGGTGTTGGAGTAAACCTCGGTATCAAGCACCAACAGGTTGACGTTTCGTCCGCTCGCGAGAACGTGATCAAGTCCACCATAGCCAATGTCGTAAGCCCACCCGTCGCCACCTACAATCCACACACTCTTGCGGACGAGCATGTCGGCGAGCACCAGTAATTGCCTCGCTTCTGGGGAAAGTAGTTTAGCTAAACGCGTCTTCAAATCTTCGACTCGTTGACGCTGCTCGTAGATGTCCGCGTCATTCTTCTGCGGCGCATTCAAGATCGCGGCCGCCAATTCGTCGCCGACAGCGCTGCCAACCTGCAGTAGAAGTTCGCGGGCAAACTCGGTTTGCTTGTCTATCGACAATCGGAAGCCAAGCCCAAATTCAGCGTTATCTTCAAACAGGGAATTCGACCATGCGGGTCCGCGACCGTCCAGGTTTTTGGTCCACGGGGTTGTTGGCAGGTTTCCCCCATAGATTGAAGAACAACCGGTTGCATTCGCAATCACGGCGCGATCGCCGAAGAGCTGCGAGACCAGTTTCAAATAAGGGGTTTCGCCACAACCCGAGCATGCGCCAGAAAACTCAAAGAGTGGTTCTTGTACCTGTTGCTGGCGAATGGTTGAGATCTTGATGTTCCGTCGATCTAACTCCGGAAGATTCAGAAAAAATTCCCAGTTGTTGCGCTCGGACTCGCGCAGTGCGGGCTGAGGAGCCATGTTGATGGCCTTGAGGCGCGTCTCCGTCTTGTTCTTGGCGGGGCAAATGTCAACGCAAATGCCACACCCCGTGCAATCTTCGGGAGCCACTTGGATCGTGTATTTCATGCCCGCCCATTCTTTGTCGCGGGCGGCCGTTGCCTTGAATGTCTCTGGCGCACCGTCAAGAAGTTTGCCGTCGTACACCTTTATGCGGATCACCGAGTGTGGACAGACCATGGCGCATTTCCCACACTGGATACAGGTGGTGGTATCCCACGCTGGAATTTCGAGGGCGAGGTTTCGTTTTTCCCATCTTGCTGTGCCGGTGGGGAAAGTACCGTCGACAGGGAATGCGCTAACCGGCAACTCGTCACCCCGGTTTCCATAGATTGCTCCAAGGACGTTTCGTTCAAAAACGGGCGCATTGTCGGGGAAGGGTGGCGGCATTTCGAGCGTGCTGGTCACTGACTTTGGAACATCCACCTCAAAGAGATGGGCCAGTGTCTCGTCTACGGCTTTCATGTTTTTCTGAACAATGTCTTCGCCTTTGCGTCCATAGGTGTCGCGGATTGATTTGCGAATTGCTTCTATTGCTTCATCCCGCGGCAGCAGTTTTGAAATTGCGAAGAAACATACCTGCAGGATGGTGTTCATCCGGCTTCCCATGCCAGTTTCACGCGCCACCGAATACGCATCGATTACATAGAACTTCGCCTTCTTCGCAAGCAGTTGCTCCTGGACAGCACGCGGCAATTTGTCCCAAACCTCGTCCTTGCCATAGGGGCTATTAAGTAGGAAGGTCCCGCCCTCCACAAGGGCACTGAGCATGTCGTAACGCTCAAGGAATATCCATTGGTGGCAGGCTACGAAATTAGCTTTGGAGATGAGGTACGTAGAGCGGATGGGACGCGGGCCGAAGCGCAAGTGAGAAACTGTTACCGCCCCCGATTTTTTCGAGTCGTATACGAAGTATCCTTGCGCGTTATTCGGCGTGTTCTCGCCGATGATCTTGATTGAATTTTTGTTTGCCCCGACCGTGCCGTCCGCACCAAGACCGTAAAAGAGCGCCCGGACAACCTCATCGCTCTCGGTTGAGAACGCGGGATCGTACTCCAGGCTCGTGTGGCTGACGTCGTCGTGAATTCCTACTGTGAAGTGGTTCTTGGGTTTCGGCCGCGCCAGGTTGTCGTACACAGCCTTTACCATGGCCGGGGTGAACTCTTTCGAAGACAAACCGTATCGGCCTCCTACCACTAAAGGCATGGACTTTACTGTTGCCAGTCCGCTCGTGAATCCCTCATGCAACGCATTCACGACGTCCATATAGAGAGGATCCCCGGCCGCGCCTGCTTCCTTTGTGCGGTCGAGAACCGCGATTTGACGAACCGTCGCGGGCAACGCTTCCATTAAGTGGCTTACCGAGAATGGCCGGAAGAGGCGGACTTTTAGCAGCCCAACTCGCTCTCCGCGGTCGGTTAAGTAGTCGACCGTTTCTTGAGCAGCCTCAGAACCTGACCCCATCATGATGATCACCCGGTCAGCATCCGGCGCCCCAGCGTATTCAAGCAACCGATACGATCGGCCGACAAGCTTGGAAAGCTTGTCCATCGCGCTTTGTACGATCTCCGGGCAAGCATCGTAAAAAGGAGTGGCGGTCTCTCGGATTTGAAAGAACACATCAGGGTTTTGCGCAGTCCCGCGCAATACCGGATGATCTGGCGAGAGCGCACGGCGTCGGTGTTCGAAGACACGGTCCATATTGATCATGGCGCGCATGTCGTCTTCGTTCAGTAACTCAATCTTGTTTACTTCATGGGAAGTGCGGAATCCGTCAAAAAAGTGCAGGAAAGGAATGCGCGATTCCAGCGCGGCCGAGTGAGCAATGAGCGCCATATCCATCGCTTCCTGAACCGAGTTCGAACAGAGCATTGCCCACCCCGTTGTCCGGCAGAACATTACGTCGCTGTGGTCGCCAAAGATGGAGAGAGCGTGTGTGGCCACTGTCCGAGCTGAAACGTGAAATGCGGTGGGCGTGAGTTCGCCGGCAATCTTGTTCATGTTAGGGATCATCAACAACAGACCCTGCGATGCCGTAAATGTCGTCGACAAAGACCCCGTCTGGAGAGCACCATGGACTGCCCCCGCCGCTCCACCTTCGCTTTGCATCTCCATCACGTGAGGGATCGTTCCCCAAATGTTGGGAACGCCTTCCGCCGCCCACTGGTCGGCCCATTCCCCCATGTTGGAGGAAGGCGTAATGGGATAGATCGCTATGACCTCGTTGACGCGGTACGCAACATTGGCGACCGCCTCATTGGCGTCCATGGTCTTGATCTTGCGTTTCATTGTGATCCCCTTGCGGATTGGGCTAGGGCCGTTTGGGAACAAAGCCCTTTCGCCATCTAAAGCATGAGGGATCAGCGTTTAAGCGTCGGGGTTGTGGATCACGCACGAATGTGATGCATATCACAACTGCCAGTGCACAAAACTTCGTGGCACGCCGCAGTGGTGAAGGTCATCAAACACCTAGAGAGTCGCGATTCGGGGAGCCAGCCCAGTGCGGACGATGATCGTTCTATATGACGGGGTTTGCGGTCTCTGCAACAGATGGGTGCAGTTCGTATTACGCCACGATAAGGACGACAAGTTCAGGTTCGCCGCTTTGCAAAGTGAGTTCGCACAGAATGTTCTCCGACAGGACCCCCCTAGCAATTCGCTTGACACGGTCTACCTCCTATTGCAAGACGCAGGGGGAAACAACCGGCTACTAGCAAGGTCCGATGCTGCGATTGAAATCCTAAGCGCTCTAGGAAGCGGGTGGGCGATGATCGCTAGCGTTTTCAATGTCTGTCCAAGACCGTTACGCGATAAAGCCTACGACTATATCGCCCGTTCTCGCTATAGATGGTTTGGTCGGCTGGAAGCGTGTCCGTTGCCCAGTCCCAACCAGCGCGGAAAATTCCTGGACTTGGAATAGTCCTTACGCTTTGCTTGCCGTCGTTCCTCCGATGTTCACCACCGACATTTTGCCGTGATAACGGTCACTGAACAGAGACCGCGCCGAGACCACTCTTAATTCGGCTTTCTATATGTCTTTAAGCCCGGGAGTAAGAGTGATTTCACGACGTTATTGCCACACAGGTCTTCGTTGTTTAGCGATATTTCTTGTCTCGTTCAGCACATATACGGTACTAGCACAAGGGAACAATCAAATTTCGGACGATCCCCTGATTCAGATTCTCATTCGAAAGGGGGTCCTAGATGACCATGACTCAAAGGCATTGACGTCCCTCGGGTCGGATGCGAAGCGATCAGCATTGCTGAAATTGTTGTGCGACAAGGGGGTGATCAGTTCGACCGACTACAAGGAATTGACCGCCTCGCCAGTCGACCATCCGCCGGTTCCGCGGATCCCATCCCCGTCGCTTACAACAGCAGTTCCGCAGCGCGATCAGGCCCTAGTGATAGGGGATCGAGCCAAGTTAATCCCCGCCGTAGCGCCGATCCGTACGCTGCAAGTTGAGCCTGTTGCTCAAAACGGCGTGATCCCTGATATCAAGCTGGGAAGCGGAGCAAAGCTGAAACTGTACGGAATGGTTAAGGCGACACTGATTCATGACACCTCGTCGCCGTATGGTGCGGACATGCCCATGCCGGCGTTCATTGGCCCTACGTTTGATCCGGGCATAACGGGCGGGCGGGAGTTCCATGCGAAGGCTCGATTTGCCAGGCTCGGCACCAATTTCGAATGGCCAGCGGGGGAGCGCACTTCTATCACGGGCAAGCTTGAGTTTGATTTTGAAGGAAATTTTACTCGCGCACTAAATCGCAACATTTCCACCGTACGGTCGAGTCAGCCGTCGATCCGGTTAGCATACGGCCGCATCGATCACCGATTCGACCAATCCAACAGTGCGTTTGCGCTTTTCGGACAAGATTGGACTCCATTTGGCTCCTCAACACTACCCAGTCTCTTCGAAACGACCGGGGTCGGATTGGGTTTTGGCACGCTGTACGAACGGGCGCCTCAGTTTCGCTTTGGGGTCGGGCACAGAACTGCATCGAGCCGCGAATTCTATTTCCAGCCTGAGCTTGCATTCGTGATGCCGGCTTTTGGCAATGATCCAAAATTGGTCGACAACCAGCTTGGTTATGGCGAGCGGCAGGGCGCAGACTCGAGCCGGCCAGAGTTGCAAGCACGATTTGTTACCCAGTGGCAGTTTGACAGGGCGCCCGGCGTCGCGCCGGCACAATTAATCTTCAGCGGAGTACAAGGGCGGCGTTCGGCGCTTGTTCGTTACAAAGACGTACCTTCAACACATCAAGCCGCCTTTCCGAATGGCGCCGAAGTGGGTAGCGATCGATATGGCTGGACTGCAGAATTGCAATTACCGACACGGTTCGTCACAGTGCTGGCCAAATATTGGAATGGCGCTGACCTGCGCTTTTACTTCGTAGGAAGTTTGTTCTCAAATTTCAACGACGCGACAATTTTCGACTCAGGTACGCCCATAACCGAGGCTCCTTCGAACGACGGGGCATCGACGGTCTTATTTGGCCTGAGAAATGGCGTTCCCGCAGTCGCTCCTCAGCGGCCTATACGCTCACAAGGCGGATTCATAAATCTCGGGTTTCCGCTATCACGCGTCTTTGACGCGGACCCGTCCGGTCGTAATGCAGGGTGGTTGATGTATCTTCACTATGCCTATGATGCGGCAAAACCGAGTGACGTGCGTCGGGTTGGGAACGAACGACAAAAGAACGATCTAGGCGCGCTTACGCTGTGCTATCGGCTCAGCAACTGGATTACATTTACCTTAGAGGAATCGTATTACCGCACGCGTGCGGTCGGAGATCCAACTGGGCAAAAACCCTATCCCTTGTATCGCGGATATCCCGCCCGGGAGTGGCACGATTTGCGTTCTGAAGTTGGTCCAACGTTCAGTTTTTGATGGCCAGGCGCTGCACAATCGGCGGTGTGCGGACATCTCGTTGAAGCATTAGAATCGTCCTGCGCAGTCATTGCACGCACATATCCCGAACGAGGCCAAGATGGCATTGAGTGACCCCGCGAACACGTCCAACACCAGTATTGATTCCGTTTTACATGAGCAACGAAAATTTGAGTGTCCCGCCGATTTCTCGACAAACGCTCACATCAAGAGTTTGGCCGAATACGAGAAGCTCTACAAAGAGTCTGTGGAGGATCCATCATCGTTTTGGGGCCGTATTGCGAGCGAACTTCATTGGTTTAAGAAGTGGGACAACGTACTGGAGTGGAATGCCCCGTGGGCGAAATGGTTTGTTGGAGGTCAAATCAACCTATCCTACAACTGTCTCGACCGGCATGTTGCTAGTGCGCGCAAGAATAAAGCCGCAGTGATCTGGGAGAGCGAACCGGGTGAGGTTCGCACTCTGACCTACCAGCAACTTCACAAAGAAGTCCAGAAATTCGCGAACGTCCTGAAATCATTGGGGGTGAAAAAAGGCGACCGCGTCGCAATTTACATGGGCATGACACCTGAGCTTCCGATCGCGATGCTCGCTTGTGCTCGTATTGGCGCACCTCACACCGTAGTTTTTGGCGGGTTCTCATCGAACGCGCTGGTGGACCGTATTCATGACTCGCAGGCTGTTGCGGTCCTCACCCAAGACGGCTCGTACCGCCGCGGCGCTGAGGTGAAGCTGTTTCCGGCAGTGGAGGAAGCTCTCAAATCGTGCCCGTCAGTAAAGAGCGTTGTCGTTTACAAGCGCACAGGGACTGCAATAAACATGCAGTCGGGCCGCGATCATTGGTGGCACGAGCTCATGGCAAAAGCGTCGGACAACTGTCCCGCCGAACCGTTGGACGCCGAACATCCCCTCTACATCCTTTACACATCTGGGACCACGGGCAAGCCGAAGGGAGTCGTGCACACCACAGGTGGCTATTCTGTCGGGACGTATCTCACCACGAAATGGGTTTTTGATTTGAAAGAGGAAGATACGTACTGGTGCACCGCTGATATTGGATGGGTCACGGGCCACAGCTATATCGTCTACGGTCCACTGCAGAATGGGGCGACTACGTTGATGTATGAGGGCGCTCCGAACTTTCCGGAATTCGACCGCTTTTGGGACATCATCGATAGACATCAGGTCAACGTTTTTTACACCGCCCCGACTGCCATTCGAACATTCACTAAGTGGGGAAATGAGTGGCCCAACAAGCACAAGCTGGACAGTCTCCGCTTGCTAGGAACTGTTGGAGAGCCAATTAATCCGGAAGCGTGGATGTGGTATCACGATGTAATTGGGAAGGGAAGATGCCCGATCGTCGACACATGGTGGCAGACCGAAACAGGACAAATCATGATTGCTCCAATTCCCGGAGCTATTGCCACAAAACCGGGTTCCGCAACGCGCCCCTTCTTCGGTATTGTTCCGGAAATTGTTACGTTGGATGGAAACCCTGTACCGGATGGTTCGGGCGGCTTTCTCGTCCTGCGTAAGCCGTGGCCTGCAATGTTACGCACAATTTATGGCGATCCCGATCGCTATGTGCGTCAATACTGGTCACAAATTCCGGGCTCGTATTTCACTGGCGATGGCGCCAGGAAAGACAAAGACGGGTATTTCTGGATCATGGGACGTGTGGACGATGTTATCAACGTCTCGGGGCACCGTTTAAGCACAATGGAAGTCGAATCAGCTCTGGTGGCGCACGAGGCGGTTGCCGAAGCCGCAGTCGTGGGCCGACCCGATGAAATTAAGGGTCAAGCGATCTCAGCATTTGTCACTTTGGAAAAAGGCAGAGACCCAAATGACGCGTTGAAGGAAGAACTAAAGCGGTGGGTCGCCAAAGAAATTGGTTCGCTTGCCAAGCCTGATGACATTCGTTTTACCGACATGCTTCCAAAAACCCGCAGCGGAAAAATCATGCGACGTCTTCTGCGAGAGTTGGCAACCTCTGGCGAAGTAAAAGGCGACACGACCACTCTGGAAGATTTTGGGGTCTTGGCAAAGCTGCAGGAAGACGAAGCTTAGGCTTTAGCCGGACTATTCGCCGATGCCTTGCATCACTCCGGTACCGCGGGGCGCCTCATGCGGGCCGTCGACAGGCTCCAACGTGACGGCAAACGTCTTAGCTTCAATGCCGGCGGGCAGCGGTGGATTTACGACTACTGCATCACCTTTCGCGTCCGGCTTGAACAAACCTGCCGCGATGGGCGCACCTTGCGTTGGGATAAGCCATAACTCGTAAATCTTGTCCGCTGGGAGCGGCGGCAGGTTGCTGGCAAGGAAGATCAGATTACTATTCTTGCGCTGATAGATAGCTTTCCCTTGAGGCTGCGGGTGCGTCTTGGCCGCAGCTAAGGTGATTCGCTGTGCGTCTGGCGCGTTCAGGCCGTCAAGGATTGCACTGACACGTTCCAATTCTCCTCGATCGTGAGTCGCTTGAGCCATGATGCTCGCGAAGTCCCGGCGTACCATGCCGAGGTCTCGCCAGAGCGTAAACGCTAGCAATGCCATTGCCGCTGCCGCTGCCCATCCCAAAGGTGCCCACCACGAAGCTCGACGACGCTCAGGCACGGCAACTGGAAGACGCGGCTCACGTCCGATTGACGACATCAAGCGCTGACGAGCACGTTGCGGAGGATGCGGCCCAGAAGTCGACAACGCAAAGAGCGAGAGATCCCCGCGCAAGGACTCGAGCTCTTGGCGGCAAGAGGAACACGTATCGAGATGCTTCTCGAGAGTAGCCCGTTCGTCGCCATCCAACGAGCCCAACGCGTAGAGCGCTAGGTCTTCCGCGAATTGTTCGTGCACGCTCATGCCTCGAAGGCCTTCCGAATCGTAAGCAGCCCACTACGTATCCGCGTCTTAATGGTGCCTAGCGGCTCACCCGTTTTCCCGGCGATTTCGGTGTGGGTCAAACCCTCAAAAAATGCCAACTCCAGTGCGGTTCGCTGAGAGACAGGCATGGAACCCAAGACACCGCGTACCTTTTCCAGGGCACGGGTGCGCTCGGCTTCGGACGCTAGATCAGGCTGGACCGAGACAATCACCTCATCGATGTCAGTCTCTGACCGTCGCTTACGCAAAGCGTCAATGGACCGGTTGCGCGTAATCACCGCCAGCCACGCACCCAGACTTCCTCGGCTTGCATCAAATGCCGTCGGGTTTCGCCAGAGCTGCATAAACACTTCTTGCAAGACATCTTCTGCTGCACCGGTATCTGCCAAAACTCGCAATGCCACTGAATACACGATCGACGAATAACGGTCGTACAGAGTCGCCATCGCGCTCTGGTCGCCGCCTCGGATCGCCGACACCAACACGGTGTCGGGTGGCATAGCTATGGTTTCGGCGCTCGGCAAACGATCTTTCGCGTCCTTTCTGAAATACGAATCCGGAACTTCATTTGGATTGGCTTGATCGTCGCTATTTGTAAGGTAACATTACCAGTAACCACGATGCCGCTTCCTGCTAGTCGATCATCCGGCTGGTAATTGGCGCGTAACTGTCGATGCGCCGGTCACGCAAAAAGGGCCAATTTCGACGGATATCTTCCAAGTGACGGAGATCTACCTCACCCAACAGAATTTCTTCCTTGTCGTGAGAGCCTTGTACCAGAACACGTCCGAATGGATCGCTTAAGAAGGAACCACCCCAAAATTCAAGGCCTTCTCCCTTCGCGACGTTTCCGCGGATGTTACCAGTCTCGAATCCCACACGATTCACTACGCCCACGTAGACGCCGTTCGCAATCGCATGGGCGCGCTGAATAGTTCGCCAGGCATCGTGCTGTGCAATTCCAAACTCGGCTTTTTCCGCCGGATGCCATCCGATTGCCGTCGGGTAGAACAGGATACTTGCGCCCTGCAGAGCAGTGAGACGGGCTCCTTCCGGATACCACTGGTCCCAGCACACCAGGGCTCCTAGTTTCCCCGCCGAGGTATTGAAGGTGCGATACCCCAGATCGCCGGGGGTGAAGTAGTATTTCTCGTAATAAAGTGGGTCGTCCGGGATATGCATCTTCCGGTAGATGCCCTCAAGCTTTCCATCCGAGTTAAAAATGGCAGCCGTATTGTGGTAAACACCCGCTGCACGTTTTTCGAACAGTGACGCCACCAGCACGACGTGGTTTTCACGCGCCACAGCCGAAAGTTTCTCTGTAGTCGGCCCGGGAATAGGTTCCGCCAAATCAAACAACACAGTATCTTCGCGCTGGCAAAAATACTGCGTCTGAAATAGCTCTGGCAAGCAAACCACATGGGCGCCGCTCCGGGCGGCGTCGGCTACGCGCTCTAGCGCCTTCTTGAGGTTCTCCTGCGGCTCCGGCCCGCACGACATCTGTACCAGCGCGACCGTAAATTTGTCTGTCGACACTCTTTCTCTCCCATTTCCAAGTCAGGCGCGGGCAATAGAATATCAAACACTCGCTTACGTCTAATGAGTCGTCATTGACACGTGGCGATTGGAGTGATCGTTCTAGTACAGTAGTCCTTCGCAAAGTGTGGAGGTGTGAGTTGAAGCAAGGCAACCATCATGAAGAAGGTTCAGGCATTGAAAGAAAGCTGCATGACCCGGTCGCGGACAAACTTATCCCGCTTGCACCGCTCGATCTGACGAAAATCACCTCGATCGACGGACTTGTTCGTGCGATGGCCAACACCGCGTTTACGGGCCGCCAACTGGGCGAAGCTGCAGACGTTCTAGAAGCAATGGCACGCGATAAAGATTGTTTCGTCGTAATGACGCTAGCTGGTGCGATGACGGTCGCCAAGCAAGGTCTGATCATTGCCGACCTTGTTGATCGGGGTATCGTAAAAGCGATCGTATCGACGGGAGCGTTGATGGCGCACGGCTTGGTCGAAGCCACGGGCCGCGCGCATTTTCGCCACAACCCGGCTCTGAGCGACGAAGAACTCTACGAAGCAGGGTACAACCGAGTCTACGACACGCTCGAACCGGAGCAAAACCTGGATGACGTCGAAAAAGTAATTTTCGAGGTTCTGCAGGCATGGGACACCAACGAAGTACTCAGCTCGTACAAGCTCAACCGTGCCGTGGGCGCTTTCCTCGCAACGCATGCCAAGGGGCAGCGAGGCATTCTCAAGTCTGCCTACGAAAAGAATGTCCCGGTATTCGTGCCTGCATTCACGGACTCTGAGCTGGGCTTGGATTATGCTTTGACCAACCGCGAACGAGCGCGCGACAAGAAACCATTACTTCGATTTGATCCATTCATCGACCTGGAATATTTCGCTGAGACGCTGCTAAAGCAAAAACGCTTGGGAATTTTCACAATTGGCGGAGGTGTACCGCGCAACTGGTCGCAGCAGTTCGGCCCGTTTATTGAACTACGCCATCGACGGGGTGGGGAAGACGTTCCGCTGAAGCGCTATCACTATGGACTACGCATCTGTCCTGAGCCTGTCTACTGGGGAGGCTTATCGGGCAGTCCCTATAGCGAAGCCATTTCGTGGGGGAAATTCGTCCCGCCTGCGGAAGGCGGGAAATTTGGCGAAGTCTTCGTTGACGCTACCGTTGGATTACCTCTGATTGTGGCTGCCGTTTTTGAACGACTGGATCGAGATACCACGAAGACCTCAAGCACAAAGAACGAACGAACCCGGGCGACAAAGTAGCCACCGCACCCTTGGGCTAGCTTCGAACCGAAGGTGGCCCTCCTTCAATGCCCGCTTCCATCCGCGCACTGCCTACACCGCACACCACGATCGGCAGGTTGTGTCAGGTCGTGTCTTGTTATTCAGCGCTCGTAATTGTTGGCGCAGAATGCGAAAAGCAGTTGAATTGAATCTGCGTATGCAATATGAACGCAGGTAATTGCATTTCGCAGGGAGATTTCCCATGCTGCGCCACCGACTCCTCGCTGCCCTCGTCTTCCTCTCGTGCGTTAGATTATCCGCGCAATCTGGCACACTCACTGTCAAAGTGCGCGATGCTGCAACCGAAGAACCGGTGGGTCAAGCGCAGGTCATGCTCTCCACTTTCGGTGGCGGCGCTGACAGTCATCGCGCGTTTACGGACAACACAGGCACGGTCACGCTCGGCGGCCTTAGCGGCGGCAACTACTACCTCGAAGTACGGGCTCCGGGCTATACGTCGAGTCGGGAGAGCATCGATCTCCCGGTGGGTGCAATGCAATCGGCTGACGTGGCTTTGCGTTCGGAGCAAAAGTCGCCCCAAGCCCCTCCAGGCCCAACGGCGAGTGCCGACGAGTTAGCAATACCCAAACAAGCGCGCAAGCACTTCGACGAGGGCATGAAGAAGATCGACAGCGACCCCCAAGACGCTGCCCGATTGTTCCAGAAAGCAGTCGACGAATATCCGCAATTCGCGCGAGCCTACGCAATGCTAGGCGTGAGTCAGTTTCATCTGAAAAAGTTGGACGAAGCAGAGAAAGCAGCCAACAGAGCTGCAGAGATCGACCCGCGCCTGGCAATGCCGCACACTTTGCTGGGAAAGATTTACGTTCAACAGGGCAGGTACAACGAAGCAGAGGCTCAGCTTCTCGAGGCATCCCGACTTGACCCAAAGAGTTGGGAGGCACCCTACGAGCTTGCTCGGTGCTACTACAGCATGAAGCAGTTTGACAGAGCCATGGGTGTCGGCCTACGTGTGCACGGTATGCCCGGAGCTCCGACCACCGTGCATTTGCTGATGGTCGACTTGTACGGTGCTATTCACGACCGTGACAACTCTCTCCGTGAACTAGAGGAATTCGCCAAAGCAGATCCGCAAAGCCCGTACATAGCCGCGGTGAAACGAAGGATCGACAAGTTGAAGAAGAACTGATCTCGCTATTTTGAAACATTTGCCTACTCCGACTGATCAACAAAAAAGGGGAGCCTTTTGGCCCCCCTCGGTCTTACACAAACGTCCTAGAAGGTAAGTTTCAACCCCAATTGAACAGAGCGACGTTCCACGGTCACACCGGCCGCATTCACTCCCGGCGGTGTGCCGCGAGCTCCGACCACGGTACCTACCGTGTTGAAAGCTGTTTCGTCCGCATTAAGGATCGAATTGACAACATTTGACCCCGCAGTTGCAAACATATTTGAATGATTGAATATGTTGAGGGCTTCCACGTGGAACTCAAGTCCCACGCGTTCTCCCAATGCAAATCGCTTTGCTACCGCCGCATCGAAGGTCCAAAGTCCAGGCAGTCGGAAAAGGTTTCGAGGGGATAACAGGTTGGGGTGCAGCTGATACAAATCGGCTGTGCAAGCTAAATTGGCGGGATCGCCCGTATCGAGAATCCCGGTCTGTTGAGTGCAGTAAGTTGCTTGTGTGGTGAATGCACTCGACAGGTCATATAGCGTAAAGGTGTTGGCGCCCGTGTAGGTTTGTTGTTGTTTCGGAACGGAACCGCTTAGCACCGGATAGCAGAAATCGGTGAAGTCCCGCGTACATTGGGCGTCATCGATCGTATCGTAAACGGTAAACGCTCCACCCGTCTGAGCTGAGTACACGCCACTTAGGCTCCAGCCATCCAGAATCTGTTTCCCTACTCCAGACAGACTCTTTGCAAACGGCAGTTCGTAGGTGTACGCCATGACAAAGCGATGCCGGATATCGTTCGAAGAGGTCGTGTAGTCAGCACCCGGGTTGTAGGGGTCCCTGAAACCAAACTGCCCGAAAATACCGTCATAGAAGCTGTCACCGAAGAAGCTGCTGCTGTTGTCCTTCCAGTTTGCGTACGTGTAGGACCCATTGAGCATCAGACCATGCAGGGAACGGGTCTTTATTTCGGCGCTAACGGCGTTGTAGCGCGAGAAACCTTCATTGCCACGCCGGTTCGTCCCGCTGACACCAGTTTGGTTGAGCCTGGAGGTTACACCTGCCGTCGGGTTGCACACTTCATTGATGTCCGGTGCTCGAAGGCATGATCCGCGCTGGTTAAGGTTGTTTAGGGAATAAAGCTTGTCGCCCTTTGTACCTTTGTAGGTAACAGAAGCGATCAAACCCTTGTGAAGAATGTCGTGCTCAATGCCAGCATTCCATTCCTGGCTATACGCCGTCACCATATTTCGATCCAGCATACGTGCGGAACCGGTCACAGGAAATGCTCCCGTGCCTAAAAGGTTCGTAAGAAGCGTGTAGGAATTGGGATCGACTGCACCTTCAACTCCGCCTACGACAGCAGTGTTGTTGTTCGGTGCATTTTGGATGACATTGAACAAGGCATTTCCGAAGTTCTTGTCATAGAACATGCCGTAACCGGCTCGGATCGAAGTACCTCCGTTACCGAACACGTCCCAGGCAAGACCGATACGCGGTCCAAAATTGTTCCAGTCTTGATTGAAGAAGTTGTTCGTACGTTGGAATCGTCCGTCGCGTACTTGAGCGAAGATTGTCTTCGAAGGATCGAGCGGCGTCGGACTTCCCGTCGCATCGAAGTAGAAGTTGGCATCAAGCGCACGTTCTGCATTCGGACTGTGCAATACGCCGAAGTACTCCCAACGCATACCCAAGGTCAAGGTGAAGCGGCTGGTGAGTCGAATCGAATCTTCGCCATAAAGCGAAACCTCGTTGTAGCGATAGTGGCGTCCAAAGTTCGGCGCAGTAAGCGGGCCATCAACGGCAGGATCGTAGACTTCTCCTGGCACGCGTCCCTTGGGGTCGATTGCAAGAAGGTAAGTCCCATCGAATACGCCGTTAATCATGTTCTGTGGATCTGTGAATGCCCCAGTTCCGCCTTCAAATGCGGCGAAAACATGGTTATCACGCAGGGTGGCAAAGCCGGCGCCCCATTTGAAGGTGTGCCGTCCCTTCGCCAGCGTAAACCCAGTTCCGCCCGAAATCGTATTCTGCGGTCCACCCGCTCGCAGGCTGGCGAACTGACAGAGGTTTGGAATGTATCCAGGAAAAACAATTGGGTTGCCATCCGGACTACCAATCAGGTTTGGCACCTGCAGGCACGGAATAGAAGGATCCCCGGTACCGTTCGGGTTTTCCGGATCGGTGCGCATGAAATTGATCCGGGATTCGTTGACCATGTTGGCTGAGAATGTGTGGGTTAACGTCGTACCATAATTGGAGCTGCGGAAAGTTCGGTCACTCCTGAAGCCCGGCCAGGGAGAATCAGACGCCGCCACTGCGCTTGCGCCCAGCGGATTCTTGATGTCGGTCAACGCATACCGAAACGATAGTCGCGTAGCCGGGGTGAAGCTGTGATCAATCTTTGCAACCGCGTTCCACGTGTCGCCACCCGTTCCGCCGCCCGCGTCAATCGGGGGTCTGGTCGTAGTCTTGCAGAAAAAAGGCGTGTCTTCCGCGATATTCAATCCGGTATTCGGATTGACAAATGGATTAGGTCCGCCGCCCTGGCGAGCCCTGAAATCCGCCGCAGACATGCACTGGCTGGCGTCGCTTGCCGGTAAGGGTCCGCCCGATGCGACATAGGCGGCCATATTAGGAGCGACGTTGTCCACGAATTGCTGCGTGGGAACCCACCAGAATGCTACCCCCTGTGATCGCACGCGGACTCCCTCGAGCGCTCCAAAGAAGAACGTCTTGTCCTTGATGATTGGACCGCCGGCAGCAAACGTGAAGTCATTGCGTACAAAATTCGGCTTTGGCGTCCCATTCTCTTTGTTCTGGACAGTGTTTGCTGTCAGCGCCGCGCCACGGTAGTACTCCGACGCTGATCCGTGAAACTGATTGGTGCCTGACTTCGTGACAACATTCGTTACCACCGCATTACGTCCGAACTCAGCCGTCATGCTGTTGGACTGAACTTTGAATTCTTGGACTGTGTCATTTGGAACCAGGGCTGCCGGTCCAGTGATAAAGGTCTCGTTGTTGTCGCTACCGTCTAATAGATAGCTGACTGAAGAAGTTCGCTGACCTCCGACCGCGAAACCTTGCCCGCGAACGTCCCCCACGCCTGCTGCTGTATCGGTCGCGCCTGCGGCCAACCCAATCAACGCATAAGGGTTCTTTGTCAACAACGGGAGGTTCTCGAGTTGCGCGCTCGTTATCGTATGAGCCACGTCACCCGAGGTCGTATTGACTTGCACCGAACTGGCCTCAACCGTCATGACTTCTGACGTTGCACCCACCTGCAGCGCGAAGTCTTCTGTCAGACGATCAGCTACGTTCACAACGATGTTTTTCTCGATTGTCGCGAAGCCTTCTTTTTGAGCGCTCACCTTGTATTTTCCCGGCAGCACGTTGGCAAAGGTATAGCTGCCTTCGCCCCCACTCTTGGTTTCTTGCGTCGTCTGCTGTTCAATGTTCGTTAGTTTTACTGTCGCGTCGGTGACCACGGCGCCACTCTTGTCGGTGATTCGTCCGTAGATTGTTCCAAACTGCGTTTGTGAGAACATGAGGCTGCTCAACATCAATACAAGCCAGCCCAACACAGCCCATCGGAACCTTCGCGTAAATGCGGATTCCATGTAGCTCCTCCTGACATGCGCTACGCGCATGCATTGTTATGTGATTTGCCCACGCGGCGTTTGTGTAAACACCGCATTTCGAGAGCGCACGACGACAGCCAACTTTTACGGTTCAGAAAGTCCGTTGTAGGAAACGAGTTAACAGGGGACCGGGACGGACGCGATCACTGATTTTCGTATTGCGGAGAAGTTGCGATATGTGAATGCATAGCGATGTCTAATGAATGTTGTGGCAGTGAAATGGAAGGGTGCAACAGAACACAACACGATGCAACACTCCGCTCTACATGATGCAACACAGCGTCGATACAGCACGTATCCAACTCAGTTGCTGCCTGAGTCGGGCCCTCTTTTGGACAGAGCAGAGGAGGCAAAAACAAAAAAGGACGAGCAGTCAGCCCGTCCTCGTTCACGAAAATGCCTTGTTGCTAGTCGAAGATCAAAACCGCCGACGCGATCACTGTCGTCCACAATCCGCGCTTGTCGCCGACGGCCGATTGCGTGACATTTGCTGTGCGTACGATCTTGTTCGAGATCCGATAGATTTCCTTCTTTTCGTCCCACGATCGGTCTGGATCGAAGTCCACGTTCAGCGTAGTCGCGAGCATTTCCGCGGCGAGTTCCTCGGCGTAGTCGCCGGCAGAATCCTCGGTCTCTCCGAATGAATGGTGCTCGCTGAGGTATCCGTAGGTATTTCGATCAGATGGAATGGCAACGCCAATCGACGATGCGAGGAGACGATGCGGCTCGTGGGTCGAGTTCTCGGCAACCACAGCAAACACCACTTCTCCGGGATGTAGATATTTCAGGCCTTGCGAACGTGCGATGAGTTTGCAATTGGGTGGGAAGATGGACGAAACGCGCACTAGATTTTGGGCTGCGATACCGGCGTCGCGCAGTGCAAGTTCGAACGACGTGAGGCGCTCTTTATGTTTGCCAACTCCCTTGGTGAAGAAGATCCTCTTCGGGACCATGTCTTTGCCCAATTCTGTTTCCTCCGCTCCGGTGATCGTTAAGTCACTGAAAAATTTAACACAGTGAATTGTGAAGACAGTGTGAAAAGTACCAATTTGGGGAAAAGTTTAGTGGGAGGGAACATCGAGCGGGGCGGACAAGTCGTCCACCCCGCAAAACCACGCATCAGGCACCCGGTGCGACGGATTTTACCTCGACCGTATCGCCTTTCACTGTACCCGACACCTTTGCATTTGCGCCGGCTAGCTTGTTCAATTCAGCAAGTGCCGCTTTGTCGCTTGTCTCAAGCGTATAAACCTTGCTCCCGACTACTAGAGCGTATTTCGAGCCCTTGCTGACGCATGCGCGCGTGCACTCAGCATCTCCACCTGCCATCGCATGCTTAGCGCCGCACATCGCATCGCTCACCTTACCGGTCAAAGTTTGCGGACCATCTGCCGCAAACGCGAGGTTCGCTGACAGCGCCGCCGCCAGCGCAATCAGTGCCATCAACAATCCCAATTTAACTTTCATTCTTGATCTCCTTGTGAGCTTTGAGCCGCACAGTCTTAGATCGTCCAATTGCATATCTATTATGCTCTATTCTCAAAATTAGATGCTTTTTTTAGGGCCAGCGGCGGCCTATTTGGAGTTGAATCGCAGGTTCACGTCGACCGTCTTGTCCTCCACGTTGACCGACTCCCGTACGTCGACCGCCCAATGCACTCCCGTGGGTAGAACCTTGATTGCTTCATTCAGAAAATGATTCGCGTAGCCCGCGTCGTAAGGCTCACCTTCGCGGACAGTCCAAGCTGCGCGAACCTTAGAAGTTGCTGAAGCGTCCAGGCCCAAAATCTCCAACTCACCCATCCGGAAAAGATCACCTTCGTCCACCTGAAGGGTATAGCGAACCGTGTTGTTCGCATCGTCAAAAGCCGCTTCGGGTTTGATTCGAGCCCGCATGTATCCTTTCGACTGGTAGGCCTTTTCTGCGGCTTCCAAATCGCCGTTGAGCCGGATCGCATTCGCTGCCTCGCCGACAGGAAGGTGGATCATGTTATTGAGCTTTTCCGCAGGAAGGACCTTGTTACCGGTCCAGCTGACTTCTTCAACTTGGTACACCGGGCCTGGTTGAACTGGAACTGAAAGCTCCACCACCGTCGATGTACTCTCTTGATGAGTGACATGCGGCACTGCATCTCCAAAATGCGCTTTGAGATATCCCCGTTGAAGGTAAACCGGCAGCCATTCTTTCTCGCCGAAACCAACAACTTGGTCTCGCACATAGTCGGTACCCAAAAGCTTTTTCGACGCTTCGATGAGCAGCGTCTCCTCACCGCTTGCAGGGCCCAAAAACTTGACGCCTTGAATTGTGATTTTCACGTCTTGCACGGTGAAATTAAGTGCCTGGATATCCCCCCCGTCCATAGGAGCCATACGCATGTAATCGACGCGTCCTGGCAGATTTTTTTCAAGCAACAATGCTTGCAGTGCGTCGTTTAGTAGCTCCAGCAGTGTGCCAGCGACCGGAACCTCGCCTCGGAAGAGCGGCACCCGGTTACGCAATTCCTTTCCCAATTCCTCGTCGGTAAACCAGACGAAGTTTTCGAATCGCACGGGCACAAACTTCTGCGCATCCGCCAACTGAAGATCAAGCTTGGTCCCCAGAGGCGAGTAAGAAAATCCATACGCAACGTCCGAAAATACTCCCGTTTCTCCCAGGCGTTGGGCTGCCTTCTTAAAATCATCATCGGTTACGCTGTCACCGATTCGCAGACCACTAGCAGCTACGATTTCGTCGTGGCCGTATCGTTGCGTGCCGCTAGTCTTAATTTCGATCAGTTTCCGGGCAGACTGGGGCATGTCCACGGATTTTCGATGAACCTGCGCGATGGCCGGACCTGGCAGGACTGAAGTGAATGAAAGTGTCAATAACGCAAGCCGAGCGATGAACATCACCGTTTTCTCGCGGTGGTGGAATTGGAATGTTTTTCTTTGACTGCAATGTCGATGAAAGCCTTCGCTGCACGGCTGAGCGCCTTGTCTTTTCGAAAAACCAAAGCTAAATCGCGCCGGATATGAGCATCGGCCAGCCGTAGCGCTGTGAGCACGTTTGCTTTCACATCCTCCTCTACGTTCGAACGCGCAATTAAGCCTATGCCGACGTCTGCAGCCACGAAGCGTTTCAGCAGTTCACTGGAATCCAATTCCATTGCAACCTGTGGCTTCAATTTCCGTTCATAAAACAGCGCCTGCAGGGCGTCGCGCGTGTGCCCGGATTTGGGTAAGACCAGTGGATAATTGCTTGCGTCTTCGATCGTCACCGATTTTAGGTCTGCGATGGGATGGTGCGGCGGCACGATAACTACTAACTCATCGCGATGGATGGGCACAATCGTAAGACGAGTGTCTTTCACCGGAAGTGAAACCACGCCGAAATCAACGGAGTTGTCGGTTACAGATTCGAGGATCTTTGCGTAATCCGATCGACGTATGTTTACAGCGACATCAGGGTAGCTACGCTTAAACTCTGCGAAGACCTCGGGCAGAATATGAAGACATGTGCCCTCGTTCGCCCCAACGATGATTTCGCCACGGGGGACTCGATCCGCTTCCGCCAGGGCCGTCATCATGTTCCTGCGTGCTTCGATCGCGTCCTCAACGTAGCGCAGAAAGATCTTGCCTGGGGCGGTCAGAGAGACTTTGCCGCCTGATCGATCTAGCAGCTTGGCGCCGACGTCTTCTTCCAAGGCACGAATTTGCGATGATATCGCTGGCTGCGTGCGAAAACGCTTCTCGGCTGCGCGCGAAAAGCTTGATAGACGTGCGACTTCAAGAAATGTCTCGAGTTGGTCGAAATCCATAAGACAGGGAACGAACAGCCGAACGGTGCAATTGCAAAATCATCATAAACGGTTGTCGCTCAGCGATAGAAACAATCGATAGCGATCATCAAAACTATCGATTTCCTGTTCAGAGCCTCAGCAATTAGTTTGTGACTAGCCACAATTCTCATTCAAAGGAGCTATCTCATGCACTGCGCCTATTGTGGTGTGGACTATCGGCCGGGAGAAACTTGCCTGTGCGCTCCACGCGATACGGCCGCGGCGAATGATCGAGCCGCGTCGGAGAGTCATTCGGTTCTGGAGTATCCAGGGGAAACGGATGCTTTTTGCTCGCTGAGCCTTGACCCGGGGCGAGGCGGCATTCCCTAGATCCCAGTACCGATTCCCGCGTAAACACATCACCGGAACGCTCTGCGCGTTCCGGTATTTTTTTGCCTTGAATTGTCTGGGAGCCTCAGGGCCTCCTTGTCAACTTGAGCATCCTCAATACTTTGACTTCCCGCGTCCATGGCCCTACCATACGGCAACCTTCCTGAACATGATCGGCCAGACCATATCGCATTACCGCATCCTTGAAAAATTAGGTGGTGGCGGTATGGGAGTCGTCTACAAGGCCGAGGACACCATGCTGGGTCGATTCGTGGCCGTCAAGTTCCTCCCCGACAATGTCGCGAAAGATCCCCAGACGTTGGAACGCTTCCGAAGGGAGGCCCGTGCGGCGTCCGCGCTGAATCATCCGAATATTTGCACGATCCACGAGATCGCCAACCATGACGGCCAATGGTTTCTCGTCATGGAATTTCTGGATGGTTTGACGCTGAAACATCGGATTGCGGGTCGCCCGATGGATCTGGAAACTCTTCTCGAGTTGGGTATCGAGATCGGCGACGCCCTCGATGCTGCCCATACGGAAGGCATCGTTCACCGCGACATCAAGCCCGCGAATATTTTCATAACAAAGCGAGGACACGCCAAGATCCTGGATTTCGGCCTAGCGAAGGTGACGGCGCAATCGGAAATGAAGCCCGACGCTTCGGCTCCCACGCTGGCTCAGACCGCTCAAGTGAACATCGACCATCTCACAAGCCCGGGCACAGCTCTTGGGACAGTCTCATACATGTCGCCGGAGCAGGCGCGTGGCAAGGAACTCGACAGTCGGACCGACCTGTTCTCTTTCGGTGCTGTCCTGTACGAAATGTCTACGGGAGAGCTGCCTTTTCGGGGAGAAACCTCGGCAGTTATTTTTCAGGGAATTCTCAGTCGCGCACCAACCTCTCCGGTTCGTTTGAATCCGGAACTCCCACTAGAGCTTGAGCGAATCATCAATCGTGCGCTTGAGAAAGACAAGAATCTTCGTTACCAGCATGCAGCCGACCTGAGAGCCGAACTGCAACGCTTGAAGCGCGATACCGAATCAAGCCGGTCGGCCGTGCTGCCCGCTGAAGATCCAGCTCCACCGCCCGGCGTCTCCTCATCACCGCCAATGCCGCTGGCTCCCCTCAGCAGCTCAAGCGCTAGCTCGCCAGCTTCACCTGCTCCGGTTTCGGCCAGCTCCTCAGTCCCTTTACCAGCAGCACCATCTAAGAGCGGCTGGCTCTGGGCTTCGATCGCTGCGCTCGTTCTTGCCGCAGTCGGCGTGGGTGGCTTCTTCTACAGTCGTCGCGCAGGCGCCCTAACAGAGAAAGACTTTGTCCTTCTTGCGGACTTCGTGAATACCACGGGAGATACCGTTTTCGATGGCACTCTCAAGCAGGCACTCGCCGTTCAACTGGAGCAGTCTCCTTTTCTGAATGTGTACCCAGACGAACGTGTCCGCGAGGCGCTCAAGTACGCAGGGCATTCTCCTGACGACCGCGTCACCGTTCCGATCGCCCGTGATCTTTGTCAGAGAGAAGCCGTCAAAGCCATCCTCGGCGGATCCATCAGCTCGCTCGGCTCAAACTACGTTGTCACTCTCGAAGCGCTTAACTGTCGAACCGGAGACACAATCGCGAGGCAGCAGGTTGAGGCAGGAAACAAAGAGAAGGTGCTAGCCGCATTGGGCACGGCTGCCAAAGCGCTGCGCGGGCCTCTCGGCGAGGGTGTGAACACAATTGAGCGATTCAGCGCTCCCATCGAACAGGCTACGACCTCATCGTTGGAAGCGATGAAAGCGTATGCGCTCGGCGATGAAAAACGAGCAAAGGATGGCGACCTCGCCAGCCTCCCTTTCTACAAACGCGCAGCCGAGTTGGATCCAAATTTTGCCATGGCCTACGCTCGAATGGGCGCTGTCTATGGAAACAGCGGGGAAGTACGCTTGGCGCAGGAAAGCACACAGAAGGCCTTTGATCTGCGTGAACGGACAAGCGAGCGCGAAAAGTTCTACATCACGGCTCACTACTACAGTGACGTGACGGGGGAAGTGTACAAGTCGATCGAAAACTACGAACTATGGATTCAGACCTATCCGCGAGATTGGACTCCCCGAAACAACCTGGTGGGCGACTACTTAACCATTGGAGAAAATCAGAAAGCCCTGGATCAGGCTTTGGAGACTTTGCGACTGCAACCCGACGACGTGTTGCCGTATCAGAATGCATTCTCAGCGTATTCATTGTTGGGAAAGTTTGAAGAAGCGAAGGCAATCTACAATCAGTCTGTAGAGAAGAAGCGCGATCCGATGTGGCTCCATCGACGGCGCTTTGATCTGGCATTCCGGGAGGGTGACGAGCAGGAAATGGCCCGGCAGATCGCCTGGGCCTCCGGCAAGCCCGAAGAATGGGACATGTTTATGGGCCAGGCCGAAGTTGCAGCATTTCGCGGCCAGCTACAGAAATCGCGTCAATTTCGACAGCAGGCCCTTGAGTCGGCTCGCAAGAACAGTCTTCAGTTCGTGACCGCCTTCATTTCCGGAAGTTCCTGTCAGGCGGAACTCTGGATTGGAGACCTGGCCGAGGCCCGGGCATTATGTACGAAAGGCCTAAGCCTTTCAGAAGGCGAGATTCCTTGGTTCGCCGCCGGGTCGGCTCTCGCCGGCGACCTCGCAACTGCGGATGGTGTGGTCTCGTCCCAGTTGAAGCTGCACCCGAAGAACTCTGAACTAGTTAACAGCATTCTGCCGCAGGTACGGGCGGCCATCAATATCAAACGCGGAGCCGCGGCCGTGGCCGTAGAGTCCCTTAAGTCTGCAACTGGATTCGAGGTGAATGACCCTGGCCCGAAGTTCTATAGGGGGCTTGCCCTTCTGGCATTGAAACAGGGCCAGGCTGCGGCGGCAGAATTCGACGACGTCAAAGGTCCCCGGGGTAAATTTCCAACGTGGATTGGGCGCGCAATATCCCGCCTTCAGTATGCGCGCGCACTTGCTATCGCAGGGGACGTGCCTGGTTCGCGCACGGCGTATCAGGACTTGATGGCGCTCTGGAAAGATGCCGATCCGAATCTGCCCTTGTTAAAACAAGTTCATGCGGAGTACGCCGCACTGCATTAGTCTGATGAGACTGTGCACAGTTCTGACTTCATTTCGCGCGCAGTTCCAATGCAGCCTGTACCAATTGGTCGTCTCGGCGAACCTCGGCTGCTTTGGAACCGAGGGCTCGTTCTAGTTCCCGTCGAGCCGTTGCGATGGCACCATCAACGGAAGGATCTTGCCCTCCAGCGGACGCCGCTTTGATGATGCTTGCATAAGCAAATTCCGAGGGAAAGTTTTTGCTTCGCAGAAAGATGGCGTATCGGTACCAGTCGGCTGCCGCACTCGTTCGATCATCCGCCTGCTCATCAAGCGTCAGCGCTCTTTGGTAGGCACGCAGTGCCCCATTCACGTCCTCAGTTTTCGATTTCAAACCGGCAGCATTGATAGCGGCGAGGCTCTCAATCTTCTTGTCGCCAACTCGTGCCGCTAGCGTTTGCGCGAGGTCGTAAGCCTTCAATGCTTGATCACCGCGGCCCGCATTTACTTGGCATTGCGCGAGCTTGACCAGCACCGGCAACACAGCTTCGGGAGAGGGTTGCGGTTGCGCATGCGCCAACTTTTCCAGATAGATCATGTAGTGCGGAGCCGCCTCTTCGGGGTGACCATGACGGTCGAGGTGATCACCCAGGTACAAATGGGCTCGAGTTTGTGAAGGATCAGCCGCCAGCGCCTGTTGCCAGTAAGTCGCAGCGTCTTGGGATAAGCCGAGTTGAGCGGCCAGGAGGCCAGTATCGACCAATAGCGCTCCATCCCTAGGCGAAGTTGCGAGCGACTGTTGAGCGATAGTGTAGGCCTCGTTGAACCGGTTGCTTTTCGCGAGGTAAGCCAGCAGTGCGTTGCGCGGGTTTGGATCGGCCGGGCTCGCGGCAATCGCTACCTTCCAGGCGGCGACCGCGCTGTCCGTGTTACCTTCGTCGGCCGCTTTGCGGGCAAGCCGCATTTGTACTGGAGTATCGTACGGATTTAGCGCTGCCGCTCCGCGCAAGCTCTCCTCGTCATCGGAACGCCCGGCACGCACGTACCGCACTTGATCCAGTGCTGCCAACCCCAAAAGCAAGCAGGCAACGCTAATCCTGAGGCCACGTGCAGCCGGCGAGGCGCTTCGGAACCACCGCCATCCGTGCACAACTTGCGAACTCATGTCCGACGCGGCGGTCGATAGCCTGTCCTGCGAACTCAAAAGCAATGCCGCAATACGGCCGTCTCTGAGCTTCCAGATCGCTCCATCCAAAATGAAGTGATGCAGATTCACCAGAGCCGTAAAGATCAAAAAGCTGGTCGTGAAGTCGTAGTGGAAGAAATAGCTGGCGACCCACGGGCCTGGAATGAAAAGAGCAATTCCTCCCACAATCAAAACGGCGAAATAAACCAGTGGGCGCCACCGTTTGGCCCCTTCGGTCAGCGCTTCGCGTTTCGCGTAGTAGCTTGTAATCCACAGATACTGGGCGGAATGCGCCAATGCTAGGACCCCAATGCTGTATCGGCTTTGTTGGAGTCGGATGTCAGGCAGCGCAGAGAGTAGGGCAGGGACAAGAAACCAGATTGCCTGAGTTGAGAACAACATCAAGGGGGGCACCATTCGGGTCCACCCGATTTCGCGATGAAGGCGAATAAAACCCACTACAGCCAAGCCAAGCGAAACAGCGCCGAGGGTCAACCTTGCGTAAAGTCCGGGCGCCGCAGGAATTCCCAAGGAAACAAATAATTGCTGGTCAGACACGCCCGTATGCAGATTGACAAACCACACTACGTACGACAAAACGAACGCTGAATAAAGAATGCGTTTTGTGAAGCTTGAGATGCTTGGACCCGCACGCCTCGCGTACATCATGAACAGCCCATAGTTCTGTCCCGTGTAATGCCACGGGCTCCACGTCAAATACAGAGTGAACACCCATGGGAGCAGTCCGTACCAGAAGTGCGTCAGGATCACAGTCAGCAATACCAGGCCGGTAAGGTGAATCGTGAAGAGCCGGTATTTTCGAAAATCGCTCTCGTTGCGATACGCGCGATAGAGCGTGGCCATGTAATGCGGATAGTTGAGAAAGAGCGCGAGCGCGTAGAAAGCAACCGGCCAAGCGAGGGAGTCCGCCATGCCGGAATAGCTGATCAGTAGCAATGGCACCGACCAGGCGCCGCATCCAACGATCAAGTCGAGCCACGGCCCGTAAATCCACAGGCGAGGTGGCACGGTGCTGGCTTGCGTGCTGGCCAAAGAGGCTGTCCTGTATAGGAGGGAATGCGTGTCTGGCCGGATTATATGGGGGCAAATCGCGGCGGGAACGTGCCGAAAGTAACCAAGGCGCAGGAAGGAGGCCAAACAAGCGCAATGGGGCGTCCGACACAACGCAGGAAACGATCACCTCTAAAGAGAAACTGCTGAAGACTATTGGGTACGTTTGGTAGCAGTCGGTGCCCCCAGCTTGCGCAGCCGATCTCGCGCTTGCGTTGCCTCATTCGACCGGGGATACCGTGCGACTACGTGTCGCAATTCCTGTGCCCCATCTTCCTGCTGACCAAGTTCGATTAACGCAAAGCCTTTCTTTAACTGTGACGCAGCGGCTTTATTTCCGCTGGCGTAGTTCTGTAACACGAGATCGTAATTCTTGACGGCTTCTTTGTAGTTGCCTTGTTTAAATTGGATCTCTGCGAGATAAAAGTACGAGTTTCCTGCGAGATCGGTATTCGGATAGAACTTGATGTAGTCAGAAAATTCCTGCACCGCCAAATCGTTCTTACCGCCGTTGTAGTCACGGAGGGCGTTGTTGTATAGCACATCCGGCGGCGGCGCCGTTGCCAGTGCCTGGGCCTGTTGCTGCGCTTGTGACTGCTGCACGGCAATACTCTGTTGCGCCGACTGCATGTCTTCTAGTTGCTTCGAAACCTTCGCAAGGCGGACCTTCAGCTCATCCATCGTGTCGTTCAACGACTGGATCTGTCCAGAGATCTGATCGACTTGTCCCGTACGGTCGGTTTGGCTCTTGTCGATTGAACTCTGCAGCGTAGAGATCGCGGTCGAGAGCTTGTTCATTGAGTCCGTGTTCTGCTCGACCAGGTTCTTCATCACGCCCATGCGCTCGTTGAAAGACTGCTGCATGAGCGTCATCTGCTGCTGGAGCTGCTCGACCTGGGTCTGCAGCTGAACGATTTCCTTGCTAACGCCCCAAGCGGGGAGTGCAGCAAGGCCCATGACCGCGGACAGAACGAAGACCACTAAGACAGGGTTAATTCGCTTCGATTTCATCATTCCATTTGATGCCAAAAACACGGCGTGTGTCCAGTGTAAGTTGGGGCAGGAGTGCAAAAGTCAACAAGCCTGTGCATCACGCGAATCGAAGCAACATTAGGGGAGAATCGGTGCGAGCAAGAACCCCCGAAACCTGGGCGCGCTCCAGGAAGCTGAAGAGCGTCTCTCGCAAGGCCTCCGTCCGCCAATCCGTGCTACCACGCGCATGTACACCAACTTCCTCCCTTCGCCGCGAGTGAGGGGACATCATGACGCGACACCCATCACAATCAATACGTACGGCGGTCACTGCGCTCACCCCCTTTCGACAGTAATCTGGAAGACCGCAGACTGTTCGACGCCCTCCGCGTTTCCTATCTGCAACATCTCCTCGGGAGGAATAATTATGCGGACGAAAGCACTCCTGCTTTGTGCATTTCTACTCGCTTCAGCGATCACTCTTCTGGCCGGCACTTACAAACAGCTTAATGCCTTCGATTTCGATGGCTACGCCAATACTCCGTTCGCTGGCCTTGTTTTCGATCAAGCCGGCAACCTCTACGGAGTAGCCGCCTACGGACTCGACTATACGGACGGAACAATCTTCGAGCTTTCTCCCTCGCCGAGCGGCTGGATCTACCAGACTCGGTTCGAGTTTGTGCACGCATATCCCGGCGAGTACGACGACTTGGGTAGCGAGCCCGTTGGTGGGCTGGCTATTGATGAAGAAAACAACGTCTACGCAACCAATAGCCAAAACGGCGGCCACGGTAGCGGGTGCGGCACAATCTTCAGTCTTTCAACAGTAACGGTGATTCACATTTTTTCCGGCGCAGACGGGTGCGATCCGGAATCAAATCTCACCCACTTCAATGGCCGGCTCTGGGGCACAACAAAGACTGGTGGATTACAGGGTCAAGGTACCGTCTTTTCGCTCGATACCACCGGTGGCTCGTTCCAGTCTGTTTCCTTTTTCGGAGCGACCGGACGCCACCCATCAAGTGGAATCAATGCCTGGGGCTATGGAGTCACCTACGACGGAGGAGGAGTTGGCAAAGGCAACATTTATAGACTGGACCCTGAACAGCGACTGATTAACAAGCACAGCTTCGGGCCAAAATGGACCGCAGGCTATGCGCCTGTGGGTGATTTGCTGGCCGTATATGTCGGTGGCGTACGGACGATGTACGGCACGACCTCGGCTGGCGGGGCACACGGTGGTGGAACTGTCTACAGGCTCACAGAAATCGAACCCAATTCTGATCGCTGGAACCTAACTGTTTTGTTCGCTTTTTCTCAAGGCGGTCCCAAGGGATGGGCCCCCAGGGCGGGCTTGGCTATGGATGTAGGCGGCAATCTCTACGGGACAACCTTCCATGGCGGCAACACTGGTTCGGATTGCGGCACAGTATTCAAGCTGTCTCCGGCAAAGTGGGGTGCTTGGACGCGCACGGTCGTCCATAGCTTCGATGGACGCTTCGATGCAGACCATCCGGAGCCTCAGGGCTGCCATCCCACGAGCGGCGTTGTCTTGGATAGCGCTGGCAATCTTTACGGCACCACGTCCGAAGGTGGTCCGTCGATGGGGGGCGTCGTCTACCAAATTACTCCGTGACAGAAGGTCGGTGTTCTCGATGCTCGTAGGTTCCTGAGTCCCAGTAGTAGCGGCGCATATAGGATCCGTCGAGACCGAGTCAAGCGCCGTTTCCGAATTACGGCAGCGACATACTCAAGGACAAAACGACGGGGACGGCCGCAGCCGTCCCCGAAAGTTTTCGGCTCGGAACTTACTTCTCGTATACGAAGTGTCCGCGTCGATTTTGTTGCCAGCAGGCTTCGTTCGATTCAGTGCAGAACGGGCGCTCCTTGCCAAAGCTAATGGTTCGAATACGATCGGCTGCAATGCCGCCTTGGACGAGTGCCCCCTTCACTGCCTCGGCACGATTGGTGCCCAGGGCAAGGTTGTATTCCGTGGATCCTCGCTCGTCGCAGTGCCCTTCGACCGTAAACTTTATGTTCGCGTTTTGCTTCAGGAAGGCGATATCTGCCTGCAGGGAAGACTGCTGGTCAGCACGGATATCGGCCTTGTCATAGTCGAAGTAAACATCTTTGACGTTTTGAGAAAACAACTCCGACTCAGTGAGGGACGACGTAGTGGGAGGAGGAGGCGGAGGCGCAGTCACCGTCACACGAGCCGTTGCTTCCTGCGTTCCACCCGAGCCCTTCGCAACCAAGTGATATGTTGTCGAATCCGCGGGCGTCACCTGTTGTGTACCGCTAGGTTGAACTGCGCCCACTCCGTCGATCGATACGTCAGTCGCGTTGGTCGTCTGCCAAGTTAACGTGACGGCTTGGCCCTTTTCTACAGTGTTTGGGTTTGCGGACAATGAAGCTGTGGGAGCCGGTGGCGGCGGTGGTGGTGGCGGCGGGGGCGGAGCAACTTTCTTTTTGCACGCGCCCAGCATCATTACTGCGGCTAGAACAAGTATAAGAGTAGTCCACTTCACTCTAGTCTGTTTCATTTCTCCTCCCCAAGATGGCACGCCCTGGTTGATTGCGCGCAGCTCGAACATGCCGGGGCGGGCGATCTTCTCCGTCATGCGCTGGACTGCTTAAGATTGAGGTATAAATCCAAATTACTTCCAGCTCCAGTTCGGCTGCGTGTTATGACCCGAAGTAGTTAACTGCTTCAAATTCGTTCCGTCCGCCAGCATGGACCAGATCTGTTCGCCGCCGGCGCGGCTTGACTGAAAAACAATGTGGCGTCCGTCCGGCGACCAGCATGGGTAGTCATTGCGTCCTCCGTCGTGCGTGAGCTGTACCCATTGCTTGCTTGCGATATCCATCAAATAAACATCGTTTGATCCGGGCTCGCCGGGACCGTACTTGCGCATCCACGAGAAGGTGAGGAATTGCCCGTTCGGCGACCAGTTCGGAGAAACTGCGTATCCCTGATCTGTCATACGCTGAACGTTCGTTCCGTCTGATTCCATGGTGTAAATTTGCGGAAGTCCTGAGCGTCCGCTCACGAAGGCAATCTGGGATCCGGTCTTCCGATTCCATGACGGACCGACATCGGGACCCTTCCCGGAAGTCAGGCGCTTTGCGCCGCCGCCGGAGGCGTCCATCACGTAGATATTCGGAGATCCACCACGCGAAGAGGACACCGCCAACTTGGTTCCGTCCGGTGACCAGGCTGGTGACAGGTTTGTGCCACCCAATCGCGGGAAGGAAATCATCCGGTTGAGTTCGAGAGAGAAGATCAAGATTTCCCATGCATTCCCGGAGAGTCCGCTGAATGCCACGCGCGAGCCATCGGGAGAAACACGAGGCGAGAGCGCGATGGTTCCTAACTTTGTGAGCACGTGTTGATTGGCACCGTCGTAGTCCATCGCCCAGATTTCTTTTTTACCCGTGCGATCACTGACAAAGTAAATCTTGCTCTCGGCAATTCCCGGAATTCCCCCGCCTAGGCGAAAGATGATTTCATTGGCAAATTTGTGGGCAATCACCCGGACCGCTTCGGTTGTTGCCACGTCGTTGTACTGCTTTCCGAGAACTTGTGGTGAAGCTGTGTTCTTTACGTCGTAGAGCCATCCTTGGACCGTGACTTTGTCAGATGCGACCGCTAGATTGCCAAACGCAAGCATCGACGCATTCGGCGGCGGAGAACTCCATTGTTCGAAACGGACGTCGGTCGGCTGGGTAAGGCCCTGCAGAGGGTAAAAACTCTTCGAAACAAGATCGAAAATTCCGGCATTATCAAGATCATTCCAAAGGGTATCGTTGAACGTCTTTTGCAGCCCGCCGTTCTTTGAATCTTGATTTGCTGGTTGGAAGTCCGCGGCTGCGAGTCGAACTTTTTCGACTCCGAGACCAGTCCCTGTGCGAATCCAGTCTTGCGCGAATGCTGACGGCAAGCAAAGAGCAGTCACCACTACCCACATGGCGGCGAATCGGACACACCTTGAGCCGGCTGAGAGAAAGGAGAAATTCACGGGCAACCATATCGTCGAGCGCGCCGGCGCCGATGACAAGTTACTTAGGGGCACTCTGTTGTTTGCGAAGGTCCGAGCTGCATTTATCTGCAAGTCTTGCTCCTACCGTTTGAAATCAAACCAGAACTCAACCGAGACTTTGCTACCACTGTAGTCAGAGGGCAGGGGACCAAACGTGTCGATACGTTGAATCGCACGAACTGCCGATTGGTCGAGCGACGGAACGCCGCTCGACTGCTCCACCTCGACGTTCGCCGGTTGCCCGCCTCGTGTGATGTCGAACGTAAGGTAGACCCGTTGGGCATCGCTGATACGGGGATCAATCTCGTACTTTAGCCAGTTCTCGGAAACTTTCTGTTGCACAACTTTTACGTACCAGGAATAGCGGCTGCCGAAATCGCCGCCGCCGCCGGAAAATCCAAAGCCGCCTTTCGCGCCTCCAGCGCTGAAGGTCCCGTATGGGCCGCTCACAGGACCACCCTGACCGTAAGGAATTGCATTGCTCGGTTCTTCTGGGACGGCCGCTTTTTGCTTCGTCGTGCTAGTCTCCGGCCGATTTTTCTTTTTCGCTTCTTTATCGGGAATGGGAATCGCGTCGGGTGTTTCTTCTTGGACCTGAGGCAGCGATTTCGTAAGCCCTTTCGAGTCGTTTGCCAGAACGTTTTGCGTCTGAACCTGACTAGCAGGCAAGGGAACCGTCGTAACAAGGGTCGCGCTCATCGCGTCGCCGCCCCCTCCACCGCCCCACCCTTGTCCAGGTGACGAGTGGACCACCACCGCGTACAGGATGATGAATCCCGCGATCGCAGCATGTAGTCCCACGGACCAAGCCAAAGGGCGGCTCCAGTTCGCGTGTTCGAAAAATATTTCAGCGTTTGCTGCCATTGGAGTCGATCGGCTGCGTCACAATACTCACATTTGATATGCCGGCTTGCTTCACAGCGTCCATAACTGTGGCGAATGCCCCAAATGGAACGTCCTCGTCCGCGCGCACAAACACAGCTTGATGCTGCGGATCACGAATCTTCTTTTTCAATGTAGCGCCAATTTCGTTGATGTTGATCGCATCATTCCCGAGAAACACTCGCTGTTGCTTGTTGATCGAGATCACCATGCGTTCTTCCGTGATCTCCTTTACCGTGCGCGTACGAGGGACATTGAGTTCAATGCCGGATTGCAGCACGGGCGCCGTGACCATAAAAATGATCAGAAGCACGAGAACAACATCCACAAGGGGGGTGATGTTGATATCCGCTATGGAGGTTTGAGTTCGTCCGTTCGAGGTAGTGAATGCCATCAGCGGCGTACCTCTACAGGGGCAGGCTGGCGATCGACAGCGTTGAGCATCTCGAGTGCAAAATCATCGCTGCGCGCAGCAAAATCACGAATTGAGCTGCCGATCAGGTTGTAAGCGATGACGGCCGGTATAGCGGCGGCCAGTCCTGCCGCGGTGGTGATCAATGCTTCTGAGATGCCGGGGGCTACGGCGCGAAGCGTTGCCGCCCCAGCTGTCCCCAGACCATGGAACGCATCGATGATGCCCCAAACGGTGCCAAAAAGTCCGACGAACGGGGTGACGGCTGCCGTGATCGCAAGCCACGGCATATTCCGTTCCAGCCGCGTTACTTCTTCGGACGATGCAATCTGCATGGCACGTTGGATCGCGAGCGGGTTCCGAACCGTTCCCGTTGGATTACTAATTTGCCGCTTGAACTCCTCGAAACCGTTCTCGAAGACTCCCACGAGAGGGCTTGGGCGAAACTGGTCCGCCACGGCGGACACATCTTGTATCCGCTGTGCTTTTCGGAACGCGCGCACAAATCGCCCGCTCTGTACTCGGGCGCGACGCAGCAGGCTCCACTTGGAAAGAATGATCGCCCACGAGATCACGCTGAAGGCGAGCAGTAAGATGAGAACGAACTTAGCGACCGCGCCACTCTGCAACACCAGATCGACGATTTCGCCACCGACAAAGAAGGTAAGCAATTGGGAACAGGGCATTTTGTTTTAGGAAGTTGGCGTAACGCGATTATAGACCAGCACTTCGGCGGTTCAGCCGCGGTTAAGAAGGACGAATCGCATGGATAACCCCCCAACGACACAAGCGTAATCCGTGTACTGAACCGCAAACGTCGCGCACTCGATCGATCACTGCTCGGTCACAATTGGCAACAGGTTTTCATGCTATGCTGCGCTCAACTTCGCTCGCAGGAGTTCGAGTGCTCGTCGAATTGCGACTCGAGAACTACGCTGTCATCGACAATGCAGTCGTGGAATTTGGCCCTGGGTTAAATCTGCTTACTGGCGAGACGGGCGCCGGAAAATCCATTCTCATTGATGCGCTCAGCCTTCTGTTGGGGGAGAAAGCCTCGACCGACGTCATTCGCACTGGAGCCGAGCGTGCCGTGGTGGCTGCGGTCTTTGAGGCGGAAGGGCGTCAGGAAAAAGCGATTACCGGAATCCTGGAGGCAAACGGGTTGGACTCCAACAGCGATTCAGTGATCTTGCGGCGCGAGATCGCTACCGGTGGCAAAGGCCGAGTGTTTGTCAATAACCAGCCTGCTACTGTTGCTGTACTGCGTCTGCTTGGCCCACATCTGGCTACCGTTCACGCGCAAAACGAATCACTAATGTCCTTCGACGCGTCCACGCGCCTTGTCTTGCTTGACACGTACGGCGCAATACAGACTCAGAACGTGTCTGAGATGTTTAGCCAATGGAGGCTGATCCGCGCGCGAATTGAAGAATTGCAACAGGACGAGCACGACAAGCTGCGCCTCCTTGACGTTTGGAGCTTTCAGAAAAAAGAGATTGAAGAAGCGCGCCTGCTGCCCGGCGAGGACGAGCGTCTTGAAACTGAGAAGCGGGTGCTCGCGAACGCCGAGAAGATTTACAACGCCGCCATGAATGCATTCGATCTCCTTTACGAAGGAAATTCGTCGACCACTGCGACGTTACGCGCAGCGCACAAGCATCTTGAAGATCTGGCAAAGTACGAACCAAAATTCCAGGAGGCTGCGTCAGCTCTCGAATCTGCCCGAATCAGCGTTGAGGATGTGGGAGCGACGGTCCGCGACTATGCAGGTGGCATCCAGGCATCGCCCGAACATCTTGCCGAAGTGGAAGACCGTTTAGCACTCTTGGATCGCCTCAAAAGAAAATACGGACCGGAACTTAACAACGTCATTCAACTCGGCGAGGAAGTCGGCCAAAAGATTCGCGATGTCGAAAACAAAGATGAAGTATTACTTGAACTAAAGGCACAATTGTCCAAAGCTGCAAACAATTATTTAGCAGCAGCCAAAACGGTATCTCGAAAACGAAAAGATGCCGCCAAGAAGCTCGAGAAACTCGTCGAGCAAGAAGCAAACGACTTGGCCATGAAAGTGGCTTTCCGAATCGAATTCGCTGGTTCGGACGATACGAGCGGTTGGTCGAGCACTGGCTTTGATGAAGTCACATACATGATCTCAACAAATCCAGGGGAGGACCTGCATCCCCTTCAGCAGATTGCCTCGGGAGGGGAACTATCGCGAGTGATGCTTGCGCTCAAGAACATCGTCGAAGCCTCGGGCGCCACGGCCGGAAAGAAAAAGGGCGCGCAACGAACGATGGTTTTTGACGAGATCGATACAGGAATTGGGGGACGCGCGGCCGAGGCGGTGGGCAAAAAGCTAAAGACTCTGTCACGCACGAGCCAGGTGCTATGCGTCACGCACCTTCCGCAGATCGCAACCTTCGCGGATCACCATTTTTTGATTGAAAAGAAGACCGTCCAGTCGAAGACGCGGACGACGGTCCGACAGGTGAAAGACGAGGAGCGGACAGAGGAAATCGCCAGAATGTTGAGTGGCGCTAAACTGACGGAAACCTCCCGCAAACACGCCGAGCAGATGATTAAGGCAAACGCTTGATCCCCAATCAGGCGTAACCCGGCCCCGTTCGGCCCCGTCAGTACGCCGTCCGGTGCTAATTCCATGTATTTCTATGGCTTACGTTGACCAACCCGGCACCTTTCAGATACCCTTTTAGTACCAAACTCCAGAATTACGTGTACGCTATTAGAACTGGGGGAAGTGTTTTGTCCGATAGCAAAGGAAAGACTTTATTACTCTTGAAACCCCGGGGTTTCTGCGCGGGCGTGGTGCGGGCCATCGATATTGTACGCATCGCGCTTGAAGCCTTCGGCCCGCCGATCTATGTGCGGAAGGAGATCGTCCACAATCGCTTTGTTGTCGAGGAACTACAGGAAAAGGGTGCGATTTTCGTGGATAGCGTCGAAGAGGTTCCCGCAGGGGAAAGGGTAATCTACAGCGCACACGGAGTTTCCCCGGAAGTCCGGGAAGCCAGTACCCACCGAAACCTTCGTGTTATTGACGCCACTTGTCCGTTGGTCACAAAGGTTCACGTTGAAGCGGTGAAGTTTGCCAAGGAAGGCAATTCGTTGATCCTTATCGGACACCGGGATCACGACGAAGTTGTCGGCACGCTAGGCGAAGCTCCGCAGGTTACACAGGTTGTGGGGTCGCCCGAAGAGGTCGACGCTCTCACGGTTCCGGATCCCGACCGCGTCGCTTACCTGACACAGACGACCTTGAGCCTCGACGAAACGAAGGACATCATTGCAGCTCTCAAGAAGAAGTTTCCCAACATCAAGGGTCCAGCTGCACAAGACATTTGTTATGCAACAGAAAACCGGCAAGTTGCGGTAAAAGACGTCGCCTCGGAGTCAGATCTCCTCCTGGTGGTGGGTTCGGAAAATAGCTCAAACTCGAACCGTTTAGTGGAAGTCGCGCGTAATCTCGGCACTAACGCGCATCTAATTGACAGTTTCCGAAACATCAAGCCGGCATGGCTGACGGACGTGAAAACGATCGCCCTGACCGCCGGTGCGTCCGCGCCTGAGTGTTTGGTAGAGGAAGTTGTGAAGTTCCTTGCCAGCAATGGGTTTGACAACGTGCAAGAACTTGAAGTGATGCCGGAGAACGTGCGGTTCGGCTTGCCTCCGGAGATCGTAGAAGCAATTGCCGCCGCGCCGGCGAGCGCGACCGTGGAGTAGCACTGAATGGAAGAGAACTCCCCCGCTACATCTGCCCCGCAGATGCGTTTTGGCAAAATAGATGACCTCTCAAGTCGTGTTGCTGTTGCGGTCGATGCCGCTCGCAAATACTTGTTTTCTCAACAGCACGAAGATGGCTACTGGTGCGGCGAGCTGGAGGCAGACGCCACGCTGGAAGCCGACTACATCATCCTCCACACGCTGCTAGGTACCGAGAAGACCGACCGCATCCCGAAAGCGGCCAACTATATTCTCCAGCACCAAAATGAAGACGGCGGATGGAGCACTTACAGTGGCGGGGCTACCAACCTCAGCGCATCTGTGAAATCGTACTTTGGGCTAAAGCTCGCGGGTTACAAATCCGACCATCCGGCTTTAGCGCGGGCACGCCAGACAATCCTCGAACTGGGCGGCGTAACAGAGGTCAACACGTTTACGAAGTTGTACCTCTGTTTCTTCGGGCAATACGATTACGACGCTGTGCCGGCGATTCCACCGGAGATCGTTCTCTTCCCAAATTGGTTCTGGTTCAACATCTACGAGATCTCGTCGTGGTCGCGAGCCATGCTAGTTCCTTTGTCGATCTGCTACGCAAAGAAACCTTTCAAGAAGATTTCCGACGAGATGGGTGTTGAAGAACTGTTTGTGGGAGGGCGCGACAAGTCTCGAATGCATCTTCATTGGGACAAGAAATGGCTTTCCTGGCGTAACTTCTTCCTTGTCCTCGATCGCACCGCCCACTGGTTCGAGCGAGTGCATGTGCGCCCTCTGCGTTCGGTTGCACTGCGACAGGCAGAGCGGTGGATGTTGCGACGTTTCGAAATGAGTGACGGTCTCGCTGGCATCTTTCCGTCGATCATGAATTCAGTGATCGCCCTGCGCGTTCTTGGCTATTCAATCGACGATCCGCAAGTCATTCGCGCAATGGATGAGTTCGAAAAACTAGGAATTGAAGAGGAAGATACGTTCCGGATGCAGCCTTGCGTATCGCCGGTTTGGGATACTGCCTATGCGATGTTTGCGCTCGGCGCCAGTGGCGTGCCGGCGAATGATCCCCGCATGGTAAAAGCAGCAGACTGGATCTTGCAGAAGCAAGTGCGCACCGTCGGCGACTGGAAAGTGAAAAACAAGAAAGGCGAGCCAGGCGGCTGGTACTTCGAGTTCAACAATGAGTTCTATCCTGACGTTGATGACAGCGCCATGGTTTGCCTCGGCCTGTCGCAGGTAGAACACCCGAACGGTCGATACCAGCGCGAGTCGGTGCAGCGTGCCATCGATTGGATGCTTTCGATGCAGTGCAAGAACGGCGGGTGGGCGTCGTTCGACAAAGACAACGATCGCATGGTGTTCCAATACGTACCCTTCGCTGACCACAACGCAATGCTCGATCCCGCCACAGTGGATATCACCGGCCGGATGCTGGAGATGATGGCCAGCTATGGATACGACAAGAACCACCCGTCGGTGAAAAAGGCAATCAATTTTGTAAGGAAAGAGCAAGAGCCTGATGGCAGTTGGTTTGGCCGCTGGGGCGTGAATTACATCTATGGCACGATGCTGGTGTTGCGAGGGCTCGAAGCAATTGGCGTCGATCACCATGAGCCATATGTCCAGCAGGCCGCGGAATGGCTTAGGATGGTGCAAAACCCGGATGGTGGCTGGGGAGAGAGTTGCGACTCTTACGACGACCCGAATGCAAGGGGCCAGGGACCCAGCACAGCTTCGCAGACCGCTTGGGCAATCATGGGCCTGTTGGCGGCGAACGACACGCGCAGCGATTCCGTAGCGAGGGGCATCGCCTACCTGCTTCGAATACAAAAGAAGGACGGCTCCTGGAGCGAGGAGTTTTACACAGGGACTGGTTTCCCGAGGGTTTTCTACTTGATGTATCACATGTACCGGCAGTACTTCCCGCTGATTGCGTTAACAACCTACGCCAAGGTGATGAAGGTGAGCACTTAGCATTTGCCACTTGGCGAACCGCCTCGACAAGTATTTCTGCCTGGCATCCGCGAAGTGGCAGCTGCTAAATGCTTGCATTTGTGACCGGCGCCACTGGCTTTCTCGGTAGCCATGTTGCGCGAGTTCTTTCCGAATCTGGAGCCGACCTGCGATTGCTGGTTCGTCCAACGAGTGATCTCCGGAACATCCAGGGGCTCAGAAGTGATTTGGTTGTCGGGGACTTACGAGAACCCGAAACGTTCGCAAAGGCACTCGTAGGGTGCGACGCGCTGTTTCACGTGGCTGCAGACTATCGGATTTGGGTCCGCGACCCGAACGAGATGTATCGCTCCAACGTGGACGGAACCAGGTTCCTGTTGTCGGCGGCTCAAAAATACGGAGTGCGACGGCTTGTCTACACGTCGAGTGTTGCAACGATGGGTTTCAAGGCCGATGGCTCACCAGCGGATGAAGATTCACCGGTCTCTCTGAATGACATGATCGGCCCGTACAAGCGGTCCAAATTTTTGGCTGAACAAGTCGCGATCGACGCAGCGAAGAGTGGAGTGGACGTTGTCATCGTTAATCCGACCACGCCGGTCGGCGAACAGGACATCAAGCCCACCCCTACAGGACGAATCGTTGTCGACTTTCTAAAGAAGAAATTTCCGGCATACGTGGATACGGGCTTGAATCTGGTGGATGCAACTGAGTGCGCAAGAGGACACGTGGCAGCCCTTGAAAATGGAAAGCGGGGAGAGCGCTATATTCTGGGCGGCGAGAATCTCACCCTCAAACAGATTCTGGACAGGCTCGCCTCGATTACAGGGCTTCCGTCTCCAACTGTGAAGGTGCCTCATTTCGTCGCTCTCGGTGCAGCCGTCGTAGACGAGCTATGGACCGGTCGCATTCGTGGGAAAGAACCTCGTGCAACGGTTGATGCCGTCCGCATGGGACGTAAGAAGATGTTCGTGACTTCTGCGAAGGCCGAACGCGAGATAGGGTGGAAAATCCTTCCTGTAGAAGCTGCGCTGAGAAGAGCCACCGATTGGTTCCGAGCAAATGGATATGCCTAAGTTTGGTATCGTCGCGGCACTCGAAAGGGAAGTGGAAGAATTTACGAGGAAAAGCGCGGTCTCACACCGAGTTCACGATGGGCGTACCGTAAAAGTATTTGAGCGAGGAGACACTGTTTTGGTCTGTAGCGGAATTGGAAGGCAAGCAGCTCGACGTGCCACGGAGGCGTTGATCACGCTCTGGCATCCAGAAACCGTGCAATCCGTCGGTTACGCCGGTGCCCTGACCCCCGCTTTAAAGGTTGGGGAACTCATTCGACCGGCTCGCATCACAGATGCGGGGGACGGGAGTTCGCTCGAGATTGGTCACGGTCATGGAATTCTCGTAACGGCAAGCTGCACTGCAACATCGGAACAAAAGCGTAGATTCGCGGAAATGTACCGCGCAGATGCCGTCGACATGGAGGCCGCCGCCGTTGCAAAGGGTGCCGAGGCGCGGGGTATACGATTCTCGGCCCTTAAGGTTATTTCGGACAGCGTTGATTTCGACATGCCACCAACAGACCAGTTCGTTACATCCGAGGGCCAGTTCCGTTCCGGCAGATTTGTTTTGTTTGCTGCATTGCGCCCATGGGTGTGGGGCACCGTAGCCACGTTAGCAAAAAATAGCAAAGCGGCAACTCGAGTTCTTTGCCGGGCGCTTGAGAAAGAACTGATAGAGCGTTCTAGCGAAGTGGTGCCATCCACGTGAGCACAAGAAAGCAACACAAAGTCGCGGTCCTGTGCTTGGTTCTCTCGCTTGCAGGAACAGTCGGAGCACAAGACCCCGTCAAGCCGGTTTACATCGAAAGCTTCCGCAAAGGCTCCTCCCGCGTCACAGAAACAGCCTACGATGTAACGCTCAACGCCAGCAATCCGAGGTCAAAAACTCGGGTTCTCGACGCTAACGGACGAGAGCGGTATCTCCTGACTTTTGAACCGCAATTTGGAGGTCCGAACGATCCGCGGTTCGTATCTTGGCATGCAGCGTTGGCGGACGTCCGGCATCAAATGTACAAGAACGTGCTAATGCCATCCCTAGACCCGCTGGAGGACAAGTTACAGGTCTGGTATTTGAATCCCAGCCCATATGCGCTCGCGGGCTTTCGGGCTATTCGCGTGATCAAGGTCGAAAACTTTTATTGTTCGCTTCAGGTCACAAACCACAGCTTTGTCGGCACCGGAGATCCCCGCTTGGCGTCGATCACGATAAGTGTTCGGTTCTTAAACAACAACCCGTTGAACGAAGGCGAAAAACAGTAGCGACTGTATGGCAATCGCTCACCAGTCTGCGATGGAAGGCACGAGAGAGACAATTCCTGCCGTGATGAGTGCCGCGGTCTACCGCGGCATCGACGATGTCCGATTGGAAACTATTCCAGTCCCGGCGATCGGCCCGGGAGAAATTTTAGTCCGCGTACATACTTGTGGAATCTGTGGAACTGACCTCAAAAAGATCAGTACCGGCTCACACCCGCCGCCCCGAATTTTCGGACACGAAACCTCTGGCGTTGTAGCTGCAATTGGCCGCGGGGTTGATCGTTTCGCTGTCGGCGATCGTGTCATGGTGTTCCATCACATTCCATGCGGCGAATGTTATTACTGCCACCACAAGACCTTTGCGCAGTGCGAGACATACAAAAGGGTGGGGTGTACCGCAGGCTTTGAACCGTCGGGTGGGGGCTTCGCGGAATACGTTAGAGTGATGGATTGGATCGTGCAAAAAGGCACAGTCAAAATCCCTGCAGAAACATCCTATGAGCAGGCATGTTTCGTGGAGCCGGTAAATACGTGCATGAAAGGCGTGGAGACCCTCCAACTGCAACATGGCGAGACAGTTCTGGTGATCGGGCAAGGCCCGATCGGCATCATTTTGAGCGTCCTTGCCAGCAAAAAGGGAGTCCGCGTAATTACTTCCGACTTGTATTCGACGAGGCTTACAATAAGTAGAGGTTTCGGGCTCGAACTTGGGATTGACGCCTCACGTCAGGATGTCGTTCGAACCACGCGGGAAATGACCGGAAACCGTGGCGCGGATGCAGTCGTTCTGGCGGTAGGCGGCAACAAACTGATTCGATCTGCCATGGATGCCGCTCGTCCGGGAGGTCGCGTATTGCTCTTCGCACAAACGGTGCGAGGAGAAGTGACGGTAGACCCAGCGGCAATCTGTGTGGACGAAAAGACTCTTCTGGGATCGTACAGTGCATCCGTCGACCTGCAGGAAGAATCGGTTCGGTTTGTGATGGATCGCAAGATGAAGCTCGAAAACTTGATCAGCCACCGCTTCCCGTTGAATCAAAGCGTAGAAGCCCTGCATATGGCTACCCACCCTCAGCCGGACTCCATGAAAATTGTCATCCAGCCAGGCAGCGCGTGGGAAGGGGTTGCATCGTGAATGGAAAAATGACCGCTGCCGTTCTCTACGGCAAGGAAGACATCAAGATCGAAAAAGTGCCGATTCCCCGTGTTGCAGATGGGGAAGTGCTGGTTAAGGTTCAAGTGGCTTTGACTTGCGGCACGGACTTGAAGGTATACCAGCGCGGGTACCACGCACGCATGATCGTCCCCCCCGCCCTGTTCGGACACGAATTGGCTGGGGTCATTGAAGAAGTGGGGCCGGGCGTTCGCGGATTTAAGAAGGGGATGCGTGTCGTCGCTCTCAACTCCGCTCCGTGCGGAATGTGTTTCTACTGTTCGAAACATCAGGAAAATCTTTGCGAAGACTTGCTTTTTAACAACGGCGCGTACGCCGAATATATTCGAATCCCTAAGCGGATCGTTGAAGCAAACATGCTGACCATTCCTCCGCATGTGAGCTTTGAAGACGCCGCGATGACAGAACCGCTCGCTTGCGTGTTGCGCGGTTTGCACGAAACGAAGGTAGAGATTGGGGACACGGTTGCCGTGATCGGCGGCGGCCCGATCGGCCTGATGTTCGTACAGGTTGCCAAAGCAATAGGGTGCAACGTGATTGCAGTTGTCAAGCGCGACTCGCAGGTTGCGCTGGCCCGGCGCAAGGGAGCCCACGAGATTGTTCAAATTACCCAAGTCAAAGATCCCGTTGACGCTGTCCGCGAGTTGTCTCCTTCAAAGCGCGGTGCCGACGTTGTGATAGAGGCAGTGGGGCGCACGGAGGCATGGGAGTGGGCTGTGAATATGGTGCGCAAAGGCGGAACCGTGAACTTCTTTGGCGGCTGCGCCACAGGTACCAAGGTTCAGTTAGATACGACGAGGCTTCATTACTCCGAGATCACGCTGAAGGCGACATTCCACCACACGCCAGAGACCGTTCGCCGGGCGTTTGGGTTGATTACTGAAAAGAAGGTGCGTGGCACGGATTACATTACGGGAGAGGCACCGCTGTCCCGGCTACATGACGTGCTGCGGCACATGCTCAATCGGAACGGCGACATTAAAACTGCCATCATCCCAGGACATTAGCCTCGCTCGGAACGGAACCGCCATGACATCGATTGCCACAAACGGCTCCCGCTCCCTGTCTGTTTCTGACGCGCAGGAGGGATGGAACGCGCTTCCGAAGGAGTATGCGATTCCCGACGTCGCGCCCTCACTGGAGGTCGCGCAGGCATATTGCCAGCGCTTGGCGCGATCGCACTACGAAAACTTTTCCGTTGCAACATGGTTCCTTCCCGAACGCTTGCGGCAGCCTTTCTTCAACGTTTACGCGTATTGTCGAATTTCGGACGATCTTGGGGACGAAGTTGGCGACACCAGTGCCTCCCTTGCGCTTCTCGATCAATGGAACGTCGAGCTTGATGCCTGCTACTCGGGCGCTCCGAAGCATCCTGTATTCGTCGCCTTGGCTGAAACCGTTCAGCAGTTCGAGATTCCCAAACAAGAGTTTTCGAGTCTTCTCAGGGCATTTCGGCAGGATCAGACGGTCACTCGCTACGAGACGTTCGATGACCTTCTTGGCTACTGTCAATATTCCGCCAACCCCGTTGGACATCTGGTTCTGTACCTGTGCGGGTACAGTGATGCGGCCCGCCAGAAACTCTCTGACTACACGTGCACCGCCCTGCAATTGGCTAACTTCTGGCAGGACGTTAGCGTGGATCACGGAAAAGGCAGAATCTACCTTCCGCTCGAAGACTTGCGTGCGCACAATGTGACTGAAGCCGACATTGCCACAGCTAACAACAGCAGCGACTTTTGTCGATTAATGGAGTTCGAAGTGGATCGCACTCGCGATTGGTTTAATCGCGGCTTTCCCCTCGTCCAAATGGTAGATCGCGAACTTGCGATCGACCTTGAATTGTTCTCTCGAGGAGGACAAGAGATTCTGCGCGCCATCGAAAGGCAAGGGTTTGCAGTTCTTGGCCAGCGACCTGAGATTTCAAAAACCCGCAAGTTGGCTCTCGTCGCTCGAGCCGCGCTGGGGAAACTTCGATGAGTGCCGCCGCGCAACAAGCCCCCATGCAGTTTTCTCCCACATCGTCGCAGCTTGCGATGGCGTATTCAGTGTGTCGCGGAATCACACGCGCCGCAGCGAAGAATTTCTATTACGGTTTTCTTGTTCTCCCGCGCAAGAAGCAAGAGGCGCTGTGTGCTGTCTACGCGTTCATGCGTAAATGCGATGACATTGCGGACGACGCCAACTTGTCCGTTCGCGATCGTCGCGAGAGATTGACAACTTGGCTGGAAGCCTTTCATCGGGCACAAGCTGGCTTTCCGACCGACGACCCCGTTCTCCTGGCACTCACTGATGCGCAACGCCGATACAGCATCCAGACCGATTTGCTTGATCAATTGGCATTTGGCACCGCAATGGACGTTCTCGAGTTGGATGAGCCGGGATTCGCGCGCGACGTGCCTGTAATTCACTACGCAACGTTCAACGACCTTTCGCAATATTGTTACCGCGTGGCGTCAGTCGTCGGGCTGGTGTGTATTCGCATCTTTGGCTACCGCGATCGCTCGGCCGAACCTCTGGCGGAAAAAACGGGGCTCGCTTTCCAGCTCACGAACATTATCCGCGACGTGAAGGAAGATGCACTGATGGGCCGTGTATATCTGCCGGAAGAGGACATGCAAGAGTTCGGAGTCTATCCCGCAGATTGCCGCACGCCCAGTGACCCTGCCCGCATGCGCGCTCTTCTTGCCAAGGAAGCAGGTCGAGCGCGGGAGTTTTACGCTGCGGGGGAGACTCTAATCCCGCTCGTTGACGAAGACAGTCAGCCCGCGCTCTGGGTCTTGATCACAATTTATCGACGTCTTCTAGAGCGAATCGCAGCACGTCAATACGACGTGTTCGCGGAAAGAATCCGCCTGTCCGTATTTGAGAAGCTCACCATCCTCGCGAAGGGATTTTTGAAGCGTCTGTCCTGATGCCTCGTTCTTGGGCCCAACCTCCTCGTGTTGCGATTGCTGGCGGTGGTCTGGCCGGCCTATCGGCAGCGTGTGCTCTCGCCGATGAGGGTTTCCGCGTCACTCTGCTCGAACGCCGCCCTTATCTCGGCGGACGCGCCTCCTCCTACGAGCATCCCGGTACCGGCGAAGTGGTCGACAATTGCCAACATGTTCTGCTGGGCTGCTGCACGAATCTGATCGATTTCTACGAGCGCACGGGTGTTGACGACAAGATCCGCTGGTATGACAGCCTTACGTTCCTGGAACCGGGAGGCCGCGCCTCAGTAATCGGTTCCTCAGGTCTGCCGGCTCCACTTCATACAATGCCGGCGTTTCTCCGTGCCCAATGTTTGAACCTGTCGGACAAGTTCGCGATTGCGGCCGCCATGACTGCTTTGGCTCCCGCAGCACTTCGAGAGAAGGAAGAAAGCTTTCTTTCCTGGTTGCGCAATCATGGGCAGACCGAACAAGCGATTGAGCGATTTTGGAAGCCGATTCTGGTCAGCGCCTTAAATGAAGACGTCGACAAAGTGTCCGTGGCTTATGCTGCGCAAGTTGTGCGTGAAAGCTTTTTGAAGTCGCCTGGTGCTGGGCGGATGGGTGTGCCCAGCGTGCCCTTAACGGAACTTTACCAGGCTGCCGGGGATTACATCCGAGCGCGCGGGGGCGAAGTCAAACTCCGGTCAACAATCGAGTCATTTCGCGCAGAGCCTTCGCAGGTAGAGATATGCGTAAACGGGAACCGGATGGTTTTCGATTACTTGATCTTTGCCCTTCCGTTCGATGCTCTAAAAAAGATTCTGCCGGACACCTCGGCATCTTCGTCGCTTCGAAACATGCTCGATCAATTCGAGACATCGCCAATCACCGGCATCCACTTATGGTTTGACCGCCAAATCACCGACCTTGAGCACGCGGTGCTGCTCGATCGTACGATTCAGTGGATGTTTCACAAGTCGAAGCTCCTTGGCCGGAATGGAAACGGCGGTGGCAGCTACATCGAGGTGGTGGTCAGTTCTTCGAAAGATTTGGTGGAGAAATCGAAGGCCGAGATTGTGGAACTTACTCTCAAAGAGCTTGCAGAGTTTTTTCCTGAAGTGCAGCACGCCCAGTTGCTGAAGTCGACCGTCATCAAAGAGGTCCACGCAACCTACTCCCCGCGACCGGGTGTCGACCTCAACCGACCGCGTCCTGAAACAGTTTGGCCGCGCGTGTTCCTAGCAGGGGATTGGACCGCAACCGGCTGGCCGGCCACCATGGAAGGCGCGGTTCGCAGCGGGTACCTGGCGGCAGAATCTCTCGCCCACGTTGGCGGGCAGCAGCAATCCGCGTTTCTCGTTCCTGACCTGCCTCCGCGCGGATTCATGCGCATTTTTGGCTGACTTTAGAAAGTCTGGCGTTTCAATTCTTTTGGTCGGGCCCAGCGGCTGGCGTTGGAGCGTTATCCGCGTCGGGCGAGCACTTTCCACGAAAGAGTGCCCACTCTTCGCACTCTTTTCCATTGGGAAACTTGCACACGCCGTACTCGCCTTTCTTGCCTTTGCGGATCTTGAGCGTTCCGCCCTTTTTCTCGCAGTTGACAGATGCAGGATTGGGAAGCCCGGTCGGCTTAGTGGCCGGTTGTTGTGCGGACGGCTTCGCGCCTGAGGTATCCGGTGGAGGGGTTGTATCTTGAGCAACCGACACCGCGAGTGCCAACAGTCCAACGCTGAACGATCCCAACACCAAACCAGTGATCTTCATAAGTGTTCTCCGAACTTGAACAACGAAATTAGTACCACGCGACCGTGATGGTGCTCTGGGTCAGTGCAATGGACTTGTCCGTGTGCGAAAAGATTCTCCAAACCTTCTGACTTCGGTCAATGTCGCCGAACAGCGTACGGTCGCCGGCCGAGCATCCATAGTTTGCCCGCATGCCGGCCATCATGTACGTGCCGCCTGTCATCAATGTGCACTTGGAGCCGTCCGACAGCTCGAGGGCCCAGGGGAGGGCGTCATCCCTGTTTGTCACTTTCGCGTTTCCTGCAGAAATTGAACCCTCGAGAGTAAACAAGTTTACATTTGCGCTCCACGGATCCGCCGCACATGCCAGCTGATTCTGATCCCCCATCACCTGCATGTAGCAAGGATCCTGGATTGCATTGCCAGCGGAGCAGCGCCACGCATCCTGACGCGTCGGCGAAGCAGCTGACTGCGCGAAGCATTTGCCGGAAAGCTTCTGCTGCACGGCAATACCGATGCTCAATCCATGCGGGTTCCATGGTTCGAACAGTCGCACATCTGTGCGGGATATGTTCTGATCGGAGCCTTGAGTTTGAGAATTCGAAACAATACTGGACAGAACAATCACCACAAGCACCATGGACAGACAAATCGATCGCATCGCAGCCTCAGAAGTCTTGGATTGTTGGAAGTGATTCCAGTGATGCAAAAGATGAGGGCCGATCTGCGCCAAAAAACGTCAGACCGGCCTGGTAGGTTTGACCGAATGCGTTACAAGCGGCGCAAGAAATGGGCGACCTTCTTGCCACCTTCTTCGGTGTATTGGACGGTGACTTTCTCGCCTTCCTTGGCCCCTTTAGCCACACCTTTGCTGGTATCAACTACGGCGGTTTTGCTAAGTTGATAAGTGTCTTCCGCCCCGTCCTTCGTCTTAACTGTGAGGGTGCGAGCCGCCTCATCGACTTTCGTGACAGTGCCTTCAGATACTTTCAGAGTGTCTTTACCAAGGTCATCGACGCCGACTGCTGTCTTGTCCGCGCCCTTTTCCGTGTAGTGGACAACAACGTTCGTACCTTCTTTGCCGTCCATGTAGGCATCAAGCCCGCCCTTTTTCGCGTCGGAACCAGTGTCTTTGGCTGCGCGAACCATCGTGTTATCGGTGTACTTGAAAACATGCTCGGTTCCGTCGGCGGTCTTAATTGCGAACGTCTTGGAGGTTTTATCGACCTTGGTCACAGCCCCAGACACGGCGTGCACTACATCATCCGCCGCCATCGACTGGGCTGCCAACACGGCCACACATAAAATGACCGCAAAAGTTATTAGTAGTTTCGTCTTCATGAGGGTCCTTTCGATCATTTCTTTGAATTCAGAACAAGTAATTGATTGTCTACGTTGAATACGCCTGGCACCGAATTTGCTTGCACGCCGGCAACCTGCTTATCCATATCGCTATCCACCACGCCTAAGAGAGTCACCTTGCCGTTGTCCACGACAATGCGAATCGGTTTTTGCGGATCCATGGCGTACTTCTGAAGAGTGGGGGATCCGTAAATGGCGCGGTACAGTTTCAAGCGAAGATCATCGTCAAACATTGATGTGGGAGCGACTTCGATGTTGTCCACAACATCTTTGACGCCGGGCGTCGTAGCTGCAATAGCCAACGCGGAATTCTTGCTTGGATAGTCGTGAACGCTGCCACCAATGGTTACGACACCATTCTGCACGCCCAAGCTCAGTGCGTTGAAGGCGATTCCGTACCCAACGCGGTCGTAACGGAGCTTGTCAGAAAGGGTTTGCTGCAACTGCGCGTCAGGGACATTACTCTGAACGTCGACGTGGTTACGAACGCCGTCCACGTTTTTCATGCGCTTGACTTTGTTTTCGAGGTTCAGCTTGTCGTTATAAAGATTGACGCTGCCGGTCAGCGTCACAATCTGATCTTCAACAGTCGATTTAACGCCCTGAAATTCTTTCTTCCCCTGAAGATACTTGGTAACGTCGTCTTGAATCTGCTGATCGTATTTTCCTCCGGCGGCCAGTGCCTGACCAACAGAGAACCCCATCACCAATACCACGGCCAAAAATTGCGCCCGACGCGCACTGCGCATAGCATCCTCCATCAGAATTAAATTGAGTGAAACTGAGGCCATTTCGAAAACTCCGTGGAAACACGAAGTGCTCGTACTCTGTCGATTCGTATCCGACAGAGTAGCCATGTGAAAGTAGCCCCAACCTGGGTGCAGTACAGTCTCTACTGCAAGCCTGTGTCCGTCAAGTTTGTGAAAGGAAAAGCGTATAAATCTAGAGCGCCATCAACGCAACGCCGCCCGCAACCAGCATGGCGGCAATCCAGCGTCGATGGTCCACTCGCTCACGCAGAAACAATTTGGCAGCGAAGGCATTCGCCACGAATGTGAGGGAAGCTGACGCGGGGGCAACGAGGCTGACATCTCCCCACGAAAGTCCAAACAGAAGACTGTAAAATGCCACCGCCATGGCGGCTACCCCAAGTAGAAAATTGGGGTTGCGCAGCGTATTCCCGACAACAGCAAACATCCCTCGGCGTCTCCAAAGGTCTCCCACGTCGCCTACCTGCTTCATCGCGCGGGACAGTAGGACGTCCCCCGTAGTTGAAGCGACTACGATTGCGCCAATTGCGGCCCAGGTGTACGCGTGTTTCATGACTCCACCACCGGGCCAACTGTTTCCGCAATGCGTTCGTCAGGTGTTTGGCGAAGGGGATCGTGATGTGCGACCTCAGTGAGGGCCGGGCCACCCGCAACAAACCCTACGCCCGCGGAGATCAACAGAATTCCAATCCAGCGCGCTGGAGTCACGTCTTCGTGAAGCATGAATTTCGCGACGATCGCGAGCACGACGTAGCCAAGGGAAGTGGCGGGTAACACGTACGTAAGGTCAGCCCAGGAGAGAGCCGTCATGTAGGCTGCGAAGAACGCAAGCAGCAGCAAAATACCGAAGGCCACCCAAGGATTCAGGATGGCCAAGATCAATTCTGAGACGTGGTGTAGGGAAATATTTCCAACTTGCTTCATGCCGCGCGACAGCATTGCATCGCCGGCGGCCCCAAAGACCGTCACTCCCGCCAACACCAAATACCTACGGAAGGTCACGTCTTGTCCTAAGCGCTTACGGGCTCGACCGGAGCGGCAGGTGATTCCGAGCGCTTGTCGCGAACCCATTTGTTGCGTTGCGAGCGCAACTTAAGAAACGCTTTTGCTTCTTTATACAAACGTTTCCGTTCGCTCGAATCAAATATCGATTTCCTGAGGATTCGGTAGATCGCCTTCGGGCGGAAATAATATTCGTCGTAGAAACGATGGACGGACTCCATCAATTCGTCCGCCGGCAAATCCGGGAACTGGATCTGAACCATCTGGTGTCCGCCTTCATCCACCATTTTCGTGTCAGCCGAGATGAAGCCGTTCTTCATCGCATATTCATGCAGTTCTGTCCCTGGATAAGCGTGAGCTACTGAGACTTGGATCGTCTCCACATCCAGTTCCTTCGCGAAATTGATCGTGTTGCGAATCGTCTCTCGAGTTTCTCCCGGTAGCCCGAGGATAAAGTCTCCATGGACCACCAGGCCAAGCTTGTGGCAGTCTCGAGTGAATTCACGCGCCCGTTCGACGGTTGCACCCTTCTTCACGTTTTTCAGAATCTGGGCATCTCCAGATTCATATCCGACGATTAGAAGTCTGCAGCCCGCTTCCTTCATCGCTTTAAGCGTTTCAAAGTCTGTGGTCACGCGGGATGTGCAGGACCATGTCAATCCCAAGGGCTTCAATTTCGCGCACAATTCAATCGTGCGAGCCTTTTGGATGTTGAATGTATCGTCGTCGAAGAAAAATTCCTTCACGTTCGGCCAATGCTCTTTGGCCTTTGCCATCTCACGCGCAATGTCATCACTCGATCGTTTGCGCCAGGGATGTCCACTGAGCGTTTGCGGCCACAGGCAGAAAGTGCACTGGGCAGGGCAGCCACGGGTGGAGTACAGGGCTACGTACGGATGAAGCAGGAAAGGCACGTTGTAACGGGTAACGTCCAAATCGCGCTTGTAAACGTCAGTCACGTGAGGCAAAGCGTCGAGATCTTGAATCTGCGGGCGGTCGGGATTGTGGACGACTCCGCCGTTCTTGCGATACGACACGCCTAAAATTTCTTCCAGCGGCTTGCCCTGCGCATACTCCACGACGGTGTGGTCGAATTCCTTGCGAGCCAAGAAGTCGATTGCCGGACAATCTTTCAACGCCTTCTCAGGCAGAACGGTAACGTGCGGTCCGACGAAACAGATCTTGATGTTTGGATTTGCGTCCTTTATCGCCTGCGCCAATCGAATATCGCCCGGGAATCCGGGCGTGCTCGTAAACAACACTAGGAATTCATATTGTTTACAAAGCTCGATGGTCTCCTCCGCGGTTACATGGTGCGGCGGAGCGTCCAGCAGACGGGCGCCCTCAAGCATGCCGGCCGGGTACGCCAGCCAAACTGGGTACCAGTAGGACTCGATTTCTCGGGTCGCGGGCCAGCGCGAGCTGGCACCACCATCAAAGTTTTCAAACGAGGGTGGATTTAGGAATAAAGTCTTTAGAGGCATAATTTTCCGGATGTCTAATTCTACCATCCAACTTGTTGATTTCCCTTGGGCCCCGGTGTATTTCCGGGTTCTCGCTTGACTGTCCGACTGAAGGTTCCGACACCGCGTTAAGTAGCTGTGATTTCAGGCTATAGGCCGCGCCCTGAGAGCACAAGCTCGTTGCGCCGAATGGTTATTGGATGCATCGGGGAGCACCCAGGCGCAGCGATTCGAACCAAGTTTGGGGCTGCATACTAGGATTTCGCCTATCGATCACGGTCGTAGGCTTTTTTCAACCAGCGCTTTACCTCTGAATTAATGTCAGAGGGTTTAGTGATTGGAATCCTGTGGGTAATGCGGTCGCCTTTCTTGAAGCCCCCGGTATCGATCAAGCCTCCCGTAGGGGGCAGGTTGCCGAGAGCAAACCCCATGTCAACCCGTGTGTTCGTGGTCGGCTTTATTTGGGCAAACACATGCGTGCGCTACAACGGCACGATTGTTTTGCCAGGACAAGCTTTCACGTCCGAGCCGAGATTCAATCCCAGATCCAGCAGTTCTTCGTGAATTGGCCAAAGCTCGCGACTCGCGCCCGCAAACATCGCTTCGACATATCCCTCGGCCGCTTTCAAATATGCCTCCGGCGTGTCTTCCTCCGTTCCTTTACCGTCCGCTCGTTCGGCGATCCACCATGCACTGTTTGTGCCAAGCCCGTGCTTTTGTTTGAGCCAGTCTCGACGTTCTTTTTCTGTTGGAGGCCCAGACTTTTTTACAAACGCGATCCACTCCTCGAGCGACCGGCCAGTTTTTGTAGGCAATTCGGCAATCCACTTCTGAACCATGCCAATGCCGGGATGCACGCTGTAAAGGGACTTCGATTTTGTCGGCACGACGATCTCCTGTCTTCGCGCGTAAATCTTAGGAGAGCGTTTCAACAGGAGTCAATCGAGTTCACAGGATTTGCTTTCCGCGACATTGGTGATAAAGGGAGCAGCCTTTCGTGCGGTTTTGCACACGCTCGAACAGTGACACCATTTCCGACCCGAGCTAGACTTGTGGCATGCAGCACTTTCATCTCGAGCATCCGCCCGATGAAGTCTTTCTTTGCGATCACGCCGGTTGCGATGGCATCGCAGACTACCTCGAGGTTGAAGGGAATCGGGAAATGCTGCTCTGTAGTGCGCACACAACCAGTCAGACCTACGCTGCACGACTCCCCGCGCGTGTCCCCAGTCCATCGATCCCGCATCGGAGCAAACCACTCATGTGACGAAGGCCGCCAGTAAAACAAAATTCGGAGACCACAGATTTCGGGAGTCACAATGAAGAGCAGGTTGAACCTACCTACAATTGCATATTTCTCGATGGAGATCGCCCTCGACCCCGCCATCCCAACCTACAGCGGCGGCTTGGGCATGTTGGCCGGGGATACGCTCCGCTCGGCTGCTGATATCGGCGCTCCGCTCATCGCTGTCACTCTTGTGTATCGCGAGGGTTATTTCCGTCAGCATCTGGATTCTTTTGGAAGCCAGTCCGAGGAACCCCAGCACTGGGATCCTGAGCACGTGGTTCAACCCGTGGATGGCCGTATCACGATTGAGATCGAACATCGCCCGGTTGTAGTTCGGGCTTGGAAATACACCGTGCAGGGCATTAGTGGCGACAGCGTCCCCGTTTATCTGCTCGATACCAATCTCCCAGAAAATGCTCCCGAAGATCGCGCCTTGACGAATTCTCTCTACGGAGGCGATCAACGGTATCGGCTGTGCCAGGAGGCAGTGCTCGGTCTCGGGGGAATGAAACTCCTGGCCAAGGTTGGGTACACCAACATTCAGGGTTACCACATGAACGAGGGCCATTCTTCTTTACTTGCCCTAGGTTTGCTCGAGCGGCGCTTGGACCAGAGCTTCGCAGGGCGAGTAAAAACCCTCGACATAGATAGTGTCCGTCGCCTTTGCATCTTCACCACGCACACTCCCGTTCCGGCCGGGCACGATGAATTCCCGCGATCTCTGGTCGAACAGGTTTTGGGTGAAGATCGGGTGAAGTTGCTTGACGAGACGCATGTCTTTCGAGGCGACAAGCTGAACATGACGTACTTGGCGCTCACGTTCTCTGGATATGTAAACGGGGTCGCCATGCGGCATGGCGAGGTCTCGCGCGACATGTTTCCGACGTACGTCATCAGCGCGATCACCAATGGCGTTCACGCCGTGACCTGGACCGCGCCTGCGATTAAGGCACTATTCGACCGTCACATTCCGGCCTGGCGCTTGGACAACAATTATCTCCGCTACGCAATCAGCATTCCTCTTGAAGATATTCGCGTGGCGCACGCCTCGGCGAAGCAAGATCTGTTTGCCGCAATACAGCGTCACAACGGCGCTCAGCTCGATCCGAACGTATTTACCATTGGTTTCGCCCGCCGTGCCAGCACCTATAAGCGTGGCGCGATGTTGTTTCATGACCCCGAGCGTCTTCGTCACATTGCTCAGACAGTCGGACCGATTCAGATCGTCTACGGGGGCAAGGCACATCCGCGGGATGAAGGGGGCAAGAACATCATCCGTCAGATTTTCGGGGGGGCCGTTTCCGTTGCCGACGCGATCCGCACTGTCTACGTCGAGAACTACGACATGGTTTGGGGTCGACTAATGACCAGCGGCGTCGACGTCTGGCTCAACAACCCGTTGCGGCCGCAAGAAGCGTCGGGTACGAGTGGTATGAAAGCGGCATTAAACGGCGTTCCCAGCTTCAGCGTTGTTGACGGGTGGTGGATTGAGGGGCTGATCGAAGGAGTCACCGGTTGGGCGATTGGCAATAGTGAGGTACAGGAAGATCCCGCAGCTGAGATCGCCGACTTGTATAACAAGCTGGAAAAAGAAATTGTGCCGATGTTTTACAAGGACTCCAACCGATACATCGACATCATGAGGATGTCGATTGCGCTCAACGGCTCCTTCTTCAATACTCAGCGAATGGTGCAACAGTATGTCACCAATGCCTATCTGATGAGGAGCGACGCGCTGCCCTCCGTTCCGCGGATGCCGATTAAGGCTGGAGTCTAAACAAGCGGGCCGGGAACTGTCTTAACGTGCCGCAACCAGGCGGGCGCGAAGTTTGCCGGGAAACCGGAGAACCAGTCGTCGCTTTTTCCCAGGTAACCTCACCACCATCACTTTCTGCACTACACGCTTGCCGGATCGAACCTGGTTCTTGAATGAACGCGTGTTCAGCACATGCACCCATGCAAGCGTTTTCCTGAATCCATGATCACGCGCATAGTTCAACACAGGAACATTCAGCGGATACTGAAACCCTCGGCCTCGCCACTTCCGTGCGACGAAAGTGTCGTATTGAACAAGCTCACCCGGCTCAAGGCGTAAAACTAGTCCAAGCTCGCTCACGTGTGCGTTGCCAAAGGTCATCCACGTATAAGCGACTGCTTCATTGCCAACGAAGCCAATCGATACGATGTCGCCGCGCAGCATGCGTTTCTGCAACTCTTCGCGAGCGCTGCCCATTGGGGTGAGCAAGGTGCAGACTTCGTCCGCTTTTGACACGCCCTGGAATAGCCGAGGACATAACTGCGTGTCCGAAGGCATCGAAACTACAGTGTGATCGAGATCAGCCTCGAAGAATGCAAAACTGTTTACGAAGCGTCGCGTCAAGCCGCGGAGTTTACTCTCGATCTGAAACCGCCAACTGGCCCACAGCCCAGGTTCCTGCAGGCGTACGTCTGCGTTTGCCTGCGCGACTGGCGATACCTCAGGATCAGCAACTGTGGGCACAGAGACCTCTACACCATGTGGATAAGTCGCTTACTCGGATGACGAACTAATCTCGCGTATAGATATGCACGGCCTCGCAAGGTCATCGGCCGAATCCAATTAAAGGCCTTCAGCACTTGACCTCCAAATTCTTCTTTGAAGCTGTTGATACGGAGCCGGTCCTGGTCCTCGCGTCCTTCGTACCATCCGCCGAAGTCGTAGGAAACTACCCCACTCGATTTAAACCGCAGCATGTCACGCCAGTGTTGAAGACGGTTCGCTCTGCCAGTCAGGCTGCGCATGGATGAGTTGTCCAATTCACGAAAACTGGATGCGCTCTGAAACAATCGAGCGCGGCCCTCTGCCCTGTAGTGGGTATGCCAGCACAGAACGTTGCCTGACTCATCTGAGACTCTCGATATATCCAGAACTCCTGCACGAGCGTATGCGCGTAGCCATGACTTCTGGGGCATCTGCAAACCAATGCTTCGGGCGAATTTACTGAAAAAATCCGCGAATTCGTCGAGCACCGTTTCGGAATCCTGGTGCCACCACTCATATCGCAGATTGTCCCTTTTCCCGGCTCGTGAAATCTTGTAGCGGTTGTTCTTTCCCATCGAGCCAAAAATTGTTTCTTCGTCGCTCTGCAGATCAACCACGATGGTGTGAAACGCACGCGACCAAATCGATTTCATAGGGGTCGAAGACTGATAGCAGGCAAGCAGATCGACGTTCAAATTTGCAGGCGAGCACTCATACCAGCTGTCTCCTACAGTCAAATAAGGAATTCGATGAACGATGAGCATGAGTACAGATACAACCGCCTTTTTTCCGGCCCTTGCCAGCGCCTTTTATGAAGCAATCGAACCTGGACGCGCCGATTCTCGGGCCTTCTATAACCGTGGCTGTGGGGGACGAGAGTACCAACCGGGCCAGATAAAAGGTATGACTATGTCGGTTTCGTGACACCGAACCGACTTGCCCTAATGCTAGGGCCGACATTCTTACAAGTCAACCATTGTTAGAACACGCAACACTCGCAAAGTCAGCAGGATAGGTACGACTACCTGATCCCCGAACCCCGGCTTCAGTTTCTGGGCGGGTTTGTGGCGCCGATTTCCTGAATGGCCCGATAGGCCTGATCGATGGCGGCGTCGGTGTAGGCGATCGCGCCGGCATCGGAGTTTGCAATGGTGATTCGCCCGAATGGCTTTCGCCCCACGACCCATGGCTGTTCTTGCTCGGTCCAGTCAGGATCAAACAGTGGGTTATACCCGTAGGCGTAACCGTGTGCCCAACGGTTCACCGTAATACCTTGGATGTCACGGGAGGGATCAAACCCAGCGGGGCCGAGCATTCTTCCGAGTTGGTCCCGGATGTTCCGCTCAAACACAGGAAACGGCGTTCGAAGCAGTTCCGCTCGTCCAGCGCGGTGTTGGTCACGCATCGGCAGTCCTGGTTTGCACGGCGTCCTCAGCATGAAAAGAACGGCGGGCTCCTCCGGCGTGCTGGGGAATTTGTATTCTCCGAGACTAACCGGGAAATCAAGTGCAACAAAGTTGTGGAAACTGCCGGGCGCAACAATTTGCCGCACGCCCAGTTTCTGGAATGATGTCCAGTTGCGAATCGCGACGTGCGTATACACGAGTGGGGCCTTCACCAGGTAGGACAATGCTTCTCGCTGCTTCTCGGGAAGCTCCGGACACAAATAAGGAATCATCCCGTTGTAGCAGGCGAGTACACAGTTTGCGCCCCGAACACTCTCGGTTTTTCCGTCGCGAACGTAGAAGATCTCCACTTCCTTTGCGCTATCGCGAGTGCCCATATGCGCAACATGCACTGCGGTGCTGTTCAACCGAATTCTGGTTTTCGCGTCCGCTTCGTCTAGCTGCCCATAGTTGGCTCGAGTGGAGACGATATCGTCCATTGTTTCCCCGCTCAATACTCCCGGCACCAGTTTGCGCACCAGCAGTCGAGCAATCGACGCATTGCCGTCGGGAAAATGAAAGATGTAAGGCTCCTCTTTTTCCGTCTCGTCTCCAAGATCCATACCGTCGAAACCCGGATATGAGATTGCCCCATAGTCATCTCCCGATTCGTAGCAGGCGATCGCTGGGACCGCGTCAATTCCGACTGCAAAAAGATCATGCGTGTAAGGCTGGAAGAAGGGAAGTACTGCGGGGTTTGCTTTGCAGATCTTTGTCAGGAAGTCTGCATAACTAATTTTCGCCAGCTGTGCGCGCTTCTGCTCTCGGGACAAGCCTGGCAGATAATCAACTTTCTCTCCATAGAGTCGCGCGATGTCGCGCCTCGCAACGTCCGACAACGGCGATTTGGCAAGAAAATCCGGCCAGGGAGTCGTACCCATGTTGGGCACAAAGTGGTCTTTTCCGAAAGTCTCGTTGTCGAAGAAAGCGCCGGTCTGCAGTTTCAGGGAAGAATAGAGGTGCTGATCGTAGGCCTTGTAGAAACGCTGGGTATCAATGCCCAATTCCTTCAGCAGTGACTTGGCAACGTCGCTGTACTTGCCAGGACTCTCGATCGATTGCGTGCCGCCGTACGCCAACAGCGTCCGGTCGCCGACGCGGAACTCGTTGCGCTTGGCATGGCCGCCAAAGTCATCATGGTTGTCGAGAACCAAAATCTTTGCATTGGGACCTGCGATCTTTCGGTAAAAGTACGCTGCAGAGAGACCGCTGATGCCGCCGCCCACTATTACCAAGTCGTATGATTCGCCCGTTTTGGTAGCAGTGTCCCAATGTTCGCCGTCTCGCAGCCGATGCGCATAGGTAAAAGTTCCATCGTGGTTGCCGCGCATTCCAGTTAGTGCGGGTGGATAGTACTGTGCTTGGCCTTTGCCTTGCTGTTCCGCTTGAAGCAACCCCGCCATCCCAGACGGAAGAACGAGCGTTCCACCCACACTCACGGCAATTCCATTCAGAAAGTCCCGTCGCGAGATAGGGCATTTCATCCCAAGTTCGATGTCATCTTTTGCAGCCATATGTGCTCCAAACGATGCTTGATTATAGCTTTGCAGCCGGAAGAGGCGTCCCTGAGCGGCAGTGGACGTCCCGGCTCGCTCCTCGCGGGTATGATCAACGCAGGGGTGATAAGCGATGGGTAAGGCGAAGAAGCCCGCAAACTTTGTATCGGAAAAGACAAAGTCACGGTCCGGGAAGACATCAGAGGATGACCGCAGTTTTATTCGACGTCATTCACTGAGCATCGCGTCAATCACTATCCTTGTGATCTGGATCGTTCTTTACCGTGCCTCAGATCAACACACTCACGCCGGTTCATTTTTCGGGAATGCGATCGCTGACTGGTCGGGTGTCGTGGTCACTGTACTCGCCACTAAGTTCCTATACGAACGAGGATCTTCCGAAAGCAGAAAGCCCCCGCGCGAACGCAGCGCATTCATTCAAGTCCTAATCGACCATTCCTTGAGCATTTTTTTGCTACTGACAGGTATTGCGTGGGTTGCTCTTTATCTAGCTGTGGATTCGGAATCCAAGTGGGGACAGGTCGTCGGCAACATCGTTTCGGAGTGGACCCAGATTTTTGCGCTCGTCCTTATGACCAAACGATTAATAGAGGCGCATTCCAAGGAGAGCGATAGCTAGCGCGCGACTAACCGGTTACTTCGAGCTCGGTTTGATCCCTGCCTCACTCAATCCGGCCTGAATTGCCTTCCAAACATCTGCCTCAGGTTTATTCGCATCAACCGACACGATTTTCGCCTTCGGAAAATAAATGGCAATCGAGTTCATTTCACGGTGGTAGTCCTTGATCCGCTGTTCAAGAATCTGCGGACGATCGCTTTCTCTTCCAGTTCCTTTGGCGCGATCACGGATCACATCGTCGGGTACCTGCAACTGGAAAGCAATCGGCGCAAGTTTAAGGTCAGGCAGCAGGCTCGCGAGATCTTCTGCCTGGACAAGGGTGGCCGGGTAACCGTCCAACGCGAGACCATGACTCAGGTCGGCTGTCTTGAGCCGCTCCCGCAGATACCGGCTCATCGACGGGTCGTAGCGCATTTCGGCGAGTGAGATGCCTTGCCCTCGCAGCTTGTCGAGTTCCGCGGCATTGCTCCGAATCAGATCCTCAATGGAAATACTCGGAATCCCGTAATCTCGGGTAATGGACTGCACAAAGACAGTTTTTCCGCTCAGTGGCGGTCCGATCAGAATGATGATGGGTGGGCGCGCGTCCGCTGGCACCGCGGGACTTGGTGTCTGCGCGCAAACCAAAGAAACGAGCAGCAACAGCGAAATCAGACTTCCACTCTTCAACATGCGCAGCTCCGGCTAAGATCTTTGAGCGGCCTAGTATGCCACGAGTGCCAGACAGTCGGCGACGAAAAGGCATGGAGTTTGCGCTACACTTGCGTGCCGCACACATGTCTCATTTGCGCAAAGGGGCCTTCTTGAAGCGAGTCATTCTGGTCACGTCCATAGTTCTGCTGGCGTTTACATCTGGTATGTCTACCAAGCTCGTTACCAGCTGGAAGAATCCAAGTTACTCAGGCCAGCGTTTTACGAAAATTCTCGTGCTCGGGGTCAGCAAAAACCCATCCATTCGCGCAGACTTCGAAGATGCTCTATCTGCGAAAGTGACTCGACCCGGAGTTGAAGCCGTTCCGGGAAATACGATCCTCCTGCGGCCAGAGTCGACACAGCTTGACATAAATTATTTAAAGACGCAGGTCCGAGAAAATAAGATCGACGCGGTCATCATGTCACGTCTCATCAAGGACGAGAAAAATATTACCTACATTCCCGGTGACAACTATTTCATTGCCTACCCGACGCATCGAACGTTTTACGGTTACTACGGCACCGTCTACGCGCAGGTGTATTCGCCCGACTACCTCCGCGAGGACAGGAAAGTGAGGATTGAGACCAGTTTGTATGCCGCGACCGCGCCTGACGGCGAATTAATCTGGACCGGCATAAGCGACACTTTCAATCCAAAGTCGGCACACAAAACAATCGACGGGCTCGTCAAACTCGTCGTTCGCGAATTGGAAAAGGACGCAATCTTAAAAAAGCCACTAAATGAATGAGAAACAGGAGGCGGGGCATGCTTTTCAGTATTAGAGCTTGTTCAGTCCGTCCAAGGCCGCGACCTTGTATGCTTCCGCCAGCGTCGGATAGTTGAACACGGTATCGCGGAAATATTCGATGGTACCACCGATCGACAGAACAGCCTGCCCGATGTGCACGATCTCCGCAGCCCGGTCTCCGATAATGTGCACGCCCAACAACCTTAATGAGTTTGGATCGAAAAGAATTTTCACCAATCCTTGTTCATCCCCGAGCATTTGACCTTTCGCAAGTTCAGCGTATCGAGCAAGGCCAACTTCGTAAGGGATCTTGTCCTTGGTCAACTGTTCTTCGGTCTGGCCAACCATAGAGATTTCTGGAATCGTATATATCCCATAAGGGATCAAGTTCGGCGGCATCTTTCCAGGTTGCCCGAACATGTGACAGCTTGCCAGCCGCCCTTGCTCCATCGAAGTGCTCGCCAAGGCGGGAAATCCGATCACGTCACCCGCCGCATAAATGTGCGAAACCGCAGTCTGGAAGTGCTCGTTCACAGTCATCTTGCCGCGCGCGTCGGCTGCCAACCCGGCGGCGCCTACATTCAGCAGATCGCAGTTCGCCTGCCGGCCAATCGTGTACAGGAGTCCTTGGCCGTGAATATTTTTCCCGCTCTCCAGCTTTGCGTATACGCGGTCTCGCTGCTCATCGAATCCCACCGACACGACTTTCTCACCGAGGCGAAAAACTGTGCCCAACTGTCTCAGCTGAAAGCACAAACTCTCGACGATTTCCCGATCAGCGAAGTCCAACAAGACTGGTCGTTGGTCAAGCAGTGTGATCTTTACGCCTAGCGTCGCGAACATGGACGCATATTCAAGGCCGATGATTCCAGCACCGACGACTACGAGCTCGCGGGGCACTTCTCCTAGGCGGTGCACCTGGTCCGAATCAAAAATGCGCTTTTCGTCGATCGGAATATCGTCACTATGCGCGGGTCGAGTACCGCAGGCGATTAGGACATGCTGACCACGAACCATCTGCACACCTTCGTCGCTTGTAACTTCAATGGTGTGCGGATCCACAAATCTGGCGGTGCCCTCGAGAGTAGTGACGTAGTTCCGGCGTAGCTGAGCTTTAATGACCTCGATCTCGCGTGCCATCACGGCCTGGGCTCGAAAGATCAGGTCTGACATGGCGATTCGATCTTTGAGCACATATCCGCGGCCGTAGAACGTTCTTTGCTGAAAGCCGCTGAGGTACAAAATCGCCTCGCGCAGCGTTTTGCTGGGGATGGTACCGGTATGAACGCACACACCACCCATGGTTAGCTTGCGATCGATGATCGCAACTTTCTTTCGTAGCTTGGCTGCGCAAATAGCGCCTTTCTGCCCAGCTGGCCCGCTTCCAATGACCACCAGGTCAAACTCGTTCGCTTCCATTCTTGAGGGGTTCGCAAACCGGTGCGATGGCAAAACCTACCATTCATTTCCAGAGAGGTAAAGGCTACGAGAGTCGGTGCACAACAGAAAGCCCCTCGCTGGAGGGGCTGCTCTTCGGTGAATGCCACTGTAAACAGTCGGCATCCGGGTTAAGGTCATACTCTCCGAAGACGCGAGTTGTGAATATCGGTCAGATGCTGTACCCCAATCGGCCTGAAGCAGGAGACATACGCGGCTGTTCCGGATCGCGCTGCGATCACGCGCCGCAGCCAGAAGTTTATTTACACCAAAGACGAGTCAATCAGTGAAAGGGAGGGTTTCACCGAGAGCGGACGAATGAAGAACTCTTTTCTCTCGCTCGTGTCTATTCAGTGTATCCCGTCAATAACAATCCCAGAACAGCCATCGCAAATGGCCAACTGTAAGGGAGCCACCGAAATCGAAAGAAGTTGCCGTCGGACAAGAACTTGAGCAGCGCGATCGCGATGCCCACCGAGGTGTACCACAAATGCTGCCGTTGGATGTGTAACATCCCCGGGGTCATGACATGTCCGCCGTGGCCCTTCTCCTGCATTTCCCCGGCATCGTGAGACATCCCGCTCATGTCGTGAGACATTCCGCCCATGTCATGAGACATTCCGTTAGCAGTACCCATTGCCATGGAAGTGGTTGCCTCTGGTTCTGCAGGCAAAGGTGGAAGCCCTGCCTCTTGCCGCATCTTTGCGATGCGCTGTTCTTTTTCGGCTTTATCCCAGCCCGGCGGCAAACCCGAGCCGCCTCCGTGGTCATGAAACAGCAACAGGACGGCCCCGAACACGGCTAACATCGGAAAGGCCCATCGCTGCCAGATGCGGGTTATCTTTCCCGTCGCACGGAGATACTCAAGAATGCCCATCATGATCAGCAAAACCGCGTAGATCTTGTGTTGTCGCGCCTCTGCGTCGTGGTGGATGAGCCAAGTCCAGCTTAAGTGTCCACGTGGCCAGATTTCTTTGTCGCTCCACACCGCCAAAAAGATTCCAACGGCAATGAAGATAAACGGCCAGACTTTCTGCAGAAACGCAAATTTGGGCGAGGCATAGCCGCACACGATCAGTAGCGCCATCGCGACGAGCGCCCAGCCCGCGGCGCGGTGGTTAAACTCGGAGTCGATGATGTCTGGATCAACCACTTGTTCTTGCTCGATACGCGACGAGGCCGCAGACAATCCACTTGACGCTTCCAGCTTGTCTGAATACCACGATGCGATAACACTCAAAGTTGCCATCGCAAGGAAAAGTGTGACGGACAACCTCAACGTAAGCCCAAAATTTGGTGATTTGCGAATAGTAGTTTGCCCCATGGTGTCGAGAAAAAATTTCATATCACTCCAATTCAAGCGTAGACGGCCCTTCTGCAACACGCACCTGTGAGAATTCACAGGTGGAGAGCATGGCAGCGATTCGTGTCGCCCGACACTAAAAAAGACTCAAAGATCTTATTAATGATCTCGTTACTGAGTGCACGCAATGCAAGTGCGAAATTCCAGTGCGCGGCATCGGCTAAAAGGTAAACGCTCGCATACTCTGTTTGAATTGCCAACGGTCGGCAAAAGCGCTAGTTCAATCGCTAGTTCACCTGTCATCACCCACTTCCACATTCTTCTGTGGTCATTGTCTTTTCTCTTGCGTCAAAATTTGGAATAAAACAGCTGCTTTTTCTGATTCAGGAAAACTCCCGATATGTAAATTACGGGCAGCCCCGATTGACGTGCCTGGCAATCACAACGTGTAATCCAGCTGGGGGTGTCCCGGTCATCATGGCGATTGATGAGAACCACCTTTTAAAGTTGTGTCAGCAAGCTGCGAGGGAAGAGAATTCCACCAAGCGGCTTGAATTGACTCAGCAGATCGACCTCTTACTGGCGGCCGCATGTGAAGCCTGGGAACGTGAAGGAGCAGTGACCGCTCCCGGCTTAAGTTTGAGTTCCTAATAGCAGCCCAATCGCTCGATTCTCAGTTTGTTTAACTCGCTTAGCGCCACAGCAAGCGACACTTGCTCTTCCGGCGCTCCACCGTGGTCCAAAGCCAACTCGTCAACTCTGGCTAGGATAGTTGCCTCGGCCACAGCGATCCCTTCAGCCAACTTGTCGTCTTCGGTTTCAACAATTGCGTAGATGTATTCGTACATCCACGGATATTTGAGCTCCATGCGAATACCCACAAGTTCCGTTAAAGCCATTGTTGAGATAGCGAACGGAAAGCCACCTAGGATTAATGGGGCTTCTTCTGCATGCCCACTGTCAATACACCCAGTAGGCAACCCGGTTGTTGGAATGTAGGTTCTGTGCAGACTGCACCCGGACCTGTAAGACACACGCGGTCCGGTAACCTCCAAAGCGGACTCAGGGGAGTTTGTCCTTCCGGGCGCTCCCCTGTTTAAACTTTCACTTTTTGCCCACCCTGCTAAAGTCACCAAAACCCGCATCAGACTCTATTGCACTCAGCGTATTCCTCAGACCCATCGCATCAAGGAAGGGAAGCCAAAGGTCATACAGTATTCCGCGCGTGTCCATGCATTGAATCTGAACGCGAGAGGAAAGTTCCGTGGCATCGCGGTGAAATATTGCGCCCTTTATTTGACCCATGGGCGGCATAGGATTGACGGTGCTCATGATGGCTCCTAAGCAAATGGTTCACCAGAAAATTTGGAACGCTTGGCTAGGTGGGATTGGAACTTGTCGGCCGCAGCTTCCGGAACTGGCAGAAGTTACAGCGTCTCGCGCTACGGTCCTCGACCGACAGGGTCAGCGGCGAGCAAAGCGACTACGTACCGGACAAAATTGAAACGGCACTGTCAAAGCAGGCCACGTTGACTGATCTGGGCAGTCGGATCGCCGAAATATCCATATCTAGTATGAAATATGGTGCGCCCTGAGAGATTCGAACTCCCGACCTTCTGGTTCGTAGCCAGACGCTCTATCCAACTGAGCTAAGGGCGCGGACACGGAAACGCGATTCTGAAGAAATGTTGTCGCGAGCGATTCGAAGATTATAACGGAAACACTCCATCCTGAGAATCTGGCTGCCCCCGACGACAATAGTGTTTGCAATTACCGATTTTGTCCGCCTAAATTCCCCTTGAGAGCGACAGTGTGACTCGTGCGTATCGATCATCAGGTAAATCTTCCGGAACTTCTAAGGAATTTTACCCACCGTTCCACCGCTCAAAGGAAAGATTATTGCTAACCATCTGCAAGGACAGTAATTCTTTCCGCGCATTGGCAATTCCTACCCGCCGCTCGGCGCGCGTGGCGCCAGTTTTCAGTCGTTTAGCGATGGCACAGGGGTTGCAACCAGGAGTAACAGACGAAGTGGCGCGCAACGGGGCGCTCTCGAGAATAACTTCGGCCAGAGGTTTTCTTGAGCGCCCCTTTGCTTTTTTTCCGAAATTACTCCCAACCTAAAATTTTCAATAGACTCTCAACAGTGTGGTCCTACGCCACCGCGAGTTTCTCGCGCACATCAAGGCCGGTTTGCTTCAGCAGCTTGGCCACCACGTCATCGCTCAAGCGGGAAGCGTCGAACTCCACCCGGACCGTCAGCTCTCTTTCATTGAATTCAATGCGACGGATGCCATAAACCTCGCGCACCGCATCCATGGCGCGCATCGCACGCTCGGACGGTGCGGTTGCATAGCGAAACAGCACATCCAAATACGTCATGTATTCTGACCTTTCACTGCCGAACACGCTGCACTTGCATCGAGTTGCGGCTGGTTGTGAATCCAATATAGAACACTCGTAATCCAACCGTATAGTCCAACGAGATTTACGAGGACGGCGGCAAATTTGTGAGTCGAATCCTTTCTCCCATGCCATCGACGGTGTAAGGTTTTCCTTACTGCTGCACGAAACAAACACAACTCAGATGAAGTCGTCACGAATTACAGCGAACACACAGCCGGTTACTGACCTCGTTTGCGGGATGAGCGTCGATCCCTCAACGACCCGCCATGCCTTCAGTCACGAAGGCCAGACATTTTATTTCTGTTCAAAGGGCTGCGTAGAGAGATTCCGTTCCACACCTTCCGCGTTTCTCATTGCCGAGTCTGCGGAACGACCAAAGCCAGCGGTGCAGGGTGGAGGACGATCAGTCTCATCCGCTCCGCAAAGAGTCACGGATCCGGTCTGCAACATGGAAGTCGATCCATCAACCGCCAAATACAAAATCGATTACTCGGGGAAGACAGTCTATTTCTGCTGCGCACCGTGCTTGGAAAAATTTAACGCCAATCCCGACGCATACCTTTCGTCGACCTCCCACGAGCGAATCAACAGCGTCGTGCAAATTGCGACCGCCCCTACAAAACTCCAGCTCCCACGCTCAAAAGACCGATATCCCGACCAGCGTCCCTACGTTTGCCCGATGTGTCCCAAGGTGCATCAAATTGGGCCGGGTCCGTGCCCGAAATGCGGCATGGCGCTGGAGCCGGAGCCGGAATCCCTCTTACCTCAGCGAAAGACCGAATACACGTGCCCGATGCATCCGGAAATAGTTCGGTCGGAACCTGGACACTGTCCGATTTGCGGGATGGCGCTCGAACCTCGCATAGTCACCGCACGGGAAGAAGAAAATCCCGAACTCCGCGACATGACGCGCCGGTTATGGGTCAGCGTGGCGCTGACGGCTCCTCTATTTATCACCGCCATGGGTAGCATGATCTGGCCGCACGCTTTTATGGGCGAAGTCATCGTCGGGAACCGCCGAATTTACTCCCTGTCTTGGCAGCCTTGGCTTGAACTGATCCTCGCCACGCCCGTTGTGTTGTGGGCTGGTTGGCCTTTCTTTCAGCGAGGATGGGCCTCAATCGTCAACCGTTCCACGAACATGTTTACCTTGATCGCGATGGGAACAGGTGTGGCTTATCTTTACAGCGTCATCGCTACTCTATTTCCCAAAATTTTTCCATCCTCGTTTCGAACAATGGGCGATCATCCGGACGTTTATTTCGAGGCAGCAGCCGCGATCACCACATTGGTTCTCCTGGGTCAGGTGCTTGAGCTTCGCGCCCGAAGTCAAACGTCGAGCGCCATCCGAGCTTTGCTCGATCTCAGCCCGAAAACGGCACGTGTGGTTCGCGGGGATGGCGCTGAAAAAGACGTTTCTCTTGATCAGGTGATGCCCGGCGACATGCTTCGCGTTCGTCCAGGCGAGAGAGTGCCGGTGGATGGCGTGGTGCTGGAAGGAAACAGCGTCGTTGATGAATCGATGATCACTGGCGAGGCCTTACCCGTTGAGAAAGTTCCTGGAGGAAAAGTGACTGGAGCAACTGTCAACGGTACCGGATCTTTCCTGATGCGTGCCGAGCGAGTAGGTAGTGACACCATGCTCGCGCAGATCGTACAGCTTGTAAGCCAGGCCCAGCGGACACGTGCGCCCATTCAGCGGCTTGCCGATCGTGTGGCAGCGTGGTTCGTGCCAGCAGTCATCGCGATAGCAGTTCTCACGTTTATCGCATGGGCGATCTGGGGACCCGAGCCCCGGTTTGCACACGCAATTGTGAACGCTGTCGCTGTCCTCATCATTGCTTGCCCTTGTGCCCTTGGCCTTGCGACGCCAATGGCCATCATGGTCGGAACTGGGCGCGGCGCAAAAGCCGGAGTGCTCCTCAGGAACGCGGAGGCCCTCGAAACACTAGAAAAGGTCGACACCCTTGTTCTCGATAAGACCGGCACCCTCACGGAAGGAAAGCCCAAGGTCATCGCTATAGGAACAAAGGCCAAAGACGACTCGCCGGATGAGCTCCTTCGCCTTGCTGCCAGCCTGGAGCGAGCCAGCGAACATCCGCTGGGGGCGGCGATCGTGGCTGCTGCCAAGGCCAAAAATCTTTTCCTCGCAGAACCCTCCGAGTTTCATTACACCGCGGGCAAGGGGATCACAGGAAAGGTGGACGGGAAGCAGGTTGCTGTCGGAAACGCTGCGCTTCTGCGCGCTGCAGGTGCACTTCCTAGCCAGGGCGACACTAGCGTTCTGGTTCCCGGAGGCGGGACGTCCATTTTTGTCGCGATCAACGGAGCGTATGCCGGCAACATCAACGTTGCGGATCCCATTAAGGCTTCGACCTCACAAGCCCTCGCCGACCTTCGGGCACAAGGAATTGGTATGGTCATGGTCACCGGCGATAACAAGGTCACGGCCGACGCAATTGCCAGGCAACTTGGACTCGATGAAGTCAAAGCCGAAGTGTTGCCGGCGCAAAAAACCGAAATTGTCCACCAACTTCAGCAGCAAGGAAAAATAGTGGCGATGGCCGGAGACGGCATCAATGACGCTCCTGCGCTTGCGCAAGCAGACGTCGGGATCGCGATGGGCACCGGTACGGACATCGCGATGGAAAGCGGGGGCGTGACGCTCGTCAAGGGAGATCTTGCTGGAATCGTACGTGCCCGAAAGTTGAGCCAAGCCACAATGAAGAACATCCGCCAAAACCTGTTCTTCGCGTTTATCTACAACTCGCTTGGAGTGCCCATCGCAGCGGGGGTCTTGTACCCATTCTTCGGACTGTTGCTCAGCCCAATTCTAGCTGCCGCGGCCATGAGCTTCAGTTCAGTTTCCGTAATCGCGAATTCTCTGCGTCTCCGCAAGCTGAGCCTATAGATCTTCGCCCGTATACATCAAGTCGTGAAGTCTGTTCCCATCTTTTGCGTATCCTCGTAGAATCGGTGGGCCTCGATGGCTAATTAATTCTCGTTGGCCACTGTCACGAAACTGGGAGAGAACACATGAAGGGAACAATGATGCGTTTTCCGCTCACGCTCAATTCTTTGTTTGAGCGAGCAGGCAAAGTGTTCCCGGACGTCGAGATTGTTTCTCAAAGGCCGGACGATTCCACCCATCGCTACACCTACAAGGATTGGCACAAGAGAGCTCAGTCGCTTGCCAGCGCCCTTCAAGCCTCAGGGCTAAAGCAAGGCGACCGAGTTGCAACGCTGATGTGGAATCATTATTTGCACCTGGAGGCATACTTCGCGATCCCGGTTGTGGGTGGCGTGTTACACACGCTCAACCTCCGGCTGCATCCTGATGAGTTGACCTACATCGTCAATCACGCGGCGGACCGATTCCTCATCGTTGACGATGTACTGCTGCCGCTCTTCGAAAAGATCAAGGACCGGGTCAACATAGAAAGAGTCTTCGTCAACTCATACGGCGGATGCGCCCAAGTCAACGGCTATCGGGACTACGAACAATTGTTGCAGGGGTCTCCTGCGGCTCCATCGCCCGTTGACCTTGATGAAGATGACGCGCTCGGCATGTGTTACACATCCGGCACTACTGGGAAACCCAAGGGCGTGGTCTATTCCCACCGATCCATTGCTTTGCACTCATACTCGATTTCGCTCCCCGACAATTTTTCCATATCTCGCAACGACACGATCCTGCCCGCCATGTCCATGTTTCATGCCAATGCGTGGGGCCTGCCGTTTGCCGCGGTGATGAATGGCAGCAGTCTCGTTTTACCCGGTCCAAATCTTCAGCCCGAAAAGTTACTCGACCTGCTCAGCAAGAATCGCGTCACGCTCACCGGGGCGGTACCCACCGTTTGGCTTGGCGTCATCGATGCGTTGGAGAAACATCCCGGCCGATGGCAACTCGCAGAAAACCTGCGGATAGTCGTCGCAGGTTCGGCCTGTCCCGAAACGCTGTTTCGACGTTTCGACAAGCTCGGAGTGAAAGTGATTCAACCTTGGGGGATGACCGAGACCACGCCGATCGCCACAGTCTGCACTCTGAAACCTAATATGAACTCTTGGCCCGAGGCGAAGAAATACGAACTCCGCGCGAAGCAGGGCCTTCCATCTCCCTTCATTGAAATCCGCGCGATGGCGGATGACGTGGAGGTCCCTTGGGATGGCGAAACCGTTGGGGAACTCGAAATTCGAGGGCCGTTTATCGCCGCCGGTTATCTCAACCTGCCGGGAGAAGACAATCGCTGGTCCCAGGATGGCTGGTTGCGGACCGGTGACGTCGTCACCATTGATCCCGAAGGCTACGTCAAAATTACGGACCGCACCAAAGATCTGATCAAGTCCGGCGGAGAGTGGATCAGCTCAGTCGACGTAGAGAATGCCATCGTCGCCCATCCATGCGTTGCAGAAGCGGCAGTCATTGCTGTGCCACATCCCAAATGGGTGGAAAGACCCCTGGCATTGGTGGTCATCAAACAAGGCGCCTCTGTGACCTCGGACGACCTTCGCGCATTCCTGTCAACGACGTTTGCCAAATGGCAACTGCCTGACAACTTTGTCTTTCTAGATCAATTGCCCCACACATCTACCGGCAAGTTATTGAAGTCTGAGTTGAGGAAGCAGTACGCGAACTGGACCTGGCAAGAAGTCACTGTGTGAAGCGACGGAGAGAATGAAAGACTGACGCGCGTCCTCACATTTTGGTCAAGAAGTTTTCAATCTCCGGGGAAGTCCACTCCGCCGCCCCAATGAATTTCCGCCGTACCACGCCTTGCCGGTCGATGATGTAGGTTTCCGGCCAACCGAAAGTGCCGTAGATCGTGGGTGTCTTCCTCTCCTTGTCCATCACGGTTACAAAGTTCACGCCGTAGTTTTTCAGAAACTTGTGATATGCCGCCTCGTCTTCGTCGATGCTGACCCCTAAAATTACGATGTCCTTGTCTTTCATCTTCTTCTGCAATTCGATCAGCGACGGCATTTCCGCGATGCACGGGGGGCACCAGGTCGCCCAGAAATTTAGCAGGACAACCTTGCCTCGATAGTCATTCAACGACACTTTGTGATCAGAATCCTGCAAAGTGAATTCAGGAGCCGCCGTTCCTATCCTGGGCGGACGGGAACCGCCATAGCAACCGGCGACCAGTAGCAAAAGCGCGAAGGCCAGAACAGTGCGTGACACATAGCTATAATAGCGAATTCACCCTATGGTGGCGCCAGTCCCAGCCCCGGCACACCCCGAACTCTCCGTCATCGTACCCGCGCGCAATGAGGAATCTTCTCTCGGAGCATGCCTCGCTTCACTCTCCTCCCAGCTTGGTCTCTCCTTCGAAATCATCGTGGTCGACGACGGATCCACGGACCGTACACGCCAGATCGCACAGTCTTTTCCGAATGTCATCGTAATCAGCGCCGGACCCCTGCCCTTAGGCGCGACTGGGAAGAACAATGCCCTCGTTAGCGGCACCCATGAGGCGAGGTCCCCGTGGATCTTATTCACCGATGCCGACACGGTACACCGTCCAGATTCACTGCTGCGCAGCTTCACTGAAGCAAGGAATCGCAGTGTGGACCTGCTTTCTTATTCTCCGGAGCAAGAGGTGCGCACGTTTTGGGAGCGGGCCGTGATGCCCGTCATTTTCTCTGAGTTGGCCACAACCTATCCTCCATCAGAAGTCAGCGACCCCAATTCGTCTGCCGCTGCGGCGAACGGACAATTTATTCTCGTTCGGCGCTCCGCTTACGATGCAGTCGGCGGCCACGCGGCGGTTGCGACCGAGATCCTCGAGGACGTAGCTCTTGCTCGCCGCTTCAAACAAGCCGGATACAAAACCTTCTTCCGTTATGGTTCGGACGTACTCCGAACCCGTATGTACCGCTCGTTCCGAGATCTACGCGAAGGATGGACGAAGAATCTTGCGCTCCTGTTCGCGCACCCCACGCGTCTGGCGTTAGCTCGATTGCAGGAATTCGTAGTTGTTCTGTCTGGGATGTTATTTTCGATCTGGGCAGCAGTTGATCGTCACTACGATCTTGCAGCCGTTTCGGCGATTCTCACCGTCGCGCTCTATGGTCTTGTGTGGCGCCGCATCGCGCGGGCGCACTTTTCATGGACATCGAACATCTTGGCGTTTGCCGGCCTGCCAATGTTCGCCTACTTCCTGGTGCGTTCGAAGGTGTTGCACAGGGTTGGCAAGGTAAGCTGGAAGGGACGCACCTACGCCGGACCTGGTAGTGCGGTTACACAAGATCCGGCTGTATGGAATCGCGCCGAAAAGCTGCGATAGTTTTTGAGGATGGAATGGTTTATTTGACCCGCAAAGCCGAGTTCTCTGCGTCCCACTATTACGACAATCCCGCGATGTCCCCCGAGGAGAACCAGCGCATCTTCGGCAAATGCAATAACCCCAACGGACACGGCCACAACTACACGCTCGAGGTGACCGTTAAAGGTAACGTCGATCCGCGCTCTGGTTTTGTCGTCGACCTGAAGCAGCTCAAAGACGTAATGAACAGGGAAGTGCTCGATGCCATGGACCATCGTTTTTTGAATAAGGAGGTACCTGAGTTTTCGACCCGCATCCCGACAACTGAGAACCTTGCCATTGCTATTTGGGAGCGCCTCGCGCCCAAACTCAAGGCTGCGCAACTTCACCGCGTTCGGGTTTATGAGACCCCTGATCTGTTCGTGGACGTCTACGGAGAACGATGAAAGCCCATCTCACGCGCCGCTACATGTTCTCAGCGTCTCATCGCCTGCACAGCGAAGAGATGTCGGACGACGAGAACAACCGCGTCTACGGCAAATGCAACAACCCGCACGGCCACGGCCACAACTACATGGTAGAGGTGACAGTCAGCGGCGGAGTCGATCCGAGCACGGGCATGGTCTGCAATCTGGTTGACCTCGACGGCTTCGTCGGAAACAACGTGCTTGATCGCTACCACTTGCAGAATTTGAACCTGCTGCCAGAATTCGTCTCAAATGTTCCTACCACTGAAAACCTTTGCATATCGATCTACGAAATTGTGCAGCGCGGCTTTCGTCTGGCGCATCTTGAAAAGGTAAGGATTGAGGAAACTTTGATGAATTCCTTCGAATATTGGGGCGCAGAGCAAGCGCGTATCTAAGGAGTGAGCACTACGAATGAAGCGGACGATGCTTGCCCCCTAATAATTGTCATTCTGAGGAGCGCAGCGACGAGGAACCCGCTTTTGCATCCGGCGGCACGATCCTAAGGACCATCATGAAATCAAGCACCGACAGCACACTAACCAGCGCCACCTACGAAGAGCTCGTCCGCGAGATGATCGTTCGCCTGGGAGAAGACCCGGACCGCGAAGGTCTGGTCCGCACCCCGGAGCGTGTTCATAAAGCCTACGACTTCCTCAGCAAAGGATACCGCGAGGACCCCGAAGCGTTGCTCAAAGGCGCGCTATTTACCGTGACGTACGACGAAATGGTTATCGTCAAAGACATTGAAATGTTCAGCCTTTGTGAACATCACATGCTGCCATTCTTCGGCAAAGTGCATGTAGCCTACATTCCGAATGGCAAGGTCATCGGGTTGAGCAAGATTCCGCGGCTCATCGAACTGTTCTCGCGCCGCCTCCAGATCCAGGAGCGCCTCACGACACAAATTGCTGAAACAATCCAGAAGGTGATTGAGCCTCAGGGCGTTGGCGTTGTCATTGAAGCACGCCATCTCTGCATGATGATGCGAGGCGTCGAAAAGCAACACTCTGCCGCGGTCACCTCCTCTATGCTGGGTTGCTTCCGCAACGAAAACGAAACGCGCTCAGAGTTTCTATCCCTGATCCGCAACCGCCCGAACGGTGTCTAAACCCGCTCTCGCAGACATCATCGTGTATGGACAGCCGGCTCGGCTGTCCCAGCGAGCGCGGTGCGTTCCTGGTTTACCATCAGAAGGCGATGCGCAAAGCAAATTCGACTCGACAACTTGAAAACCGTACCGCCCTTATCACCGGTGCGTCCCGCGGCATCGGCCTGGCAATCGCCGAAGCCCTCGCACAGCAAGGCTGCAACCTCATACTCACGTCGCGCGACGCAAAGGCTCTCTCAAAATCTGTCAGGCCCCTCGAACGTCACCGGGTCACCATTTCGACACAAACCTGCGACGTTCGCGATCCCCACGCAGTAGATGCTCTATTCATTCACATTCGCCGCACGACCAAGCAGCTTGACATCGTTATCAACAACGCCGGCGTCGGACAGCCGAGCCTCACAGTGGAGAATCTCCTATACCCAATCTGGAAAGAAGTTCTAGAGACCAATCTCGACGGCACGTTCCTCGTCACTCAAGCCTCGCTCGGCCTGATGAAACGTGGAGCGACCATCGTCAATAATCTCTCAATCGCTGCCACGCGCGTATTCCCTGGAACGGCGGCCTACAACGCGTCAAAACACGGCGCGTTAGGTTTCACAAACACGCTGAGAGAAGAATTAAGAGGCAAAGGAATTCGCGTAATTGCTCTGCTGCCCGGAGCAACCGACACAGCGATCTGGAACATTCTGTGGCCAGAAGCCCCGCGCAAGAAGATGATGTCCGCGGAAACGATCGCGACCGCTCTGCTGAACGCCTTGCTACTACCGGAAAACAGCACGGTAGAAGAACTCTGCATCATGCCAACAGCAGGAGCTCTGTGAAGCCCGCTATCGACCGATAGCTATTGCCTGAACAACCAATCCCAGCTAACCGCCAGGGGCCAAAAGCTAGTAGCGTGGTTCCTACCACGTCCCATACCGAAATCGCTGCGGCCGCTCCGGCAGCAATTTGATCAAGAGCAAGCCCGCCACGAACCCGCCTACATGAGCCCAGAACGCGATTCCGCCTCCGCCTGCCTGGTTTGCGGCGCCAATCGACGTCGCCGTGCCTCCAATAAACTGCGAAACAAACCAGTAACCGAGCATCAACCACGCCGGCACGTGAAAGATAAAAATTGGCGGGAACCAGATCAGCACTCTCGCTTTCGGATACAAGATGAAGTATGCACCCATCACTCCAGCGATGGCTCCGCTTGCGCCGACACTTGGCACCAGTGAAGTCGGATTCAGAAGGATGTGTGTGAACGTCGCTGCGAATCCACACAACAGGTAAAACACCAGAAACTTGAAATGCCCCAAGTAGTCTTCAATGTTGTCGCCGAAAATCCAGAGCATCAACATGTTCCCAAGTACATGAGTCCACGAGGCGTGCAGAAACATGGAGGTCAGCATTGGGAAAAATGCCATTGCTGGCGCGAACACAGGGTTGCCAGTCAGAAAACCGATTGATTGTCTTGGTACTACGCCGAACTGGCCGAGCAACAAATTCAATTGCCCCCGGCTCTGATATCCGATGGCTGCCTCAAAGAGAAAGACCAGCACGTTCAGCCCGATGAGAAAGTATGTGACGAACGGCGTCGAGAAAATCGGTTGGTCGTCACGCAGTGGAATCATTGAAGGGCAGCCGACAAAGACAGCCGCAATTTGCTACCTTAAACGAAGATTCCTCGGAGCGCGAATCCGGAACTGACCAAACTGATCGGATCGCGCCCTGAGTGCGGCGTGAACCCCAGTCGCCCAATCAACAAAGCAACACGTTTCCCATGAACGGCATCTTCGTTATCGACAAACCCGCGGGTCTCACGTCGCACGACGTTGTGAACCGCGTCCGGCGCATTCTCAACCTGCGCTCTGTCGGCCACCTCGGCACGCTCGACCCGCTCGCGACGGGCGTTCTTCCCCTGGTAGTCGGAAATCTCACTCGCCTCGCGCAGTTCTACACGGGATCGGAGAAGTGCTACGAGGGCACCATTCGCTTCGGGTTCTCGACGGACACTTACGATTCCGATGGAGACCCAAGCTCTGAGCCTGCGGTCATCAACCTTTCGCTCGACGACGTAAAAACCCTGGCGGCCCCGTTTCTAGGCACGATCGAGCAAATGCCGCCGCCGTTTTCTGCCAAGAAAATCAAAGGCGTGCCCGCCTACAAACTCGCTCGGAAGAACCGGGACGTCCCACTAAAGGCAGTTCAAGTAAAGGTTGAGGAATTGGAAATTTTCTCGTGTCAGGGAGATCTCGCGGTCTTCCGCGCCCGGGTGTCTTCAGGCACGTACATCCGATCGATCGCTCACGACATGGGGCGTGCCGCAGGATGCGGTGCGCACCTTGCGACTCTGAGGCGCACGATGGTGGCCGAGTTCACGCAGGACGACGCACACACCCTCGCCGCGCTGGAGGCTGCGAAAGCCGAGGATCGGCTCGAAGATATCTTCATCCATCCCAGAAAGCTTCTCCCACGCTTCCCGGCCGTCGCCGCCAACGAAGAACAGGCCGCCCGCATTCGCAGCGGACAAAGCGTAAATCTCCCGGAACTCTCACGCGCCCGCCAAGTGAAGGTCTTTCAGGGACAGCGCGACTTGATCGCCATCGCAACCCGCGTCGCCGGAACTCTGTTCCATCCCGGAATCGTTTTCGTCTCGCAAGGGCAGCCAACGCCAGCTGCAAAGTGAGCGAAGAAAATTATGCGCGCAGGGTTGTTGGGGGCTCGGTTGCGTCAAAACCGGGTCATCACACACTCTCTGGTTCTATCCGGCGAGTGGAGGGATTTCCGTTGGCACGTCTGCGCCCTCGCCGGTAGCACCGCCGTCCCATCGACTCGCCAACATCTGGGCAATCTCAATAATCGTCAATGGCGCAGACCCTTCCGCCTTATTGTTGACAATCAGAAACGATTCCCGATCTGCAGCCACGGCTTTGCGCAGTAGGCCGAGAACCTGGCGCCGCATCTCCGGTTGCTCGCTTTGAATTCGGTCGAACGGACGGAACGCCTCCCGCTGACCCTCATACTGCATCCCCGGAGGTAGCATCAGCCGAATCATCGCAAACCCACCGCTCAATAGAGGCGCCAGTTGTTCCTGTTCCTCAAGCATCGGCAATCCCGACCAGAAGCTGAAGACATGCGCTACACCACGGCGTGCAAGAATTCCGGCGTATCCAGGCGTCAGCCATTGCCGCGATCGCACCTCCACTGCGTAGCGGAAACCCCGCGGCAGCTTCTCCAGGAATCCATCCAGACGATCCTCAAACACGCGCGGCATCAATCGAAATCCCGCGGGCTGCGGAGAAAACTGCAAGACCACCGGCCCCGCACCTTCGCCAAAATGTTTCTCCATTGGAGCAAGCACTTCCTCCCGCAATCGATCTGCGGAAAGAAACGACGGATTTGCCTGCGGTGCTTGCACGCTCCCCGGCAACGTGGCCGACGTTACCGCAGCCGGAGCTTTCACGCAAAACACAAATCCCGCTGGAACCTGCAAAGCGTACCGCGCAAAGTCTTCATCAGGAATAGGGGCGTAATACGACCGGTCGATCTCTACAGTGCGCAACAGAGGATGTTGCGAATACTCCCGCAACCCTTCTCGCGATAACTCGCCCTGTGATCGCGCCTGCGAATAAACAATTCCGCGCCATCCAGGAAAGGCCCACGAACTGGTTCCGAACCGAACGGTAGAGGGCAGGGAAGCGGCTACCCCGCGTAGTTGACCGTGTGCGCGAGCCAGCGTCGATTCCCGCTCACTGGCAAATAATCCCAACTGAACGTCGCCCATATACTGACTATCGCCCCAGACGAACCGAGAATCGACACTGAGAACCAAGACTGAGAACTGAGAACCGACAACTGAGAACTGCAGTTACTGTTTCATCTCCGAGCAGCAAGGTTTTTCCACCGGCTTCGGTTCCATCAGCTCCACCCGCGTGAAATTCGGATCGTACAAATTTAGTTGCCACTTGCCATCCCGCCCGATCTGCGGCTTCTCATCCAGCTTTGCTCCGCGCTTTAGCACAGCCTCGTACCCGGCTTTAACGCTCGGTACACCGAGCGCCATGTGATGCATCACGCCCAGCTCTTGTGGATCAGGATCCTTTACGTTCAGCATGTACTCAAGCCAGTCGGTGCCGTCCGGAACGCGCATGTCCACCCAGTCCGTTTCGTTGTCCTTCATACCGCCGTGCCAGATATCTTGGAACCCCAAAATGTCTCCGTAGAAACTGTCCGCCGCCGCACGGTCTTTCACTACCACGCCAACATGAATCATCCGTTCTGACACGCGGTCCTTCGGCAGGAACTTGCCAAAATTCTTGCTGTGAATCGATCCCGGCATGTACTGCACGAACTCGACATCATGGCCGTCAGGGTCGAACACATCGAAACCGCGGTTCCCATCCAGCATCGTCTCCAGCTTGTCCGGCACCTTCACACCCTTGGACGCCAGATAAGCGCGCATCTGCTCGGCATCCGACGTTTCGAAGGAAATGTGAGACAGTCGGTCCTGCTTCGGATTCGTTAGTTCAGGAAACACTTCAATGTATTGTTTGTCATTCACTTTGAAATAGGTAAGCAGCAAGCCGGTGCCTTCTTCCGGAGGCTTGTCCAGGCTGAACGGCTCGGCTAACCCGAGCACTCCCGTATAAAACTTGCGCGATGCTTCCATGTTGTCGGTGCGCAGGCCGATGTGCGCCACGCCGTAGATCTTCGGCCGTGGAACAGCCGGCGCAATTTTGTTTTGCGACTGCGCGGGCATCGCCACAAGTGCGAGCAAGACGAGGACTACGAGGAGCAAGCGTTTCATGCAGGAGATACTCAACCGGCAGCCATCACACCGTCAAGCACGGAACTTTCCACCCGCTGCTCTGAATCGATTGCGGAACTGCTATCCTCGTTCGCCATGCGCCACACAGAGCCGTACCTCACTTAGCAATGAATGCGCTCACTGCCTTCGGACTATTTGCTGTCACCGCGATGCTTATCTGCTACGCGCTAGAAAAACGCAGCCCATGGTTCATCTTGGCTTTCGCAGTTTCATGCGCCCTGGGTTCGATCTATGGATTCTTTCAAGGCGCCTGGCCCTTTGGAGTCGTCGAAGCCATCTGGGCAATCGTGGCCGTTCGACGCTGGCGGGCCGAGGCGAAAACGCTCTAACAATCCCAATCAGCCCGGCCTGTGCGTAGATATCTATAATGTCCGATAACAGGTATTATGTTAACTACGCCGGACCTATACCGATTTCGAGTCACCTGCAACCAAACGATCCCTTGCCGCCCTTAGTCATCTCACGGTGTTTCTTGCCTTCTATCCGCGCTCTCTGGTCTAATGCCGTCGCCTCATCCTAAGGATCAAAAACAATCTTCCACCCGAAGGAGCAAGACCCCCTATGAAGTTCCGCCTGTCACTCAGTCTATTGCTGTTGGCTCTGTTCGCCACCGTTGCGTGCAGCAAGCAAGAAGCTCAGAAAGCTGTTGACGACACCAAGCAAGCTGCTTCCGACGCAGCCGACAAAACAAAGCAGGCCGCCTCAGACGCTGCCGATGCCACCAAGGACGCCGCCGGCGACGCGAGCGCCAAGACCAAAGAGGCAGCCGGCGACGCCGCCGACAAGACCAAGGACGCTGCCGCCGCTACCTCCGACGCCACCAAAAGCGCCGCGGACAAAGCCGTGGATGCCACCAAGGACGCTGCTGGTACGGTCGCTGACAAGACCAAAGAGGCCGCAGCCGCGACCGCCGACACCATGAAGAAGGCCGCCGAAGTCACGAAGGAAAAGACCAAGGAAGCCGCGCATGCCACTGCAAAAGCCGCGAGCGACACCGCCAAGAAAGTCGAAGACAAAACCAAGTAGGCGAACGACTTTCGGAGAACGATCCAAAAGTGAACAACCCTGCCTTCCAGCAGGGTTTTCATATTTAAAGTTCTGCTTTCACTTTCTCTTATAACTTAAGTTTGAACCTTCAGAATTCAGCGGCGCCAGAAGCTTCGCGAGTTCCCCGCGAAATTGCTTCAATTTCTCCAGCTTCTCCGCTGTAGCCTCGACAATCTCGTCTTTCGCCTGAAACACTTGGCGTCCGTCGCGTTCCACGAGCACGCCCATGACTTCTCCCATGCGCCATCCCGGTGTGCCCAGAACTTGCATTCCGTCCACGCCAGGAACAAGCAGAGCGACGCATCCATCGCGTACTACCCCCACGCACTTGCCGTAACGTTCAAATGTTTGGAATTCAAAACCGGCGAGATAAATTCGCTGCAGCTGCTCGGCAGGATCAGCCATAGTTCGCGTAACTTCTGCCTTCTCACATCTTGTATCGTCCGAGGTCGTCGTCGCCAAGCCCTTCGAGCCACTTTCCCAGCTCTTCACTTGTGACCTCGTCAGCGGTCGTGGTTGCTTTCTTCGAAGTCTTTAGAACTTCGTCTTCCACAAAAATCGGACAATCCACCCGCAACGCAAGGGCCAGCGCATCCGAGGGCCGCGAATCGATGCTGATTGCCTGGCCTTCGCACTCGAGCCAGATCACGGCGTAGAAAGTGTCTTCGCGCAATTCCGTGACAACGACTTTATGGACCTGCGCCTCAAGCCCAGTGAGTACGTTCTTGATCAGGTCGTGTGTCATCGGTCGCGGCGTCGTAACTTTCTCAATCTCCAGCGCTATTGCGTTTGCTTCGTACACACCAACCCAAATTGGCAGCACGGTCTCGCCGCCAGCATCTTTCAGTATCACGATGGGCGTATTCGTCACCGGATCCATCATCAATCCCCGGATTTTCATTTCGACTTCCATCGTGACCCCCTGGGAATAGTTGATTGCTGATTCTTGATGGTCGGCCGGAAAACCGCGCCCGATCCTTCAATCAGAAACCAATAACCAACAATTTCTCCCCACTTATACCACCATTTCCCCCACCAGGCTGTTGGGAAAACTCGTGGTTACCAGCACTTGCACGTAGCTTCCCACGCTCACGTTCTGACCCTCAACCGCGGTGAAGTTCAGCGTCTTGTTTTGCGACGTCCGACCGATCCACTGGCCGCGGGCATCGTTCTTCCCTTCCACCATCGCTTCAATTGTTAGCCCAATGTGACGTTTGTATCGCTCCCGCTGAATTTCTCGCTGCTTTTCATTCAGAATGGCCAGCCGTCGAATTTTCTCCTCATCCGGGATCGCGTCTTCGAGCGCAATCGCGGGGGTGTTCGGACGCGGCGAGTACTTGAATGCGAATACCGCGTCATACTTGGCAGCGTCGAGCAAGGAGAGCGTTTCTTCGAAGTCCTCCTCGGTTTCGCCAGGGAATCCCACGATTGTGTCAGTCGTAATTGAGATTTCACGCCGCGCCGATTTCATCCATGCGATGCGCTCGAGATATTGTTCGCGGGTGTACAGCCGTTGCATTGCGTCAAGCACCCGAGTCGATCCGCTCTGCACAGGAAGATGAACGTGATCGCACAACGTTGGGGTTGCATCAATCGCGTTCACAATATCGCGCCCAAAGTCTCTCGGATGCGAAGTCGTGAACCGCACACGCTTGATCCCGGACAATTCGCCAATGGCTGTAAGCAATTCCGCAAACGATTTTTTGCGGTCCGGATCCAGATAAGAATTCACGTTCTGCCCGAGCAACTGGATATCCGTGTATCCCAGATCGACCATTTGTCGCGCTTCCGCGAGCACCGAAGATGACGTTCGGCTACGTTCCTTGCCACGGGTGAACGGCACTACGCAATAGGCGCAAAACTTGTCGCAGCCTTCGATAATGGTGATGTATCCGCGATGGGGATTTGTGCGGGAAGTGAACTCGGTTTCAAAACATTCTTCGGTCTCGCGGTCGTCGAGACCGGTCACACGTTTCCCTGCTTCGATTTGCACGAGCATCGCGGGCAGGTTCCGGTACGACGCTGAACCGCACACCATCGATACATGCGGCGCTCGTTCGAAAATCTTTTCGCCTTCCTGCTGCGCCACGCATCCCAGCACGCCAAACTTCTTTCCCTGCTTTTGAAGTTTTTTGTAGTCGTTCAGGCGGTGGAATACTTTCTGCTCGGCCTTGTCGCGGATCGAGCAGGTGTTGTAAAGAATCAGGTCGGCGTCTTCGACTGTCTGGACCTGCTCATACCCCTCCGACATGAGCGTGCCTATGACTTTTTCCGAGTCATGGACGTTCATCTGGCAGCCAAATGTCTGGAGGTAAAAGGTCTTGCGAGGCTCACCCTGCATACGTACTGCAAGTATAACCCGCGTTGGCAGAACGCAGACACCGAGCCCGCGGAGAACAACGTTGCCATCGTCAGCGAACCGACGGCGGCTCTATCCGCGACTGTCCGCAGTTGCACCCGCCTCTACGAACCCCTGCATCCACGCCAGCACGCGAGTCCATCCCTGGCTGTGGTCGAACGCAGATTTCGGAGCGCCCGCAAATCCTTGGTGACGCAGGCGGACCAGAGTTCCCGTCCCAGACTTTTTTGGACCGCTGTGCCGCAGGCCATGCACGTCGCGTGGCTCTAACTCCCAGCGCACCACGGTTTTCAGATTGGAGGTCCAGCTCGCGATCCATGTATGCACCAGCAGCCGCGGCGGGTCGACTTCGAGGTACTCACCGTCGACCCGGAATGAAGTGCCGTCGGCACCGGTGCCCACGCTCGACCACTTACCACCCGTTCGCAAGTCGCCTTTCCATTCCGTAATGCGATACATGCCCTGCTGGCCCCACCACTGTGGCACCTGTTTGGGATCGGTAATTGCTTCGAACACTCGCGCAGGGGGAGCCGCCACAAAAATCTCTGCGACCACAGCATCTTGATCGGGCGTGATTGCCACCGTTGCCATCATCGTTCCTTTCCTCAGTAGACACTACGTTTCGACGTAGCTCTTCAGCTCGTGCACCACGCCGGGCCATCCACCACTGTAATCTGCGCGTGCTTTCGGCTGATTGCGCAACCCACTGTGTGTGACGGTAACGCGGGTGCCATTCTTGGTGGGAAACAACTCCCATCGGACCAATGTGCTCTTGGACGCGTCGTCATGCCAGTTGGCCTCCCACGTGTACGCCAGGACGCGCGGCGGATCGAACTCCACGACCTCGCCGCTCGCCTGGAAATCCTTTACGCCATTGATACTCAATTGATCCGTCGTGTCATACGCCTGCATACGCCACTTGCCGCCAACGCGCGCGTCGAATTCCCAGACTTTCGACTTGCAAGGACCTTGGCTTCCCCACCACCGAAACATCTGCTTCGCGTCGGTGAGCGCTTCAAACACTCGGCTCGGAGGCGCGGCAACTTCTATTTCGGTAACAAGCGCATCCTGATCAGCGGTGACAATTGAATTCGGCATGAAATCTCCATAGCCGGCTAGCTGCCGGCAATCGGGTTTGCGTTCAGCTCAGAGGCTTTGTGGCATCAGTGCTTGTGTTCTTCCGTTGCTTTCATTCCGGTAGGTGCGGCGTTTGCAGTTGCAACGCGATGAAGTTCAAAACGATGGGTCTCTTCCTTTCCGTTCGACAGGTACGTCCAGTCTTCGGTGTGATGTGTGGCATCGACCATCGTGAAAACCGCGCGGTGCATGTGTCCGGCATTCGTGCTCGAGAGATTGGTGGCATCGATAAACTCGAACACAACCGTCTTGCCATCAGGCGAGAGCGTCCCTTTCATGCGAGGCTGGTTCCCTGCTCCACAATAATGGGTCATCATCAGGCGCGCGCCATCCATGTGAAACATGGTGATCATGGCGTCGTCAGGTGAAATTTCGCTGAGCAGCGCTGATCCGCCAGACGTTACGCGATACGTCACCTGCGACGTCTTCCCGTCAGGCATCACGCCTTCCCACGTGCCGACCATAGTCTTGAGCTTGTCGAAAGCCTTTTGCGAGTCCGATTGTCCAAAAGCTGCTGTTGCTGCAAAAATCGCCACTACCATCGCTAACCGCGTCGCTTGTTTCGTCATAGTTCTCTCTCCATGTCCATGTCCGGGCTCAACCCGGCAGAATTATCCCGGGGTTCTATTCAGCGTTACGTTTGGATCGTTTAAGCTTGCGCGCTGGCGACGCTTCTTCGGGTCCCGTCTCCTGCGCATATTCCGCTTCGACAAAAGCTTTCAGGCCAGACAGGCTTGCCTGCCAGATGACGCGATATTCTTCCAGCCAGGAATCTACGGCTCGCAACGGTTCAGGGTTCAGGCGATAGAACCGGTGGCGCCCTTCGCGCTGCTCCTCCACTAAGTGGGCACGCCGTAGAAGTCGCAGATGTTTCGAGATGGCAGGCCTGGAAACGGGAAATTGATTGGCAATGTGTCCGGCAGGCTGCCGGCCGCTCCGCAACAGGTCGAGCACGGCTCTGCGCGTTGGATCCGCCAAAGCCCCGAAGGTCGCTTCTGGCGAATATGTAACCGAACGGTTCCGCATAATGCGTAACTCTACGGTTACGAATAAAAACTTGTCAAGAGGTTTTTTTGATCTTGAACGGAAGCCACGCTATTTCGACGGACTCTTCTTCTTGCGGCCAGCTTTCGACGACGGCAAGGATGCTCGCGAGCCGTGTCCGTTGCTCACGAGTTCCAGGAACGCGCGGTGGATACTCGTATCGTCGCTCAGTTCGGGATGGAACGTCGCAGCCATGGTTTTCCCTTGCCTGACGACTACGGGATCATTTCCTTCCGTGGCGACTACTTCGACGCCCGGGCCGAGGCGCTCGATCTTCGGTGCGCGGATGAAAACCATTTCGACCGGCTTGCCGTCCATCAGCCCCGTGCGAATCGAGCTGTCGCGTTGACGCCCGTAGGCGTTACGGCGGACCGTGATATCAAGCGCGTTGAGTCCAGGCTGAGGTGGGTTCGTGACTTCCTTCGCCAAGAGTATGGCGCCCGCACACGTACCGAATGTTGGCTTCACGCGGACAAACTCTTTCAACTTCGCAAACCCAGCACCGCCCAGGATCTTCAGGAACGCGCCAGACTCGCCGCCTGGAATTACGAGCCCATCGATCTTGTCGAGTTGCTCTGGCTTTCGAACCTCGACAACCTCCGCGCCGAGCTCTTCGAGCCGCTTACGGTGCGCGTCGAAATCTCCTTGAATTGCCAGAACGCCAATTTTCATGGAACACCTAAAATTCACAACTCGCCTGCTGGACGTCACCACCCTCGCGTTTGCAGCATATTGGCTTCGTCGATGCCAGACACCGCAAGGCCCTTCATTGCGCCTTGCAGGTCTTCGCTGACTTCAAGCAACACTTTCGGGTCTTTGTAGTGAGTTGCCGCCTGCACGATCGCCTTAGCTCGTTTCGTCGCTTCGGCAGGGTCCGCAAACTCAGTTGAGTTTTTCATAAAGATGCCCGAACCAACGAACACCGCTTCGGCTCCCAGTTGCATGACCAACGACGCATCGGCGGGGGTTGCGATGCCGCCGGCTGAGAAATTCGGTACCGGCAACTTTCCATCGCGAGCGACGATACGCACCAATTCGTACGGCGCCTGGTGCTCCTTGGCTTTCGCGTAAAGCTCTTCTTCGCCGAGGACGGTGAGAATTTTCATTTCCTGCACAATCTGACGGATGTGCTTCACCGCGTGCACGACGTCGCCCGTACCCGCTTCGCCTTTCGTCCGAATCATGGCTGCGCCTTCCGCAATGCGACGGAGCGCCTCACCCAAATTCCGCGCGCCGCAAACAAACGGAACTTTGAAAGCATGCTTGTCAACGTGGTGAGCTTCGTCGGCAGGAGTGAGAACTTCGGATTCGTCGATGTAGTCAACGCCGAGCTCTTCCAGTATCTGCGCCTCGGCAAAATGTCCGATGCGGCACTTCGCCATCACGGGAATCGAAACGGTGGCCATAATCTCGCGGATCTTTTTGGGCGAGGCCATGCGAGCGACACCACCTTCAGCTCGAATCTGCGCGGGCACGCGTTCCAGCGCCATGACGGCAACGGCCCCCGCCTTCTCGGCAATCTCAGCCTGTTTCGCGTCAGTGACATCCATGATGACGCCACCCTTGAGCATTTCTGCCAATCCGGTTTTCAAACGGAGGCTGGTTGCATGCCCGTTATTCGAGTTGCCATTGTTCTTTGCCATCTTTTGCCTCTTCGCTACTGAAATTCGCGCACGGCGCGGGAAGATTGATTTGCGGGTACTGCGTCTAAAGTTAATCCTCGATTGGTATTCTAGAAATAGCCATTTACACTATATGGAGCATACCACTTCAGAATGGCCCGAGAAGCCACATCGCTGCCGCTCAGCCTCCCAGCTCCACGCCCAGGGGTCAACCTCTATCGCTGGCTCTACGAGGAGTTGCGCGCCGCGATTCTTGACGGGCGACTCACGCCTGGGTCGCGTCTTCCCGCAACCCGGGATTTGGCACTCGCGTACCGCCTTTCGCGTTCCACGATTGTTACGGCGTTCGAACAACTTGAGTCAGAAGGATATGTAGAAGGCAAGACCGGATCCGGCACCTACGTGAGCACCGTGCTGCCCGACCAGCTTCTTCAAGTCGGACGTGTCCGCACAGAAAAACAACTGCCTCACCGACGAATTGCGCTCTCAGAATATAGCCGGCGACTGAAACCGTTTCGAGGCGGCGCGGCTCGACCGCTGCGCGCGTTTCGGGCGAACCAACCCGCACTCAATCTTTTTCCGACTGCTCTCTGGGCACAGATTGCAGCACGGCGACTTCGTCGAGTCTCGACTGGCATGCTTTCGGGCGGAGAGGCCCTCGGCTATCGTCCGCTGCGCGAGGCTGTTGCGTACTACCTCAGCACGTCTCGAGGGGTAAAGTGCAGCGCTGAGCAGGTCTTGATTCTGTCGGGCGCGCAGGAAGCGCTGGATCGCACGGCACGAGTGTTCGTCAATCCTGGTGATTCGGTCTGGATGGAAGAGCCGGGCTATCCGGGCGCGGCCCTCGTGTTCCAGGCACTCGGCGCGAATGTCCGTCCTGTTCCGGTTGATGACGAGGGGTTGAACTTTGAAGCGCGTCGCCCGCGATCCGCGCGTGGGCGATTGATGTACGTGACACCCGCTCATCAATTTCCGCTTGGAGTGACGATGGCGCTGCGTCGTCGCTTGGCTCTGCTCGAATGGGCGCGACGTTCCGGCATTGCAATTTTTGAAGACGACTATGACAGCGAATACCGATACTCGGGTCGCCCCATTCCTGCATTGCAAGGACTTGATCGCTCCGGCGTTGTAATTTTTGCTGGTAGTTTTAGCGCCGTGCTCTTCCCTGCTCTTCGGCTTGGTTACCTGGTAGTTCCGCCTGAGATGGTGGATGTATTTGCGGCGGCGCAGTCTGTCAGTACGCATCATCCGCCGCTGTTGGGCCAGGCTGTCTTATGTGATTTTCTGACGGAAGGACACTTCGCTCGACACATTCGCCGCATGCGCCAAATATATTCCGAACGTTTGTCGATCCTGCTCGAGAGTGCAAAGGAAAAGCTAGCGGGGATGCTCGAGATTTCCAACGTGGAGGCGGGTTTGCAAACGGTAGGTTGGTTGCCCAAGGGGCTCGACGCGGGGTTCGTAGCGAAGGCTGCGGAGGATCAAGGCGTGGAGGTCGTTCCCTTGAATCAATACGCATGGGGGAGCAGCCCCGGTAATGGATTGATGCTGGGTTTCGCCGCGTTCGACGAGCGTGAGATTCGTGATGGTGTTGAACGGCTTGCGAAAGTATTAGGAAGGTGTACGCGCGAGCGACGGAACGCTTCTGGCCACATCTCTCGGCGCGATCGCAAGAGCGCGCGGTCTTCTGGATAGCGCAATTTGGCGCTTAGGCGGATGTAACTCTGGGACCGCCAGATTTTCTCGCGGACACTTGGACACTGGTTCCGGACTTTCCTTCTGCAAACCTCGTTGGATCGATCGCGATAAACAGTCCTTGGCTTCGCGCAAGAACCTGGCCGTCTTCATTCACAATCTCCGCCATGTTGGTGTGCTTTCGGCCTGTCACAGACACTTCACGCGACACGACACGCAATGGTTGGCGTAACGGAACCGGCTTCAGATATTTCACGGTGATTTCGGACGTGAGTGCAATGACTTGACGCACCTTGTTCACTTTGCCCATGGCTTCATCGAGAATGGTGGCAATGATTCCACCATGGCAGTGGCCGGGAGGGCCTGTATAGCGTTTTCCCAGCTTGAATTTGGAAACGAACGAATTCGACTTTTCGTCGTAGGAAAACTTCAGCTTCATGCCGTCCGGATTGTTGGTTCCGCATGCGAAGCAATAGTTCTTCTGGAGCTGAACGTAACGCGTGTCGTGTCCGCGAGCCTCTTTGGGTTTCGCCATGACCGGGTATTGTATGTGAACCCACCAGTCATAACTCCGGGGCGAGACATTGGGCCGTCCCAGTACGGGATCGCCCCGTCGCGAAAAGCGAAGCGAATTCCCCACCGCAGCTAATGTGTTTTTGATGGCGTTGAGGGTTGTGTCCGGTCGCAAACTTTGGGTTAGACTGCGCATATGGGGATGGCGCTTTCCAAAGCCCCTGGCCGGGGCAGCGAGGGAACTCCTCCGACTGTGCACGGCGGTGGCGGAGGCGATCCCACCGGAGGTTCGCCAAACTATCCGGATCGACTGAGACGCGCTCGAATGGGTCTCGCAGTAGCGCTCGCTCCAGTGTTCATGTTGTTCATTTCCTTCTCGGCAGCCTTCGTGGCACGCCGGCTTTTTTCGTCTGACTCGGCAACGCCCTCTCAATTTCAGAAGTGGATTTCTACTCCCGTACCGTGGAATCTTTTGCTTCTCAACACGTTCGTCCTGCTGGTCAGCAGCGTGACGATTGAGCTCGCACGTCGACATCTGACAAAACAGGTGGCGCTTGCTCCCGTAAAGACAATTCCCGGCGTCTCCTTAGGGCACGAGAGAAACATTCCATGGCTGGGCTTTACTATCGCCCTCGGTATCTTGTTTTTACTAGGGCAGTTGCACGCGTGGAATCAAATGGAGTTGCGAGGGGTGGTGCTGTCTTCAACGGCGAGCAGTTCTTTCTTTTACTTGCTCACTGGAATGCACGCCGTACATCTTGCTGGCGGAATTCTTGCTCTCTTGTATGCCGCATTCGCAGCTGTGAGGCATTTCGTAGTGGAGCGGCAGCGCATCATCATCGACGTCGCTGCCTGGTATTGGCACTTCATGGCCGCGTTGTGGATTTACATTCTCATTTTGATCGCGATCGCCCGCTAGTTCGACAAGATTTCCTCTGATCTCTTCTTCGCTAAGGTTCCGATTATGTGTGATCTACAGAAAGTCCTGTAGACATGCGCACTTTCCGCCACACAGAAATGCCCAGCAGGTGGAAAAAAGTTCCCATGTTTGGCCATGAATCAACGGCTCGCAGACGTGTAAGTTGCGTTAAGTGCCTTGTTTTGAGTTTTGGCACGGCGTTTGCACTATTCCAAAGTGCCGCACGCTTCGTCAAAAGCAGGCTAGCAATACAAAATGCTCTCTCCAGGAGGTTGTAAATGAAGAAGCTTACGTTCACCGGATACCTCGCGGCAACGGCCCTACTCTGCGGTGTTACCGCAGTGACACCACTCGTCGCACAAGACACCACACAGCAGAGCCCAGCAGCAGCGCCAACCGCGCAGGCTGATCCTCAGGCTCAGGGCCAGATGCAGCAAGCCACGAAGGTTTTCACCGGGAAGATCACGAAAGATGGCGATCGTCTCGTGTTGAAAGATGCTTCGACCAACATGACCTATCAGTTGGATGACCAGGCAAAGGCCAAGAAGTACGAAGGCAAGGACGTTAAGGTAAACGGTAGCTTCGACGCGAACAGCAACACGATTCACGTTGACAGTATTGAAGCAGCCGCATCCTAAGCGATCACTTTCAACTTCGCGGAGAGGGGCTCCCTTGGGAGCCCCGACACGCTTATAGCCTTAAATGCCAACGCGCTACAAAGTGCGTCGGTTCATGCGCGCCCTAAATTTTTGTCTGAGGTCACGATGAAGGCTGGATACGACTTACCTACTGCCGTAACTTTCCTGATTGCCGGCTTAGGCCTAGGTGCATTCCTCACGTTGCTCGTCGCCCCGTATCCAAAGGGACGTCTGGGCGCGGAGTGGGAAGTGCCTACCCATGAATCCTATTAGTCTCGACCGTTAGCGACTGAGCATCTTCGCAAAAGCTCTCTTGCGCGGTCGATTTGTGTCTTGATTCGGATTAAGTGGACTTTCCTTCGAGGAGTTGTGATGGTGACCCGCGTTCTTGAGCTGATCGCTCGTCCAGGAAAGTCGGAGGCGGTTTGCGACGCAATCGAGTTCGAAGTGCGGCCTCGATTGCGTGCACTGCCTGGGTTCATGGAGTTGGTAACGCTCATCTCCGAAGGTGAGCCGCCGCTTATCGTGCTGATGACGGTGTGGCGCTCGGAATCCGCAGCGACTCGATATGCGAAGGATCTGTGCCCACACATCCTGGAATTGCTCCAACCTTATCTGGCGCTGCCCTTCCCCAAATCGTCGTTCCAGTTTGCTCAAGACTGTGGCAACGCCGCCGGCTCAACGACCGCCAAGTCCATTGACTAACGATTTCTTGGCTCCGGCGTGGAAAAATCCCGTGCCTTATAATAGAGAGATTCGGTAGCCATCCTGACGCCACTAGAGCGCGGACGTCTTCGAACGAAGCGCTGATTCTAGTGGTAGGCAGACGGCGGCCGGGGTCCTTTATCGATGTCCACGGAATCCATAGTTGTCCAGGGCGCACGCGTCCACAATCTAAAGAATATTGACTTTGAGATCCCCCACAACACCCTCACGGTGGTGACGGGCGTGTCAGGATCGGGAAAGTCATCGCTTGCCTTTGACACCGTGTACGCCGAAGGCCAGCGGCGTTACGTGGAGTCCCTGTCGGCGTATGCCAGGCAGTTTCTGGAGCGTATCGAAAAGCCGGATGCTGACTTGATCGACGGGATCGCGCCGGCGGTGGCTATCAAGCAAAAGAACTCCACACGAAATCCCCGCTCCACCGTGGCAACGGCAACCGAAATCTACGACTACCTGCGGCTGCTTTATGCACGGATCGGACGCACGTTTTGCGCGAAGTGCGGGCAGGAGGTAAAGCGGGACACCGTCGACGAAATTGCGCAGACGATTCTGGCGCTTGGCGATGGGACGCGACTGCAGGTGTTATTCCCGCTCGAATCTGGAGTCAACTCGCCAGATGAGCCACCTGCGAAGAGTGGCGCAAAGCAAAAATCTGTAAAGAAAACTGCTGCCGAGGGAACGCAACGATCTGTAACTCAGCTTTCTGATTCGCTGAAAGAGCGGTTGTTTGAGTTGCGCAAACGCGGCTTCAACCGGCTTTATCAGAACGGACAAATTTTTGAGTTCTCGACCCCTGAATCGCTGCTGGACCTGAATTTTGCAGAACCTGTATTTATTTTGGTCGATCGACTTGCTGTCTCGGCCGATTCGCGTGCCCGCATAGTGGACGGTGTCGAAATCGCATATCGGGAAGCGGGAGAGGTTATTTTTGAGACGGCGCCAGGCGACGAGGTAGCAGCATGTCGCTTGCGTTTCAGCCAGCGTTTTGAATGCAAGAACGACGGAACACGTTACGAGCAGCCAGAGCCTCGTTTGTTTTCATTCAACAATCCTTACGGCGCGTGTCCCCGCTGCCAAGGTTTCGGAAATACCATCGACTTCGACCTTGATCTGGTAATCCCTGACAAGTCGAAGACTTTGAACGAAGGTGCAATTGAACCGTGGACGAAGCCGAAGTACCGTCCGCTTTTTACAGAGTTGAAACGCTTCGCGCGACAGGCAGACATTCCGGCAGACATTCCGTGGATCGATCTAAGTCCAGAACAACAAAAGCTGATCATTGATGGCGAAGGCCGGTTCACCGGAATACGCGGTTTCTTCAACCATCTGGAACGCAAGAAATACAAATTGCACGTAAGGGTGTTTCTCAGCCGGTATCGCGGCTATTCCCTCTGCTCGATGTGCGAAGGCACACGGCTGCGCCCAGAAGCCAGGCAGGTCAAGATTCAGGGGCGCGACATCTGCCAAGTGGTGAGCCTGACCGTTGAACAAGCAGCCAAGTTCTTCGATGAGCTGAAACTCTCGCGAGAGGAAAATGACGTTGCAGAGAAACTACTGATCGAGATTCGCGAGCGGCTGCGATTCCTGAACGACGTGGGGCTCGAGTACTTGACGCTCGATCGATTGGCGTCGACCTTGTCGGGTGGCGAGGCGCAACGAATTCAGTTGGCGACTTCGCTGGGTTCTCGGCTGGTGGGAACGCTCTATGTTTTGGATGAACCGTCGATCGGATTGCACAGCCGCGACACGCATCGCTTGATCAAAATTCTCGAGGGATTGCGCGACTTGGGCAACACGATCCTTGTGGTGGAACATGATCCAGACATCATGCGGTCGGCGGACCGAATTCTCGATCTCGGCCCGGGCGCCGGGGAAAATGGCGGGCGTGTAATTGCCGCGGGCACCTATGAGGAGATCAAGAAGACTGCGGGATCGCTCACCGGGCGATATCTGTCAGACGAATTGAGAATCCAGATGCCGCAGGCGCGGCGCAAACCGGGGAAAGAGCGAGTGCGGATTGTCGGCGCACGAGCTCACAACCTGAAAAACGTCGACATTGAAATTCCGCTCGGCATGCTGGTCGCGATCACCGGAGTTTCCGGCTCGGGAAAGTCCACACTTCTGCACGACGTCTTGTACCAGGCGCTGGCGATTGCGAAGAAGCAACCGCTGGGAGCTACGCCGAGCACTGCCTTCTGGGAGGAGGTTGAGGGAGACGACTACATTGACGAGATTGTTCTGGTAGATCAGTCTCCGATTGGTCGAACGCCGCGATCGAATCCAGTTACCTATATCAAGGCTTTCGACGGCATTCGCGATCTGTACGCGTCTCTTCCCGAAGCCCAAAAACGCGGCTTCACTGCCGGACATTTCTCTTTCAATATTCCCGGTGGACGCTGTGAGAATTGTCAGGGGGACGGTACCGTCACGGTCGAGATGCAGTTCCTTGCGGACGTAGAGTTGATCTGTGAGGAGTGCAAAGGCACACGCTACAAACCGCAGGTGCTCGACGTTCGTTACAAAGGAAAGAATGTTCACGAGGCCCTGAACCTTACGGTCAAAGAAGCGCTGAAATTCTTCGCCGAGGCTCCGAAGATCACCGAGAAGTTGCGCGTTTTGGAAGAAGTCGGTCTGGGTTATCTGAGACTTGGACAGTCCGCGACGACACTCTCGGGCGGCGAGGCACAGCGCATGAAACTTGCAGCACATCTACAGCCGGCGGCGCGCGAGGCGGGGCGACCGAAAACTGAAGGAGAGGGCGCACGACGGAAACGCCGCATTCTCTATATCTTTGACGAACCGACGACAGGTCTGCACTTCGACGATGTAAGTAAACTGCTCTCGGCGTTCCGTCGGCTCATTGATGCTGGTGGATCGATTGTCGTAATCGAACACAACCTGGAAGTGATCAAGACGGCCGATTGGGTAATTGATCTGGGTCCTGAAGGCGGCGACAAAGGTGGCCGCATCGTGGGCTCGGGCACTCCTGAGGCGATCGCAAAGCTTCCTGCCTCATACACCGGTCAATATTTATCGCGCATCTTAAACGGTAATGGAGCGTCGCGTTCCAATGGCAGGAAGTAGGTTCGGACTTGCGCTTTTGGTTGCGTTGGTCGCGTTTGCGGCTGCGCAAACGCCAAAGAAAGCGCCGCCTCGCCACACCAAAGTCGCCGTCGAAGATCCTGCGGCGGCAGCTCTCGCCCAAGCTGAGGATGCGATCGCCAAGAAGGATTACGCGGCGGCCGAAGGTTCTCTCACGCGACTAACCCAGCAGAACCCCTCAAACTTTCAGGCATGGTTTGATCTGGGCTTTGTTCTGAATGCGCTCGGCAAGACGGACGAGTCTATAGCCGCCTATCGCAAGTCGGTTGTGGCTAAGCCAGACGTCTTCGAATCCAACCTAAATTTAGGTCTGATGCTGGCCCGCGCTGGACAGCCCGATGCGGAACAGTTTCTTCGTGCCGCCACCAAACTAAAACCGACTGACAAGGTCGATGAGGGGCGCGCTCGTGCGTGGGTGTCACTGGGACACGTGCTCGAAGGGTCGAAGCCCGATGAAGCTCTCGAAGCATACCGGCAGGGGGCAGCGCTGCAACCCAAGGATCCAGAGCCACACATTTCCGCCGCATTGTTGCTCGAGAAACAAAAGGATTACGCCGGAGCCGAGAAGGAGTACCAAGCGGTGCTCGCGCTTGATACGCAGTCTTCCGAAGCTGCGGTGGCTTTGGCTAACATTTACATGAAGAGCCAGCGTCTGCCTGAGGCGGAGGCGATGCTTCGCAATCTGGTTGCTGCGAAATCTGACGACGCAAGCCTGCATTTTCAGCTTGGCCGCATTCTGGCAGCCCAGAAGAAGTATGCGGATGCAATCCCTGAGTTCGAAGCGGGCCTGAAACTGACACCGAATGATGTAGAAGGACAACGCGACCTGGCTGACCTTTACACGACGAGCGGCAAGCACGAACAGGCGGAAGCGCTTTATCGCGAGTTGTTGAAATCTCGGCCAAATGATGCTGACGTTCATTATTCACTCGGGCAGGCGCTTCTCCGGCAGCGCAAATTTCCCGAGGCACAGCAGGAGTTGATTGCAACGCTGAAAATCAAGCCGGATCTCGGTCCCGCGTATGGGGATTTGGCTACAGCGGCGAGTGAGACGAAAAACTACGAGTTGGCGATCAAGGCGCTGGATGCCCGCGCCAAATTTCTTCCGGAGCTACCCGTGGGTTATTTTCTTCGCGCCACCGCGTATGACCACCTGCGGGACTTCAAGAATGCTGCGGTCAACTACCACCTGTTTCTCGATTCTGCCAAAGGGCAGTATCCTGATCAGGAGTGGCAGGCACGCCACCGGTTGATCGCGATTGAACCCAAGAAATAGCTATGCGGATTTCGATCCCCATTTGTCTTCTTTTGCTGTACCTGATAGCGAGCCTTCCTGCCCTGGCGCGCAAAGAAGAGTCTATCGAACAACTCAAGGCGCGAGTGGAAGCGGCGAATCCCGACGAGAAAGTTAAAGTATCACTTGAAATTGCAGAACGCCAGGTCGAGGCCGCGGACAAAGCATTTACGGATGGCAACGTGGACGCTGCACACGCCGCCGTAGAAGACGTAGCCATCTATGCCGAGAAGGCGCGCGACGCGGCCATCGCCTCCGGACGTCGCGTAAAAGACGCGGAGATCGCAGCACGCAAGATGGCTAGGCGACTAGACGACATCAAGCGTACCGTTTCGTTCGAAGATCAGCCGGCGATTGAAAAATCGGTGAAACGGCTCGACGACGTGAGGACAGACTTGCTCTCTCACATGTTCGGGAAGGACAAGAAGAAGAAATGAAAGCTACCGGCATTGCCATGGTCGGGCTGTTGACCCTCCTCTCCTTCCCAGTTGCAGGTCAGCGGCGGCGCGATCCCCTTAACCCAGCCGAGATTGATCAGTTACGCGACGCCATGGTTGAGCCGCTAGAGCGGCTTAAGCTATATGTCGCGTTCGCACGCGTTCGCCTTGATTCGCTCGAACAGGTGCGGCGGGATCCGAAGACCGAAGGCCGCGGTCAAAAAACCCACGACATGCTCGGCGACTTCCTGGCGGTCTATGACGAGCTGAACGAAAACATCGACATGTATGTTGGACGCAAGGAAGACATACGCAAGCCATTGAAGGTTGTGATTGAGGCAGATACGGAGTTTCAATCGCGGGTGCGCGCAATCAAGGATGCAGCCGGCGTACCGGCCGCGGAAGGCAAGCAGTATGAATTCGTGATTACGAATGCACTCGACACGCTCGATTCGAGCGCTGACGATCATCGCAAGCTGATGGTTGAGCAGGAAGAGTTGGCGAAAACCAAGAAAAAGAAAAAGCGGAACGACTAGTACACCGTGGTTCCCTTCCCACTACTGGCTTGTCATTGTCGCCGCTGCTAACCTAGCCATACAGTGAGTGTCGGCATCCTCGAAATATTTCAGCAGGCCTATCGCGAACTTCGTCCGCGTGCGGAAATGCCCGCGTTTTCCATTCAATTTCGGTCGTTCGTAAGCATCAATAATTCGATTCGACTGCGCGACGGGGAGTTCATTGTGAAGCTTTCCGACCTTCTGGAGGGTGCGCCGGAGCCAGTGCTTCACGCGCTCGCGCAAATCCTGTTATCCAAGATCTATCGCAAACCGATTTCCGCGGAGATGCTCGCGCGCTATCGCAAGTATGTATCGAGTCATCCGATTACCAGCAAGGCCCATTTAATCCGCCAGATTCGTGGACGAAAACACATCCATTCGCCGACTGGTTCAGCCTACGATCTTGAAGAAGTGTTTGAAGACTTGAACCGCCGATTTTTCCATGGGCTGATGGCGCGTCCGCGACTGACGTGGAGCCGAGGCCGTGCGCGCAACCGGTTAGGCCACTACGATCCCGCGCATAACGCGATTGTGATCAGCCGGGCATTCGATGACCAGCGAGTGCCGCGCTACGCGGTGGAATACATCGTGTACCACGAGATGCTGCACCTGAAGCATCCGGTGAAGTTGAGGGGCAGCCGCCGGTGCGTGCATTCGCGGGAGTTCCTGGCGGATGAGAAGCTGTTTCCTGAGTTGCAGGCCGCGCGGACGTTTTTGCGGAGGCTTTAGTCGGGCCGATATATATGGTGCGAACCCTCGTCCATACAAGCGGTTTCGATACCAAACGACTTCCACGTCTCAGATGGGTTGGCTACCATTTCGTTTCGGATCTCGACAAACTTCGAGTCCATATCGCTCGGCATATTGAACTCTAACGGCTCAGAGATGCCTATCACATTTCGTCTCCCGGATACGCCTGAATTAAAGCGAAACGTGAAATAGTGCGCTCCTGGGCCGACGCGCTGCCCGTTGCTTTGGACGCCGAGACCGATCCCATGCCATTCACTTCGGGGAGCTGTTGTCATCCCAGGTGCGAGTTCCATGACATTCGGAATGGGCCACCAATCAACGTTGTCTGGAATTCGATCTACGTAAATAAAATCTTGCTTCCGCCACCTTCTTGCCACACTCATAGAGTCTGCAACGCCCCATTCCGTAATTACGGGTGCGTACTGCAAGGTGACAGTGGTCGAGCCTTGGTTGACGAATTGAATGGTAAGACTGAGGTGTAAAACGGGCGACTCAAAGGTTCGCTTCTCTTCGCGTAAATAACTGCGCCACAAACACAGTCGCTGCGACTCCAGTCGGGCCTGCCCGGCCATCTTGCCTTGTGCCAGAGCCAGCGTGGACGCAAATAGCACTGCAAGGGTGAGGAGACGTGTCATATATGGCGGTCGAGGAGATAAATCAGTGTCCCATTCTCCAATCGGCTGGGAAAGTTACTGCTGGGTCTGGTCGTAACATCCCACTGTCCACACCGTTTAATGCTCCAAGCTACCGCGTGATGCAGATCACAGGGGTCCGTGACCTTGAACGTTGACCCCATCCAGCCCAGATCGTATCCTATTGCCATATTGAAATTGAATTTCATTTTCAAGATCATGTTCAACATTCTTAAGGAACTTTCATAATGTTGCAGGCCTTTATCATCACGCTCCGCGAGGGGGTCGAAGCCGCCCTCATCGTGGGTATCACACTGGCGTATCTGGCCAAGATCGGGCGACCCGAGCTTCGCAAAGCGGTTTATGCGGCGCTAGCTGCGGCATTTATCGGATCGATCGGCGCAGCGGTAGTCATCTCTCGCCTCAAGATCAACCAAGACATCTTCGAAGGCTGGGTCATGCTGCTCGCGGCTTTCTTCGTTATCACCATGATCATTTTCATGATGAGGACGGGACGAAAGCTCAAGGGTCAGATTGAAGGTAAGGTCGGGGCACTGGCGGGCGAAGGCTCGTGGGTCGGCCTGTTCGCCTTTGTGTTCCTGATGGTGTTTCGAGAAGGTGTGGAAACCGTTCTCATCCTTTCCGCTGTTTCGCTGAACTCTACCGAACTGATGAGCTTTCTGGGCACGCTGTTCGGCGTACTGGCGGCGGTGGCATTCGGGGTGATGTTTGTAAAAGGCAGTGTCCGGATCAATTTGCAGAAGTTTTTCAAGGTCACAACCGTAATTCTTTTCTTTGTCGCGGCACAGCTGATCGTGTCAGGCCTCCACGAACTTTCGGAGAACGGAGTGCTTCCCTCTTCGCGCGAAGAGATGGCTTTGATTGGACCGATCGTCCGCAATGACCTTTTCTTTTTCGTCACCATCCTGGCACTGGCCGCGCTGATGGTGTTGTTCGAAATGAAGAGCCGACAACCGACGGAAATTCCGGCAGAGGGAGCGGCGCGCCGCAAGGCACTCTGGTCGGCGAAGCGCGAGCGCCTGTGGATGGCTTCGGTCTACGTGTGTTCATTCGTGTTTATCGTTTTGGCCACGGCCGGATTCATTTATGAGAAGAGCGCGAGCGCTTTGTCGCCGGCAACAGAAGTGACCTTTGTCGACGGACAAGTCGTGATCCCTCTGAACCAGGTGATGGATGGCGACCTTCATCGTTACTTGGCCAAGGAAGGCGGCCTCGACGTGCGGTTTTGGCTGTATCAGAAGCCGGACGGAAAAATCGCCACGCTGTTCGATGCTTGCGAGATCTGCGGGCCGGTTGGCTTCTACAAGAACGCAACCGGGGTCGTTTGCAAAAACTGTGCGGCACCCATCAACCCGCAATCGGTCGGAATGCCGGGCGGCTGCAACCCAATTCCACTATCAGCAGAAGTCACAAACGACTCGGTCATCATTAAGGAAACAGACATGGCGGCCGGGCGACACTGGTTCGAACCGAAATAACATGTTCGTCCGTCTTGTCTACGAATCGTTTCGACGGCAGAAGCGCCGCAAGCTTCTCGCAGCCGTGGCAGTGACCTTGGGCGTGGGTGTAGCAACCGCCATGATTGCGGTGGCTACGGACATCGGCGACAAAATCAATCGCGAGCTGCGCAGCTACGGCGCGAATCTGCTCGTCACTCCTCAGGAAGATTCACTGGACGTCGAAATTGGCGGCGTGAATCTGAAGCCACCAAGCGATGGGGCCTACCTCGATGAGGCCGATCTGCCCAAAATTCGTGGAACATTCTGGCACCACAACATCGTTGGTTTCTCTCCGATGCTTCCGGTGAATACGAAGCTTGACGATGGCAAGGATGTGACGGTTCTTGGCACCTACTTTTCCAAGCCACTTCGATTTGGTAAGGATGATTTCGAGACTGGTGTACGCATCACGCATCCGTGGTGGAAGGTGACGGGTCAGTGGCCCTCCGATGCCTCCAACAATGTCCTGCTCGGAGAGCGCCTCTCAGCGAAGCTGGGAAAGAAAGCAGGCGACAGCATCGATGTGGACGGGCATAGTTTTCCCGTCTCCGGCATTCTGTCTACCGGCAGCGCGGAAGACGATCAGGTTGTTGCACCGATTGCGATTGCGCAAGAGGCTCTTGGCAAACCGGGTGCGGTCCGCCGCGTCTATGTAAGCGCGCTGACGAAACCTGAAGACGCGCTGGCCCGGCGCGATCCGAAGACGATGAACCAGGAGACGTTCGATCGTTGGTACTGCTCGCCGTACGTCCAGTCGATCGCATTCCAGTTGCAGGAAGTAATTCCGCACTCGCACGCTGACCAGATCCGTCAGGTTGCCCAAAATGAAGGAACGGTGTTATCGCGCATTAAGGGCTTGATGCTGCTGATCACGCTGGCGGCGTTATTCGCTTCCGCATTGGCGGTTTCGGCAGCGATGGCAACCGCGATTTTCGAGAGGCGACGCGAGGTTGGCTTGATGAAGGCCCTGGGCGCAGGGGATGTTGTGGTTGCGGCAGTATTCTTCGCCGAAGCTACTCTGCTGGCGCTGTTCGGCGGCGTTGTCGGTTTTGTGGGCGGAGCGTTTCTGGCCCACCTGATTGGTCGATCGATCTTTGCGGCCGAGATCTCAATTCAGCCGGTGCTTTTTCCGATCATCCTCGCCCTCGCCGTGATGGTCACATTTGCCGGGAGTGCTGCTGCGATTCGACGTGCGGTTCGTTTTGATCCCGTCTTTGCGCTGCGAGGTGACGCATGACCTCCCGTCCCTCGCAGCATGCGGTAGCGACCGCCGAAGTTGCAGCGCGACGCGCGGATGTCCCGCATCAATCCATGTTCTGGCGGATGTTATTGCGCGCAGCGGTATTGCGTAGGGGACGTGCAGCCTCTGCACTGCTGGCTATGGTTGTGGCCGCTGCCGTTGCTACGGCAATGATGAACCTTTACGTCGATGTACAAGCGAAATTACGGTCTGAGTTTCGCAACTATGGCGCGAATATCGTCATTGTCGGCAAGAACGGCGCGTCGCTTCCTGCCGGTGCTTTGCAACAGGTTGAGGCGACTCTCGGCGATAAGTCGATCGCGGTTCCCTTCGCTTACGTTGTCGCGAGAACGTCAGACGGACAGTCGGTGGTAGTCGCGGGAACGGATTTTGACCGCGTACGCAGACTAAATCGCTGGTGGAATGTCAGCAAATGGCCGGCTGGCCCGTTGCAAGCGTTGGTTGGCACGCGCGCAGCAGGCGCAATTCAACATTCCGATAAACCATTTAGTATCAGCTTCCAAGGACGTTCTCTTGAAGTAACACCTGTCGGGACATTGCAGACTGGGGCAGCCGAAGATAGCCGGGTATATTTGAGCCTTTCAGACTTCGCCTCTTGGACAAATGTGCAACCCTCGACCATCGAGGTGGCTGCAAGTGGAAGCGCGGGGGAAGTTGACGCGGCGTTGAATCGGCTGAACCAGACGATTCCGACCGCCGAAGTTCGGCCCGTGCGACAAATTGTCGAAGGTGAAGCGCGCGTCTTGAACAAGACCCGCGCTACGCTTCTTGCCGCCGCAGTGCTCATCGTCCTGACCGCTGCGCTGTGCGTGCTGGCGACACTCATTGGCTGGGTGTTCGACCGGCGGCGCGACTTCGCGATTATGAAGGCGCTTGGAGCATCGGAGAAATTGGTGAATGGGTTCTTCGCGGCCGAAGCGGCTGTGCTTGGCCTCGTGGGTGCGCTGATCGGCTACGTGATCGGGATCGGAGTTGCAGCATGGATTGGCCGCGTGAATTTCCATGCGCCGGTGATTCCGCGGCTGAGTGTGCTGCCTTGGATTGTCGCCGGAAGCGTGCTCGTGGCGTTGATTTCAGCGGTCATACCGATCGGATTGCTGCGCCGCGTGCAGCCCGCTATTATCCTGAGGGGAGAGTGAGATGATCCAGCTCAAGAACGTCATCAAGGCCTATCCGGCCAAAGAGGACGAAAAGAACGGCGGCCAGATTCGCGCGCTGGATAAGGTTTCACTGTCGGTTGCCGCCGGCGAGTGGGTCGCAATGATGGGCCCGTCGGGATCCGGTAAGAGCACGATGGTGAACTTGATCGGCGCGCTGGATCGTCCGACCTCCGGCGAAATCTGGCTCGATGGCGAGAACGTCGCCAACTTTTCTCCGGCTGAGTTGAATCGCGTGCGGGCGGAGAAAATCGGATTTGTGTTTCAACAGTTTCATCTGATTCCCTTCCTCACCGCTCTCGAAAACGTGATGCTCGCGCAGTATTTCCATAGCATGACGGACCAGAAAGAAGCGCTCGAGGCCCTTGAGCGTGTGGGCTTGAAGGAACGTGCGAATCATTTGCCATCTCAGATGTCGGGCGGCGAACAGCAACGCGTTTGCATCGCGCGGGCGCTGATCAACGATCCGAAGATTGTGCTGGCCGACGAACCTACTGGCAATCTCGATGCCCAGAACGAAGAGATCGTACTTCGCTTGCTGCGCGAATTGCATCAGCAAGGGCGCACCATCATCATGGTGACGCACGATCCAGTAGTTGCGCGATTGGCGGATCGTCGAATCGAACTGCATCACGGCAAAATTGCCGCGCAGGAAATTTTTTCGATGGCAGACGACGAGCAGTTCGACGAGGTGCTCGAAGAACTCTATGCCCTCGAAGAACACGGGGAGATTGCCGAAATCGGACGCATGGAAGTCCATGGAGCACTTCCGGTTTCTATCGCCATCGAGAAGATGGTCGCGATGGGACTGGTGACAGCGGGGCCGCATCCTCCTGAATCGCACGACCACAAGCCTTTTGTGAATCCGTGTCACGACGCACTGAAGCCAGACGGCGTATCGACCGGAGACGGAAGCGCGATCGTTGAATTTACTACTCGCGGGCGGCAGAGGGCCGCCGATATCATTCGCCGTCATCGCTTGGCGGAGCGGTTGTTTACGGACTCGCTAGCGATGGACAGCGAAACTGAGATCGAACAGCAGGCGTGCAAGTTTGAGCACATCCTCTCACCAGAGGCGACGGATAAGATCTGCTCATTCTTAGGCCATCCCCGGACGTGTCCGCATGGTGCGGCGATTCCACCCGGGCCATGTTGCGGACGGCAATCGGAAATGGCGCCAACATCTGTCGCGCATTCACATCGAGATTAGCGCGTTAGACAGCAGTGCGGCGCACGCGGACAGCAGGTCCTTCGCGTCGCTCAGGTGACAAATCAAATTAGGTCAGACACCTGCAGCGATTGGGCGGTCATTTTGCCCACTGCCAGGCGGAGTACATTGCGTCCAGAAGGTCTTGCGATTTTCCATCATAGTCTGCGCTCAGATCCCACATGAAAACCCCACCCATGCCTCGCTGTTTTAGAACGTAGTTCGTTTTCCGCCGCGTCGAGGTTGCATCATCGAAGGTGATCAAGCTAGGAACTGCTTCGTTCAATAGATATGGGGCCTTGGCCTGATTGTCGTAGCGCAGTTTCCAGTCTCCATGATTCACACGGGACTTGATGTACCCGGCGTAGTTGCGACCGATTACTTCGCAACCATCGCAGTGCTCCCACAGCTCGCGAATTCCGCGAAACTCGTAACCGTAAAATGCGGTGCCAAAGTTCAGTTTCGAGGGCGGGACGGCATAATCGTTGGCAAACAGGTCCATTGAAGTCTCGACGCTACCTTCGAGTTCCGGGTCATCGGGGTTCAACGCGAGCGGCGAGTTGTGGCCGGCATGATCGGACCATGGCCCGTGAAAGTCGTACGTCATCACGTTGATGAAATCCAGAATGGGTGCTAGGGCCGGGACGTCAAACCCCACACCCCAGCTTCGAGGGTCTGCGGGGATGGCCATGGCAATGATCCAGCGCGAGGCTGGTAGTTCGTCCCGCAGTTCCTGCATTAACGTCGTGCAATTGGCGCGGTCGGCTGCATTCGGAACTTCCCAGTCGATGTCGACGCCGTCATATCCGTAGGTTTCTAGAAACGTATGGACGTTGCGGGCGAACCTTTGCCGCCGGTCTTCATCGCGCGCCATGCGATTAAATCGAGGGCCTTGCACGCCGTCTCCGCCACCGATCGATAACAGGACTTTGACGCCGGCAGCGTGCGCTTTCGAAATCAATGCGGGCTCAATGAAGTCCTCAGGAATGCGGAGTGTTCCATCAGGATTTCCAGGCAGGGTCGCGAAGGCGTGCGCGATGTGCGTGAGCTTCTTGTATGGAATCTTCTCAGCGGTATAAGCCGGATTCGAGAACTTCACCCACTCGGGATAGTAGGCGAGCAAGCGTTTCTCGTTGCTGTTGGCATGTTGCGCGGTGACGGGTATCACAAACATGCTGATCAAGGTCAGCGCGACTAAAGAGATCCTCGCCATAGTGCACGAAAGGATACCACCGGGCCGCACGGCAGGTAGCGGTCGTAGCTCGACTATTATCATCACAACACATGACAAAGCGCAGACCTTCCATTGGTGTCTTCGATTCTGGCGTCGGCGGATTGACGGTGCTCAAGTCCCTCGTGAGCCGGATTCCGGATGCCGACTATGTCTATTTCGGCGATACAGCACGCCTTCCCTATGGATCGAAGTCGGCCGAGACCGTGGCCCACTATGCGGTCGGCGCGGCGCACTACTTGCAACAAGCAGGCGTCCAGATGCTGGTGATCGGCTGCAACACGGCTACGGCATTGGCGCTAGATGAGATCCGAAAGGCATCGCCTGTACCGGTGATCGGCGTGATTGAACCTGGCGCTCACGCCGCGGCACATGCAACGCGGAACAAAAAGGTGATCGTGATTGGCACCGATGCAACGGTGCGCAGTCACGCCTACCACCGCGCGCTCGAAGCGCTTGGAATTGAAGCGAGGGAAAAAGCGTGCCCATTGTTCGTCCCGCTGGTGGAAGAAGGATGGACTGACCACACCGTGACCGAACAGGTTGCGAGAATCTATCTTGGGGAGGCTTTCGCCAACGAATTTTCCGAGGCAGACGTTCTGGTCCTCGGATGCACGCACTACCCATTAATTCAACCTCTGTTGCGGCGCGTCGCACCCGAGCACGTCACGATCGTCGATTCCGCTGATTCCACTGCGGAAGCTGTGGCCCGACAGCTCGTTATTGAACCATTGGTGCCTTCGCAACAGGAGGACGTAGAACGCCGAGCGCAAACGCGTCTTCAATTTTTCGCCACCGATTCTCCGGAAAAGTTTCGGGCGCTGGGAGAGCGCTTTCTCGCGCGTCCGGTGGAGAATGTGGTCCACGTGCATCTCAAGGAATAGGGCTCTGCTTCGGCAACGCTCCGACGCAAAGGTTCTCCAGCGCTCGGCTTACAGCACTGCAAGACATACCCACCAAAAAGAAACGGCCGCGGATTGCGGCCGTCATCGGTTCTTGAAACTTTTGATCAGTACAGGTGGAAATTCACTTCTACGTTGATCTGGACCGCCACAGGCTTTCCGTCTTTCATGGCCGGCTCGAACTTCCAATTCTTGACCGCCTCGATGGCTTTTTCATCCAGGCCGAGACCAAGACTTCGCGCAACTTTGATGTCACGTGGACGTCCATCCGGGCCCACGACAAGCCACAGAACGCAGACACCTTGATATTTCGCTTTGCGCGCTTCCTCGGAATATTCAGGTTCGGGATCAGAAAGGATCCGTGGCGCGCTCACACCGCCGCCAACGCGGAAGACGCCGCCACCAATTCCCCCGCCTTTACCAGGTCCGACGCCAGGGCCTTCTCCGGAACCTACGCCGCCGCCAGAACCTGAGCCAATGCCACCACCAAATCCAGTCCCATTCGATGGAGGAGCGGGAATGGAAGACATCGGGTCGCCAAGATTCGGCATGTTGCTGGCGAGTTTGATTTGCGGGGGCACCACAACTGTGGGTTCAGCCACAAGCTTCGGAGCCTCATTGCGCACGACGACAGCGGGTGGTGTCACCTGCTCCATCGCAAACTTCGGAAGTTTTCCCTTGGGCGCTTGGAACTTGTCACGATCACCGCCGCCGCCGCCGCCGCCAGCCACTGTTTTCGAAGGTGGCAACGGAGGAATATCGCCCGGAGCAATCAGTTCGACGGTCTCAGCGGGCTTGGTGATTTTCTGCACCATGCTTCGTCCAAGAATTGTGAAGCCAATAATTGCCGCAATGGCGAGCACGTGCAGTACTGTCGATCCGAGTGCGCCGTTTTTCTTGTAGTTGTAAAAGCCCCAGATGTCACGAACCGGTTCTGGCTTCGACGTCAGCACTAACGGTGGAAGTTTTTTGGGGAAGAAAAATTCGTCGAGATTTTGAAAGAGAGACTTCCACAATGGCTCTTCGAGAGTCTCTTTCGGGAGCAGGAGATGGAGTTCGGGCTCGCTGCTGGGGCTCGACAGTTCCGGATTCTGTATGGTTTCCAAATTCGCCATGACCTACCCGACTGGTTCCTCACCTGTGAGACGGCGAAGAGCCCGCTTGGTTTGTGCAAAGTCGATGTTTTAGTCCGTTTTGTCTGATCGACTCTGCCTGCGTTCGACTCGCGGCCGAACCGCATCAACCCCTATACATACCCGTTAGATGCAGCCAATGCGCTCGTTGTCAAAAATTGTACCGCAATTTCTCGTTCTGATACGTTCTTTTCCGTATTCCTTAGGGTCATGGCCCGGTCTTTCCGTCGTCGCCAATAGACGGGCAACTTTTGCCTCCCTATAATGAGAAGATTCAATCATTTGGGAGAAATTGACCGAGTGCCGCTCGACCTGAAATCCACTATCAATCTGCCGAAAACGGACTTTCCCATGAAGGCCAACCTGCCTCAGAACGAACCGAAAGTTCTGGCACGGTGGAATGACATGAGGATTTACGACCGGATTCGCGAGGCACGCCGCGGCTTCCCCACGTTCATCCTGCACGACGGGCCTCCTTACGCCAACGGTCCGATCCATCTCGGGCACGCCCTGAACAAGTGCTTGAAAGACTTCATCGTGAAGTCGCGAACCATGTCGGGATTCGACTCGCCGTACGTGCCCGGATGGGATTGCCACGGTCTGCCAATCGAAATCAAGGTCGACCAGCAATTGGGCGGAAAAAAGTTGCAGATGAACCCGAAGGACGTTCGCCTGGAATGCCGCAAGTATGCGCAAAAGTTCCTCGACCTGCAGCGTGAGCAGTTCAAGCGGATCGGTGTGTTTGGACGTTTTGATGATCCCTACTCCACAATGACGCCGCAATACGAGTCAGTGGTCATCGACATTTTCTACCGCTTCTTCGAAAACAATTTCGTCTACAAAGGACTGCGTTCGGTTTACTGGTGCATCCACGACAAAACTGCGTTGGCCGAAGCTGAGGTTGAATATGAAAACCACACCTCGACTACCGTCTGGGTGAAGTACGCCTTAGCAAGCGAACCGGATTCGATCGACCCCGCGCTTAAAGGCAAGAACGTCTTCACGATCATCTGGACGACGACTCCTTGGACGCTTCCAGCTTCCATGGCTGTTGCCTTCCATCCAGACGAGGAGTACGTGGCGCTCGAATCTGGTAACGAGGTTTACATTGTCGGGGCCAAGCTCGCCTCGGTGGTCGCCGAAAAAACCGGCATCGCACAAAAGGAGCTTGCGCGTTTTCCCGGGCGCAAACTCGAATACTCTGAATTCCGACATCCGTTTCTCGATCGCAAGATCCTTGGCGTTCTGGCTGACTACGTCACCATGGACCAGGGAACCGGCGTCGTTCACACTGCCCCCGCCCACGGCGCTGAAGATTTCGTTACCGGCACTCGCTACAAAATCGATCCGACCTGCAACGTGGACGCGAGCGGAATCATGCGCAACGGCCTGCCTGAATATGACGGCAAGCAAGTGTTTAAAGCTAACGCGCCAATCGTCGAATTATTGAAATCTCGCGGCGTGCTCATGCATACGGAGAAGCTTGAGCACTCTTATCCGCATTGCTGGCGCTGCCACAACCCGATCATCTTTCGCGCTACCGAGCAATGGTTCATCTCCATGGAAACACCCATGAAGAATGGAACTTTGCGCAGCGCGACGCTCGATGAAATCAAGAAGGTGAAATGGGACCCGGCGTGGGGCGAAGACCGCATTTCCAACATGATCGCCACGCGCCCCGACTGGTGCGTCTCGCGCCAGCGTATCTGGGGAGTTCCGATCGCCGTGTTCCTGTGTGATTCGTGCGGCAAGCCGCTAAACGAAAAGCAGATCAATCAGAAGGTTGTCGAGTTCTTCAAGCAGTATGGCGCGGACGCTTGGTACACCCCCGAGGCAGATGCACTGGTCTCACCCGGAACCAAGTGTCCACATTGCGGTGGCTCGAAATTTCACAAAGAGACCGACATCCTGGATGTGTGGTTTGAGTCCGGATCAAGCCATGCAGCCGTGCTTGGTCATGAGCCGAATCTTCCCTGGCCCTCTGACGTGTACCTCGAGGGCGGCGATCAGTATCGGGGATGGTTCCACTCTTCCCTGCTTTGCGCGATGGGGTATGAAGGATCGGCCCCGTACCGCATCGTTGCTACGAACGGATGGACACTCGACGAGCAAGGGCGAGCGATGTCGAAATCGCTTGGCAATGTGGTTGATCCAGTTGATATCGCTGAAAGACTTGGCGGAGAGATCGTGCGCCTATGGGTGGCTTCCGTCGATTTCCGCGAGGACGTCACTTGTTCCGAACACCTGATGCAGCGCGTCGCGGAAAACTATCGCAAAATACGCAATACCTTTCGCTACATCCTCGGAAACGTTTCTGACTTTGCCCCGGAAAAGCATGCAGTGCCGTTCGAGAAGCTTGAGGCCATTGACCAGTACATGTTGCGCCAAACGGCTGAGATCGCGACCCAGGCGGAGCAGTGGTACCAGGAGTTTGCCTTTCACAAAATCTATCAGCGGTTGAACCACTTTTTCGCCGTAGAGCTTAGCGCGTTTTACTTCGACATCTTGAAAGATCGGCTGTACATCTCCGCGCCCAACTCGCCTGCCCGCCGCGCTGCGCAGACCGCAGCATGGAGGATTGGTGAGGCGCTTGTGCGTTTACTGGCTCCTATAACAAGCTTTACGTCGGAAGAGATCTGGAGGTATCTGCCGCAGATCTCGGACCGTGCGCAAAGCGTCCACCTCACGCTGTTCCCAAAAGTGGAGGAGTTGCTGGGGAATGCGCCAGCCGTGGATGCGAAACAAGCGGAAGACTGGACAGTCCTCCGCGCGGCGCGCGACGAAGTGCTGAAATCCCTCGAAGATGCCCGAAACAACAAGCTGATAGGAGGAAATCTCGAGGCACAGGTGTCGCTTACAGCCAGTGATCCCGTCTACTCGGTGCTGGCGCGGTACAAGGAACAGCTGCGATACGTGTTCATTGTTTCTGCGGTGGACTTGAAACAGGCAACGAATGGCGATACGGCGTTGCACGTCCAGATTTCCAAGGCGCCGGGCTTGAAGTGCGAGCGGTGTTGGAACTATTCGACGCGAGTTGGCGAGGACAAGAAGTATCCAACCGTTTGTGAACGCTGTAGTGCCTTTCTGAAGGAGATCGATCCGGCCGCCTAATTGGCGTCCGAGTGCGGGAAGTTCCCGACCCAGAGGGCCACGTCTCCCTTCGCTGGAGACACTCCCGGTTTCCGACGGCCAGATTGCCGCCTGCCGTAACACTTCATTTTGTGAGAACCTATTACAAGCCCATGCGGAAGGTTCATCTTCTGATCGCTGTCGCGGTGGTCGTCCTCGACCGTATTGCAAAGTTGTCGATTGAACGCAATTTGCCTCTTCACGACAGCATTCCGGTCATCCCCGGCTTCTTTCGAATCACGCACGTCCAGAATCAAGGAGCCGCTTTTGGGCTATTTGCCGACTCTCCTTCTGAATGGAAAGTCGCGCTGCTAATCATGTTCTCGGTAATTGCTCTGGTAATCGTGTCTGCCCTGCTTTGGAAGAACAGTCATTCCATGACCACCACCGGAATAGGATTGGCGCTGATTCTCGGCGGCGCACTGGGAAATTTGTGGGATCGGCTCACTCAGGGTCGCGTCACCGACTTTCTTCTCTTCTACATCGGGCAATATCAATGGCCAGCCTTCAACGTTGCCGACAGCGCGATCGTGATCGGCGCCTGCCTTCTTGTTTTCGAAATTCTTTTCACAAAAACACCCGAACACGAACGGGCAGGATAATCGCACGATGTCGTCGGGCTTAACTGTGGCGGAGACCTCACGACCACAGCGAACGTCGCGACTTCTAGCGCCTTCGTGCCAATCGATCTCTCCAAAGTGCCATTCCGCGAAATGCCAGGCGCCGCTACCTTAATGCGCGGGGGAGCCTCAGGAGAATGTGCGGAGGCTAAAACCAGCAGCCTTGCGCCGTGAGGTTTCCTGGGACTCTTCCCACCAATGTGTGACGGTGAGCGGGTCGCCGAGCGTTCACTGCTCTTATTCGTCTTTTGAACGGATGAGTGTACGCTACCGTACAGTTTTCACCTTATTGACTCCACGGCTGAAAAGTATAAGTTGACTGTAGCCTTTTCTAGTCGCCGTCGTAAATCTTCTCACCGGACGCGCCAGCAACGTGCCGAGGCTCTGAACATCGAGATTCGTACCAACCCCGGGAGGCGCCCGGAACACTCGCCTGCCTCTCCGAGGGAAACGGTGGCATTCTTCTTTCACTGCGGAAGCATTGAACGCGAGAAGTGTCTCCCTGCTGCAATTATGTGGCTGAAAGGGGAACGCTTTGAATTTGATCCGCATTCTTGTAGTTGACGACCACGAAATTCTCAGGCGCAACATCTGCAATTTGCTCATGACAGAGACTGACCTGGATGTAGTGAGCCAGGCCTCGACCGGACGCGAAGCCGTTGAAAGGGCTGAGGAGCATCAGCCGCACGTTGTTGTGATGGACATAAGCATGCCTGAATTGAACGGACTGGTGGCGACACCCCTCATCAAGAAGGTTGCGCCCAGCGCTGAGATTTTAATTGTGACGGGTCACACTACGCCATCCGTTTTGCAGGAAGCGTTCGGAGCCGGCGCGCGCGGCTTTCTCAGCAAGGACGACATCGCGACAGATCTAATTCAGGCGGTGCGAGCCGTACATTCACAAAAGCAGTTCCTGAGCACGGCGGTAAAGGATTTAGACCTCAGTCAGTCCAGGTGATACGCGAAGGATGGGGTTACGGAGTGCCGTAAAGTTGACGGTAAACGTTCGCATTGCGCATGATGGCCTGAACATATTCTCTTGTTTCAGTGAACGGAATCGATTCCACGAACTCTGGCACATCCCGATATTTCGACTGTCCTAACCAATCATTCACCCGATCAGAGCCGGCGTTGTACGCGGCCAATGCGTATTCGAACTGTCCGCCGAACTGGTCCACCATCGATTTGAAATAGCGCGTGCCTAGTTGGAGGTTGCGACCCGGCAAATACAATTCGCTGGGATTGAAATGCTTGACATTTAAATCTTTCGCAACCTTCTTGCCAGTCGATGGTAACAACTGCATGAGTCCCACAGCGTTCGCACGTGAAACGGCAATTGGGTTGAACTCGGATTCCTGTCGAATCAAGGATGCAACCAGGAACGGATCAAGATCGTTCTCGGCTGAATATCTCTTGAGGTCGGACCAGTACGCTTTAGGAAACAAAGCCTCCCAATAGGCACGCGGAATCTCAGGAACGTCGACGGCGAAATAATTTGGAACGGTGCGCTTCATCAGACCTACCGCCCGATCGTAACGGCCCGTGCTTTGGTAAATCCGGGCAATTTCGGCGGGGCCCCAATTGCCTTCCTCTTCTTGCGCCGCAGCTTGTACTTCGCGGGCGGCGAACTCCGCCAGGGCACCGTTTTCGAGTAGCTCAGCTTTTTGCACTCGAAGGTTGTCCTGCGGGATTTGGGGCTCAACAGCTTTCGGCGCCCTCGGTAGCGGCGGTACGCGATCCAGTAATGCGTAGTGGGCGACCTCGCTATTCTTCAGCGCCTTTAGACGTGTACGGGCGAGATCCGCATAATAGTAATTCCGGAATCGGTCCGAGAGTTTCTGGTAGTACGCCCTCGCTTTGCTGGCTTCCCCATCTTCTTCAGCGGTTCTTGCACGCCAGTAGAGTGCTGCAGGCACTTCTGCTGACGCGGGATACTGCGAGATCTGGTCCTCGAATCCCTTTTTCGCTTCGTCCGCTCTGCCCTGCCGTTGAGAAAGCCACGCAGCTTTCCAGTGCGCATACGATGCTTTATTTCCGTTTGGAAAACGCTGTTGCAGTTCGCGGAATGCGTCGATCGCACGATCGTAATCTTTTTTCAGAAGCGACCGGTTCGCGGAAGAAAGCAGACCTTGTTCGAGCCATCCGCTGGTCGGGGCGGTCTGACGCAACTGATCAAGCGTCTTGAGAAATCCGTCCTCATCATCAGTCGAGCGAGCCAATTCTCCCAACATGAACAGCCGTTGCGCGGCAGCATCTCCAGTAGCATCCGTTGCAGCCGTGAGGATGTCTTTCGCTTCTTTCGCACGGCCGCTCTTCTGTAGCGCGGAGGCAAGCGCCAGTTCAAGGGCGGGGCGATCTCCTGCAGGGGCTTCACCAGCAAGTTCGCGATAGTCGGACGCGGCGTCGGCGTATCGCCGGCCCTTCATCAACAAGTCGGCGCGGATCTTTCTTTCCTCGAGGCTTACCGCGACAACTCCCAGTTTGCGCAGTTCTGTTCCGGCGGCATCGCCTTCCGCACTGGTCGGCATTTTGTAGTACACGGCCTTGAATGCAAGCGCAGCCTTATTAGTTTGCGCCGCAGCAGCGTAGGCACGCCCCAGCGCCAACTCCAGATCGCTGCGAACTGGCTCTCGATCTTTTTCCAGAACCGCGATCGCGTCCGCGCCGCGGTTTTCCGCAAATAGCGCGGCTCCATAAATGACGGTCGCGTCGCGGCCCAGCAACGATTCCGGATATTTTTTCTTGAAGTCCACCAAAGTGGTGATCGCGTCTGCACTCCTGCCAGATTGCAAATACGCGTTGCCCAGGTAGTAAGTCACGTAGTCGGCGAGATCACCGGCATTCGCCCGAGCACGCGCAAGAGGATCAATCGCTTTTGCAAAATCGCGATCAAGCGTGTGGGCGTAACCGAGGACGAGCCACGCGAGCGAGCCAGCATCTTCATTGGCATGTTTTTTCGCAAATGCCTCAACCCCGGCGTAAGCCTCCGGAGTGCGATCCTGCAAGAGTTGCTGCGCCATCGGACGAAGCGTGGTTGACGCGACAAATGCTTGTCGCATTCGTTGCACTCGCCGTGACGAAACCTTGCGGCGTTTTTTTGCCGTAGGCTTTTTCTTGGCGGTGCTGGCCGATTTCTTGGTATTGGAACTTGAGGGTTTTTGCGCCGGCGTCTGCGCGAGCAACGGGGTAGAAGGCAGCTCACAAACGCTCGCTACCAGGAAGAGACCTGCAACCACCGCCAGTAAACGCCGCACCAACTTCACTCTCAATCTTATCGCCGAAAATTGGCGCCCATCATTGTGATGTTGTCCTCAGCAAGGCTGCGGACGACTTCATTCGAGAAATAGTTACCGCTCGCGGCCACCGTGTTGCCATATCGCTTGTTGAATGTGGCCCTACTCTTTTCGATGTCTTCTTTCAGGCGATCGTATACATCATGATTCTTGCGCCCCTCAGAGACCTTTACCTGGTTATAGAGCTTGATTTCATCCACCAGCAGCTTGGCAAAGCGCTGTGCCTTGCGGTGCACATCCTGGTCTTCGGCACTGAGTCCTTCTGGAGTCACCTCGGCAGCAACGACAGGCTCTGTCTTGGCGTCAACGACCGCGACTTCTTCGACCGGTTCGGGCTCAGGCGGCGGAGTGGCTACAACCTCTCGTGCTGCTGCCGGAGCGGCCGCGGCCGAAGTGGCGTGAAGGGGAGAGTGACCCGCAAATGGGTCATTGAAGGTTTGCGCGGGAGCCGACTGTACCGGCACTGGCGAAGGGGTCGGAGCTATCGCTTCGTGCCCCCCATCTTTCAGCGATTGCTTTCTTAAGGACGCGACTTCAAGCCAAGCGCTGGTCGAAACCACTAACAGCTCGAGCGCCGGAGAATCCAGTCTGCCTTCACTGCCAGCGTCGCCGTAAATGAGCGCGGCAACTTTGTCCTTTAACATCAACGGAAGCACGGTTACTTCCGGAGTTGCGGGACCGCCGAAACGTTCGATGAACCTGCGGTCCATCTCAGCCGAGGGGCCGGTCACTGCCGCACGTTCTCCCAAAGCTTGTGAGACCAGGCCGCCGCTCACGTCGAGCACGAAGTCCTTGACCGTGTCGCCTTCGCCAAAACCTCGTCCTTGCCAGCCTGTTGCAATCCCACCCTTCACGACGAACAAGGCTGCACGTCCGCAGTATCGTGCGCAGCCGTCGAGCAAGGCCCGCAGAATGTCTTTTTGACTGCTTCCGGCGTGAATCTCTGATATCGCTCGGAGCAATTCGGCAGGCTTTGCACCACGCTCACCCGCACTGGTCGGTTGCAACTCAGGCTGTAATTCGACCATGACGCGCTGCACGATATCCTCTCGCAAGCGCGGGACATGCGTCTCCAACACTTGGTTGACGACTCGCTCAACGACTTGTTCAATCCAGGTTCGTTCCGCCATGCTGATTCAAAGAGGTTCTTCTGGAATTCGATGTGGCTCGCCACAAAGGGGGTGAAGCTTGATTATAGGGCACTTGCACCCCTTTCCCGTGAACCGAAAGGACGTGTTCAACTGTGTGCTTTCTGGGGGTTCCGCTCGAATACGACTTTATCGCAACAACACAGGAACCTTCTACGTCAAAAGGTTGGCCAAAAACTCAGGTTACCAAGTAAAATAACAGTTCACTTCTGGGGTTTACGCCGGAAAATATCTGCATCGGAAGATTGATGGGAGCCATCCAACCCAAAATAGGAGAGCCCATTTCTGAGGAAATGGCTCTAGTACATGCGGCCAAAGCCGGAGACGTTTCTGCGTTCGAGTCGCTTGTCAAAAAGTACGATCGTAACGTTTTTCGGATCGCGAACCACATCACCCACAACCGTGAGGATGCGGAAGATGTGGTGCAAGACGCGTTCCTCAAAGCTTACGAGAATCTGGAACAGTTCCAGGGACAGTCGAAGTTCTACACCTGGCTGGTCCGGATCGCCGTGAACGAAGCTTTGATGAAGCTTCGGAAGCGGCGGCCCGAGCGGACAGTATCGCTCGACGAAGACGTAAAAACGGAAGAAGATTCGCTCCCCCGTGAAGTCGCGGACTGGAGTCCCAACCCGGAGCAGCAGTATAGCCAAGCCGAGTTGAAGGACATCCTGACGCGCACCATTCAGGGCCTGCCGCCAGGATTCCGGACGGTGTTTGTACTGCGTGATGTGGAGGGACTCTCGACCGAGGAAACCGCTGAAGCGCTCGATCTCAGCATTCCTGCCGTGAAGTCGCGGTTATTGCGCGCTCGCCTTCAACTGCGAGATCGTTTAAGTCGCTTCTTCCAGAAACGCGAGAGTGGAGATGCCCAAAAGTGAAGTGTTCTGAATTCCTGCAAGAACTAACCGGCTACCTAGACGGAGCCCTTGACGATCGGACCAAGGCTGAACTGGAAGATCATTTGGCCTGGTGCCACAACTGTTACGTCGTTTGCGACACAACCAAGAAGACAATCGAGATATACCGTGACCAGCAACTCTACGAGTTGCCAGAAGATCTCCGAGGTCGTCTGCGCTCGGCCATCATGACCAAGTGCCAGCAAAAGAAAAAGCACGGACCCCAGAGCGTCTAGCTCCTTTCTGATTTTGCAGGACGGGTCTCCTGATCCGTCCTAATCCTTCCGCAACAACCCTTTAGACAATTCCCCCAGGCAAGCGCACCTTTTTCCTGAAGTTTGAATCTAAGTATTTGAAACGGAACGTACCCGTAAGTCACTAATAACGGTTACGCCGAGTACCATTCGGCTGTTTGTTCTTTGGTTCTGGGGGGAACAAAGACAATGATCTCAAAGTTTATGGATGCAGTGTTCGGGTGTTGGCACACCCACTACAGTTTTCCTATGTCGGTTCGCGCGGGCAAACGCCGCGTTGCTGGAGCCGCGAAAACTGGTACTTACGTGGTCTGTCTCGACTGCGGGAAAGAGTTGCCATACGACTGGCAGGAGATGCGAGTTGTTTCTCCAAACGACCTTGCCAACATTCATGTCGCCTCGCTAGCGACGAAAGAGGTAGCCTGACGAAGCATATTGAAGGATGTTCCTGATTGCTTCTCCATGAGGCCGCGGCAAGTGTCGCGGCCCTTTTTTTCGCACCTACTGTCCGGACGCCGCCTGCTTTTTAGATTCTACCCACGAATTAACGTGTTTCTCCAATACAGCCAAGGGCAGCGCACTATTCAGCAGCACTGCATCATGAAATTCTCGTAGATCGAATTTCGGCCCTAGCTCCTTTTCTGCGTGCGCTCGCAGTTCCTTGATTTTCAATTCGCCCATCTTGTACGCCAATGCCTGGCCAGGCCATGAGATATACCGATCGACCTCGCCGGTGGCGTTGTATTCGGTGGTTGCAACGTTCTCCATGAAATAGTCGATGGCCTGCTTGCGCGTCCAATGCTTCTGGTGCATGCCTGTGTCCACAACCAACCTCACCGCGCGCCACATCTCGTTGCTGAGGCGGCCGAACTTTACGTACGGATCGTCATACAATCCCATTTCGTCGCCGAGTGACTCGCAATACAGCGCCCAACCCTCTGCGTAGGCACTGTACCCGCCATACCGGCGAAATTTCGGCAAGTCTTTAAGCTCGATCGCAATTCCCCCCTGAAACGTGTGACCTGGTACTGCCTCATGCAGTATCAGCGAAGTGATTTCATACTTGGGACGTGTCTCCGGCTTGTACGTGTTCATATAGAAGAACCCCGGCCGAGACCCATCCGGCGCCGCGCCGCTTGCGTACGCAGCCGGCATGTTCATCGCAAGCTCCCGCGGTACCGCAATCACTCCATATGGAAGTCGCGGGAATGTTCGAAACAATTTCACGAGTAACGGGTCGATTGTCTTTGCCTGGGCTCGTGTGTACTCCAGCAGCTCATCCTCGCTCTTCGCATAAAACTTGGGGTCGGTTCGCAGATACTTGAAGAACTCGGCCATCGAACCCTTAAATTCAGTTTGGTCCTTTGTCTTTTCCATTTCCGCGCGGATGCGTTTCACCTCTGCGAGGCCGGTCTCATGTATCTGCTCCGGTGTGGCCTTAGTTGTGGTCATCGACTGCGCCAGGTACGCATAGGTCGCATCGCCATTCGGAACCTGCCACGCACCTACCTCCTCAAACGAGGCAGGGACATATTCGCTCTTCATGAAATCGCGGAAGCGCTGAAAGGCTGGTAGAACTTCTGCGCGAATCGTTTTTTGGCCTGCTTCACTCAATCGCTTCTTGTCGCCTTCTGAAATTACACCTGGCATCTTCGCAAATGGCTTATAGAATCCGTGCTTCGTTGGATCCTCCCAGTTCATCTCAGCCAATTGCGCAAGAATCTTGTCCCCGATCACTTTCGGAAGGACCACGCGCTGTTTCATCCCTTCGCGCATGAGCGCGATATTCTGGTCCATGTAGTCGGGAAAATTGTGCATGCGTCCGATCCAGTCGTCGTAATCCTTCACGTTTTCAAAACGCAAAGAATTCACCAGCCCTTCAACAGTATGGATCCCGCTGAAGGTGTTCGTCCTGACCAGATACCACTTGTACTGCTCGCCATCCGCGTAGTCAGTCAGGTTGTATTCAAATACGTCGTACGAGAGTTGATCCTCTGGAGGAAGTTTGGCGCGATCAATTGCGTGAAGGCTTACCAGGGAGTCTCGCGCATGTTGATACTGGGCATGGAGCGACTCTAATCGCACATCAGGCCAACGATCGTTCCAACGGCGATCTCCTAGAAGCGACGCACGCACTGGATTGTGCTCCATCTGGTACTCCCAGTCCTGATCGAACAACTTGTGCAGCTGCGAGGTCGCTGGACTCTCTGCCGTCGGTGTATCCGATGCAGTCGCACGCGGCGTTGTTCCGAGCAAGCTCAGGGCGGCGACGCCTACGAGAAGCGCCGACACACCGCAGAAGCGAAAACAGACCTCATTAATAACTGGAAACTTTGGCTTACGTACGTTCATGCAGTATCCCCTCAAGAGTCGCAACCCGAGCGAACGTAGCAGACCAGATGTAGCGCCTGCAACCTGGAAGCATCGCGGGTGTGCGATCGCGCGACGACAGCACTTCAGGTTAAGTGCGCTCACCCGCCTGGCTTGGGCACGTCTATTCCTCACTGGAGCGTGCTATGCCACTTAAGTTCGCCGTCATTCTTCTCACCCTCTCTTCGTTGGCGATTGCGCAAACCCGAAAGCGAGAGCAGTTTCAAAACGCCGACGTCACTTATGATTTCGTCACCAACTCCCGCGGTGAAAAGCTTCGCACCTACATTACAAAGCCTCGCAACGTTGCAGGCCGGGTCCCGACTATCTTCTTCGTCGGATGGCTTTCCTGCGACTCCATGGAATATCCCGACGGTGAAACCGATGGGTTCGGAGCATTTCTCCGGCGACTCATCGACCAATCTGGGTATGCAACGGTCCGCATGGATAAGCCCGGAGTCGGCGAAAGCCAGGGTGTTTGCGCAAAGGCTGACTTCGACAGTGAAATGTCAGGCTGGCAGGCCGCATTCGACTCGATGAACAAATATGACTTCATCGACCGTGATCGGGTCTTTGTCGTTGGGATGTCGAACGGCGGCGGCTTTTCGCCTTTAGTTGCGCGCCAGCATCCGGTCCGCGGATTCGTCTCGGCAGGTTCTTGGGGACGGACCTGGTATGAGCACATGCTGGAACTCGAGCGTCTAACCCTCACGCAAGCGGGCAAGCCGCCGGCTGAGGTAAACAGCTCCATCAAATCGTTCACCGACCTCTACAACCTCTATTTGATGAAGGGAATGACGCCGGGAGAGGTCATCGCAAAACATCCAGAATGGAAAGCATTATGGACCGATTCACCGGATGGTCAGTACGGCCGGCCGGCTGCTTTTTACCAGCAGTTGCAGAATCTCAATCTGGGCGAGGCTTGGCAAAAGACTACTGCACCGGTGCTCGTGATTCGCGGATCATCGGATAACGTCATGTCCCGTTCCGACGCTGAGGCAATTGCGCAAATCGTAAATCAGTCCAGCCCTGGCCGAGGCCGCTACGTTGAAATAGAAGGAATGACACACGGCTTCAGCGTGAACAAGAAATTTCATGATGCGCTCATACCAACAGTGCTGAGTTGGATGAAGGAGCAACTGGACAGCAAGAACTGATGAGCCGCGGGTTAGAAGGAGCCTACACCACGAAATACTTGGCTTGAGGATGATGCACCACGATTGCCGACGTCGACTGCTCGGGCTCGAGCAAAAACCCCGACGTTAGGCGCACGCCCACATTTTCTTCCGGCTTCAACAATGCGAAGAGCTTCGTTTGATCCTCCAGGTTCGGACATGCCGGATATCCAAATGAATACCGGGAGCCGCGATACTTCTGATGAAACAGGTCCCTGATGTGGGTTGAATCATCGCCCGAGATGCCTAACTCTTCGCGCATCTTCTTGTGATGGTACTCGGCAAGCGCTTCCGCGGTTTCAACACTCAGGCCGTGCAGGTACAAATACTTGGTGTACTCCCCTGCTTCGAACAAGCGTTGCGTCTCGACGGAAGCCTTTGAGCCAATCGTCACGAGAGACAAGCCGAGAACATCGACCTTTCCGGACGACTTTGGGAGGAAGAAATCTGAAATACAAAGCTTTCGCCCTTCGCGTTGGCGAGGAAACGTAAAACGTAGCAGTTCCCTTCGGGCATCACGGCGAGTGGCATCTTGCGGCTCGTACACCACGACATCGTTTCCATCGCCCTGCGCCGGAAAATATCCGTACACCACTTTTGGTTCAAATAGTCCGCTGGCGATCACATCCTCTTCCAACTGCTTCTTGATTGGCCGGTACTTCTCCTCGACCAGGCGCGCGTAATCTTCCTGCGAGGCGGTCTTTAACTGCCACTGGTTCTTGAACAAGGCTGTCTCATTGATGTACTGAAACAGTTCTCGCAGGTCGTAATCTTTTCGGACTTTAACTCCCCAAAACGGAGGCTCTGGAATATTCGGGGCGTCCGTCACCACTGCACTGCGTTCCGCAAAGACGGGCCCAGTCTCCTCATCTACAGCGACGGCCTTCGAGTAATCCTTAACGGTCTTTCCTTCTTTCAGCCGGACGTCGCGTCCGCCATTTTCCGAAACGAGGTCTTCCATTACGTGGAGACCGGCAAACGCGTCCTCGGCATAAAACACGGCGGACCTGTACTCGCGTCGCAGATCGTCTTCGACAAACTTTCTGGTGAGGGCCGCGCCCCCGCAGATCACCGGATACTCAAGGCTCTGCCTCTGTAAATCCTGAATCACGTATTTCATCTCGAGTGTCGATTTCACCAGCAGGCCGCTCAAGCCGATGGCATCCGCTTTGTGATCCTGCGCGGCCTTGATGATCGAGTCCCCGGGCTGCTTGATCCCTAGATTCACGACTTTGTACCCGTTGTTCGACAAGATGATGTCCACCAAATTCTTGCCGATATCGTGCACGTCGCCCTTCACGGTTGCCAGTACCAAGGTTCCTTTCTGGCCCCCCTCTTTCTTCTCCATCTTGGGCTCAAGATACCCAACCGCCTGCTTCATTACGCCTGCCGAATCAAGGACGGAAGGAAGCTGCATTTTGCGCGCTCCGAACAACTCTCCTACCGTGCGCATACCGTCGAGCAAAACGGTATTGATAAGCTCTAGCGGCGTGTATTGGGCAAGCGCACCCTCGAGTAACTCCTCCAGAGACTTCTTGTGACTTCCCTCGCCAACCGATTTCTCGCCATTGATGATGGCGTATTTCAGCTTGTCGTCGATGGATAAGGTCTCGACATGCGCGGCAGTCTCGGCCTGCGGCTTCCCCTTCATCCCGGAGAAGTGCTGCATATAGATCTGGAGCGGATCGCCGTTCGATTCGTCGCGGTAAATCAGTTTTCGAGCAAGCTCAACCTCTTCATGAGGAATCTTGTATAGCGGATAGATTTTGGTGTAATTGACGATAGCCATGTCGAGGCCATTGTCGACCGCTTCGTGCATGAAAACGGAATTCAGAACCCGCCGCGAATAGGTGTCCAACCCAAAACTGATGTTGGAAACACCGAGCACGGTCCGGACATCTGGTAGTTCCTGCTTGATCTGCTTTACTGCTTTCAGGGTCTCGATGCCCGCGGTCCGATAGTCCTCTTGGCCTGTAGAAATGGGCAGCGTCAGAGCGTCGAAAATCAAGTCGACCGGCCGAATTCCATACTTCTCGGTAGCGAGTTTGAAAATGCGCTTGGCGATGGCGGTTTTCTTCTCAGCCGTCAAGGCCATGCCGTCTTCATCGATCGTCAGGGCGATAACAGCAGCTCCATACCGTTTCGCCATGGGCAGGACTTTTGAGGTTCGCTTTTCGCCATCTTCCAGATTGATAGAATTGATGACCGCTTTGCCCGGAATTCTCTTGAGAGCTTCTTCGATTACGTCCGCCTCGGTGGAATCAACGAGAATCGGAGCAGGAACCCGAGTCGCGATCTTCTCAAGGATGGAGCTGATGTAGCCCTTTTCATCCTCGCCGACAATCGCGCAACAAAGATCGAGCATGTGCGAACCGTCATTCGAAAGCTTCTTGGCCAGGGCTAGAATGTCGTCGTATTTCTTGGCGCGAACCAGGTTGCGGAAATGCTCGACGCGGGTAGTCGTGTTCATTTCCTCAGCGACAATCAACGGCTTCGGATCAAGGTCGAGCGGGACGGACGTATATGCGCTCGATGCCGCACCCACCGGCTGCACTTCCCTCTTCGCAGGCTCGACGCCGGTAACCGCGTCGACCACCGCTTTCAAATGCTCCGGCGTGGTTCCGCAGCAACCGCCAACTATTCGCACACCGTAGTCTTGAATGAAATGCTTGTGATACTGGGCCAGTTCCTCCGGCTTCAACTTGTAAACTGCGCGCCCGCCGTCGTTTTGTGGAAGGCCGGCGTTTGGGAGTACGGAAATCTGCTTGGTTGAATTCAACCCAAGGTAGCGAACGGCGTCATTCATCTCGACTGGGCCGGTCGCACAATTCAGGCCGATGATGTCGACATCGAAAGGCTCGAGCGCCGTCAGCGCTGCGCCAATTTCGGTTCCGAGCAGCATCGTTCCCGTAGCTTCCAGAGTGATTTGAACAGTGACGGGCAGCCGCTTGCCTGCTTTGCGCATCGCGTCTTCAACGCCTGCAATCGCGGCCTTCGTTTGCAGGAGGTCCTGCGACGTCTCAATCAGCAACACATCGACGCCGCCCTCGATCAACCCGAGGGCCTGCTCTTCGTAGGATTTTGCCATCGCGTCGAATGTGATGTGCCCGAGCGAGGGCAGCTTCGTCGTTGGCCCCATTGAGCCGGCGACGAAACGAGGCTTGTCCTTCGTCGAAAACTGTTGTGCAACTTCTTTTGCAATTTTCGCGGCTGCGATGTTGATTTCAGCGACCTTGTCCTGCAGGTCGTATTCAGCCAGCACAACGCTTGTTGCCCCAAACGTATCCGTTTCGACAACGTCGCAGCCGACCTTGAAGAAGTCCGCGTGAATATCTTTGATAATGTCCGGACGGCTCAAAACCAGGAGTTCGTTACATCCTTCCTTCCCCCAGAAATCATCCACACTAAGGTTGCGGAACTGAATGTTCGTTCCCATCGCGCCGTCGTAAACAACAACGCGGTTCTTCACGGCCTGTAAGAAATTGGTCATCGCTCAAACGTCTAAGACAACAAACCACGCACTAAGCAACAGGCTTAAAACAAACGCCGGCCCGCTCAAACAGGACCGGCGTCAAACTTCGCACCGCAAAGATGTCTGTCTCGCGTGACTCGAAAGCTGCTAACTCCCGGGAAGCGTATTTGCTGGTGCGCCTGCCGCCACTTCGGAGGCTCCGAACACCGCATTCGCTCCCATATGCGCTGGCGTTGCCGCTAGCATCTGTTCTTTTCGATAAACGAGCGTGCTCGCGTTGAAAGTTGCAAGCTCGAACCCGTGCCCGTGTGTGATCGCATCGGTGGGGCAAGCTTCGACGCAATACCCGCAAAAAATACAGCGGTTGTAGTCGATGTTGTAAACCTTGGCATAGCGTTCGGCTCCGCTCACGCGATGCTCCGCCGTATTTTCAGCAGCCTCGATGTAAATGCAGTTTGAAGGACAGGCGGCCGCGCACAGAAAACAGGCTACGCACTTCTCAAGCCCGTTTTCGTCACGCTGCAAAACATGCATTCCACGAAAGCGCTGCTCGAATTTTGCGCCTTTCAACGGCCCCGGGCCATCTGGATAATTTTCGACGGTTGTGGGTTGGAACATCTCTTTAAAAGTGATGCTCATCCCTTTAGCAATCGCCGCGATGTTTTTGATCACCGGCATACTTTTCTAGTATAGCGGATGACTGCGATCGGGGTACCGATGAGCATTGGTTGGAGCGAACCGGATGGCGGCCTGCGGATTCTGACGGTTAAATGCGCTTCACGTTCAACGGATCAGTTGCACAAAGCACATCAAACGCTGAGGCCTAGTCGAAAATCGCGCCCGTGACATTGCGGTTCTCGCAGTGCGCGGGCGCGATGTGACGGCTCTCAGCCAACGTGAGGACATAGGGCTAGTGGCTGTGGGGTTGAACCATCACCATTTCGACGGGTTTGCTCTTGGAAGCCAATTCTCGTTCCAGTTTCCCGACGCGGATCTGCTGTCCTTCGCCGCGGCCTGCAACCCACACTTCCTGCAAGAAGTAGTTGCTGCCATAACGCTTGAAAGTGAGCTGTCCGTGTTCAGGCAAATTCGCAGCTTCCAGTCGGTTCGTTGTGACGAACAATCCAGGGGTCTTTTCTCCTCGAAGGATGATCACCCGGTGTGCGATTTCCGTTTTCACAATGTAACTACCTGCTGGCAGTGATTGGTCGCCAGCATAGAAGTTGAAGGGAATCGTGACCTTCACATCGGCGCCGGCCAGATTTGTTTGGGCCACGGCTCCAATTGTCATGAAGATGGTGAGTGTCAGAGTTGCGATCAACATTAATTTTGTCATCATGTCTTGTCTCCTCGGTTGAGCTTCCGTCGCGAACCTTGGTTCGGGAACGCGACTGTTTTCGCCCGAAGAGACGTGGCCTGACCATGGTTCGTTTCTCTCATCCTCCTAAGACGTACATAGCAGGCCAATCGACTGAAAAGGCGGATGATGTTCCGCTGGGTAGCACGTCTAACCAGACAGCCAAAGACCAAGTTTCGGCGATAATGAGAAACTATTTTCCGGCTGGACCGTAATCGCGGTCGTTCCAAGATCGATCCGCCAGGTCTGAAGGTCATCACTAAAGTTGCAGGGGAGGCGAGTCGGCGCCTGAATCCAGAAATGACGCACATCGTTCACCAACGGGTGGTTCGGTTTGGAGCCTTCGAAGCAGACCTGCGTACGCAGGAACTGCGAAAGCATGGGCTGCGCATCAAGTTGCCTCGGCAGTCATTTCAAGTCTTGGAAATGCTCCTTGATCGGCCAGGGGAACTGGTCAGCCGCGAGGAACTCCAAAAAGCACTGTGGCCGGCCGATACCTTCGTCGACTTCGAAAATGGTTTGAATAATGCCGTGAAACGAATTCGCGGTGCGCTTGGCGATTCTGCGGATTCTCCGCGATTTGTTGAGACCCTCCCGCGTTTGGGATATCGATTTATCAGCACGATTGATCCGCAATCAAAGTCTTCCCCGTCCGAAAGTGCGCAAATTTCGCAGATCGAGCCCCAAAGCGGCTCAAACGGCGGCACCCATGGAGATCGACCTCCCGGCCTCCGCGATACGGCTGGCGAACCAGGTACAAATGGAAATAGCTCTGATTCGTTATCGTCCTTCGCATCGAAGACTCATCGCAATTCGTCGTCTCGTCTTTTGCGGAAAATCGGTTTAATTGCTTTCGCTGCCCTCGCGCTGGGTGGGATTGCATTTACGCTTTGGCGCGCAGGCCGATCGTCCGCTCTGCCGACTCTCACGATTGTTCCTCTGACATCCTATCCGGGGCTCGAAGTCGGTCCCACCTTTTCTCCTGACGGCACTAAGGTCGCTTTCGCTTGGACTGGCGGTGAAGAACGTGACGACAATTTTGATCTTTACGTAAAAGTGATCGGCACCGAGACACCCGTTCAACTGACCCATACCCCGTCTTTAGGGCTCTACCCCTCGTGGTCTCCAGATGGGCGCTTCATCGCGTTTGCCCGTCTAACACTAGGCGATAACAGAGATGACGCTGGACTCTTCCTTATCCCAGCGGTCGGTGGTCCCGAACGAAAACTAACGGACTTGGTCATCGGCCATTACATCTATCAGGGCGCGATAACATGGTCGCCTGACGGCAAGTTTTTGCTGTATGCCGGTCCAAGCGAAAACGAACGGACGCGATCCCACGTCTCGTTACTGAACGTCGAAACCCTCGAGACGAAGCGACTGCCCGATCCTTCCGAAAATTGTCAGTTCATCACCTTCCCTGTGCTTTCACCGGACGGCCGAACTCTGGCCGAAGCCTGCCAGCTCAGCTTCGGATTGAGTTCGATCTACGTCACGCCGTTTCCGAATGGCAAGAGCCGGTTGCTCATTCAGAACAAAGGTGACCTGGGAGGGCTGACCTGGAGTAAAGATGGACGGTGTCTTATCTATGCGCTGAATGGCGAGCTGTGGCGCATCGCAGCGTCAGGCGGAACGCCCGAACGTCTCTGGTTTGCGCAGGACGCACAAGGCCCTGTCATTTCTCCGACGGGCAACCGCTTGGCATATATGCGTTCTGTTTTTTTCTCCGATCTCTGGTCGCTACCAATCGATCGTGAGATACGCACTACCGGATCTCCCACCAGGTTTGTCGCGGCCAATGTTGAGCAAAAGAACCCGCAATTCTCTCCGGACGGGACCCGAGTGGCGTTTGAGTCAGTTCGGTCGGGCAGCACGGAGATTTGGACCAGCGATGCGGAAGGGAAAAATCTTCAACAGCTCACCAATTTCCGAGGACCGCTGACAGGAACACCACGCTGGTCTCCGGATGGAAAACAAATCGCCTTCGACTCGCGCGCTTCAGGCCGGCCTGAGGTTTATGTCATTGGTGCTGACGGCGGCTCGCCTCGAATGTTGCCGACCACTCCGGATGGCGGCTCCGTCCCGTACTGGTCGCACGACGGCAGGTGGATCTACTTTGTGGGAGGATCGACCAGCAATTCGCAGCTCTACAAAGTGCGCCCCGAGGGTGGGAAACCAGTACAACTCACTCGCACTGGCGGATTCATCTCCATGGAATCGCCCGACGGCAAGCGTCTCTTCTACACGAGCGTCGGCGAGCGCGTCACGATATGGAGCGTTTCTGTTGATGGCGAAGACGAACATCGAGTGGCGGGAATTCCCGATCTCGGTTGGCCGGCATTTACGATCACATCGCAGGGAATTCTGTATTACGACACGCTTGAAGCAAATCCGACTCTCCACCTCTACGATTTTGCGACCGGACAACTGCGGAATGGCAGCCGTGTGCCTGGGCGTCCAACATCATTCAACGCGGGGATTACGATTTCTCCCGACGGTCGATCGCTTCTCTTCCCACAAATCAGTGAGGAAACCAGCGACCTGATTTTGGTAGAGGGTTTTCAGTAACAAGACTATAGAAGTTGACAGTCGCTAAAGCGAGGTCACACGGTGTTGTTCTCCGTGTGACCCCAAACCAGCATCTCAGCTTATATTTTTCAAGAGTTCGCTCTTCGGTTAATTATCTTGCAACGAACAAGAAGAACGACGTGTCAGCCTGGCCAGATGCGTTGTTGCAGTCGATGAAAATCGCCTTTGGATTACCGGCACGGTCAGCGGTCGTGCAGCTCACGCCAACGATCGAACCGGTGCTTAGCGTGTCTACCTGAACCCAACGGCTCCATCCATTGATTGCCTGCACATTTTCATCGAAGGTGACTTGATACAACCCCGTCCCCAGATGAATCGTGCCGGTCACGCGAAAGCCCTGTGCCTTGGTGCCGTCGCTGTTAATCGCCGCGCTCTTGAATACAACACCCCGAGTGGGAGCACTCAGAGCGATCTGAGATCCAACCGCCGACGGACTTCCGTTCTGAGCGTGGGCAGGGGTGATGGACACAGCAAACGCAATGAGCGCCGCCAAAGACAAAGCCAAAATATTTACTCGCATGGTTTTCCCTCAATTTGAATTTTTACAACCCAGAGTCAGAGGAAGTGGCGTTGCTGGGAAGCAACACAGCGAGCATCGAACTTATGAACACTCACTTTGTGCGTTGCGAGTCCGATGGAATTGGGGACTTTCTTTTCCAACCGAAACTTGCGGTCCCAGCTATCGGCTCGTTCAGGAATTGCAGCGATTCCAAGAGGGGAAAACGATCAAGCCAAGCGCATTCTGACTACGTCGGAGTATGAAGTCAAGTGAAACGTTGTTGTTTATTCAAAAATTTACAAATCACCTCGCACGAAATAAACAAATCGATAATTTGTGCGAATCTCGTCGCAAGAATGAAACGTTCACATACTTGCGTGCACTACTTTCAAATCGGATCGCGCGTTCACGGGATCATCATCTGCAATGTGATGGCCGAAACATTGCACCCTGCCTGAGTCGTTCAGAATCCAAGACCTCATGGACAATGTCGCGCGATGGTTCGATCGCAAGTTCGAGTTCACATTCCCCGCTGAGCTGTTTCCAAACCTATGTGCTCGGCTTCGCGGAACTCCTGCTCGCCTTGAGGAACTTCTGCAGGATTGTGACCGTTCGTTGTTGATTCGTAAGCCGGCCGCCAAGAACGCATGGTCAATTCAACAGCAGGCCGGGCATCTCCTTGACCTGGAACCTCTGTGGTTCGCGCGGGTAGAAGATTTTCTATCGGGTGGCGATCAACTTACAGCGGCAGATTTGCGCAATCAGAAAACGGACGATGCCAAGCACAATGCTCGAGACATAAAAGACATTCTTGCAGAATTTCGTGCCGTTAGGAGCCGTCTACTCGAGCGGGTCGCTTCGTTGGAGCCTGCGATGTTTTCGCGGACTATGTTGCATCCTCGCCTCAAGCAGCCCATGCGTCTGGTCGACCACTTGTTTTTTGCGGCTGAGCACGATGACCATCATTTGGCGAAAATCTGGGAACTGAAGTCCCAACCCTGATCACTCGATCCGTACAGTCTTCATGCCAGGAAATGGTCAAGCTTGATCTATTGTTTGGCGAAGACGCCCATAATCACGACTACGCGCTGTTCGGCGAAGTTACGCGCGAGATTCTCAAGCATTTTCGGCGCCTTCTCCCCCAGTAGCAGGCGGACCGTCATCGTGGGGTGACCTGAGTTTTTGGCGGAGGCTGCACGCTCCTGAAAATATTTCAGGGCGTTCGGGGACTCATCGCGCCAAGCAACCTCACGAAAGCCCTGTCCTACAAACAACGTGCGAACCGCGGGCGGTGATTCAAGAAAACTACTGTCGGGAGCCGCCGACCAAGGCACCGGAAAATGAAGGGGCTGAACTGGCCCCGCCATGATGTCGTGGAACGCGTAAGATCCGTCACTACGCAACACTCGGTGGGCTTCGCGAAGCACTCCAGCCTTATCCTGGATATTCATCGACGCATGTTGCGTAAAGACAACGTCGAAAGTAGAGTCGGGAAAAGGCAGACGGAGCGCGTCGCCTTCTTCAAATTGAATTCGATCGCTTAACCCCGTTCGACTGGTGAGCTCCCTTCCGGTTTCAACGAATTCCTCGGTGAGATCAAGCACCGTGACGCGACAACCGATTTCATTGGCAAGCGTCCGCGCAGGGCCACCTACACCACCGCCGACATCCAGGACTTCACTTTCTTTGCGGATGCCGGCGAGTCGCGCGAGTTCCAGAGTCGCAGGCTTTCCACCGGTGTGGAACTGGTCAGCCGACGCAATGTCATCGGCCGCGAATTGTGCCGGGTTCTTCCCTGCCTCGCGCAGCGCTCCCTCAAAACGAGCGAGTAGATCTCCGCGAGAATAATGCTGCGCGACTCGGTCCTCGGCCCGCATGACCGTCAGTTTGTTTGGAGCTTCTTGATGTCCGAGAGCAGGGTCTTTTCGTGACCTTCGGGATTCACCTTCTCGTACACCTTCCGGATAACGCCCTGGGGATCAACCACGAAACTGCTTCGGTCCCAATACTTGTTGCCTTTCCATTCAGACTGGCCAATGCCGAGCGTTTTCATGAGGGACGCGCTGGGATCAGAAAGTAGGTCGATGTTGAAGGCGAATTTGTTGCAAAAGTTCTTGTGCGAGGCGACATCATCGGCACTCACGCCGAGTACATTGATACCCTCCGCATCGAAATCTTCTTTGGTGGCGGTAAACGACTTGCCTTGGATCGTGCAACCCGGGGTGTCATCTTTTGGGTAGAAATACACCACCAGCCATTTGCCGGCGTAGTCAGAGAGTTTAGTAAGTTTGCCGTCTTGATTTTGGAGTGAAAAGCTGGGGAATGGAGTACCGGGAGTAAGCATTCGAGAAACTGCGGTCCTTTCTTGTTTCGTTTGGAGATTGTAGCAGGGCTTGACTAAGGCTGAAGGCGAAGGAGTCGGTAAAAGCCTAATCGGCTGCAGCAGCTCGCGCGCGGCCAGGAATCGAACGGCGATCGCGCTCGAGCATCTGTGTGAACTCTCGGAAGATGAGTCCGTCCCACCAGCCCCGCTCAACTTCGCATTCCATGGTGCGCAGAGCTTCGGACGGAGCGATCGCTCGTTTATACGGCCTCTGCGTGGTCAACGCGTCATACACATCGACGATCTGCAAAATGCGAGCCGTCAACGGAATGTCATCGCCGCTCAGACCGTCAGGATAACCCGACCCGTCTCGTTTTTCATGATGGTGACGGATGATGGGCAGCACCAGTTGGAACGACTTTAGCGGCGCACATATCCGTTCACCAGCGAGCGTATGCTGCCGCATAACCTTTTGCTCTTCGCTCGTCAATGGACCCGGTTTTAGAAGAATGGAATCTGGGACGGCCACTTTTCCGATGTCATGCACGATTCCCCCACGACGCAAGGCGACGACCTCGGGTGGTGACAGTCCCAAAAAGCGGCCTAGTCGGGAAGAGTAATCCGCAAGGCGCTCACAGTGCCCTTCGGTGTAGGGATCTTTGCCTTCGATGGATCTCGCAAGAGCGAACAACACTGCCTCCGCGCGTTCAAGTTCATCGGTATACGCCTTCTGCTTGAGCAGCGTGCGAACACGGGCAAGAAGTTGTCCTCGATCAACCGGTTTGATGATGAAATCGTCCGCGCCGGCCTCAATCCCTGCCACTCGGTCCGCGGTTGCTGAGGCACCGGTGATCAGAACAACCGGGATCAAGCACGTTTCGGGATTGTTCTTTACGCGCCGGCATACCTCGATGCCAGTCATCCCTGGCATCTGCACATCGAGCAATAGCAGGTCCGGACGGCAACGCGAAAACTCATTCAGCGCCTCGTCTCCGGCACGCGCGGTGATGATCCGGAAGCCCTCAAGTTCGAGCAGGCCCGCGAGTCCGGCCAGACTGGACTCGTGGTCGTCGGCAATCAGAATGGTCTCAAGCATGGACGAAGCGAGGGTCTCCGGAACCCCACGCGCAGCGTCCCGATTGTCGTACAGTCGGTGCATTCAGTCAGATTACGTGAGTAACCATCCAGTGATATCTAGAGGTTTGCCAACCGCCTATTGGGTCAACGGTGTGGAACTGCTATATTTTCGCTGCTATGCCCCACCCCAGAGAGGTCGTGGTGTACTCCCGCAAGGGCTGTCACCTCTGCGAACTGGTGAAGGAAACGCTCATGAAGCTCGAGCGACGCGGAGGCTTCACTTGGCGAGAAGTCGACGTGGATGGCGACCATGAACTGCGGCGTCAGTACAGCGATGAGGTTCCTGTGGTCTTCATCGATGGGTACAAGGCCTTCAAGTACCGCATGACCGAGCAGGATTTTCTTCGACGCCTCGCATCCTGATACCTCACCCGTGTTTAATCACTTTTTGTCCCTTCTCTTGCTGTATATCAAGCATTCTGCAGATTGCGTGGTCCCCCAAAGCACGTAAATTCATTTGAGCAAACATGTGTCCTCAGAGACACGTTGATGTGTCGTCTCCGACACATATTCACTTCCGCGGAACCGGTAACCCACGCGCTATCAACTCCGCCTGCAGGGACACACACCTGCTGTTCCCTTCCTGACACATATTCTACGGAGGCTCAGCGCATGATTCGCCAACTCATCGCTCTCGTTTTCATCTTCGTCTGCACGTCCATCGCGTGGATGATTCTCGGAGGCACACTCAGTTCTCGCACCTACTCGAGCAACGACCAATTACAGGGCCGCGTGGCATCGACGTGGGGCGCGCCACAGGTGCAAACTCCGCCAACTGCGGTTTACAAAGTCACGGAGGCGCGCACGATAAAAGAAGAGGACATTCACGGAAAAGTGTTCACTCGTACTGAAAACGTGGTGAACACCTACTCTCTACCAGTCGACGGAAGCAACATTAATGTCACCCTCAACCTCAACCACCGCCAGAAAGGATTGCTCTGGTACTCCACCTATGCGGTCGACTTCTCGGGCGACTACAAGTTTCGCAACGACACCTACAACCCCCAGAATGTCGAATTCCGGCTTCCCTTCCCGGCCCAGCGCGCCATCTACGATGGACTGCTGATGGAAGTGAACGGAGTTCGCATTCCCGTGGCGGCCGATGATGGCGGTGCCTCGGTTCACACCACCCTCCCGCCGGGACAGACCGTGATCCTGCGTGCCGCCTACCATTCGCAGGGGCTCACCAGCTGGCGATATAAACTTGCAGACGGCATCGCTCAGATTCACGACTTCACGCTTACGATGCACACCAATTTCAAAAACATCGACTTTGCGGAAGACATGCTTTCACCCACCACCAAGGAGTCGGTTGCGGGTGGTTGGATTCTGAATTGGCGATACGCAGACCTCGTGTCGGGATTCCAGATTGGCATGACGATGCCCGATAAACTCCAACCCGGACCTCTTGCCGGTGAAATCAGCTTCTTTGCGCCAGTGTCGCTGTTCTTCTTTTTCTTCCTGATGTTCATCATCACGACTATGCGCAATATCGATCTGCACCCGATGAACTACTTCTTTCTTGCCGCGGCGTTTTTTGCCTTTCATCTGTTGCTCGCCTACCTCGTTGATCACATTTCAATTCACGCAGCGATGTTGATCTCCTCGGCCGTCTCAATCGCTCTAGTCGTCAGCTACCTTCGGCTCGTCGTCGGTCTGCGGTTTGCGGCGCTCGAGGCAGGCACCGCTCAACTGATCTACCTCGTGTTGTTCTCCTACGCGTTCTTCTGGAAGGGCTTCACCGGACTGTCCATTACGATCATCTCGATCCTAACTCTCTTCGTGGTCATGCAGGCCACAGGCAGGATCCGATGGTCGGAACGTTTTCGCCGCGGGCTGTCGGGAATGGTTCCACCGATTCCGCCCACGACCCCAATCGCAGACTTCCTCAAGTGAGGGAAGCACAACAACGTGTGGGGTGGGTCTTCGACTCGCCCCGCGCTACAATGCTCACCGAATGCAACGCACCCAGCTGTACGCTGATCCCTCCGGCCGGTTTGTTCACGATCTCGTCCTCGAAAGTTCACGCCGCTTTTCTAACAAGACAGCCCTCGTCGATACGTCAATCAACCGACGCTTCACGTATGCCGACTACGGAAACGCCGTCGAAGCGCTCGCGCGTGGTTTTGTCTCTGCCGGACTCGTACCCGGAGACATTGTCGCCATCTTCTTGCCGAACTCCTGGGAGTTCTGTGTCACATACCATGCCGCCACGCTTGCCGGAGGCGTTCCCACACTCCTGAACCCTTCCTACCGCGATCGCGAAGTGCACCATCAGTTGGAGAACTCCGGCGCACGATTTCTCATCACCGATGGACCGCTTCTTGAAGGTGCACACCTGGCTGGATTGTCTGAGCTTCGTCACGTCTATACCACGCGTACTCCAAAGGCTGGCGCATCGGATTTCGCTGCCCTCTTCGTCTCAACAACTGCGCACGTGCCTGCACCCGCGAACTCAACCGAGCAAACGCTGGCGGCCCTTCCCTATTCCAGCGGTACGACCGGACTTCCGAAGGGTGTCATGCTTTCGCACAGCAACCTCGTCTCGAACATCTACCAACTCCTCGGACCCGGCGCCATTCCCCTCTCTGATGCCGACATCATGCTGTGCTTTCTGCCGCTCTACCACATCTACGGATTAAATGTTGCCCTCAACCCAATCTTCACCTTGGGTGCAACGCTGGTACTGATGCCGCGTTTCAACGTCCCCAATCTTTGCGACCTGATCACGAAGGAGGGCGTGACTATGGTGCCGCTCGTTCCTCCTGCAATGAACGCGCTCTGCCAGGCAGCTGAAGCCGGGGTGTTCCCCAAGACTCACCGCGTACGTTGGGTGAAGTCCGGGGCCGCCCCCCTCGCGCCCGAACTTCCGCGACGATTCACCGAACTCACGGGAATCGTCGTCAACCAGGGATACGGCATGACCGAAGCTTCGCCGGTCACCCATGTCGGCAACGTCACACCTCCGGAGCTGAATCGCCCGTCCTCCATAGGACAGCCGCTTGCTCATACCGAGTGCCGCATCGTCGACGAATATGGAGACGACGTCTCCGACGGTCAGCCCGGCGAGCTTGTCATGCGCGGCCCACAATTCATGTTGGGTTATTGGAAAGCGCCCGAAGCAACCTCGTCCGTTTTGCGCGACGGATGGTACTGGTCTGGCGACATCGTTAACCGCGATGCGCAGAACTTCTATTACGTTCTCGATCGCCGCAAGGAAATGATCAAGTACAAGGGGTTTCCGGTCGCTCCTGCCGAAATCGAAGCAGTCCTTCTCGAACATCCCGCCGTTCGCGATTGCGGAGTCGTAGCAAAACCAGATCTCGCTGCCGGCGAGATTCCATGTGCGTTCGTTGTGTTGCGTGACGCGAACGCAGCTTGCGATACCATGGGAGACACGCTACGCCAATTCGTAGCAGAGCGGCTTACCAACTATAAGCAGCCGCGTGAGGTTCGATTCGTCGATACCGTGCCACGTACCGCCTCAGGAAAAATCCTTCGGCGCGAATTGCGCAAGACTCTCACGTAGGCAGCAGGAATAAGAATGACGTTCACCAACTTCGTGGCCCGCAGTGCCTTTCGCAATAAGCGGCGCAGCGTGTTAACTGTTCTCAGCATCGCGTTCTCTCTCTTACTGCTGAGCATCATGCTAACCGTTTGGAAAAGCTTCTATATCGACAAAGGTGCGCCTGATTCCGCGCTTCGTGTCATGACGCGCCACAAGGTTTCGCTCGCCAATTTTCTTCCTGGCTATTACCGCGACAAAATTCGACACGTCCCGGGCGTCGTGCACGTCGTGCCCATGACCTGGTTTGGGGGGAAGTACAAAGACGACCAGGCGAAAAACTTCTTCGCTCAGTTTGCGACCGACCCTGAAGAATATTTCGATGTTGCCGCAGATAAAATCATGCCGCCGGATCAGCTCGAAGCTTGGAAACGCGATCGTGCTGGATGCGTAGCAGACGCCCAACTCGCCCAGAAATATGGCTGGAAAATCGGCGATCGTATTGTTCTTCAAGGAAATATATTTCCAACCAATCTCGAACTCACGTTGCGCGGTATCTACAACATCGATCCGCCCAACAGCGCCCTCTACTTCCACGCCAAGTATCTGGAAGAGTCAGTCTCGTGGTTCAAAGACACCGCTGGCTTTTACTTCACCCGCGTAGACACATCCGAGCATATGACCGCAGCAGCCCGCGCGATCGATGACTTGTTTCACAATTCCCCACAGCCCACCAAGAGTGAGAGCGAAAAAGCATTTCAGTTGGACTTCATCGCCACCTTGGGCAACGTCAAGGCATTTCTCCTTAGCATCTGCGGTGCCGTCGTATTCACCACATTGCTCGTGTGCGCGAACACCATGGCGATGTCCATCCGCGAACGTACCCGGGAAGTCGCGGTTCTGCGAACGCTAGGCTTCACTCGTCCAAAGATTCTGGTCATGCTGTTGGGAGAATCAGTGACTCTGTCGCTGATGGGAGGAATTCTCGGTGCGCTGCTCGCGACACTCGTAACCAAGTTGCTCGGTAGGCCAGGCGTGGGGACGCCGGCATCGATGCACATGACATTTCCGACCGCAGCCGTTGTTCTACTTGTCGCCGCGCTGGTCGGTGTTACGAGCGCACTCGTGCCGTCCTACCGTGCGTCGCACGTGAACATTGTGGAAGGCCTTCGCCACATCGGTTGACCACCACTGTTCCGGGGCCGCATCTCGTCCGCGACCACACGTACCGCCCGGGGAAAAAACGTCAATCCTTATTCCCCAACCAGATACTTCCACTGCGCTGCATTCAGTGGCACGACGCTCAACCGTCCCTGCCTTACAAGTGGAGAATCTGCGAACGTCTTGCTCGCTTTGATCTCGGCCAGCGTTCGCGGCTTCGCAATTGCCTTTCCAACCTTAATCTTGACCTGCGGATTCTTCACGTCCGACGCATCTACCGACACAACGGTCGCCGTACCTACGGCACTCTTCTCATCGCCTGTGTGGTAGATGATCAGTCCATCACCGGACTTCATTCCGCGCAGGTTCTTTAGCGCGACTGGATTCGTTACTCCGTCCCAGATCGTTTCCTTATCTCGTTGAAGATTTCCAAAGGAATAGGCCGACGGCTCTGTCTTTAATAGATAATCCATGCCATTCTCTCCAAATTCGTTTCTGATTATTGGCCAACTGGAACAGGCTTTGCGAATAGTTGCGGGTCTACCGTCGCATTCAACGTGTACTTCTCGATCGTCAGTTTTGTCCGCCGTGGGTCTTCTTTCGGTCCACTTATGAACGAGTGTGCGAGCTTCACACCGTCAACATCGCGATAGTCGCCAACATCCTCGACTATCAAAATGCGCTTGCCGTTGACGTCACGATCAATTTCCTCGTGAATCTCGAGCATCGATTTCGCATCCAGGTATTGCACGATCGTAGTTCCCCCTTTAAGCGTAGTTCTCAGCTTAAAACATGGCTTCCCATCGATCGTCTCCTTACCGAGATAGTCGACTCGATTCCCCTTTGCCGCGTAATCGAGCAATGGCCCTTCAATCGCGTTTTCTCCTTCGTCACGGATATTTTCGAGCGCTCCTCCAGTCAGTTCTTCCGCTCCCTGCCCAGGCTCCTCCTGCCAACCAATCTTTCCGTCATAGGCCCGCATCGAAGGCTTCCCATCAATAATGAAGTCCTCGCGAATTTTGTCGGGACGCATCGCATGCACCGTGAGCGGCGACGATGCCTGAGGTCCGTAACTGATCGTCGCGGTCATTGTCATCGTATTAATGGCGTGCAACTTTGCCGCACCGCCTCGGGCCGCGATGTTTTTCGCCACCAATTCGTCCGCAGTTTGTGCAGAAGACGAACCCGTAAAGCCTAAGAGCGCGACCCATAACCAACACTTCTGCATGCGTTGTACTCCTTTAATGCCGCAGAGCATACCGGTCGAATGCGAACGTAAGCTGCAGACGAGCGGCGAGAAATGAAACGGAGAGCGATCTGGGATTCTTACAATTGTGGTTGCTTGTCGCTCGGCGGAGCCGCGGTCGCGTCCGGTTTAGTGTCGCTGGTCGATTGCGGCTTCGCCTCAGGTTTTGGCTCAGGCTTGGCCTGGGTCTTTGAGTCGACGGGAGGAGCGGGCGCGGCAGGCGCCGAATCCGCCTGCGGTTTGCTTCCATATACCGAGTACTGGTCTACCGGACGCTTTAGCTTGATGGTGATTTGCGTATCGGGCTTGCTGATGTCGAAGTCTTCGCCGTAAGTCTGGAATCCTGGCGCGAGTACTTGAATTCGTAGCGGGCCATAAGGCACGCCGTCAAAATTCGTATTGCCCTCGGAGTCCGTCTTCAATTGCAGACCGCTGCGCTCCTGCTTGCCCTTCTTCCCCACTGGATGCAAGACCACGCTCGCGTTCCGGATCGGCTTTCCGTTGTAGTCGCGGATCACGCTGAAGCGCACGTTCGAAGTCGGTTCGTCGGCTAGCGCATCCCCACACAGTCCCAACAGCAACCCTAACGAGACCCAGGCCAATACCCTTTTCATGCGCATATTGTAAGCAGATTGAACGTGCAGTGTCACCTGCCAAAACCGATTCGACACTCAAGAAAAATCCCGATCAGAACTCCGAAGAAAGCAAAGCCGGCTGCGCCCAAGGTGCGCGCCGGCTGATGTCGTACATCAAACAATCTTAGGCATCAATCGTTACTGCTCGACCGCCGCTTCGCGCGGCTGCAGCACGATCTCCACGTTGCGCTCTTGGTTCAATTGAACGGTTTGCGTCAGGTTAATTCCTGCTAGCGGAACCTCCTGTTCTTGACCGTTTTCTGAAATGCAGTGCAACTTGTCGCCTTCAATCCAATATTGACGGGCAAGATAGGCGCCACCTGAGCGCAAAGCGATAACCGCCAACTGATTGTCGGACGCATTGTCTCGGGGCGATGAAACTGCTCGCTGCACTACTCGCGGTTGGATCGCTTGAGGCTCTGCTTGCGTGTTCGACGCGGGACGGAAAACTGGCGTCGAGGACCGATAGCTACTCGGGCTCGCCCAAGGCGGCATCGGAACCGAATTCCTGGCTTGTACCGGGAACGGTACTTCGACGTCGTCCATCAGCCGCAACGAAAGTCGACTCTCTCCCTTTAACGAAGGGAAAGGCCCACGAGCTGGCAGTGTCAATACTTTGATCGGCCAGAAAACCGGTATCGCCCACAAAAAGGTGTCCCGCTTCGGATGCCCCTTGCTGTGCATATTTCCCTGCGGGTCTGTTTTCAGATGCGGAGCAGAAATCACCTTCGCGGATAGCGGCAGCACTTCTGCGCCCGGCAGGATGATTCGATCGAACTCGAGCGCGATCCATCCCTTGCCGACGAAATGTCCAGGATTCTTGTAGTCCTGAAGATGGCCACCAAGCATCGCTCCACGCGGAAGCACCGAGTGTCCAAATGCACCCAAAGGTCCGAGATGACAGAGCACCGGATCGCCCACCATCGCAGTCTTGGCTGAGAAGTTGGGTTCATCCAGTGTGCATTGCAAAATTGTTCCGGCTGGGATGATGTCTTTCACTGCAGCTTGCACAATCGTGGCAAAGGTGCAGAGAAAAAGGAGGGTGAAAATCAGGGTCTTCCGGGGCATGGCGCCTCCTACACGAATCTGTCTTCAACACAAAGACAGGGGCGCAAGCATACATCAACTTCGCCTTCGCGAGAGCGAGCAAGACAACTTATTTTTGGGCCGTGCCGAAAACTCTACCCCGCCAAAAGCCAAGCCTGGTGCGGTGTTTGAGCTCATTATAATTTTCTAGGCTCCGCACTGAATGAAGCGCAACATTTCAAACTCCGCGGTGTTTTTGAGGGTGGTGAGGGGTGCGCTTCGAGGCCTAGTCCACTGGAATCGAAGCCAGCCGCGCCCCACAGACCGGGAACCCCCCATCCTGGCGCGTCTTTCCAGCCGCCGGCGACAGCTATCTGGATGACGCCACAAGACAACCAGCACTCATGCGGGAATAGATTGCTCAAACCTCGACGCGGCAAAACCTTAATCGGCAAAACCTTAATCAATGAGGCGCTACTTGCGAAAGTCCTTGCGGAGTCAAAGTGTCTCGCGGAGTCGACGTTCTTTTGGGATTAATAAGTCACGCGTTGACAGTGCATGCGAACGGTACTAAGCTGCTCGCGCTCGAGCGACGAAATAACTCAAGCTTCTCAACCTCTCGAGGAAGAAATCACGAGCTGATGGACCCCTGGACCCATCCCTAGCTAAGGAGTTTCTCTTGAACCTACGTGTCGCTCCGTCTGGCCAACTTCGAAGTCTCCCCATCCTCGCGGTCCTGACGCTGTTCGCGAGTACGGCATTTGCACAGGTCAACCACGCTCTATCAGCTGGCACGGCCAACGATAAAACCGCACTGGCTCCCCTCGCCGTTCCACGCGCGCCGTTTAATAGCGGTGTCGCAAGAAGCAGTCACGCCATCCACCCGGCCGCGGGATTCGGGGGCGGCCCGGGATTTTTGCCCACTGTCACGTACCGTACCGGAGGCTCGGAAGCGGGCTTTGTTACCACGGCAGATGTAAATGGCGACGGCTTCGCCGACATGTTGGTGGCCAATACTTATTACTCCGATACCATCGGAGTGAGTTTGGGCAAGGGCGACGGTTCGTTCAAGAACATGGTTCGCTATCCGTCCGGCGGTAGTTCTCCCGTAACGATCGTCCCTGTTGACCTCAATGGCGACGGCAACCTCGACCTCGTCATATCAAACCAAGCGCCTTGCTATGCGTGCTCGGGCGATGGACTCGTCGCGGTCCTGATCGGTAAGGGTGACGGAAGATTCGAACCACCCGTTTCCTATGACGCAGGCGGATTTGGGTATTCAGGCATTGGTCCATCTCATATGACGGTCGTCGATCTAAATGGCGACGGAGCTCTAGACGTCCTCGTCGCAAACTGCGCCCCTCGACGCACCATCGGATGCGGCGAAGATAACGCTGTTCTTGGCGTTCTGCTGGGCAACGGCAATGGCACTTTGCAGGCGGTTCGAACTTTTAACGTCGGTGGTTTTTCGGGTGAGGGCGGCCTCGCGGTTGCGGACATCAATGGGGACGGCAATCTTGATGCATTAGTCACCACGAGTTGCGTTTCCAGCACCAATTGTTCCCGCGGTAGTGTCAGGGTGCTTCTTGGAAAGGGGGACGGGACGTTTAAGTCTAGCGTCGCCTACCCGACCGCTGGATTTGCCGCTACCGGCATCGCCCTCGCCGACGTGAACGGCGACGGCAAGCTCGATGCGATTGTCGGCGGTTGTTCCATCAGTGATTGCTGGGCCGCCAACGGCCTCGTTTCCGTTTTGCTGGGCATTGGTAACGGAGCGTTCCGACCCGCCGTGGGCTTTGATTCTGGCGGCCGTCTTGCCGATGGACTAACTGTGGTCGACGTGGATGGCAATGGTAAGTTGGACGTCGTCGCCGCAGATACAATCGATAATTTGGTAGGAGTACTTTTGGGAAATGGCAATGGGAGCTTTCAATCTGCCCAAACGTTTCCTTCCGGAGGCACACTCGCCTACGCCATCTCATCCAAAGACATCGACGGCGATGGGAAGCCGGATGTGCTCGTGTCTAACTGCAGCGCAGGTGGAGCTTGTGGAGGAGGCATTTCCGGCGTCGTTGGAGTTTTACTAAGCTACGGGCCGACGAGCAAAACCGCGCTCCATGGCTCGGGCTCGCCCTCGTTGGTGGACGCGCCTATCACATTTACCGCTCAAGTCACATCGAATTCCGGGCTCGTGGCTGACGGTGACGTTGTGCGCTTTTACGACGGTTCGAAGTTGTTGAAGACCGCAACAACCTCCGGTGGTATAGCGCAGTTTTCGACCGCTGCGCTCGCGGCGGGGACGCACTCTATCGAAGCACTCTATTTTGGCCATTCGTCGCTCAAACGAAGTAGCGCGGTGGTGACGCAAACCGTTAAAAAATACGCTACAACCACGGCGTTAATTTCCAGTCTCAATCCCTCGCTCTCCGGGCAAGCTGTCACGTTCACGGCGCACGTCGCCACTAGCGGACCACAGCCAACGGGGACAGTTAACTTTTTCGATAACGGAATGCGGATTGGGTCGGCAGTCTTGAATAGTGGCAACGCTCGATTGACGACGTCGGCTCTTGGACTGGGCAGCAACTCGCTGGTTGCAGTTTATGTAGGGAATGCAAAGTCGGCTAAAAGCAATTCCGCCGCCGTTGTCCAAACAGTGCAGTAGGGGATCATGAAGCGCCAGATCGAATTCGTACTTGGACTCGTAAGGTGATGCTAAGACTCAGGCTCGCGCGAGAAGAACTGCACCCGACGCAATGAGTGTTCCTCCCGCCCAGTGATGCCATGTTAGCCGTTCATGAAGGAAAATCCCCGCCAGGACAATTGCCACCACCACGCTCAGTTTATCGATTGGCGCCACGCGGGACGCTTCGCCTAGTTGCAATGCGCGGAAATAGCAGATCCACGAAAGGCCTGTCGCAACGCCGGAAAGAACCAGGAATAGCCAGGCACGCCTCCCAACCGATGCGATCGTTTGGGTCTTCGTAGCCAAAGCAACCGCCCACGCGAAAACCAGAATGACGACCGTTCGAATCGCAGTGGCAAGGTTCGAGTCCACGCCCTGAACTCCAACTTTGGCAAGAATCGCCGTTACTCCCGCAAAGAAAGCAGACAGCAATGCCCAGACAAGCCAAGTCATAGATTGATCCTTTCCAACTACCGAATGGCCGAGTCGTGCTATGGAAATAGCACGTTCGGGCCATTTACCGCTTCTAGTCTTTTGACTACTCTCCGTGGTGAGCAGTTCTGGGGGAGGGCTGTTCGACACGCGTCCCACGACTCAAACCGAGTCTGGGGCGTTTGTGTTTTTAGGCCAAATATCGCCAGAGCCCCGCGTCACGCGATTCCCTTCCGCAGCCGTGCCCCCGAGCATCTCGTAAACAAATACCTCATCATTAATCAAAAACGCGTCATCCCGAAGGCCGCGCGCACTCTCCAACGCGGCGAGGGATCGGCGCGGAAGGTCCGGAGCTGCCTCCAACTCAAACTCCCAAGCTGTCCCCCCCGTGTAACCCCGTGTCCCCCGTGGTTAAAAGGTTTTAGTGGTTACCACTGCTCGGAAATTCCGATGCGACTGGTGTCCCCTACCACCCTCCCAGCTAGTCAAGAATGCGGTGGTCCGCCCGCAGCCTCTATTTGACAACGCCACACTCACATCTTATAATTAGCACTCGTTGGCTGAGAGTGCTAACAGGCTATTTGATTCAACGGTTTCCCGCTATTCAAACCCAAGCAGTATCCATTTCTCAAAGGAGTTGCAAGCTATGGCTACAAAGTTTACCCCGCTGCATGACCGCATTCTGGTCCGTCGCGTGGAAGAAGCTGAAACCACCCGGGGCGGAATCATCATCCCCGACAGCGCTAAAGACAAACCGCAGGAAGGCGAAGTGCTTTCCGTCGGACGCGGCAAATCGAACGATGAAGGCAAAGTGTTCCCTCTCGCCGTAAAAGAAGGTGACCGCATCCTGTTCGGCAAATACGCCGGCACCGAAATCAAGATTGACAACGAAGACTACATCATCATGCGCGAAGAGGAAGTTCTCGGCGTTCTCTCGGGCGCACCGGCGAAAAAAGAGACTGCGGGCGCTCGTCGATAACTTTTTGCCCCGCTGCTGTTAGCAATTGGCTACCAGCAATCGATTTCAAGCAGGCTCCGCCTGCACACACAATATTGAGGAGCTAAAGCAATGGCAAAGCAGATTGTTCATGGCGAGGAGTCGCGTCAAGCGATCCTGCGCGGCGTCAACTTACTGGCTGACGCAGTGAAGGTTACGTTGGGTCCAAAGGGCCGCAATGTTGTCATCGAGAAGAAGTTCGGGTCCCCGACCATCACGAAAGACGGCGTCACCGTCGCAAAAGAAATTGAATTGAAAGATTCGCTCGAGAACATGGGCGCACAGATGGTCCGCGAAGTCGCGTCGAAAACTTCCGACGTCGCCGGCGACGGAACCACCACCGCCACCGTTCTTGCCCAAGCCATCTTCCGCGAAGGCGTGAAGACCGTGGCCGCAGGCGCGAACCCCATGGCCCTTAAGCGCGGTATCGAGAAAGCAGTCAGCGTAATCGCAGGCGAAATCGACCGCAAAACCGGCGAGCGCGGCAAAGGCGAACTCGACAAATTCAGCAAACCAGTCTCCGGCGAAATGATTGCGCAGGTGGGAACGATTTCGGCGAATAACGACGAGACGATTGGTCACATCATTGCCGAGGCGATGAAGAAGGTTGGGAAGGATGGAGTCATCACCGTCGAAGAGGCGAAGACTCTGGAGACCCAGCTGGATGTGGTTGAAGGAATGCAGTTCGATCGCGGCTATCTGTCTCCGTATTTCGTAACCGATCCGGAGCGGATGGAAGCGTCGCTCGAGAATGCGTACATCCTGATTCACGAGAAGAAGATCAGCTCGATGAAGGACCTGCTTCCTTTGCTTGAGCAGATTGCAAAGGGCGGCAAGCCGCTTCTGATCATTGCGGAAGATGTCGAAGGCGAAGCGCTCGCGACATTGGTCGTCAACAAGCTGCGCGGCACACTGCAGGTTGCAGCAGTGAAGGCCCCGGGCTTCGGCGATCGCCGCAAGGCCATGTTGCAGGACATCGCGATCCTGACAGGCGGCAAGGCGATCACGGAAGATCTAGGAATCAAGCTGGAGAACGTCCAGATTTCGGATCTCGGCCAGGCCAAGAAGATCACGATCGACAAAGACAACACGACTGTGGTCGAAGGCAAGGGCAAGCACGGCGAAATCGAAGGCCGTGTGAAAGAGATTCGCAGCCAGATCGACAAGACGACCTCCGACTACGATCGTGAGAAGCTGCAGGAGCGACTCGCGAAGCTCGTCGGCGGCGTTGCAGTGATCAAAGTCGGCGCTGCGACTGAAACTGAAATGAAGGAAAAGAAAGCCCGCGTGGAAGATGCGATGCATGCGACGCGTGCGGCCGTGGAAGAAGGAATTGTCCCCGGCGGCGGCGTAGCCCTGGCTCGCAGCTCAGCGGCGCTCGACAAGTTGAAACTGGAAGGCGACGAACAGATTGGCGTCAACATCGTGAAGCGGGCGATCACCGAACCGCTGCGCATGATTGCTGCCAACGCCGGACAGGAAGGCGCGATCGTCCTGGGCAAAGTGCTCGAGGCGAAGGACACCAACTTCGGCTACAACGCGTTCAGCGATGAGTACGAAGATCTGGTTAAGGCAGGCGTGCTCGATCCGACGAAGGTTGTGCGGACCGCGTTGCAGAATGCCGGTTCGATCGCATCGTTGATGCTCACCACCGAAGCCCTCGTGGCCGAGATTCCGGAAGAGAAGAAGGCTCCGGCCGGCGGCGGACACGGCGGCGGTGGAATGGAAGGCATGTACTAAGGAATCGCTTTCAGCTTTCGGCTGTCAGCTATCAGCTTCAACACAACTTAGGCCCCGCTCAAAGGAGCGGGGCTTTTTTCTTTTGGGTAAGTTTCATCCCTCATTGCACTACCAGGGTGAAGGTGGTTTTGTGGGTGGGGTCGGCTGCGATGGTTATGGTGTAACTTCCGGTTGGAGTTCCGGGATCGGTATGCCCGCCGCCCCCTCCATTCCCGCCACCTCCGCCGCAAGCGATCAGGGCTCCCGCCATACAGAGCGTGATGACGGACAAACCGACACTCAAGTGTCGACGCGTGCGCGGAATTCCGAAGAGAACAAAACAACCGAGAACTCCCGTGGACGACGCCCAGAAGATGAATTCCCCGGCACCGCGGGATGAAGCGACTGTGTGCGGGCCCGTGGTCGAGATTGTCAACTGAGTGTTGCCCGGGCCAGTGACCGTCGGCGGGTTAAATGTGCAACTTGACTGAGCCGGGAGACCCGAACACATTGCCGATGTAAACGCGAGAGTCGCGGCGTAATTCGATTGCCCGGAAATCACGAGTTGGACAGCTCCCTGCGAACCGTGTGTCACGGTCAACGAGGGCTGACTCACACTCAAGGCAAAATCGGTGCCAGAAACGGTCACCGAGCCGTTACCGAAAGTTTGGGCGGCGGGGTAATTGGAATCACCCTGATATGAAGCATTAACAGAGGTGTTTACGTTCGGCGTAAACGTGAAAGTCGCACGCAAGCCAGGGTTGCCGCCAGCATCATTAAAGGTCGCATAGGTAGTTGTACCGGATACAGACTGTCCGCTCGATGGATCGGTGAAGGCCACCGTGCCGGATGGAGGCGTGCCTGCCTTTGCTCCCGTGGTGTTTATGGTTGCCACAAGAGTCGCTGTATCGCCGGGGTTGATGGTCTGCGACGATGGCGTGAGGGTCAGGGTGGGACTTGGGTACTTCACGACGACTGACGCGGTACTGGCTGATGTCGAGGACAAATAGTTGATGTCCCCGTTGTAATTGGCGGAGATGGAGTAGGTGCCTGGTGTAGAAACGGTGGCGTTGATTGCAGCGCCCAGCGATGCAGGACTGGTGACCGTTGCGTTTTGCGGTGCATAGCTGACGGTCCCGCTTAGTGGCGATCCATTGGCAGTGAAGGAAACTGTTCCCGAGGGTGCAGCGCCGTTGCTGATGGTTTGAACGGTCAAGTTCACGCCGAAAGGCGTGCCCACGGTTGCCTGGCCCGAAACAAGCAATGGACCGATCGTGGTGGTTGCCTTGGTGATCGTGATGGACTTGCTGGACGTGCTCGCATTGAAGCTGGTGTCTCCGAGGTAATTGGCCTGCAGTGGGTGAGTGCCGCCAGTCAGCTGGACAAGGAAGTCCTCGGTGTAACCGAGACTATTGAGCGTGAACCCTCCTCCGTCGAGAGCGGCACCATTATCCGTAAGATTCAGGTTTCCGGTAGGGCAAGCGACGGCGCGAGTGGGGTTCGGCTCGCAGGAAGCGCTAGCGGAGTTGGTCACATCTACACGAAGAAAGTATGGTGTCCCGTAGATTGCAGACGTAGCACCATAATTCGGACCCGCTGAAGAGAAGGTGACGAACTGTAACTTCGTGAGGCTTGCTTCCTTATTTACCGTGATGTTGACGGGCGATGAATCGCTCGCTGCGAAAGCGCCGTCCCCTGGGTAGTGGGCGGTGACGGCGTAGGTGCCTCCCGGCAAGAGATTGGTGGACCAACTGGCTGCACCGGAGGCGAGAAGGTGGCTGTCGATACCGAGCTTGCTTCCTCCCGAGCCACCGATCAGGGAGACAGATCCGGTGGGCGTACCCGTTGCAGGCGCGGTTGCGGCAACGCTCAAGGTGACGGTTACGGGCTGTCCGTGAGTGACTGTGGCGGGCGTGAGACTGGTGAGAGTTGTGGTGGAGCCTTTGAAGGTGACGGTGTTCCACTGGTTGATCAAATTCTTGGCATTGACAGTCCCGAGTCCCGTCGCGAGGTCATAAGCCGCGGTCGTACCGTATCCGTTGATGACGCCGGTGGCATGAGCTGCGACACTGACCGTGCAATTCGGAGAACCTTTCGCACATGGGGTTGCGATGGTTCCTTTCGTGACATCGTTAAAGACGCAAGTTGCGGCCGGTCCCGTCGTTGAATTGCAGCCGGTCGCCGTCTGCATGGCCGCCAGCTTGTACAGAACAAAGTTGGCATTGCCTTGCCGCGACCCGGTCTGCTGATTCACGAGAGCCATGATGCCGGCGAATGCCGGGGAGGAGACAGACGTTCCACCGAAGGGGATGTAAGTGTCCAAGGTGCAAGATGGACCGCCAAACGAAGCTAGGCAAATCGCGTAAGCGTGCCGCACAAAGCCATTGCTTGCGAACAACGAGACATCGGGCAGATCGCGCTTACCATCAGCGGGCACCCCGGCACCGGCTTGCCACGTGGGCTTAGTGTATCCGCCGGAGCAGGTGCCAAGCTGCTGGCTGTTCGTGGTGCAATTACTGACGCCGCCACTGCCGCCAACGGTAGATACGAGCCCAAACTGGATCGCATCGGTATCGTTGCAGTTAGTTTCAGCGTTGGTGCTAAATCCAACTAATGACAGTAACGCATTGGTACAGGTGTCATTCCATGTTGATTCAGGAACGTACTTTTTCGCGGAAACTTGCGTCGAGGGATCGTTGACAACGTTCCAATAAAGGGTTGGGTTGGTGAAGTCGTCAAAATCAGTTCCGCCAATGGCCAGGTTGTATGGTGTGGAGGCGATGCCATTGACGGCCAGTCCGAACTGGGCGCCGCCATCGCCAAAATCGCAGCCAGCGGAGCCATTATCGCCAGTCGAGATAAATACCGTAATTCCCTGCGCGGCGGCTTGCTGCCAGAGTTGATTGTAGAACTGGTTTCCGGCCGTTCCCAGCCCGAGTTCGCATTGGCCGTAGGATTCGCTCATCACCCCGGCGAGATTGTGGTCGACGATGTAAAGCGCGGAAAGGTCAACTCCGTCTGTGGTTTCGGTTGATTGGGACGTAACAAACTTAATGGTCGCATTTTTTGCGACGGCACCGGACCACTGGACGTCGATGTTAGCTTCGCTTTCGTCGTCATTGATGCCAGGATCGGGCCCGTTAAGGATGACTTGCGGATCTTTCGCAGGCAGCCCGAATAAGGTTCGAAAATCCCGCGCGTCCTGGGGATTAATGTTGGTACGGCCTACAATCGCGATGGTCTGGCCTGTGCCATCGATGCCCGCGGTCCAAAGCGGCAGCACGTTGTAGATGGTGGCGAAATCGTACGGGCCGAGGTCGTAACAATTGGGGTCGCAGAATGGCACGGTGATTTGCGGCGTAGCGCCGGCGGCGGCAGTGCGGGAGCGCCCAAGACGATTAGCGCGGACGTTCATCGCCTTGCGCCGAAAGTTGTGAATCGAATCGATGCCAGCCACAACCGGGGAGAGGGCCGCGGGAATCTGCGGGTCGGATGAATTCGCCCAATGCTCTTCCCCTTTCACCACGTACTTGCGAATCGAGACCTGGAAGGCAGACTGAACCTGCGACGCGGTCCCGGAGAATTCAATCACGCCTCGGCCCTGGCTGATGTCGTTAACGCGAAATCCGTGCGAGGCGAGCCAAGCGGAGACGGTCTGGATATCAGCGTCAGCAGGGCCAAACCGACGACCGAATTCTTCGGGCGTGAGCCACTTGTGATAGTTGGAAGAAGATTTGTCCTGCTGTTCCTCGAGCAACTGCGAGAGGGAGGCGTCGCGCTCGGGACTGTGCTTGAGGACAAGCAGCATGCGTTCCAGCGGAAGATCAGAAGGAGCGGAGCCGCGATCAAATTCGCGGCGTGCGAGCGGATAGGTATTTCCCGCGAGGCGAATTCGGCGACCTGAGTCGATCGGCTGGGTGAGGAGAGGAGCGGGCGATGATTCCTGCGCAGCTCCGGCCAGAGAAAACAAGAAACTTAACAGCAAGACGGAGAGACGGCGATAGGCTTGCATGTGTCCTCGGGGTGCTCGATAAGGGAGACAAGATGAGACTGCGTCACTTGGTTTTTGGGCGGGGAAGCGCAAATCCGGGTGACCGGAACACGCATCTTCCCGCGAAACCGCAAGGTCGTCAAGAAATTACTTAACGTCACGGTTGGTGGTGTTGGTGCGAGTTATGTGTAAGTCGCAGCAGACCGTAAAAGTGGCGAATTAGTGAGGATTCGGGGGCGAGTAACGCTGTTCGCACGTCACATAGAAGCGTGACGGATATCACAGACCGCCGGCGCTTGAACGAGAGACAATCATTCTGGTGTGGTGCGTCTAATTGTGACCTGTAATTAAGGTAGTTGATTCTGTTGGCTTCCGCTAATTGGCGGGGGCGGGAGGACTTGATTAACGTTGGCGGCGCAGCTTTCCAGCTGCGCTTTTTTGTGCAAGCAGAAAGATGGTGGAGGTAATCGAGTCGAATGACGGAGGTCAGAATCGAGTCGAGGGGTGAGAAAGAAGCGAACGGCGGGGGAAAGCAAGGGAGATGAAGAGGTAGGGTGTCATCAAGGCGAGGCGGGCGGCAGGGTTGGCGAAGCCATATTGAAGACAGCGAGGTATGGGGACAAGGGTTGGAGGAAGCGACTTGGTGAAGCGGCGGAATCAGCCTTTCTGGCGAAAGCGATCCAGATGGGATTCGGGGTCTCGAAACCATGGGGCGATAGTGACAGGTACGATTTTGTCGTAGACGCCGGGGGCCGATTATGGCGAGTGCAGGTGAAGTCGGCATATCGTTCGACGAAGGAAGGTGGTTATACGGTACACGCGTTCGGTAACGAGAACCGTGATCCGTATACAGCGGCGGACGTGGATGTGCTCGTCGCGTACCTGGTGCCGGAGGATGCCTGGTACGTGGTTCCGATTGCGGCGTTCAATCGGATTAAGTCGATGAAGTTGTTTCCGGCGAGTCGCAGGCGGCGATCGAAACACGAGGTGTATCGCGAGGCGTGGGCGGCTTTCATGGGACAGGGGTAAGGACAGGATTTAGGGCGGTTTCGGTCCCGGCGAGACATAGCCGAAAACGTCCATTTCCTTCCGGGCCATCGCGTATTCTGGATGGGACCTATGGCTCTGGATTGGAAAACCTGTTCTGAGGCACGTCTGTCGCGTGATGTGCGATTCGATGGGAAGTTCTTCATCGGCGTGCTGACCAGCGGAGTCTATTGCCGGCCCATCTGTCCCGCTCGAACTGCGCAGGAGCGCAACGTTCGTTACTTCCCCACTGCCGCGGCCGCGGCGGAAGCCGGTTTTCGTCCCTGTCTCAGATGTCGTCCTGAATGCTCGCCCGGTACACCCGCATGGATGGGAACTTCTAACACGGTCTCGCGTGCTCTGCGTTTGATTGACGAGAGCGCACTTGAAGATGGCGGCATTGAAGCCCTGGCGGAGCGGCTGGGGATTGGTTCTCGACATCTGCGGCGTTTGTTTTTGACGCACCTGGGCGCAACACCAAGCGCCGTAGCCCAGACCCGCCGCCTGCAATTCGCAAAAAAGCTTATCGACGAAACGAAGCTTGCCATGAGCGAGATTGCTTTCGCGGCTGGGTTCGGCTCGGTGCGGCGCTTTAATGCGGCCATCCTGAAGACTTATTCACGAACACCCAGACAAATTCGCAGGCTCGCTCACCTGAAAGAGACGCAAGCGGAAAATACGTATCTGTTTCGACTTCGCTTTCGCCCGCCGTATCAGTGGGAAATGCTTCTGCAATACCTAAAACTGCGAGCGATTCCTGGGGTCGAGCAGGTCGAGGGCAACGTCTATCGCCGGTCGATTGCACTGGCAGGACAACATGGGTCGTTCGAGATGTCGCTCGACGCCACGGGCGCGGCGCTGTTGGCGCGAATTCAATTTACCGATCCGCGCGCGTTGTTCCAGATTGTGGAGCGAATCCGCAACATGTTTGACCTGAATGCGGATTGGCATGCGATTGCGGCGCGGCTGGCAACAGACCGTGCTTTGGGACAGCGCATTCGAAAGGCTCCGGGATTGCGGGTCCCCGGCTGCTGGGACGGTTTCGAGCTGGCGGTGCGAGCGATCCTTGGGCAACAGGTGACGGTGAAAGGAGCAACCACGCTGGCGGGAAGACTGGTCCGCGCATTCGGAGTTCCCTTCACGGGCGTAGAAGGCTTGACGCATCTGTTTCCTCAACCCGCGGCATTGATCGAAGCGGATTTGAAGTCAATCGGATTGCCGTCCGCGCGCGCGGAAACCATTCGCGAACTGGCGCGAGCTGTGGCTACCGGGACAATCCGGTTCGATGGAGTGATCGATACTGCGGCTTTTATGGCCAAACTGTGCGACGTCTCTGGCATCGGGCGGTGGACTGCGCAATATGTGGCGATGAGAGCGTTGCGCGAGCCGGATGGATTTCCAGCGGGCGATCTTGGATTGTTGCGCGGTCTCGGTTTTGAAAGCGAGCGAGAATTGGAGCAACGATCGGAGGCGTGGCGTCCCTGGAGGGCGTACGCCGCAATGTACGTGTGGAACGTTCCGATCGAGAAGACTGAGCGCGTCAATCGGGCTGCGGCCGCGGCGGTGGTCGGTAGTCGTGCGGAGCAGAGAATCTGAGTGGATTCTGGGGAGACACGCAATGGGTAGACGAGTGTTGAAACGAGTTGGGGCAGCGTCCCTTGGAGTATTTGCTGCGCTGTCTCTGGCGATGGGGGCGGGAGTTTCCGCGGACCAGGGAGATGTCAAGAAAACCGTTACTGATCTGGACCGGACCTACCAGGCGGCGGTTCAGAAGAATGACGCGGCTGAGATGGAGCGATTACTGGCGGACGATTTCGTGCTCGTCACCGGGTCCGGGAAAGTTTATACGAAGCAAGATTTGGTGAATGAGGCGCGTAGCGGTCGAATCAACTACGAACAGCAGGATGATACGGATCAGAACGTTCGCGTCTGGGGCAACACGGCGGTGATCACCGCTCGATTGCGTGCGAAGGGGTCTGAAGCTGGAATGCCTTTTGAGTACACCCTGTGGTTCAGCGACACCTATGTGAAAACGCCGCAAGGTTGGAAATACGTTTTTGGACAATCATCGCTTCCCTTGCCGAAGCGTTAGCCGGTCGGACGTCGATTCACTTAAGAAGACTGTGCGGAAGAGATACATGCTTCATGGAGTCGAGTTGCAGACTCCAAGAAGGGTCACTACGTTTTTGCAGTTGGCGGTTACGTCCGCCTATTACATTTTGGCGCACGGTGCTGGGATTCGACGTTAAGTTGGAATACGCGTCCGAGAATGTCCAATCTCACTCGCAAAGCTCTTCTAAGGTGATGACTCAGCACTGATCACCCGATCCAGGTGTTCGATAGGTGCTGATCTCGTGGGGATCTCTTATGTCGTTTATGGAAAGCATGAACTCATCCGAAAATGCGACGCGCACAGCTCCATCACTTCCTGACCCTCATGTCCAACAGGTCTTGCGGGCCGCATGCGAAGAGCTGCATTTATTGCTTGAGCGCCGGACGGAAATCATGAAGCGCATCGGGTCCATCAAGCAGACCATGACTGGGTTGGCGAATATGTTCGGCGAAGACATTCTTGGCGACGACACGCTGGACCTCCTTGATCGGGGGAGCGGAGGACGTCGATCGGGTCTCACCCGAACATGCCGCGTCGTCTTGATGGAAGCGTGCAGGCCACTGGGCATGAAAGAGGTGTGTGATCACATCGAAGCGAAAATCCCAACGCTCCTTGCCAGTCATAAAGATCCGAAATCATCTGTAACCACTGTCCTTAGCCGCTTAGTGGCTTACGGAGAGGCTGTGTCGACGATCGACCTGGATGGCCGCCGGGTATGGAAGTGGGTTGCGGAGCCGAAAATTAACCAGCAGGAACAGCACTGGATCGAATAAAGATCAAAGCGGCTTCCTGCATAGCGCACAGATTTCAAACGGACAAGCGCCAAGTACAACCATCCCCTTTATAATCGCGCGAATGGGTAGTTCCCTCTCCTTTCGGGCGGAAGATCAAGCGATCGCTTCGACGCAGGCGCCACACCCCTATCTGAGCATTCACGCGTACAACGTGTTCGTCAAAGACCAGCAAAAAAGCCTGGAGTTTTACCGTGATCAATTGGGATTCGAACTCGCTTTTGACGCGCAATTGCAAACGGGACAGCGCTGGCTTGCAGTCGCGCCTCCTGACGGCACGGCGGTTCTCGCTCTCATCACGCCTGAGCCCGACTCTCCGCAGCACAAATTGATCGGGCAACAAACCGGAATCGTGTTTGTCACCGAAGATGTCCCAGCGAAATACATTGAATGGAGCAAGAAGGGCGTTCGATTCCGACACACGCCGCGATTGCGACGAGTGAAGTATCAACGGCAAGTGTCTTCCTCGCAATCACATCTCAATCCCAACACCGCGAATACACCGATTTGGGGCGGTGTGTTCACCCGCTTTGAGGATATCGATCACAACTCTTTCGCGCTGGTGAGTCTTGACGAGGTGACGCGCGAGGTGGAAGCCCGACGTCGTGCGATCGCGGAAAAGCTTGAACTCGAACGCCGAATCGCTCAAGAGATGGAGATTGCGAAGAACGTACAGGCTCGCCTGTTTCCACAGGCCCAACCACCTCTTCGCACGCTTGAGTATGCCGGCATGTGCATCCAGGCGCGCCAGGTTGGCGGGGATTACTACGACTTTTTGCACCTCGGCCAGGAAAGACTTGGCCTGGTGGTTGGAGACGTTTCCGGAAAAGGAATTGCAGCCGCGCTTTTGATGGCGAACCTGCAGGCGAATCTTCGCAGCCAATGTGCAATGGCCGTGGATAACCTGGATCGGCTGATGCAGTCGGTGAACCAGTTGTTTTACGAGAACTCCACCGAGAATGCCTATGCGACGCTTTTCTTCGCAGAATATGACGACAAGGCCCAGCGCGTACGCTATGCGAATTGCGGGCATCTCTGCGGACTGGTTCTTCACGATGACGAGACCATCGAACGGCTTGATTCAACCAGTACAGTCTTGGGATTATTCAAAGAATGGGATTGCTCGCTCGCTGAATGTCAGCTATTTGCGGGAGATACCCTAGCACTCTATACAGATGGCATGACCGAAGCGTTCGACGAGGAAGGTTGCGAATTCGGCGAGGAGCGATTGGCCACCGCTTTGTGTCGTAACAAGACGTTGCCTGCTCCCGCTCTTCTGGGTGCTGTACTCCAGGAGGTGCAGCGATTCAGCCCACAAGAACAGCACGATGACATCACGCTCCTGGTTGCGAAATGCAGTGGCGCAGCCGATCTGCAAGGCAAGCTGTACTGATGTTGCGGCAATACGTGGCATGCCGCGATGCAGTCGATGGACATACCAACCATACATTCATAATCACGCAGCCAAATCTTTTATACGCTGGCTTCTGATGTTCCATCCCCACAAAGCCGCAGGGATTAACATCAGCAATCCCGCCGCGCTTGCGACGTGGCGCGCTGCGTAACCCCAGTCCACAAAGTGCCCGGCAATAAACGCGCCTACAGCGATGGTGAGCATGCAAAACCCCAGGTCGGCCGCGAACACACGCCCGCGAAACTTGTCTTCGGTATTCAGCTGCAACAGCGTGGTTGAAAAAACCCACACCGTCGAGCCGCCGATGTGAGCGAGCACGATGCACAAACATGCCACCCACAGATGACTCGCCACCCCAAGAAGCGCGTAACCCGTCGCGCATGCAAGATACCCAAACAGAATCCCAAACCTAAGTCTTGATTGCGACTTCCCCGCCCATGGCGCGTTCAACAAGGGTCCAATTAGCGCACCCAAGCCGCGAGCGCCGAGCAGAAGGCTCATTCCGAGAAAAGCGCCGCGCTCCGCATCCATCCCATGCCAGCGCATCTTGAATTCGCCCTGCCCCATCACCGTGAATAACACCCAACTCGGCCCGACGACCAAGTTCCCTGCTTTCACAAACACAGTCGCCAACAAGTTCCGATGGCGCCGGACATAACGAATTCCTTCCAACACCGGGGTATAGCCCACTAACTCCCGTAGCCGGAGCGGCGTCGCCCGTTCTGCGTGCGGCTCATCGAACCTCATCCGCGCAATCAACATCGCCGAGATCAGAAATGACAACGAATTCAGACCGAAAACCCAGTTGCGTCCGAACAACGCCGCCACCACACCGCCGATACTTGCACCTAGCACGAGGTTCAGCGACCAAGTGGTGGAAGAGAGCGTATTGGCGAGAACAATTTCTTCACGTGGAACGATGTTCGGAATCACCGAGCTTCGCGCCGGCTCGAAGAACGCAGCCATCAAAGTCTCCAACAGCAGTAGCGGATACAACAACCACACCATTTCCCTGGTCCGAACCAGCAACATCGCCGCCACGATGACCACGCGAGCAAGGTCTGTGGCAATCATCACTCTCTTCCGTCGCAAGCGATCGTTCACCACGCCCGACATCGGCCCAATGAACGTCTGCGGCAGCACTTGCAAAACGAGCGCGAGAGCGACCGAGCTTGCCTCGCCCGTCAACTGGAGTAGCAGGTTGTAGATTGCGAGCGTGTAAAACCAGTCACCGATCTCGCTTACGACTTGTGCGGACCACAGCCGACGAAAATTGGCGTTGGTTCTTACCAGGCGAACATAGCCCGCGAAGTGCACTCTTCCCAGTTCGCTGTCCGCCGGTTTCGTCATGAAGAAAAAAGGTGTGCGTCGACCAGACAAGATAAACCATCCAAACCAAGCGCTCGGCTCACCAGCCCGAAAGCCGCGTCCCTCGCGGAATTTGGTGAAACCGCAATGATCGAAGTTGCAACAAATTGCACTCCGCCGCTGTTGGAAAACCTACCTGGTAATGGTTCCGATAGCCCGAAACCCTTGTGTAGCAAGGGCTTTGGCCCTTATCCACCTCTCGGCGGGCAGTTCGGCCAGCCGCGTGCACTATGAGAAGCGGCAATTCTTGTAAAGGTGAGGGTAATCACGTGTACCGTTTTAGTTTGATACTACTGACTCTGACCCTCTGTGCCGGATCCGCACTGGCCGCGCCGGCGCGCGCCCAAATCATTCCTGAATCCGGAACGCTGGCCTTGTTCGGCAGCGGCCTGATCGGACTAGCTGCGCTGATTCGTCGTCATTTTTCCGAGTAGCTCCGCAACACCCCTCGTCTCCAAACTGTGCTAGATCCCCGGGACCTCTCCTCCCGGGGATTTTCATTTCTGATGCAAGGAGCATTCACCGCTCCTGTCAACTATCCTCTGCTGGCGACTCTCGTCTAAACTCCATCCGTTACCCAGGAGCCATAGATGAAGCAAGTCTTCCTAATGTTGTTGACCCTCGTCCTGATCGCGTCCCTTTCTTTTGCGGCTGACGAACCGACCATCGCCCCAAATGAAAACCTGGCTGTAGACGGAATTCCACCGATCCCAGCCTCGATCGCCGCCAGCGTTGCGCGCTACAACAATGTGCGCTTCGCGACATTGGCTGACTGGCACCCGACCAAACGCGAGATTTTGATCTCCACCCGCTTCGCTGACTCGCCGCAAATCCATCTCGTCAAGGCTCCTGGCGGGGACCGCGCGCAGCTCACGTTTTATCCCGAACCGGTTCGCGGAGCGAAGTATTCGACGACTGGTGACTTTTTCGTGTTCCCAAAAGACGTTGGTGGTGGAGAGTTCTACCAATACTACCGCTACGACTTTTCGACCGGGGATACCACGCTGCTCACCGACGGCAAGTCGCGCAACACCGGTGGTGTCTGGGCGCATTCCGGGGACAAAATCGCATATGGATCGACGCGGCGCACCGGCAACGACGTCGATTTTTACGTGATGGACCCGCGTGACCCAAAGACCGATCGACTCCTGACCCAGAATCAAGGCGGAGGCTGGGAGATTGCCGACTGGTCCCCTGATGGTCAAAAGCTTCTCGCCATCGAAGACATTTCCGCCAACGAAAGCTACCTGTACCTGGTGGATACCTCAAGCGGCGAGAAAACACCCCTCACTCCTCGCGACCCCAATGCCAAAGACAAGGTTCATTACGCAGGCGGCGCGTTCAGCAAAGATGGCAAGGGTTTCTATGTCACCACCGACAAGGACTCCGAGTTTCACCGTCTGACCTATTTCGACCTTGCGACGAAGCAACCAACATATCTCACCACCAACATTCCGTGGGATGTCGATGAATTTGATTTGTCAGACAACGGCAAGACGATCGCGTTCATCAGCAACGAAGACGGATACGGTGTACTTCACCTTTTCGACACTGCGACTCGAAAAGAACTTACCGTACCGAAGCTGCCAAGAGGCATCATCAGCAACGTTAGGTGGCACAAGAACAATCGTGACCTGGGGTTCGAATTCAACTCGGCCCAATCAAACGATGATGTGTATTCGATCGACGTTCAAACTGGAAAGCTAGAACGCTGGACCGACAGCGAAACGGGTGGGCTCAACACGAAGGGTTTTAACGAGCCCGACCTGATTCATTGGAAAAGCTTCGACGGCCGCTCCATCAGCGGGTTTCTCTATCGCCCACCCTCAAAGTTCACGGGCAAGCGCCCTGTGATGATCAACATTCATGGAGGCCCCGAAGGACAGTTCCGGCCGTTCTTTCTTGGCAAAAACATGTACTACCCGACGGAAATGGGCGTAGCCATGATTTACCCGAACGTCCGCGGCTCCAGTGGATACGGAAAGACATTCCTCGCGCTCGACAACGGATTCAACCGCGAAGGATCGTACAAAGACATCAATTCGCTGCTCGATTGGATCGCCACCCAGCCCGACCTCGACGCCAACCGCGTTCTGATTACCGGGGGAAGCTATGGCGGTTTCATGACGCTCGCCGTGGCCACGAACTATAACGATCGTATCTGCTGCTCTGTCGACATCGTCGGCATTTCGAATCTTGTGTCGTTTCTCGAAAATACCTCCGGATACCGCCAGGACCTTCGCCGAGTGGAATATGGCGACGAACGCATTCCCGAGATGCGCGCGTTCCTGTTGTCGATCTCACCCATGACCAAAGCGAAGAACATAACCAAGCCTATTTTTGTGATTCAAGGCAAAAACGACCCGCGCGTGCCCATGACCGAATCCGAACAAATGGTAAAAACCGTCCGCGCCAACGGCGCTCCAGTGTGGTATTTGCTGGGCAAAGACGAAGGGCATGGCTTTCAAAAGAAAAAGAACCAGGATTTCCAGTTCTACGCGGTCACGATGTTCGTGAAAAAGTATTTGTTACGAGAGGCAGACTGATCGCGATTGGCTAATCGCCAGCTCAAGGTGTGACATCTCTGGTTCGAGGACTACTTACGCTTGGGCCGGCCGTTAGAGTCCATTTCGAAACTTGTTTCTTAAATCCGCGGCGATCTGTTTCCCGTGAAATCTGCCGTTCTCGATGAAGATCTCATTAGTCCGCGAACCCGCGACAATCACGCCCGCAACGTAAATCCCCGAAACGTTGCTCTCCAGCGTTTCGGGATCGCACACAGGGCGGCATTGCTCTGAAGACAGCTCGATGCCCATCGAGCGAAGGAAGTCGTAGTCCGGGTGGTATCCGATTAATGCGAAAACGAAATCATTCTTGAGACGAACCGGCCCATCCGGAGTTTTCACAAGCACGAAATCAATTCCAATCTCCTGAACCGTGCTCCGGAAATATGCCTGCACTTCGCCGGCTTTAATGCGGTTTTCAATATCCGGCCGAATCCAATACTTCACGTGGTGATGCATCTTCTCATCGCGATGCACCAAAGTTACGCGCGATCCATGTCGCCACAGATCGAGTGACGCCGTTGCGGCGGAATTCTTTCCACCAATCACGACTACATCGCAGTCGAAGTAAGGATGTGGATCGCGGTAGTAGTGGAAAACCTTGGGCAACTCCTCGCCAGGAATTCCCAACTGGTTCGCCAAGTCGTAGTACCCAGTGGAGACGATGATTTTCTTCGCACGATGGTCGTGAATCCGACTGGTGCGATCCGTTGTCGTGATACGAAAATCTCCGTCTTCCCCGATAACTGTCTTGACCCACTGATACTGGCAAACGTGAAGGTGGTAGTGCTCGGTTACCTTGCGATAGTACTCAAGCGCTTCTTGTCTCGTCGGTTTCGTATTTGCGCTGCTGAACGGAATGTCACCGATTTCCAGCAATTCAGGTGTCGTGAAAAACACCATGTTCGACGGATAGTTGAACAGTGAGTTGACCAGGCAGCCCTTATCGACTACGACGACTTTCAGTCCAACCTTCTGCGCTTCGATTGCGCACGCCAACCCGGTCGGACCAGCGCCAATCACCAACACATCGCTCCAATTATCTGGACGGGAATGGGCCTGGGAACGTGGGAGAGTCTGAGGAATCTGGTCGACTGCCAAGGAAGTAAGCCTCTGCGTCCAACGCCATGACAGAACGTCGCCGGACGCCTATGAAAACTCTAAATCTTACCACGCAAACATTCGGAAGACTTCGTGCACTTGCCAAGACCGCGAGGATCTCGCGCATCGCCCTGCACATCGCCTCCGCCCGTCCCAGCGCTATAATCTTCAGTTCCACTCATGCATTTGCACTAATCAGGACATCTATGGCCAGCGAATCGAAGGTTCCCATGCGCACTGAATCTGACAGCATGGGCAAAATCGAAGTTCCCTCGAACGTGTACTGGGGCGCCCAGACTCAACGTTCGCTCCATCACTTCAACATCGGACGCGACACCATGCCTCCGGAGCTCATCCGCGCGTTCGGAATCCTGAAGAAAGCCTGCGCACTTGTAAATCAGGATCTCGGAAAGCTTCCTGCCGAGAAAGCAAAGCTCATCACGCAGGCAGCCGACGAGGTCATCTCCGGAAAACTTAACGACCAGTTTCCCCTCCGCATCTGGCAGACCGGGAGCGGCACTCAAACGAACATGAACGTGAACGAGGTGATCTCGAATCGCGCCATCGAACTCGCCGGCGGCCAACTGGGGTCGAAGAAACCAATCCACCCGAACGACGACGTCAACATGTCGCAATCGTCAAACGATACGTTCCCGGCCGCAATGCACATTGCCGCCGCAGAACGCATGAAACATGCGCTGATTCCTGCTGTCCAAAATGTTGAGCGCGCCATTACCGCAAAGGCGAAAGAGTTCGAAGCGATCGTAAAAATTGGACGCACGCACCTGCAGGATGCGGTACCTCTTACCGTTGGCCAGGAATTCAGCGGGTGGGCCAGCCTTCTAGAGCGCGACGTAAAGCGGCTGGAGCAGGTCCTCGAGGGACTATACGATCTCGCCATTGGTGGAACCGCCGTCGGCACGGGGCTCAATGCTCATCCGGAGTTTGCCGAACGCGCCGCGAAGAAAATTGCTGAACTTACCGGACTCCCCTTTCGCTCGCACCCCAATAAATTCGCCGCGCTATCGGCGCACGACGAACTCGTGTTCGCACAGGGCGCTCTGGAAACGCTATCCGCTTCGATGATGAAAATCGCCAACGACATTCGTTGGCTCGCCTCCGGCCCGCGTTGCGGCTTTGGCGAACTCATTATTCCTGAGAACGAGCCTGGCTCTTCCATCATGCCGGGCAAAGTGAATCCCACGCAATCGGAAGCAATGACGATGGTGTGCGCACAGGTCCACGGCGCAACCGCAGCCGTAGGCTTCGCCGGGTCTCAAGGCAACTTCCAGCTCAACGTCTTCAAGCCGGTGATCATCTACAATTTCCTCCACTCAGTCACCCTGCTCACGGACGCAAGCCACGGGTTTGTCGAATTCATGATCAAAGGTATCGAAGTCGATCGTGCAAAAATCGGTCATTTCGTTAAGAATTCACTGATGCTTGTTACCGCCCTAACGCCGAAGGTCGGATATGATAACGCCGCCAAAATCGCGCACACCGCCCACGTGGAGCGCACCAGCCTGAAAGACGCAGCCGTCAAACTGGGCCACCTGACTGCGGACGAATTTGATCAGTGGGTGAAGCCGGAAGAGATGACCAAACCGAAGTGATCGTTACCACGCGGATTTGATTTCATGGTGAACGACGACCGTCTCCACCAGTCACGCTCGGTCCATCCGCAAGATCGTTTCCATCAGGACGTTTGCGCCGTTCGCGCAGTCAGGCCAATGAGATAACTCTTTCGGAGAGTGGCTGATCCCGTTCACGCTGGGGATAAAGATCATTCCCATCGGTCCGAGCTTCGCCATTACTTGAGCGTCATGTCCCGCACCACTGGGCAGTCGCATCGTTTTCAATCCGAGCACGCCAGCCGCCGCTTCAATTTGAGATTGAATCGCTGGGGTGGCGATTGCCGCGTCGTCGTGTTCGATCTTGGTCATCACGATTTCCGTCTTCGTGTCACGCGCGATCTCCTGCGCGCGCTTCTGAATTTCTTCGCCCAAGCGCGCAATCTTTTCGGAAGAAAGGTCGCGCAATTCGACTGAGTGCTTGACCAATCCGGGTACGACGTTGCGGGCGTTCGGGGAAACCTCCAACCGCCCGACGGTTCCAACTTGCCTGCCGGGTTCTCGTGTCACGACTTCCTGTACCACCTCGATCAATTTGGCCGCAGCGAGTAAAGCGTTGTGACGTTCCGGCATCGGGGTTGTTCCAGCGTGGTTAGCGAAACCGCGGATTTCCACATCGTATTCGTCAATGCTGACGATACCCTCGACAACGCCGATCGGAATTCCGGCCTTGTCGAGATTCCCACCTTGCTCAATATGCAGCTCGAGGTAGCAATGAAACCATCCAGGGGAGATGCGAGAATCGGACAGGCGCGACGGATCTCCTCCAATTCTGCGTATTCCGTCCGCCAGTGAAATGCCGTTGCGCTTGCGGTCAAGGTCTTCCGGCTTCAGGTCGCCGAAGGCAGCCCGACTACCCATCGTTCCGCCTTCTTCATTCGCCCAGATCACCACCTCGAGCGGGTGGCGCGTCATCACGCCGCGCTCTTTCAAGGTACGGACAATCTCGATAGCCGAAAGTGATCCCAGATCTCCGTCAAAGTTTCCGCCATTCGGGACGGAATCTATATGAGAGCCAAATAAGATCGGCTTTAGCGAAGCTTCACGCCCGGGACGTCGTCCGAATATGTTCCCTCCCGCGTCGACACGAGGTTCAAGCTCTGCCTTTCGCATCAGGTCCATGGCGTACTTCCGTCCCGCAATGTCTGCATCGGAGTACGCCACACGACTTACCCCGTCGGCGAATGTTCCTCCTGCAGGGCGCCCGTAAACGCTCAGGGCTTCCAGGTTTTGCTGAAGTCTTGTGGGATTGATACGCAGGCTGGGATTAACTTTCGAATCTTGCGCAAGAGAAAGATCAGACAAAGCGGAGACGCTCATTACAGCAGCTGCTCCGCTTAGAAGTTCGCGGCGATTGATCACGTCGCGGATTATAGCTGGTCTACTTGATCGCATCGCGCAACTCGATCAAGGCGCGATCTGCTTCGTGCAGTCGAATCAAACCCTGCCGAGGAAATTCGAGGTCAAGCACGGTGTAGAGCGTAATCGCAACCACTGCCGAATAGAGGATCATATGCAGCCAGCTTCGGCTCTTGCGGTCCGCCATGGCATAACCGGCCAACAACGCGCTCAGCAGTGCAACGCTCACCAACAGAGCAAGTATTAGAGCGGGAAGATGAGTATCGAGCGCCACGGCGCGCGTGGTTGTGATATCGATCAAGTCATTGAGTGCCGGCAACAGGACGCGAGACGTATCCTGCGTAGAATCGCGCCGGCTGGCCTCGACGGCGCGTGCCCAGATTTTTTTCTGTAGTCCGATCGCGTTCTGAAAATCCACATTCGCCGCGGCACTATCGGGAAGCTTGTCGAAACCGCGCAACCGCGCATCGAGGTATTCCCGCATCCACCGCCGCATATCGGGTTGATCCGCTGGAGGAAGCAAGTCGAGCCGTAGATACGCTGTCCCGATGGCGTTGGCTTCCTGCACGATCATTTGTCGACGCGCGTCCAAGCGCGCCGTCGCCCCACCGAATGTAAAAGCAATCAGGAGGCCCAGCAGGGCAAACACTGCCGCTTCAATCGTGCTTGTGCCTTCATGAGCCGTTTCGTGTTCGATCCGGTCTGCGTGCTTTCCAAACCGAAACCCGATCTCCAAACATGCCAGAACTGTGACGAAGAACGTGAGTGACAGGGCAATCGGCCACTCCAGTGGAGTAAAGAGGAAAACGCACATGATCGGTAATCCTCGAGATCAGCGTACGAGTCTACAACGCCATGACCACCAAGACGCCTAATACCGCGCCCGTTCGCCGGTCTAATGCGAAAATTTTTGCTGTTGTCACTGCACAAACTGGTCAAACGGTCTACACTCTCCCGTGCAAGTCGAAAAACTACCTGGCTGCACCGGCGCACGAACGTCCGCGAACCGAAGGCTTCGCATCCGATTCCGGCGCTGACCGTATGCAGTTTCCGTTCAACCTAACCGTTCACAGCGTCCATCAAGTGGCGAGGGGGCCTTATGGTCGACGCAAGTGGCAGTTGGCGGCATCTGTATGATTTGGCGCGCAATGAACCCGATCCACACAAACAAAAACAGCTGTGTCAGGAAGCCCGCGCCATGCTTCAAGACCATCTGCTGAAACTAACCGCGCAAGATAGCGCAGAGAGGCAAGCGCTGGAAAGTTCACTGCGCAATCTGTGGAAAATTGAAAACAAAACCTGACGTTTCGGTAGGCGTTCACTTTTGACGTTAAATACCTCCGCGCTCGATGGACATTTCGCTACTTTGAAGTGCGCCCGCTTAGTTAGCTTTGCGCGTCATAAAGTTTGCTACGGAGATTCCCACAGTGTGGACTTTCGCTTGGCAAGCCCCCGGTGGCTCCCTCTACCGTCGTCCGACCCAAACTTTGGGCCGGGACTCAAATATCGATTGTGGCCTGTTTCTGCGCGAATAAATGGCATTGCACGATAGACTGCGACCCGCTTCTTGGCTATCGGCGGGCAATGCGCGATTTGTAACTGTTTGAATTTTCGCGAAACGTTATGATTCTTTGCAGCTATTTCTTTCTACACATCAATAGCTCAGTGGATTTACAAAGGTTGTCACGATCTCCTGCCCTGCGACTCTCCGGTTGACGACTCAAGTGTAAACTGCGAAACGGGCTTCGGGAGCGTGGCTGTGACCGGCTCCCCGCTGGCTCGCATCATAAAATGCTATGAGTCGATCGCTTCGCGTCCTTCTTGTGTTTGTCTCCTTGGTATCTTCAGTATTCGCAGCGGATCGAGGTTCCCTCATCCGCCAAGCCAATATCTATCTGTCGCCAGACGCGAAATCCGCCAAATTAGGAGAAGTTGAGCGCGGGCGCGAGCTAGTTTTTCTCGAATCGACCCCCGGCTGGGTTCACGTCATGGCGATGCTCGGCGAAGAAAAAACCGTGACGGGGTGGATGCTGGATAAAGGAATCGTTCGAGCGACCAGTCAGGATGGGGACCGAATCTTGTTCGGCGAAGGGACTGACTCTGAAGATCAGGCGAGTCGTCGTCGAGGACGTCGCGGCGCAGCCGATGACGCCGCTCGCCTCTATTACCGCGTGTACGACCTCTATCCGGCATCTCCATACGCAGGCGAAGCTTTGTACCGCGCCGCCGATATACGCTGGCAAATCGAAAAAGTTGATGTCATGTCACGTCCCTCAGCACGCGAGAAGGAAAGTTACCTTCGCCAAGGCATGAACGAAGAATTGATGAAGACTGTCATCAAGAAGTATCCAGGAACAAAATGGGCCGACATTGCGGCATTCCAGCTCATCGAGAACAAACTGTGCGGAGACTGGCAAGGATCGGTGAAGTGTCCAGACAAAGAAGCGGAAACTTACGAAAAATACGCGGCCGACCGACCGCAGTCTCCCAAAGCGGCAGAAGCTCTATACAACGCTGCCTGGCGTCGCGCCGCGATGATCGACATGTACAAGACTGATGAACAACCGAAGAAGGCCGAGGAATCCAAATCCAAGGCTCTTGCGCTGACTCAGAAGATTCTTAGCACCACGTCAGGACAAGGCGATTGGGCGGCGCGTGCTCAAGCACTGGAATTCGTCGTCAAGCAAGATGTTCCAACATATGGAAATTCAATTCAGTGAGAGCGTTTCGCGCTCCCCTCTCCATCCTCTGGCTATTCTTTCGACCACACGCGGTGTATTCGATATTCTGTCTTGTCTCAACCACTGATTTTGGAGGCTTCATGCGCAAGACCTGCTCCTCTCTCCTGATCGTTGCCTTCTTTTCAACCTTGTCGTTAGGACAACAGGCTGAGCCTCGTTACTTCGACGGTAAGAGTTGGTGGGACCACGTCAAGGTTCTGGCCAATGACAAGATGGAGGGGCGCGACACAGGAAGCGCAGGCGAGAAGAAGGCGCAGGAGTATGCGATTGAGCAATTTAAGGCCGCAGGTTTAGCGCCTGCGGGGACGGACGGTTTCTATCAACCGGTCAAGTTTGTTTCGCGGCAGATCGTCGAGAAGGATTCGAGCTTGGCGCTGGTTCGCGGTGGTAAAACCGAGCGCGTTCACCTCGGAGACGATGCAATTCTCAGTGCACGTGTGGAGCCGGCCCCCGAAGTGAATGCCCCATTGGTTTTCGTCGGGTATGGTCTGAAGATTCCAGATACAAACATCGACGACTTCGCGGGACTCGATGTGAAAGGCAAAGTTGCAGTTCTCGTAACAGGCTCGCCATCCAACGTGCCCGGAGCGCTCTCCGCCCACGCGCAGTCGCTCCGCGAACGGTGGAATGGGCTGAAAGCTGCGGGGGCCATTGGTTACATTTCGATTCCGAATCCCGCATTTCTGGATCTTCCGTGGGCGCGAATTGCGCTCAATCGGACACATCCGTCGATGGACCTCGACTATCCTGAATTCAATGAAACTCCGGGCGCGCAGCTGTATGTGATGTTCAATCCGGAGCGGGCTGACATGTTGTTCAAGGGGTCAGGTCATACATTTCAAGAACTCGCGGACCTGGCAAAAACTCGCAAACCACTGCCAACGTTCCCACTACCGGCGTCGATTGCATCCAAAGCGCGTGTGGAAACAAAACATTTGGCGTCAGCCAATCTGGTGGCCAAGCTGCCGGGGAGCGACCCTGTGCTCAAAGATGAATACGTTGTTCTATCTGCGCATATCGATCACGTAGGAATTGGCGAGCCGATCGAGGGCGATCGCATTTACAACGGCGCGATGGACAACGCCTCAGGAACGGCATTGCTGCTCGATGTCGCCAATTCGTTCAAGAAATCGCCGGAGAAGCTGCGCCGGTCGATGCTTTTCGTGCTGGTAACCGGCGAAGAAAAAGGACTGCTTGGATCCAAGTATTTTGCGGCGCACCCAACCGTCCCCGCGAAAGCGATGGTTGCGGATCTGAATGAAGACATGTTCCTGCCGCTGATTACGCTCAAAGTCCTTACAGTCTATGGGCTCGCGGAATCTGACCTGGGTGATCGGGCCGCGGAGACAGCAGCGAAGTATGGCGTGAAAGTGCAACCCGACCCAGCGCCACTGTTTAATGCGTTCATCCGCAGCGACCAGTACAACTTCATTCGGCATGGAGTGCCATCGCTTGCCATGGGCTTCGGCGTTTCAAATCCGCAGGAGCAGGAAACATTTCGAGAGTGGTTCACAAACCGCTATCACGCGCCGAGCGATGATTTGGCACAACCAGTCGATAAAGGCTCTGCCGGGAAGTTCGAGGACATCTATCGCGCGATGGCAGTGGCTGTGGCGAATGCGGACGCTCGTCCGCAATGGAAGCAGAACAGTTTCTTTCGGCGGTTTGCCGAGGGGAATTGATGGTTGCGGCTTTCGTTGAGCGCGTGGAGTTCCACGCCAGATCCACGCCGGATCCACGCCGCGCTGGAAAATGCGCGCCGTCTTCGGGATGACGCAAGTTTTTTTAGAGGCCGTGGAATGGGTGCCGCCATTTTAGGAAAAGGGGAATGGTTTGAACGCTTACCTGCTATCGCTGATTCTGGGAATCATTGAAGGATTAACGGAATTCCTGCCTGTGAGCTCCACTGCGCACCTGCGCATTGCGGAGGCGCTGCTGCATGTGAATCTCTCGGATGGCTACTGGAAGATGTACTCAATTGTGATCCAGTTAGGCGCAATTCTATGCCTGCCTGTGTATTTCCGGTCGCGCATTGCACGATTGGTCTCGACGTTTCCTGGCGGCGAACGCGGAGACAAAAGCCTTCTTACACACCCGCTGAGCCTGACGGCCATCGCATTTGTTGTAACGGCGATTCCGTCGTTCCTTCTCACCAAGGTGATTGGAAAAAATCTTGAGAGCCTGGCGGTCATGGGCTGGGCGCTGCTGGTTGGCGGCGTGGTGATGTGGATTGTCGATGCGATGAAGGCTCCATGGGAGAAAGCTGGACCAGGCGCAAGTGGAAGTCCGATCAAGACGTGGAAAATGGAAGACATGAGCCTCGGGCAGTCGATCTGGGTTGGCGCGTGCCAAATTCTGTCCGCGGTGTTTCCAGGCACCTCGCGTTCGATGGCGACGATAGCCGGCGGACAGCTCGCGGGAATGTCACGCGCCTCGGCACTTGAGTTTTCATTTTTCCTATCGATGCCGACAATGGTGGTTGCGACTGGCTACACGTTGCTCAAGTCTGTGATGGGCAAGGGTGTGGAGAATCCAATCGGCGTATCGCAACTGACTGGCGAACAATGGGGCGTTCTGGCGCTCGGGTTTGTCGTGTCGTTTGTGGTGGCGTATGCCGCAGTGGCATGGTTCATGGCCTGGGTGCGACAACGAGGATTCGTGCCGTTTGCGGTGTATCGGATTGTCGTGGGGATTGCCGTGCTGCTGTGGATCGCCAGAGGCACGGGTGTGTGAACCGAGGCAGTGTAGTGGTCAACACTGCTGGATGCGCCGCGTAGCGAATCCTGCCTACAGGTTGGGGGATACCAAGTCGGTACGGTGTACCAATTCCTGCGCCTTCAACAGCGGGCGGTGTTGCATAATTGAGAGGCTCTGGTGAACTCGCAGCATCGCGCGTAAGTTATTGCGCGTGATGACGAATACGCCCTGATGAAACTGTTCTCGCGTATTTTCGAACCGACCAAAAACCGGCGGCTGAACGAATTGGTCGGGTTCTTGTTGTGTGTCTCCGCGCTCCTCCTTTTCCTTGCGCTCATTTCCTATTCCCCACTCGATCCGTCGTTGAATAGCGCGTCGGTTCTAACCGGTTCGCGCGCGGCGCGCAACTGGGTAGGAATTGTGGGCGCCTATGTGTCCGACATATTGCTACAGGCATTCGGGTTAGGGGCGTTTCTCCTGACCGTCTTTCCCGGGATGCTCGGCATTCGCTGGTTTCGATCGCGTAAAGTGCAGGCTCCGTTAGCGAAATCGCTGGGTACGATTTGGCTTCTGATGTTCGTGCCGGCACTCCTTGCCATACTCCCCGGACATGTTCGCTGGATGAACGCAATTCCAATCGAAGGATTGCTGGGCCGAATCGTTGGGGACGCGTTAATCCATTACTTCAATCTAGCTGGCGCATACATAGTTTGCGCTACGGTGTTGGCGGTTGCGTTGTATCTCACGACTGCATTTTCGTTCTCTTCTGTGCAGGTATGGGTTCCGACTCGCTTGGCATTTTTGTTTGCACTGCGCGACCGGTGGACGGATTGGAAGGAAGAGCGTCAGAAGCAGAAGCTGCAACGGGAGCTTGAAAAGCGTCGGTCGCAGAAGCCCGTGGTCACAACTCAAGCTGTGACACGCGGTGAGCGTTTTGAGGACGAACAGCGGGCGACTCGGCCAGTTGAGGCTCGAGTAGCTGCAGCCGACAGCGGCCGGCCAACTGGTATCGAGCGGGTCATGGATGCTGGCGCGGCCAGTCAAACCATATCGGCTAAACCTTCGGCAGCCGAGCAGAGCCGAGCTGAAGCAGAACCGTTGCCTGGCATCGCGGTTGCCGAGCGCGCAGACACCGGGCAGAAGACTAAGACTGTGTTGCCTAAGATTGCAGGTAACTACAAGCTGCCGCCGTCAAGTTTGTTGCACCGTCCGGACGAGCAACAAGTGGTCGATGCGGAAGAATTGAAGCTGTTGGCACAAGTCCTGGTCGCAAAGTATGCGGAGTTCGACGTTCACGGACAGGTAACGCAGATCAATCCCGGGCCCGTGGTAACGACGTTTGAATTCAAGCCGGAAGCAGGCGTGAAGTACAGCCGCATTATCAACCTGACGGATGACCTGTGCCTTGCCCTCAAGGCCGAAAGCATTCTGGTTGAACGCATGCCCGGTAAGAGCACGGTCGGTATTCAGGTACCGAACCGGCAGCGGGAAATTATCTGGCTGCGGGAGAACGTCGAGTCGCAGGACTTCATCGGCAACAAGTCCAAATTAACGATGGGCTTGGGCAAAGATATTAACGGAAGACTTGCGGTTGCTGACCTAGCCGGGATGCCACACCTTTTGATCGCCGGATCGACGGGCGCCGGAAAATCGGTAGCAATCAATGCCTTCATCATGTCGATTCTCTACAAAGCGACACCAGACCAGGTGCGATTAATTCTGGTTGATCCGAAGCGGCTGGAGCTCGGGAATTACGAAGGCGTTCCACACTTGTTCACTCCAATCATCACGGAGCCGAAGCTGGCGGCGAACGCGCTGCGCAACGCTGTTCGTGAGATGGAGCGGCGGTTGAAGCTGCTGGCGGAAAAAGGCGTTCGGAATATCGACCAGTACAACAAGCTGTTTGAAGATGACGGCACGCTGAATTTGTTTGGGGAGAATCCGGATGAGCGGCCGCTGCCGTTTATTGTGATCATCATCGACGAGTTGGCGGATCTGATGATGCTCGATGCGGGGAATGTGGAGGAGTCGGTCACCCGTCTAGCGCAGATGGCGCGCGCAGTTGGTATTCACCTGGTATTGGCCACGCAGCGTCCGTCGGTTGATGTGATTACCGGATTGATCAAGGCGAACTTCCCTGCCCGCATCTCGTTCCGCGTGGCAACCAAGGTTGACTCGCGAACGATTCTGGACGCAAACGGCGCCGAGGCGCTGCTTGGTAAAGGTGACATGTTGTACCTGCCTTCGGGTTCGGCGCGCGTGCACAGGTTGCATGCTCCGTTCGTCACCGAGAAAGAAATTGCGGCAGTGGTCGAGTTCTGGAAGGCACAGGCGACGGCAGAATATCAGCAGCAATTCCTCGAGGCTCCCAAAGAAGAGCGGGAGAGTGGCGCAGGTGGAGACGGGGCCGGCGAGGACGACAACGATCCTATGTACGAAGACGCGGTGCGGTTGGTGCTCGAGTTCGGAAAGGCTTCGACCTCCCTCATCCAACGGCGGCTGCGCGTGGGATATGGTCGCGCGGCGCATTTGATCGACATGATGGAGCGGGATGGGATTGTGGGTGCGGCGGATGGCCCGAAGCCGCGGGAAGTGTTGAAACGTCCGGATTGGATCACGGAAGTGGAAGACGCAATGCGGTAGAACAGTTCTCGGTTCTCAGTATTTGGTTCTCAGTATTTGGTTCTCGGGGCGGCTTAATTCCGCCCTTTTCATTTGTGCTGCCGCTAAGATGCCGCGACTCCCGGCTTGCGGACGTTCAGTGTGCGGATGGTTTTTCTCTCAGGCCACGCACTGCTAGCCACGCCAGAACTGCGACGGCGAAGAGCATCGCGATCCAGAGAACGGACTTGTGTTTCTCGGACCAGGGGCGGTCGTCGGGACGCGCCGTATAGGTAGCGTTCTTCGTCGCCGGGGCCAGTTCGGCTTTTAGGGCGTCTGCCTCTTCCTTAAAGAATTTGGCATAGTCGTAGGTAGGTGACACCAATTTTGGATCGCCGTAATAGAGCTTAAGTGCGGTGTGTCCAGCGGGATCGAAGTAGACGCGGCGCTGTATGGATTGTGGCTGAGCGGCTGTGATGTCGAGGGAGGGGTCGTCACCGTTTTCGATTTCGATGGTGAGATGTTCACAGCACACCTCATTTGCGGGTACGACGAGGTCTTCCGTGATAACGCTTTGACCGCCGCGACGGGCACGAATGCGGCTGATCTCTCCGATCGCTACCTGCATTCCCTTCTCGTCCTGAATACGAACCGGACGTAGAAAGTTGACGGTGCCAGCTCCAATCGTGAACACAACACGGTCGATCGGAATTTTTCCAAAGAGGTCGCAGGCAAGAGTGCTGTGGTGGGGTTTCGGTGGCGGCTCAACCGAGTGGCACGTTCCTGCTGGAATGTATGCTGCTTCTCGCTCCTGAAGATTTGACACGAGGGCGCCGCGAACCTGGGCGGGCATGATGCCATGAGTCAGCCTGACTCGGACGTAACGAAAGCTCCACGTCGGCAAAGTGATCGTCGAGTTTGCGCCAAGTTTTTCAGCCGTGAAATCGTATAGCGTTGAAGGGGTGGGCCAGGGAGCCGCCGCTCTATCTGCAAGGGTGTTGCTTCCTGCCACCGACGCACTGATCACGAAATTCTTTGCTTCGAGAGCCAGCCGGATGTGGTCGTATTCGGGAACGCCTTGCATGTCGAGATCGAATTCTGTGTGATCACCAACTTGCGCCAGATTGAGAATTTTGACTTCGTGTTCCTCGCTGGTAGAAACTCCGCGCGCCTGAGTGAGAATGTATGGGACCTGGTGTCCCTGATCGTAGAGCCGCAGGTCGCCCAGGTCGGCTCGAGCGTCTTGCCATATTTCCGGATCGAGGATGATGTAGTTCTGACGGGCGGAATCCGTGATCTGGACGTCGCGAAGAGTTGTGAAGTAACGAAGGTCAGCGTCGGGAACGGCAGCGATTACTGCTGCGGCCAGAAGTGGGAGTAGAGCGGCTCGAACGAAATGTCCTGTCACGATGGGTCCACTCCCGCATGTCTCTGCTTTGAGAGATGGAGCCAGTCGCGCTGGTAGACGAACGAAATCGCCAAGAGTAGGACGCCCAGGACGATAAAGCTGACGATGCGGTATCCGCGATCGAGTTCGGAGACGTCATAGACGAATACCTTGACGATGGTCAAGGCAATGAGCACAAGCGCCTGCCAGCGGACGAATGCGGAACGCCGCCAAAAGCCGACGGCCATAAGAATTGCCCCATAGATCATCCAAAGAGCAGAGAACGTAAAGTCGCGAGCAATCGCGAGAGCTCGCGTGTTGGCGTAAGCCGCTGGATTGTCTGCATTGCCGCGCAAACCGTAATCCATTTGCCGCGAAAAATAGTCGTGAACTTCGTTGGTGAGCGCGACGAGGGCAAGGACATTAAGGGCGACAGAGGCGAGGTACACCGCGTTTCGTCCCGCGTCGTCGCCACGCTTGTCGCCGTACCAAACGATTGCGCCCAGCACAGCGATGGCAACGAGATAGGTGACGAATCGCGCGTTGAATAGCAAAGTGTCCGCGCGGAAATTGTCGTAGACCACGAGGCGCACCACACCGAGGCCGAGGGCGCAGACAGCAAATACGTTGAGCAGGTCGGAGTGGATACGGTCGGCCACCCAAAGCAGCACTCCGGCTTCGACAAGCCAGCCGATCGTGATCCAGTGCCCATCCAGGCGGATGGGAATGGCGATCGTAATGAAGCCGATGGCGAGGGCGAGGTGAAGCAGGCGAAGGGACTGTTGCGAGGATTGATCGTAGCGCACTCCGGCGCGACGACTGAGCAGGATATAAACAGCCGCAAGTCCGAGCGCGAACCAGGCCGTGAGGGTCTTGTCGATGCTTTCGTAGAGCGCGTAGACCTGGAGAAAATAGACGACAGCGTTTACGAAGGCGAGCATTAAGGCGATTGGAGAATCGCTGCCCTTGCTGAACTTTGCGGGAAGACTGTCCTCAGCGTGTGCAGCCTCACGGCGGCGAGCGACGAGCGGGGCTACGGCAAAGATTGCAAAAAACAGTGTGGCAAAACCCAGAGTGAGCCGAACCTGCGTGTTGTCGTAGAAGTGCGAATACCATCCGACGTACAGCGAGAGCGTGCCGACAAAACTGAGCACGAGCAAGCGCTGCCATGGCTTGAAAACGACCAGCGCTAGCGCCGCGACGTCGAGCAGGATGAGGTAGGAGAAGAGTTCGAATTCACGGTTTTGTCCCGTGGAAACGAGAACGGGAGTCAGGAAGCCGCCGCTGAGTGCGAAAGCCGCAAGTATTTCGGCATTCTGGGTGACCGCAAGAACGCCCGTAGCAGCGGTAACCGCCATCATGGCAATGAACGCAATTCCGCTCGGGATCAGCGCATAAACCTGGAACGCGGCCCAGAGCGAAAGATACATAGCACCGATACCAACCGCTTTGAGAGAGTAGGAAAAAGCCTTGTATCCCTTTGATCGGAACCGTTCGCTCCAGAGTACGAGGGTGATGCCTGCGATCAGTCCGATGGCTACGCGGCCCGCGGGGCCAATCCAGTTGTTGTCGAACGCAAACTTCAAGAAATACGAGATGCCAATCAGGACAGCGGTAATACCGATGCGGTTGAGCCACTGCGAACCGATGCGCGATTCGAGGTCTCGATCAGGTGGCGCAGGCTCGAGAGTGGTCGAGACCCTGGGCGGAATTCGCGGGAGGGGCGGCAGAGGCGCGAGGGGCGCGTTTGTTCGCTGCGCGTATGGGAGGGGCGCCGACGGCACCGGTTTGCCGCTTGGCTCGGGAGATGCGATTCCACGGGTTTCGAGTGCTCGTTCAAGTTCATAAACACGCCGGGTGAGATCGGCGATGAGCGCGCGCAACGATTCGAAGTCGCTACCTTGTGGATCCAAAGGACTCCTTGTGTGAGTTTTCCACCGAATTATCTGCGAAACTAGCCTGCTTTGCCCATTACTTTCGAAGGACGTGGTTGTGAAAGTACACACAGAGTATTTGAAGTTTCACACGAAGACGCATAGGGCATACGTGCACATCACGCCGCAGGTTGAAGCTGCGGTACGAAAGAGTGGCGTTACCGAGGGAATGGTGTTGGTGTCGGCCATGCATATCACCGCTGGCGTGTACGTGAATGACAATGAAGATGGGCTGATCGAGGACATCGACAAGTGGCTCGAGGGTCTGGCGCCCTTCAAAAAGGATTACCGACATCATCAGACGGGCGAGGACAACGGAGATTCCCACTTGAAGGCGCTTTTGATTCATCACGAGGTGATTGTGCCCATCACGGCCGGCAAACTGGATTTCGGGACGTGGCAGCGAATTTTTTATGCCGAGTTTGACGGTCAGAGGGAAAAGCGGGTGATCGTAAAGGTGATGGGAGAATGAGGCTGGTGGTCGGCATCTTGCTGTCGTTGATTGCTTGTTGGTAACTGGTTAGCCTGAGGAGACGACTATGAGTTCTGAGTTGCATGAGATGCACGAGCACGCGGAACATGCGAAGCATGACCCCAGTGTGGCGCCGGTGACTTTGACCTTGGCGGTGCTCGCGGTATTAGTGGCATTGGTCTCTTTGCTGGGACATCGAGCTTCGACCGAGCAAGTCATATTGCAGAGCAAAATCACGGACCAGTGGGCGTTTTATCAAGCTAAAAACATACGTCGACATACGGACGAGCTGTTCGCCGATTTGACCAGCGTCGTTTCTGGGAAGGATGCGGAGTCGATCGCGAAACTTGGAGAGAAATACAAAGCTGAGGGAGAGAGGTATCAGGAAGAGCAGAAAGAACTGGAAGCTGAGGCCCGAAAATTGGAACACGAGGTCGATGTGGAAAGACGTCGGACGGACAAGTTCGATTTCGCAGAAGGATTATTGGAAATTGCGCTGGTGATCACATCGATCACGTTGCTCTCTGGAAAGAGAGCGTTTTGGAAAGCAGGCATGGTTTTGGCGGTAATAGGTTTGGTTGTGACGGTTATGGGACTGATGGTCGTGTAGTTTTTGGAGGTCGAATCAGACTTCGCCGCAGAACGCTAGTTGAGTCTTATCAGGTATAGCCGATTCGCAGCCCTCGATATCTGCGCTATTGGCTCACGAACAGCGCTACCGGGAAGGTTGCCAACGCTTCCGACATCGCGAACTCACTGGTGTTTCCAGTGGCTCGTGGGTCTAGGCGTTCATCGGTGAATGCGTTTCTGAACTGCTTCGATGGAAACGGCAAAAGAACGTTGGTATCGCCCCAGACAGTTTTCCCTGTCGGTGGATCGTCCATGCCGTCCAGCAACTTCCCTGCAAGTCGCGGAACAACGATGACCAGCGTCGTTGCGGCTTGCCTACGGGCAAAGGCGACGGCATGACTTGCTTTCTTTCCCCGAACAGTTAATTGCAGGTATTCACTCTTATCAAACAAATCTGGATGCTGTTGACGCACACTGAGGGCTTTCCATATCAAGAACATCTTGATTCGTCCGTCCCCAGGGTTTTTTGTCAGATCGTTGGCGATGTCCGTGAAAGATGGGTTCTGGAGCTCGTTCATCGTCTGGAGAGCTTTGCGTCGGCGGATGTAGTCCACCGCCCTCCGATTATCGGGGTCGACTAAGCTAAAGTCCCAGATCTCATTTCCCTGGTAGATGTCGGGTATGCCAGGGCTAGAGAGCTTCAGGAGCGTTTGAGAGAGGCTATTCCAGACACCCAGCCGTGAGACGCGTTGTTGAAACGCCTCAAAATCATTCAGGAACGGATTCTCACTATCTTGAACCAGTATCGACCGGATAAATTTCGAGACTGCTTCTTCATATTGAGCATTGCGATTTACCCAGCTGGTATTTTCTTTCGCCTCTCGCATGGCTTTCAGCATGTAGTTGTCGAGTCGCTCGCGAATGCACTCCGATTCACCAGGGCTCATTGTGCCTTGAGCTGGCCATATGCCGATCAGAGTTTGATAAATCAGATATTCGTCATTCCTGGAAGGTGCCGGTTCGTCGCGCACCACACTCTTGAACTGCAGATTGAAGCTGCTCCACTTTTTCAGGCTTAATCTCCAAGGGCCCGCCATCTCCGATAGCACGTTGATGCGGGCGCGGACGTCTTCCGATCGCTTGGAATCGTGGGTGCTGGTCGCGAGCATGGTGCGCGGCCAGGAACGAAGTCGAAAGCGGTTCGCTCGATGAAACTCAGTTGCGTTCGTTCCAAAACGGTGGAGTTCACTTCCAACGTCATTCAACGACACCAAGCGGTTGTAGCGATAAAAGGCTGTGTCTTCGAGGCCTTTTGCCATGACCGGGCTGGTGAATTGTTGAAATTTCATAGCGAAAGCAGTGACCGATTGCCCATAGGGTTGGTCTTGATCTTTCGCTATCGAGGTGAGTAATACCTTCTCTACGAAATCGAACACGCTGGGGTCATCCGCTGGGCTCTCGAGCTTGGCGGCCGCGATAGCGGCGCGGATATAGCCATCATCGGTAGCAGAGACTCCGGCAGGGCTGACGTAGGTTCGGTAGACCGGAAAGTTGGCCACAACTTCGGTCAATATGTCCCGCAGATTGTTCAGCGTGAAATCGCATGTGCGGCGCTTCGCGAGGGCGATCCGGGTAAGCCGGGTTGCCAGCACATTGAGTTCGCTCACAAGAGCTAGCCTTACAATCAGCTTGCGGCATCGGTAAGCAATCTCGCTTACGTCGCTACGGTACCCGACGAAGTTGCTGTAGATCCGGTCGATGCGGCTGCGGGCCGCCGTATCGATGAACAATCCATTCACGAGATTGGAGAAGTCGTAGCCGGTTGTCCCCGCAATGGGCCATTCCGTGGACAATCGCTCTGATCCCGTCAATATTTTTTCGATGACGACATACGGATCCGCGGGTGAATCTGAGGCGCTGACAATTCTGCTATGGAGGCGCTCCAGATATTGCTTTGGATCGTACAGTCCATCTGGATGATCGATACGAAGGCCGTCTACCTTGCCTTGAGACACGAGCGCGAGCACGAGTTGATGCGTCGCTTCGAAAACGGCCTCGTTTTCCACGGAAATTCCTGCTAGATCGTTGGTATCGAAAAATCGCCGGTAGTTGATGTCGTCGGACGCGACTCTCCAATTGGCTAGCCGAAACGTCTGAGCCTTGATGAGTTCGTGGAGTTCTTCGAAGCTCGCGGGATCCGCTGGATTTCCGTTGATGGCGTTCGTCGTGGTCGCGATAGAGGCAACGATTTCCGGAGAGCGCTGACACAGCTCTGCCAACCGCCGTTTGTGAATCTCTTTGTCGCGATTGCGCTCAGCTCTTCGCGCGTCGTTGAATTCGTATCTGCCTGGCAAGTGGCTAAATGCGGTGATCAGACTCTGAAATTCGATGACGTCGGGATTTTCAGCGCCTAATCTTGCGGCGACGATTTCGGAACTCGGTCTGAGGATGCGAGGATATTCCTTCGGATCGATGGGGAACCTGTGACTGTGGTAGCAGATATCGAATTCACCGCGATCCTCGCGAAAAGCCAGCTTCAGATCGCCACTTTCCAGGACCGCCCCATAGTGATCGGCCAGCGCGGGTATAAGCACTTTTCCATGCAATTCTTCCTTAATGGGGTGCCAGTCGATGTCGAAGAAGGAGGCGTAGAGGGACGATTCACCGTTTTCAAGAACGTCCAGCCACCACGCATTGTCGGATCCCATGATGCCCATGTGGTTGGGAACAATGTCGAGGATCAATCCCATTCCGTGCTGGTGAAGGGTGTCTACAAGCCGATCAAAGTCTTGGGTAGTCCCGAGTTCAGGGTTCAGCGAGCTGTGGTCGACGATGTCGTATCCGTGCACACTGCCCGCGCGCGCCTTCAGGCAAGGGGAGACGTAACAGTGACTAATGCCGAGTGCGGAAAGGTAGGGCACGATTGCAGTCGCTTGCGCAAATGTGAAGTCTCGGTTGAGCTGGAGACGATACGTTGCGAGAGGGATGCGTCGGCGCGAGTTCATGGTTCCACGACCCATGCAACGGACCACGGGGGGAGAGTTCCATCCCGAAGGGCGGCGTCGGTTACGCCGTCGCTAGCATAGATTGATTTCGAAACCGGTGGGGCGAATCCCGAGACTGGTTGTTCTCCGAGATTGGCTAACAGTTCCAGACGCGATTGATTTGGAAACTGCCAGTGCGCGGACAGCCCCGAGGCACCTACAAGGTCGTAACCCGTTTCCGGAATAGCGCAACACGATATGAGCGGCAGGATGTGCTCCGTCCGGAGAGTTAACAGGGTTTGATACAGCTCTCTCCACGCGAGATGAGTTGGAAGCGACATTGAGTTCCAATCAAGCCGCGATGCTTCAAACGTTTGTATCGCGTTCGGATCGGGAATACGTTCACGCTGCATCGGGTCTTTAAACAAGGGGAAATGGGAAAACTCATTGCGACGACCTTCGGAAACAGCTTTGGCCAAATCTCCCTCGAAGTTGCAAAAAAACAGAAATGGAGTGCTCGCGCCGAATTCTTCTCCCATAAAGAGTAGTGGTGGCGAGGGACAGAGTAGAAGAATTGCAGTCGCCGCAGTCAGGGCGCGATGGTTAGCGAACGCGACCAGGCGGTCTCCGAATGCGCGATTACCGATCTGGTCGTGATTTTGAAGGAAAGAAACAAACGCAGCTGGCGGTAAAGCGTTGGTGGACTCGCCCCGAACCGCCCCTTTTCTAAGAGTGGACGGTTCTCCCTGGTAAGCAAAGCCTTGCGTGAGGCAGCGGGCTAAGTGATCGATCGAACGGTCCGCGTAATCTACGTAATATCCGTCTCGCTCTTCAGTGATTGCGACGTGCATCGAGTGATGAAAGTCGTCATTCCACTGCGCTGTGTATGAGCGGGGGATGCAAGGCTTTGTGCGCTCAAGATATCGAGATTGGTTTCGATCATTTTCTAGTACGAGGTGGATATGACGGCCGGGAGCGCCATTCGCGCGAACGACGTCTGCGAGCTCGGTCAGGATGTGGGGTACGGAGTCGTCGGCAATGGCATGGACGGCATCCAGACGCAAACCGTCGAAGCAATATTCATTTAGCCAGTAGAGTGCATTGTGAATGAAAAAATCCCGGACAGTTCGACTTTCGGCGCCATCAAAGTTGATTCCATCACCCCACGGTGTGTGATGACGATCGGTAAAGAACTGTGGAGCGTAGACGCTCAGATAATTTCCTTCGGGACCAAAATGGTTGTAAACAACGTCGAGTAGAACCATCAGGCCGCGATCGTGAGCTGCCTCAATCATCGCTTTTAGGTCTTCGGGCTTTCCGTATGTGTTGTCAGGAGCAAAAGGCAAAACTCCGTCGTAGCCCCAATTGCGCAGTCCAGGAAAGTCGGCCACTGGCATCAATTCGATCGCAGTAACTCCCAAATCAGCAAGGTAGTCAAAACGCTCGATAGCCGAAGAAAACGTGCCAGCTTCTGTAAAACTTCCAACATGCAGCTCGTAGATCACGGCTTCTTCCCATGGGCGACCCTGCCAATTCGTCTCTTTCCAATAGAATTTACTGGGATCGATAACTTCGCTTGGGCCGTGCACATCTTGTGGTTGATAGCGTGACGCAGGGTCAGGGACGTTCCGCGAACCATCGAGCTGAAAGAAATATCGATCGCCTACAACGGCGATGTCGGTGGTCAGTTCATACCAGTCTGACAAAGAACGCTCCATCGGAAGCCGCAAGGGGCCTTCTGATCGCTGAATGAGGACCTCGACTTTTCGTGCGGCCGGAGCCCACAGGCGAAACTTAATTCGCTGTTCGCAACATGAAGCCCCAAAGGGCATGCTATGACGCCGGTGCATTCCGCTCGTCCTGTGGGCCAGGTAGTCGTCGTTCCTTTAACACAACCATGGAGCGTCCCTGGAGGGGGTAGACAGCGCCCGCGTCGTAGGTTTCCGACGGCATCAGGCCGGCGTCTTTCGATGTGTCCATCCAAGCCATCCACCGCGCGTTGGAGTGGTACGTCGGCAAGCTGAACGGGACGTCATCGTGATGGGCATTCAGGAGAACAAGAAAATTGTCATCACTGATTTTGCGGCCGCGGCGATCCGTTTCGTCGAGTCCCTGTCCTGAAAGAACCATCCCGAGGCACTGCAGGGCCGGATCGTTCCACTCCTGGTCGGTGATTTCTGTGCCGTGCGGGTTCAGCCAAAGCACATCTTTAACATTGGCGCCCTTGATGGGTCGACCTTGAAAGAAGCGACGTCGACGGAAAACAGGATGACGTTTTCTGAGAGCGATCACGCGTTCAACGAACGTAAGGAAGTCTCGATCTTCGGGCTTTAGAGTCCAACTGAGCCAACTGGTGGGGTTGTCCTGGCAATACGCATTGTTGTTACCGAGTTGAGTTTGGCCAACCTCGTCTCCCGAACGGATCATCGGGACGCCCTGGGACAGGAGCAGCGTCGCCATGAAGTTCCGTTTTTGCTTGGCGCGTAGTGCTTGAATGTCCGGATTGTCGGTGGGACCCTCGACGCCACAATTCCAGCTGAGATTGTTGTTATTGCCGTCCCGATTGTCCTCGCCGTTTGCCTCGTTGTGCTTTTCGTTGAAGCTCACCAAGTCTTGCAAGGTGAAGCCGTCGTGAGCGGTAATAAAGTTCACGCTCGCGTATGGACGGCGGCCGCTGTGGGCGTACAAATCACTGGAACCAGTAATGCGGTAAGCAAGATCTCCTACCATTCCGTGATCACCCTTCCAATATGAGCGCAAGGTGTCGCGGTAGCGATCATTCCATTCCGTCCAGCCGACCGGAAAATTACCGACTTGATAGCCGCCTTCGCCAAGGTCCCACGGTTCCGCGATCAACTTTACCTGCGATAAGACAGGATCCTGGTGGATGATGTCGAGGAACGCGCCCAAACGATCGACTTCGTGCAATTCGCGCGCGAGCGTTGCCGCGAGATCAAAACGAAAACCATCGACGTGCATCTCGAGCACCCAATAACGCAAACTGTCCATGATCAGCTGCAACACGCGGGGATGGCGCATGTTCAGCGTATTTCCGGTGCCGGTGTAGTCGATGTAGTATCGCGGGTTGTCAGGAACGAGCCGATAGTACGTGCTGTTGTCGATACCCTTCAGCGAGAGCGTCGGACCAAGGTGATTCCCTTCCGCGGTATGGTTGTAGACGACATCGAGAATCACCTCCAATCCCGCAGAATGTAACGTCTTCACCATGGTCTTGAATTCATCAATCGAATCTGTCGCCATGTACCGCGGTTCGGGAGCGAAAAACCCGATCGAGTTATATCCCCAGTAGTTTCGGAGGCCGCGCTCGACGAGTTGACGGTCATCCACAAAACTGTGCACGGGCATCAACTCAAGGGACGTAACGCCGAGCCGAGTCAGATATTCAATGACGGGCGCGGTTGCCAGGCCCGCATAGGTGCCGCGAAGTTTCGCCGGAATATCGGGGTGGCACATAGTGAAACCCTTGACGTGCAACTCGTAGATCAAGGTTTGGTGCCACGGTATTCGCGGAGCACTGTCTGTTCCCCACGTGAAAGCGGAGTCAATCACGCGACTCTTTGGCATGCCCAGCGCGTCGTCGCGACGATCGTACGAAAGATCTTCCAGCCTATGGCCAGGCTTGTATCCGAAATGGAAGTCACCCCAACGCAGGCTTCCGTCGATCTGTTTGCTGTACGGATCAATCAAGAGTTTATTGGGGTTAAACCGATGGCCGCGTGAAGGATCGTATGGACCGTAGACTCTGTATCCATAGAGCTGGTCAGGACGGACCTCAGGGAGATAACCGTGCCATACCATGTCGGTTTGCTCTTGCAATTCCACACGGGCGGTTTCCCGCTTCCCCGTCGCATCAAACAAACAGAGCTCGACCTTTTCTGCGTGCTCGGAATACAAAGCAAAATTAACACCCTCGCCATCCCAGGTTGAGCCAAGAGGGTACGGCTTGCCGGGCCACACGACGGGTTTTGACGCTTCAAACATCCAGGATCACTTCCTTCCAACAACGCAGCGGAAACTACGTTTGCCCTATCGAGTGACCGGATTGATTGTGGGAACGCCGGCCCTAATTTGTTACAGAGTAGTCTAAAACGCTCAGAATCACACGTATGCCGGACGAACCCGCTTGCACACAGCACCTGGATGACTCACGGTAAAGGTTCTCTTCTAAGCCAGCCTATGTCTTGCGCAGACTCTCTGCTCTTAACCGGGTGGAAAGCTAAAGAGATTCAATACTGCAGGCTGGCGCCGAGGTGCTGTCGTGATGCGATCGGTCAAGCGGCCGTTTTGCCCCGTTGCAAGATGATATCTTCGGCTTCGAGCCAGTCATCCAAGTCCCTGCCGTCGACATGGCCACGTTCTTCGTACAGGGCATACGCAAGATTGCGTATTTCCGCGATGTGGTCGCCCTCCACAACATGAGAGCTAGGTCCACTCGTGGCGCCCGTTGGAGCGGGCAGCGTTTCTCTACTAACTTCTCGAGTTACGTCTTGTCGTGCGGAGTCTTTGCGGAGTAGTTCGTTCGTGCTGTCGGCTTTCATTCTCGATTCACCATCTGTATTGAGACCATCAGAAGCTGCTACGCAGGTACATTGAGACGTCGGTCCAGAGAGATCGACGCTCACAAAATAGTTTGCCTGTTCTATTTGCAGGAACAATCGGGTAGACACCTGAACCAATTGGGCTTGGATTTCACTGTGACATTAATCTGCATCTGATTTCATATGCTGCTTGGTGGCGATCGAATGAGAATTGTCGGGAAGAACGCGTTTACAAATGTTTCGGCCGGAGCCGGTCTCTGGTGGACGATCGCGTGATTTTCATTCGACGTTCAACCGCCTACTTCTCGCGGCAACAGGACGCGTTACTCTCAGCATCACAGTGCTGATGCATCAGAACGTGGGGCCGAGTTTGATGTAGCCGGTTAGAACCACGCCACCACCGGAGGGTCGAATGCCTACAAAGAAGAGATCGTCTTCGCGCAAGAAATCTGCCAGAAAATATGGTCAGGCTGCGAGTAAGAGAGTTGCAAGCGCCATGCGTAGAGAGAAAAAAGGAACTCTTCGCTCTGGCAAAGGGGGAAAGGGCGGAAAGGTAACAAGCCGAAAGCAGGCCATTGCCATTGGACTATCCGAAGCCCGAAAGAAGGGCGCAAAGGTTCCGAAGAAAAAAAGCAGCTAGCTTCGTTCTTGTATTGGACCTGACAGGGCTCCCAATGCACTTGAGAGCCGGTCAGATTTGAGGTGACTGCTATCAGCGGCTGGGTGAGGGATCTGATGAAGCGCCACAGTGCGGGAGATCCGGCGATTCTTTTCGACTTGGATGGAACGCTCGTGGACAGTGTCTACCAGCACGTGAGCGCCTGGTCCACGTCTCTGCGGACCGCGGGCATCATCGTTCCCGAATGGAAAATACACCGAAGAATTGGAATGAGCGGTGCCTCCCTCGTACAACAGCTATGCCGAGAGGCTGGAGAACGTTCGAAACACAAAAACATTCAAGCTCTAGAGAAGAAGCACGATGCGGAATTCAACAGGCTCACCCGGCGTCTTTCGCTCCTACCGGGAGCTGTCGAATTGCTGGAATTCCTCACTCAGCGGGGTATTCGGTGGGCTATCGCCACCACCGGGAGTAAGCCACAGACAGGTCGGTTATTGAAGAACTTCAGCATTCCCGACACATCTCCGGTCGTCACCGGTGATGACGTAAAAAAGGCAAAGCCAGCTCCCGACATCTTTGTTTTAGCCGCGGAGCGATTGAATGTGGCGATCGATGATTGCATCGTCATCGGCGACAGCGTGTGGGACATTCTCGCCGCGGCAAGGAAGGGTGCGCTGGGCGTCGGTCTCCTTTCTGGCGGCTACGGGCAGGAAGAACTGCAACATGCTGGGGCGTTCCGAATTTATAAGGATCCCGCGGAGATGTTGGTGCACATCGAGGATCTAGGAATCAGTCGTTAATCTATTCCACGACCGCAACGAGCGATCGGTAGATCCGCTTTTCCCTGGCTCGTCCGCTTCTACATAAGGTCCGTTGTGCTAATTTGTTGAAGGCACGAGAATCGCGCCGGTAGTGTTGAGCAATCTTAAGGCTCTCCGCCAACAAAGCGGCTCGCGGGCCCCGTCGTTCAACGGATAGGACTTCAGTTTCCTAAACTGACTATGCAGGTTCGATTCCTGCCGGGGCTACCACAACATTCCAGTTCCACCGCGAAACGTAAGTATCGCCATCTTCTCCTGAGACGAGCTCATCCGTTTCGGCAATCATCGATCTGATTGAGACGGATCTTCTTCGACTCAACATCTCGAGTTCATGGTTGCGGATGGCGAATCGTTGGTTCCGGCAGTGATGCGCTACGGGGTGCAGAAACTGGGGGAGTAGTTACTCGGTCCTATTTATTTAGTCGGCTCTGCGCCGCCTTTCAGCTCGATGACGATCGCTTCAAATGGAGTATCACCAACATTCTCCGGATTGTGAACTTGGGGGGCGGAGTATGCGGTTTGACCTTTCTTTGCGACGGCGTCTTGGGTCTTGCCTTCAGCGTCGGTGAACTTAATCGTGCCATCGGTGAGATAAACAACGACCGAGGCAGGGTGACTGTGAAGAACCGATTTTTCGTGCGGCCCGTAGTGAACCCGTAAAACTCGGACCTGGGCATTCTCGGATTCGACTTTATAGTGGGCAGGATCGACTTTAACTGCATCCTGCGCGAACGCAAGTGCTGCCGTGACGCAAAGAAACAACACCACGCTGCAAAGCGCGGAACGTTTTCTCATAGTGCTCCTTGACCTTGTGATTGACGTGCGCCGCCAAGCTACTCCTCGAACCGGAGAGTGTCAAAGCAAACTGCTTGGGGCATTTATTTCGCGGTGGTTCAAACGGCCAGAGCAAGCAGCCACAATTGATCGGTTTCGGTGCGGAGAGTAAGAACTCGTTTCTCGGTCGCTTTCTACATCGGTACCTTCGTAACCATGCGGTCTTAACGTGCTGAAGATAGGCTTACTAGAGATGGCAGCTAATTTGCAGATTTTTGCTCAGGAGATTTGCTCACTATGCTTATGCGTTGGTTGGCAGTCGCGGCGTTGGGATCGTCGCTGATTTTTACGACGAATCTTATGGCGGACAAAGACAAGTCGAAGCACAAAGGAAATCCGCATTCCGAACAATTTGACGATGATCAGGGATGGGAGCGTCGGGACGGCTATGATTATCGGGTATACGGGGCCAAGGACGAGCGTCCGCCGGGATGGGGCCACGGGAAGAAGACTGGTTGGGGGAATTGTGGAATGCCGCCCGGACAGGCTAAGAAGTATGGATGCCGAACCTATGTTTACGAGGGTCGCCCGCACTACTACTATCAAGACGATCAAGGGCGGATTTTTGTGCGACGTCCTTCAGTGGAGATTCACGGAAGCGTCGACATCGTCCGCTAGACTTACCGTAGTGGGCAGCAAGTGATAACGGCGGCAGGTTGACGTCAGAGGTTCAGCCTTAGTCTGTAAGCAAATCGAACGCGATGATCTTCCAACCGCCGTCGCGGATGGCCCAGTTGAACTGTACTGTGCCGGCCTGCTCGCCTCCCTCCAGCAGTTGAAACGAGATTTGATAGGTATTCGAACCGAAGATCGGATCGCCGGTGGCCACGTTCGGAGCCAGCCGAATTCCTCGCTCTCTCGCAGAGCATCCATCCATCGTCGCCAGGTCGTCTGAAATTCGCGCCATAAGATAGGCGTCTTGATCGGGATGGGATACTTCGCTCATGTGCATGTGCTCAAAGGGGACACCTTTGATGGTCTGTGCAAGGCGTTTAGCCTGTCCTGCTTCGCTCGCGATATCGACTAACCACTTGCGAAGATCGGCCTGTTCCTGTTGGTCATTCACCCGGTGATGATTCTCTGCGATCGCTGCGCATGGCAGCGCTTCTGAGGCGAAGTAGCTCGGCAGCGAGTTGTATTTTTTCTGAAGCAACCAGTCGCTAAGAAAACTTTGAACCTGGTTCAATAGTGCAGGGTCGGCCGGATTCATTGCTGGTTTGGGATCAGGCGTTCGAGCGACTTGGGTCGCTCGTTTGCCCGCGTCAAACGGGTTCTCCATTTGCCAACTAACAATCTTCCAAGCGTTCTCTTCTCTGGTCCACACTTGAGAGAGAATCTGGCCCTTTGTTCCCTTCTCCTTCCGGCCGATGATTGTGATGGCATTGTAAAAATCGCCGATACGGCGGCCAGCTGACGGGATCGGCGCTGCAAGGGCCATGTTCTGGCGTATCCGGCAATCCATCTCACGCGCCACATCGTCAGGAATTCGCTGTAGCGAGAAGAGCCGGCCATAGTTCTGCAACATCGGAACGCCGTCTGGTGCCGGAATCACGACTCCTTGCATAACCTGGTCGAGATTGCTGATCTCCCCAAACACTTGATTCACTTCATTCATACGTTTGTAAATTCGAAGGCGGACCAGGGACTGTTTTGAGTTACCCGCACCGGGAAACTCCGCGACACAGGCAAGAGCCTTCACTGAGATATAGCCCAAGGCTTGTTCGGGCTTGTCCTCGAGCAACCATGCTTTAAAGAAATCATTGACTGCATCCTGGACTGGAATTGATCCCTTTAAGCGAGGTGGCGTGTTGCCAGATGAGAGAGCACTGATTTCCTGCGGCGGAATCGTTGACGTTATGCCGAACAAACTTCGCCACCAATCCCCAAGGCCTGCCCACCTTCTTACGTGGTTCACGTAGTTTTTCCCAGCGCGCACGTCAGAGTTCGCCGACGTGAGATGTCCATTGATTAGGGCCCTTGGGCCGCTGGAGGGCCGATAGTCTACATCGATGTCGGCGCGATACCCGGTGCGAGTCACCGAAATTTGAATTGAGGGAGCTCCGCCTTGCTGGCGGAAATTGATCGGATATCCGATGTGATAGATCGTGTTGTCCCCGACGCGCTTGAATTCCTTGCACTTGTACAGGGTTTCAAGAGCGTGATCGCTGAGGAGGACATAAATGCGGTATTGCTGGTCGCCTCGGGCTTTATTGATTTCGCCGTGGACGGATTCCACGAGTTGGACGAGGGAAAGGGCATTGCCAAGAGGACGGCCGGTGGCGCCATCTGTCAGTTTCGTACTCAGTAGGGCGTGGGTAACCGCATCGAAAGTCGTACGTGTGGCTAGGGGGAGATTGTCGTAACTGAGCTTGGCGTCAATCGATCGCCCGGTGATGGCCTCGTATTCACCGTGCCATTTCTGGACGAGTTCCTGCTGCGCCGGTTCGAGGCTGTCATAGCCTCCTCCGAATCGAACTTTCTTGCTGCCAGTTGGGTCTTGCGCTGATGAAAAAAGAAAACAACCGAGGAGAATCAAACCCAGCAGGACCGTACGTCCCACCCACGCCCGAGAAAACATGGCGAGAGTGTATCAGCGAACTAACAAAACGAGAATGGCTGCAACGTTCAATGCGACATGACCATTACGGTGATATATCGCACAAACCAGACAAACAAAACGATTGACACTCCGATGAGAACAAGTCCAGCGAGCGCAACCCGACCTTCATTTTCGGGTTTGGGCGGTGTTATGCCCGTAAAAATCAGCACTGCGCGCATAAGCTCGACAAGCCATGACATGCGTCGGTCACTGTACCAAACAACGAGACTCTAGTCAGCGCGATTCGAAGGCGACGGAGTTTGTGCGCGCTCTCGTGAGGCACCCCAAGTGCGGCGATAGAGCATGAACAGTACAACCGCAACGTTGATTAAAAAAATCGCGAACGGGATGGGCCGGGGATGATGAAGTAGTTCCCGAATTTCGAACGGCAAGTAAATCGTGCCGGAAATAAGTGCAACCCACTCAGCCCAAGGGCGCACATGCCAGAGACCATAGCCTTCGGCAAAACGGAGGCTTGAGTAGACAGTGGCCGCTCCGGCAATCAACCAGAGGCGCTTGTCGGTTGCGTCCTCGGCGAGCCGAAGGAACACTTGCGCATAGTGCCGGTGTGGATCAATCCTGAGGAAGTGAAGAAAGCTTTCTGCCACGTCCCACACATCACGGTGGACGAGTGACAATGCACCCACGCCTGCCAACAGGACGAGAACACCCTTGGTGAACTCGATGATTGCAACACTGCGAAGCGCTTCTACTTCCGCCGAGTGTCTGGAGTGAGTGTCCACGCAGGGCCCTCAGTTTTCGTGGATTTACCTTTCGCCTGCGCTTATCCCTGCCTTACGCTCGCGCGTAGTTCGTCGACGATTTCACGGGAAGCCTTGAGTGCTGCATCGTGACGCGAAACGTCAAACGAAATTGCGCCTACTCGCGCGTGTCCGCCGCCACCATAGCGCTCGCAAATGCGGGCGAGATTGACCAAGCGGTCTGCACGAGCCCAAGGGTTCGAGCCCACGGAGACTTTAACTCGAAAACTGCTCTTGCTGAGACCGACGCTGTAGATTGACTGCGGATGCAAGTAGTAAGGAATGAACTTGTTGTAGCCCTCGAGATCCTGATCAGTGATGTCGAAGAAAATCGTTCCGTCCTTTTCTTCTGTTCGCTCACGCAAGATGCCGATCGATCGTTCATGGCGAGCAAGGAGTGGCGGCATGATCTCGGCCACGAATGGCTCTTCGAGGACAGCGGACAGCGGTTTTTCCGTAAGCAGCGGAATGAGACGACGTACAAAATCCGGATCGGGCGCGGCTTCGATCGCCATCGTAAGCTTCATCGCCGGAGCTTTCATTTCGACTGCGGAGCGGGCGTCTTCGTACATGGCGCCATCCACGATGTCGGTCCACCGAACGAGTTCGGCGACCGGCTTCGGGTCAAAACCGAAGCGCTGTTCTGCAATCATGGCAATAAAGCTGGTGCAGGATTTGAAATCGGGATCGTAAAACTTGCGATTGCTCTGGTCCTGTTCGAAATGGGCAGCATCAGCCGGAGTTAAAAAAGCACTCTCGTGATGATCGAACCACCATGTGATCTTTGGAGAACTGGAATACTTGAAATCGACGATGGCATTTTCGTCCCCGTCGAAGTCGTCCTCGTTGAACAGCGCGCCTGCACGATGAAGCAGGCCGCTATAGATAAATTCGACGTTGTTGCGAATACGTTCCCGATAAAAACGTGAAAAAAGGGCTGCTGAGGAAGCCCCATCGAAACATTTGTCGTGATAGAAGACCCGAACTCGCACGTAACCGTCCTTCCCGAATCGCCCCGACGCCTCTTCTTCCTTTTGAGACAGGTCGGAAACCAAAAGGAGATAGAGTGGCGACTCAGGAGGGGTTCTGTCAAGCGTCGCTAGGAGAAAGAAGTGCGCTGCAGTGAGGGAGCGCGACGTATCAGACGGCGTTCGCTTGTTTTTCCGCCAGGTCTCCGATGATGGGGAGTTTGAACTTTTGGCCTTGATAGGCGCGGATCATGCACAAAATGAGCACTACGATAAATCCGATCCACACCAGGAACGAAACCGGAATCATGAGAAGGCCAAGGAATGGAATGAATCCCAGGATCATGAAAATAATTCCGATGGCAATACCAGTTGCCGCGAGGAAAAGGCACTGGAAAGCATGAAAGCGGACGAATCGATTCTTGTTGAATGGCTCAATCACCAAAAAGATGATGGCAGGAATGATAGTGAGGTATGCCAGGAGCCCGGCCACGTTGTCAGCCAGTCCGCCGGCGGCGGCAGCGCTGGCCGGAGCGGCAGCGGCTGCTCGTGCACCCATCGGTTTGCCGCAAGATGTGCAGAACTGAACTCCGTCGGCGACTTGAGTACCGCATTCGCTGCAGAAAGCCATGACGCCCCCTCCGAAATTTCTCGCAAAGTTCTGCGTAAGCCCTTTTTGATCCAACGCTAAAGGGCACGCGGGACGTTACCAAAATCTTACCCCTAGTGCAAACCAAATCTGCTTGCACCCATCCATCTGGGCCAGCGTTCTGACTGTTACATTCTGGTGCCCGTTCCAAGTAACGGACGGTTGTCACGCCGGCGAAAACCTTCGCGCTTTATGGAACTGGGTCGGAGGTCGCGAGCTGAACGTCTCGCCGGCAGTGCCAGAGCCGAATCGCGCTGAGTTTGGCTCCTTCGAGAATGCCAAACTTGCGGACGGCTTCAATCGAGTATTCCGAGCACGTTGGACGAAATCGACACCGAACAATGGACGAAACACTCGGACTCGCATGCGTCTGGTACTCACGTACCAGCGCGACGTACAAACGAGAGGCGTGCTGATACTCAGGCGGGCGTAGGGCATCCACAAGAGTCGCGCCTGCTATTGAAGCGAGGACCAGCAGGTATGTCGCCGGATGCTTTAAGCATTTCCGCAATGGGGACACGTTGCGCTCACCTGTAAGCGTTTATTTCCGCAATGGGTGCACGGCATGAGGTTGCCCTGAGGCCGGACCAGGATATAGATGATGAATCCGATGATGCCGGTGAGCATTACGAGGATCATCCAGAGGACTGCATTGTCCATTCCTCGGTTCTTGGCGTCTTTCGCGACCCAGACCAGCAGCGCGATATTGAGCGCGATAAAAGCAATGACAATAAACCCGAAGAAACCGAGGCAGCCGCACGCTGCAGCGCCTCCGGCAGCATCGTCTCGTTGGAAATACGTAGCAATGCTTGATACGAGGAACGAACCGCGCCCTGCCAACTCAGGCATTCATTTTTCTCCAAAGTCCTGACAGCGCGTTCTCACAAACGCGACCATCACGAGTCCGCGCTTTGCTGGAGACGCGCGGTGCTGTCGAAGACCAATTGTGAGACAGGAGGAGGAAGTGTTTCTTGCTGCGCGGGAATTTAGCAGAATGGCTGGGCGGTAGCAAACAAATTTACGAACATGTCGAAAACTACGCTAACGTGTTGCGCGCCGAACTGCTTCGGCGCCGAGAAATGGCAATTCAAATCGCACGCCCTGCGCGGCTTTTATAGTGAGAACAACCCACAGGAAGAAAAGGCCGACACCAAATAGCAGGCCAAACATTAGCCAGGCGACAGTCCATCCCAAGTTGGCAAACAAGGCACCGAGCAGGACCAGTGCCAACACGACGATGCCAACAATAATGCTTTGAAAGGCGTGGAAGCGGACAAAAATGCTGTGGCGATAGGGCTTCAAGTACAGCAGAATTATCGCGGGTATCGGAGTCAAATAAGCTGCCACGGCGGCCGTGCGCTCGCGCCGATTGGCAGTTACTTGCGGGGGAACATTTTGAAGGGCGGTCGTGCACTGTGAACACAACGTAGCTCCATCGGCCACTTCGGCGCCGCAATCAGAACAAGAAACGGGTATCGGTGGTTCAGTCGACATGTGAGTTGAGACAGCGTCCTACGCAGGGCGTCGCGACCCGTTCTTCTTTCTACAGACCTCGCACACTCCGTAAATCTGAAACGTGTGGCGCGTGGTGAGGTAGCGGTATTTGCGTCCAATCTCCTGTTCAAGTTCGTCCAGGTCAGAGGAAAAGAATTCAACGGAACTGCCGCACTCGGTGCAGACCATGTGGTGATGACTGCGCCGGTTGTACTGGTGCTCGTATCGAGCGATGCCGTCGTGAAATGCTACCACGCTGGCAAGGCCGCAATCGGCGAGCAACTTTAACGTGCGGTACACAGTCGTGTATCCAATGCGCGCGTCTTTTTTCTTAACCAGCCTGTGCAACTCGTCGGTGGAGAGATGTTCGCGTGTCTCAAGGAAAGTTCGGAGAATGGTGTTCCGTTGCTCGGTCTGCTTCAGGCCGACTCGCTTCAAGTGCTGATGAAGGATGTCTTCAGCTTCGCGAACCATAGCTCGCGAAATGGTCGGCTGATCGTCGATACGCTTTTGCAACATGTGAGAAGCTGGCGATAAAGGAATAGCGTGTGTACACGTGGCTGACGATCCTGTCGTCAGCCCTCAGAATCATACTGGGCTTTGCGTCTGCCGCCAAATTGAACGTAGCGCCCTCAGAACGATTTGTCTCCTAAGGTCGGCGCCCCTAGAATCGAGCAAATGGCAACTTTAACCCCGTCTCATCCCCAGGCTCGCTCACGTTCCGTATGGAGAATCACGCTCAAGTATCTCGGCATCCTGACGTTGATCTCCTTGTTGCTCGGGTGCGTGTCTTTATATTGGCTGATTCGAAAGGCATTGCCGAAACTCGACGGGCAGCTATCGGTGTCAGGTCTTACCGCCGAGGTGCAGGTGCTTCGGGACGGGCATGGAGTACCCACCATCGAGGCTACAAATCTCGAAGATTTGTTCCTTGCGCAAGGATACGTGACTGCCCAAGATCGACTATGGCAGATGGATATCATGCGACGCTTTGCAGCTGGTGAGACCGCTGAGATTCTCGGGGCGTCTCTCGTTGCACATGACCGAGAACAGCGAATTCTAGGCCTTCGTGAGGCGGCACGTAACGCGCTAAAGCAGCTTTCACAACGAGATCGCGTTTACTTCGAAGCATATGCACGCGGCGTAAATGCCTTCATTGACTCTCACAAAGACCAGCTACCGCTCGAATTTCGAGTGCTGCGGTATGTGCCGAAAGCCTGGTCGGTCGAAGACTCTCTTCTGATGGGCGCACGGATGGTGCAGGACTTAAACCACGGCCCCTATGAGACCGCTCTCACACGAGAGAAGATCCTCGCCAAGATTGGGCCGGAATTGACCGCCGATTTATATGTGAACTCCTCTTGGCGAGATCGCCCACCGTCCTCGGCGTCACTCAGGATGGAGGATGATCAGAAGAACGGTAACAGTGACGAAGATGAAGACGAAGAGGGTGAGCCAATCTCGAATTCGCCTGGGGCTGTGACCCGAGTGACCGGTGATCGCCTTCCGCCTTCAAGGCCGAACTACTCCGTATCCGACATCAAGTTAATTCCTGGATCCAACAACTGGGTTGTGTCAGGCGAGCACACGGTAACCGGGAAACCTCTTCTGTCAAACGACATGCATTTGACCCACCAGATGCCCAACCTCTGGTACGAGGCGCACCTCCGTGCCGGTGATTATGACGTAGCAGGTGTCACGCTTCCGGGAATGCCGTTTGTAATTGTTGGGCACAACCAACGCATCGCATGGGGATTCACGAATGTTGGACCGACGGTCGAAGAAGTGTACGTCGAAACATTCAACGACCATGGACAGTACCAGACTCCGGACGGGTGGAAAGATCCAGAACATCGTAAAGAAGTGATTCATGTAAAAGAGGGTTCCGATGTAACAGTGGACGTGACATTGACGCGGCACGGGCCAATCATTACGGATCTCGTGCCCGGCGAGTCGCGCAAGCTCGCGCTAAGATGGACCCTGTACGATTCCCTCCAAGATCCATTCTTCGACGTAAATTCCGCGCGCAACTGGGAGGAATTTCGGAAGGCGCTCTCAAACTGGGATGCTCCAGCGCAAAACGTCGTGTTTGCAGACGTCGATGGCCATATCGGATACCAAGCCACAGGCCACATTCCAATTCGACTCAATGGAGATGGCGGGTTACCGGTCAACGGCGCGGACGATCAACATGAATGGAAAGGATACGTCCCCTTCGACGACCTACCGCGCGTGTTCGACCCGCCGTCAGGAATTCTTGCTACCGCAAATGGTCGGATTACCCCGAACGGTTACAAGTACAGTCTGAGTTCAGAGTGGGGATCACCTTGGCGTACGGATCGCATCCTGCGCGTGCTGAATTCAGGGAAGAAGTTAGCCCCGCCTGACATGCTCGCACTCCAAACCGATGTATCGTCCGCTTTCGATCGCTACTGCGCTGAACGATTTGTGTATTCAATGGACCACATCGACAAAATCTCGGATCGCGCGAAGCAAGCGCGCGAGATGCTTCGCGACTGGGACGGCAGGATGAGTATGGACGCGAGCGCGCCAACAATCGAAACCCTCGCCCGTCGCGAGCTCGCAAGACTAATTCTGGAACCGAAGCTCGGCGCTGCCCCACAAGACCACGAGGACAGCACTCTGAATTGGAAGGACTACCACTGGGAGATGTCGTCGGTGTGGCTGGAGAATATTTTGATGAAGCAGCCGGCACGATGGCTGCCGAAGGAATATCCGAACTATGATGCCTTGCTGGCGGCATCAATCGAAGCTGCGGTGAACCGTCCTGAGGCGCCTGCAGATTTGAAGAACTGGAAGTGGGGCACATTTTCTCCCGTAGAGGTGCACCATCCCGTCTTGAGCAGAGTACCGTTCATTGGGCGCTGGACAGGGCCCGGATTCCATCCACAATCGGGAGACGGATACACCGTAAAACAGGTGGGAAGAACATTTGGTCCGTCAGAAAGGTTTACCGCCAACCTCGCGGCATTCGACGAGTCGACGTTAAACGTCGTTACCGGGCAGAGCGGAAACTTCACCAGCCCGTACTACATGGATCAGTGGAAAGCGTGGTACGAAGGAACGACATTCGTCTTTCCGTTTTCCAAAGAGGCTGTCGCCAGAACTAAGACTCACGAGTTGAAGCTGGTTCCAATCAAGTGACACAAGACGCGAAGCCGGAGTATGCGCGTTCTAGAAACTTAGAAGTCCACCAGTTTCACGTCCGTCGCGGCACCAAAGATATCAATCTGGGTTTCCTGTAGAGCATCCGTGCGGGTGTCGTAAATTTTCAACTCCCCGCCTTGTGCGACGTAGACGACATGTCGGTTCGTAACCGCCTGGATGCCGGTCACATCGCCGTTGAACGCCGGAATAACAACCGCTGAAGTTGCAGTATTGAAGATCGACAGGCAGCCTCGCTGGTCAGTGTCGGGAGGCAGCACGTTGCTGCAGGTTTTCGCACCGACGAAGAGTTGTCCGTCGGCTCCCATGTCAATGCGGTTGTGGTATCCGTCGGTAATTTCTGCGGTGCTGAGAACGGACCTGCCTGAAAGATCAACAACGCTCAACGTCCCACAATTCGATGCAGCTCCTGTCGTACAAGGCGTACCAGGAGCCGTCCCTGCAACGTACAACAGTGTCCCGTCGAGAAACCCGATCGTAGCAGCCGGCACAGGAATTTTACCGAGGGGATCCACTGTGGGTGGAGTGGTTGTCATGTCCACAATCTGAATACTGGCGGCACCGCCACGGCACTCAGCGCCACAATTGAGCACGTATGCAGTGCTGTCATCCGCACTAAACGCAGCCGCAACCGGGCGGTCGAAACCGCCGATCGTGGTTAAAGGATTGGTTAATGTTCCGATGTCACTCGGTACAACGATGCTTACAGTGTCGAGATTGTCGCTGAATGCGAGAATTCGATTTCCATTGTGGCTTTGGGAGAGATAGCGCACCGCTGGAATTGGAACTCGAGTCGTGGCGGCTCCGCTGCCCAGGCTCACAACCTGCAATTCACCTGGGGGCTGTCCGAAGACTTGGCTTGTGGGTAAGGCGACGTATGCCGAAGTACTGTCACTTGAGATGACCATGCTTTCAGTCGCGCCCGGCAGCGTAACTGTTCCGGTAGATTGCTCTTGAGAGTTGCTGATGAGTGCGAGAACGTTGTCGCCAGAACTATAGGACAACGTGAGAGTCTTGTTTGGGGTCACGGCGAGAAGCGTTGGACTTCGACCGACTCCGCCACTCTGGGCGCCGATTCCAAAGACTGGCGCGAGGACATCCTTGTTCGCATTCACGATGAGCAGGCTGCCCGACGTGAACCCGGAAGAAATGCCTTGGGCAACAAAGGCGCGAAAGGTGAGGCCGCTGGTCGTGGAACCAGAGCCGGACGATGAAGAATTGTAGCCGCACGAGGCTAGAGCCAGACAAACTACCAGAACTGCAAACGCCAAGGTTCGATTCAAACCTGAAACTCCGAAGAGCATGATGGCTGGAGAGTTAGATGCGAATTGGGGATTATAACAGAGCAAATCCCGGCGGCGGACCGAGCGAGGAAGGGCAGTCGTGATGCAAAACAAATCTTCATCCTGTATTCTCAAGCCTAAATGGCAGATGATTTCATTGCCCGCCTGCAAAAAGCGCCCATCTTGTGCGATGGCGCCATGGGGACCCTTCTTTATTCCAAGGGTGTGTTTATTAATCGTTGTTACGACGAACTGAATCTCTCACAGCCAGATTTAATCCGTGGCATTCACCATGAATACCTGCAAGCTGGCGCTGAGATTATTGAAACCAATACGTTTGGCGGCAATGCGTTTCGCCTGGCCCGACACAGTTTGGCTGACCGAGTCACCGACATCAGCCTGGCAGGCGCGCGCATTGCTCGAGACGCAGCCAAGAGCTTTGATGTATGGGTTGCGGGCTCGGTTGGCCCGCTTGGTATTCGAATTGAACCTTTAGGTAAAACGTCGCGAGAAGAAGCTCGGGAGGCATTTCGCCAGCAGATCGCAGCACTCGTCCAAGGCGGCGTTGACATCATCATGCTGGAAACGTTCGGGTACCTGGAGGAGCTTCACCAAGCAGTGTTGGCCTGCCGCGATGTAAATTCGAAGATTCCCGTGATCGCACAGGTGACCATCGATGAGGACGGCAACTGTCTAGATGGTTCCGACACTGAAACATTCACCACTCGTATCACGGACTGGGGCGTGGACGTTGTCGGATGTAATTGCAGCGTGGGCCCAGTAGCGATGCTCGATGCAGTCGAGCGCGTGCGAGCAGCCACTTCCCTTCCCCTAGCAGCGCAGCCAAACGCAGGTGTGCCACGATCCGTTGAGGGCCGAAATATTTATTTGTGTTCGCCGGAGTACATGGCGAGCTACGCGAGAAAGTTTGTGTCGGCGGGCGTGCGGCTTGTGGGAGGTTGCTGCGGGACCACTCCTGAGCATATTCGCGCGATGAAGGCGGCCCTACGCATGGGGGAAGCGCGAGTTAAGACATCGTCGCCACCATCGGTGGCAGTCTCATCCGTCAACACGGCAGAACCGGCAGTGCCCATTGCGAAGCGTTCAAACCTCGGTTCGAAGTTGGCAAATGCAGAATTTGTCACGATGGTGGAGATCGTTCCGCCGAAGGGTATCGAAATTCGCAAGGAACTGGAGGGAGCGCGATTCCTAAAGTCGGTAGGCGTAGATGCAATCAACATTCCGGATAGTCCTAGAGCATCTGCCCGAATGAGCAACCAAGCGCTCTCGCTAATCGTGCAGCAACAGGTTGGAATCGAAGCGGTTCTTCATTACACGTGTCGAGATCGCAACGTTTTAGGAATACAGTCCGACCTTCTCGGCGCGGCTGCGACCGGCATCCGCAATCTAATTTGCATCACGGGGGATCCGCCAAAAATGGGCAACTACCCGGATGCGACGGCCGTTTTCGACGTCGACGCAATAGGTCTCGTCAATATTGTGAAGAGTTTGAACCGAGGACTTGATATTGGGGGAAATCCCATTGGCGAGGGAACATCATTCGTCATTGGCGTAGGCGCCAATCCAGGAATTTCGAATCTGGATGAGGAGATTCGGCGTTTTGAATACAAGGTAGAAGCGGGAGCCGAGTATGCCGTTACGCAGCCGGTCTTTGACTTAACGCTGCTCGAAAACTTCTTAAAGCGTATCGAGCATTGTCGCATCCCAGTCGTGGCAGGAATTTGGCCGCTCGTCAGCCTTCGTAATGCCGAGTTTATGCGAAACGAACTTCGCGTCTCCGTTCCCGATACGATCCTAGAACGTATGTCACGAGCGCCTAGCCCCGAGGTGGCGCGCGAGGAAGGTATTGTCATCGCCCGTGAGATGTTGGCGGCAGTGCGCGATATGGTGCAGGGAGCGCAAATCAGCGCACCAATGGGTAGATATGCAACGGCGGTCGATGTTCTCGAGGCGCTCGGAAGCAGTCGACCGGCCGCCACCGCCTAGGGCTGCAAGCGAAAAGAACGCAATTCACAACTCTGAAATTGGTAAAATAAGGTTAGGAGCAATCCCGTTTGCCAAAGTTTGAGGAGTGCCTTCAACGACTGGAGAAGATCGTTCAGGAACTTGAGAAGGGCGACGTGCCATTGGAGCACTCGTTGAAACTTTTCGAAGAGGGGATGCAGCTCTCAACATCCTGCCGTAAGGAATTGGAAGAAGCAGAAGGAAAAGTGGAAATCCTTTTGAAACAGAACGGAAAACTGCAGGCAGAACCGTTCGAGCCCGCGGCCCAAAAACCTCGGAAATAGTTATCTTCAAAATAAACGCCATCATTAACGTCCGCGGAACTCAGATACATCGGACCAAGCGTCATCCGCGGTGCAATTTCAGAGGGATACATGAACTCCTCCAGCGTAGTCCTTCTCGAGAAAGATCCCGGCGTCGCCTTGAGCTTAGTTCGATTGCTGCAAAATCAATTTGATGTGATCAGGATCGAGACGTCCTGCGACAGCCTGCGAGAAGGCATCTTCAAGCAGCGAGCCTCCTTGGCAATCATTGATGTGGAAAACGCGGGATTTGAAGAGATTCACAGATTGCATCTTGAGTTCCCTCACGTGTCGATCTTGTGTACTCATCGACTCGCAGATGAAGCAATGTGGGCTGAAGCTCTGAGTGCCGGCGCCTCCGACCTGTGCGACACCTTCGATCTCGCTTCGATAGTACGTTCAGCAGTCGGCGAGATGCAGCACGTTCGCTCTGCCGCGGCTTAGCTGCGTCCATTCAGTTGCTTTAATCCTGCTTGCTATACTCAAATTTCATGCTCAAACAGACCCTTGAACAAGGCCGTGAGGCTGCTGATCGCGCATTGGAGCGATTGCTCCCCGCCGTTGATCAGTATCCAGTGTCAATCCACAAGGCGATGCGTCACAGCGTATTTGCGGGTGGAAAGCGGCTACGCCCTATTCTTTGCATGGAGGCAGGGCGAATGGTCGAGGGGGCGCTTCCGAAGGGTATCGAGGATCTGGGAGCTGCGCTTGAAATGCTCCACACGTATTCGCTGATTCACGATGATTTACCGGCGCTGGACAACGATGATCTCCGGCGAGGGAGGCCGACCTGTCACGTGGTGTTCGGCGAGGCTGCTGCGATTCTTGCTGGAGACGCCCTCCAGACTGGAGCATACGAAGTTTTGTCACAACTTAAATGTCCCCCCGGTTCAACAGTACGAATCATTCGCGAAATCGCGCACGGAACAGGAACGATCGATGGAATGATCGGAGGCCAAGTAGTCGATCTTGAAGCTGAGCACACAAGCCCCGACTTGAAGACCCTGGAATACATACATCGATCGAAAACTGCAGCTCTCATTACAGCGAGCCTTGTCAGCGGAGGGCTGTATGCCGGTGGGGACAACGATCAAATTGCACGGCTTCGGAAGTTTGGCGAGTCGATCGGATTGGCGTTTCAAATCGTCGATGACGTGCTCGATGTGACACAGACGTCCGAACAGCTCGGCAAGACCGCCGGCAAGGACACGGCCGCCGAAAAAGCCACCTATCCCGCGCTTTTCGGGATTGATGAGTCGATCAAGAGAGCTGATCATCTCGTTGAAAGCGGTTGCGCACAACTCGATCTTTTCGGAACCAAGGCTGAGACCTTGAAGTCGCTGGCCCGATTCCTCGTTGAAAGGAAACAGTAAGTTCGCTCCCAAATTGCGCCATTGCGCGTCTATCTCCACGTGATCCGGCAGCGACGTCAGCTCTCCCTTCTATTTTTGATCTCGATTACAGCGTTTGTCACTGGTCCAAATTGCTACGGGGTCGAAAACGCAGTCTGGAAATATGACCTGCGCCCCGGCGATCACCTCATCTATAAGTACACATTCGAGCGTGCTTATCGAGGAGACGATGGCCAAAGCCGCACGCGCGCGGAATACACGAGCCACATCGTGGTGGTGGGCCAGCATGAAGCTGGGACCAGTGTGGGCTTCCAACGAAATCGTGAATCCGCGGAATTGCTCGCGTATCGGGAACGCGGAAGAGACAAGTTATCGGAAGAGATTCCCAAGTTCCGTGAACGAATAGGTAAGCGGCCCATACATTTTTCGGAAGCGATGGAATTCAACCCGCTCGGCGAGCCGCTCGCGTATTGGGAGGCCGCACGCGAGACGACCAGCAAACTCATCCTAGGGCTACACGAGGTGGAAGCATTGCCGGCAACTCCTCCGGCAATCGGCGATTCGTGGAAAGGCAGCAATCTGCTTGGAATCACGTTCAAGCTAGTTGGCCGGGAGTCTAGCGGCGATAAGAATTGTGCCCGCATCGACGGTGTAGACGCGGGTGGGGCAGTGCATCTTCGATACTGGTGGTGCGACGGTAATGGCGCAATTGAAAAAATCGAATTCGACGGCGAATATTCGGTGCCGGGCGGAACGGTGCTTGAAACAGCTCGTTTCCGGCTCACAGCGAAAAAACGTGGTGAGGACCTGAATTCCTGGCTACAAGATCCAGAGGTACGCGACGCCGCTCTTCAATCATTGCTCCTTTCTCCGTGGATCGGCGTGAAGAACGACGCGATTGAAGAGGTGCTGAAAATTGGTGACTCACGCACGCGGGCCTTGGCGCTAACCTATATCTACCAAACAAAACCAAAAGACTTCGCTCTCGACAAGGTTCAGTCTCTAGCGACCGACCCCAACCTCGGCGTCAAACGTTTAGCCAGTCGCTTAATCGCAGTCGACAAAGATGGAGGAGCAAATCAACCGCCAACCTGCGCGCTGAAGGAACCTCAGTTCCCTGCTCAGAAGATCGGCACCACTGTACGCCTGGCAAAGGATGAATCAGGCGCGCACCCATACATGATCCGCGTGCCTGGCGAGTATCGCACCACTAAGAAGTCTCCGTTGTTGATCTATTTGAGCGGTGGCGGTGGTTTAGCCATTGACGGCGTCAATACGGCTGCGGGGACGGTCGAGGAAACTGACTACCTTGTTCTCTATCCGCAGGCGGGCGATTACTGGTGGCAGCCGGGCATCCGTTCACGAGTGGATCGCTTGCTCACGCAAGTTCTGCACGAGTTCAATGTGGACACTAACCGCATTTACATTGCCGGGTTCAGTAATGGAGGCACTGGGTCGCTCGACTACGGAGAACTCTGGCCCCAGCGCTTCGCAGGTGTGGCTTCTCTCATGGGCGCGGGTCAGTGCAATCCACAGGTTGCTGCCGGCCTCAAAAACCTCAAGCAGCTTCCCATTTTGCTCGTCCATGGCGAACGCGATCCTCGGATCGAGGTCGGTTGCTCGAAGGATACATTTGAAGGTTTGAAGCGTTTCAACCCGAAACTTGAGCCCGTTCTTCACATCCTTGAAAAGCGCGAGCACGACGTCACACTGCAAGACGATGATGGCTTCACCCTTTCTTTTCTCGCGGACAAAACTCGCAACCCATTTCCAAAACAATTCTCCGCGGTTTGGGAAGACCTCGCGTCTCCTCGTCGCTACTGGATAGAAGTTCTGGAGAAAGGGTCGGGAGTAGCCGAGGTCGAGGCCAGCATTCAATCCGAGAACCGGATCGAAATTGCCGCTCACGGCATAAAGCGTTTGCGCCTGTTGTTGCGCCACGAACTTCTGTCACCGGGCTTGACCCTGACAGTGACTGTCAACAAGAAGAGGGTGTTCGACGGACTTTTTAAACCGGAGTGCAGCACCTTAGCCGAAAGTTCTTCACGCATTGGAGACCCTCTGCTGGGCTACGAACAAGTCCTCGATTTCGACATCAAGAAGTAAGTAATTATTGCTGGTAGCACAGGGCTGCGCTACAGTTACGGTGCTCTCGCGACGCTCCCTTCCTCTCTACCTCCTCACCCTTATTTCGCTAGCGTGCTGCAATGTGTGTGCAAAATAAGGCGGTTGTCGGGCAGGGCACACTATATATAGTGTTTTCGTGCTTGACCCCCGACAGCTTCGATCGGTACAGTAACAGTCAAATTGCGCGGCCCACGTGCGCCTGTGGAGCTGCGACTGATCCAACTTGTGGGGTCAGGAATCCAAGTAGTAAATGGCTCTACGGAGCTTGCCACCTTTGCAGCGCGCCCCAGCCAGCGCCAACAGCGCGGAGCCCTCGTGCCCGACACCGTTCGGCGCTCAGGGACGAAGGAGTCGAGAGTTGCTCAAACTGAAGAAGCTGCAAATCTTGGGATTCAAGTCCTTCTGTGACCGCACCGAGTTGAAATTTCACGGCGAAGGCGTCGCTGCCATCATCGGTCCGAATGGTTGCGGCAAATCTAATATTGCGGACGCCATTTCGTGGGTGTTAGGCGAGCAGTCGGCGAAAACTCTTCGTGGGTCCCGCATGGAGGACGTCATCTTTGCAGGAACGCGCGATCGGAAGCCGACCGGCATGGCAGAGGTATCGCTTACGCTGATCGATCCCGAAGTGTACGACGGGCCGGATGCCAAAGACGCAACTGCGGTAGAGATTCAGGACGATCTTCCCTCCGGAGCGGAAGATTGGGACGAAGCAGAGCTACGCGCTAAGGCTCACGAAGAAGCAGAACGCCTGACAGAAGACGCGCAACCCGGACGAATAGAGGAAAGTGAAAGCGAGCCAGAAGCCGCCTCCGCGACGGCCGAAGGAGGGGTTGTCACCGATACTGCGACGGGGCAGCCACTGCAAGTAGTTCTTAAGATCCGGCGCCGCAAGTTCAACCAGCAGCAGTTTCGCGCCGGCGAATTGCAAGTCACGCGACGGCTGTTTCGGTCGGGTGACAGTGAATACCTGCTCAATGGCAAACTGTGCCGGCTCCGCGACATTCAGGAACTGTTCATGGGAACGGGCCTAGGGCCGGAATCGTACGCTCTGATCGAGCAGGGCCGAATTGGACAGATTCTCAGCAGCCGCCCCACTGATCGCCGTGCCATCATTGAGGAAGCCGCCGGCATCACAAAATTCAAGACCAAAAAGCGTCTCGCCGAAGCGCGTCTTGTGGATGCGAAGCAAAATCTCTCCCGCATAAACGACATTTTCGAAGAAGTCACCCGACAGATGAACTCACTGAAGCGCCAAGCCGCAAAAGCTGAGCGCTACGCTCGCCTGCGGGACGAAATGCGCGTGAAATTGCGGATCGTGCTTGCCAGCAAATTCACAGAAGTAGAGCGAGAAGCGACCGAACTCGATAACCAACTCAACCACGTTGCGGACGAGATTCGGAGTCAGACGGACGCCGTCCACCAGCTCGAGAGTGAACACGGCGAGCGCACGCAGCGCGGATATGGCATTGATGCGGAACTGCGCCAGAATCGCGACCGCTTGAACACGATTGCGATCGAAATCGACCGCGCAAACGCGCGTCGCCACACGAACGAAGAGCGGTGTGCGGAACTGGTGGTGCGCGCTGGAGTGTCGGAGGCAGAACTCGGCACAGCGCGTCAGCGCCTTACGTCCATCGAAGAGGAGTTGGCGGCCAATCGGCAAGTCCTTGAATCCGCCGCTGCAGATCTTGCCGTAGCGCAAAATGATCTGGCACTGGGCCAGCAAGAAGCCGCCGCTGCCACAGCCGCGCTTACCGCACTCGAAGCCGAACAGGAAGCCTATCGGGCCACGATGATGGAGAGCGTGGCCGCCGTCTCTGCCCTTCACAATCAACTGGCTCAAAGCCAAGAGCGCCTCGCAGGGATTGATCGAGAAGGCCAGCGGCTCCAAGCTGAAATTGCGACCAGCAAATCGCACGTGGACGCCTTTGGCGGACAACGTGGGCAGCTTGCGTTGGAATTTGAAACAGTCTCGCAGCGCCTCGGCGGCCTTTCGGATGAACTTCTTCGAGTTCGGCAAACGCTGGACCTGAAGCGCCGCGAAGAAACTGGCGCAAAAACTCACCTCGACGGATTGCGGGCAGAGTACGCTTCCGCCCTTGGTAAGAAAGGGTCTCTGGAAGCCGTGATTGCAGAACATGGCTATTCAACAGAGTCCGTCCGGCGGCTGTTCCAGTCAGGAACCTTTCAGGGTGGCTTAGCTCCTGTCGGCGTTCTGGCCGATTTTCTCGAAGTTGAGACGCGCTACGAGGGCGTCGTCGAGGACTTCCTCCGCGACGAACTCAACTATATCGTCGTGAAATCGTGGGATGCGGCTGACGAAGGCCTTCGGCTGTTGCGTTCCGATGTCGATGGTCGAGCAACGTTCCTAGTCCATCCGGAAGATTCGCAGGCAAAGTTTTCCTTCCTCGTCGATGAAGCGGGTCGAGCCCCCGCGCCTGACCACTCGATCATTCCACTCAAGAATACGATTCGAGTGCTTGATGGCTTTGGGAAATCACTCGAAGTCATATTGCCTAAACTGCGGGACGGGTACATCGTTCCGGATCCAACTGCAGCCCGAAATTTCGCGCTCAGCAATCCCGACGCGTTTTTCCTCTCGCAGACCGGCGAATGCTTCCACAATGTGACCGTAACCGGAGGCAAACAGCGGAGCGAGGGCCCGCTATCGATGAAGCGCGAGCTTCGCGAGGTCCAGCGGATTCTCGAAAACCTCGAACAGCAGCTTCGGCATGAAGAAACCCGCGTCCTCACGTTGGGACACGAAATTCGCGACTTGAGTTCCCTGCTCGACCGTCTGGAAAATGACAAACGCGAAGCCGATAAACAGGCGATGACATCCGGTCATTTGCTGCAGCAACTCGACACGGAGATGCAACGGACCGGCGAACGCCTGCAGACGGCTCAACTCGAACTGCATCGCTTGAGCACAGAGCGCAGCGAATTAGAGTCTGTAATTCAGGCCCGTCGAGGAGAGATCTCGTCTGCTGAACTACGTCGTCTCGAAATCGAACAGACGATTGCGACCGCCCAGGAACGCCTCGGCGAACTGCGCATCGCGCGTGATGTCACTGCGCAAAGCACCTCCCAGCGAGTGGCGCGCGCCGCGGCTCTGGAAGAGCGTCATCGGTCCGCGGCGGCCGGATTGCAGCGCATCGAGTCTCTAGTCCTAGAAATGCGCGAGCGCGTGCAGGCACTGCAGTCGCAAATTGAATCTGCGGCCGCCGAGAAACTGCAACGTGAAAGCGAGAACATTCAGCTTGCGGAGTTGGCCGTAGGTCTTGAAAGCGAGCGAAACGCGGGCGAAGCCCGCGAGGGACTACTCCAATTCGAATCCGAGCAGATTCGAGCGCGACTGGCGGAAATTGACGAATTGTTAAAATCCTCGCGTCTATTGCTGGACCAAGCCCGTGATCGGCGTGGGGAGCTTTCCGCGCTCGCGGCGAAGTTGCAGTCTGACCTGCAGTACATGGCGGAAACGTGCCTGAATGATCTGGGGATTGAAAGGCCGGTTCTGATGGCTGATACGACCATCCCGATTGCAACCGGCGAGCAGCTCACCATTGAAGATCAGGCATATCGTGAAATGCGTGCGCGCTTGGACGGGATGGGCCCTGTCAATATGATGGCGCTCGAAGAGTACAAGGAAACTGCAGAACGTCACGACTTCCTGGAGACACAGCGAAAAGATCTCATAGATTCCATCGAGAACACGCAGGCAACGATCAAGGAAATTGACACTGTGTCGCGTCAGAAGTTCGAAGAGGCGTTTCACAAGATCAACGATAACTTCCAAGCCACCTTCAAGAAGCTGTTCGGAGGCGGAAACGCATTCATGCGCCTCACGGATGTAGAGAATAGTGCGGAGAGTGGCATTGATGTAGTGGCGTCACCTCCTGGCAAGAAGCTTCAGAATGTACTGCTCCTTTCGGGCGGCGAGAAGGCACTTACCGCGCTGTCGTTGCTGGTGGGAATCTTCCAGTACCAGCCAAGCCCGTTCTGTATTCTGGACGAAGTCGATGCCCCACTCGATGAGGCAAATATTGGCCGCTTCACTGAACTCGTCAAAGAAATGAGCATCCAGACGCAGTTTGTGCTTATCACTCACAGCAAGAAAACGATGAGCATCGCTCCGGTTCTCTATGGCGTAACAATGCAGGAACCCGGAGTTTCAAAACTCGTGTCGGTCAAGTTCGGGGCAACCGCATGAGTCTCGCAGCCAAGTAGCGACGGAACCAGCGACTGAGAGACTCTGATGCTTCGTATCCCCGCAGCATGGACTCGTCAGACCGAAGACGAGTGGACCGGCCAAGTTTTCCAACGGCCTCCTCAGCTTTTCCACACCGCGTCCACCCCAAAGAGGCTGCCCACCAAGGGATGCGGAGCGATTCGAACGTGTCAATCATTTTCATCCTCAAACGCGCTTCAACAAACTCGAACGTGTGACTTATATCGTTGACAAATATTTTGAGGAAGCTAGAATACGCGACGATTTTTACCTGTAAAATTTCTAATCATGAGCCCCGAGATTCTCGACACCGTCCTGTTGCAAACTGACTTTCCGGAACTCGAATTACACGCGAGCGGCAAGGTGCGCGACGTATACCGTCTCGATAACGAGCGCCTACTATTTGTCGCAACCGACCGCATTTCCGCTTTCGACTACGTCCTTGCCACGGGCATTCCTAATAAGGGGAAGGTTCTGAACCAGCTTTCCCTCTTTTGGTTCGAGTTCCTGAAGGACACTGTTCCGAACCACCTGCTCACCGCTGATGTTGAGCAATACCCCGCAACGGTTCAGCAATACGCCGATCAATTGCGCGGACGCTCCATGGTGGTGGCACGAGCTGAAATGTTCCCCGTTGAGTGCGTGGTGCGCGGCTATATCTCAGGCTCGGCGTGGAAAGAATACAAAGCCACCGGCTCCGTTTGCGGGATCAGCCTGCCGACAGGGCTTCGCGAATCGGACAAGCTGCCAGAACCAATCTTCACACCCGCGATTAAGGCCACGACCGGTCACGACGAGAACATCTCGTACGAGGAGATGACCAAGATTGTCAGCGCGGAAGACAGCAGCCGCTTGCGAGATCTGACGTTGAACATCTACACCAAAGCATCGGAATACGCGCGTGATCGCGGCATCATCATTGCCGACACAAAGTTTGAATTTGGACGTACCGCACATGGCATAACCCTGGCGGACGAAGTCCTCACACCGGATTCCTCCCGCTTCTGGCCGGCAGACAAGTACAAGCCGGGACAGGCGCAGGAGTCGTTTGACAAGCAGTACGTTAGGGACTACCTGGAAGAAATTCGTTGGAACAAACAGCCACCCGCACCTGCCCTCCCTCCTGAGGTGGCTCGCCGAACCAGCGAAAAGTATGTTGAGGCGTATCACCAGCTCACGGGACGCGAGTTGGAGGTCTAATTTGCCACGCGGGCAAATGGCTTCATGAGCGCGGCAGACTGGATCATCCTTGCGGTAATCGCTGTATCTGTCGCACAGGCCGCTATGGAAGGGTTCTTTCACCAGGCCTTTGGCTTGGCAGGACTGGTGTTCGGATACATCCTTGCGGCATGGCGGTACCAGCGAGTCGCAGATTGGCTCGCGCCGCACCTGAAGTCGCCGTGGCTGGGTGATATTGCAGGCTTCATGCTGATCTTCTTGGCTGTCGTTGTCGTCGCAGGTATTTTCGGCAGACTTGCACGCTGGGTAGTAAAAGAAGCTGGCCTGAGTTTATTTGATCGCATTCTGGGAGGCGCGCTAGGGTTCGCGCGCGGTTCCCTTATGGTTGCGATCGTATTGCTGGGAATGACGGCCTTCACGCCGACTTCAAGATGGCTTGAGGGATCATCTCTGGCACCGTACTTTCAAGTCATAGGGCGAGCGGCGATCTGGGTTGCACCCTCTGCCTTGCGAGCCCGCTTCTATCAGGGTTTGGATTTATTACGCCAAGAGCGGAACGCGCCATCTGCTCCGGCAACTCAGCCGTAGGCGCACTCGTTTAAACAAAACGGCGAACGGCTTCAGCACAACATAGAAGAGACGAGGACGACCGTGAAAGATCAGCTTGAGGCACTCATATTACAGATGTACAAGAGCAACATTCTTTACGCGGAAGCCGTTCGTGAATTCAAAAAACGCTTCATTCTGACGGTTCTTCAGGAGAATCAGGGGAACCAGTGCCGTGCGGCTCGTCAACTTGGAATGCATCGCAACACCCTCAGTCGGACCTTGGCAGAGTTGAAGATCGATGTGCGTCCGTTCCGCGACGGCAAACGTCCTCCACGAAGCGCTCGCCCTCTGTCGGTAGAGCGCAAAGCGGCACGCTAAACTCCGGTTCTTCCGGAATAACCAAGAGAGAAAAAGAAAGGCAGCCACGATGGCTGCCTTCTTGTCTTGCTTGTGCCCAGCTTCTATTGCGAGGGCTTCTTTCGTACCGGTGGCTTCGTGGCTCCCGCCGGCGGTGCCTTGGTGAGCAGCGAGCCCTTTTCCATCACCATCATGAATGGTTTTGGTGTGTAGGAAACCGGCGTTCCTTCTACGGTGAGCTCAGCTCCCTCTTTAGGCAGCAGCTTTGCAGGGATCGCCGCGTTCATCGTCAGCTCGATATCAGCAACCTTCTTCTGAATATCATCTACGCTGGCTGCCAACGTCAGCTTGGTCGGCGTCACGCTGATGACTTGAGCGACGAATTGCAGCGGCTTGCCTTTGATGGCCGTCCAAACAACATCGACGTCCTCGGGCTTGCCTTCTGACAGGACGAGTTCCCATTCGGCGAAATCCATCGTCTCAGGCTTCTTCTGCTTGACGATGTCCGCTGCCTGTTCCGCAGGAGTTGGGGGTACGTACTGCTTGATCGTGAAGTCGGCGGGCGGCAAAGGTGTAGTGGCGGTTTGGGCGAGAAGTTCGTTCCAGCCGTCTTCGGCTCCGTGGTACTTCAAGTAGCGGCTGTGGCCGAATTTGATGACGTCAGCCTTCCCTTTTGGGTCCGTGATCAGGTTGGCGGCTCTCGCGATAAAAAATAGCCCGTTAACGTCGTCGGATGGAGTAGCCGACAGGTAAGCGAGCGCTAGCGGATACACGTTCTCGACGTTCTTCGGGTCGGCCTCAACCGCGGCACGCAATCCCTTTTGGGCTGCCGGGTAGTCTTTCAGCTGAAGGGCCGACAACCCAGCAACACTGCTAAGCAATCCCGAGAACTGCGTTTTCTGCTTCTCAAAATCTGCGTCCGAGACGCCTTCCGGCTTCGTCCATTTCGGCAGCGCCTGCAGGCCTCGCTCGGCGTGTTGCTTCGCGTCTGCCCATTTCTGACCCGCCCGATCGTAGTACGCCAGCAGAACAAGTGCTTTCACGTTGTCCGGATTGGCTGCGAGAATCTTGTTGGCCGTTTCGACCACCTTCGCCTGGTTGTTGGCCTGTTGATATGTGGCCATCAACAAATCCAGCGCGTCTTCTTTCATAACGCTGTTTGGATATTGCGTGAGGAAGGCTTCGAGTCCGCTGATCTTGGCCGTAGGATCCTGTTGCTGTACTGCGCCCACGTAGGCGTTGTATTCGGCGGGGTCCTTAATCTCTTTCTTTTGCTGCGCCGGTGCGGCTGGTTGCGCAGCGGAGGGCTGCTGAGCAGCAGGCTGCTGTGCAGCAGGTTGCTGTGCAGCGGGTTGGGCGGGTTGCGCGGGCTGCGCCTGCGGGGCTGGAGTCTGTGCAACAGCAGCAGCCGACAACACAAGCGCGACGAGAAGGTTCTTCATTCCTATGGCTCCTTGAAATCTTAGGGAAAACAGCGAAGTCATCCTGCCTGGCAACCCAAGCTCAATGCCAAGCGGCCGAATCAGACCGCGACTAACGGTCAGCAACAGCCTCGAATTCTCCTGTCGCACGCAAACGGCGTCGTGGCAAGAGTATTCCGGTGTGCGGATTATAAGGATGCGCCCCTGGTAAGGCAAGCCAGTTGCACAACAATGACTTACCCTGCCTGTAGTGAGATGCTGAAACTGACAAGCCAGGATGGATTCCAAACGCAGTCTGGAATCATCAACATGTAAGCGGGAGGCGTTTTTCATGACAACCGAACGGCCCTTGGATGGCCAAGTCGCAATGGTTACGGGAGCGGGACGTGGAATTGGCGCGGCGATTGCTTTACGGCTCGCCGAACTTGGCGCATCGCTGGTCTTGTGCGGAAGGACGAAAGCGAAGCTAGAAGAGACCGCTTCGCGGCTCTCTCGAACCGGCTCGACTGCGCAAGCGCTAACATGCGACGTAGCCGACGCCTCTTCCGTGGACCTAATCGCTCGCCAGGTCCAGGCGTCGTTCGGCAGGCTCGATATCTTAGTCAACAACGCCGGAATCGGCGACTTCAGCGGTCCCCTGCACCAGTTACCTCCTGAAACATGGAACAACATTATTGGGACCAACCTTACGGGCGTGTATCACACCATTCGCGCATTCGCGCCGATCATGATCCGATCAGGAGGCGGTCACATCATCAACATCTCGTCGCTAGCCGGGAAGAATGCACTTCCCAGCGGTGCCGCCTATGCTGCCTCAAAGTGGGGACTGAACGGTCTTACGATATCGGTTGCGGAAGAGTTGCGCGGAAACAACATTCGAGTATCAGTGGTTTGCCCAGGCTCGGTTCACACCGAGTTCAGTCCACACGCGGGCAAAGATTCATCAAAAATGCTCCAGGCCGGGGACGTCGCTCATGTAGTTGGAATGTTGGTAACGCAAGAGCCGCAGTCTTTTGTCAGCGAGGTTCTTCTCAGACCTACGATGAAACCGTAAAGCATATCTGGAGACAGACTACTTCTTGAACAGGTTCTCGAATGCAGCACGCGCATCGTTCGGTCGTGCCATTCCCTTGCTCGATGTTTCCTTTTCGAACATGACACGGATTGCAAAGAATGAGCAGTCATTCTTGACGTCTTTGCGAGGGATACGTTCTGGAATTGGCTGACCGCACTCGAATCGCGCCGACGGATCGAAATGCGAGCACTGCTTGCACGAGTGAAGTTCAAAACCACATTTAGGACAGTTCCCCACGGGTTCCGCAATCGCTGTTAGCAACGTGCCGCATTGCGCACACCTTGATACGGAACGCGTCCCCGCCATCTGCAGTGGGCGTGGACCGAACGTCATGTCGCGCCTTGGCGGCGCTTCACTTTTCTTCTGCAAGGGAGTATCCGGACGATCCTGATATCCGCGTTGCCGATACTTTCTATCTGACACTCGAACCTCCTCGACGTCGGCACCATTGTCTCGCTGGATCGATTTCTCTACAACTACGGCTCTTTCCCCCGCGCAGCTAAGGTGACGCCGAATTGTATTTCGGAAAAACGGGTGCTACCATCGACTATCATTTTGTGAATGGGGGATGTTATGTCGGATAGCGACAGCAGTAGCTTTGTTTGGTTTCTTGCGGGTCTTGGCGTTGGCGCTCTCGTCGGAGTATTGTATGCGCCGTACTCTGGTCAGGAAACGCGCGAAGTTCTGCGTTCCAAGGCCGATGAAGGCCGGGACTACATGCGGGATCGCGCGCGTCGTGCGCGCGAGCAGGCTTCCGATTGGGCTGACCGTGGCCGCGATGTGGTAAGCCAGCAAAAGGAACAGTTCCGCGCCGCGTATGAAGCCGGCCGGCAGGCTTACAAGGAATCGACCACCGACGCAGGCGTTCCTAAAAACCTGTAGGTTCTGGCGTAGGGTTCGCGCTCAACGCGACCGCTCGAAAGAGTACTCACATGGATACCTACTTACCTATTTTCGTTGGGGTCACGAGCGTAGCCGTAGTCATGCAAGCGTGCATTTTGCTCGGACTCTATTTGGCTTTCCGGAAGACCAGCGCCAAGCTTGAGGGATTAGCGGACGAAGTCAAGACGAAAGCGATCCCGACGATGGACCAAGCCAACTCTCTGATGGTGGATCTCCGCCCGAAGATTGAGAGCATGGCGTCGAACCTCACCGATACCAGTAATGTTGTTCGCGCCCAAATGCATCGCATTGATGCGACTATGGGCGACGTACTTGATCGCACGCGATTGCAAGTAATCCGAGCCGACGAACTTCTCAGCAAAACCATGGATCGCGTGGAGGAAACGAGCGACATGGTTCACCGGACCGTCATCTCCCCTGTTCGGCAGGTTTCAGGGCTGGTTCAAGGCCTGAGCGCGGGGATTGAGTACTTCTTTGGTCAGCGCCGGCGTCGAGACAACGTCGGTGTACCACAAGACGAACTCTTCATCTAACCCATTTACAACGTGTCCAAAAGGCAGCGCTTGGGCGCTGCCTTTTTTGTGCCCGTCAGATTCTAACCTTCTCGTTTTGTACTACACGCTCATGCGAACCATGTGCTGACACCGCTCCGGTCAAGCGCTGCGCGTCTCGTTTGTGAAAAAACAAAAGATGGACGATGAACATCAGAATCAAGACCGCTCCAAAGGTGCAGACGATAGTGGCACCAGTAGGCAAATCAAGGAGCACTGAGAAGTAGACTCCCAATGCCGATACCAACGTACCCATTGTCCATCCAATGGCAAGGCGCGGTCCCACGCGATCCGCAAAAAGCATAGCGCCCACCGATGGAACAATGAGGTAGCAGAACACGAGAAGCACTCCGGCAATTGAAACGGACGACGTCACCACGAATCCAAAGGAGGCATAGAACAGAAAATCCCAGAAACGAATGCTCATCCCCTTCGCTTCTGCACCAGCCGGATTGGTGGAGATCAACAGGAACTTTTTCCTGAAGATGTAGTGGAATAAGCCCACGACCCCATAGAGAATCGCAGTCTTGCCCACTTCCGGTTTCGATACAGCCAGAATGTTCCCGACCAACATGTCTTTCAGATGTTCGGTTTCACCCGTTGCCTTGCTCATCGCCACGATCGCGGCAGCCGACGCGACGGCATAGGCAATTCCGATAAAAGCTTCCTGCGGTATGTGCCCGCGGCGCGTTCGCGCGAGCGAGAAGATTGCCGCCCCCAGGAAAGTGAACGCCAGGCTAAGAAAGTAAGCGCTACGGCCATGCGGATCCATACCAATGAGGATCGCCACCGTTGCGCCCAAAGCCGCAATCTGTGCGAGCGCCAGGTCGACGAAAATGACTCCGCGTTCTACTACGTGGACGCCGAGGTAGGCGTGAATGCCGGTCAGTATGAGGCTGGCCATGAAAGGCCAGAACAAAAAAGGAAGAATCTCCATGCTTTCCCCTGTGGTCGTTGTTACGGATTTGCTTGAAAAGCTTTCGTCAATAATCCGATGTCGTAATCAAACAGCTTGAAATAGTCCGTCACTTCCTTTTCGCCGCCAACCGATGGCAAGTACTCGACCACCGTTCCACCAGTTTCGCGAGCGATCGAATCGGGTGTTTTGCGGTCGAAATACGGTTCGACCATGATTATTTTGCAATTCTCCCGTTTCATTTGCGCCATAAGCTCGATGGTATGACTCGGTGTTGGGGGAATACCCGGTCGCGGCTCTACGTATCCGATGACATTGAGCCCAAAGTGATGGGCAAAGTTTGGCAAGGAATTGTGATAGGTGACGACCTTGCGTCCTCGGAACGGCTTCATCTCGGTATCCCACTTCTGCTGCGCGGCGGTTAAACGCTTATCGAAGTCCTGAAATCGCTGTTGATAAGTTGCCGCGTTTGGAGGATCCATTTCAGCCAACTTGTTCGCAATGCCTTTCGCGATGCGGCGCCCGTTGTTCGGATCGAGCCAATAGTGAGGATTTCCTAAGGGATGAACATCCCCCATCGCCCGGGTGACTGGCCCCGTCGGAACATCAAGGATGTCGGCGAATTGCGATGCGTCCAGGTAGCCTGTGGCGCCGGTTTGAATGCGTGGATTGCCGCTTTGAGTAATTAGAGGAGGAAGCCAACCTATTTCCAGTTGCAATCCCACGACCACCAAAAGGTCGGCTTGTTTAAGTTTCAGTAGGAAACTTGGCTTGGCTTCCACGAAGTGAGGGTCTTGGTAACCACGCGCAATCGAGTCAACTGCGACGTTATCGCCGCCGACTTCTTGCGCCAGCGAAGCCATGTCGGTCGTTGAGGTCACGATGTTCAGCTTTTTGGCTGCCGCGGGAAGCGCTGACAGAAAAAGGACCAAGAGAGTTGCCAGCGCAACCAGACAGTCTCTTCGCAAAACCCGCAGGACAGATCTATTCATTATCAATTTATTCTCCTAAAACGGATGGGCACCGTGAGCACCAAGTGAAAACAGAATCTGGAACAGTAGTTCGTTGGCCTTAATGTCATTCGCATAGTTCGTGAAACGATATTGTGCACGTATCTGGCTGAACTCGCTCGGCCAATATGTCAGGATGATCGAACCTCCTTTGTCGGTCAGGCTTGCGTTCCGTGCCCTGTCTGACCAGTCAAAGCGTCCGCCCGTAAACCATCTCCGTGCCAATTGATATTCTCCCGAGCTATAAAACCCAAATGCGCGCTGTTCGGACGGTAGCTGTTGACGCTGACTCCAGAATAATTCGCTCCTCGATACGAAGGAGTGGTAAATGGAGCGACGTAGGGGCTTCCAGCGCAAGGTGGCATCTACACCGTACAGATTGGTCACAAAGTTCGGGCCCGCATCGTTATGGCCTCTTGCATACGAGAACCCTATGTCAAGATTTGTGGATTCCGTCAGATCTTTATAGGCGCGGAGATGAGCGACCGTGCTTACATCGCTCTTCTGTGACGCGTGAAACACATTTTCGTCGCCCTCGCCTGAGTCGCCCCTAAAGACCTGGCCGGTCAGGTCAAGAAAAATGCCTTTGGGAGCCGGAATTATGTGCTCAACAGAAAATCCGGCGTCGTCAATACCATCTTCGCCGGCGACAAGGTTATTCGTTGCCAATGGACGATCAACGAAAGGCAACACGTGATTGTGCATGGTGTTGACCTTTCCAAAAGCTGCACGCATCTTTCCCGCACGCGCCACGAATCCCGCAGGCAGTGAAGTGAACGTGATGTATCCCTCTTCAAGATTTACTCCTTCCTCGCCAAAACTGATGAAGAAATCCCCACGAGCGTAAGGGTCAATAATTGCCTGAAGTCCGATTTCTGACTCGTGCATTTGCAGCGACGGAGAAGTTTGTACGGAATTGTGGCCGGCAATCCCAATGAAGTCGCCGATCACGCTGATGTCGGGATTGAGAACCTTAGCCGCTGACGCTCCAGCGCCCCCGATTACGCCCCCGGGAGTTGTGACCATAGCCGCTTGAGTGGGTTCCGATGCTGGCGCGACGGGAGCTGAACTGGGTTCAGCGGTCGAGGGTGAGGGGTTTGCAGGAGCACTGGCCGCGACGGCCTCTGCGGACGGAGAAGGTGTTGCCGCTGGGGCAGATCCCTGGGCTTTCAACAGCCGCACCTGTCCTTCGAGCGCAATGATGCGGTCTTCCAAGTCTCGAATGTGCTGCTCCAAGGCGGAGTTGTCAGCACCTGCTGGTGCCGCGGGCTGCTGCGCCCACGACGAAACCACAAGCGCAAAAACAAGGCTCGTCACACGAATTACGTGTTTCATGGCTACTCCTGCAAGCGGAGGATCATCCAGCCGATGCGGCTTTTGTGATCATTGAGACAAAGCAGAAATTACGGGCGCGTGGACTAGACGCTGGGAGGGGGGCGAAGAAACTGGAGGGAACCACTCCATGACGCTAACCGTCTATTTCGAACAGGCCCAAAATTGGTCCTGGACGGGACAGAAACGCCGAAAACCAAGACGATTGCCGTCATGATTGTCGAGGTTTCAAATATGCACGCTGTACAGACCGGGGAAGCCGAGGTGGATACGGCTGCGGTTTGATTCGCGAGATTCAGGCGAACTCCGCCGCAGGTGTGCACCGGCCGGAGAACAGCCGGCAATAACAAGAGCCACACGCATGCGATCGCGAGCGGTGACGTCCGTCTTCCCGGCTGAAAGAGATGAAACACTATGGTGCTCTCTTTGATGCAGGATTCCCGCATCAAGTGACCTGTTTTTGGTGCGTCGGAAAGCTGATTCTAGCACGCCAAAACGCGGGGAGAGCAAACCTTTTGACCACTGACCGAAGGGAGAACTCTCTTAGATTACGGAGGTTACCGTCCGAGACATTAGGGCATTTTTCACGACTTCGCCAAGGCCTTGAGGCCCTTCTTCGTGCCAGGATCGTTGCCGGATAGCAACGCGCGAGCCGCCTCGAGCTCTTTCATTTTGTCCCCGTCTACCTTTGGATACCCGAGTTTTAGCCTTTCCAACGCATCGACCACCGCCGCTGAGACTACCAGCCGCGTGTACCATTTGTTGTCGGCTGGCACCACATACCAAGGCGCGTTCGGTGAAGACGTGTTCCTGATCATGTCCTCGTAAGCTGACATGTAATCATCCCAGTATCCCCGCTCTTTTACGTCAGCCGTCGAAAACTTCCAATTCTTTCCAGGCTCATCGAGGCGAGACAGAAAGCGCTTCTTCTGCTCCTTCTTAGAGAGGTTGAGAAAAAATTTAAGCACCAAAAAACCGTTCCGACTCAGGTACTTTTCCATGCAGCAAATGTCTTCGTAGCGCTGGTCCCAGATTTTTTTGGTGACCAGCTCATCCGGAATGTGCTGCGCCTCGAGGAAAGCAGGGTGCACGCGCACCACTAGCACTTCCTCGTAGTACGAGCGATTAAAGACTCCTATCCGGCCGCGCTCTGGGAGACATTTCGCCGTTCGCCACAGAAAATCGTGGTCGAGTTCTTCCGCCGAAGGTTGCTTGAACGAATACACTTGCACGCCTTGTGGATTCACACCGGACATCACGTGCTTAATGGCTCCATCTTTACCAGCGGCATCCATGGCCTGGAAAATCAATAAAATGCCCCAGCGGTCTTGGGCATACAACTTGTCCTGAAGCTCAGCCAGTTTCGAAACGCCTTTTGCGAGCATCTCAGACGTGTGCGGTCCTGGTTTCATGTGGCCGGTATCGCCGGGATCGTGGTCCTTGAGACGAAATCCTGTGCCATCTTCAACGCGATAATGTTTGAGCGCCTTACCTAGTTTCATCGAGAAATCCCTGTTGGTAGCAAATTGCTGCAGGAGAGTCTACATCACACGACTAGCCTCGTTTTTAAGGGGAACATCGGGTTATTGGCTCAGTCTTTGGTCTACTTCTTAGCCCCGGATTGTGTGGGGGTGACGACCTTAAATCCTTTTGGCAGGGCAAATAAGGTGGGAGAGGGAGCACCGAGAAGGATCTCGCTGACCCGGAAGGTTTGCTTACCGATCCTAGGGTCGGAGCGTACGGAAACCAGATTGATTCCAAGCTTTGGGGAGTACCAATATTCACGTTCGATAGTAAGCCTGAGATCGTTTCCAAAAACGCCAGGATTGTAGGTGATGCTATCTCTGGTGCCGACCGTTTCAACGCCTTCAATCGATTGCTTCCCCAGATCCTCATGACTGGCCGTTCCAGTGCCATCGGGGAGATCTCCTGTCCGGAAATCGGGCATTTTGTAATCAATCGAACCAGAACCCTCATAACTCAATTGCACGCACTCCTTCCGAGAGTCTTGGAAGCAGTTATAGGCTATGTGGGTATTCGGGTCGGCGATTTGAGTGAGATAGACCACAGGCTCGTACTTGTCCGTCTTTGGTACCAAATAAACGCGTTCCTGAAAAATGCGCCCCTTCGCATCACGCGAGATGTGGCGCTGATTGATCATGGTAATGGTCCCTCCATCCGACAAACTTTTGACCCACTCAGTTTGCAACGTGAGCGAGAACGGCGCGTTGGGCTTGGGAGGGATGAAGATGCTCTGGAGAGTTTCCGTGACACCTCCATCTTCAGAGCGGACTTGCTGCGTGCCCTTCTGAACGGGCTCTTCCGTGCCACCCAAAGTGACAGTCTGACCAAACACGTTCACAAGAGAAATCGTGAGCGAGAGGACCAGATAAGCAAAGACACGCATATATACCTCCGGCCCAGATCACTGCCTCAGCAGCGCGTGGATAGAAAGGGCACAAACACCGAACCAATGTACACCCGTTTCCTTTCACAATTTATGTCCGCGTGGATTGTTGGTGAAGCGACTTAGCAAAACCATCAGTCAGTTCAGAATTGCCGACAACCAAGGAGCTAACCCAAACTAGACTTGATTGTTTGTCTTAACGTGACGTCTTGCATCGAGTATGATCGTAAACAGCCAGCAGAAACGCTTCATCGCAACAATCTCACCCGGCATTGGATTCAGGCGGCAACATCTGCACTTGTGGCGCGGCTGTCGTCCATACAGCCGTTCCGTTCTAGTGTGGCCACGCGTGCCCTTGTGTCTTTGCGTAAACGAGCGCCCGAGACCAGGAGAACGTATTGCATGCGAGTATTAGTAACGGCATTCTTGTTGGCATCCGTAGTTAGTGGTGCCCAGACACAACAAGGCACAGCCGTCGAAGCTAAATCGACGCTATCTGCGCCGGACCCGGCGCCGAGTCCAGCAACACTTATTTCTCGCGCGAAACCGCTTGAACTGGACACACCGTATGTCCCTCCACCGGGAGACCCGCTTTCGCACCACGCGGCGGGCTTCGCCAAAGTCATGTGCTCCGCAGTATTCATCACGGGGCTTGACCCTGACTTCGCCGCAGAGAATGTTGGTTACTTCACGGCTCCGTACGAGATACGCGCAAAGCTCGGTAAGCCGACCGTGGATCGTGAACACAAGCGGGTGAATGTTGCAGTGCCCGGTGGGGTAACCCGCACTGCTGTTTACCTCGGGGATCAGGGATGCGTCGCGCTCCCAGTAGGCAAGGAATCGGTCAGCTTCAAGCCGGTGACGCTCAAGAGCAGCTTGCCCGATTCCTCGAAGCAAGCATGGCCGATGGGCGATGTGCTCCCAAATGATCCGCCTACGTCCGAACTCGACATGGCGAAGGTAAAAGCGGCGGTAGATGCGGCCTTCGATCCACCGGCGGGCGAGACCGCTGCTTTCGTGGTGACCTGGAAGGGACGGCTCATCGCCGAGAGGTACGCTTCGGGAATAACGGCGCACACGCCACTCGAGAGTTGGTCGATGGGCAAGAGCCTGACAGCCACGCTGATGGGTGTGTTGATCCAGCAGGGCGCTTACGAGTTGTGGCAACCTGCTCCTGTACCGGAGTGGCAAGACGGGAAGGACCTACGGTCGGAGATCCGAATCGCCGACTTACTGCACATGTCGAGTGGTCTCCGCATCAAGGCGCTGGAAGATCCTGATTACGATCCCGCCGGCACGTATCCGGACCACTTGTTCTTGTACACCGGCGGGGTGGACTCGTTTCACTATGCTGCCACCCGGCCACTGCAATGGCTCCCAGGAAAGGTCGGGCGATACCGAAACACAGACCCGGTCTTGACGAACTACCTGATCCGGCTTGCCGTTGAGAAGCGCGGCGAAGAATACCTTTCCTTTCCACGGCGCGCGTTGTTTGACAAACTCGGCATGCGCACAATGATCTTGGAGACTGACCCGTTCGGCAACTTCCTGAGCCAAGGCCACGAGTTCGCGTCAGCGCGGGACTGGGCGCGGTTAGGCAATCTCTATCTTCAGAACGGCGTCTGGAACGGAGAGCGAATTCTTCCCGAGGGCTTTGTGAAGTTCGTCAGCACGCTGGCGCCAGCCTGGGTGGCCGACAGGAATCCGGTCTACGGCGGTTTCTTCTGGATCAATGGCGACGGCGCCTACCCGGTGCCACGGAATGCTTACTTCATGTCGGGTGCCGGCGGGCAGAAGACAATGATGATTCCATCTCACGATCTCGTCATCGTGCGGCTTGGGCACTACAAGGGTTCGGATGAGGGCATGAAGAGTTTCAAGAAGGCTCTTGCGATGCTGATGGAGATAGTGCCTGCGCACAAGTGAGCAAGAGCATAACGGCTACATCCTAAAGTAGCGCTGGAATTCGTTACTCTCAACCGAACCGCGGGGGTTGAATCTGCTCAATCAGTGCCACAGACAAATTTATGGTGCCGGGGGAGGGGGACTTGAACCACCACAGAGCTTTGGCCCCTGCGGATTTTTAGTTCCACCCATTCGTTTTCCAATTACTCGTTGTGGATACAGCAGCTTACCTTGTGGCCCGTTATGGGTTCAGGAGAGTTCTGTACGGTGCCGCGATGAGCCAATGGGCAGAGTTTGAGCAGAGTGAGTGCCCTCGATTCAAAAGCACCAGTAAGGACCGCGCTTTCGTGCCATTCCCAACGTCGCGGCCCAGCGCGTAGAGTTCAACTCGCCGCCCGTCAACGAAATAAGGAGAATGCAAAGCAGAAAAGCAGTTGGAATGCTGAAATTTATGAAGTTCAAATTGTTGGGATGTTTGCTGGTGCTGGTTGCCTCTTATGCGAAAGCAGATTCAGTTTCGTTCTCACAAATGTCAGTGTTTCAAAATGGGGCGTTCGTCTCGCTTTCTCCGGGCTCTGTGGCTTCGCTCGGAATGTCGATTCCTCCAGTAGCGCAGTTCTTTGGCAAGCCTGCCGCCTACTTGTTATTCGCATTTCCTCTGGAGGAGACCGCTGGCCTGTTCACCTCGACGTTCACGATTCAGAATTGGTCATTCGGAATTGGCGACTGGACGGGCCCCTATACGATGAACACAATGTCCTGGCTCGATACAGCGGGCTGCTCGGGTTCACCCACTTGCCAGGCAATTATGTTCATTGAAGTCCCAAAGTTTATCGGGATAAAGTCAGCGTCCATCCAGTTCAGTTTTGCCGGGAAGAACAGCGCGACCTACCAGTTCACTATGCTTAGGCCAATCCCTGAGCCAGGAACGCTCGCGCTGATAGGAACGGGTCTATTGGGTGTGGCTGCGAGGTTCCGTAAAAAGGTGCGAGTATGACGCTGGCCACTCCCGAATATCGCTGCAAGGGGCCAGCAGTTTAGGGAGCAGTTGGTGTAATGGGAATTACGTCAACTACCGAGGGGGACTCCCTTGGCCAAGCATTTTTCGACCGATCCCGCGGCGTCAGACTTCACAATGCCAGACCGATCGGAGCAGAAAGCTGGTTGTTCGGAAAGCAAGGGACGTGCGGTTATGTAGTACGTGGAGTTTGGATTCCCAGGGGCTCCCGCTTGGCATCCGATGATCTCGAACGCATAGCCATTGTCGATTCGATCTTTTGTCAGCAGCCTAGCAATTACGTCGCTACGAGGCAGCTCCGAAAGCGTGCACGTATACCCAAGCTCTGGATGCGCTTTCGCGAACTGGGTCTCCGCGTCAGAGACTACTCGTACGCGAAGAATCGCAGAATCTACATAGCCGAGCATCATCAATCCTCGCATCGTTCTGAATGCGAAGTACCCGAAGACGCGTACGGCCAGGACAACAAGAACAAGAGAGAATCTCGTTGCCTTCGGTCTTCCGGTTCGCTCGGTTTTAAGTGTGGGAGTTGACATCACGAGACGTGATGACAGGTTGGCGTATTGCGGTGAAGCAAGTCAACTTACGAAATAAGGCGATTTCGTTTTGGCCGAGTGAGCAGAAAAAGCGTCTTTCAAGTTCGTCCCCTTCCCTCGTCGACAAGCGCAAAACTGGTTTCCTAAGAATGGGTTTGATGGTGCCGGGAGGGGGACCTGAACCCCCACAGAGCTTTTGGCCCCTGGGGATTTTAAGTCCAACCCATTCGTTTTCCAAATTACCTATCTTGTTGCAGTTACAGGCGTTTACCTTTTCCAGTGCGATGGGTTCTGGGGGTTTCTATATGGTCCTGCACGGAGCCAATGGGCAGAGTTTGGGCAGAGCTGGAGGAGTAGTTGGTGTAATGGCGATTTTTCAACAGTTATGGCGCATGCCTCAGCTATGCGCGAAAGTAACGTTCGTAACGAGGAAGGAATCGCATACCATTACTGCATACTATGCACCTCTCAAGGCGTGCCAGAGAACGCGTTTTGGTAATGTCCCTAGCATTGTTCCTGTGTGGCGTTGCGTGGTCCGTGGCGGTTTCTCATGGACCGTTAGCAAAGAAGTTTCTCAGTGGCCCGGTAGGTAATTTCATCGGCGATGGTTGCTTCTATTTTTCGGTTCCTGGCTGGCTTGTTGCGATTTCGATATTCGGATACAACTCCGGTTCAAACGTATTAACCCAATTCGCCGCCGTCGCTGCCAACACGATGCTGTACGGAGTACTCGTGATTCTCATTCTTAGGACAGCACGTTCGTTCGTTTCACGAACGGACTGAAGTCTGCTCGCACAGTTGTTGATGAAATCAGGCGTTATCACTCATTGACCCATGGTCATTGAGTGAAATGGCGATTTTACGTCAACTGTGATGACCCGTATCAGGGCTACCAGAATTTTTCAACTCGATTGTAGCCGGACGGAAGTTCAAAAACCGCTCTCTCGACCGGTGCCTCGCGAAGGTTTGTCACGTCGTATACAGCCTTTCCGATGTCACACCGTAAAGCGATCTCCAACGTGTCGTCGGTCCAGAAATAGACGTGAATGCCAAGGGGATTCAATAGATCCCACTTGCGCGCCATCCGTCCGTTCATTTCTTCTTTGCTCACTAGTTTGCAATCGGACGGCAGATTGGCGTGGGGGCAGATTGACCCATTCGTCATCTCTGGTGCATAGGTCGACAAGTCCTTGTCCGCCAAATCTATGTAAGTGTGCGTTCCTGGCATGATTCGCCAGCCCTTCCGTTGTGTGAGATCGAAGACGTCGGCAAATGGACCCCACTCAACGCGAAGACGGTGGTCGCTCAGATAAAGCTTTCCTGTCAGTCTGGGCGAACCCGGGAAGCCACCGTCCATCACGGCGTCAGCCGTAAACGATCCTTTGGAATTAGTTCCAGTTCGATTGCACGCGAGCATTAGTAGGAGAAGCGAAGCGCTCAATATGTTTCTTCTCATGTGTGTGCGACATTTTATCTCGCAAGGCAAACGAGTCGTATTCCGACGATTGTTGTTATCAGGCGTTCTCACAAGCTTGCGCCGTTCATTCGCCAAAATCGGGGTCAATGAGTGAAATGGCGATTTTTCGCCAATCATCTCAAGGCCAAAGGACGGAATACACCGATAGGATTCTGTACGGCCCCGGCTCGGAACCCTTAAAAGCTCCCTTCTTGATGTTCGTTTCGGCCTCAGCGAAGGAAGCAAACAAGCAATGTGCATTCGTGAGAAGTTCGTCTGCTATGGAGTTGCATGACAGCGGGGAGTGTTCTGGAGCATTTCTGGCGTAAAAACTCACCACGTCGAAGCCCTCAAGCTGCTTGCGAGAAGGTATGACTACGTTTGTTGAAAACGACGCCTCCGGTGAATGGGGCTTCCAGCACTCATCATCGAACTCCAATTCATGTGCTTCGTAGTAGAAAAGCGATGTGCCTTCAAGAGGAATTGAGTGTTCCTTGGCGATGATTTGAATTATTTCTGGGGAATCAAAAAACCAGTACCCATTGTGCTTCCAGTAGTTGATGTAGTCAGTGAAATCCTCAGAGAAGCAACCGCTAACGGAATAGAGGTCAACGACGTTGGTCGCCTTGAGCCAGTCGGGCCTGTTGACTATCCGCTTCGCCATGTAGCCAACAGGAATCATTCTTGGCTAAGTCTATCGCCAACGCCTAGAGTTGCGAAGGATTTGGCACGGCAGCGAAGCGTTGTTGACGTTAACAGGCGTTCTCACAAGCTTGCGCCGTTTGTTCGCCAAAATCCGGGTCAACGAGTGAAAGGGCGGTTTATCAACAGTTAGCCGAGAGGCTTACTTGGATCCAGGTACCACGAAGAACCACGAAGGACGCGAAGCGACTATGACTCAATCAGTGCGTGCATTGCTGATTCAAGCAATGATTGGCAAGCAGCCTGACGACTATTTGTTCTCGCGAGCCAACGGAAATCCAATCTCCGATTTCCGTGGGAGCTGGGCAAAGGCATGCAAGGCCGCAGGCGTTCCAGCGTTGCTATTTCACGATCTGCGTCGTACTGCTGTTCTGAACATGGTGCGGGCTGGAGTTCCGGAACGAGTGGCGATGCTAATCAGCGGACACAAAACGCGGTCGATCTTTGACCGCTATCACATCGTTTCACAGACGGACATCGGTGAAGCGGTCGCGAAAGTCGAAGCCGAACAACATCGCATGAATACTCTCGCCGCTGCAGTTCGGGCAGAGTTTGGGCAGAGTGATCAAGAAAAGCGCCTTACCAGTTCGGCCACTTCCCTTCCTCATCAATCGCCGAACTATTGTCCTACGAATGGGTTGGATGGTGCCGGGAGGGGGACTTGAACCCCCACAGAGCTTTTGGCCCCTGCGGATTTTAAGTCCGCTGCGTCTGCCAGTTTCGCCATCCCGGCGATGCTCATTGGCGATAGAACTCTTCAAACATTCTACCTGACCTCTTCAGGCCTTCGCCCTCGTCACTATTTCACAGCCGCTGCCAACCACCATTGTTGGCAAGGCGAGGCAGAGTCGGCAATTGCCGCGCTTTACGGTTGCTCGCATTTACCGGTTCAAGAAGAAACCGCCAATTTTGCAGGATATACCTGATAGCGACGGATGTGGCACGGTTGTATGGTGAACGTTTCTGGAGGAATCTAATGAGCAGAATTTTGAGGACATTACTCCGCACAGGGCTTGACATTCTCGACCAACCCGGCCGTGTTTCGGATGTGCGAGATCGCATCACTGACGCCGCTGACGTGATGCGCCGAAGGATTCGAGGCGAGGACCATACACTCCGCTACGTTCTCAGCTTCGCTGTGGGTGTCGGCGTTGGAGTCGGGGTTGGCATGTTGGCGGCTCCCGCGAGCGGCGAGGAAAACCGCAACACGATCGCCGGAAAAATTCGAGACGTTGGCGGCCGAATCAAGAACGAAACCGACCGTGCTGGTGACTTTGCCACCGGAACGATCGGCTAACTCGAAGCAGATTCAGTAATGTGCGAGCGCGGGCGTAAATTATGCGTCCGCACTCGGTCGACTTAGCCTGAGGCTGTTGCAGCGCCATTCGCGCCGTCACTTTTTCTCTTATCGGCGGGCGCTTTGTTGTGCCCGCCCGACTCCCTGACAGCTGTTTTTCGCCCGTTGGACCAGAACGCATGACCGATCGCTGCGGCGTCGGTGACTTTTAAGGACCCCCCGGCATACAAATGCATCTATATTCTTTACTTCCGTTAGAATAGAGGTTCATTCCACAAAACGCGGCCCCGTTCCTGCTGAGGCCGTGTCTGATTGTTTTGGGAGATTGATGCATGGCGGTGCCGATTTCGCAGATGTGGACGGTAGCAACCTACGTCTTGCGACAGAAAGTTTCCGGGCGTAAACGTTATCCACTCGTACTGATGCTGGAGCCTCTTTTCCGTTGCAATCTGGCGTGTGCCGGTTGCGGAAAAATCCAGTATCCCGCGCACATCCTGAAAACTGATCTAAGCCCGGAAGAATGTTTTCGCGCGGTGGAGGAGTGCGGTGCACCCACGGTCGCCATTCCAGGCGGAGAGCCGTTAATGCATCCAGAGATCGATAAGATCGTCGAAGGTCTGGTTGCTAGAAAGAAATACATTTACCTCTGCACCAATGCCCTGCTACTCAAAGAGAAGCTGCACCTCTTTAAGCCAAGCAAGTATCTAACGTTCTCCGTGCACGTAGATGGGCAGCGCGAACATCACGACTTCTCCGTGTGCCGCGAGGGCGGTTACGAAGCGGCAATTGACGGCGTAAAAGAGGCTTTAGCGCGAGGATTTCGCGTAACGACAAATACAACCCTGTTCGACGGGGCGGATCCTAAGAGCGTTCGTGCATTCTTCGACGAAATGATGGAGCTCGGCGTCGAGGGAATGATGCTTTCGCCCGGTTACTCGTACGACAAGGCGCCGGATCAACAACACTTCCTGGGGCGCGCACGCACGCGCCGCTTGTTCCGCGCAATCCTTTCGAATCGCAAGAAAGATTGGCGATTCAACATGTCGCCTCTTTTCCTGGAGTTTCTGATGGGTAAGCGTGACTATGCGTGCACTCCGTGGGGTATGCCCACCTACAACATATTTGGCTGGCAAAAACCCTGCTATTTGCTGCAAGACGGTTATGCAGAAACGTTTCAGGAATTGATGGCTTCGACGGAGTGGGAAAGATACGGCACGGAATCTGGCAATCCGAAGTGCGCAAATTGCATGGTGCACAGCGGCTACGAGGCGTCCGCGGTGAACGACACCTTTGGGTCGTTGGCAGGATTGTGGAATACGGTAAGAGCAATGGCGTTCAACCAGTATCCCGACAAGGGAGCAATGGACTTGCTGAATCAGGGCGAAAAGCCGGTTCATGGACACAATCCTCTGGTGCAAATCAATGCTTCGAACAGTGAAATGGAAGAAACACGCGCGTGAGCAATCCCGAACATAGCGCTCGCTCTGTAACGACACCTGATCCCGATGCACTTGAGGTTGTCGCCGGAGCAGCGCACGAGCAGATCGAAGGCTGGATTCCAGAACTGGCCAGTGATAATGCCGTGCGAGACGCACTTGAAAAAGCTTTTGACTATCGCGGAGACGTAACCATCACCCGCAAAGATGGAACTACTCTTGAGGGATACCTCTTTGACCGCCGTTCGGGCACGAGCCTGCAGGACTCCATTGTTCGAATCATTCCAAGGAATACGCGCGACAAGATTAGTCTTGCCTATTCTGATATCGCGGCGCTCGCATTCACCGGGCGGGACACCGCTGCTGGCAAGAGCTGGGAAGCGTGGGTACGAAAGTATTGGGAAAAGAAGGCGGCAGGTGAAACCAATATCGGGTTGGATCCCGAAAACTTGGAGTAAAAGCCAAGAGATACCGGCTGACGTCTAGACTTCCAAAATGACTTCTGCCGAGTCGGCCGATTGTGTGTGTCGCTGTTTCCGGAGCTCGCGCAAGAACGACTCTACGGGCGCATTTCTCTTCGTACGGAAAAGATCAAGTAACGGGTCGTCCAAATCGCTCTCTATTACTGTCTCCGTGCCATCCGGCTCAAGGCCTTCGGGCTCGACCAGCAGATCGGGCAATGTGCCGTGGTTGGTTCGTAACCCTTCGATAAACCTTTCGACTTGCGCACGCTGCTCTGTTGTTCCCTGTGTAAACTCAACTCCCATTCCGGCATCGGGATGCACCACGCGAACCACGCCGTCCGCTCGCAACTCAAGATTGTGTGCACGCATTGAAAGCACGACGCGTGTGCGGGCTGGAAAGGGTGCAACCATTTCCAAGTAGCAAGCGCCGAGGCTCAGGTCGGTGAGGCGGCAACGAACGGGAGGGTCATCTTTGTCGGGCTCGGCCGAATTTTGATTGAACCACGTCTTAAGAAGATGCTTGAGGTCTGGGGCGACGTTCACAAACCGAATTCCTAGTAAATTGTTGGGGCTCTCCCAGGCAATCTCGCCCTGGATGTGAACTTCTTCGCCGACACCTGGAAGCGAGAAGACAAAATTGAGTGCGCCGCCCTCCCTGACGCGATATTTGAACTGGACAGCCATTCCACCTTCGCTGAAGTCGACCGTGAGAGCTTGCTGATTGCTACCGATTCGTACACCGCTTACGGAGATGGGAATCTGTACCGGAAGGCGGGAATTCCGACGACGCTCGCGCTTCATCAGCGCACGAGCCGCTCGGAAACTGGCTTTCGCACGTTCGGTTGAGATGGGTTTGTAAAGGGCGAAATGGGCTCCCATTTCGAATGCGCTGCGGACGCCGGTAGATCCGTCGATGATGGCGACCGCCACGGCGCGCTTGTTACAAGGTGCCGTCCGCGCGCTCTTCAGAACCAGAGCGGCAGTCGAGGGATCGTTGCAATCAACGATCAGAGCTTCAAATCGTTGACGGGTCAGTCTTTGAATCGCACTATCGGCATCCGGGCAATGTTCCAGACCGATCTCGAGGTCGCTCAGAACTCTTCGCAAAACCCGTAGGATCTTTTCGTCGGAACAAAGTACAAGAGCCTTCAAAGTCATAATGCTTCAGCCCCTGGGAGGGCGATCCCTGCGGATTAGCCTCGACCCGCCGCTGCACCCATTCCCTCTTCCTCTTCAGAATCGAGCAAATGCGCCACGCTGCGCAGTTGTTCAGCCGCTTGCTGCAACGCTTCGATCTGCTTCCCAAGTTGAGCAAGTTGCCCCTGTTTCTTACGCAGCACTTCGTAGATGTCTTTCACGAGTTGCCTCCTTCTGGCACTGTATTGGGGCGTTCCGGCACGGTCAACGATGCAGTCATTCGGGGCTGTTACGATAGTAACCTCATCTTAATCAGCGAGATAGGCAGGATCAGAACCGGTTGATTCCTCCATGAATAAATGCATTAGGGAAGGTTGAAGCAGCTTTATCGAAGGCGTCACTTGGAGCACATTTCTATTGCAGAATGGCTTTACGACTCATGATCCCGAAAATTCCAAAGATGGAATGTTTTTGTTGACTTCTTAGTTAAGTCATCGTAGAATCATACGTTTCCAAGCACACCTGTCCGTCTGTAGGTGTCAGGTTTTGAACGGCGCCTCCGTGAATCTCCAAGGCGCTTTTTCGAATCTAAGTTGTTGAGCAACTTTGGGATCAGTTTTAATCATTCCACACCAAGGATGGATCACAGCATTCATGGCAAAACGACGCGGAAATCCGAACTGGGGTAAGCCCGAGCCTATCGGCCCAATTGTCCCGACCATTACCGAGTTTGAACAGGTCGTGCGTGAGTACAAATTGGCGCCCGATCAGTACTTACGGTCGACTAGGCTGCGTGAATGGGCGCGCCGGAACAAGAACTCCAAATACATCCCGGAACCTCTTTTGGAAGCATGGGGTTTCGAAATCGAATCCACCCTGTAGCTCGGGGACAGTTCATTCACAAGGCCGCCCGAAAGAGGCGGCCTCTTCTTTTGCAGAACAGTTTCTCAAGTTCAGCCGTGGAGGTATTCTGAACTCGTGAAAATAGCTCCCCAAGAGCTCTTGGGTTTACTGGTGGCGACCAGTTTTGCTGCTGGCCTCAACGTTTACGCGGCGGTCGCAACGCTGGGTTTGCTGGCGCATGCGGGCGTTTTACCGCTCCCACCCGCGCTAGAAATCGTCTCGAATTGGTGGGTCATTGGAGCGAGTGGCGTCCTGTTTCTGGTGGAGTTTTTTGCCGACAAAGTTCCCGCGTTCGACCTAATATGGAACGCGTTACACACATTTGTTCGGATTCCAGTCGCTGCACTCCTCGCGTATGGCGCCACAAGCCAGCTGTCCCCTCAGAAACAAATGCTCGCTACTGTTGTCGGCGGTGCAATCGCATTCGCAGCTCACGGGGGCAAGACCGCAGTCCGAGCTGCGGTAACGCCGTCTCCAGAGCCTATCTCGAACGCAGCCCTCAGCATTGGCGAGGATGCGTTAGCAGTGTTTCTCATCTGGTTCGCCACGCAGCACCCGTTCATCACGACTGGGATCGTTGCCATACTTCTGATCATCATTGTCGCGATGGTTCGTTTTATTTACCGCGCTTTGCGAAATCTGTTTCGCGGTGCCGAGGAGGAGTTGGCTCACTAGTATCCTGCTAGACGCGCCACACATATGTCACCCACTAGTCCATTTACCGATGTTCCGACAGCGATCGAGGAGTTTCGCGCGGGCCGGATGGTAGTGATCGTTGATGACGAGGACCGCGAGAACGAGGGTGATTTGACGCTCGCGGCTGAGAGAGTCACTCCCGAAATCATCAATTTCATGGCGAAATTTGGTCGCGGGTTGATTTGCCTCACGATGACCGAAGAGCGGCTGGAACATCTCCGGATCGGACCCATGACCGCTGAAAATACGTCGCAGCACGGCACGGCCTTCTGCGAGGCAATTGATGCACGACAAGGCATCACCACCGGTATTTCCGCTTACGATCGCGCTCGCACGATACTTGTTGCCGTTGACCCGGCGACCCGGCCCTCCGATCTTGCTCGGCCGGGGCACGTCTTCCCTCTTAGAGCTCGCAAGGGTGGCGTGCTTGTACGCGCAGGTCAGACTGAGGCCTCGGTCGATCTTGCGCGGCTTGCGGGAATGGTCCCTGCGGGAATCATCTGCGAAATCATGAAGGACGACGGAACGATGGCACGCGTCCCCGATTTGATTGATTTCTGCCGCACGCACAACATGAAGATGTTGACTGTCGCCGAATTGATCCGCTACCGGATGGCTAATGAGCGCTACGTGCATCGCGTGGGCGAAGCGCTAGTTGATACTCGGTACGGCGAGTTTCGTCTCATTGCCTACGAGAGCGAAGTGGACGGCGGAGAATCCCACCTGGCGTTGCTGCGTGGCGATTTGTCGGATAACGGCACGCCTGTGCTAGTTCGAATGCACGCCCAATGCGTCATGGGAGATGTGTTCGGCGCCACGGGATGCGACTGCCACGCCACCATCGAGGGTTCGCTGCAGGCCATCGCTGCCGCAAATCGCGGTGCGCTGATCTATCTGCATCAGACTTCAAAGGGGTTCTCGGTCGAGAATGTGGCAAACCGATCGTTTTTAACCTTCCACCGCGACAAGGCGCTGCCGACCCTGCCGGAGAGCGAAAGGAAAGCGCAACGAGAAATCGGGATCGGGGCGCAGATTCTTTCCGATCTCGACTTGCGTCGCATCAGTCTGCTAACGAATCATCCGAGGAAAGTAGTCGCACTCGAGGGATTTGGAATTGAGATTGTCGAGCAAATTCCGGTGCGCGTCGAGAAAACCAAGGCAGGACGAAGCTAGCTCGTCGTGATTATTTGGGCAGCAGTAAACGTACTGCTACCACGGCTTACGTGGAATGATCTCGCTATCGTTGATAAAGAACTGCGCCGAACATTGCTCCGATCCGCAAATCACCGGCAATACTCCAGCGATCTGTTTCCGAGTAATCAGGCCAAGCGTTCCGCAAGTTGGACAAGATAAAACAGCCCAGTAAGGATCTTCTTTTTCTCCAACCTCGCCGGCGTTTTCCAAGACAAAAAGGGTGCCAGGTTCCATCTGTTCCGGTATCCACTCGCTCAGAACGCTTAGTTCTCCAATCATCTCGCCTCCCCGAAAGTATTCCTGCTGCTATGAAGCGCGTGTCGTACGTCTTGCCAACCGGTTGCCGCGTGAGGCAGACACACTGACTTTCTTACCTGTACGCAATTCTGCTCGTACTCTTCGGACAGTGTCGGTCAGACAGATGGCGAACATTGGCTGACGGGAATTCTTTAGGATGTCCACAATCTGCCGCGCCGACGTTTCCAAATAGAGATTTGCCCCGTCTGTGAGCAAGTGATACTCGTCAGAAGCGGAGACAGTTTCCGCCAAGCTCTTGCCGAACTCTTGCTGCAAAAACCGAATCACTTTCCGCATTCTCTGTAGCGAAAAGCCGCGGCGGCGCAAATCGCAGATCACCGCCACCGTTGCCAAGTCGTCCCATGAATACAGACGACGATGTCCTTGGCGCGCCGGAACAACGATTCTCTTTTCATCCCACCACTGCAGTTGCCGCGCAGTAATGCCCGTCAGCGCAACAACCTCAGCAGAGGAAAATGTCGTTTGCGGCATAAAATGTTTAAAACATCCCGGAAGCGAAATGTTTGAAACATTCTAGGGCCAGATTGCGAAGAGTCAACCGAGAGTCTTCCACAGAGGGTTAATCAGACGTGTTCCGCTTTCACGTTCTTCCACATCGATTTGCCACCGAAGGCGACGCCCTGTAGGCTGCTCACCGCAGCATTTCTGGCTCGTCGAACCAACCATGAGAATGACCTTAACGATCAAGTTGTTCCGGATTGCACTCGCAACGACATTGACCCTGTCGACGGCTCCTGCCATCGCACCGGCGTGCGCTGCACAAACTGTCAAGACGACAGCCCGGTCCTTATATGCAGAAGATCGCCAAAAAACGCGCGATCTCTACGAACGGAAGGACGACAAGGCTCTCCGTGAGGCGCTGCTGAAGTTACACAAGGATTTTCCAGGACGAAGTGCGGTACCTGAGGAACTTGCCGGGGTTGAAGCAAGACTCGGCAACGACACTGCCGCTCTCGAGTGGTTACGGCAAACCATCGAAATGGGTTTGATCCCCCAGGCAGACGGTCCTGCAGCTGCGGCGCTTAACAAGCTTGCTCAATCTGAGGCGCTCTCAAAACGGCTGGAACAGAACCGCAGGGCTGTTTCGCGGTCCACCACCGTGTTCCGATTTGGATCCTCGGACTTGCTGACTGAAGACATTGCCTATGATGGCGAAACCAAGCGATTTCTCATAAGCAGCGTGCGGCAGCGCAAGATCATGAGTTGTGACGCCACGGGAAAATGTGAGGATTTCGTTTCGAGCTCAGATCTTTCGTTCAAACCATTGTGGGGAGTGTTTGCCCTCCAAATCGATACGACTAAGCACTACCTCTGGGCGACCACGGCGAGTGTTCCGTTTGAGTCTGGGCACGAGAAGAGCGAAGAAGGACGCTGCGCTCTGCTCAAGATCGATTTGAAGACTCGAAAACTAGTACACCGCTATGAGTGTGAAGCCGGCGATAAGCACGAAGCTGGCGACATGACCGCCGGCGCCAACGGTGATGTGTTCGTATCGGACGGCGCGTCGGGTGACATTTTTGTGCTTCGTCACGATGGACAGAAGCTGGAGCGCTTAGTGCCGGCCGGTACCTTCGTATCGCCCCAGACACCCACGCTCAGCGTCGATCAGAAGCTGCTGTATGTTCCAGACTATGTAGCAGGGATTGCCGCCGTAAGGCTTTCTGACGGAAGTGTCGAATGGCTTACCAGTAAATCACCAACCGCGCTCGATGGAATTGATGGTCTGTACGCCATTGGCAATCAGTTAATCGCCATTCAGAATGGTACGGCTCCCGAGCGCATCGTATCTTTTAATCTCAGCACTCCAACCACAGTCGACGGATGGGATGTGCTGGAGGCCAACTGGCCGGACTTGGGCGATCCAACGCATGGCGTGGTGGTCGGCAACGAGGTTTACTTCATCGCCAACAGTGGCTGGGATCGAGTGGATCGCACCGGCACAATGACCGCCGGAAAACCGGCGGAGATCCGCAAGCTCTTGTTGACCAAACCCTAGAAATCTATTGCTGAGGCTGTTGTGGCTGTTTCGGAGCAGGTTCCTTGATTGTCGCGACCGCCTTCTTCATTTTCTGAAACTCTCCACTTTGGTAGCCGTACCGCTGTTGCGGCATTCGGCTGACCTCCTGCTCGATGGCGCGCTCGCGGTTGTCGGGATTAGGGTGATCAGAAAGGAACTGCAGAGGGCGCGAACCACCTTCGGAGTTAAGTTTCTGGAAAAAGCGTGCCATTTGCACCGGATCGTACCCGGCTTCCGCCATCAGGTGCGATCCCATTAGATCGGCTTGGCTCTCTGCCGTGCGGGAAAATTTCAGCAAAACACTGTTAGCCCCGAGCCCGATACCCATTTGCGCCAGTTGCCCCACCATCGAACCGCCCGCCATTTGTGAACCGAGGAGGGCTGGCAATTTGATCAGATTCTGTTTCGATGCCTGATTGGTTCCATGGCGAAGAATCACGTGTGACATCTCGTGCCCCATGACCCCGGCGAGCTGCCCCTCATTGTCCACGGCCTTGAGGAGTCCGGTGTTGATGAACATGGGACCACCCGGCAGGGCGAACGCGTTGATCGACGGATCAGCCACAACCTCAAAGGAGAACGGAAACCCGCTTTCCTGCGCTTCCTGGGAAGAAGCGAGTTTCTTCCCTACTCTGTTCACGTATTCCGTTAAGAATGGATCGTTAACAATAGGCATCTGCTTGCGAACCTGAGCGGCGTTCTCTTGACCTAGCTGGACGTCTTGTTCCTTCGAGAAAAGGTTAAAGCCAGGGTGAAACCGGCTTGGTCCTTGGGCAAAAACGAGTCCTGTCAGGAAGAGAATGGACGCAACAGCGCGTTTGGAGATATGAGACACAGATCACCTGCCTGAGGGTTGGCACCCCAATCTCAAAAAAGCATAGCAGGTTTTGAAAGCTCGTTTCGAGAGGTGCCGCCACCAACGAAATGGACGATCTCGAGTTGATCACCTTCGTTGAGCTCAATTTGAGCCCAACGGTCGCGGGGAGCAATCTCGCGGTTCAGTTCGATTGCAACGCGATCAGACTTCATCCCCAGACGCTCGACGAGGCCGGCGAGGGTAATCGGGGCGTCGAAGTCTTTGATGTCCGCATTGACCTGGATTTTCATGAGCCTCGGACTACGCCTCAACTTTGCGCAAACGGAATTTGCGCGTGGCGCTGCGTCCGGCGTGTGTGGCTTGCACGAGGACGGAAGAATCTGGAAGGCTCGCTTCGTCCATATCAACGCGCATCTCGGCGTTGCCGCTGGCGTCGGTTAGGACCTGCGTGTAGAACGGCGCCGTATCTGGACGCGCAAATCGAAACGTCAGGCGAGCTCCTTGGACCGGCGCACCTGCCTCGGTGACACGAAAATGCATATGAAGGGTGTGATCTTTGTGGACTGAATCTGCGTTGAGCCACTCGACGTCCAGTTCCTTGATGGTGGCAAGCGTGTCCGGCGTTTCACGCTTATCCATGACGGTATCGAGTTTGCCGTCACGGATCGCATCCAGGACGAGCCGGTGCTGATCGCGGAGCATCTGTTCCTTATTCTGATCGTTGAAACCTCCCTGCGATAGCTTTTCCGAGTACGAAACAGCCCGTTTCCCGATGCAACGGCCGCGGACAAAAACCTGGGTTTGGAGGGTCAACTCATTTTCGCGCGCTTCGCTCTGCACGTGGTAGACGGTGTCTTCGTGTTTGATGTCTGTGTTGAAGCCAAAAATCATGAGGGTCCGACTTGTCCCGCGCGGAAAAAAGTGAACTGAAAAGTTACATGAATGTAAAACACTTCGCTTCTCTTGACACTACTGAATGCGAACTCTACTCTAGAATGTTTACGCTGTACTAGGCGCGAATTATATATAGCTCCGACTATGCCCGACAATTACTTCGCCCGTTACCTCCCTCTCTTGATACACCTGATCGTCGTGGGTGTGGTGGCGGGTGCCATTGTGACGTTGTCCTGGATTATCGGGTACCGACGACCCACGCGGGCCAAGATGTCGCCGTACGAGTGCGGAATGACGCCTGTCGGCGACGCGCGTGAGCGATTCTCGGTCAAGTTCTACCTGGTCGCGATGTTGTTCATTCTGTTCGATGTGGAAGCAGTCTTCCTCTATCCATGGGCAGTCATCCTCAAAGAACTCAAGATGTTTGGATTCTGGGAGATGCTGATTTATATCTTTATCGTTTCAATTGGGCTTTTCTACGTATGGAAGAAGGGCGTGCTTGACTGGAGTCAGGTTTCCGCGCGGCGAGGTGAAGTTTAGTGGCTCTCACGCCGGCCATCACCGACCTCGAGCAGTTGAAGTCCCATCCCGCGCTCGCAAAGCTGCTCGCTTGGAAGCAGAACGCCGTTACCGAGGCCAAGTTTGACCGCGATGAGTTGACAATATGGATTGAGCGGGACTCTATTCGCGACGCCTGCGCCATCCTGCAAGAAGATGCCGACTGTCCCTTCAATTACCTCTGTGACATCACTTGCGTGGACTGGTATCCAGCGGAGCCACGGTTTGAAGTGGTGTACCACTTGCTATCTCTTCGCGAAAAAGAACGCGTTCGCCTGAAAGTGAGACTCGGTGGCGACGATCCCACGCTGCAGTCCGCGTTTTCTGTCTGGCCTGCCGCCAACTACTTCGAGCGCGAAATTTTTGATTTGTTCGGAGTTCGCTTCTCGGGTCATCCGAACCTCGAGCGAATTCTGATGCCAGACGACTGGGAAGGCCATCCGCTGCGGAAGGACTACCCGGTTGAGGGATACCGCTAGACCATGACCACGATTCCCACCTCTCCCGTTGTTGAGTCGGTTCAGGACAAGACACTCGTCCTGAATATGGGCCCGCAGCACCCGTCAACGCACGGTGTGTTACGCCTGCTGCTTGAAATCGACGGCGAGACGGTCATCAGTCTCAAGCCCGACATCGGATACCTGCACACGGGCATCGAGAAAACTTGCGAAGCGAAGTTCTACCAGCAGGTGGTTCCGCTCACGGATCGGATCGACTACCTGTGCCCGCTGATCAACAATCTCGCCTATGTCATGGCGGTAGAGAAGTTGCTGGGGTTGGAGATTCCTCCGAAAGCGCAGTGGATGCGAGTGCTATTGAGCGAACTGACACGCATCAATTCACATCTGGTTTGGCTTGGCACCCACGCCATGGACATCGGTGCGATGACGGTGTTCCTCTATTGCTTTCGAGAGCGAGAAGACGTGCTGCGCATGTTCGAAATGGTTTCCGGACAGCGCATGATGACTTCTTACTTCCGTATTGGCGGACTAGCGTTGGAGCCGCCGCTTGGTTTCTTCGCGCGCGTCAAAGAATTTGCGGATCGCTTTCCTGCCCGGATCGATGAGTACGAAAATCTTCTCACCGGGAATCCCATCTGGCTCATGCGCACCAAGGGCGTGGCTTACCTTAGCATGGAGGATGCAATCGCGCTTGGAGCGACTGGCCCGACGTTGCGTGGCAGCGGGGTGGATATCGACCTGCGGCGTGATATGCCCTACTGCAGTTACGAAAAATTTCAGTTCAAAGTACCGGTTGCCACCGAAGGTGACGTATTCGCGCGATACATGTGCCGCGTACTGGAGTTGCGCGAGTCCATTGGAATTGTTCAACAGGCGCTCGCGGGTATGCCAGAAGGACCGGTGAAGGCGGATGCGCCCAAGGTTGTCTTGCCTGATCGCGAGAAGATGAAAACGCAGATGGAGGCGCTCATCTACCACTTCAAGATCATCACGGAAGGATTCGCGGTTCCCGAGGGCGAGGTCTATCACGCGGTGGAGTCGCCCCGCGGTGAGATGGGGTACTACATCGTCAGCGACGGAACAGCGAAGCCCTACCGCGTGCACATGCGCGCGCCATCTTTCGCCAACCTTCAGGTGTTGCAGAAGATGTGCGAAGGACGATTGATCGCAGATGTAGTTGCTGCGATTGGAAGCATTGACATCGTGCTGGGAGATATCGACCGGTAGTCATCGGCCTCTGTTATGAAGTTCTCCGAAGAATTCGAGCAGCGCTTCAGCACCATGCTGACTCACTATCCGACAAAGCGTTCGGTGCTGGTGCCAACTTTGCTCTATGCACAAGATGAGGTTGGCTTCCTGAGTGATGAGGTGATCCTTGAGATCGCGGGGCGCCTGGATCTGACCGAACTCGATGTGCGCAACGTGATCAGCTACTATTCGATGCTGACGACCAAGCCGCGTGGAAAATATGACGTGCAGGTCTGCACCAATATCGCGTGCATGGTGCGAGGCGGAGAGCAACTGTTTGAGCACTGCAAGAAGAAGTTAGGCGTCGGACACAAAGGGACCACCCCGGATGGCGTATTCACGTTGGAAGAAGTGGAATGCATCGGGGCGTGCAGTTGGGCGCCTGCAATCCAGGTAAATTACGATTTTCACGAAAACCTGACCGCCGAAAAAGTCGACCGAATCCTCGACGAGTACAAGAAGAAGGGTATGCAGTAGCGACATGGCAGACCTGGTATCCCATCCCGATGAGGTAAGAGTGGTATCGCAACGCTTCGGCAAGGGGGCGGCCAACATTGATCGCTACCTTGAGCTCGATGGCTATAAGGCCGTCCAGAAAGCGCTCTCGATGGGGCCCGACGCCATCATCAATGAGGTTAAGAATTCAAACCTTCGCGGGCGTGGTGGCGCAGGATTCTCGACCGGGATGAAGTGGTCCTTTGTACCGAAGCAGTCGGCCAAGCCCAAGTACGTTCTTTGCAACGGCGATGAAAGTGAACCGGGCACCTGCAAGGACCGGCTGATTTTTGAACATGACCCGCATTCTGTGATCGAAGGCGTGATGATCGCCGCGATCGCAGTCGGATCGAATACCGGCTACATCTACATTCGCGGTGAATATCGCTATCTGTCGGTCATCATGCAGAAGGCGATTGCCGATGCCTACGCGAAGGGATTTCTCGGCAAGAACATTTTCGGCAGCGGGTACAACCTCGACATCTTCTGGCACGGCGGCGCTGGCGCGTACGAAGTGGGTGAAGAATCTGCGCTGATGGAGTCGCTCGAGGGCAAGCGCGGCATTCCTCGGATTCGCCCTCCCTTCCCAGCTGTTGTAGGACTCTGGGGCGGGCCGACCGTCATCAACAATGCCGAGACGTTGGCAAGCGTACCCCACATTATTCTTGGTGGCGCGGAATGGTATGCGGGCCTCGGTACTCCGAAAAATGGCGGGACGCGGCTTTTCTGCCTCAGCGGAAACCTGAACAAGCCCGGGGTTTATGAGTTGCCTCTGGGATACAACCTGAAAAAGATGCTCTACGAGGTTGGCGGCGGCATCGCCAATGGACGCCAACTGAAAGGTGTTGTTCCCGGCGGATCCTCGGTCCCGGTGCTCTTGCCATCAGAAATTGATATCGCGATGGATTTTGATTCGGTCGCGAAAGCCGGATCGATGCTTGGGTCCGGGGGAGTTGTGGTGTTCGACGATACAACGTGCGTCGTAAAATTCGCGCTTCGCACAATCAAGTTCTATCAGCATGAAAGCTGTGGATGGTGCATTCCCTGCCGCGAAGGTACCGACTGGCTGAAAAAGACCTTGACGCGATTCCATGCCGGCGCGGGCGTAAAGAAAGATATCGATAACATTCAATACCTGGCGGAAAACATGTTAGGGAGAACATTCTGTCCATTGGGAGATGCGGCGGCAATGCCCATTATCGCGTTTGTGAAGAAATTCCGGACAGAGTTCGAAGATCATCTGGAAGGAAAGCCGTGTCCGTTTGAGAAGCAGAGTGCAGCGCAACCCGTACCAGTACTCGCATAGCCGTTTAGATTACCGATTACCCGAACACGAAATTACCAAATGCCAGACGTAACGCTCACTGTTGATGGGAAGAAAGTCACCGCTCCGGCGGGGACTCTGCTGATTGAGGCCTGCAAGACGGTCGGCATCGAGGTGCCCTCGTTCTGTTATTACCCCAATCTTTCGCTGCAGGGCGCGTGCCGCATGTGCCTGGTGAAGATCGAGAAGATGCCGAAGCTGCAAACGGCATGCACTACCGTTGTTGGGGAAGGCATGATCGTCACGACCGATAACGAAGAAGTTCGACAGGCACGCAAGTCGATGGTCGAGATGTTGCTCGGAAATCATCCGCTCGATTGCCCGGTCTGTGATGCTGGCGGTGAGTGCGAACTGCAGGACATGACGTTCTCCTACGGCGCTGCAGAATCGAAGTTCATGGAGGCGAAAAACCATAAGGACGAACAGCAATGGTCGCCAGTGGTTTTCTTCGATCGCCCGCGATGTATTTTGTGTTACCGGTGTGTGCGCGTTTGTGGTGAAGGCATGGATGTATGGGCGCTCGGAGTGCAAAACCGCGGCGTCAGCTCGATTATTGCGCCCAATCAGGAAGATCATCTTGAGTGTGAAGAATGCGGGATGTGTATCGACATCTGCCCAGTCGGCGCACTCACATCCGGTGCTTATCGCTATAAAACGCGTCCCTGGGAGATGAATCACGTCGGCACCATCTGCACGCATTGTGGCGATGGTTGCAAGACCACGTTAGGTGTTCGGCGGGCCGATACCGGCATGGAAATCGTTCGAGGCGACAATCGGGACAAGAGTGGTATCAACGATGACTTCCTGTGCGTGAAAGGTCGCTACGCTTTTGACTTCGCGCATAGCAATGAGCGCCTCAAGCAGCCGCTGATTCGAAAAGATGGGAAGCTCACGCCCGCAACGTGGGAAGAGGCGTTCGAGCTGATCGGGAAACGGTTCGTGGAAGTTCGAGATCGAGACGGCGGAGGGGCGATTGGAGTAATCGGGTCGAACCGAACAACCAACGAAGAGAACTACTTGCTTTCAAAATTCGCTCGAGTGGTTCTGAAGACCAACAACATTGATCACCACCGGACGGCCGACTTCCCTGCCCTGGCAGCGGCGCTCAGCGGGAAACCCGACATCACTGCCACCATGCGCGACGTCGCGAAAGCTCCTGCCATTTTGCTGATCGGTAACGATCCGACAGAGCGGCATCCGTTGCTAGCGTGGCAGATCCGCAACAACGTTCGCCTGAATCGCGCGAAGCTTTACATCATTAATTCCGAGTCGATCAAGCTCAGGCGGCAGGCAACCAGTTACACGCAGACCGCGCCGGATATTGCAAACCAGGTCATGGCCTACCTCGCCGGCAATGAGCATGCTCTCGATACAGTCGGCGGCGTTGCTGAAACCTGGCTTCCCCTTCGCGATAAACTGCGCGCAGAGCAAGGCTTGGTGATCATCGCAGGATCTGAAGTGACTGGCGACGGCATTGCGTCACTTGTGAAATTTGCTGGGAGTGTGCCCGGAGCAAAAGTCATCTGCCTCGCTGACTATTCAAACTCGCGAGGCGCGGCGGACATGGGTGTTTACCCTGATCTGCTTCCCGGATATCGACGTGTAGCCGACAAGGGTAAGTTCCACGAGGAGTGGGGCGAAGTTCCAACGGCATCCGGTCTAACCTTGCCCGAGATGGCAGAGGCTGCGAAGACCGGGAAGATCAAAGCCATGTACGTGATCGGAGCGAATCCGATTCTCCGGTCTGCGCTTGACCCGTTTGCATTCCAAAAGGCATTCGTCGTCGTACAAGACATGTTTCTGACCGAAACCGCGCAAATCGCGGACGTCGTTCTGCCTGCCGCCAACGCATACGAGAAGGGCGGCACAGTGACCAATACCTGCGGCGACCTCCAGATGATCAAAATGGCTGGGGAAGTCACGGGAACGAAGAGTGATTTTGAGATGATCGTGCGCGTAGCTGACGCCATGGGCGCTGATGTGCGAAAGCTTGTCCCGTTTGGCGGAGCCGGAACCCGTGCCGACATGGGGCAGTCGCGCGGTGCGCAATCTGGTGAAGCAGACCGCCACGCCGTGTGGCTCGATGCGCACAATCTGGAATTCAAGATGAGCCCGTTTGATCCGGTCGCGATTCTAGATGAAATCCAACGGCTCGTTCCCGGCTACGACGTTTCCAGAATCAACCTGCTTTCAGGCTCTGACCAGCACACGCATTTTTCGCAAAGCGGTCCGGGAGCTGCTCACAAATCCGAGCTGATCGTTCCTGCCGACGACACGTTGTTTACTTCAGGCACGCTTGGACGTTACTCAAAGACTTTGAACTCCGTGATGGAAAACAAGACACCGGCCCCATCGGAAGTGGCGGCCGACTAACTGTTTTGACTGCCGTAGTCGCTTGACTGCTTCAATCGTTTGACCCAGGACAGGACGAACCGACTTGCTAAGCATCGAGACATTTCTGATTGCGTCCGTGATCAAGATCGTCATTGCAGTCTTCGTGTTGCTGACGGCGGTCGCGTACACGGTATGGCTTGAGCGGAAAGTCGTGGGCCACATGCAAAACCGGTGGGGACCCACCCGAGTCGGCCCTTTCGGACTGCTTCAGCCACTTGCGGATGGCATCAAGTTCATCTTTAAAGAAGATCTGACGCCACCGCATGTGTACAAGCCGCTCTATATCGCGGCTCCTATGATCGCGGTGATCTGCGCCTTGACATCCATTTCGGTGATTCCGATCGGGAATGCGGTGCATATTTTTGGCCATGACATTCCACTGCAGATCACGGATTTGAATATCGGCTTGCTGATCATTCTTGGAATCACCAGCGTGGGCGTATACGGCGTGGCGCTGGCAGGTTGGTCCTCGAACAGCAAATACTCCCTGCTTGGCGGACTCCGCGCGAGTGCGCAAATGGTGAGTTACGAGATCTCTCTCGGGCTTTCGCTCGTCGGCGTGCTAATCCTCTCTGGCAGCTTCAGTTTGCAAGAGATCGTTGCGGCGCAGTCTGGTTCGTGGTTCCACATTATTCCTAAGTGGAATATTTTTCAGGGCCAATTCGTGGCCTTCTTCATTTATCTGACCGCGGCTTACGCCGAGACGAATCGCATTCCCTTCGACCTGCCCGAGGCGGAAACTGAGCTAGTTGCCGGATATCACACCGAGTACAGCGCGATGAAATTCGCCATGTTCTTCATGGCGGAATACGCAAACATGATCACGGTTGCGTGCGTGGCAACGTTGCTGTTCCTTGGAGGATGGCACGGACCTCTTTTCGGGCCGCGGATTTTGCAGGATGTATTGCCAGTCGCTTGGTTCGTGCTGAAAGTGGTGGCCTTTCTTTTCATCTACATCTGGGTGCGTGGAACGTTGCCGCGTTTCCGGTATGACCAGTTGATGGCCTTTGGATGGAAGTTCCTGTTGCCGCTAGCCATTGCTAACCTTGTAGTCACGGCGCTGGTAGTTGCTCTTAGAAGCTAGCAGTCTTATTGAACATGGATCTTCACTTAGCTTTGTTCCTGATTTTCGGCGCAGTCTGCGTGGCGGGGGCGATCAACCTGCTCGTGCAGCGTCATCCGATCAACAGCGCGCTGTCGCTGATTACCGTGATGGCATCGCTGGCCGTCGAATATTTGTTGCTCGGCGCGGAATTTGTGGCGGCTGTGCAGGTCATCATTTACGCCGGCGCGATTATGGTGTTGTTTGTCTTCGTCATCATGCTATTGAATGCAGGCGAAGAAGCCCGCACGGGCGGGAGTCGCATTGCCCTTGTGATCGGCGTCCCGGGAATGATTGTCGGGAGCACGATTGTTGCTTGGGTTTTGCTTAAGCGCTCTGGAACTGGCGATGTAGCAATTGGCTCGTTGCCGGGTGATCCGAAGACTATCGGCTGGCTTCTTTTTCACGATTTTCTGCTGCCGTTTGAGGTCACATCGGTTCTGATTTTGATCGCGATCATGGGCGCCGTGGTGCTGGCCAGCCGGCCGGAACTATCGTCGCATCTGGAGAAGGAGCGCTAATGGTCCCGCTATCGTATTACCTCGTTTTGAGCGGAATCCTGTTCGCGTGCGGCATTCTCGGGTTCCTGATCAAACGCAACATCATCACCATTTTCATGTCGATCGAGCTGATGCTCAATGGCGTGAACCTTTCGTTTGTGGCTTTCGCAGCCCACTGGCAGCATTTGAGCGGACAGATTTTCGTTTTCTTCGTGATGGTCGTGGCCGCGGCGGAAGCTGCCGTTGGCCTGGCCATCATCATTGCCGTCTATCGCACGCGAGAAACATTGAACGTCGATCAGGTGAACCTGCTTAAGTTATGACCGAGAACCTCCATCTCTGGGTGATTCCGATCCTGCCGCTGATCGGCGCGGCCATCAATGGGCTCTTCGGTCGTCGCTTCTCGCGCCAGAGGGTGGTCACTATAGCGCTCGCGGCAAGCGGGGCGGCGTTTGCGATGGCGCTATGGATCGCAACACAGTTCTCATCAGCATCCGCACCGTACGTCACCTACCTCGCGCCATGGATCCGTGCGGGGAATTTCCAGGTCGACTTCTCGTTTTACCTTGATCAGCTTTCTTTCGTGATGTTGCTCGTGGTCACCGGTGTTGGGCTTCTCATCCACATCTACTCGATCGGTTACATGTGGGAGGAAGGGGGCTTTTACCGGTTCTTCTCCTACCTGAACCTGTTCATGTTTTTCATGCTGACGCTGGTGCTCGCGAAGAACTACCTGCTCATGTTCATCGGGTGGGAGGGCGTTGGTCTAGCCTCGTATCTTCTGATTGGGTTCTGGTTTACGAAAGACTCGGCTGCGTCCGCGGGTAAGAAAGCGTTCATCACGAACCGGATCGGCGACTTTGGCTTTCTCATCGCGCTGTTTCTGCTGATCAAGCATTTCGGGTCGCTCGACTACACACAAGTGTTTGAAGCCGTTTCGAAGCTGCCAGTGGAAGTGAACGGCATCGGCCTGCTTACCTCCATCGGGCTGCTGTTGATGGTTGGCGCGGCCGGCAAGTCTGCGCAGATTCCGTTATATGTCTGGCTTCCGGATGCGATGGAAGGTCCAACACCGGTCTCCGCATTGATTCACGCGGCGACCATGGTGACAGCTGGCGTTTATATGGTGGCTCGGTCGCATGTGGTGTTCGATCGCGCACCATCGGCGCTCACAGTCGTGGCAATCATCGGGACTCTTACCGCATTGTTCGCGGCCACAATTGGGATTGCGCAGACTGATATCAAGAAGGTTCTTGCCTACTCCACCATTTCGCAGCTTGGCTACATGTTCATGGCGTGCGGCGTCGCCGCTTACTCGGCGGGCATTTTCCACCTCATGACCCATGCATTCTTTAAAGGCTTGCTTTTTCTCGCGGCCGGATCAGTGATTCATGCGGTAGGCGGGAACCAGGACATGCGCTACATGGGGGGACTGAGGAAATACATCCCGTGGACATTCTGGACGATGACGGCCGGGACTTTTGCCATCGCTGGTATCCCGCCCCTCGCGGGTTTCTTCAGTAAAGATGAGATTTTGTGGAAGGCGTACGGTGGCAGCTGGGTATATTGGCTGATCGGCCTGATTACTGCCTTCCTTACCTCGTTCTACATGTTCCGCCTCTGGTTCATGACATTCTTTGGAGAGTTCAAGGGAAACCAGGCACCTTCCCACGAACATGACGACTCTCACGGTCACGGGCATGGCGCGCCGCATGAGAGTCCGATGGTGATGGTCATCCCGCTGGCGATTCTTGCATTTCTTTCTCTCACTGGCGGATGGATTGGCGGGAGACTGGAACATTTCCTGTCCCCAGTGTTCAACGATGGGCTGGCTGAGGCCAGCGAGAAGATTGGTGAAACCGCAAGCAAAGGCACCGAACATCTGCTGATGGGAATTTCCATCGCTGTCGCGTTGCTTGGCTGGTATATCGCATTCCTGCTCTATCGTCAGCGGCCTGAGCTGCCTGCGCGCATTGCTGCGGGACTGGGTGGAATGTACAAAGCAGTCGTCAACAAGTACTACATCGATGAGTTGTACGCGGCGCTGTTTATCAAGCCTTTGGTGGACGGGTCCACGGCGATTCTTTGGCATACAGTGGACCAGGGAGTCATCGACAATTCCGTGAACGATGCCGCCGACAGTACGCGTCATGCTTCGGATGCTGTTCGCCATATGCAGTCCGGAAATGTTCGGTCGTACGCGGGATGGGTCGCAGCTGGCGCAGCTGCCGTCATCGCTTACATGATCTGGATGGGAGTTCGATGAGCAAGGAATTCTTGCACGGGATCATCCTAACGCTGGTGACGTTCATGCCTCTGGCCGGGGCGCTCTTGCTACTGCTTTTCCCGCGGCGTGATCGCGACATCCGCGTATTTGCGCTGGTCATCTCGCTGCTTACCTTTGGGCTGTCCCTCCATCTCCCGGTGTACTTCCAGCGCCATGCTGCGGGCTTTCAATACGAAGTAGATAAACAATGGATCGCGAGCCCGAACATCCACTACCACATGGGCGTGGATGGGATCTCGATGTGGTTGATCCTGCTCACCACGTTCCTTACCCCGTTATGCGTTCTGATTTCCTGGACATCGGTGAACGACCGCGTAAAGGAATTCTTCATCCTGTTGCTGATTCTTGAAACCGCGTTGATCGGCGTATTCACCGCGTTGGACCTGTTTCTCTTTTATTTCTTTTGGGAATCGACGCTTATTCCGATGGCGTTACTCATCGGTATGTATGGGCACGGTCGAAAGATCTATGCGGCCGTGAAGTTTTTCCTGTTCACAATGGTCGCATCGGTCTTCATGCTGGCGGCAATGCTGTGGCTATATGCGAAAACGGGAAGCTTTGATTTGCTGGTGATCCAGAATGCGATTCGCGACGGGAAAGTGGAAGGCTTTCTGATTGCCGCGCCGTGGCTATTCCTCGGGTTCTTTGTCGCGTTTGCCGTGAAGGTGCCGCTGTTCCCTGTTCATACATGGCTCCCGGATGCTCACGTAGAAGCGCCAACCGCGGGTTCCGTGCTGCTGGCCGGTGTCATGTTGAAGATGGGCACCTACGGCATGATGCGCTTCAACCTCGGCCTCTTTCCGGAACAGTCGCACCACAATGCGCCATGGATCATGGTGCTGGCGCTGATCGGCATCGTATACGGCGCGCTGGTGGCAATGGTCCAGCCAAACATGAAGAAGCTGATTGCCTATTCGTCCATCAGCCACCTTGGATTTGTCGTACTCGGTATTTTCAGCTTCACCGCAATTGGCTTGGCTGGCGCTGAGTTCGTAATGCTCGCGCATGGAGTCTCGACCGGCGCATTGTTCATGCTCGCTGGAATCATTTATGAGCGAAAGCACACTTACGAGATTAGGGATTTCGGTGGTCTAGCTTCTCCGATGCCGGTGTACGCTACATTCTTCCTGTTCATTATCCTGGCATCGGTTGGCTTGCCGATGCTGAATGGTTTTGTGGGTGAGTTCATGACACTCACGGGGGCGTTTCAGGCCCGCGCCGTGTATGGCATCATCGCAGCCACCGGCGTGATCTGGAGCGCTTGCTACCTCCTGTGGATGTATCAACGAGTGTTTTACGGAAAGGTGACGCACCCGGAAAACAACTCATTGCTGGATTTGTCAACGCGAGAGCAACTGGCGCTGTGGCCAACGGCTGTCGCCGCCCTTGTGATGGGCGTGGCACCGCTGCTTTGGCTCAACATTATCAATCCTGCCGTGGAGACTCTCCTCCCTGTTTCACAGATGGTCAGCAAGGTGGCCGGACAATGATCTCGTTCGCGGCTACAGCATTACCTCAGGTGATTCCGCAGAGCTCCGACTACGTGCGCATTCTGCCAGAACTCGTGCTGGCTATCTTCGGGATGGCGGTGATGGCGCTTGATCCGCTTCTGGGTGATCGGGCTACCCAGAAAACGCTCGGAGCTGTGGGCCTGCTCGGAACCCTAGCCGCACTGGGTGCAACCGCCTACATGGCACAAGCGCCTGGCCTTGCGTTTTGGGACATGATCCGGGTCGACACGTTCAGCGTGTTTTTTCACTTCGTAGTGATCACAGTCGCCGCCATCACAATTTTGACATCGCACGAATACATGGCGGTACAGCAGTTGCGCGCCGGCGAATATTACGCGCTGATTCTTTTTGGGACGCTCGGCATGGCGCTGATGTCATCAGCGGTCGAACTGGTGCTGATCTTCATCGCGCTTGAGATTTCGTCGATCGCCACGTATATCCTTGCGGGATTTCGACGGCGCTTCGCCATAAGCGGCGAATCGTCGCTCAAGTACTTCCTGCTTGGGTCGTTCGCGACCGCCTTCTTTCTGTATGGCGTGGCACTCATGTTTGGGGCAACTGGATCGACGAACATACAGGTCATCGCTCACGCGCTCGGAAACGGTCCCATACCGGTTCTGGCCTATGCTGCAGCTGCTCTGATGTTCGTCGGAGTCGGTTTCAAGGTCGCGGCCGCGCCCTTTCATGTGTGGACCCCCGACGTCTACGAGGGCGCACCGGCACCCATTGTCGGGCTCATGTCGACCGGCCCCAAAGCCGCGGCATTTGCGGTGCTGCTGCGGATTGTGTTTGAAGCGAGTGTGCCCGGCGCTTTTTGGTTGATATGGATCTCGGCAGCGCTGTCTATGACGATTGGCAATATCGGCGCGCTTGTGCAAGACAATGTTAAGCGACTGCTAGCTTATTCATCGATCGCCCATGCCGGCTACCTGCTTGTTGCTTTTGCGGCTCAGCCGGAGTTAGGAACCTCGGCCGCAATGTTCTACACGGCCGCCTATGCGGCAATGAACGTCGGCGCTTTCGCCGTTGTGACCCACTTGGCGAGCCGCGACGAACGTTACGTCACGCTCGAGGACTATGCTGGACTTGGTCACCGGTCGCCTCTTCTTGCGGCCACGCTGACCATCTTCCTGCTTTCGCTCATCGGAATTCCGGCAACTGGCGGCTTCTTCGCCAAGTTTTATGTTTTCAGCGCTGCACTGAAGGCGAACCTCGTGGGCCTCACGATTATCGGCGTGCTGAATAGCGCCGTGGGGGCTTACTACTACCTCCGCATCATCGTCATGATGTACATGAAGGAGTCGCGCGAAGAGGCCCCGGTCGCTCCCGTATCGCTCAGTTTAGGAGTTGGCCTCGCTGTCAGCGTTCTGCTCACCTTGTATCTAGGGATTTTGCCCGGCCGTGTTCTGGATTACGCTGACGAAGGCGCGCGACAGATGCTGCACCCGACAGAGCAGGCTGTAAGCCAAGTATCACCTTAGCCGTTTCTTCCCCGTGCGATAAAGCCTATTCGACCGTCACCGCGATGTCCCGCCTGCGGAATATCCACGAAGCAATTAGCCAAAGCCCAATCATCTCGAACGCCGCTAACATCAGTAGCAGCCACTCAAAATGCCATCTTTGGTGGAACGTCGCATTTAGCAAGGGACCGAGCAGCGGGTACACCGGGATGGCATAAGCCCACTTCCCACCGAACTGTAAAGTGATTAGTGCCGGAATGCCAATGAACAACCCTGTGGCGAGTGTCGCGAACAAGGGGCTCAAGAAGGTGGAGAAGAGGACTGCGACCGCAGCCGAGAGTAGACTCGCCGCCATAAAGCAAAGCATCAGGTACCACAAAAGGGAGATCGAAAAACCGCTCTGCCCAAGTACCCAACTTCCAGTGAAGCCCATGCAAAAGCAGTAGAGCGACAGGGCGAGCGCAATTCCTGTCAACAGCCCGCAAAGATATTGCTTTCGTCCGACCGCTTTTGAGAGTACCGCCAGGATCCGCCGCGAGCGTCGGTCATTATGGAGGGCGGAGCCACCAAAGAAGACGGCAAACGCAACGCCATAGACAGCAAGCTGCTTGAAGATGATGAGTACGTCTTCGCGTGATTTGCGCAGGTCGACCGTTAGACCGATAAGGCAAAGGCCGACCACCCACAGCAGGAGAACGAAAATCGGCCAGCGCTGTTCCCGTACGAAAGACACGGCAATCAGCAATACATTTCTCACGCCGAGGACCCCGTGTTTCGCTGATCGTCAGCAGTGGTAAGTTCAAGAAAAAGTGTTTCGAGTGATTTTCTTACAGGATTGACGCTGACGACTTCGCCGCCGGCTTGCCAGACGTGTTCAAGGGCCGTCCGTAGTCCTTCAGTCGGAACCTTGACGCTAACCAAGCCGTTGGTTGCCGTCGCGCCAGCCAACACCTCAAGAGAAATTCCACGGGCAATGATCTCCGACTCGTGGCCTGATTCGAGAAGGCTGCCCGTCGTTCCCAGGCGCACCAATTTCCCCTGATTGAGCACAGCCACGCGATCGCACACAACTTCCACTTCCGAGAGAAGATGAGAACTCAAAAAGATGGTCTTGCCGCGGTTACGAAAATCGAGCAGTAGTTCGCGTACGATTACACGCGCCCGCGGATCAAGAGCCGAGGTAGGCTCATCCAGAATCAACAACTCCGGATCATTCACAATGGCCTGGGCGAGGCCAACACGCTGCAGCATTCCCCGGGAAAATCCCTTCACGTTGCGTTTGGCTTCGGCACCCAGCCCAACCTCACTCAAAACTTCGATCGATCTCTTGGCAAGGTGCTTTCCGGACATCCCGTTTAACGCACCGTAAAAACGAACCAGCGAATCGGCAGGACGCTGAAATAGCGAAACATTTTCCGCCAGAAAGCCTACCTGGCGTCGCGTCCTAGCGTTGCCGAACGCGTGTCCTAACATGCGCCCGCGTCCACTGCTTGTACGCATAAACCCCATGGCAAGGTGGATGGCCGTGCTCTTGCCGGCCCCGTTGGGTCCCAGGAAGCCAAATATCTCGCCTTGATCCACCGTCAGGGAGAAGTCCTGCAGAGCGAGTACTCGCCGCCCACTGAATGGGACGGCGTACTCCTTCGTCACGTTCTCATATTCGAGCACCGCGGGCATGGCGGCTATTCTATCCGTCGCGAGGCCGGAGCGTGGTATGCGCTCTGCTGTTTACAAAACTCGCGCAACGGCACAAACCCATTCAGGTTGACGGCCGGATGAGGAAGCCTTACCATGCTGGGCAGGGCTATGACTCGATTTACTTACTTCGCCTTTACGTTTGGCCGCTACTGGTTTCAGGGCGCGGCCCCCGGCGAAGCTTGTGGGTTGATCGAGTAAATTACCCAAAAGTTTAGAAATAGCCGAGGAGCCGCGATTCATATCGCGGCTTTTGTGTTTTTACACCAATTGCCAGGAGACTCCAGTGATAGTGAACATGTCAGAGCAAGCCACAGAACAGGAGATTGATCACATCATTCAGCGCATCACAGAAGCCGGCTTCCAACCTCACATAACGCGCGGAGCATCTCGCACGATCGTGGCAGTAGTGGGCAATGCGGGCAGACGACATGAGATTGAGGCATTAAGGGTCGCCCCAGGTGTTGAAGACGTCGTGCCGATTGCGCAACCGTTCAAGCTCGTCAGTCGCCAAACGCAGCCGGAACGTACGATTGTAGAAATACTTGGCGTGAAAATTGGAGGGCCGGACGTCGTGGTAATCGCCGGCCCATGTTCAGTCGAATCGCGGGAACAGATGCTCTCGACGGCCCACGCAGTAAAAGCCGCAGGCGCGACGATGATCCGCGGTGGCGCATACAAACCTCGAACATCCCCTTACGACTTTCAAGGGCTGGGCCTTGAGGCGCTGAAGATACTGAGCGAAGTTCGCGCCGAAACCGGCTTGCCGGTGGTCACTGAGGTCATGGGCACCGAAGACGTGGACATCATTTGTGAACATGCTGACATGCTGCAAATTGGCGCCCGCAACATGCAAAACTTTAATCTGCTGCGCAGGCTCGCAACGGTCGGCAAACCGGTCCTGCTGAAGCGCGGGCCGTCTGCAACTGTGAAGGAATGGCTGCTGGCCGCCGAGTATTTGCTTGCCGGGGGAAACCGTCAAGTGGTCTTGTGTGAGCGCGGCATTAAGACATTCGAAACCGAGACGCGAAACACGATGGATCTCGCGGCCGTCGCGCTAGCGAAGGAGCTTTCTCACTTACCGGTGATCGCAGACCCATCGCATGGAACCGGCAAACAGAATTTGATTCCAGCGGTCGCGCGGGCAGCAGTGGCGGTAGGAGCTGATGGGTTGATCGTGGAGGTCCATCCGTGCCCAGAAAGGGCACTTTCAGACGGACCGCAGTCGCTGGACTTCAAAGGCTTTGAAAATGTGATGCGGGGCTTGAGTGAACCACTTCGCGCAATTGCCAAACGCGAAGTGGGGCCGCAACGTGCGACGGCCTAGCCCCGCATAAATTGGGCCTATTGAAGGACCGACTGTGTAAGTTTCACGGCGCAATAGTTGTTAGCGCCGCACTTTCGGGTGCCGCTCGCGGTCGAACCTCCAGGGGCCAGCGTTCCAAAGTAAATGCTGGCCGCTTGCGGAACCGAAGTGGCGTTGTTGTCGATCGTGAATGCACTTGAGCCTCCCGCGTAACCAGTTGCTGTCGCGGTGGGCGCAGTTGTGGCGCTCGCAAGCCGGTTGGTGATATTCCACATCGTCACCATGTTGGATCCAGTCGTTGAATTGATGCTGCCCGTTCCCACAAATAACCGGTCCGTGGTGCCGTCGAAGAACGAGAATAGCGGAGAGCACACACTGTCAGGATTTGTCCCCGCATTGATCCTTATGTTCCCATTTACCGCAGGCGTGGTGTTGATCACTCCATTCGCTGCGAAGGACATGGCATACAAAGCAGGCTTCGCGTTCGATCCCGCCTGTGTGCCGCATGCGTAGAGCGTCCCGGCTGCGGGACCGTTGTTGTAATACTTGTTGTCGAAGTCACCATCCAAAATGTATTGACCGTTGAAAGATGGACCGAGGAGCACGTCGACGTGCGAAGCCAGAGTTGTGGGCATCTGCGAGACGATCGTGTTCGTGTTCGCCAGGTTGTTCCCTGAAAACACATACACCCATCCATTAAAACCGTCCACCATCGGGGACAGAATGATCGATCCGGGAGTGCCGGCCACTTGAATGGAGCCAGCGGCCGTAAATGACGAGGCGCCTGGAGTGAAACCAAACACACTCTGCCCGTCGGAAATGAACACCTTGCCCGCAAATGAGTCGAACACAGGTGACGTCAACGCCCTGTTTGCTGAAACCGTTATGCAATAGTCGACCGTCGGCGTGCCGGAAAAGACGTTCTTGATGCGATACAGTTTGCCATTGTCGGCGCCCACGTAGGCAGCGTTGTTCTTGTAGTCGATGAAAGGCGAGGAGTTGCTATCCGCGGCTGCGTTTGCCGTGCATCCTGCGGTCGATACGTTGGTGTAGTCGAGGCTGATGACCGAGGAACCACCGGTTCCCGGCGCGACAGGTGATGTTGGACTGCTTCCCTGCCCTGCCACCCAGGTCAGTACGTTGAACGTAGCGTTAGGGGTCGAAGATGAAATGAATGCAACTTTCTTGCCGTCCAACGAAAGAACAGGTGAAAGGAAATTAGGGCCATTCCCCACGCGGTACGACCACATGGTGTTAGGGTCCGTGCCTCCGCAGGTCTGTTGTCCCGTCCCTGTGCCATTGTAGAGATTGTTGAACGCCACAATGTTCGCTTGGCCGGCACCGGGAGTCGCTGCAATTACGTAGACGACAAAGTCTTTTGTGCAATCCGGTGCCAAGCTGATATCAAATGAATATTTCGCAGGCGTTTCCGCGACTGGCATGCCGCCGTTATTGCCGAGAGAAATTGCCCAATCAATCTTGCTGTTCTTTTGCTTGCCTTTCACTGTACTCGTAGAGAAACGGTCAAACTCAGGTTCAGCACCATCGAGAACTCTGCCGGATCGGCGGCTTATCGCGCGCAACAAGGGCGAAGTATGTTGCGCCCAGTGAATCCATGCACGGGGGTCGTCGGCAACCGCTGCGGCTTTCTCCGGCGAGCTCAGATTGGTAAAAATCATGTGCCGGGTGCTCCAATCCTGCGGAACACCGATATGGCCCTGTTGTGCAACGCACGTGCCGACAAGCGCAGCGGCAACCGCAACCGTCGCGCACAGCCTAGACAGCTTGCTTTGGTTCGACCCGACTGAACTCATGTATTCCCTCACGCGTAAGCAAAATTTTCGAAGCAAGCAAATCAACCCAGCTCTGCAGACGCTGGTGCTGCCGCAGTACCGTCCGGGCCAGTCAGGGGTGGGCTTGAATGTTGATTGAACTGGAGCGATTTTATCCCGAAGTTGGAGGATTAAAAGGGTAAGTACCACTAAAGTAACTTAGGCTGAGCCGAAGCCCGCCGGGGCCGCCATCGAACCAGCAATTTGCACGAGATGGGGCTTTCAGCGCCAATCGGTAACCACCCGTCAGTATAGCCAGACCCGCATGCGACAAAGACCCGAGACTATTTGACGGTCATTGGGATCGCGATCGTGCCGTATGTTGACGAATCGGAAGGATCGCTGCTCAACGTGTACGAGTTGACCGTTACCGCGTAGCTGCCGCGGGTCGTACCATCTGTGGCCTGTGCGGCCGAGGCAGTGTTCGCCGTGGTGGTAACCCGAACGGTAGTTGTAACAGTTGGTTTAGTGCTGAAGTCTGCCACACCATCGTTGAGGGTATCTCCGGTGCTGACTTGGCAAGAACTCTTCGGAGCATTGGTAGAACAGCTCAAATACACTCGACCACTCCCCGGGCTGGCCTTCAGGCTCAACGTCGTCGAAGCAACTGAGCCGGCCACGGCGTTAAGGGGGGCAGGAGTGACTGCTATGGGCGGAGCAACAATCGAAGACTTGTAGGCGCGAACGTAGTCCACCACCATGCGCGCGGGACTGGCTGTGGTGCTATTAGGCGGCCCCGGCCAACTATCGGTCCCGCCAACAGCTAAGTTCAACACTAGAAAAAACGGGTGATTGTAGACCCATTGCTTGCCTGCCGGAATATCGCGCGCCGTGAGAACGAAAAAGACGTTCTTTGGATCATCGACGTAAAATTGAACCATGAACGGCGACCAGATCGCACCATAGGTATGAGGCGTCGTCACGTCAGCGCCATCCGGTAGTTTGAAATCTTTGCCCAACCCTTCACCACCGGAGTAGCCAGGTCCATGAATAGTGGATTTCACGATCCCGGGTCCCAGACCACCAGACGCAGGAACATTTTCCATGAAATCCATTTCTCCACAACTCGGCCAGTCCACGGTACCGATATCGGTCCCCAGCGACCAAAACGCCGGCCAAATCCCGGGCCCCACCGGTAGCTGCATGCGCGATTCAATTCGCCCGTATTGAAAACTAGCGAGCTTGTTAGCCGTGTTCAGGCGAGCAGATGTCCAAGCATTGCTGCTCGGTGCAATCGCGTCACTGACGCGCAGCGCCTGAATTACCAGGTGCCCTTTGCCGTCCAGGAACGCGTTGGGATTCGCAGAGTCGCAAGGCGCCGGATCTGTCGGCGCGCAGTAAAACTCCAGCTCGTTATTTACCTTTAGGTCCCCGCGTTCAAACTGCCATTTCTTGGGATCGATCGCGCTTCGGGCCTCGCCATCGAACTCATCGCTCCAAGCGGGCGTCCAAGTTTGCGCCGATGCCACAGCATTGAATAGTAGACACTGGACGAGAAGAACTTGAAATGCATAGCGAATTCGGACATCTCGACGGAAACGGGTATGAAACATACCTTTCGGGCTCCTGGATAGGCTGTTTACCAAATGCAAGACGTCGAGGCAAGTACTAGGATCGCAGGGGAGGCCGAGCTCTACGAACGCTAATTGTGTTGAGCAGGAGTTTCTTCCTTCGCGCTGAGAATTTCTTGCAGGTTGGCAGCTTTTTCGGGTTGATGAAGTGCTTCGTAAATGACTATCAAATCCTGTCGCCCTTTTTGTATCCAACCGATCGATGGACTCGCTTGCGTCGCGAGGATGTCGAGACCTGTGCGGCTTTCAATCTCCGCCTCCTGATACCTGCGTTCGCGTAGCAGGACACGACCAAGTTTGACGCGAGTGATTCCAAAGTTCAAATGGTTCGCGGGTAGAGTCGACGAGAACATAGCCAAGGCTTCCCGCAAATACTGTTCAGCACTGGAATACCGCTTTCTTTCCGTATCCACACTACCAAGATTGGAAAGCGCAATTCCTATGTAGTAGTGCTTTCCTGAGTAAACCGAACGATAGATATCGGCCATGCGATGGAAAGCGACTTCTGCCTCGTCGTATTTCCGTGACTGCAGTGCGACTTTGCCGATCTCGTTCAAAGCAGACGCAACCCGTGGATGGACCTTTCCATAGATACGCTCTTGAATGCCCAAGGCATCACGCAAGATATCAGACGCCTCGTCGAGGCGGTTTTGGGATACCAGCGCCCGGCCTAGCATCGTTTGCGCCGATGCGGTTTCCGGGTGGTCTTTTCCATAAAAGGGCTGGATGATGTCGAGCGACTGTCGGTAGTAACGCTCCGCCTCCTTGTAGTTTCCGCGTTCAAATTGAATTGCGCCCATGTTGATGAGGTCGTTAGCCACGCTCGGATGCCGTTCGCCGTAGAGTTCTTTGTCGATTTTGAGCGCGCGCATGTTTAGAGATTCGGAAACGTCAAGATGCCCGGAGTAAAAATGACAATTGGCAAGCTCACTTAGCGTCTCCCCGAGATCGGCCTTCGAGGCGTCTGAGGTGGATTGAAGTCGGGCAGACTCTTCCAGCACAGGAATGGCTTTGTCGTAATCGCCTCGATCCTCAAGAACCTTACCCAGACTGCTGGTCGCCCGTGCAATCAGAGGGTGGTTCGGGGCCAAGTGGCGTTTACTCATGTCGAGACCATCGCGCACCAGTTTCTCCGCTTCGTCGTACTGAGCCTGGGCATCGCGAAGCAGCCCAAGTCCAACCATGCTCTCAGCCACCACATAATGATCGGAACCAAAGATCTGTTTCCGCTGATCGAGAGAGGCCCGTAGAAGCTTGTCAGCCTGATCGAGCTTACCTAGATTTTGGTAGATCCCTCCCAAGGTTTGATAGAGTTCCGCCTGCATCGCGGGCTCACCATCGAGCGCTCGCGCTTCTTGTACGCCACGATCAAGTAGCGTGATCACCCTTAAGTCATCAGCGGGGCCTACCGACTCATCTCCGCCCTGGAAGAGGTTTAAGGTAAATCTCTGGATGCGCTGCGTACGAGCCGCTTCCGCGATGGCGGCGTTACGCGCGCGGGCCAACCGCACCGTGAAGAATGCCACCAACCCGATGATGACCGTGAAAGCTGCCACGGCGGCAGTTACCGCAGTCCTATTTCGCCGAACGAATTTTCCCATTCGGTAGGCGATGGAGTCCGGCCGCGCTTCGAGGGGTTCGCGCTTTAAATAGTGATCAACGTCGCGGATGAGCGCCTCTACGGACTGATATCTGCGCAGAGGGTCCTTGTGCATCGCCGTTAGGCACAGCACGTCGAGATCGGCCCATTCGACTGAGGTCATCTTTAAACCCGGCGACGAACGTGGCCTCGCACTTGCCGATGGTCTTGCGGGTCCGTGGCCGGTGATGAGCGCAACCGCTTCATTTGGTGTTCTGCGTGAGAGATCGAAGGGGAGCGAGCCCGCGAGCAATTCATAAAGAATCACGCCAAGAGAATAGACGTCTGCTTGAATGCCGACGCGTTCACCTCGAATCTGTTCGGGTGCCGCATACGCAGGCGTCATTAAACGAAGGCCAGTCAGCGTTTGATCAACCGGGGTATCTAGAGTTTCGATCTGTTTCGCGATTCCGAAATCCAGCAACCGGATCGAACCGTCGGAGCGCACCAAAATGTTGGATGGCTTGAGGTCGCGGTGAATCACCGCGTGTTGATGCGCGAACTGCACGGCTTCGCAAACGTGGCGAAACAGACCAAGGCGTTTCTCGACCGAACATTTGTTCTCCGCGCAGTACGCGGTCAGATGCAGCCCTTCGACGTACTCCATCGCGAACCATGGTGTTCCGTCAGCCAGAGTATCCGCATCGTACAGCCTGGCTATGGAGGGATGGTTGAGTTGAGCGAGGGTCCGCTGTTCGCTCGCGAAGCGCTCGCGCCGCACTGGCGATAACCAGGCATCTCGGAGAATCTTTATGGCGACAACACTTCCAAGATCAGACCTTTCCGCAAGGTAGACGACCCCCATCCCGCCTTCACCAAGACTCTTCTTAAGGCGATAGGGACCGAAACGATCTTCAGGTAGATTTTCGGAATCGGACTGAGAGAGCACGTCGTGGGCAATCACGGCCATGTCGCGATCGAGGAGTGAGGTACTCCGCGCATCTTCCCTTAACATGGCCGACACGTCGCTCAAGAGGCCATGGTCATCGCAGCACGCGGACTCGAGGAAGGATTGCCGCTCAGACGCAGGCAAATCGGCGGATCGATGAAACAATTCCTGCACTCGTTCCCAGCGCTTGCTGTCCATTCTTCTCCAAGGGCCGAGTTGATAGTCCGAGTTAGGACTGAGCCCGGGTCAGCTCATGAGCAAGCCATGCTTTCGCGGCGCGCCAGTCTCGTAATAAAGTGGCTTCCGAAACCTCCAGCAGCGCGGAGATTTCGTTCATTTCAAGTCCTCCGAAAAACCTGCCTTCCACCATCATGGCTTGTCGGGGTTCCAGGCGGCCGAGTTCGTCGAGGGCGGCGTCGAGCGCAATGAGATCTCGGTCGTACGACGGCGCCGACATTACCGACTCGTCGAACGTAACCGTCACCGCATCCGTTCCCCCCCGTTTATTAGCGTTCCTGCGACGTGCCGCCTCAATCAGTACCTGTCGCATGGCACGCGCGGCTATTCGTTTGAAGTGCAATCGCGACGTGGTTGCAAAAGTGGGGGAACTAGCGAGTTTGAGCCATGCCTCATTGACCAAGGCCGTTGGATTCAAGGTTGCACTGGGATCGCTTCTTTTCACGCTCGACGCCAGACGGCGCAACTCTTCATAGGTAACGCTAAACAACTGATCGAGCGAACCTCTCAAATGGGAGCTGTTACCGATCCCCTCCAAGCCCAGTCCTCGCCCCGCGTGAATATTTCTCGATGCCATGACGGTTTTCCCTGTGTCCTTACGCAATGCGGGGTAAGGACGCAGTTTGCAGAATCAGCTTGGGGAGGGGTCTGAGAAGGTATCAGCTTTCTCAGAAGGCGAAATCGTAACACTCACAACGACACCTCACAACAGCTGTTTTGATCGAATTGCGCAAAGAAGCAGTCAAATTCAGTCACTTCAATCACATCCCGGGGGATTCCTCATGTTCACGATCGATAAACAAACCGTGCTCGGCACCCTGAAAGCTACCGGGTCGCAAGATCCCGACGTGCTCTACAACGCGAAGACTCAATTAGTGCAAATGTCTAAGGGAATGCGTGGTTACAGCTGGATACCAATGATTTGCGGAGTGCTGCTCACTGTCACGGTGATCGGAGCTTTTGTCGGAATTCCTGCGTTCCTGGTCGGTCTTTGGTTGCGAATCAAATCGGGAAAGAATCTGAAGATCGCCGACGAAACTTTAGAGGAATATCTTCAGTCGATCGGCGTAAAAAGTCGGCTCGCTGCTGAAGGTACACCACAACCCATGGCGTCCTAAGTACTGGCAATGCTTGGCGGAGCACGTTTCTGGGTACGACGATGGCAGATCGTGCCCTTGGCCATCTTCTGATTCCGCGGCGAAGACAACGGCTTCAATTTCCCACTTGGGGTATGCGCATTTTTCGAACCGATCGAGAGACCCGCTGGCTCCCATCCCGTGATCAATACGAACAATTAGCGCGAACGGTCGCCCTCTAAGTCACAAGGAGAAGAAAGCATGAATCGATCCAAACTTTTATGTATGGCACTACTGACAGGTTTACTTTTCGCTGGGATCCCAGCCTTCGCGGCTTGGGGTAGTTTTGTATCCATGGGCCCGACGACCGTCATCGGTGACCCATCGTGCACCGAGCTAGATGCCGGAAAAGTGGTATGCGGAGCGCGTAGTCTCCAGCACACTTTTGTCTCCAACGTTTTCAACGGTACTACGTGGGGTGGGTGGAAGGTTTCGTCGGGAACGGCCTTAGTCACATCGAATCCAAGCTGCGCCGGAGATGGATCAGGAAAGGTGCTCTGCGGTGTCCGGGGAGCCACCAGCGCTCTGTTCGCCACTGTTTTTAACGGGACCACATGGACGCCCTTGACTTCCGCGGGCGGGGCGATCTACTCAGAACCCAGTTGCACAGTTTTTGCCGCAGGCAAAACCCTTTGCGCAGCGCGCAATGCAGCTGGTGGCCTTACATCCACATTTTTCAACGGAACCGTCTGGAGTGCATTCAAAAACATCACGGGCAAGACCACAAAAGCCCCCAGTTGTAGCGGGGATAGCCTTGGCAACGCGGTATGCGCAACGCTGGACCTCACCGGCGGTATTTTGGTCGCGCGATTTAATGGTTCAACATGGACTCCGTTCTTGAACATTGGGGGAATCGCGGCCAATAACCTGAGCTGTACGACTGCAGGAATCACTGGGCAGGTGCTTTGTTCGGTCCGTGGCCAGAATTCGGCGCAATTTGTTAATCGCTTCAACGGTGGCGCGTGGGCGTTAGCTGGTTGGACAGGATGGGGATCTCTCGGTGGCAACATTGGCAGCGATGCAAGCTGCGCTTCGCAAGGCGTCGGCCTCTATACCTGCGGAATCTATGGAGCCACAGACGGGGCCCTGTGGGTTAACGTATTCAACAGCACATCGTGGAGCGGATGGTTAAAAATAGGCCAAACGGCTATCGGTCGACCTAGTTGCTCAGCGCTAAGTCTTGGAAAGGCAATCTGCACGGTAGTCAATTTCAATAACAAGTCGTTTAGTGTGGTCGGTCCATAACCGATGCCACAGAACGGGTATTCTCGCCGGCCACTTCATAAGTGGCCGGCTATACGTTCATGAATAGCGTTTTCGCGCATCACCAGCAATCATCCAAGCGCCACCAGACATTGCCATCGCAACAAACAGACTGGTCAATTCGTCGCCGTGGCGCATCGAAAAGACTCTCGGTGTATGCAAGATGACCACCCAAATAAGGAACATGGTTCCGAGAGAAACGGCAGCCGCGTAGGTCAGCTTGTCGGCCAGCATAGCGCCAGATGCAGCCAGGAATGCAACGCCAACGAAGTAGGCCCAAAACAACCGACTTGGAATCCAAGCCGGCACGAGGCCAGCAATGAAGCGCGCATACATGAAGTGCTGAATTGCAAAGACCGGCAGCGCGACGGCATAGATCAAGCGACCGATCGTCGCCAATCCCATTCCCTTCCTGTCGCCGTTTTGAGTTGAACACACCGCAGCCAATACAAGCGCAGCCCCACCCATGGCTAGCGTCTCAAATGCGCCGGTCCATGGATCGGGTTGATGGGTATGCCTCGCCACATGTGGAATATGGAGACACACAAAGCAAAACAGGAAAATTGCAGCCACGACCTGAGCTGACTTCCTGGCCCGCGTTGAGAAATAGAGTCGCCATCGCTGTGATGACCAACGCTGCACCAAGGGGATAGGCCAGGAACGGAAGTGCTGATAGTGACGCCGATACGGGCGGTAGTCCTCGCACGAACCTTCCGTAGCACAAATACTGAATGCCAAACACAGCCAGCGGGATCGCGAACAAGATGCTACCGACGCGACTCAAGTTGGACATCGTGCCCTTTCCTCTCAATACCTCCAAGAAGTTAAGTCGGCCCCTGCCGGAGCTGTATCTTTCATTCGGGCTAAGATTTTGTCGAGGTACATCGTGTGATAGTGCAAGCGCGAAAGATAATTCGGAAGATTAGGATCGCCGTTCCAACAGTGTTCCGCACGATCTCCGTATTTCACTTCCCCATCGTACGGAGGATTTTTCGTCGTTTTTAGAAAGTCCTCAAGGTAATAGACGGCGTTCGTCAGAAAGTACGTGTCAGCGCTACCTACGTAAATATGAAGCTTTCCTTGGAGCTTCGGGCCTAGTGTCTGCCAGTCGCGCTGCAAAATTGCGCTCAAATCATAATGTTCTTTCCAGTACGCAGCCACGGACTTGTCTATGTCCCCGGTCTGCTTGTTGAAGATCGGTTTTGGATACCCGTCTACGCCAACTGGTCCAAACACTGCCTGCCAAATGTCAAACTGCTCGCCTGAGCGCGCGTGCGACCCAAGCGCAAGCTCGTACTGATTGACTCCTTGCATGGTGATGAAAGTTCTGCCAAGGTAATCGCGCATCGCGGGCTGTGGAATACGCGCATGTGCGCCTTCCATATAAAACGCATTTTTATCGTCATACAGATTCGCGGTCACGTAGGAGCGGAAATCTACTGGGTCTGGGCAGGCGACAAATGCGCCATTGTAGTGATCGGGGTAGAACATCTGCACCGCCATCGCTTCCCATCCGCCGGTGGAGCCCCCGTACGCGAATCGGGACCATCCCTGCCCGATAGCGCGAAATTGTTTCTCGATCGCAGGTATTAACTCTGTTTCGATTGCATCGCCGTATGGGCCAAGATTTGCGGAATTCACGGCGTACGAGTCGTCATAGTAGGGGTTGGCGTGATTGATCTCCGCGATCAGGATGCGCGGGAAGTTTGGTGAAATCCACTGTTGGTAAAACTTGTACGCCTCCTCCTGTTGTATCCGGTTGTAGCCCGAGACGTGAAACCGGTCACTGTAGTCCGGCTTGAGATTCGGATCCGGCGGGACAGTGCGGAAACCACCGAAATCATGGTTAAAGTGATCCTCAGCGATGATGAGAGGAAAACGAACGTTTGGATGAATGTCAAACCCTTCCGGCACGAGAACGTTAGCGCTGAGGAATATTGGTCGTCCCCAAAACTTCGAAAGCAGCTCGCTCTTAATCTTCACATGTCGTATGTACTTCGTGTCCTGCGGATCCGGTATCGCAGGAATCTCCTTATCTAAAACAACGGTTATCAGCTCCGACGCTTTTCCAATCGAGATCTTGCGTGGCGTCGAGTACAGGTTGCCCGGCGCGAGGTTCCAGTGTTGCCCTTCGCCTCTATCCATAGGTAGCTTCACGGTGTGTCCATCCGAACGATGGAAGGTCTCGTACCGATGCAGGACGGCTTGCACGAAATAGTCGCCCGGGGGCACGTCGCGCAGATAACGAACTGGATAACCGAAAGCGTTATCGCTGAGCATTGCTGGTTGATCTGGATTCAATCCGTCTACGTCAAGCCCAAAGACCATTTGCGACCGTGGCGAGTCATTGATTTGCATACGTGGTTCATCGGATTCATCGGTCGACAACAACAACAGCACGCGCCCATCAAGCGGTTGCGCACTGCGCGCCTTCGCAAATGACACCGCGAAACGTGGCGCCACTTGATCTTGGGCCCGTGCCGCGCCTGCCGAGAACACTAACGTCGACACGACCGCCAAAGCGACTTTCCTTGCACTGCGAAACGGCTTTCCCATAGAGGCTCCCTGGATCAGCGTACAAACAGCGGATTGTATAACGAATGTCGGACCAAGCTGCGGACTGGTATCGAACTACAAAATGTCCGTTTGTAGTTCAACTCAACGAGGTTCAATCCATTTGGAACCCCCAATTGAAGGACGGGTTTCCGTCATGCCTCACTTGGGGAATCACGACCTTCGGCCACAAACATCGCCCAACGACGGCCTGTGACTCGCGTCACAGAGGCAAGTGATAACAGCTACCGCCTCTCCATCGCATCGCAGTTACGATCGCATTCGGCTGGAGAAATTGGTCACGGCAATTCCGTTTCGACCATGCTATGAGGGTTGTGAAATGTCCAAGAGCAGCACAACAGCGTGGTTTCACAGCAACCGTTACACTGCAGAGTCTGCGTGCGAGCATTGCGGGGGAGTCTTGCGACACGAGTCATGGTGCATTACGGTCGATGCAACGGTCTACTACGCTTACCAGATCGTGCTCGATCCGGGAAAATTGACCGCCGGAGATGCGTTGATACTTCATGCCCTTGGTGTGACTTGGACCGATTGTCATAAAGACCGTTCTGCGAAATAGCACTGCGGCCCGCACTCCCGGTGGTTCGCTTTGCTGCGCCCCTGGCAGTACCTCCTGTTCCCATCATTGCTAAAAGGACTATTACAGGTGTGACGGACGTATCGTAGCGCTCACAGGCAGCGTGGCTTCACACCGGTCGGAGGCGGGCCCGGCCCATGCGAGCGACGCACGAGACGGCAAATGCTCGCGCCTGCGGAAAGAAGGAATGCCCGAAGAGGACTCAGGCTCGTCCGTAGATAGAGGATTTTTACTGAAGGATATTTGGGAAACAGAACTCTGAAGACGCTGGCGTTCCGTCAGGAAATTCTTCTGACAGGCGATTGCGGCGGAACGGATCTCTCCGAATTCTGGCATGGAGCGAACGTTTGCAAAGAATGGGTCCAAGTCGATTGCGGGATAGGAACAATAGTTTCCCTGTACGGCGAGCCTCAGCAGGCGCATAGCCTGTGCTGTTTGCCCACAATAAGCGAGATTGGCGGCGGACAAGTAATTTGCTTCGGGGTCGTCGGATATTCGGACATTGGCGGCTAGTGTGGCAATCTCCGGCGAAGCCCTGTGCTGTGCGCAGGTTGGCAACATGTCATAGCTTCCCCATTGCGGGATATGCGGCAATTTAATTTTCAGGGCCTCTTCCCGTTTGCCCTGTCGCAAGAGCATCGCGATCGACATAGCATCGGCAAAATCTGAAACCGGGCCAAGCCGGATAAATTGCATGGCGCGTTCGTAATCTCCTTGCAAGGAAAAAACAATTGCACAAGAGCGCGGGACGTCGTTGGGCGCGAGGGAGAGAGAAATCTCGCACTCGTTCGCGGACTCTTTCAACAATCCCGCATACCGGAGCACGTAGCTTCTCGAGAAATGGGCTTGAAAGCTGTCGGGCCGTCTGCGCACCAGGTCTTCGTCTTGCTGGTATGCCTTAATCAGTTCTCCTCGCTCGACGTAACTATTCGCGAGGAACGCGGCCGCGGCAATGTAATTTGGATCCAATGAAACCGCCCGTACCGCCGCGATCTCGTAACGTTCGACCGTATCGTGCCCAGCATCGGCGTAGCGACTTGCTACATAGTATCTTCTTGAAAGCTCGTACCACGCGGGAGCAAAGGAAGGATCAAGCCCCACGGATTTTTCCAACATGGCAATGATCGAGGCGTTCCGGCCCGCGTCATACGGTAAAGCTGTGCTCCGCAAATAGAGATCGTAGGCTTCCTCGTTACCGGGGCGAGTACCGGCCTCCGCCGTCAGGGATGACGCGCCGAGCGCAGCGGCAAGCGGGCCCTGCGTTCTTGCGACGATCTTTTCGCGGAGTGCGATCATCCCCTGGGCTGGCACTTGGAAGGTATCGACCCACACTACCCGGTTCTCGTCGACGTCGACAGCTTCCAGGGTTAGTTGTAAGTGATCTCCTTCTCTTAAGAATCTTCCAGCCACGACGTTTTTCACTTTCATTTCTCGGCCTAGTTTCTGCAGGTTAGGCCGGGATTGAAGGTAGTCGCCATCTGCAACCACCGGTCGGATCGTCAGTCCCCGCGTGTAACTGAGTGAGGTTGACACCTCGTCCGCCAACGCCAAGCCAAGAAAATCAAGGCTATGGTCAGGACCGGAATTCTGAAACGGAATGACAGCCACGCTCTTCACCGAAGGGCTCAACGGCGATGATTGTCTGTGCAGGTACAGCACCAACGTCAACACGAGAGCGGCAATGGTCGCGAGCGCGATCCATGGACGACGTACCCGTGCTTCGGCGCGACGGCGTTGGTCACGCTCCTTGCGCTGTTGCTCCTTTTCGAGGCGATTGCGTTCAACGCGACGCTCCTCGAGAGTCCGCAGTCGCTCAGCCAGCTCTGCCGCACTCTTGAGACGACGCGCTGGATCCCCGCAGGCCGCAGCGGCAATATCTTCCCTGATTAGAGGATCCTCGACGTGGTCTTCCCACCCCAGTGACAGCGGCTTGCCAAAATCACTAATCACTGTTTGATAGAGAATGACGCCCAGCGCGTAGACATCTGTGAGCGCGGTCGGCGGGTTGCCAGACAAGACTTCGGGCGCGAGGTAAGCGAGCGTTCCCGTGATCGAAGCGTTCGATGCAACGCCAGGTTGGGTGAGACCAAGACTGGTGATGCCGAGCGCCTCAAGTCTAGACGGCTCCACCAACGAAGCACTTCCAAAATCAGCGAGTTTAATGCACCACGTGCCGTCCGCCGTAGACGTGACAAGAATGTTGGAAGGCTTCAAGTCTTTGTGCAGCACCCCTGCCGCGTGGGCGGCCGCAACCGTCTGGGCAATATTGGCAACCATGCGCAGCCGAGTCTGCAGGAGTACCTTCGCCAACCCACCCTGACTCTCGGCCCACTGCGCAAGGTTCGGCCCGCCGTACTCGCTCTCCAGAAAGTAAGGATGCTGATCGAAATTCCATTCGAAGATGCGAACAAAATCTGCGCGCTCACCAAGAGATTCGCGCAGGAATCTGAAAACTGTCACTTCTCGCTTCAGAGTCGTGAGACGCGACCCATCGGCTACAAATTTGAAAACCCGCAGTTCGCGAGTCTTCGGATGCTCCGCCAGCCAGACCTCGCTGTTCGAAGAGGCGTCGAGCGGACGCACAAGAATCCATTGGGCCCGTCCTGGAACGGGCTGTCCCGTCTCAACAGTAAATTCTGCCGGAAAGGCTGATTTCCGACTGTAGGAACTGTGTGCATGTGCAGCAAGGCGATAGCCCACACGAGGGACGGTCACAATCAGGGACGAGTCGTCGTCGGCCAAGGCTTTGCGTAGTTTATGAATCGCCGTAGTCAGTGAGCCTTCCACTACATTTAGACCGGGCCAGACAGCTTCCAGGAGCTGATCCTTGGTGACTACGTCCCCGGCGTGAAGAAGCAGTTGAACCAGGACCTCAAGTGGTTTCAGTTCTAGCTCCGCGGGAGCGCCGTTTACGCGCAATTCGAGCCGCGACTCATCGAATTCCCGGCCCGCAAAGGTCCACGCGCGTCCTGAAGCGTCTGCCAATCCCGCTGGTGAGCCGTTAAGAACCATGGACTTGGATTTCTTAATAAGTTCTTGAGAGTTTCGTCAGGACACGCACCGGGGAGGAGTAGATAGTGTCGCCCTGACGGGGCTGGTTACGGGAAACATTCTGCCACGAAAGCCAATGCAATGAAAGGTTGCACCGCTGCCGGGCAAAGAACGTTGAGCCGTCGGCCATTTGGGAGGGATATCTCTATGACAACACATCGAATCAGGGTTTTGCTTGCGGTCGTGACGCTCATGCTGGTCGTATCGGCAGCCAATAGTGCGTGCGCCCAGACTTACACGGACCTCTACCACCTGGGAACCAATACCGGAGACCCGGTGAATCCAGGCTGGATGGGTCTCTTCGCTCAGGGTCGCGACGGCAACTTGTACAGCACCTCTCAAACTGGCGGCGCCTTCGTGGGCGGTCATCAATACGGAACCATTTTCCGCCTTACCCCTTCTGGAAGCATGCAGGTTCTAGCCAGTTTCGATCCCTCCGTCATCGGCGCTCTTCCCAACAGCGGCCTCACACTCGGCACCGACGGCAATTTCTACGGAACCACTCCCACCGGCGGTCCCGTCGGATACGGAACTCTTTTCAAGGTCACACCCACCGGAACCGTCACGGTGATGCATAACTTCAACGGCAATACCGAAGGAACCACCGCCAATGCTCCGCCCATCCAGGGAAAGGACGGAAATTTCTACGGCACCACCGGCAATGGCGGCACCATCACCGGGACGATCTACAAGATGACCCCGGCGGGAGTCTACAAAGTCTTGTTCTCATTCGATGGCAACGTGCGTTATCCGCAAGCGATCACGCTCGGTAACGACGGCAATTTTTATGGCACCTATCTGGGCGGAACTCTCACGAACGTCAATGGGGGAGTTTTCAAAGTCACGCCGGCCGGCAAGCTGACCGTACTTCACCGCTTCACCGACACCGACGGGAAGAATCCCATGGGTGCAATCATTCAAGCGACTGACGGAAACTTTTATGGCACAACCCGGGCAGGTGGCACAGGCGGCCAAGGTGTCGTCTACAAGATGACGCCGGCCGGAGTGCTCACGGTCCTCCACAATTTCGCCAACGACACTCACGGCCTCGCGCCCTTCGCCGGCCTGGTGCAGGCAACCGACGGGAAGTTCTACGGAGTAACAACCACCAACCCGGGCAAGAGCTCAGGTGTGCTCTTTCAAATCACTTCCGCCGGCGCCTATGCCGACCTCGTCTATTTCAGCAACGTCGCTGGCAATTTCAAGGGCACCAATCCCCAAGTGTCCTTGGTGCAACACACCGGCGGAACTCTTTTCGGAGACACTCTCGGCGGAGGCAACAACGCCGGCTGCGTCGGCTGCGGCGTCCTCTATAGCCTCAACATGGGTCTAGGCCCCTTCGTCAGCATCCTGCCATCACTACGATGGGGCAAAGCAAGCGCTACCATCCAATTCCTCGGACAAGGATTCACCGGCACAACCGCCGTCTCCTTCAATGGCGTGCCGGCGACCTTCACGGTTGTCTCCGATACGTTCCTGACGGCAAAAGTGCCAACGGGCGCCACCAGCGGGAAAGTCACCGTCAAGACTCCATCGGGCACTCTCACCAGCAGTCAGGTGTTCAAGGTCGTTCCTGTGATTACGAGCTTCACACCTTCGAGCGGGTCAATCGGCGCGAAGGTTACGATCACTGGCTCAGGTTTCGGCGGAGCAACCAAAGTCACGTTCGGAGGAGCGGCGGCAACGAACTACACCGTGAACAGTGGGACGCAAATCACAGCGTTCGTACCCAATGCAGGCAAGACCGGAAGCATTGCCGTCACCACGCCGGGAGGAACCGCAGGTAAAGGGACATTCACGGTCACACCTTGACGTGTCTGTTCCGGTCGCCGACGATGGCCTCAATTTCGATTCAGGGAAAAGTCATGGGGTCGTAGGATCGGCGGGGTAGCGCCCATTTAATTACGCGCCGCTCAATTTCCTTTTAATCGGCGCAGGGCATGGTGCGTCACATGCCCAATGCGTGTTCGAGGACGCTTTCCGCTGTTGCGGCGTTCATCAGGTCATTTACTGACGCGGTGATGATCCGCGCCGCCTGTAAAGATTTGGTCACCTTGCTGTTGAACCCGGCATCAGCGGTGATCATGCACAGTTCGGGATAAGCCAAGTACACCAATTGCTCGGCGTCAATGATGTCATTTTGATTTTTTCGGCTGAGCGGGTTGTATTCGCGTTCGCTGAGCGCCACGTCAAGTTTGGCTTGCTGAAACTCACGATTGGCGCTCAACGCTGTAACAATCTCATCCACGGGTTTGCTGTTTGGGGCCGCACCAACACTACGTGCGATTCCCCCGAGCCAATCGTGCGTCATGTCATACACCGTAACCTTTTCACGTCTTGCGGCGTCCACCATCTCTTTAAACTCTTGTGCTTTGCCCATCTTAAAATCGTCCATGAGTTTTCTGTGATCCGCCGCCGCTTGCTTGAACGATGAGACCGAATCAGCGGCCAAGCACATGTTGAATGCGCCTTGCACCTTTTCCGTGAACCCGCCAGCGTCACGCGCCTTGCCGTGCCACACTTGATAGAGCCACTCATCCGGCCACGGCAACAATCCTGAGTGTTTTGGGTTTGGCCAATTGCGGATTGCGTGCACTTGCCTCAGCACTTGCTCACCCAAGCGCTCATCCGCCAGTTGCGCGAAAACCTCAAATGCGCTCAGCGGGGAAACGAGAATTTTGCCCCTGAGGTCAACAGCAAGGGGCGTGCTCTCAAAAGCGTGGCCGAAATACCGGAATGCATTTGTGTCTAGATAGACGTACTGAGGCATCACGCGCCACCCGTCATGGCTTGTTTGATTAGAGTGCTCAGCACAAGTTTCATGGCTTCAAGTGTGAGCGAACCAACATTCTTGGGCACCAAAACAGGCGCGGCGAAAAAAGCCGGGGTATTGGCGTGATGGTGCGCCGATGTTGTTGGCCGGAACACTCGTCGAGGAAATGATCCCCAAGCTGCCTCGCATAGGCCAAATTCACAACCGGGCCATGGTTTGCGGGGAAATTTGTGGGGCAAGAAAAAACGCCCGCACGGGGCATCCTTGAGAAGAATGGCGGGGACGACGGGACTCGAACCCGCGGCCTCTGCCGTGACAGGGCAGCGTTCTAACCAACTGAACTACGTCCCCACTTGCAACCTTAAGCTTTAGCGATGAGTACCTTGGACGCCATCCAAAGCGTTGCCAAAAACTCTGTTCCTAAGGTGAACATCAAGGGCAGCTGTCCCTGCCCAGAGCATTAATTGTAGCAGAGCGAATTCAGATCAGTACAGGCGTGGAGAGTTCCTGGTTCTTAACTTCCGTATAATTACGCAGCGCTTTCTATTTTCCGAGAACCTGCGATCCTGACGCGAACCTCTCTATGGCGACCCCTCCACTAGAAATCAACATTGACGAGTACCTGCGCAAGCGGTTGATGCCGGTAGAGGGTGCAATTCCTCAGTTGCCCGGGATCGACATGTACGGCGACTCGGTTCCGGCTGGGGCGGTGGGTGGCGATCTCTTTGAGTACATCAATTTTCAGCAGCGCTACGACATTGATGCGAGAATTGCACGCGCCCTGAAGCTCTCCAAAGATTACGTCACACCTCTTCCCAAAGGGCGGGCACCGCGAAATTCCGTAGACACCCACGTCGAGTGGCTCCGCAGTAAGCCAGGCTACAGTGATGTTCTCGCAGCGGAATACCGACGGGCGAAAGCTTCTGAGCAGATACGAATTGCCGAGGATTTACAAGAACTCCATACAACCGCAGGAGTTCTTTTAGTTGATGCCCAAGGACACGGCATCATCTCAGCAAAGATCGCCTCAACTGTGCACGACACTTTTCATGCATTCATGCTTTCTGAACTGGACCGGAACGGAAAAACGACTCCTGACATGTTCGAGAAGATCAACCTCAGGCTCGCCCAGTCCGTTAGCGCGCGAAACGCTTTGGGTTGGGGCAAGGACGATAGTTCACGAGAAATTGCAACCATGTTGTACGGCGAAATACGTCCGGGCGGACACTTTCGTTTCGTGAATTTCGGACATCCGCCGCCACTCGTGTTTTCTGCCGAATTCGAGCGGTTCGTAGAAATCGGCAACGCACGCATGGCACAGTTCCTCGCCCTCGGGCTGGCAATTCCTGAAGACCATCCTGACCGCAACAGATATCTTTCGATGGCGCCACGGACGCACAGAATGACTTCATCAGATATCGCTGAACTGACATTGATGAGCCCGGGAGACATTCTCTTTCTCTATACGGATGGGGTCTACGACGGCAGTGACGAATCCGAACGCGTTCAGATTGAACGCGTCCTCCGGAAAAACCAACAGAGATCTGCGAAGGACATTTGCGCCGCCATCCTGAAGCATGCGGTTGAACAGGACGAGCGCCTGAAAGAAATCGGAGAAGAGGACCGGATCGACGATAAAACGGTGTTCATTATCAAGAGGAGCAAATAATCATCAATTCTGCTGACCGCAATGCAGATTTGACTAATCGCTATTTTGCCGCTTTCTCGATGCGCGCAGAATCCACCGTCACTTCTCTCTGAATCACCATCTCAACCGAGGTACCTGGCTCGAGGCGAACATCGCTTCCGCGGCTAAGCAAGGCTATCGCCAAGCCCACGGCGCTTCCCCCCGCGGCTCCAATCGCGGCACCCTTGCCTCCGTCTGTAACGCCTCCGATGATGGCTCCGGTCGACGCTGTGCTGGCCACTTGACCGATATCTTTTGCCTTTTGTCCGTCTTGTCGAATCGTGCCTTCCGAGTCCTTCATGGACGTCTTGTCAGCACCGGGCATGTTGTCCACCGAGCCCGGTAGCACAACCGTATAGCCACTCGGATAAATCATCGATGTGAAATGCATCAGTAGTTCCGCCCGTCCCTTCACCCGGCCGGGTCGTTGAACATGGCTAATCCTTCCCTGGACGTAGGTTCCGGCGGGAATGATGATGCGGTTGTCGACCACGAATGGAAACGTGGTTTCCGCGTATACAGGATCGCCTTCTTTGGCGCTCTTCGTCGAAATCGCCTGCTTCAGGGCAAGCGGGACCTTGGTTCCCGCCGGAATAACCATCGTTTTCAAATCAGCTTCCTGCACCTTGGCCTCTGAAAGCTTGGAAGCGTTTTGCCCAACTGCAATACTTGTGATGAGCAGCACAAAAGCAAGTTTCACGCGCACCTCCGGCAGTTGCAAACGAAAATACCGCCACGCTGAGTATGGTGAGACCCGAGCGCCTTGTTCACTGGGATGCCGATTGCCAAGCAAAAGGTTACTTCCACAACAGTTCCGATTCGCGGTTCCAGCGCGTAGCAACGACGCCGACCTATAGGCGTCGGAGCATGTTCTCCCGCACGTTTCCCATGAATTGCGACTGCAATTTCTGGGCGCACAACTCGCCGCAAACGTGCAGTGTGCCTTCCTTCTGGGCAATTTCGTCATCCCATGGGCAAAGATACAACACTGGGACCTGATAGTCGTCGAACGACGTCCACATCAGCCACCATCGGTCCGACGCACCCTTTAACGTGCCACAGTTCGGCCCTGCACATCGGTAAAACGGATTTGCCGGTGGTCTAGAGTTCGCCGCGCTCATGCATCAACTCCTGGGATCCAATCCGCTCCACATTCTACGGAGCGCCAGACGAAAAACCTACTGTCCTCAGTGCAGCGTAGAGATTTGCAGATCATGAATCGCTACTTGTAGATAAGGTATTTTTCTCGCATCTTGTCGAATTTTTCCAATTCTTCCTGCCAATCCTGCGCGATGCGTCGTGGGTCCCGGTCGTCCAGCAGTGCCTTGTATACATCCTGGTTCACGAGCAATTCATTCATGCGCTCAAGCTTGAAGCTTTCCGGATACAGTTTTTTGAGGGCGGATGCGATCTCAATTCCTAATTCTGGCGCGTCCAGAACGTTGCGTTCAAGCAATACGAAATTGACTCCCTCACACTTTTGCCCTGCATAAACGCTGGCGGTCGGGGTAAATGAGGTCGGCACAAATCTCACGCCGGAAATTCCGCGCGCGTTGAGATATTGCGCCAATTCTTTCCCTTTAATCCATGGCGCGCCTAAGACTTGAAACGGCGTATCCGTGCCTCGCCCCACTGAAACATTTGTGCCTTCTACCATCCCGACTCCTGGATACAGGGTTGCGCCAGTTAGGCTGCGCAGGTTCGGCGATGGGTTGATCCACTCGAGTCCGGTGGAATCAAACCAATCGCCACGAAGCCATCCGTCCATGGAAACCACTTCCAACTTCGCATTGAGGTGACGCTCTGCGTTGAACATTTGGGCCAATTCGCCCATGGTCATGCCATGGCGTACCGGAACGCGCCAGTAGTTGGTGAAACTCTCTTTGCCTTCGTCAGAAACTGGCCCCTGTACAAAGGAGCCAGTAATGGGATTCGGACGGTCGAGCACAACAATGCGGACACCTGCTTTGCCCGCGGCTTCCAAAAAATATCCAAGAGTTGTCTCGTAGGTGTAGAAGCGCACCCCCACATCTTGAATGTCGAAAACCACGACGTCCAATTTTTGCAGCGTCTCAAGAGAAGGGCGGCGTGCCGCATCGGTTCCCCCGTAAACGCTATAAACGGGAACACCCGTGGCCTCATCCTTGGTATTGCTGACGTTCGTAGTGTCGAGAGTGCCGGTCACACCGTGTTCCGGGCTGAAAATCGCGTCCAATGACACTCCAGGCGCTCCGGCTAGAACATCGATTGTGCGTCTGCCTGAAGAATCCAATCCAGTCTGGTTTGTGACGAGTCCAATTCTCGTCTTGACCCCGCCTTGACCCGCTAATGATGCAAAAGCTTTCTCCTCGAGCACATCGATACCGGTCTTTACGGCGCCATTTCGCGTGGATAATCGACGTGCTCCGCTTTGTGCTTCGCTGTATCCCGTCAGACTAACCCAGCGCAGATCTTCCTTTTCAGGAGGTGTGAGAGACAAAGCATTTGCGACCGCGGTGGCAACTTTCGTTCTCAAAGCTACCGCACTTCCCTGCCCGCGCGGATGTACTGCATTCGTCAGCAGCACGATGTATGTTTTCGTCGTTGGGTCGATCCACAACGACGTCCCGGTGAAACCGGTGTGCCCGTACGAGCCCACAGGAAGCAATTCGCCGCGATTGCTCGAAAACGGCGAGTCGATGTCCCAGCCAAATCCGCGAACGGCGACAGCAGTCGGGGGCTGTTGGGGTGTTGTCATCTTCTCAACCGCAAGGGGCGAAAGAAATCCGCTGCCACCGTTCAGTAAGTGCTGTGCGAACACGGCAAGATCGTTCGCTGTCGAGAACAGGCCGGCATGGCCAGCCACTCCGCCCATGCGCCGTGCCGTCGGATCGTGCACCACGCCACGCAGCATCCGCTTGTCATCGTCAAACTCTGTCGGGGCAATCTTCGCGCGCCAGGCTGACGGAGGTAAATATCTCGTACGAGACATCTTCAGCGGGCCGAACACGCGTTGCTGGACATAGTCCTGCAGAGCTAACCCGGACACTTTTTCAACGAGGGCGCCAAGGACGATGAAATTAATATCGCTGTAAACGAAGGCCGCGCCCGGTGCCTGCTGAGGCGCCTCCGCAAAAGCCATTTGGTAAGCGGTTTCCTTACCGGTCCATTGAGTCTTCAAATCGAGGTCCGGAGCAAGTCCGGAGTAGTGCGTCAGAAGCTGTCGGACTGTAATGTCTTGTTTGCCGTTCTGTCCGAACTCGGGCAAATACTTGGCCACAGCATCGTTCATTTTTACTTGTCCACGCTCAAACAATTGCATAATGGCGGACGTTGTGGCGACGACCTTCGTCAGTGAGGCAAGATCAAACACCGTGTCCAACGTCATCGCCTCGCGTCGAGGCTCGAGAGCACGGTTCCCGTATGCTTTTCGATAGACGACAGAGCTGTTATGCCCGACGATCAGCACGGCGCCCGGAATACTACCGGCGTGAATCGCCTCCTGAATCACGGTGTCCACTGTTGCCAAAGTGTTGGAGGAAATATGAGCAGATGGTACTGAGGCTTGATTTGACTTCGCCGACACCCGAGTAGAGCCCAAGACGATTACCACGCACACAAGCACGGTGGTCGTCAGGCGACGGCTCGAATTGGAGATTTGCGAGAAGATATCTCGACTCTACACAACCGGCGCAACATTCCTCAAGGTACTCAAGTGCACATGTACCGCAGGAAGCATGAGCGCTGGGAAAATCCAAAGACAGACGACCGCCGCACTCTTTACCCACCCTCTTCACCTCTGCTATAAACCGACCATCCATTCCGACCGCAATCCATTGGCACACGAATCCCTACCCGCGGAGTATGCGCAACAAGACAAACGTTTTGCTTTGGCTTTGCAAGTGATGCAAGACGCGATTCGGGACCGCGCCTTCCCGGCTTGCTCACTCGCGGTAACCCACAAAGGAAGACTCGTGGCTCTCAAATCTCTCGGTCGCTTCACGTACGATTCGAGTTCCGCTGTTCTCACTGATACAAGTTTGTTCGATATCGCATCCGTGTCTAAAGTTGTCGCCACCACTTCGATGGCAATGATTCTTTATGAGCGCGGAATGTTGGACCTTGATGTTCCAGTCGTCTCCATCGTCCCTGAGTTTGTGAATTCAACGGACCCGCGTCGTCATGACGTGTCATTGCGGATGCTTCTGGCACATTCCTCGGGACTGCCCGCTTATGCAAAGCTTTTCATGCAAGCCAATTCGCCAGAAACGTTGCTGGAGGCGGTTTTTACAACCGAGCTCACCGCTGAACCGGGTGCGCGAGCAGAATACAGTGATATCGGCTTCATCATTCTAGGAGTTGCCTTGACTCGGGTGGCCGACGAATCTCTAGAGCAATTCTGCCGACGTGAGATCTTCGGCCCCCTCGCGATGGTCAGCACGACCTACAATCCTGCAACTTCTCTCCGCTCGAATAGTGTCCCCACCGCCGATGATCAAACCTTTCGCCATCGCGTAATCCAGGGTGAAGTCCAGGACGAAAATGCGAGCGTGCTTGGCGGAGTCGCCGGACATGCTGGACTCTTCTCCACAGCCACTGATATCGCGCGCTTTGCAATGGCGATGCTCAACATTAGGAAGGCAATCCTTCGCCCGGAAACTCTGGCGGTATTCACGAACCGCCAGGCACTCCCTGCGGGAACGTCCCGTGCACTTGGATGGGACACGCCTTCTCAACCCTCGCAATCCGGCAGATACCTGTCCACGCATGCATTCGGTCACCTCGGATATACCGGCACCTCTCTGTGGATCGACCCCGAGCGAGAGCTCTCTATAACGCTCCTTACGAACAGGACTTGGCCAGACTGTAAGAACCAGAGCATCCGCGAGGTCCGGCCCCGCCTGCACGATGCTATCGTAGAGGCGTTGGAGAAATGAGTTTGAAGCGACGGTCCCGCCCTAATCTGAACCGGCTCCGCACCGAAACCACCAATCCTGCGTCGACCGATCTGGATCAAAAATCGGCTATCGAAATTGCGACGATCATCAACACCGAAGACGCAAAGGTGGCTGGCGCCGTGAAGCGTGGGCTACCGCAGATCGCACGAGCCATTGATCTCATCGCATCCTCGCTTCGTCAAGGCGGCCGTCTCATTTATGTGGGATCGGGGACAAGCGGACGACTTGGAGCTCTCGACGCGTCTGAAATCCCGCCCACGTTCGACACCGATCCGCGCGCCGTCCAGTACATCATCGCCGGGGGCCCTGCCGCTCTCGCAGCTTCGACAGAAGCGAGTGAAGACTCGCGAGAGCTTGGGCGTAGTGAAATGGCGAAGAAGAAACCGACCCGCAAAGACGTTGTCGTTGGCCTCGCAGCGAGTGGGCGAACGCCCTTCACAATCGCCGCGGTGGAATATGCGCGGTCTCGTGGTTCAAAAACCGTTGCGGTTGCCTGTAACCCGAATTCGCCATTGGGCCGCGCTGCTCATATTTCCATTGTCGCTGACGTCGGTCCTGAAGTGCTCACCGGTTCCACTCGGATGAAGGCAGGCACGGCGCAGAAGATGATCCTAAACATGCTCACAACGGGTGCCATGACGCGTCTTGGGTATGTTTATGGAAATCTCATGGTTCACGTCGACTTGAAGAACAAAAAACTGAGCGAACGAGGGATAGGAATACTGGAGCGTGCAACCGGCACCGATCGCGAGACTGCCAAACGCGCCCTTCAGCAATCCGGGAATAGCGTCTCAGTAGCTCTGGTCATGCTGGAGACAAGCCTTGGTCGGGCCTCGGCATCGAAGGCACTGAGAGACGCGGCGGGAAATGTTCGCCAAGCCATTCGGAAATCCCGCAGTCGATCTTCGTAAATTGTGTTTCGGTTTCCGAATGCATCTTCGATAAAGCACTGCAGCCATAAGGCAATGCAGCCTAGGAAACCGGGGGCACTGTCTCGTGGAATTCCACCGCACCCTAACAGTCCACAGTCGTTCGTATCCGAACGATCAACAACACCCGCAAGCGAAACTGCTCTTCCCCGCTACAATACAAAACGAGCACGCATTCATGGACAAACTCATCATCCGGGGCGGTCAGCCATTGCTTGGCACTGTCCGCATCAGCGGCGCGAAAAACGCGGCTCTGCCTTGTATCGCGGCTGCTCTGCTTACCGACGAACCCGTTATTCTCGAAAACATCCCACAAGTTCGAGACATCGAGACAACACGCAAGCTTCTTGCTGCTATGGGCGCTGAAGTGGAGCTCGGCTACGGGCGTGCCCAGCACCGCACCACGATCTCATGTCGTAGTCTTGCCTCCCCTGAAGCATCTTACGAACTCGTCAAGACCATGAGAGCGTCCACTCTCGTTTTAGGTCCGCTGGTAGCGCGGTGCCGGCGAGCTCGAGTGTCCCTGCCCGGGGGCTGCGCAATCGGTGCGCGTCCGATCGACCTTCACATTAAGGGTCTGGAAACTCTCGGCGCCAAGATCACACAAGAACACGGGTACGTTGAAGCCAGCGCAAAGCGATTAAAAGGTGCTGAAATCGTTTTCGACAAGATCACGGTTACCGGAACCGAAGACCTCCTGATGGCCGCCACCCTCGCCGAGGGAGAAACCACCATGAGAAACTGCGCGCAGGAACCCGAAGTCTCGGATTTGGCCGAGTTGCTCAACAAAATGGGAGCTCAGATCCAGGGCGCAGGATCCCCCACCATCCGTATCTCAGGTGTCAACAAGCTGCACGGAGCCCGGCACCGAATTATTCCAGACCGCATTGAAGCTGGAACATTCCTTATTGCCGGAGCACTCACAGGAGGAGACCTTAATATCGCCGCTTGTGATCCGACTCATCTGACCGCACTGTTTGGAAAGCTTCACGAGGCGGGAGTCAAGACAACTCAAACTGAGGACTCCGTCAGAGTCATGGGCGACAACCCGTTGCGTGCAGCAGACATGAATACCGAAGAGTATCCGGGCTTTCCAACCGATATGCAGGCGCAATTCATGGCATTAATGACGCAAGCCGAGGGCGCATCCACAATTACCGAAAACATTTTTGAGAACCGATTCATGCACGCCCAGGAACTTTTGCGCATGGGTGCGAATATCAAGATTGATGGACGACGCGCTGTCGTGCGCGGCAAAACTCCCCTCAGCGCAGCCGCCGTCCTCGCCTCCGACCTCCGCGCCTCAGCGTCGCTCGTCTTAGCTGCGTTGGTCGCTGACGGCGAAACAATCATCGACCGCGTTTATCACATTGATCGAGGATACGAAAACATCGAAGAAAAGCTTCGTGGCGTCGGGGCTCAAATCAAACGTGTTGGCGACATGCTGCCCAAACGCAGCGCTGCTCGCGGATAGTCTCGACGATTGAGTTTCGCCAAATGATCATTCGCCCTTTGCGTACCTCTGACCACTCGGAGTGGTCCGCGCTCCGCAGCGCCCTGTGGCCGGAGTGCCAACAGGCTGACAACGAAAAAGATGCTCGTCTCTTTACTTCCAAACCTCACCAGTTTGCAGTGTTCGTGAGCGAATCAGATGGCCATCTTACCGGCTTCCTAGAAGCCAGCCTGCGCGAATACGCAGACGGGTGCGCCACCAGTCCTGTTGGCTATGTGGAGGGTTGGTATGTGTTACCGAACTATCGACTTTCTGGCGTTGGCCGGGCCTTGATAGCGGCCGCTGAAGACTGGGCTCGCGCGCGAGGTTGCACTGAAATGGCCTCGGACGCACTATTAGACAATACGGCAAGCCATCAAGCGCACCAGAGAGTTGGATATACCGAAGTCGAACGCGCCGTGCGTTACCGAAAACATCTCTAACATAGGAATTCTCGGACTGGGATTTGTCTGCAAATTGTAAAAATCGCGGGTTTCGTGGCCTTTGAGAAGCGTTATTTCTTTTTTTCCTTGCTATTCGGCGCTAAAATTTTGGGCAGCGTGAGGTGCTCGTATGAAGCACACCCTCTTCCTCGCTATCCTCTGCCTAGTCTGTTGTCGATCGGCCGATGCCGACGACCAGCAGAAAGCTCAGAAGCAACTGGGCCGCGTCAATGCAATGGCGTCAGATACCACAGGACGCCGCGTCGTCAGCATAACGATGTCAGACATGCTCAACATGAAGCGGTCGGATCTGGTCAGGTTGCGCAAAAACCTAAATCTCAGCTACGGCTCGGCATTCATAGCCCATCAGCTGATGATGAACGGGGTCGACCTCGGGCTGCTCGTCGCACAGCTAAAATCCGGTAGAACGGTCCTCGATATAGCCAACGAGCGTCATGTCGATTGGAAGCAACTCTTGAGCGATGCGAAGAAGTTAAACGGAAAAATTGAAAAAGCTCTCTTCGACCACTTCGCCGACCCTAAGGACGACGACATCAGAGACAGAACGGATGGCTACAACTTACTAGCTGATGTCGTTAAAGCGGATACAGATGTCAGCCGTTCGGAAATCGATGAAGCTGCCGACGTTTACGTGCGGGAGAGAAATTTGGCGATGCAACTCGCGAGTCGACGGGCTGGCGGAGTTACGACCGTAGATTCAATGAATTTCCGCCGCGATCAAGTCCGTGACGGCGCGCCAGACGCGGCTCAACTGGGGATCAGCAAACCACCCAAATAGCCACGCGATATGTGCTTGTCATCGTTATGAGCTATTGTCCGCCGCCCCGCACGGTTTCAAGCGGAACATAGGGCTTACCGATTCGCGAATCAGAGATCCCGGCCCTAGCATTCTCTTGCTCACCTGCAACAAATTCCAACGTCTAGATTCCTTATGAACACAACACTGCTGTCATCTCGGTGTGCTGTATTGCTGTTCGCGCTGGGAGCTTCAGCTTCCGCATTGGGGCAGGCGTCTCCGATTGAATTCGATCATGCCTGGATTGTTGTTGCCCCGGGTGCATCGGAACGAAGCGCTTTGGAGAAAGCCGGGTTCACCATCTCACCGAACGTGAACCATCATGACGGACAAGGAACATCATCGATTTCCGTTGAGTTTGAGAATTCCTATTTGGAACTGATCTGGGTAGATCCCAACGTGAGTATCGCCCCTGGAGCCGAACGCGGCACTGAGAAGTTTCGTCAACGAGCACTTTGGCGCACCAGCGGCTGGTCGCCGATCGGCCTTGGGTTCAGGCGTATGGCGCCCACAGATCCCTCATTCCCGTTTCCAACGTGGTCCGTTAGCCCAGGATGGTTGCCAAAAGGATCTGCCATTGAAATCCTCACCCCGCGAGATGACGCGAACAGTCCGTCGCTGTTCCTGACTCCTCGTTCCTTGGCAGTGGACGAGAAGATGAACGGTAAAGTTCCGGAGCGTCCGACCGCCGCCCTCGCCCATCGGATAGGAACTCGGCGCGTCACAGCGCTGCACCTCGTAACACCAGCGGGTTACAAACCGATTGCCGCGCTCGACTATCTACAGAAAGATGGCCTCGTCACCATAAATCAAGGCAAAGAGTGGGTTCTTGAGCTTGAGTTCGATCAGAGGGCCAGAGGCCAAGTGAAAGACTTTCGTCCCGACCTTCCGTTGTTGATTCGGTATTAGCACACGCAGGCGGTCAGCGGCACTCCAACGCTTCTATGCTATTCTCTCTGGCGTACCTCGCGGGTCCCGCTCTTCTGCGCAGTCACATTCAGGGACCCTACCTACGTTCCTCCTCGCAAGGACCGTGGATGGAGGAGTTGCGAGCACACCTGTAGAGGTGTGCGCAGCTCCCCAGCACGCACACCTCGAATAATGAGGAGATCCATGAAAGCTCTGAAGCTTACCCCGAACCTGGTCGTGCGCGACGTCACGGACAGCCTCAACTTCTATCGCGATGTACTCGGATTTGAACGTGCCTTCAGTGTTCCCGACGCACCACCGTATGTATTTGCCGCGTGCGGGGGCGGCGGTGTTGAAATCTTTTTTAATGACAAAAATGTCGTTGGAGAAGATTACCCAGCGCTCGCGACGAATATTGGCGGCAGCTTCACAATGTTCATTGAAGTGGACGATCTGAAAGCGGTGCTGGCGAATGTCGAAAGGCAAAAAGCCGAAATCTCCATGCCCGTGAAAGATCAGTTCTACGGGATGCGAGAGTTCGCGTTTAAAGATCCGGACGGCTACACGATCACGATTGCAGAGAAGATAAATTAACAACATCAACCACACGGGGACACAGGCAGGAATATTTCTAGGTCTGTGTCCTTGGTGACTCTCTGTGGTTAAGACTTCGACTGCGCATACAGCTCAGCCCCAACGAAGTGAAGCGACACGTACGGCTCATTACCGACGACCCAGCTGTCGTGTCCGGGGGCAATGTAGAAGAGATCCCCCGGCTTCATCTCGATGACCCGGCCGTCATCCATTGCGGCGGTCGCACGGCCTGCGACCACCAGCCCGATGTGCTCGACCATGCAGCTCTTTTCGCCCGCAACTTTGCCTACGTGCTCCGACCATTTCCATCCCGGCTCATAGGTCGCGCGGCCAATGGTCATTTTCCCAACTTTGACGAGTTCGAACTTTCCTTTTTCAAAATTGCGCACTGCATCGGGCTTGTCGAAACGCTTCAGGATCACCTCGTACATCACTTCCTCCACCTCGTACTACTCTAAGAGGATGTATTTCGCGTTGTAATAGTCGCACAAAACAAAAGAGCCACGACCTTGATCGCGGCTCCTGTTCTCGATTCGTAACCTGCGGTACCGCTCTTAGCGGCGTCCACCATGCCCGCCGCCGTGACCACCGTGGCCCCCGTGACCTCCGCGGCCACCATTACGACCACCACCGCCACCACCCGGACGACGACGACGCCCACCTCCTCCACCACCGGGACGAGGTCCACGATCAGGTCGTGGTCCACGGTCTGCAACTGGTTCCGTTGAAACCGGAGCATCCACGCGATTGAAATTCGGCTCGTCATCCTCGTCAAAGTCAGCGCCGCCTTCAATTACTGCGGATGGTACGCCCGCGGGCGCTGGAGCTGGAGCCGCTACCGGCGCTGCATCAGTCACGGCAGCCTCCGGCGCAGGACCGCCACCCATCTTCGCGCGCTGCTCTTTCAGAATCGCTTTGCGCGACAGCTTGATGCGGTTGCCTTCGACAGCAAGCACTTTCACGAGTACCTGGTCGCCTTCCTTCAGTTCGTCGCGAATATCTTTTATTCGATGCTCGGCAACTTCACTGATATGAAGCAACCCGTCGGTACCGGGAATGATTTCGACAAACGCGCCGAATTCAGCGAGCCGCGTCACCTTTCCGAGGTAGGTCTTCCCTACTTCGGCGGTCGCCGTCAGGTCTCCGATGATCTGCAACGCCTTGGCCGCTGACGCCTCGTCGTTCGAAGCAACGTTGACCTTGCCGGAGTCTTCGACGTCGATCTTTACGCCTGTCTGCTCAATGATGCTGCGGATCATTTTGCCGCCGGGTCCAATCACGTCGCGGATCTTGTCGACCGGAATCTGCAGGGTGTAGATGCGAGGCGCGTACGCAGAAACCTTCTCGCGCGGCGACTCGATCACTTCCTGCATTTTCCCGAGAATGTGCAGCCGTCCACGCTGCGCCTGGGCCAAGGCTTCGCGCATGATCTGAGCGGTTATGCCCATGACCTTGATATCCATCTGCAATGCAGTAATGCCGTCTTTTGTGCCGGCAACTTTGAAGTCCATGTCGCCGTAATGATCTTCAGCACCCGCAATATCGGAAAGCACCGCGTATTTCTCGCCTTCCTTCACGAGTCCCATTGCTACGCCGGCAACGGGTGCCTTCAACGGAACACCGGCGTCCATTAATGAGAGAGACGCACCGCAGACCGTTGCCATCGATGATGACCCGTTTGATTCAAGAATGTCTGAGACAACACGCATTGCATAAGGCCACTTGTCTTCTTCGGGCAATACCGCCGAGACCGCTCTCTCCGCCAACGCACCGTGTCCAATCTCACGCCGCCCAGCGCCGCGCAAGAATGCAACTTCGCCCACCGAGAACGGGGGGAAATTGTAATGAAGCATGAAGCGCTTTTTTGCTTCTCCTTCGAAAACTTCGAGGCGCTGCATGTCGTCGCTCGTACCAAGAGTTGTCGTTACCAGCGCTTGGGTTTCGCCACGCGTAAAGATGGCGGAACCGTGAGTGCGTGGGAGTGCGCCTACTTCAATCCAGATATCGCGGATCTGGTCGAACGCCCGTCCATCCGGACGCCGTTTCTGGTCAAGCACCTGTTCACGGAAAATTCGTTCGCGCAGGATTTCGTAGTAGGTCTTGAGTTTCTTCTGCGCTTCTTCGTCCTCTTCAGGAATCGCTCCAAGCAGTTCCTTCTTGATCGCCTTGATCAGGTCGTAGCTTTCGGCCTTGGGATGCTTCTCGGTGTCGAGTGCATCCGAGAGTCGTGCGCCAATATCTTTCTTCAAGGAGTTGTAATACTTTTCGTCGAACTCAGGAGCTGTAACTTCGCGCTTCTTCTTTCCGACTCTGTCGCGCAGTTCTGAAATCGCAGCGCAAATCTTCTTGATCTCGGTGTGGGCGAATTCAATCGCGTCGACCACCGTTTCTTCTTTCACTTCCTTCGCGCCGGACTCGATCATCACAATCCCATCGGCGGATCCGACGACCATGATGTTGAGCAGGCTGTCACGCATTTCCGAATACGTCGGATTCACGACGAAAGCGCCATTCACAAGCCCGACGCGCACCGCGCCAATCGGTCCGAGGAACGGGATGTCGGAAAGAGTAAGCGCGCAGGAAGCGCCGTTGATGCCAACGACATCAGGATCATTCTCGGTGTCAGCCGAGAGCACGAATGCAATGACTTGGGTTTCACACTTAAAGCCCTCGGCGAAGAGCGGCCGAATGGGGCGATCGATCTGACGGCTGGTGAGAATCTCGCGCTCGCTCGGACGACCTTCGCGCTTGATAAATCCGCCTGGAATGCGTCCCCCAGCGTAGGTGTACTCGCGGTAGTCGACCGTAAGTGGAAAGAAATCAATCCCCTCCCGGGGATCGGCGTTGGCTACAGCGGTAGCCAAAATAACGTTATCGCCCATGCGTACAACCGCAGATCCGTGCGCTTGTTTCGCGAGCTTGCCAGTTTCAAATGTGAGTTTTTTGCCGCCGGAGAGGTCGACGCTGATAGTAGTTGGTTCAGGCTTCATATTGATCCTTTTTCATGCAGGAGGCATCGGGAGACGCGCAAGGGGTCTCCACGGGAGAAGGCGACGTTCCGTCGCGTAATCGAATTGGACTGGAAAACGCACTGTCACCGAGCTTTGGTTCAGAAACCGCCGTCCCCACGACGGCGAGTGGAAAGGCCAAGGAGTCGGCCGACAGCCTTGGCGGTCCGGGAACTATTTACGGATGCCGAGTTTCTGAATTACCGTCTTGTAGCGCTCGGAGTCGTACTTCTTTAGGTAATCGAGCAAGCGACGCCGCTTGCTGACCAGCATGAGAAGACCGCGGCGCGAACCGTGATCCTTCTGGTGCGTTTTAAAGTGCTCCGTCAGTTGGCCAATGCGCTCGCTGAGCAGCGCGATCTGAACTTCAGGACTTCCAGTGTCGGTCGCGTGCGCGCGATACTGACCAATGAGGGATTGTTTTTGCTCTCGGGCTAGCACTTACCTGGTGCACTCCTGTTTCTGATTTTTTTCGTTTATTGTAGTAACGTCATTCAATGTAACACGTTGATAGAGAAAGTGTAAAGGACGGGAGCCCCCTTCGCGGCAAACTTCGTCGCGCCGGGATAGTCTAAGCTAATCGAAGATGATCTGTTCACATTGCGGCCAACAGAATCCGGACAACTATCAATTTTGTGCATCATGTGGGGCGCGCCTTGCCAACGTATCACCGGCCGGGCCGGCGGCTTCGCCCCGTGTCCAGCAGCCCGCCCCAAACAGTTTGCGGATTCAGCCCGTTGACCGTCCACCGTCACCAGCGCGCTCGGCTCCCGCGACACGTGACGTAAGCTATTTGCTCGAAGATGACGACCCTAAAGCTTCACGAGTCGCACCTGTAATCGTTGTTCTTTCTCTGTTGGCACTCGGCGCGTTCGCGTGGTGGGAATTGCGCCCGATGTTGCAAACGGGTGGCGTTACTCCGGCGAAACCGCCTGCTGAAAGCTCTGCAGATCTCAGCTCCACACCGTCGGCAGCCACATCAGCGCCCGCCCAGAAGGCTCCGCCCGTTGAGGTCGCCCAGGGTACGACTCCGTCGGATGGAGCACCTCCAACCTCTGACGCTGAAAGCCAAACCGCGAATTCCCAGGCCACTGAAGCCAACCAACCTCGAAACGAAGGAGTTCCGGCAGCGCCTTCGATTGAAGAAACCAGCAAGCAAGAGCCCCCGGGCTCGCCCTCGGTACAGGGGCCTGCCGACAATCCAGTGGCCGCGGCTCTACCCGCGCGTCCCTCAGTCCCTGTGGCGCACAAGCCCGTCCCAAAACCGATCCCTCGGGCGCCTGCCCCGGATCCTATAAAGCAGGCTGAGGCGTACCTCTATGGGCGCGGCGTCCCGCAGGATTGCGAGCGAGCACTGTCAATTCTGAAAGGTGAAGCGGACAAGTCCAACGCTCGCGCACGTAGCGCGCTCGGCTCCATGTACGCCACCGGTCATTGCGTCTCTCGAGATTTGCCGACCGCCTACCGCTATTTCGCGCTGGTTTTGAGAACTGATCCAGAAAATGGCGTAGCGTCTCAGAACCTTGAAAGCCTGTGGAAGCAGATGACGCCTCCAGAGCGGCAGGCAGCCACTAAGCAGTAGCTCTGATCACGGCTCGTTTCCTTGTCCGTTTTCCAACTTCTTGCTATGGTTCCGGCGATGGCTCGGGTAAAACAATTTTTGAACGCTGAACAATCGTTGCCCGCGTCTCGCGGCTATCGAATGCCTGCGGAGTGGGAGCCTCATGAGTCCACATGGCTGGCGTGGCCGCATTTTCGAGGCGACTGGCCAGGAAAATTTGACCCCATTCCTTGGGTTTACGCGGAAATTATTCGTTCCCTAACCCGTCACGAAGTCGTCGACTTGATCATCAACGACGCCGAAGCGGAACGTCGAGCCAAGAAGATTTTGGATCGCGCAGCCGCTCTTAACGAGAATATCCGGTTTCATCGTTGGCCAAGCGATCGCGTGTGGCTGCGGGACTCCGGGTGCACCTTTGTCGTTGGACACGGCTCATCACTTGGTAAGCAGGTTCCGCCCTCGCTTGTTGCGCAAAAACGCGTCGGGGTGAAATGGAAATTCACCGCTTGGGCGAAGTACCCAAATTTCAAACTCGACGAGAAGATCGGCTCCAAAATGGCGCGGGCTGCCAACGCAGAGGAAGTCAAAGCCGCATTCAAAACAGAACGCGTCGTCCTCGAGGGCGGATCAATTGACGTCAACGGACAGGGCACCCTGCTCACCACCGAAGAGTGCTTGCTTTCGAAAGTCCAGCAGCGCAACGCATCGTTGCGGCGCGAAGACTACGAAGAGATTTTTGGTGATTACCTCGGAATTCACAAAGTCATCTGGCTCGGCAACGGCATTGCGGGAGACGATACGCATGGCCATGTAGATGACATCACGAGGTTCGTTGCTGCCGACACGATCGTCACCATGGTCGAACTTAATGAAAGCGATGTGAACCATGCACCTCTGGCCGACAACCTCAAGAGGCTGCAGTTTGCGAGCGATCAAAACGGCCGCAAGCTCCGAATCATCGAACTGCCCATGCCCGCCCCAGTTATTTTCGAAGGACGGCGCCTGCCGGCAAGTTACGGCAACTTTTACATCGCGAACGGATGCGTGCTGGTTCCAGTCTTTAATGATCCCAACGACCGTGTCGCGCTAAATACACTGGCCGAACTCTTTCCTTCCCGCGAAATTATTCCCATCTATTCCGGTGATCTGATCTGGGGATTCGGTGCCATGCACTGCATGACACAGCAACTGCCGGTGGGATAGGCTCACGGGAATCTGAACCTCACTGATCCGAACGAGGGTGCTCTCGCTAAACAGCATAACGCCTTCTACACCCGTGCCATAGGATGGTTCACAGCAAGTTGCTGCACGGCTCCCCAACAAACCCACGGTAACGACTCCCGCTGGAATAGGGACGTCCCTTGTCGTGACTCTTCACGAGAGTGTCGTTCGATGATCCGATCCACCAGATCAATCAGGTGATCGGAGGCTAGAATCAATGCCGGCTCAGTCGTCTTAAGTAGTTGTTCCATTGGGGGAGGTGCCTGCCTTTCGTTGCAAATGTCATCTACACGTACCTTAGATTGCTACTACTCTTCCTGGGCATCAGGCTTTTCGTGTAGGCGGCATTACCAAAGTTCCATGACCCAGTCACGCCGAAGTGGTTACCCGCCTAAGGTGTTCAATTCCCTCGGTGACCTACCGATCCAATCGCCGCTGTATTGGTCAATCGCTCCAAATAGGACTAGACTTGGCGCGCTTTGATTCGGGCTCGAATTTGCTTCTCAACCTTGGAGGCTACATGAAGGTAAAAACAATGGTACTCACTCTGGCATTCTGTCTTGCTGGAGTAGCAGTTTGCTTGGCAGCGGACGCACATATGGGTACCTGGAAATTGAACGAAGCGAAGTCGAAATTAAGTCCAGGAGCACCTAAGAATAGTACGGTTGTCTACGAAGCCGCAGGGGACAACATCAAGGTTACGGTCGATGGAACCGACGCCGACGGCAAGCCTTCTCATAACGAGTGGACGGGTAAGTTCGACGGCAAAGATTATCCGCTCGTTGGAGACCCATCCTCCGACACACGGTCTTACAAAGTAATTGACGCCAACACGCTCGAATTGACCGGCAAGAAAGATGGGAAGGTCACCACGACAGGCCGTATCGTCGTTGCCGCCGACGGAAAGAGCCGTACAGTCACCGCCACGGGAACCGATGCTAAAGGTGGAAAGATGGACGTAATGTCGGTGTACGACAAGCAGTAACATCAACTTCTTCTAACCGCATAAGAAATGCCCTTCAGTTCCCTTGAGCTGAGGGGCGTTTTCCATTTACCTCTGCGGGGCTGCAAACCCCATTCTCCGTTGACATAGCCGTTAATTCGGAGCAGACTCCATCTCAATCGATGATTGCCTGTCCCTCGCGGTTTTTTGCGAGGTGATCCTGCTTCAGCGTATTAAAAATGTCTTACTCCCCCGCACCGACGCCTCCTTGGCCCGGCGAGTCGGATTCGCCGTCGCTTTCTAAGTCAAGCCACGCCCGTACTGAAACGGACTCAGATCCTGTGGAGCATGAATCTGTTCTGGAGGCCCTGCGCGAGCAAGTTGTTGCGGGCGAGCAAGATACCGAAGTCTTGCTCGACGCAATCACAGTGGCGGCCCAGATCGTAACCGCAGCAAGCGGTTCGGCACTGGGTATGCGCCGCGACGGTTTTGTGACTTGCGTCGGTCGCAGTGGAGAAACAGCTCCTGGAATCGGCGCGCGATTAAATGAGGAGAGTGGCATATCCGGCGAATGCCTTCGCACCGGGCGCACGCTCCGATGCGCCGACACAGAAACCGATCCTCGCGTGGATGCAGAAGTGTGCCGTGTGTTGCGCATCCGATCAATCGCAACAGTGCCCGTGCGCTCGAATAATGCCACTGTCGGATTACTCGAGGTTTTCTCTACAGAACCGCGAGCATTCACCGACGAGCACGTTGCGTTTCTGTCGAGCCTTGCCGGACTGGCAGAAATGGCCTGCGCCCATATCGATTTTCGAGCGCTTCCCGATGCTATTCCGACATTCGCGCAATCTCCACCGGATGAGGTTGAATCCGCGATTACCAGCGCTTTTTGGTCGGCTACTCCCTGGTGGCAGCAGCCGAAATGGCGCTATGCCGCTGCGGCCGGCGTCGTCGTGATTGCTTTTCTGTCTCTTGCCAGTTGGCGGGTTCTGCGCAAGCCAGCGCCCGGTTCAACCGCGCCGGTCGCAAACGCAAAACCGATTCCAGTCGCCGCCGATGCCATTTCTTCCACCACCATTGCCGAGCAACTGCATAAACCCGATCCGGGACGAGTTCCTGCCGAAAACGTAAACTCGACGAAGCCTCCTCTTGTGCAGGCATCCAAGAAAGAAGTGGATGAACCGCTGGTCCGCAGATTTGACACGGCTCCAACCGCCAAGGAGACTGCTCCTCCTCAGCTGACGGACAGCGTACCTGCTGCCGAGCCGCCTCAGATTCAAGTGCGAAATGATGCGAGCGATGCCATCAGCGGCTTCGCATCAGGTTCGACTGCCATGCCAACGCTGGGCGTTCCTGTCTCGCAGGGAGTAACGCCGCTCGTTCTTGAGCGACGAGTTCCACCCACCTATCCCGCACAAGCCGTGTCACAAAGACTTGAAGGAGCGGTGGTACTGCAAGCTTTTGTCGATGTAAACGGACGGGTCGACCAAGTGACGTTACTGAGCGGTCCCCCGCTCTTAGGAAGAGCCGCGATCGACGCTGTCAAGCAGTGGCGCTATCGTCCGTCATTGTTGAATGGAAAACCCGTGCGGGCTGAAACGCGAATAACCATCAACTTCCAAGCCGCTGGTTCTCGCTGACATCTACTTCTGATAAACGGTGGGCTGCGGTCCCTTTTCCAACGTCTGACGGTCCCAGATCATGCCTTCGCGCGAATAGTTGGCGAGTTCGAAGTCTTGTGTCAGCTCGAGCGCGTCGGTAGGACACGCGTCTTCGCACAATCCGCAGAACATGCAGCGGCTCAAATCGTACGTGAAATTCGTGAGTTCCTTGCGGCGAGTCTTCTCATTTCGCTCGCTGGAAACAACGATGAGATGCTCGGGACACGCGAGCGCACAAAGGTCGCAGGCAATGCAAAGCGTCTCGTCCGTGTCAGGGTTGACATTGAGCCTGGGCGCGCCACGATACCGTTCGGCCACTTGCGGGCGCTCGAGTGGATACTGCTCCGTGTAAATCTCTTTTGGATCCTGGTTGCGGAACGTCACACTCAGACCCTTAAGAAGGTCGATCATGAACACTTTGCGGAAGAGTTCGGGCATGCCCATAACGCGGTCAGAATAGCATTGTTTCGGCACTTGGAATAGTCGGCACCCGCGTGCCCCCATGTGGTCTTTCTGATCCAGGGCGAAACACGGCCCTACATCCACATACCGTAAAATCAACTATAAGTACGAGCTTCCAGCAACTAGCGACTCTTTACTGGCAACCATCATGTCCGCCGACGAACTCTGGATGGAAGAAGCGCTGCGTGCGGCGCAACGTGCACTTGAAGCAGGAGAAGTTCCGGTTGGGGCCGTTGTTGTTTGCGGCGGCAAAGTGGTAGGCCGCGGATGGAATCAGAACATCGGCAGAAACGACCCGACCGCACACGCGGAGACGGTGGCACTGCGTGAAGCTGGCGCTGCGCTTGGCAACTACCGTCTGGGAGACTGCGAGCTCTTTGCTACAATTGAACCGTGCGCAATGTGCGCTGGCGCGCTTGTTCACGCTCGTGTCAAGCGGCTAGTGTATGGTGCGGACGATCCAAAAGCGGGCGCCATCCGCTCGGTGATGCAGGTTGTCAATCATCCGAACCTGAACCATCAGATGGAGGTTCAAGGAGGCGTGTTGGCCGGTCGCTGCGCAGAAATTGTGCAATCGTTCTTTAGAAATCGTCGCCAGTAAGCTGATCGCTGGCAACTGCTTTTTCCGGAGAGGTGCGTGAGTGGTTGAAACGATCCGCCTCGAAAGCGGACATACCTTAACGGGTATCGTGGGTTCAAATCCCACCCTCTCCGCCATCCCTTTGTTGTAATCTTCAATCCATGCTCCTGAAGCGATTTTGTGGGGCCCTCTTCTTCTCTGCTGTGTCCCTTTACGCCTTTGCCCAGGCCTCCGCCCCCATCGACATCGATGCACACGCTGCAAGCACGCCTTTTCCTCACTTCTGGGAAAAGGCATTCGGCTCCGGTCGGGCGATCCTCAGCTTGCGCGAGAGTTATCGCAACGACGTCCGCGAGTTGAAGAAGGTCGCTGACTTCCAATACGTCCGATTCCACGCCATCTTCCACGACGAAGTCGGTGTTTACGACGAAGATGAGAAGGGCAATGCCGTTTACAACTTTTCCTACGTTGACCAGATTTATGATGGCCTGCTGGCGAACGGCGTTCGTCCGTTTGTCGAAATCAGTTTTATGCCGAAGAAACTCGCCCTTGGGCAAGACGTCCATCCCTTCTGGTACAAGCAGATCGTCTCGCCGCCCAAGGATTACGTTAAGTGGGACGGCCTGATCCGCGCATTCGGCGAACACCTGGTTGAACGTTACGGCATCGACGAAGTGTCGCAATGGTATTTCGAGGTCTGGAATGAGCCGAACATTGATTTCTGGACGGGAGAACCCAAACAAGCTACTTATTTCGAGTTGTACGACCACACAGTAAGAACCTTGAAAGAGGTGAACCCAAAGTTGCGGGTTGGAGGCCCATCCAGCGCGGCCGCGGATTGGGTCACGCCCTTTCTTGACCACGTGACCAAAGAAAATATTCCCATCGATTTCGTTTCGACCCACGGCTACGCCGATGACACAGTCGAGAACCTATTCCACACCAAAGACGAAATTCCTCTGCAACAGCGCGTTTGCCGAGCCATTGGCAAGGTGCACGGTGAAATCAAGGCGTCAGCCAAACCCAATCTCCCACTCATGTGGACCGAGTGGAATGTTCCGTCCTTCGGTGATGAATACAAAGCGCGTGACACAACGTACGTAGGCGCGGCACTGGCGGACGACATCCGTCAGTGCGACGGCCTCGTCGATATTCTGTCGTATTGGACGTTTGACGATGTCTTCGAAGAAAACGGCGTCGTGCGACAGCCCTTCTATGGCGGCTTCGGCACGATTGCTGCCGGAGGCATCAAAAAGCCATCGTTCTACGCCTACGCGCTCTTACACAAACTCGGAGAAGAGCGCCTTGCGAATGACGCGAACATTCTCGTCACCCGGAGAAAAGGCGGGACGCTGGTGATTGCAATGTGGAACGCGGTTGACCCGGACAAGAAAGGCGCGCCAGAGACGGTAACGCTGCGATTCAAGAACATGGGCTCAGGGACCGATGCAACGATCCACCGCGTCGACGCAACGCACGGGAACGTACTGACCGAGTATCAGGCAATGGGAAATCCGCGTTATCCAACCCAGAAACAGATCGGCGCCTTGAACCACGCGTCCGAACTTGGGCCGCCAGAAAAAACGAAGCTGCAACATGGCGAGATTCGCATTGAAGTCCCGGTCAACGGGCTGGTCGTAATGGAAGTGGGAAACTAAGCGGTCGCCAGTCACTACAAGTAAAAGAAAACTGGCGACCGACGCCTAATTCCTGCTGCGAAGCTTTGACATCAGTCTCAAGATCTCCAGATAGAGCCAGATCAGTGTGACCATCAAGCCAAACGCTGCATACCACTCCATGTATTTTGGCGCACCTTGGCGTGCACCGCTCTCGATGAAATCGAAGTCGAGTACAAGGTTCAATGCCGCAATGATCACGACGAACACGCTAATCCCGATCCCCAGCGGGCCCGCTCCATAAATCGATGGAAATCGAACCCCGAAGAATCCCAAGATCATCGTCGCCACGTAGAACAACGCAATGCCGCCAGTCGCCGCGACGACTCCCAAGCGAAAATTGTCCGTCACCTTGATCAGCCCCGATCGATACACCAACAACAGAGCAATCAGCGTCCCGAAGGTCAACCCAACGGACTGGATCGCTATGCCTTTGAACCGCACCTCGAACATGGCCGAGACCGAACCCAGCACCAGCCCTTCCAAAAGTGCATATAAAGGCGCTGTAATAGGTGCCCACGTCTTCTTGAAGATGGTTACGACTGCGACGATCAGGCCCCCGATCATTCCTAGTAGCCCGAGCGGCATTACCGCTTCTGGCGATCGTGCATTCAGGAAAAGATTCCAAGTCCAGGCGGCCGTGGCCACCGAACAAATCACCAGAATCCCAGTTTTATTCACAGTTCCGGAGATTGTCATGCCATCGCCGTAAGCGACGCCCTCTCCGCGGAACGCATTCTCACTCAAAGCCGGGTTCGATGTTTTCATCCAAGCCACAGTAGTTCCTCCAGACGGCTGCGTGAGCCATCGGGCTAATGGTACAGGAAGACTGTCACGTCCAACTACGAGTACCTTTCAGTCTCACCAGACTTCGCAGCGTTTCTCGGGGGGACGTACCATCGCGGCGTCAGCTTTGCACGAGAACGCTTTCTGAAATTCCTTCAGATTCGAAACTGGCCCAATCACCCGATACTTCGCGATTGGGTGCGGATCGCTTTGCACCATCAGCCGCTGCATCTCCGGGCGAATCTCGTCTCCTCGGAATTGTCCCCATGCGATGAAAAATTGCTGTTCAGGAGTGAACCCATCGATCACGGGAGCAGGTGGCTTCCCTGCCAACGATTTCTGAAACGCGAGAAACGCTATTTTCGCGCCTGCAAGATCCCCAATCGACTCTCCCAGCACAAGCTTTCCCTGGTGATGAATCCCTGGTTCGATGAAGTAGTTCTCAAACTGATCGACTACGCATTGAGTACGGGTCTGGAAGCGCTTCAGATCGTCCGGCGTCCACCAATTCTCAAGGCGCCCTGTCGAGTCGTATTGCGACCCCTGATCGTCGAATCCGTGGCTGATTTCATGTCCAATCACTACGCCGATAGCGCCGTAATTCACTGCATCGACCGCTTTCACATTGAAGGCCGGGGGCTGAAGGATTCCCGCTGGAAACACGATTTCATTCAACAGCGGGTTGTAATACGCGTCGGAAGTCGGAGGCGTGAGACCCCATCGCCCACGATCGACGGGCTTTCCAATCGTCGATCGGAAGTCCTGCGAATCGAACTTCAGGCCCGCCACGACGTCTGACCAGTATGAGTCACGTGAGATTTCGACCTTGCTGTAGTCCTTCCATTTGTCCGGATACCCGATCTTCGGGTTGAATGTGGCGAGTTTCTCCAGCGCTTTCTTCTTTGTGTCCGGACCCATCCATTCCAAACCCTGAATCGTGTCCCCCATGGCGGCAAGCAGGTTCTTTACCATATCGTTCATGCGTGCCTTCGCCTCGGGAGGAAAATATTTCTCCACGTATTTCTTCCCGAGCGCCTCACCCAGGTTGGCATCTGCCGATTCCACGCATCGCTTCCAACGTGGTTTCATCTCCTTCGCACCGCCCAGATATCGGCCGTGGAACTCGAACACCTCGGACACGAATGGGTCCGACAACGAATTCGCTGCAGCATGCAGCACATGCCACTTGAGATACGTCTTCCAGGCGGGTACCGGAGTGTCGACCAACTGGCGGTCAAATTCCGCTAGAAACTTTGGCTCACGCACGTTCAAGTCCGCGCGTGGAAGCTTGGCATTGTCGAAATAGACATTCCAGTCGAAGTGCGGTGTCATCTTCTGAAGATCAGCGAACGTGGTCTTATGGTCGGTTGCCGGTGGGTCTCGTAGCGCAACGTTGTCGAGCGAATTCTCGGCCAGCTTGGTCTCGAACTGCAAAACGGTATCGGATGCTGTCTTTGCGTCAGCATCGCTGTATCCCGCGAGCTTGAAGATGTTCGCAACATGCACTCGATATTTATCGCGCGCGTCCTTAAACCGATCGTCCGACTTCAAATAGTAGTCGCGGTCGGGCATGTCCAGGCCTGCTGCGAGAATGTCCGCGACCACTTCCGTTGGATTGTGATTATCTGACGAGGCATACAGAAAGAAGGGCGCCTGGATTTCTAGGTCGTGCATCTTCCCAATCATTTTCTGCACATCCGCTGACGTCTTGATTGCATCGATTTCGGCCAGCATGGGCTGAATCGGCTTTATGCCGAGCTCGTTCAGCCGTTTTTCGTTCATGCACGCGCCATAATAGTCGCCGATCTGTTGCTCGATGCTCCCTTTCGGCCAGTCCGTTTTCTTAGACGCGTCGTCGAGAATTTCCTTAAGCTGATCCTTCGCCAGTTCGCCGGATGCCCATCTACGACTCCAGCGCTGCATCGATGCTGGAATAGGATTAGACGCGCGCCAGGCGCCATTCGCATACTGGAAGAAATCGTTGCAGGGGTCAGCTTTGCGATCGATGTCGGCCGCTTCGACACCCTTTTGAGCGGTCTGCCCAAGAGCAGCGATGCAGGCGAGGAATACACACAGAATGACTCGACGAAGACACATGGAGTTGGGCCTCATGATGGATGAACTCGAGATAATACAAGGGTTGGACGAACGATGCGCGGTCTTGTCACTCCAGACGAACTACAAATGGCACCCAAATCGGTTAAGCGCGAATGCTACTGTCCAGGTATCCGTTTCTCGATTTCATACGCTTCCTCGTTACGTCCGACATGACGCAGCGTGAGTACATAGTTGGCCAGTGTTGACTGAGTGTCAACATTGCGCGGGCCGAGCGCCTTCATTCTTACCTCAAGGGCCTTTTGCAACAGCGGCACGGCTTCTCCGAAACGTTTGGTAAAGGTATAGAGCATGCCTAGATTGTGGCGATTGCTGGCGAGATCCAGGCTGTCTAATACGGCGAAAGCGCCGATGTAGGCCCATTACTGCACCTCCAGCGAAATCACTTCCCCCGCGCCGTCTTTGCCGTCCCGGAAATTTACCGCAACAGCCTGATTGGTCCAGTCGCAGGAAAACTGATCCGCCCCAATCAGAATGACGTGCTGACTATCCCGAACGCGCAGCTTCCACTCTTTGCCGCCCGAGCTGACCGTCAGTAGTGCAGCTGGCGGAGTACCGCAATCCGCGCGCAACAGCTTTCCTTTGAGAAAATGAGCAGCTCCGGCTGATACGGGCGGGGGCGGCAACTGAGCCGCCTCATCTTTCGGCCCCGTTTCATTGCGAAGCCCGGCCGGCCTCTCTGTAGTTCCTCCTTTCGCGATGAACGCCTTGAACTCGCGGGCTTGGGTCAAGGCTGCAGTCGCTTGCGCAGCAATCCCGCGCTCGGAACTCCGCGTCAGCGCCTCAAGGATAGGGATCGCGTCGTCAGCCTTCCGATTCGCCATATAGATCGATGCCAAATTGTAGAGATACGAGTCATTACGCGGACTCAGCTCTACCGCTTTTTTCATTGAGGCGGTCGCTTTGCTCATATCGCCACTCGACATTTGCGCGAACGCCAACATCGAGTACGCGTCGGCAAAGTTTGGATCAAGCGCGATTGTTGCTTCGAGTTCCCTCTCCATCTCGGAACTCTGTTCGGCGGTCGGCCTGCCCCCATCGGTTCGGTCCATGAGCATGGCCGAGTAATAGTGGACGAATGGGTCCTTGCTGTCTTGTCTGGAGGCGCGTTGAAAATAGGAACGGGCGCGTTCCATATCTCGCCTCTGCAGACAGGCATAGCCCGCCCCGCGTAGTGCCCCCGCGTGGTTGGGATCGGTCTTCAATATCGCGTCATATTCTGCCAGCGCTTTCTCCTGGTAGTCCTGTGAGTGCAGATGAAGATCGGCCAGCAAGACCTGCGCATCCAGTGGCGTCACTGCTGTCACTTTGAAAGTCGCGGCGTCAAGACCTTTTGGAGCGGGCAGTGCGTAATATTTGTATCGACCCGCGCTCAGGTAATTCCTCAACTCCTTGTCGAACTGCAGGGACGTCATACCGAAAGCGCGCTGGATCGCGTCGTCCACTGGCACATTCTGGTTATGACTCAAGTCGAAGTATTGTCCCGCTTTAGGCATCCACTGGTTGTCGAAGATGTAGTGCATCACCAGACCGGACTGCACATAGAAAACAGTGCGATGGTCGCCGGATTCGTTATAGGTCTTCGTATTTTGTTGGACGCGGAACAAGTCCGCGACCTTCATCATCGAGTACTGCTGCAGAATCTGGTAGGTCTCCGTTGGAATCTTGCCGATCCGGGCCTGCTTGCCATCCACTTCAATGCTTGCGAAGTATTCGGCAAAACCTTCTTCAAACCAAGGATCGGTATGAACGGTCAAATTCCCGTCCATCAGGCGATGCGCGTATTCGTGAAAAACGACCGTCCACGGATTCTCCACCGACATATCGAGCAGGATGAAGGTGCGATCCTGTCCTCCGATGAATAGCCCCGCCACCTCGGTTGGCTTTCCATTGAAGAGCGGTGCAAACTGCCGCATCTGCTTCGAATTGCGGAAAGCGACGATTTGCATCGGTACTGACAGGTTGACTTGCGCCTTGGTCAAGAGGGCGCCAAACGCGCCCCTCATCTGTTCAAAGCGCAGCGCGGCGTCGCGTCCGCGCCTATCGCCCGCGTCGGTGATAACACTGAAATTTGGGGATCTTACCTCAACCCATTGTGGCTCAGAGGCGTGGGCTAGGTACGAAGTGGCCAGGAACAAGGCAACTAGCAAACGAACGAACCGGATTGTCATGGGGCTTCTCAGGGGGGAAGCGACTTATCGTACATTAGTGCCGAGATTTTGCCAGTTACTTTTTGCGTGCCGCAGATGTTACTCAAGCAGCCGCCTAACTCTTTACACAAAAGAAAACCGGCAGCCGCGGCTGCCGGTTTAAACTCCAACTTGAGCTAACTTAGTTCTGGTCTTCGCGACGCTTTAGCGTCGGACGGTCATCATCCTTGTCTTTCCCGTCCTTGTCCGTGCTCGTCTTGTCGCTTGTGGTGGTTCGACGCAGAGAAGGCTTATTGTTGTCCTTCTCGTCGACCACTTTGCGCCGGTTTTCAATTACCGCCAATCGTGATTTCACGTCGTCAAACTCCGATGTCGAAACCACATATTGAGGTCGTGCGGGCAGAATCTTTCCGATTTCTTCCTGCGACTTTTCGATTCGATCGGGCGTCTGCGGATGGGTCGAGAACGCTTTCGCCAACGTTCCCGGCTTCTTCTTCTCTTTCGCCTGCAACTTTTCGAAGAAACTTACGAAGGCTTGCGGATCGTATCCGGTCTTGTACATGTACTGCAGACCAAGATAATCCGCCTCGGCTTCAAATCCACGCTGGAACGAAAGGAACGTTAGAGGCAAACCAAGTCCCGCCGCAGAGCGGACCGCGTACCCGATGCCGCCGCCCACAAAAATGAGCGGGATCGTCGCAAGGTTCGCATACTGGCCGCGCGTCATTTGACGCGTGATATGTCGCGCCGCGACGTGCGCGATTTCATGCGCCATTACACCGGCAAGTTCGGCCTCTTCATCCGCCGCAAGAATCAACCCGGAATTAACGTAGAAAAAACCGCCGGGCAGGGCCATCGCATTCACTTCGTCGGAATCGATGACCTTAATCGTGAATGGTACCTGCGCATCCGAGTTACGGACCAGGTTTTGTCCAACGCGGTTCACGTACTCGGTAATAACCGGATCCTGAATCAGTTTCACGCTCGATTCGATCTGCTGGGCATATTCCTTGCCCATGCGGATTTCGCCTTCGAGCGAATACCAGTTCCCCATCCCTCGGCCGCCGACTTTACGGTTGCCGATCGCGTCCACATCATTCTTGCTTCCGTCGTGCTTAACCTTGCTGTCGTCGGGTTGGGCAACAGGAGCGCTAATTTGGGGCTGTGACGGCGCTGGCGCCTGGGTCGCGTCGGGTTTGTCGGTATCCGGCGTTGTGCTCGGATCCTGAGCGAAAGCGGCTGGCACGGCACTCAGCGCCAACAGCACTGCGATGGCAGTCCATTGCCTGAACTTCATAGAATTCAACTCCCCGCCCGAACCTGGGCATTTGACCCGATTATACGCCGCGAAAAACACCCCTGAGCATTACTCTCTTCTTGTATTGGACGCAATTCAGGCTTCCCGGGTTACCTTGTTATTTCTGAACGGATTGGACATTGAAGCTGAGCGCCGTTGAACCGCAACTGCAGCGCCAGCCGAAACGCTTCCTGCCACGATCCGGGGCTCTAGCCGGCAGCGGTGGCTATCGATTGAGAAGCGAAGTATTCATAAAGTCGATTTGCATGAATTCGGCGTAACTAGCTCTTATTTATGGAATTGCTGAATAGCTAACAATTCAACTAGCGGCCGACAATCTCGAACTCGATACGCACTTCGTTCTTCACCTTCACCGTTCCGCCAGCGACCCGCACGGGCTCAATCCCAAATTCCTTCTGTGAAATCGTCGATGAGCCCCGATAGCGACCGTTCTGCCCCTCGACTTCAACTTTTACCGGTTTAGTCTGACCGTGCAGCGTCAGGTCTCCCTGGATGACCCATTTGTCTCCCCTAAGCCGCTCGATTTTGCTGGCGCGATATTGGATCTCGGGGAATTTCTGGCTGTCGAGGACCTTCGGACCAAGCATCGTCTCTTGGATTTCCGCCCGATCCTTATCCGAAACATCCGCGTCTACCACTTTCAAAGTCCGCGCATCAACCGCCAATTCGACAGTCCGCTTTGACTCGCTGAAACTACCTTGAGTGATGGAGCCTTTGATTTCGTGATCGTGCGCAAAAGCAGAAAATAGCCCCGATTTGTATACCCGGACTGTCAGAGTCGACTTCTGAGGATCGATCTGCCGCACCTCTTGGCCTGCACTTTGCACAACGCTCGTGATCATCCATACGGCAAAGATCGTGATGAACCGAGAACACTTCGAAAGACGATTGTTCACAATGACTCCATACCGCGAAGATCTCTATCGTCAGGCGTCACAACCCAACGACTCCACTCAGGGTAGCCGAAAACCCATACCCGCGCTCGTCGAGCGCGCCCCTGACTCACGGTTCTCTCAAAATCAAAAATAGCAACCTTCGTGACTTGTGACTGGACTTTCCGGGGAATACAAGGGTTGTGCCCAAGGTGCCGCTCCGTAATTCGACCCTATTCTCGGCAACCTGATTGGGCACAGCGAGGCAGATGACACATGAATCTCCCCCATTTCCACCGAACTCTGGCCGGTGCTAACCACTCGTCGACTATTCCAAGGAGCGCATATCGTGGTCAGAAGTCTTTTTGTGTGTTGTGTTGTTCTGGTGGGGACTGCGCTGCTTTGCAGCGCCCTCCCTCCAAAGATCGTGACTCCATCACCGCTCTCGAGTGGTCTCTTGGGTGTCTCCTATCGTAAACAGTTGACCGCGCAGGGTGGCGCTGGAGGCCCGTTTCAGTGGAGACAGTCTTCAGGTTCGCTTCCTGCCGGAATACAGTTGGGCCCCGGGGGTGTGCTGTCGGGAACTCCTCGCAGCAATGGCACTTTCAGTTTCACGGTTCGCGTGACTGATTCCGCGAGTCAATCGTCTACGAAAACCTACAGCCTGGATGTCACGGAAGCTTCGGTTGCCAGCGCAGCCGACAACCGATATTGCTCGGCGCCACGCAGTGCGCGATTCGGCGCGACGACCGATGGGCCCGCCGCTCTGCCCGCTGCATGCATTAACAGTGCGTTGGCTTCGACACCTTCGCCGGGCGCGACTTGGTCGGTTTGCGCCAGTGGCTGCGCATTCACAACGTTGCAAGCCGCGGTGAATGCCGCCGCTTGCGGTGACACTGTCGAACTCGCCGCCGGCCAGACCTTCACAAGCGGCAAGATTACCTTCCCCGCGAAGCATTGCGATGACGCTCATTGGATCACCGTACGTACGAGCACGCCCGACAACCTGCTTCCTCCAGAAGGAACGCGCATGACTCCCTGCTGGGCGGGGGTAGCATCATTGCCAGATCGCCCACCCTACAACTGCCCGTCCGGAGGTCCGGCCTCGCCCAGCCGCCTCGCTAAGATCGTGATCGCACCTAGCAACGGCAGCATCTTCATTCCTGGCGACCACTATCGGCTCATTGGGCTCGAGGTAACGCGGCCCGTCGGTGGAGGCATCGTCGGTTTCTTCTTCCACGTGGGGCACGGCTCCAATGTCGTTTTCGACCGTATGTGGCTGCACGGGACCGCGAGAGACGAAGTTACACACGGTGTGATGCTCAGCGACTCGAATCACGTCGCAGTCGTGGACTCGTACTTCAATGACTTCAAATGCGTCGCTAGGACTGGCGCTTGTTCCGATGCCCAGACCATCTCCGGGGGAAACGATTCCACATCCGGAATCGCCGGCGCATACAAGATCGTCAACAATTTCCTGGAGTCGTCCGGTGAAAATATCTTGTTCGGTGGCGGCTCGTCCGCGGACACCCCTGGAGACATCGAAATCCGACGCAACCACTTATACAAGCCGATGAGCTGGAATCCCGCCAGCCCAACGTTTGCGGGTGTCAGATGGGTTGTAAAAAATCATCTCGAATTCAAAAACGTGGGCCGCGTCCTCATTGAAGGCAACGTCTTCGAAAACGTTTGGGGTGGATTCAGTCAATTCGGCGCGCACGTGCTGCTCACTCCGAAGAATCAGGCCCAGGGGAGCCAAAACCTGTGTCCCAATTGTCAGGTCACTCAGATCACCGTTCGTTATAACCGTTTCATCACAGGCGGCCAGGTATTTCAGATCGCCAACGGGAAGAATGGCAACGGCGCCTACGCAAAGGCTGGCAGCAACTATTCAATTCACGACAACGTTGCCGAGAATATTGCCTACCGTGGATGCTATGGATGCACGAATCAATACAACCAGATGTCGACCGGCCTTGATGCTCCCTTGGCTAATACACTCAACAACGTCTCGATCACACACAACACGTTCGTAGTTGGCACGGCGGTGGAAAATAACCCCATGCTCAATGCGGGCTTCCTTGGTATTGGGGGACCTCGCAGCCGTCTCCAACCGAATATGACCATTTCCGACAACATATTTGCTGGCGGATATTACGGTCCTTGGTCGACCGGAAAAACTACCAACTGCGCCTACAACCGTCCGGGGCCACAGGACAAGTTCAATGCATGCTGGAGCAACTGGAAGTTTGCTGGAAATGTAATCTCGAACGGGATGGACATCCATCAGGCGCACAACTGGCCCTCGGCAACAACCAATTTTCCGGCCGACCAGTCCGCAATCGGATACGTCAATCTAGGAAACGGAATGGGTGGCGATTACACTCTTGCACCCAGCAGTCCGTATAAAGGAAAAGCAAGCGACGGTACAGATCCCGGTGCGGACATGGCCACCTTCAACGAAATGACGGATGGCGTGAGGTAGCGCCAAACTCTAGACAGGCCGTGGGTCGTACTCACGATCCATGGCCATCCTGTTTCGAACAGACGCTAAAAAGGTTTGTGCAGTCGGACCGCAGCTGTCGTTGCATAGCGCGCTGCCGCCGGGAATTTGTCGAGAATCCACCCGCTCGCAAGATACGCATTGCGACGAGCCGCAGGCGAAATTCGTTGTGCAATCGGAACAAACGGAAGGCGGAAAAACCGTAACCCATCCACCTGAAACCCTTCTTGAACGATCGAGAATTCCTCACGAGTTAACGGGTGCTCGTACTCCGATATATCGTCATGGGCCGGGAGCAGTGAACGAAGCAAGTCATAGCCTTTACTGAACCGGATCGGCTCTTTCAGCACAATATAGCCACCCGGCCTCAGAATGCGCTTCATCTCATCGCGCACTGTGGCGATGTCGAGATGATGGATCAGCGCCATGCAGAACACGACGTCAACCGAACCGTCGAGCATCCCTGTTTCATACGCAGACCCAACTCGCACATTTGCGGAGAGATCTGCGGCCTTGAGTCGCCGTTGTGCGAACGCTATAAGCTCCGGAGAAATGTCGATCCCATTTACTTGCGCGCCACGACGAACCAACGGAATGATCGTCTCGCCGGATCCGCAGCCCATGTCGAAAACCGTTTTCCCGCGAACATCTCCAAGCAGGTAGAACGCGTATTCAAGCGGAAATGGCGTGTCCTTTGGCGGATCAAGATACCGGTCCACCTCTACGGGCCGGAGCACGATTTTGCTGGCTTCTGCAGCGCTTCGCTCCACCTCGAGCTGGATGCGGGCAGAGTGATCCGTCTTTATGGAAAGTGGCGGTTCCACAAGTCTTGTCTCCCGACGTAACTTAAGAATGACGCGGTTCTTTCTCGACGGATAGTTACTTTGGCCTTTGCACTACTATGTTTCGTCATTACCATTGCCGGTTCCTTGGGAGGACTCCATGCTTGATCGTCGCCGCTTTCTTGCCTCAACCGTGACCGGCGGGCTGGTTGCAGAACTCGCTCTGAAACACGATCTCTTTGCCCAGCTCGAACAAATTCCCAGCGCTCTTCCCGATTCCAACAAGTTTGCGGCGAACGAGGACGCCTATTGGGCCGAATTGCGAAAACAGTTCCTCATCCCCGCCGATGAGGTTTATCTCAACAACGGCACCGTGGGATCAAGTCCAGCCCCCGTGCTGCGAGCGGTCTTTGACGGCTATTACGCTTCTGAAAAATTGAACGAGGCCGATCCCGAGGACTACCCAATCTGGGGATACGCTTCATGGAACCAGTTTCGCGATCCATTGGCAGAGTTCGTGGGGTGCAAGAGAGATGAGATAGCACTCCTTCGCAACGCAACGGAAGCCAACAGCTATATCGCGAACGGACTCGACATGAAGCCGGGCGACGAAGTCCTGATGACCGACCAGGAACATCCAGGAGGCGAATCGCCGTGGGAAGTCAAAGCAAAGCGCTACGGAGTCGTGATCAAGAAAGTCACACTGCCGAAGCCCGTGCAGAACGCCGCGCAAGTCCTTAACCTGTTCAATGACGCGATCACGCCACGCACGCGCGTGATGTTCTTCAGCCACATTTCGACAATCACCGGTGTGGTGCTGCCGGCTAGAGAACTGTGTGCCCTCGCGCGCTCCAAGGGCATTCTCTCTGCGGTCGATGGCGCGCATGTTCCCGGCATGATGCGCTTTAACGTCCACGACATTGGCTGCGACATGTACTCATCCAGCCCGCACAAATGGCTCCAGGCCCCGAAGGGGTCTGGCTTCTTATATGTTCGAGATGAAGTCATCGACCGCCTGTGGAATACGATCGCGACCGAAGGATGGGACGAACCTAAGATCCGTGCTGAACGGTTTCAGCGTATCGGCAGCTCGAACGTCCCTGCACTCTGCGGACTTCGCGCCTCAATTAAACTCGCAAACGACATTGGACTGGATCGCATCGAGAAACGTCACCGCGCCCAGGCCGACTACCTGCTGGCAGAAATGCAAAAGCGCGGTGCAGAATCCTGGACGTCGCCCGATCCCGCTCTGCGCTGCGGAATCGTCACGGTGAATGTCCCTCCGCTTAACCGGATGGACCTTGAAAACTGGCTCTGGAAAACGCACAAGATCCGGATCCGCGGCGGCGAGCCACATAAGCTGCGCCTTTCGACGCCTTACTACGTAGAGAGAAAAGACATCGATCGGTTTCTAGAGAAGTTTGATGAGTACAAGAAGAAGGTCTAGCGGGAACATCACCAAATCGTTTTCAACAGAGAACTTTCACGAATTTTCTCATCACGGGTCACCAGCGTCATTCCTTCGGCGCGAGCTGTCGCGCCGATTAGCCGGTCGGCAGGATCCTTCGTAAACGAGTCCGGAAACTGAACCGCAAGTGCGGCAATCTCAGGGCTGATCTCCCGCACCGATACTCCGGATCGCTCCAGCACGCTTCGGATGGATGTCTCCAGCGTACCGACGCCACGCAGGCGGCCTCGTGCAAATAAAGTGGCAAGTTCCAGCAGCGTAATGGAGGAAATCGCGATGCCATCTTGGAACTGCGCCTTTCGAATCGCCGCGGCGGCGCGGCGCGAAAGGCGATCTGGCTCTGAAACGAGCCAAACAAGCACGTGGGTATCAAGCAGTATCAACGCAGCATGTCCCAGTCTTCTGCCGGGAGTATCGGCGATTCAATATCACCAAGGATTTCGATCTCGCCCGCCAGGCAACCGAACACCTCATCGCTTGGCTCATCTGCAGGGACAAGTTTCGCAACCGGCTTACCGTTCTTCGTAATCACAACCGCCTCGCGTGTCGATTGCACTCCGTCCATCACCCGTAGACAGCGTGCCTTGAATTCCCCTGCCGCCATCGTCTTCATGACCTCTCCCAATGACCATGGTCATTATAGCATGACCACTTTTGACGTTACATAGAAAGCCGGGCCAAGGCCCGGCTTCCGAGAACCCCGTGTTCTCCGCGTTCAAAGCCTTTGCACGTTGTCAGTCGTAGTATTCCAGCCCCAAATGCGTAATCAATTCCTCGCCCTTCAGATGACGCAGCGTGTTCTTCAGTTTCATCGACTGGATGAACAAATCATGCTCCGGATAAAGCCCCGGCGCCGTCATCGGAGACTTAAAGTAGAAGCTGATCCACTCCTGGATGCCCAAGCCACGCAATTCGGAACTGCGTTTTGCCAAGTCGAGGAACAGCACCAGGTCCAGAACGATCGGCGCCGCCAAGATCGAATCGCGGCACAGGAAATCGACTTTGATCTGCATGGGATATCCCAGCCACCCAAAGATATCGATGTTGTCCCAACCTTCTTTGTTATCACCACGTGGTGGGTAATAATTAATGCGAACTTTATGGAAAATATTCCCGTACAGTTCGGGGTAGATACTCGGTTGCAAAATGTGTTCGAGCACGCCAAGCTTCGACTCTTCCTTGGTCTTAAACGATCCGGGATCGTCCAGCACTTCGCCGTCGCGATTACCCAGAATATTCGTCGAATACCACCCGCTGAGCCCAAGCAGGCGCGCCTTGAACGCAGGAGCAAGAACAGTCTTCATCAGCGTCTGACCAGTCTTGAAGTCCTTGCCGCAGATTGGCGCTTCATTCTGCTTCGACAACTCGAGCATCGCCGGAATATCCACCGTCAGGTTCGGAGCGCCGTTCGCGAACGGAACTCCTTCCATCAACGATGCATACGCATAGATCATCGAAGGCGCAATGTTCTCGTCGTTCTTTACGAGTCCGTTCTCGAACGCCTTGATGGACTGGTGCGCGGCCGAAGGCTCGATGAAGGTTTCGGTCGATGCGCACCACACGGTGACCAGCCGCGATGCGCCCGACGATTTCTTGAACTGGCGGATGTCGTCGCGCAACTGTTCGGCAAGATCCATCTTGTTCTTACCCTTTTTCACGTTCGGTCCGTCAATACGCTTTACATAATTGTGATCAAACACCGCCTTGCGCGGCTTGATGGACGAAAGAAATGGCTTAATCTCATCGAGCAGGTATCGATCGAGCACTCCCGCGTTCGACGCCGCTTCATACATGTTGTCTTCGAAAATGTCCCAGCCCGTGAACACCAGGTCATTGAGTCCTGCAAGCGGCACGAATTCTTTCACTTTTGGCGAACGACCTTCGGTACGTTTCCCTAACCGGATCGTCCCCATCTGGGTGAGGGATCCGATCGGCTTCGCCAGCCCCTTGCGAATCGCCTCCACTCCGGCGACAAATGTCGTAGCCACCGCGCCCATGCCGGGGATCATGATGCCCAGCTTTCCCTTCGCGGGCTCGATGCTTGAGCCACCCGCGCTCTGGGCTGCAGATTTCACTTCCACTCTTGATGCTTTCTTCGTTGTGACGCGCTTCTGCTTGGTCGCCATTGTGCGAGTAAGTCCTTATGAGTTCTGTGGGATAGGGGCAACCAGATATCGTCTCGTATTGTGCACTGATTTGCAACCAACGCGACCCGAATGGTTCCATGAAGCATCGGAAGCGTTCCATAAGCCCGCTCAACGGTTCCAGCCGCTTCTCCTCCGTGCCCCCCGTGGTTAACGCTTTTTGAACTGTGAAAGATTCTCACCTCTCCATGAAAAATGCTTTACAGTCATGCCAATGAAAAACGATGTGCCCCCGAAAAACGTAGACGACTATCTAGCCGCCATTTCCGAACCTGCGCGCAGCACGCTCAAAAAAGTGCGAGCGGTAATTCGGGCGTCCGTTCCGCGCGAAGCAACGGAGACCATCAGCTATCGCATCCCGATGTTCAAGCTTAACGGGGTGCTGATCGGGTTCGCCGCATTCAAGAATCATTGCAGCCTGTTTCCCGCCAACATGGAAGTCTTCAAAACTTTCAAGAAAGAACTCAAGCCCTTCCACACGTCCAAGGGCACACTGCAGTTCCCTCTCGATAAACCTTTCCCCACCGCGTTATTAAGGAAGATTGTGAAAATGCGTGTCGCGCAGAACAGCGCGAAAGAGAAATCGGCGACGAAAGCACCAAAGAAAAAATCAACAAAAGTAAAACCTAGACGCTAAACCCGAGTTTTGATCGCCCCGCTCTAGAAGTGCGTTGCCCGGTTCCTCAAGACATTACAACTCCCGCCCTATCTCCCAATGATGCCCATACGGGTCCGCCACACGTCCGGTCCTCCACCCATGCTGCTCCTCAACTGCAGAAACCTGCGATGCGCCAGCCTTGACGGCCTTCGCGAATACCGCATCCGGATCCGCCACCGTCAAAATCATCCGCACCGTTCCTCCACCCAGCGTCTGCGGACTAAAGTTGGCGTGCTCCGGAGACTCGTCGCTAACCCAAAACTCCGCGCCGCCCACCGAAAGCCGGGCCACCACCCCTCCGCCCGCATCCTCCAGGCGAAACGCCTCCGTAGCGCCAAAGGCCACTTTGTAAAACTCGACGGCCTGCGCGCTTTCCCGTACGGACAACCACGGCGCGATCGAAGCACCCGAACCCATTCCTGATGAATCAGTAGGCATGTAGTCACCTTCGCCGTTGATCGTACAGCGTTTAGTACACCGCGATTACAACCAGAGTCGCGTCATCCTGAAACTGCGCGTCGCAAAAATCGGACACACGGGCCAGCAGGCGTTCGTTCAGATCCCCAGCCGAATTTTCGCGGTTTGCACTCATGAAGGTCGCAATGCAGTCCTCCCCAAATTCCTGGCCGTCTGAAGCCGAAGCCTCCGCAATTCCATCCGTGAACAACAGCAGCCGCTCGCCAGATTTCAAATCGACACTGGAATCCTCGTACTTCCATGTTGGAAATACTCCAAGCACCGCTCCTCCAAAGTCCAGCGTGCGAACCGAGTCACGAGAAACTAGGATTGGATAGCAGTGGCCCGCATTGCAATATTGCAACGTTCGGGCACGGCTATCGAGAATTCCGTAGAAGAATGTCACGAACTTTCCGTCCGCAATATTTCCGCACAATACTTTGTTGACGCGGTCACACACCCACGCGGGACTTTCCGACTCCCTCGCAAATGCTCGGACCGTGGCTTGCACGTTTGCCATCAGAAGCGCGGCCGAGACTCCTTTTCCGACCACATCCGCAATGCACACGGCGATTTTGTGGTCGCCGAGTCGAAGCACATCGTAGTAATCGCCGCCGACGGTTCGCGCTGGCTGCCACGCGCCAGCCACCTCGAAGCCCGGCAGCTGAGGGATGTCCTTGGGCAGCAGGGATTGCTGAATCTCCCGCGCACGCTGCAGTTCCCGCTCTTGCAGCTCCAGCTGCGCGCTTCCGCGTTCCACCGTCTTCAGCAGTTCGACGTTGCGTCGCTCCAGCCTGTCTTTGGTAGTGTCGTAAAGGAAAACAACCGTTCCGTAAACAATTGTGATCAGGATGGGAAGCCGCCATCCGGTTTGGATGAAATGCATCAAACTCTGAGGTTCTGGTGGCGCAACCCAATATACGAGGACGGTGGCAATCACATACACGGGCACCATTAAGACAAGCATGAGCCCCATATAAATTACCCAATTCCGCGGGAAAGGCTCCTCCCAGTAAAGAAAACGCAATGACTCGAGAGGGATCGTCATCAGGTTGGCAATCGTGAGGGTGTAGACAATCACCGCGATCGGATTGATGTTGAGTCGATTCGCCCAGACAATCCCGCCCACCACAGCCGCCAGCGCGATGTAGATAAATTGCTGTCGAAGCAGGCGCACCAGAAATGGGGATTTGATTTTCACCGCGCACGCCTGGAATCAGAGGAGTAGAAAAACAATTCTTTTGCTGAACCTATCTACCGCTGAACATAAAGACGCACGTCAGGCCGAAATGCACCCTCAGTTCTTTAGTGCCTGGAATTCTTGTCATGATTTCTTGTAACTCCAAACCTTAAAGCTCTGTTTTGCGCAAACTCACGTTCTATTTCGCGTCGACATCTACGGTCTTGATCGGCAAATCCCAATGCGCGTCGAGAATCTCAAACCTCCGCTGCTCTTCTTTCGCAAAAGCTGTCTGATCCGGAAACAATTGCTTCTTGAGTGAGTCCTCATCGAATGGCTCATTTGCCACAGTCGCGTTTTTGAAGACGATCGTCACGCGATAATCCCAGCGCCCGTCTTCCGTTGTGTGGTAGCGCGGCTGATCCACCCAGACCTTCACCATCCGGCCCATCTCGACTTGCTTCTTTAGCAGCGGATAATGATTCTTCTTAAAAAGCGTAAGGAACTCTTCCGCGTGCCCCCACTTCGCCTTGTAATAGTACTCAACCGCAAAAGGCTTGCCGGAATCAGCGGAACCAGTTTGGGCAGTTGCAGACACAGCAGATATTACGGACACCAACACCAGTAGCAGGACACGTTTCATAGCACCCCTCATTTGCCGGCGGATGACTTGGAATGCAGATTGTAGAACGATTGCAGAAAAAGGGTGAGGCTCTGGACCTGAAAATAAAAATCGACAACCGCCGCTACTCAACCCGCAACCGGTTTTGCCAGTGGCTCCAGACAAACCATACGGCCCCCACGATCAAAATCAGGCCAATCACGATATCGAACTCGTGGAAATACTTCCCAAGCGAGCGCCAGTTCTCACCAAGCTTCATTCCGATATAAGCGAGACCGAAGCACCACGGCCAAGATCCAAGGAAGGTGTAGATATGAAACTTGCCACGCGGCATTCGCGCGATCCCGGCGGGCAGCGCAATGAAAGTCCGAATGACAGGCAGCAACCGACCGATGAAGACGGCCGCCTGTCCCCATCGCTGAAAGAAGCGATCCGCCCAATCGAGTTCGCGGCGGCCCATTAATATCCAGCTGCCATATTTTTCGACCAGAGGTCGGCCGCCGTAGCGTCCCAATTCATACGCGACCAGCGAACCCAAATTGCACCCGATCGCCCCCGCCGTCGCCGCCCACCACAGATTCATCGAACCTTCATAGACGAGATATCCCGCAAACGGCATGATCAGTTCAGAAGGCAGAGGGATGCAGGCCGACTCGATCGCCATCAGAATGGCAATTCCCGAGTATCCAGTAGCAGAGACAACAGTCTTAATGAAAACAAAAATAGCCGCAAAAAGTTTTTCAGTCATGGGAACCAGGGATCGAGTGACGGGGCCACGATTGCCGACCCGTCACCACCAAGCCACACAATTGTGACGGGTCGGCCCACGACCTGTCACCTGTGCCTGCCCTTCTAGAACGCGCCTTCTTGGGTAAATGTGTAGCCGGGCAGAGTTGCGCCTTCGGCAGACTTCGATACTTTCACGCGCGTCGTCTGAGCGTCGGGAGCGGTCAAACCCGCTGGACGCAGCAGCGCAAACTGCGCGAATACTTCGCTGTACAGCTTTGTCACGAGATAATCCTGGCCGTCCGTATCGTTACGCCAGACTTGTCCGAGCTGAATCGCCTTTACCGCCACAGTCTCACCTTTTCTGGTTGGTACATGTCAGATTACTCACGCCTAGGTAGAGCGTCAATTGACGGAGGGGTTACCGAGGGACAGTGCAATTGGTGATCGTCAATGGTTCGAATTTCAGACGTCGCCCTGAAGACCGCGAGTAGTCGGCATTGTGCGAGGGGCCTTCTGTGGAACGACACCACTGGCATACCCGACATCTGCTAGCATTTCGGCGAGGAACCCATGGCCAAAGGTACAACTCCACGCCGACCTGCCAAAACTGGACGACACGAAGGCGCACGCCGGACCACCAAGCTACGAGGGGGAACAGGCACGCAACCCCGAAAGACAAGAAGCGAGCGCGCCGGCAAACTACGCTCGGGTATGAAATCGCGAGGCGGCGGCCGGCCTGCAGTTCGAGCGAAGTCGGGCAAGACAAAGGGATACAATCCGATCGCTCCCGATCGTGTGCAAGCCATTCTCGGCCACCTCACGCAGATGTATCCAGACGTAGTTTGTGCGCTGCATCACCACAATGCATGGGAGCTGCTCGTCGCTACTATTCTTTCCGCGCAATCGACGGATGCAAATGTTAACCGGGTCACGCCAAAGCTATTCGAAAAATATCCCACGGTTCAGCACTTTGCAGCGCTTCAGCCGGAAGACCTCGAGCCTGACGTTCGCTCGACCGGATTCTTCCGCAATAAATCAAAATCGGTCGTTGGCGCTGCAAAGAAGATCGTTGTCGATTTCGGAGGCGAAGTCCCATCTGAAATGGACAAGCTCCTCACGCTCCCTGGAGTCGCACGCAAAACCGCGAACGTCCTCCTAGGCAGCTGGTTCAAGAGGAACGATGGAGTCGTCGTAGACACCCACGTCCATCGCATCTCGCGCCGCTGGGAGCTCACGAAGAACAACGATCCGCAAAAGATCGAACAAGACCTCATGAAGATTATTCCCCAAGAGCGCTGGACTCTGTTCAGCCACCAGGTGATCCACCACGGCCGCAGCCTGTGCATCGCTCGCAAGCCAAAATGCGCTGAATGCCCCATCGAACCACTCTGTCACGCCGAGGACAAGACATGGTCGACAGTCGAGATGCACAAAGGCGCAAAGGCATGAGCTCACACCTCCGTGCGTTCCCGTGGTAAAGACTTTCCAATTGCCAAGTTGCGATTGTTGAAACTGCAATCGGCAGTTGACAATTGGAAATTCCAAATTCCCCGCTGTTACACTCGAAGAACTCAACACAAATCCATGAAAAACCTCATTCCTGCTATCGTGATTCTCATGAGCACGTTGTCCGTTTCTCAGACTCTTTCAGCGCCGCAAGCCATTACCGATCCGAAGCAGATCAGCTCGAAGTCCAATGCAGCTGTCGAGAAGAACCTGTCGATCGAAAAGCTATATATGACTCGCGTGATTGGTGGCACGACCTGGTCGCCGGACGGGAAACAGATCGCCTTCATCACAAACATCACCGGGCGCAACAACCTTTGGATCGTCCCCGCAGAAGGCGGATGGCCCGTCCAACTGACAATCAGCGACCAGCGTCAAGCGGCGCCAGCCTGGTCGCCCGACGGCAAATGGATCGCTTACATGTCGGATTATGACGGCGACGAACAGTGGGACATCTTTCTCGTCTCGCCCAAGACAGGGCAGGTCGTCAACCTCACCAACACCCGTGAAATCGCGGAAGAGATCCCCACATGGTCGCCCGACGGACGCTACCTCGCCTATAACGTGAAGCCAAAAACATCATCGGTGTTTGAGATCGACATCTACGACACCGTCCAGCGCGAAGTGAAACACCTAACGTCGAGAACGCCGAAAGACAAAATGAACACCGATCCCATCTGGTCTCCTGATGGGAAATCCATCGTTTACACGCAGCAACAAGCCAAAGGAACGGATTCAAACATCTTCATTGCCGACATCGCGACTGGGAAAAGCACCTTGCTGACACCGCACGATGGCGAACGCATCTACAGCGCGAACGATCTCTCTCCCGACGGGAAGAGCGTGCTGATCACTTCGAATGCCGGCAACGGATACGACAACGTTGGCTTGCTCGATGTCGCAAGCAAACAAATCAAGTGGCTCACAAACGACAAATGGGAAATCGCGGGCGGCGGATTCTCTCCAGATGGCAAGCAACTCACCTGGGTCGCCAACGTTGACGGCAATACCGATGTCTACATTCATGAAGTCGCGAGCGCTAAGAGTAGCGCCCTGCCTTTGCCGAAAGGCGTGAACGGTTTGGGCGGAAATCATTCGGCCTTCACACGCGATGGCGCGCGCCTGCTCTATTACCACAACGGTCCGGACGCGCCGAACGATGCGTGGGCGTACACCATGGCGGACGGCAAGTCGCAGCAAATCACCCGCTCAGCCGTCGGTGGCATTCGCGCGGCCGACATGGTCGAACCTTCGCTTGTGCACTATCCGAGCAAGGACGGCAAATGGACGATCTCAGCGTTCGTCTACATGCCCTATAACCTGCCGAAAAACGCGCAGCATCCCGCCATCGTCTACGTTCATGGCGGTCCGACATCGCAGACCGTAAACTCCTTCAACCGGTTCGTGCAATACGTCGCAAACCAGGGATACATCGTGATCGCACCGAACTATCGCGGTTCGACCGGATACGGCAAGGAATTTCAGAATGCGAACCTGTTCGACATGGGCGGCGGCGATCTGCAGGACGTGTTGTCGGCAGCGGAATGGATCAAGCAGACCGGCTATGTCGATCCGAAGAAGCTGATTGTAATGGGCGGAAGCTACGGCGGATACATGTCGATGATGGCCGTTACCAAGGCCCCGGAGGTTTGGGCTGCGGGTGTGCCGATCGTTCCGTTCGTGAACTACTTCACCGAAATCGAAAACGAAGATCCAGTGTTGCGTGAGATGGATCTCGCCACCATGGGCGACCCGGTGAAGAACAAGGCCCTGTACGAAGATCGCTCGCCAATTTTCTTCATCGACAAAATTAAGGCACCGCTGTTGCTGCTGGCGGGCGGACAAGACCCGCGCTGTCCAAAGTCGGAGACGCTGCAGGTGGTCGAAGCAATCAAGAAGCGTGGCGGCGTGGCCGAGTACAAGATTTATGAAAACGAGGGCCATGGATTTTCAAAAGTTGAAAATCAGATCGATGCCTACAGGCGCGTGGCTGACTTTTTGAAAGCGAAGGTCCCGCCAGCAGATTGTTCATGTTCGCTGAATGAATAGCTCCAAGGCAAGAATCGCTTCTAGTAGATGTTACATCCTGGCCTATTTTTGCGTTTAAAAGCGTTTTAAGGCCGTTTTCGCCGCCGAATGGACGCAGAGTCGCCCGCAGTCGTTGCGATCGATTCTAGGACAGATTCTGTGCGATCAAATGGCATTCCTGGTGACGATTGAGACTGATGTGCCCACGCTACGAGAGTTAGCGCAGCCCTAGGGTTTGGTTCGATTAAGGGCCAAGGCATTGATTCTAATTAGCTATAGCCAATTATCAATCACTTAGCTCGACATCATGCTAGCGGGGCGGCAAGGCCCCACTGATCCTGGCTACAATTTTTCGGCGAAGGAGTCGATCACGATGGCGCGGATCAATCCGCCCATGGTGAATTCGCGGGCTTCGATGTTCGCCGTCAGGTTCAATTCTCTTAGCGTGCCTGACGTCACCGGACCGATGGATGCCAGTTTGATGTTCTTCAGTTTTTTCTTGTTAGCCCCACCCAGCAGGTCCACGAAGTTGCGCACGGTCGAGGAGCTTGTAAAAGTGACCACATGTGGCGGACGCGGGCCTTTGATCAGCTTCTGCAGCCTCGGGCGCGAGGCGTTGGGCAAAACCGTCTCGTAGGCCTCGACCACGTCTATATCGGCGCCGGCTTTGCGAAGCTCAACAGGAATGATGTCTCGCGCAACTTTTGCGCGCACGAGCAGGATGCGCTTCCCTTTTACTTTGTCCTTCAATTTATTCACGACGGATTCGGCGACATATTCGTCGGGAACAAGTTCGACTTTCAATCCCCGCTTTTCAATGGCTTTCTTGGTGGCCGGGCCGATCGCAGCGACGTGCAAATGCTTCATGTGGCGCTTGTCGAGTTTCAGCTTGCGCAATCGGCCCCACATGGACTCGGCGCCGTTCGCGCTGGTGAGAATGAGCCAGTCGTAATTTTTTAGATTACCCAGTGCGCGATCGAGAGCGGTAAAAGATCGCGGCTTACGAATTTCGATGAACGGAATGGCGATGACTTGCGCACCTAACATTTTGAGACCGTCGGCGAGCGTACTCGATTGGTGTCTCGCGCGACCGATGAGAATTCGCTGCCCGGTGAGTGGATGTGTGGCGGTTGGGGTCGTCGGCATGTTGGGTCTAGTTTAATCGTTCGGGGACGACAAATCTGAGAGCGCGCGAGGCTACGGTTGGCCGGGCAAGGCAAAACCCTTTCCGTAGACTTCTTCGAGGATGAGGTCACCACCGCGCTTCAGCAGCGTCTCGCCAACCGCGTCACCCAGTTTTACCGGATCGTCACCATCGCGTGATTCGCGCAAAACCTGCGAACCATCGGGGTGCGCGACGATCGCTTCGAGATGCAGGCGGCCGTTCTGCATAGTGGCGGAAGCACCGATGGGAACCTGGCAGCCTCCTCCCAGCCGGTTCAGCAAGGCTCGCTCGCAAGTGGTGGTCGCCCGGGCCGCAGGATCGTCCAGAAAAGCTAGATGTTGGCGGGTCGCAGCATCGCCCGCGCGAATTTCTATTCCTAGTGCGCCTTGTCCGGCGGCCGGGCACATCACGTCTGGCGGGATTACCTGTTTTACGAGTTGCGTTTTGCCGAGCCGATTCAGCCCAGCCGCGGCGAGGATGATGGCGTCGTACTCGCCTTCTTCAAGTTTGCGCAAGCGGGTATCGACGTTTCCCCGCAGGGGATGGATATCGAGATCAGGCCGGCGCGCTTTCAGTTGCGCCTGGCGTCGGAGACTGGACGTGCCAACCTTCGCGCGTTCGGGAAGTTCGTCCACGCCAGCGTATTTTTTTGAGCAGAAGACATCGCACGTACTTTCACGCGTGGTGATTGCAGCAATTTCGAAGCCCGTCGAAAGCTCGGTGGGCAGATCTTTCAAGCTGTGCACGGCTAGGTCGACACGGCCTTCAGCGAGTGCCTCTTCAATCTCCTTCGTGAACATGCCCTTGGTGCCGACCATCGCGAGGGCGACATCGGTGATTTTGTCGCCGGTCGTCTTAATGATCTCGAGTTCAACCTCGTGGCCCTTTTCGCGCAACAGTGCCGAAATGTGGTGGGCCTGCCAGAGTGCGAGTTGGGATCCGCGGGAGCCAATGCGCAGGCGGGCCATCAGTTCGTCGCCCCTGGATCACTATTCGCCGAAGCCTTTTTTTCTTTTTCCTGCAGATTAAATAGACGGCGCACGATATCGATGACAGTAGTCGCTTGCGGATCGCGGGCAGCGGTTTTCAGGGTGCTGATCGGCGTGTGCATGATTTTATTGACGATGCCGCGAGTCAGTGCCTCTACGGCAAGCTCTTGATCGGGCGAGAGCGTACCGAGCCGTCCTCTTACCCGGTCGATTTCAGCCTGGCGAATGGTTTCGAGGTGATCCTGCAACGAAACGATCGTTGGCACCACATCGAGTGTCTGCAGGCGGGCCTGGAAACGTTCGACCTCGAAGGTCACGATCGACTCGGCGCGTTCGGCCTCTTTACGGCGATCGGCTACGTGCGTTGAGACAGCCTGCTGCAGATCATCAATGTCGTAAACGAAGATGCCGTCCAGCTTGTTCATGTCCGGATCGACGTCGCGTGGCACGGCGATGTCGATGAAGAACATGGGGCGGTTCCGGCGCTTGCTCATGAACTGCTCGCCGTGCTCGCGGCGAAAGATCGCGTGCGGCGCGCCGGTCGAGGTGATCACGATGTCTGCCCTATCGCAGGTTTCGTAAAGGCGATCGAATTCAATAGCTTGTCCGTTGAACTGGTGCGCCATTCGGATGGCGCGATCGTAGGTACGATTCGCAACAAAAATGGATCCGGCGCCATGAGCGAGCAGGTGGCGAGCTGCAAGTTCGCTCATCTTGCCTGCGCCAACCAGATAAACGCATTTGCCGTTCAGGTTACCGAAGATCTTCTTGGCCAGTTCGACGGCGACGGAAGCGATCGAGACGGACGACGAACCGACAGCAGTTTCTGTGCGAACGCGCTTAGCTACGGCAAAGGCGCGGGTGAGGAGTTGATCGAGCTGGGCCCGGACGGCGCCCACCGCGCGCGCCGTTGCGTAGGCTTCTTTTACTTGTCCCAGTATCTGGGGCTCGCCCACAACCATCGAGTCAAGACTGGAGGCCACGCGGAAGATGTGCCGAACCGCATCCTGTTCACGATATTCGTAGAAATGCTGTTCGAGCTCGGCGGGATCAAGTTGGAAATAGTCTTTAAGAAATCCGCGGAGATCCGCGGTGCCGTTCTGAACGTTGGCGATCAGTTCCACTCGATTGCAGGTGGAGATGATCATGCCCTCATCGATGCCTGGATGCTGCGACAACCGTTTGCACGCTTCGGGCAAACGCGACTCAGGAATTGCGAGACGCTCCCGGACCTCGACGGGTGCGCTTTTGTGGTTGAGTCCGATGAGTTGGAATCTCATGAGGTCACGAACCTGTGAATCGTGCTGAAATAGTTCGCCGCCCAAGCCACGACCGCAGCGACAAACGCCAGGCTGGCCATCACGGCGGCGCGACGTCCACGCCATCCGGCATTCCAGCGCGTGTAGAGCATGACCAGATACACCACCCACATCAGGACAGATAAAAGAATCTTTGGATCGAAGAAATTCACCGTGTGGTACGCATTTTGCGCGACGACAATGCCGGCAAGCAGGCCGAGTGTCATGAACGGAAAGCCCAGCAGAAGCGAGCGATAGCCAATCTGGTCGATCACGTCGAGTGCAGGAAGACGTGACAGCACAGCGCTCGTACTTTTCGACTTCAGCGAACGCTCCTGCACAAGATAGAGCAGGCTCGCGCCGAAACTGAGAACGAGCGCGGCGTACCCCGTGAAGATGGTCGCGATGTGAAAGAAAAGCCACCCGTTGCGCACACCCGGGGACATGAAGAGCAGCGGTTGCTGTCCTGTGGCCGCGATAAATGTCAACAGAAAAACCAGCGGGAACACAACGATGCCGGGTGACGTTGTCTTGTAGATCAGGTACGTCAGCATGAACACGACCATGATCAAGAACGCCAACAGTGACTCGGAGTTGTGGACGGAGGCGAGCGAAACGTGGCCAGCCTGGTTAAACGCTTCATAAAGCGCAACAAAATGGAACACCATACCCAAATAGGAAGCATGCAACGCGATCTTGTTGAGGATGTCGCTGCTGCGCGTGAGCGCGATGAGCGCGTAGAGCAGTCCAATACCGTAACAGCCGAGCGCTACTCGCAGCCAGAATAAGGACATAATCTCTTTTGTTTACCCGAGGCTGGTAGAGAGCCTCTCCCCGTTCAGGGTGATTATAGTGTGCCGGGAGCACCAGGAAAGAGGCAGTTGGGGCTATCACATGTGCATGTGACGCGGATCACAAGGTGCTGTATGCCCCAGGGTGCTCACCGATCCGCAGCCGGTCAGGCATCGAGGCCGAGTGACGCAAGCAGGTCTTCGAGCTGAGCTGAAGTCACCAGCAGGCGCCGGCCATCGGCTTTCATGTTTTCGAATTCATCGAATGCGGCGAATAGGCGAAGTTTGGCAGCGGCGTATTGTTCGGAATCGCTAAGGGCGCGGCCATGAGCGGCGCTCCAGTCTTGCTTTGATTGTTCAGGCACAAAGACGCTCACCGCGAAAGTTGTTTTTCGATCGGAGGTGACGTCGAAGATGAATTCGGTCGCTGGCGCTGAAGGCTCGTCCGGGAGTGCCGGGCGTTTGCCCACGAAGTAGTACTGATACACGTAGCCCTGCGACCCGGTGTAGGTTTTGAGACGGCGCGGAGCTGGGCGGGAAGCGTCGGTCATATGTTCGTTGCTGTCGACCGGTTTCAGTATGCCTTTTTTCTCTCTACGGAGCAGCTCATCATTGTGAGCAAAAAAACAAGACCCTAACCACGGGGGACACGGAGATTCACGGGATACATCCTAAACCGGGTGCTTTATGGTTTCGTTGAATTGCCTGGGGAGATGACGCGGCCGTACTCGCTCGCTCTCGCCAAGCGATCGAACATGCGATAAGCCGCTTGCGATACGCGCGCAATGGCTTCTTCGCCGTCACTCTCGCGACGCAGGTAGGTGGTCATCACGCAAATGATGTACGGACGATTTTCTACGAAAATAACCCCGGAGTCGTTACGCACTCCTTCGAGAGCGCCGGGTTTGTTCGCCATCTTCAGGCCTTCGGGCAAATAGCGCGGGATCCAGCTGTCTTTGTGTGTACTCAAGACTTTGAAGAAATCGTCGGTCATTTCTTTGTTCAGAACTTTGCCGTGATAGATCTGTTGCAGTAATGTCGACATTTCTTTCGGCGTGGAGACGTTCTCGCGACCTTCTCCGGCAGCTTTGAGGTCCATCATCTTGCGCCGAAGAAGCGTGTGCTTCAAGCCGAGTGATGTCATCAGGGCATTCACGTTGTCCATGCCAACGCGGTCGATGAGGACGTTGGTCGCCGAGTTGTCGCTCACCGCGACCATCATGGTGGCCACGTCGCGGAGGGTGAGCTTCGTGACACCAGGAGTGAGGCCTCCCATGATGTCGGAATCAGGGACGAGATCGGACGCGTTCACCGTGTACGAGTCGGTGAGTTTTAACTTTCCTTGTTGGGACTGGCGGTAAAGTTCGGCCAGGACTGCAATCTTGATAGAACTGGCTTGCGGGTAAACGTCGTCTGCGTGGAGCAAGTATTGATGGTTATCGGTGAGGTCGACGATGGCGACCCCCATGACTCCGTCGAGGCTGCGGTCCGTGTCGGTGATAGAGGTTTCGAGTTTCTGCCAAAGAAGCTCCTGCTTGTTGGGCGCAGATTGAGCGAGGGCACTGGCTAGCAGCAACAGGGTGGACGCTATCAGTTTCAAATGGTGCCTCCGGGTCGGGCCATTATAGGGCTGGGCTTTATTATGAAGAGAGCATTGCTCAGTGCCCAACGGGTACTAAGAAAAGCTTGCTGTGACTTTTCTCAGAAACGTTTTGCGTGTCGTGTTATGGGTCGATCTTTGCCTCACGAAGGCGCTTCACTGCTGTCTCTGACGTGAGTGGAGAGTAGTAGACCTCTTTAAAGGTGTAGGACTTTGCTTTTGATCCCACGATCGGAAGTATTTCAATGTGCCAATGATAATCGTCATCGAGAGTCTTCCAATAACCCAGCGTGTCCGCACCGTAGCGGCTGTTAGGAGATGTGTGCAGGACGAGGTGGAAATCTTCGGTGACCGTGCGGATGCGTTGCAGCGTGCGGCGCAAAAGGGCACCGAGATCGGCAAGGCCTCCGGTCCGGGATAGTCCGGTGCGCTCGTACGAAGCCTCGTGCGTGCGCGGCATGATCCAGGTTTCATATGGGACGCGGGGGGCGTACGGACCAAGAGCAACGTAGTCTCCACGTGATTCAAGTACGCGGAGGTTTTGACGTTCCTCCTGGGCAAGGATGTCGCAGAACACGCATCGCTCTTTCGTCTGAAAGTAGTCGCGCCCGGCGCGAAGTTCGTAGAGCACTCGGCGTGGGACAAACGTCGTCGCAGTGAGCTGGAAGTGGGGATGCTCGAATTCCTGTCCCGCGGTGGCACCGTAGTTTTTGAAGATGCTGATGTACTTGAAACGCTTGTCTTTCTTGAGATCCTGAATGCGCTGGGCCACAAGCTTGAGAAATTGTTCGAGAGAGGCATCGCTCGCATTCCACAGTTGGCGATCGTGATCTGGACTCTCGAGCAGGACTTCGTGCGCACCGACGGGCTGCATCCGATCGTAAAGACCATCGCCGCGACGGTTAGGATCTCCTTCAATGCGATAGAGGGCCGTGGGATGGACGACGGCGCGCGCGGACCATTGGGCTCCCTCGGTGCCCGCGAGGCTGGTGACTACGTGGAGCTGGGCTTTCGAATCCGGGCAAAAACGGCAAGGCTCGGTGGCGCGGGTCTGTTCCGGGACATCGTCTCCCGTGATGACCCAGGAGCGAGTGATGGGGTCTTTGCGAAGTTCCATGATGCGGAAGGATAGCAGGGTGCAGCGTCGCCTGTGATGGAAAGGAGATGTTGCAATCGGACTGCGCGCTCTTCGCCGCGATGCCTCGTACGGGCGGGCCTTGGAATTACGCATTCTTCCTTACAGGTCGTGACTCGACTGGCGGAGCGGCCCGTACCCCATCGTGATGTTCACCAAAGGTGGCTGGTATAATCCGCGACAGAAAACCTCTGCGATGAGTGAGCCGTCTACTCCCCTGATGCGGCAATATGCCGCGATCAAAAAAGAACATCCGCACGCGCTTCTGTTCTTCCGGCTGGGAGATTTCTACGAGCTGTTTTTTGAGGATGCCGTGCTAGCGTCGCGCGAACTCCAGATCACGCTGACATCCAGAAATAAAGAAAAAGGGATCGCGGTGCCGATGTGCGGCGTTCCTTATCACGCAGCTGAAGGGTACATCGCGAAATTAATCCGCCGCGGTTTCAAGGTGGCGATCTGCGAACAGGTCGAAGATCCACGGGTGGCGAAGAAACTCGTGCGACGAGAAGTAACGCGAGTGGTCACGCCCGGAACGGCAGCGGATTCAACCCTTGGATCGGAAGAGAATAACTTTCTGGCTGCTGTGGCGAGTGTCGACGGTCGCGAGGGATTTGCGGCTCTTGACCTCTCAACGGGTGAGTTTCGGGCCACAGAATTTGCAGGAGAAGGTGCACTGCGAAGAGTTAAAGAGGAACTTGAACAGTTAAGGCCTAAGGAGTTGCTGTTCGGGTCTTCGGCCCCGCTGTTCGAAGTTAGAGCGCGGCGCTCTAGCACGATTGAAAGTGACACTTCAGCATCCCTCAGACGGCTCGATAACTCCGGCCGAGTGTCCCCTCGGGAAATTTCTATGCGTGCACCATCCCTTCGCGAGGCGGGGTGGACGGAGACGCCGCTCGAAGATTGGGTTTTTGCGCCGGATCACGCGATCCCTCTCGTCGAAAATCATTTTGGCGTTCTATCGCTCGAGGGATTTGGGTTGGCGGGTAGGCCAGCGGCGGCCGCCGCAGCGGGAGCAATTCTCTATTACGTTCGCTCAACCCAGCGCGGAAAACTTGATCACGTCGATCGCATCGGATTTTACGAGCGGCAGAACTGCCTGGTTCTCGACACGGTCACAGTCCGCAACCTGGAACTGATTGAACCATTGTTCGCAGGAACGGACGCGGGCGTCACGCTGGTGCGGTCAATGGACGCAACGGTCACGCCGATGGGAAAGCGATTGCTACGGGCATGGATGCTGCGCCCGTCGGTCGATCTCGGGGAAATTCAGGCTCGGCTGGATGCGGTCGAGTACCAGGTAAAAGACACGGTTGCGCGAGAAGAGTTAAGACGAGCGCTTGATGGGGTGCTCGACCTGGAGCGGTTGCTAAGTCGCGTCACGCTAGAGACGGCAAATCCGCGAGATGTGCTGGCCTTGTCGTCATCGCTCGCCAAGATTCCGGCGGTGCGCGCTGCTCTCGGCCGTCTTTCGTGCGAGAGGCTTCGAATACTCTGCGACGCGGTCGATGAGTTGGGCGATCTGCGCAGAAAGATTGACGCGACGATTGTCGCCGAACCCCCGATCTCGCTGAGCGATGGGGGCGTGATTCAGAGCGGTGTTGAGAAAGAACTCGATGATCTCCGGGACCTAAGCCGGAATTCGAAACAGTTCCTTGCTCAGATTGAGGAGCGGGAACGAAAGCGGACCGGAATAGGCTCGCTGAAGGTGAAATTCAATTCGATCTTCGGATACTACATTGAAATTTCGAAAGCGAATCTGGCTCACGCCCCGGCGGATTACGAGCGTAAGCAGACCCTCGTAAATGCCGAGCGCTTCACGACCCCGGAGCTGAAAGAATACGAGTCGAAGATCCTAGACGCGCAGGAGAAGATCGTCGAGATTGAGCGGCGGTTGTTTGCGGAATTACGCGCGGCGATCGCTGGCGAGGCGAAGAGAATTCGGCGGACAGCGCTGTCGTTGGCTGAGGTAGATGTGCTCGGAGGGTTGGCCCATCTGGCTGCGCTGAGGAATTATTGTCGTCCGAGGTTTGACGATTCGGGTGACTTGGAGATTGTCGAAGGGCGTCATGCAGTGATCGAGCAGCAGGAGATCGGCGTCGGCGACCGGTTCGTGCCGAATGATCTGTATTTAAACGGGTCGTCGCACGTCATCATGGTGTTGACAGGACCAAACATGGGTGGGAAGTCGACCTATTTGCGGCAGACGGCGCTGGCAGTAATCCTGGCGCAAATGGGATCGTTCGTCCCGGCGCGGTCGGCCCGACTCAGCGTGGTGGACCGTGTGTTCACACGCATTGGAGCGAGCGACAACCTGGCGCGTGGACGATCAACGTTTATGGTGGAGATGACCGAGACGGCAGCCATTCTTCACACGGCAACCGCGCGGTCGTTGATCTTGCTCGACGAAGTCGGTCGTGGAACGGCGACCTACGACGGACTCGCCATTGCGTGGGCTGCGATTGAGTACCTACACGCACGGGTGCGAGCCAAGACGCTGTTTGCAACTCATTATTTTGAGCTTACGGAATTAGCGGAACAATTGAGTGGAGTTAAGAACTACCACGTGTCCGTGAAGGAAACGGGCGGCGGAATTGTGTTCTTGCGCAAAGTGGAACCGGGTTCGGCAGATCGAAGTTACGGGATTGAAGTCGCGAAGCTGGCCGGGTTGCCGAATGAAGTGACCGAGCGAGCACGTGAGGTCCTGGCAGAACACGAGTCGGTAGAACGTAGGATGACCGAGCATCTGACGCCCGGTGCAGAGGCTCCGCGGGCGGCGCAACTTACAATTTTCACGGCATTGTCGCAGCCGGTCGTGGATCGCTTACGCGACGTGGATCTGAACAAGTTGACTCCCTTAGAAGCGCTGAACCTGTTGGCAGAGTTGAAAAAGGAGATTTAAGGCGCGGCGCGAAAGCTGCCCACAGAGAGGCTACAACCACTAAGAACATGAAGACGGATCGCCTGATGCCAACAGACTTCTCAACTATTGATTACTTTTCATGGCAAATCTGACGCCTGATGTCGGACAACTTCTAATTATCGGTTTCGATGGGACGGAGATGAACGTCGCGCTCAGGTCCCTGCTGCGTACCGTCCAGCCAGCGGGTGTGATTCTGTTTGGGAGAAACATCGTCGGCGCGCAGCAAACGTGGAGATTACTGCGCGACTGCCAGGCGGAAGTGAAGCGTTCGCTTTTTACTTGTGTGGATCTCGAAGGGGGACGCGTGGATCGCTTTCGCGAAGCGATCGGCCGAGCGCCGTCTCCTGCTGAAATTTTTTCGTCGGGCGACCGGCGGCTCTTTCGCAAGCACGGGCGCGTAATTGGCGACAACTGCCGAGCGCTGGGGTTCAACGTGGATTTCGCCCCAGCGCTTGATCTCGCGTTCGAGGCGTCACGAACGGTGATGAGTTCCCGCGCAGTCTCGGATGATCCGAAGCAGGTGATGCTGTATGCGCGAGAATTCTTGCGGGGACTGGGAGATGCGGGCGTACTGGGGAGCGGGAAGCATTTTCCCGGACTTGGAGAGGGCCGGCTCGACAGTCATCATGAGTTGCCGGTGATTGAAAAGTCATGGAAAAAGTTGTGGACTGAGGACATGGTGCCCTATCGAACCATGAGGCGCGAGTTGCCATTTGTGATGGTGTCGCACGCAGCTTATCCGGCGGTGACGAAGGCGGCGACACCTGCTTCGATTTCAAGGAAGTGGATTACGGATATCTTGCGCAAGAAAATTGGGTACCGGGGGTTGATCGCGTCGGACGACCTGGAGATGGGCGGAGTGCTGTCGGCGGTGCCGATTGAACGGGCCACAGTTGAGTTTGTGCGCGCCGGCGGAGATCTGGGATTGATTTGCCACAAGGAAGAGTTTGTTACGCGATCGTATGAAGAATTGGTGCGGGAATCCGAGCGAGACCGTAAGTTTGAGCGGCGAGTGGAGGAGTCTGTGCGGCGAGTGTTGGCGTTCAAGAAGAAATGGCGCGGGATCGGGCGGCGGGTGCCCGCACCTTCAGCGGCGAAGGTGCAGAAGCTGTCTCGCCAATTGTGGGAACTGGGTGAGCAGGTGCGCATAGCCGGGTTGTAAACGGCTGGTGGTGACAAAGGTTCGGGAGACGCGGTGATTGTTGCTGGTGTTATGAGCGGGACTTCGGCGGACGGGATCAATGTCGCGCTCGTGCGCATCCAGACGCGGCGCGGCGCCTCTGGGAAACCCGCGTTAATAGGGCATGCCGAATATCCCTATGCTGTGAATATACGTCGGGCGGTGCTGGCAGCGATGAATGCGCAGAGCGCAAGCGTCGCCGATCTTTCCAGATTGAACTTCTTACTGGGCGAGCTTTACGCGGATGCGGTGCTGGCAACGCAGAAACGATTCCGCGTGAAGGCTGATCTGGTTGGCTGTCATGGCCAGACGATTTATCACCAGGGAGAAAGCGCGCCCTATCTTGGACGAACGGTTGCGGTGACGTGGCAAACAGGAGAAGGCGCAGTGGTTGCAGCGCGCGTGGGTGCGCCGTGCGTTTCCGATTTTCGGCCGGCCGATATGGCAGTCGGCGGAAAAGGCGCGCCCCTGGTTCCCTTTCTTGATTATCTGTTTTACCGCGACAGCCGCGTAGGCCGAATCGTGCAGAACATCGGGGGAATTGCCAATCTCACAGCGATTCCGGCGGGTGCAGGCCCGGAGAAGGTGATCGCGTTCGATACGGGCCCAGGCAACATGGTGATTGATGCCGCGATGGAACGATTGTTTGGCAAGAGGTTCGACCGGGGTGGAAGGGTGGCGGCATCGGGAACGGTCGACGATGGCGCTATTGCAAAGTTAATGCGTACGCCATTTTTTCGAGAGAAACCTCCGAAGACAGCCGGACGCGAAGAGTTCGGGCGTGAGTTTGTGGCAAAGTTTGTGCGGCTGTGCGGGAGGACGAATAAAGCGAATGTTGCGGCGACGGCCACGGCATTTACGGTGCGATCGATTGCCGACGCAGTGCAGCGATTCGTATTGCGGCGTGCGCGTTTCGCCGAGATGGTGGTTTCTGGTGGGGGTGCTAAGAACCCAACATTAATGGGGATGCTTGCGAATGAGTTGAGCACTCTTGGCGTGGCGTTACGAACATCCGATGAATTTGGAATACCTGCGGAGGCCAAGGAGGCGGTGGCGTTTGCGTTGATGGCTTACGAGACGTGGCATCAGCGGCCATCAAACGTTCCATCCGCCACTGGTGCGAAGCGCAGCGCAGTGTTGGGGAAAATTTCTTACGTTTAATCGTTGCTAGACAGTCACCTTATATGAGCGTCACTGTTCCGCATCTTCATCAGGGAGCATGCCTGTCGCGTTGTTCACCATGACAAAGGTAACGTTTGGCTGGGTCTCATACGAACGCGCGCGTGCATCGCTACCAGCGACGAAGCTTTGGAGCATCGTCATTGTTGCCCTGCTGCTTGCGACCTCCTGTTCCAAGCCGGTCGATCCCGATGCTTTTGTCATGCTTATCGAGAACAGCCCAACGAATCTAGACCCCCGGGTTGGGATCGACGCCCAGTCGGAGCGAATTGGCGAACTGCTATTTGACGCACTCCTAACTCGTGATGAGCACCTGAATGTAAAGCCAGGACTCGCAGAGAGGTGGGAACTGACGGATCCGCTCACGTATGCGTTTCACCTCCATTCGGGGGTGACGTTCCACGATGGGCGACCACTTACCTCGAAGGATGTTAAGTGGACGTTCGATTCCCTTCTCGAAGGCAAAATTCGAAGCACGAAGTCGGCGACCTACAAGCAAGTAGAAAAGATCGAGACCCCAGATGATACGACCGTTGTATTCAAGTTAAAACAGCCATTCGCAACCCTGCCCTGGAATCTTTCCGAAGGCGCGATCGGAATTGTGCCCTATGGAAGTGGCGACGAGATTTCGCGGCACCCGATCGGGTCCGGGCCATTCAAGTTTGTCAGCGCAGAGCAGGACAAGGAAGTCATCATCGAACGCAACAACACATATTGGGGTGAGAGAGCGCAATTGGCGCGAGTGCGCTTCATGGTTGTACCGGACTCGACTACGCGTGCGCTTGAACTGCGCAAGGGGAGCGCGGACGCCGCTATCAATGCGCTGACATCGGACATGGTGCTGACTCTAGAGAAGGATCCGCGGCTTGAGGTCATTCGCGGTCCCGGCACCGTGCTGACCTACTTGTCGTTCAATCTTCGCGATCCTCTTCTCAGGGACACTCGGGTTCGACAAGCGATCGCGTGTGCGATCAATCGAGCGCCAATGATCGAATACTTATGGCGAGGGTTTGCGCGCCCAGCAAGTAGCATTTTGCCGGAGGAGAGTTGGGCGTACACCGATTCACAGCCCTACTTGTACGATCCGGCGCGAGCACGAGCCATGCTCGACGCAGCGGGATATCCGGCGCGCAATGGAACGCGGTTTCGCCTGACAATTAAGACCTCGACGGATGAGAGCGCACGATTGCTCGCGGCAGTGCTGCAGCAGCAACTGCGGGACGTGGGTATTGATCTCGACATCCGGACGTTCGAATTTGCGACCTTCTTTGCGGATGTGACGAGCGGGGCGTTTCAGGCTTATGCGCTGCGATGGATTGGCGGAAACGAGGATCCAGATATCTTCGAGTACGTTTATCATTCCGCGAAGTTTGCCCCAAAAGGGGCGAACCGCGGCTTTTATGCTAGTCCGAGAGTCGATGAGATCATCGACCAAGCTCGCGTTGAGTCTGACCAGGTAGTCAGAAAACATTTGTACGCAGAGCTTCAGCAAATTCTTGCCGAGGAGGTGCCCTCCATCAATTTGTGGTATTTGGACACGGTGCTGGTCCATTCGAAACGCGTGAAGAATGCACGGGTAAACCTGTCTGGAAACTACAATTTCTTGAAGACGGCGGAGCTAACAAACAGTCGCTGATGTGATTCACTAGTACCGCAACGAAGCCGCGAGTATCAACGCCGCGCGCGCCAGTTTGTCCCTCTCATTCTGTGTGAGTTGATCACAAGCCTCCTCGACTCCGGTTGTTGTCACGTCTTTCGCTCGACGTAAAGGTGGAAAGAGCGCCACCGAGTGATGTCTTTCTTGCGTGGTACCATCGATTATTCATGCGAATTTTATTTATTGGAGACATTTTCGGGCGGCCGGGGAGGACCATTGTTCGCGAGCGGCTGGATGGGCTGGTGAAAGAGCACCGAGCCGATCTGATCATTGCGAACGGAGAGAACTCGGCGGCTGGATTCGGGATTACCCCGCAATTGGCCGAAGAATTGTTTGACCTGGGCATCGACGTCATCACGACAGGCAATCACATTTGGGACAAGCGGGAAATTGTCGAATATTTCGAAGCGGCCAATGGAAATCCCCACAGTCCTGCGCGGCGGGTACTACGTCCGGCAAATTATCCGGTGGGCATGCCGGGCGCTGGGTTCTACGAAGGCCGCAAGGGAAATGTGCCGTACGCGGTGATCAACCTGCAGGGACGGGTGTTCATGTCGTCGAATGATGATCCTTTTCGCAAGGCGGATGAGATTCTGAAATCCATTGAAGCGAAAATAATCTTTGTTGATTTGCACGCGGAGGCAACGTCGGAAAAAATTTCGATGGGATGGTATCTGGATGGACGTGTAACCGCCGTAGTCGGGACACATACACATATCCCAACCGCCGATGAGCGCGTGCTGCCAAACGGGACCGCCTATATCACCGATGTGGGCATGACAGGACCTTACGACAGCGTAATTGGCGTAAAAAAAGAACTCGTTGTCGGGAAATTCTTGAACAACATGCCGGTACGTTTCGAAGCAGCGACGGGCGACGTGCGCTTGTGCGGAGTACTCATCGACTGCGACGAAAAGACAGGCAAAGCGCGTGGGATTCAGAGGATCAGTAGTCAGTAGTCAGTCGCAGTTCCGCAAGAAATCTTTTCTGGAGCGTTCATTCGTGGAAGACATGATGCCAGGGTCCAACGGATTCCGCTGGATGGGGGCCGATGCCTACTTGTTTGACATCGACGGGACATTGATGCGATCGCGGGATCGTGTGCACTTCAACGCCCTCAATTACGCAATGCTGGAGGCGTACGGGATCGAAACGACGATTGCCGGCATCGCGTATCACGGCAAGACCGACCCGGGTATTCTTCGCGCCGCGCTTCAGCGAGTTGGATTGGAAAACGAGGCCATCGACCGAAAACTGGCGGACGCTTTGGTGATCGTCCGGCGTGAGGTCGAACACCGAGCCCAAGAATTGACTCCAGCGGTATGCAGCGGCATCCCGGTCGTCCTCGCAAAGTTGAAGGAGGCCGGTAAGCTGATGGGCGTGGCATCCGGCAACTTGGAAACCATTGGGTGGAAAAAGATCGAAGTGGCCGGTCTTCGAAATTTCTTCACTTTTGGCACGTTTGCAGACGACTACGAGTTACGGGAACAGGTCTTTCAAGCGGGGATGGAGAAAGTCCGGAGCCAGCTTGGCACAGGGGCGCGAGTCTGCTTCGTCGGAGACACGCCGCAGGACGTCTTGGCTGCAAAAAAAGTGGGGGCGCACGTGATCGCGGTCTGTACCGGAATCTTTAAGGCCGAGGATTTGACCCCGCTGGAGCCGGATGCCTGTGTCGGATCGTGTGCGGAGCTGGTTTAGGACTTCAGCAACGCTGAGAGCAGGGTGTCCCGTACAACCGGGGGCTGTCTCCAGACGCCTATTGCCCGGAAGTACACTTCCCTTCTAATGTGCGGCTCCGGGTGGTATTTCCCGGTAGAATCGGCAATATGCGGCGGTTAGTTGTCTTGTTCTTGGTTGCGGCCCTTCGCTCCTCTGCGGCCACGGGAGGCTCCCCAGACATCCCGACTGCATCGCTCTGCGGCAGCGCTGCCTCCGGCTTGCCCGCCTGCATCGGCCCGAAGAAGGACCTGAAAAACGCCAAAGAGGCCTTCGATCGTGGCCTGAAACTCCAGAGCACAAAAAAGCTCGAGGATGCCTTCAGCAGCTTCGAAAATGCCGCCCGACTCGCCCCGAAGAATGTCGACTATTTGACGGCTAGAGAGATGGCTCGCCAACAGCTGGTGTACGACTATGTGACGCGCGGGAACCAGAACCTGCAGGCCGGAAAACAAATTGAGGCGCTTGCTGAATTTCGCAGCGCACTGCATCTGGATCCAGAAAACGTCTTTGCCATGCAGCGATTGCAGGATGCAGCCGGGACAAGCGCGCCCAAGGTAAAAACACCCATTCGGGCAGTCGCGTCTGCGAGCGAAGTTGAGGTATCGCCGCTTGACGCCAAAAACTCATTTCACTATCGCGGCGATTCCCGAGACCTGCTGACTCAAGTCGCTACGTCTTACGGCGTCACCGTAACGTTTGACGATTCAGTAATGAGCCGGCGGGTACGTTTCGATATCGAGAACGTGAGTTTCGGAACAGCAATGCAAGCAGCGGCGTCGGTCACAAAGACGTTTTTTACGCCACTCGACCAACATCAAATACTCGTTGCTGCTGACACGCTCGAAAACCATCGGCTTTTTGATCGGATGGGCTACCGAACGTTCCAGGTCCCCGGGTCAACGACGCCGCAGGAGCTCACGGAAATCGTCAACGTCATGCGGTCGTTGTTTGAAATCAAATTTGTCTTGCAACAGCCGCAGCGCGGGACCATCACGTTACGTGCTCCAATGCCGGTCCTGGAAGCGGCAACACAATTTCTGGAGGGGATGGACGTTGGACGTCCGGAAGTCTTGCTGGACATCCAGGCTTTTGAAGTCAGCCATTCTTATTTGCGACAGATAGGCGTCCACATTCCCAACCAATTCAAACTCTTCAACATTCCTTTGGGAGCGTTGGCGGCACTCGGTGGCCAAAACATTCAGGACTTGATCAATCAACTGATCGCGGGTGGTGGAATCAACCAGGCAAACAACACGTCGATCTCCGCTCTGCTTGCGCAGCTCCAAGGCCAGCAGAATTCATTGCTCAGCCAGCCACTGGCAACGTTTGGCGGAGGCATCACTCTGTTTGGCCTGTCGATGGATCAATTGAGCGCGACGCTCTCCCTGAGCGAGAGTTCGGTTCGAACACTCGAGCACGTGACACTGCGTGCTTCAGACGGCAAGGATGCGACATTTAAGGTTGGGTCTAGGTACCCGATTCTGAATGCCAGCTTTGCGCCGATTTTCAATAACCCGGCTATTTCCCAGGCGATTCAAAATCAGTCGTTCACGCCGGCGTTTCCAAGTTTTAACTATGAAGACATCGGGTTGACAATGAAGATCAAGCCAGACGTCCACGCCACCAACGACGTCAGCATGAACCTGGAACTGCAATTCCGAACGCTTGGAGGCGGCAGTCTGAATGGCGTCCCGATCATCTCAAATCGTGAATATAAAGGAAGCATCGCTCTGAAACCGGGCGAGCCGGCAGTGGTGGCAGGCATGCTCTCAAACCAAGATACGAAGAGCATGAGCGGGCTGCCTTTCGTGTCCCAAGTGCCGGGTCTCAATCACGTGACGGCAACCAACGAAAAGCAAGAAAACGACAATGAGATCTTGATCGTCATCACGCCGCACGTAGTACGCGATGCCGACGCAAACTCAACTGAGATCTGGATGAAGTAAAACTGCCTTGCGTTCAGCCGTTACGTACATTCCTTCGCCAATTCCTTTAACGTTCACTTGGCTGGTTTGGCGTCGAATTCCACCAAGGTTTTCAAGTAGTCGAGCGGTGCTCCGCCGAGGCCTACTTTTCGCCCGTTGATGAAAAGAGTCGGAGTGCCAGTAACGCCAACTTCTTTGCCCAACGCTAGTGAGGCCTGGACTCGCGCCTGCGTATCAGGTTTTGCCGCGCAGGCGGCGACATCCGTGCTCTTTGCACCGGACGCGTCGGCAAATGCGTTCAGCTTCTCTACGGCGTTCGCCTCGGTGATGTCGGCTTGCGATTCGTACGTTTTCTGAATGAACTTCCAGACAGCATCATTCGATGAGCGGCCAATGCAATCCACATAGGCCGCACCTTTCGCTGCCCAGCTGTGATTGGGCAGGGGAAAATTCTGAAAGATAAAATGCGCGTTGGGTTCGGCTGCGAGCAACTGTTCAAGCACGGGCTGAGCGTCTTTACAATGCGGGCATTGCAAGTCGCTGAACTCAATGATGGTGACAGGTGAACCGGCAGGGCCGCGGGCAGGACCATTGATTCCCTTCTGCAAGCGGTCGCGAGCCGGCGCAAACGGGTCCGCACCAAACGGAATGATATCTCCGATAAGGGCATGCTGTCCGTCGGCAGTAATGAAGAGATGGGGATTCTGCTGTCCTTGCGGCGTGCTCATCAACACGGAGACGTCAGCGATGCCTGGCGCCGAGGATGGCCTGATCTCGACAATCTTCCAAGTCATGGTCGTGTCGTATCCAAACATGCGCTGCAAAAAGGCATTGACCGTGTCTTCGCTCGGCAGGGGAGTCTTGTCCTGAGTGATGGCGGCGGATGTGAACGTGAGCACGATCAGAAGAATAGTCAGTAGGCGATGCATTGGGATCCTTAGGGGCATTTGTGGTGAAGAAATATTGTATTGCATCGGTGAGTTCGTTTTGCCGCTGAGATGTATGCACGCCGAATTCCTCGCCAAAATGGAGTTCCGTCTTCGGGCTGATGTGTTTAAAAATAGAAGGAATGATTCGACCAAGTGGTCTGGAGCGGACCGGCGCCGGGTGCTCACCTACACTTCCAGTTTGGCAGCGATGGGAAATCGGCGGCCATACCCAAAGGCCTTCGCGGAAATCTTGAGGCCAGGCGCGGCTTGCTGGCGTTTGTATTCGGCGCGATCGACCATGCGGATCACACGACGAACCACTTCGATATCAAAATTGTGGTCGGCGGCAATTTGTTCGGCAGTGTGCGAGTCTTCCACATAGTCCTCCAGGATCGGGTCCAGGATGTCGTAGGCCGGCAGCGAATCTGAATCTCTCTGGTTCGGACGCAGCTCGGCTGATGGCGGCTTTTCGATCGTCGCTTCTGGAATGATTTCACGCTCTCGATTGACGTAGCGGCTCAGACGATAAACAAGCGTTTTTGACACATCCGAAATCACGGCGAGTCCACCCACCATGTCGCCGTACAGGGTGCAATAGCCAACGCCAAGCTCACTCTTGTTGCCGGTGGACAGAACGATGGAGCCAAACTTGTTGGAGAGAGCCATCAGGAGCGTACCGCGTGTACGAGACTGAAGATTTTCTTCGGTCACGTCTTCTTTTGTCCCTGCAAAAACCCCGGCCAGCGTCTTGCGGTAGGCCTCGAAGATGTCCTGAATTGGAAGGAGTTCGAAACGAATCTTTAAGTTTTCTGCCAACTTGCGCGCATCGTCGATCGAACCTTGCGAGGAGTACGGACTCGGCATGCCGACGCCCATCACGTTGTCTGCGCCGACGGCATCGACCGCGATCGCAGCGGTCAGGGCGGAATCAATGCCTCCGCTCAGGCCGATGAGAACCGTTTTGAAACCACATTTGCGAACGTAATCGCGTGTGCCTAGCACCAAAGCAGCGTAAGCGCTGGCTTCGTCCCCTTCGATTTGTTCGTGCTCTTCCCCAGTAAGCGTTGACGAATCGAAAATGACCAAATCTTCTTCGAACGATCTGCCAGAGGCAATGAGCTTGCCGTCCGGGCCAATGACTAGACTCGATCCGTCAAATACGAGGCTGTCGAAGCCACCTACTTGGTTGACCATCGCAACGGGGACCTTATAGGTGCGGGCGATTGTTGCCAACATTTCGCGACGTAGGTCGCGCTTCCCCATCCAGAAGGGCGACGCCGAAATATTGAGAAGGAAGTTTCCGCCATCGCGGATGAGAGCTTCAACGGGATCGAACCCGTAGAGACGCTTGTTCCAAAAGTGTTTGTCGTTCCACGCGTCTTCGCAAATGGTTAGTGCCATCTGCTTCCCACAAAAATCGAACACTTCCTGCTTGCGCGCGGCGGCGAAGTTCCGGCTCTCGTCGAAAACGTCGTATGTAGGAAGAAGGCTTTTGGATTGCACGAAGACTACCTTGCCGTCTTTCGTGAGCGCCGCGGAATTCATGACCGACTTGCCAGTTTCGGCGAGGGCCGGTGTCACCAGACCACAAATGACGGCGATTCCGTTTGTCTGTGCGGCAATGTGGTCCAACGATTCCTGACTTCGCGCGACAAATGCGGGACGCTCGACTAAATCGCGGGGGGGATATCCGCTGATGGCCAATTCGGGAAACATAATGAGGCCTGCGCCCGCGCTTTTGGCACGACGTGAGAAGTCGATTATTTTTGCTGCGTTGCCGGAGAAGTCACCAACCGTGGGATTGATCTGGCCGAGGGCAATCTTCACAGTATTCAGTGTAAAAGGTGTGGGCTCGGGAAGCCAAACCGACCGGAGCATTGACGTTCTACGCTAGACCTCGCCGCGCTTGAGAGTGCGCCTGCGGGGTAACGCGCCACCTTTGAGTCTATTGAGCGAAGTTTGCGTTGGCCTGGACACCCGGCACCCAATTGGGGACCGGAGTTCTCGGGTCTGCACCCGAGGGAGCGGTTGGGCGCGGTGGCGCAGTCGGTCCACTGGCCGGCTCGATTCCCGGAGCTTCTTCGCCGGGGCGCCGCAACGTCGGCGCGCTCGGCTGACGAGTATCAGGCTCAGAACCTTTCGCGACACTCGGTTGAGGTTCGAGCTCAATCTCTTTCTCGGTGCGGACGATCTTTTGTCCGTCGACTTTCATCGTTTTGACTTGAATCACTTCGTCTGCGACGAAGCGGACAAAATCGACGTCGGCTGGCGGTTCGCCATAGATCCATTCTTCGTAATCGGTTTCGCCGTCGCGCTCGCGAACCTTTTTGGGTGCGCGGCCTTTCGAATACATCACCATCTCGTGGTTCATGCCCACCAGAATTCTGTGATTCTTGATTGCGTCCTTTACCTTTGGCGAGACAGTTTCTAAATACGCTTCTACAGGCGATTTCGAGTCGAAATCGAACACCGGCCGAAGAAGTTGTTTGAGTTCAGGTCCAGTGAGTTCGGGGACGTGGTGGTCAAAGTAGAGATCGACGAAGGAACCGCGCGCGTTCGCGTTCTGGTCACTGGGAGCAATCGGGGTACCTCCACCCGCGCCTTCGATCTGGATGCGCTGATACCATTTCTGCTTCTTGACGGGCCCACCGTTGATTTCGAAATGAATATAGTTGTCTTTGATCACGATGTTGCTGATGCGGGCTAGATCGCCGGGTTTCGCAGCAGGACCCCAAAGTGCCATCATCTGCGCAAGCTTTTCCTTGTCTGGGATGATCTGGCCATTCTTAATCTTCAGGCCGTCCTTGCCCATGGGAAACGGCGATCGAATGTAGACCAGCTCAGCATTGAAGGCACGCACGATTTGCATGCGATTTTCCTTCGACATATCGGGAGCTTTGGCGTTCGGTTCATTGCCAGCAAAGGCGAGCGCAACGAGGTGAAATGCTGTGAGGACGAGGGTCGTGTAACGGAGGGACTTCATAAAGCACCCCAGGTTCTTGAGGAGATTATAGACCCGAAGGCGAAGGCCGGGACGGGCAAAAAGCGGTTGTCGGCAAGTTTTCGGGCTCTCTCGCGGAACAGACCATTCGGTCTGTGGACCTAATCAGCGGTGGTGACTCGCAAGCCCTCCCGCGCTACTCGCATGGGCAGGATACGTCCTCCGGCTTCTGCAATTGCCTGGGCTACCGATTCTTTAGCGCCTTCCTCCACCAGGAAAATTACACAGCCCCCGCCACCTGCGCCGCACACCTTTGCGGCGCGGCCGCCATTCTTGTTGGCAGCGCTGATGAGCTTGTCAATCAGCGGCGTCGTGATTCCGGGTGCATTGGTACGGCGAAGCTTCCATTCGTCGCGCAGAAGCCGCGCTACATCTTCCCAATCATGACGTAGAAGCGCCTGATGCATCTCGCGTGCGATCGAAGCGATCCGTTCGAAATTGCGAAAGACGTGCTTGTTCCCGTCGATGTGCGACTTGAACACCTCCCAGTTGTTGATGCCTGACTTGCGCGGGGCACCTGTGTAGGCCAGCACAAAACGCCTCTCGATTTCCTCGGCGGCGACGGGCATGGCTGCCCAGTGAATGCCGTCGGGATCGAGGTGGATTGCGCTAACACCACCGTAAAGCGCCGGATAATAGTCCTGACAGCCGGTGGGAACATTGATGATTTGCGCTTCCACGTTCTGGGCAATCACGCGCATCTCTTCAAGCGAGAGTTCGCGTCCAGTGAACCGCGCGAGCGCCGCGGTCGTGGCGATCATCATCGCGGAAGAGCCTGAAATGCCAGCGCCCGCTGGGGACTCGGAGTTCGTCTCGATGCGGAGGCCTTGCTCTGGGGCGAAGAATCGAACCAGATGCGCAGCCAGCACGTGAGCGTGCGCACGAGCTTTTCTCAGTTCATCGAGGCTCGTATATGACTCTTCCTTTTGAGTATCGATTGAATACAACTCGATGCGCTTTCCTTTGAGCGGGGTAACGCGACAGCTCGTGAGGATGCTAAGAGCAAAATTGAGCGTCAGGGCGCCGGGATGGAAGAGATAGAGCGGCCAGAGGTCCATGGTACCTCCGGCGAGGTCGGCGCGACAGGGTGCGTGAGCGGTGATGGTCGGTCCTTGGGCAATGTTCCCCGAGCGAGGCATGGGGAACTTTGTATCACGAGCAAGGGTTAGGCTGGCTGTGACAATAGTTCACGCGCGGCCGCGAGTACCTCCGGGACAACGGCGGCGATGTCGGCATCTGTTGTGCGGTGATTGACGATGCAGGCTCGCAAACAGAATTTACCTTCGAGCAGAGCATTGGAGATGTAGATGCGCCCCCGGCGGACGATGGACTTCATCAGGCGAGTGTTGAATTGATTTCGCTCGTCTTCGGCGGCATCAGGTCTGACGCGATGACGAAAGCACACGGCGGAAAGTTCGACTGGCGCGAGAAGTTCCAGATCCGGGCTATTGCGGATCTTGTTGGCCAGATGTTGAGCGTGGTCCAAGTCGCGCTGAATGGCTGCTCGAAAGGTTGCGAGACCGTGGTAGCGAAGCGAAAGCCAAAGCTTCAGCGCACGGCAGCGCCGGGAGAGTTCCATTGTCTCTTCAAAAAAAGCGAAGCCTTCGATCGGGTCGGTGCTGAGCTGTTTCGCGTAATCGCCCGTGTAGGCAAATGTCTGGCGGGCGATCTCGATGTTGCGGTGGAGGAGGCATCCGCAATCGAGGGGTTGATAGAGCCATTTGTGTGGATCGAGGGAAAGCGAATCGGCCTCGGCCATGCCTTTGAATTTCTCCGGAGCGGCTAACGAAGCCAGAGCCCCGTAGGCGCCATCGATATGGAACCACGCATCGTGAGCGTGCGCGATGGCGGCGATCTCGGCAAGCGGGTCGATCGCACCTGTGTTGACTGTTCCAGCGGAGGCAACAACTGAGATTGGAATCCGACCTTGAGATGTGTCGGCCTTGAGTGCTGCTTCCAATTTCGAGGGAATCATTCGAAGAGCGGCGTCACATGGAACGTAGCGAATGTGGTCGCGACCGAGTCCGAGTAGCGCAATGGCTTTGGGAACTGCCATGTGAACTTCGTGGGATGCGTAGATGACTCCGCGGCCCGCGTCTTTTACGCCGTGTTCGTTCGCCGGCGCTTTGGCCTCACGGGCCATCGCGAGGCCCATGAGATTTGCGGCAGAGCCACCGCCAGTCAGTGTTCCAGTGAAACCGCCGCACCCTACAGCCTCGGCAAGCCAGCGAACGACAGTGCGTTCAATGGTGACTCCAGCTGGTGATGAGCGCCAAGCCGTCATGTTCTGGGTGAGCGTGGACGCGACGAAGTCACCGAGGGCCGCAATCGGCTCTCCTGGGCCCTGCACGTAACCGAAGAAGCGACCGTTCTGCGCACGCGAGTGGGCAATGACGTCCTGGAGCGCGTCAAGACTCGCTTCTCCCATACCATGCTCGGGGATCGGCGTCGAGAATAGCCGTTCCGTCTCAGCGCCACTGGTCACGGGGAAGATGCGCCGTGCATCAAGGGTGGTCAGAAAGTCGGCGGTGAGATCGGCGATTCTACGTGAGAGACGTAGGTAATCGTTTGGCGCGAGTTCCAGCGGTTTCATGTCGGAAGAATTTAAACACAGGTGAGGATCGTGAGACGCCCGCACTCGGCCATGACGAGTTCAACCGACAAATGCTGGCCCCTTGCGTTTAGGTGAGGTTCAGTGCCCGCTTGATCGTCCCGCGTTCGTTCTGGATTTTTTCCTGCAATAGGGTGATCGCGTAAATCAGCTGCTCGGGGCGCGGCGGGCATCCCGGGACGTAGACGTCGACTGGAATAACCTGATTCACGCTTTGCACCAGCGCGTAATTGTTGAATACGCCACCTGAGGTTGCGCAGGCGCCCATGGAGATCACCCATTTCGGTTCGGGCATCTGCTCCCAGAGCTGACGGATCACCGGAGCCATTTTCTGCGAAACACGCCCGGCGATGATCATGAGGTCGGACTGCCGGGGGGATGGGCGGAATACTTCTGCGCCAAACCGTGCGATATCAAAGCGGGAAGCTCCCATCGACATCATTTCGATCGCACAGCAGGCCAAGCCAAACGTCATGGGCCAAATCGAGTTCTTGCGGAACCAATTGACCGTCGAGTCGAGCGTAGTGAGCACAATCCCTTCCGGCGCAGCACTGCCGAACTTGAGCTCCTTCACGACCTTTTTGCCGTTTTCGGTGACGACGTAGCTGCCGAGGCTGACATTCTGGTCCATACACACCTATTTTAACGTATCGCGAGGAATAGGGCTTGGACTCGCCGCATTCGTTTGTTCCTGCTTCGGAGCAGATTTCTGGCTTCGCTCTAATAAGCCATTGGCGAGAGATCCATTGCCGCAAAGTGTTCCTACGGGTTCACCACGATCTTGCCGAACATCTGGCTTTTCTCCAGGTACTCATGGGCTGCACGCGTTTCTTTGAGGGGGAAGGTACGATCGACTACTGGCTTCAGCCGTCCTGCAAAGATGTGGCCTAGCACCTCGTACAGCTCGCCCATTGTTCCCATATAAGAACCTAGGATCGACAGCTGCCGTGAATAAAGGAAGCGCAGGTCAATTGCCGCGTTTGGGCCGGTTGTCGCGCCGCACGTGACCAAGCGCCCGGCCGGCTTGAGAGAGCGCACGCTCTCGTCCCATGTGGCAGGCCCCACGTGCTCGATGACAACGTCTACGCCGCGGCGGTCGGTGATTTTTTTTACTTCGTCCGAGATTTTCTGCTTGTAATGGTTGATGCCATGATCGGCACCCAGCTTGCGTCCCTTCTCCAACTTTGCTTCATCGCCAGCGGTTGTAATGACGGTGCAATGAAAAAGTTTGGCAATCTGAATCGCCGCGATTCCTACCCCAGAGCTTGCGCCAAGAACGAGAACAGTTTCTCCGGGACGCAAGGCCGCTCGTCCCACGAGCATGTGCCACGCCGTGAGGAATACCAGGGGCACGCTTGCCGCCTGGTTGAAATCGAGGCTATCGGGAATCGGGATCACGTTGACTGCCGGCACGGCGATCAGTTCGCAGTTGCCTCCGTCGACGCGATTGCCCAGAACCGTAAATTCCGGACACTGGTTCTGCAGTCCGGCAACACATTTTGCACAGTGATTGCAGAAATGCATCGGCGCAACCAACACGCGCTGTCCCGGCTTGAACCCGGTCACGTATTCTCCAACTTCCGCGACCTCTCCCGAGACATCGCTACCGAGGATATGTGGCAGGTTTACACCCGGCAGCCCTTTACGCACCCAGATATCCAGATGGTTGAGCGAGCAAGCCTTTACCCGGACCAAAACCTGATCCTGACGCGCCTTTGCATCTGGGATTTCCTCATAAGTAAGGACCTCGGGCCCTCCGAACTGATTGATGCGCACAGCTTTCATGAGTGCTCCTGTTGATGCGGATAAAAAGCTAGCATATCGCGGAAACTCTAGCGGCGAACGCCGGCAATTTCGTTCGCGGAACCGGGTCAGGTAAGATATCGCGTCCTATGAATCGTGAATATCACAAGGCATACAGCCACGAACTGAATCGCGACATGGAGTTGCTCGTCTTCGGACATGCGGGCCAACCGTTACTCGTCTTTCCGAGTTCCATGGGTCGCTATTTCGAGTACGAAGACACCGGGATGATTCGCACGTTGTCCGCCAAGATAGAATCCGGCGGATTGCAAGTGTTCTGCGTGGATAGCGTCGATACTGAGAGTCTGTACAACAAGGGCGTGCATCCAGGATCGCGCATCTGGCGACACGTGCAGTATGAACGTTACATATTGAATGAGTTTGTTCCATTCCTGAAATGGAAGAACTGGGCTGCGCAAATTGCTGTTACCGGTTGCAGCTTCGGTGGATATCATGCGCTTAACTTTTCCATGCGACATCCGGACCTGGTTTCGACGTGCATCAGCATGAGCGGCGCCTTTGATATTCGGAGTTTTCTGGATGGCTACTACGATGACAACGTCTACTTCAACAATCCTCCGGATTATCTCTCCAACATGTCTGACGACTGGTTCCTCAGCCACTACCGGCACATGAACATCGTGCTCGGCACGGCGGACTGGGACATGTGTCAAGACGCGAACGTCAAAATGTCGGCAATTATGCATTCGAAGGGGATTCCCCACTGGCTCGACATTTGGGGTGATAACAGCAAGCACGACTGGCCACTCTGGTTGAGGATGGCTGGAAAGTATTTCTATTAGGTCAATAGTGCAATCTTCGGGAGAGCCTATGCTTTGGTTGCGAACGATTTGCGCCGGCCTCTTGTGCAGCGCAATAGGCGTCTGCTGCGCCGCGCAGACGATGGATGACGCTCGCCGTATCCAGGCTGGGGTCCTGGGCGTCGACAGTCACAACGACACAGCCCAGCGAGTACTGATTGAGCAGATCGATCTGAGTCAGCGGTTGACTGACGGTATGGTTGACTTCCCTCGCTCGCGCGCAGGCGGGATGCACGTTCCCTTCTTTGCGCTATGGGTACCCGGCTACTACAAAGGCGCCGAAGCGGTCCGGCGAACGTTGGTGTTACGCGACGCAATGCAAGGCGTGTTTGATAAGTACCCCGACCAGATCGAACTTGCTACGAGTGCACGAGATATCGAGAGAATCGTTGGACAAAAGAAGATCGCCGCGGTTCTTACTGCGGAGGGCGGTCATCAGATCGATGACGATCTCAGCGTTCTTCGTATGTATCGCCGCCTCGGCATTTTGTCCATGACTCTTACCCATTTTCGCAGCAATGATTGGGCAGACTCGTCCACTGGGAAACCGGAACACAACGGGCTCTCAGATTTCGGCAAACAGGTGGTTCGCGAGATGAACCGAATCGGCATGATCGTCGACATCTCCCACGTTTCGGACAAGACGTTCTACGACGTCCTGGCTGTTTCGAGTAAGCCTGTCATCGCCTCTCATTCTTCGTGCTTCGTGTATTCAGATATTCCTCGCAACATGAAGGACGACATGTTTCGTGCCCTCGCAAAGAACGGGGGTGTCGTCGGGGTCAATTTTGGTGCGTCTTTTCTGAATCAAAAAGATGCAGAAGAGTTGAAGCAGAGAATCGCGAAGCACAACGATGTGCAAGTAGACTTGACCGGCGCGGACTTGGACGCGTACGCGGCGAAAGAACACGCCGGCAGCGGAGAAATTCGTCCCACGACCGGGGCTGCGACCGTGGAAGATGCAGCAGAGTGTATCGATCACATCGCGAAGATCGCTGGTGTTGACCATGTCGGTATCGGGAGCGACTTCGACGGCGTACCCAGCGTTCCACTCGGCCTCGAAGATGTTTCGAAAATGCCTGCCCTAACTCTGGCCCTGATGAAACGTGGTTATAAGGAAACGGACATTCAGAAAATCATGGGCGGGAATTTTCTGCGGGTCGTTAAAGAAGTGGTCGGAAATTAGAATTTCGAACGCCTATGGAAAAAGATTCGAAGGCTGGCCGGGCCAAAGCGTTGGCGCCGGCCCTGGAGTTTAATCACGCCATGATTTACTCGCGCGATGTCGATCGCGCGCTGAATTTTTATCGCGACCGACTCGGCTTCAAGGTGATAGAGGACATGGAGTATCACGGCCGTCGTGTGTACGCTCGATTACGCCCTCGAAAAGGAACCGCCACCATCGCAATACATTTGCTGGAACCGGGCGCGACGCTACCTGCGAGCGACGCAATTCGCCTGTATTTTGAGGTGAAGAACCTCCGGGCTTTGTGTGCAACGCTTGAAAAGGCCGGCGTTACATTTTCTCAACTACCAAAGCCCATGCCGTGGGGATGGGAGCACGCTTACCTCAACGATCCGGACGGACACGAGGTTAGTCTCTACTGGGCAGGCGACAAGCGATTTCGTAAATCCAAGATCAGATCATAAAGACGAGGTCATCCGTGGCAAACAAAAAGGTTGGCATTTTATTCGGCATGGAAAACACCTTCCCTCCGGCATTGGTCGAAAAGATCAATTCCATGAATGTGCCGGGGATCGAAGCTGAGTTCGTGAAAATCGGCGGCATCCGCATGGATGAGCCGAAGAAGTATGCTGTGATCATCGACCGGATTTCGCAAGATATTCCGTTCTATCGCGCATACCTCAAGAATGCTGCGCTGCAGGGAACGTTTGTCGTGAACAATCCGTTCTGGTGGACGGCCGACGACAAGTTCTTCAACTATGCCCTAGCGGCGAAGCTTGGCGTGGCGATTCCGCCAACGGTGATTCTGCCACATCACAAACACCCGCCGGACACAACCGACCAGTCGATGCGGAACCTGATGTTCCCTTTGAACTGGGACGAAATCTTTGCCTATGTCGGCTTCCCTGCTTTTCTCAAACCTTACTCAGGTGGCGGATGGAAACATGTCTACAAGGTGGACACTCCCGAACAGTTCTTCCACAGCTACAACCAGACCGGCGATCTGTGCATGACGCTGCAGCATGGCGTTGAATTCGAGGACTACTATCGCTGCTACGTGGTAGGCCAGGAAAAAGTCCATTTGATGAAATACGATCCGCGGGCACCATTCCACGAGCGATATGTGAAAGGAAATCCTCCGGCGCCGCCAAGGCTCAAAGAAAGGATTGAAAAAGATTGCCTCACCCTGTGCCGCGCGCTGGGGTATGACTTGAATACCGTTGAGTTTGCGGTGGAAGATGGTGTTCCCTATGCAATCGATTTCATGAACCCGGCGCCTGACGCAGAAATAACCTCGGTGGGCCAGGAAAACTTCGACTGGATCGTCAATGCAGTCGCTGAGATGGCGGTTAAAAAAGCACAAAGCGATGAAAATCCGGTGCAGGAACTGCGGTGGGCATCGTTTTTAAAGGGCATCCAGTGGGTGGATATTCGTGCGCCCAAGCCCACGCGGAAGAAAACTCCTGCGAAATAGCACCTTCGGCGAGGTAATGTGGCCTTGTTATACTTAATAACACTTCGCCCGAACCGCGGGCGGCCGTGCACTCCTCCAAGTGCCTTCGGGAACCGCAGAACAATGCCATGAAACCAACCTTTACGATCGGAATTGAAGAGGAATATCAGACAGTTGATCCGGTAACTCGAGATCTGCGCTCGCATATCCATGCGGAGATCATCGAGAAGGGGAAGCTCATCCTTCAGGAACGAGTGAAGGCGGAGATGCACCAATCCGTGGTCGAGGTTGGGACGTCGGTATGCGCGACAATCAAGGACGCTAAGGAAGAAGTTAAAAAGCTCAGACGCGACATGATTCGCTTGGCAAAGGAAAACGGTCTGCGGCTCGCTTCGGCAGCAACTCACCCATTTGCAGATTGGCGGGTGCAAGAAATTTATCCCGACGAGCGTTACAAGAACATCGTGGAAGACATGCAATTGGTGGCGCGAGCCAATCTCATTTTCGGACTGCATGTGCACATCGGGATTGAGGACCGGGAAATCGCGATCCAGCTGATGAATCATGCGCGGTATTTTCTGCCGCATATCCTGGCGCTTTCGGCGAATTCGCCCTTCTGGCTCGGCATGGACACGGGATTGAAGTCGTATCGCTGCAAAGTATTTGACAAGTTTCCACGCACCAACATTCCTGACTATTTTCCGAGCTACGGCGAGTACGAGAACTTCGTCAAGCTGCTGATCAAGACTGGTTGCATCGACAACGCAAAGAAGATTTGGTGGGACATTCGGCCGCATCCATTCTTCAGCACGCTGGAGTTTCGCGTATGTGACATTCCCATGCGAGTGGACGAAACGATCGCACTGGCCGCGTTGATGCAAGCAACGCTCGCCAAGCTCTACAAGCTGCATGCAGCGAATCAAGGGTTCCGTTTGTATCGGCGCGCTCTGGTCATGGAGAACAAATGGCGCGCAGCTCGATACGGCATCAACGGAAAAATGATTGATTGGGGTAAGCAAAAAGAGGTTCCCATTCGCGATCTGATTCTCGAATATCTGGACTTCGTCGACGATGTAGTGGACGAACTCGATTCACGCGAAGAGATTAATTACATCCGGACAATCCTTGAAACGGGCAACGGTGCCGACAGGCAGTTGAAGGTGTTCCAGGAAACCGGAGACTTGAAGAAGGTAGTCGACTACATCATTGAGGAGACGGAAGTCGGGCTGGCCGAATCTTCTGCTCCACAACGTGAGGCGAAGGTCAGTTGATGAATAGTTCTGCAAACCAGGCTCAACCAATCAACACAATCAGCTTTGATCCGGAATTGACGCCCGGAGCGCGAAACGCGGTAAACGTATGCCTACGCGTGCAGTCGTCGGAGAAGGTGACGGTCATTACGGACGAAGCGTCACGGGAGATCGCCGCAGCCATTGTGCGCGAACTCGAGAATCTCGGAGCGCGCTATCACGCGTGGGTGTTGGAAGAGATCGCATCCCGACCGCTTGAACACCTGCCTCAGGTGATCTGCGACGACCTTGAAACGAGCCAGGTCAGTATTTTCGCGGTCCAGGCCCAGATGAACGAGTTGAAGTCTCGGATGGAGATGACCGACATCGTGAACCGTCGGCGCATCCGCCATGCCCACATGGTGAACATAAACCGGCAGATCATGCTCGAGGGCATGCGCGCAGACTTTCTGAAGGTCGATCGCATCAGCGCCAAAGTGGTGGATATGGTTCGCAAAGCGAAACAGGTGCGCGCAAAAACGCCGGCCGGCACCGACTTGATCGCGGATTTGAATCCGAATTACAAGTGGCTTAAGACAAGCGGGATCATTAGCCCGGACAAGTGGGGAAACCTCCCGGGCGGTGAGATTTTTACGACTCCAGGCGAGGTCAACGGGACCTTCGTCATCGACGGCGTGGTTGGCGACTATCTCTGCGCGAAATTTGGCGATTTGAAAGACAATCCATTGACGGTTCAGGTCAGGCGAAATCGCCTGACGGAGGCCCACTCGCCCAACCGTGAATTAGAGAACGACTTCTGGAAATACACTCACACGGACGAGAATAGCGACCGTGTCGGTGAGTTTGCGATTGGCACCAACATCGAACTCAAAGATGTCATCGGTCAGATTCTGCAGGATGAGAAATATCCGGGCGTGCACATCGCATTCGGAAATCCTTACGGCGCGCATACGGGGGCTGACTGGTATTCTTCAACCCACATCGATATTGTTGGACGGAAATTCGATATTTGGGTCGATAGCGAACAGATCATGCGCGGCGGACAATTCCTTGTAGAAGCTTAATCCCTGATTTTCCCTTTCTCATGAGCAGGCAGATCGTGCAGGTGGCGCGACAGTTCGGAATCGTCTTCCTCGGGCTGAGCGCACTTCAATTGATTCACGCTCAAACGGCCGCTGAAGTGCGCGACAAAGTCCGCGACTACCGAGCCGCGAACGAATCCAAAATCGTCCGGGAGTTCGCGGACCTCCTGGCGATTCCCAATCTCGCTTCGGATAATGCCAGCATTCGCAAGAATGCGGACTTCATCGCGTCCGCACTGCAGAAGCGTGGCGTGCAGAGCAAGTTGCTAGATTCGGCAGGCGGCCCTCCCATCGTCTATGGCGAGCTACCATCGCCAGGGGCCAAACATACATTGATTTTTTATGCGCATTATGACGGGCAGCCGGTAGATAAGACCCAATGGGCGAACGATCCCTGGGAGCCCACTCTTCGCGACAAGAAACTTGAGGACGGTGGCAAGCCAGTCTCATTGGCTTCTCTTCCCTCCGCGGCGCCGGCCGAGTGGAGGATTTATGCCCGCTCGGCGAGCGATGATAAGACACCGATTCAAGCACTCCTCACTTCGCTTGATGCCCTGCAAGCCGCGCACCTGTCTCCTGGAGTCAATCTCAAATTCTTTTTTGAGGGTGAAGAGGAAGCCGGCTCTGAACACCTGCCTGCCGCGATCGCAAAGTATGCAGATCTCATTGGTGCGGATGCATGGATTCTGTGCGATGGGCCAGTTCATCAGACGCGACGAATGCAGATTTTCTTTGGCGCGCGAGGTGAAGTGGGCGTCGAATTGACCATCTACGGCCCGACTCGACCACTTCACAGCGGCCACTACGGCAACTGGGCGCCGAACCCGGCCATACTCATGGCGGAGTTGCTGGCCTCGATGCGCGACCATGATGCGCATATTCGGGTCGCACACTTCTACGATGATGTGCGTCCGGTTTCAGAATCAGAGCGTCGCGCCATCGACGCCATGCCAGCGGTCGACACGCAGCTGCGCAACGAACTCGGACTTGCGTGGACAGAGGGCGAGCCTGAAGCCGTTGCCCTGCGGATCATGTTGCCTGCTTTGAATGTCCGCGGGATCGAATCGGGTCATGTGGGGGCGAAAGCGCAGAATGCGATTCCGACCGAGGCGCGTGCGTCGATCGACTTTCGGTTGGTTCCCGATCAGAAGCCTGAGCGTGTCGAGTCGCTGATCGAAACACACATTCGCGCGCAAGGCTACTACATCGTTCACAAAGACCCTACTGCAGAGGAGCGGTTAGCACACCCGCGAATTATCCGGCTCGATTGGAGCTCGGGAAATCCTCCGGCGCGCACATCAATGGACGTCCCGGCGGCGCGGGCGGTGGCGGAAACGATCCAGGATGTTGTCGGACCAACGTTAGTAAAGGCTCCCACACTCGGTGGCACTGTTCCCATGTATCTTTTTTTGGACGTTCTCAAAACACCTGTCATTGGCGTTCCTATCGCCAACCATGACAACAATCAGCATGGATTCAATGAAAACCTGCGGCTTCAGAATCTTTGGGATGGGATTGAAGTGTTTGCTGGTTTGATGGTGAATGTCGACCAGCATTGGCAATAAATCTCAGGACAAACGATGATTGCTTCCCTACGCGAGCGTTTTAATGCGGACTTCACGCCGGAGAAGTACCAGCAATTCCTCTGCACAATGGACGAGCGCGCGGGAACACCGATCAAATTCCGGCTGAGCGAAACACCGTGCTTTTTCCCGAAGGCTTTGCTCGATCAAATGGGACGTGACGGAGAAGTCCTGATTCGTCAGCTTGTCGACAGCCCGGAGTATCACGAGCATTCTGAGATTTCGATCCCAGCAGAATATAGAGTTCCAAATGAATCACAGCATCCGATGTTCATTCAGGTTGACTTCGGGCTCGTCCGTAACGAACAGGGCGTCTTGAAGCCCAAGCTGGTCGAACTCCAGGCATTTCCTTCTCTCTACGCCTACCAGGCCGCCATGGCGCAAACGTACATCGAGGTCCATGGATTGGGAGATCTTCGTTACTTGCTTAGCGATTTAGACCGGAACTCATATCAAGACCTGTTGCGGCGCGCGATTGTCGGAAAGCATGATCCGGAGAACGTAATTTTGATGGAGATTGATCCGGCCGAGCAGAAAACGCTTCCCGATTTCACTTTTACGGAAAAGATGTTGGGAATCAAGCCGGTATGCATCACCGCTTTGAAAAAAGATGGCAATCGACTCTACTACGAACGGGACGGGAGAAGAATTCCGGTACGCCGAATCTACAACCGCGCGATCGTGGATGAACTGCAACGCAAGAGCGTGAAACTGGGCTTTGATTTCCGCGACGATCTCGATGTCGAATGGGCGGGACATCCGAACTGGTATTTCCGGATAAGCAAGTATTCCATTCCTTATCTAAAGCACGAATCGGTACCGAAAACCTGGTTCCTCGACAAATTGGATCGTATTCCAGACGATCTGGAAAACTATGCCCTCAAGCCTTTGTACTCTTTCGCCGGGCTGGGCGTTGTGATATCGCCGAAAGAATCCGACATTAGAGCCATTCCGGCTGATCGCCGTCATGAGTACATCCTGCAAGAGCGGCTGCATTTCGAACCGGTGATTGCCACGCCCTTCGGCGGAACAAAGGCTGAGGTCCGGATGATGTACGTCTGGGACGAAAAGCTCATGCCCGTGTTAACGATCGTGCGGATGGGGCGAGGGCTACAAATGGGTGTCGATCATAATCGCAATCTTGAGTGGGTGGGAGCTTCGGCGGGACTTTACTGACCGGCGGTCTCTGCTATTCACCGCTTGCCCTAGACGAATTGCCCCAGAACTTGTATCCTCTCCAACCAATTGAACCGTCTCCGGGCGAGACGCAGCAATTCCTTCCCCCATTTATGGAGGATCGCACGTTTCAAGATATTAGGTGATCTGATCGCAACTTGATTGGTCACACGACCGCGAACTCCTGAGTCACGCCTCTAGACTCCTTATCCCTGTTTGAGGAGTGTGCCATCTTGTTCAGCACGTTCTCGTCGCAATCCCAACCGGGCGGGCAATCTGCGCCTATCGTCAAAATGAACCCACTGTTTGGTCTCTCGGCGATAGGGTCGCATCGTCTGTTCTGGTCCTTCGGAATAGTCGTGCTTGTGGCGATCACTGCCGTACGGGGCTACGCGGCGCCGGTACTGCGCTTTCCTGGACCCACATCTTCTCAACCACTGGCGTTGACAGCAGATGGAACAACGCTCCTTGTTGCAAACCCAGACAACAACAGCGTCTCGATCTTCGACTTAAAAGATGATCATAATGTTTTGATCGATAAGGTCAACGTCGGTAAAGAACCGAATGGCGTGGCAGTCTTACCTGGCGGTGGGACAGGATACTCAGCCAATACAGTGGCCGGAACAGTATCCGTGATCAAGCTGAATGGAAGTGCCAGTAGTGTGAAGAAAACGATCGCAGTAGGAGTCGAGCCCTACGCCCTCGTTCTCACTCCGAACGGAAGGAAGCTCTACTGCGCCAATGCTCGCGGCTCCAGCATTTCTGTCATCGACACCACAACAAATACCGTCGTGAAGACGATTAACAATGTGGGTCCGGAGCCGCGAGGTCTCGCGATCTCCAACGATGGCGACGACGACGATCTCGATGAAACGCTTTACGTCACGCAATTCCTGGCTGTGTTGGATACCTCGAAGATCGACGGAGCTGACGATGCCAAGCGCGGGCGTGTTGCGTTGATCTCGACTGGTACCGATGCAGTTAGTGGAGAGGTATTCCTTAATCCTCTGGCGGACACTGGGTTCAAAGCGTCAGGCGACGCCATTGCACGCATTCCAGCTGGCACGGCCCTTTTGTACAAAACCGGCGCATATCCCAATCAACTGAATGCGATCGCGATCAAGGGCAAGTTTGCTTTCGTTCCCAGCACTGGAGCATCCCCCAATGGCCCGCTTCGCTTTGACGTAAATACGCAGAGCCTGCTCTCTGCGATAAATCTGGCCACCAAGCTGGACGCGAACAAGACAATCAACATGCACAAAGCGGTGGCATCGCAGCCGAATCCCACCAAGCTGTTCATCACACAGCCATGGACGATGGCGTTTCGAAATAAGAAGGCTGAGGGGTACGTGGTGAGCGCTGCAAGCAACATCGTCGTGAAGGTCACCGTCAACCTGACAACGGGATTGGCAACGGTGAAGCGGGATCCGGTGGACCCAAGTCGTGTGCTCGAGATCAGGACGGGCAAGAATCCGCGCGGCATCGTTGTGAATGCATCCGACACGCGGGCCTATGTGATGAATTACATCTCGCGCGATTTTTCGGTGATTGATCTGACATCGTCTCCGGAAAGAGTCCTGGAAACAGTAAAGTCTGAGAATCTTCCGGCTCCGGGATCGCAGCTCGCGAAGATTCACATCGGAAAAGAACTCTACAACACATCCATTGGCGAATTTGACCCACCAGTGGCCGGCCAACCTGCAATTGTAGGCCGCATGTCGCGAGACGGTTGGGGCTCGTGCGCTGCGTGTCACACGCCTTGGGGACTCTCCGACAACGTCGTATGGATATTCGGAGCGGGTCCGCGAAGAACAATTTCCCAGCACGCCGATTTTGATCAGACCGACCCAACGAGGAAAATTCAACGGGTGCTGAACTACTCGGCCAATCGCGACGAAGAAGAAGATTTTGAATTAAACATTCGAAATGTTTCCGGTGGAAAGGGTCTGATTGTTCTAGCCGATGGAGTTACTCCAGATACGGATGTCAACAATTTTCGGCCCAAGGCAAACGCGAAACGGAAACAGCTGAGGGTCCGCGGAGTGAATGCTTGGGACGCGATACGGGCGTTCGAAGCTTCCGGCATCCGCGCTCCATTGTCGCCCATCAGCAGCTCGGAGCCGCAAGTCGTCGCCGGACAGGCGCTGTTCAGGGCCGCGAACTGCCAGTCGTGCCACGGAGGCCCACAGTGGACAAGAAGCAGGTTGCGATTTACGCCTCCGCCGGATGTGAGTCTGACGCCCAACGGAGAAATACTCAGCGAACTGAGAACGGTCGGTACGTTTGATCCGAGCGCGTTCAATGAAGTGCAAGACCGGTTGGATGGGCCGCCATTCGGCGCCGACGGATATCAACCCGCTTCGCTATTGTCCCTACATGCTTTTCCGGGACCATATTTGCACAATGGCCCTGCGGACTCCCTCGACATGGTCCTCAATAATGTAGCTCACCGAAGTGCAGGAACCTCTGGTGTAGACACGCTGACGAATCCTTCCGATCGAGCGGCAATTGTGAGATTTCTGCAATCGATCGACGCACGAACGGCACCGATTCCATAGACGTCGGGCCGCATCGAGAGTTGATAAACATTGCGGCTCGCATGCCGCGCGCTGACTCTATGAGCTGCATCGCCTTGCGCCATACCTTGGTGATCACGTTCACAGACAATTGCCGTCTATTAGACTAGGTCTACGATGAGCAATTTTAACCCTGTCTTCTATGGACGTCAGCGCCGCCGCGGGCTGACCGTACTGGCGCGGCATCGTCACGAATCAAGTTATGCCGCGCTGGTGATTTCGGGGGGCTACGAGGAAGCCGGCGATCGCGGGCGTCAACGTGTTCGTGCTGGAGACGTGGTTATTCACGGGGCTTTCGAAGCTCACCTCAACCGCTACGACATGGATGGCGCGGAGGTTGTGAACATCCCTCTTCCAGCGTGGATTGAACCGACGGTCCCGAGGGTGAACGTACCTGACGCCGATGTAGCTATACGGCTCGCGGGAAAGAGTGCTCCCGATGCCGCGTCGTATCTTCTTGAACATATGCGACCGGCGACCGTTGACTCTCTTGATTGGCCCGATGAGTTGGCCTCTGATCTCGCATGTAATCCAAAGCTACGAATTGCAATGTGGGCTCGTCTCCGGGGCCTTGCCGACGCGACCGTCTCGCGCGGGTTTTGCATGGTTTACGGAGTAACTCCTTCTGCATTTCGTGCCCATGCGAAAGCGCGCTTCGCGTGGCGGCAATTGATTACACGACGGTCATCCTTGACGGAGATCGCCTTAGAAGCCGGGTTTTCAGACCAGTCGCATATGACCCGCGCTGTGCGGGCTATCACTGGCCGGACTCCGGGTGCCTGGCGACTCCACATCAAATAGATTCAAGACCCACCATTGCCACCCAGTGCATGCTGTCGTCATGAAACCCTTCGGCCATGCGATATCTGCCCGCTTAACCTTTCCGCTGGTTGCCATCCTGGCTGCAGCTCTTTGTTTCGTACCTCTTGCGTTGGCGGAGGGGTCTCAGACACTTCAGGACGCACGGACGGCTGCGGGCGGGAACGCTTGGAATAGCATTTTCAACCTGACATACGAAGCCAAAGAAACAAGTTCGGGGATGGCAGGACATGCCCGATCACTTGAGGATTTGAAGTCCGGAAACATTCGGCGCGAGGCGGATTTCAAGATCGTACATTTCCTTGATGTGTGGAATGCGACGCACCACTGGCGTCAGAATATGACTGGCGGAGTCCATGGGCTGAACTCGGCTTTTGAGCAACAGGTAAACGCTACGGACCGATGGCTTGCGCAACGAGCATGGCTGGCACCGGGAGCGCAAGGAGCGGCCCTTGAGACCGTCCAAGAGCGCATTGAGTCCGGAGCTCGGTACGAAGTAATCGGCGCCACGCCGAGTGGTGGTCAACGCGTAGAGCTCTGGTTCGATGCCAACACTCACCTACTGGCTCGCACGGTGCGCGTGATGCCGATCACGATTGAGACCGTGACGTTCAGCGACTATCGAACAGTTGCCGGCGTGAAGCTTTCCTTCCGGGTGGAAACCAAGGACGACGCAGGCAACGTTGATCTCCTGGAGATTTCGGAGTATCGCGCTAACACCGAGATCCCTAAAGGCGCATTTGATCAGCCGACCATTCCGGATGACACCACGGTCGGCGGCGGAAAATCGGTTGTGCCCGTTGATATTGATGGGTACGTAATTGTCGAAGCCACCCTCAACGGGAAAGGGCCATTCGCGTTCATCTTCGATACGGGCGGCCATGCGATTCTGACCCCTGAAGTGGTGAAAACTCTTAGGCTGGACGCGGGTGGCTCCGGTTCCGCAGGTGGCGCTGGCGCAGATCGGCTCGACTTGCAGTACGCAAAGGTGGGAAGTGTAGAAATTGGCGGTGTGAAACTTAAGGATCAGACTTTTTTCGTAATTCCGCTGCAATATAACACGCTCGATCGCGCTCCATTGCCGCCATTAGCGGGCATTCTTGGTCTCGAGATTCTTGAGCGCCTCGCTGTCCAAATCGATTATCGGGCAAGCACAATGACCTTCTGGCCACGGCAAAGCTATCGATATGCCGGGAAAGGTACCACCCTGGATATCAGCTTCTCGGACGATATTCCACTTGCCACCGCGAAATTGAATGGAATTTCCGGAGAATTCGCCTTGGACACGGGGAACGGTGGCTCAACCGTCATTCAGCACCTGTGGGCGGAAAAGAACGGCTTGGCTGATCAGATGAAGCGTGGGATCGAAATGGTGTCATTCGGAAGCGGGGGCGAGACCAAGAATTGGGCGAGCCGCATCCATGTGTTTGAGATTGCTGGACGCACCTTTCAAAACATCGAGGGCCGCTACGCTGAAGACAAACAGGGCTCATTTTCCTCGCGCACTGAGGCGGGAAATATAGGAACCGATCTTCTCGCGAACTTTACGCTGGATTTTGATTACAGCCACAATCGAATATGGTTTGAGTATGTTCCCGGCTACACGCCACCGCCTTTTCAGCGATCAGGAATGAGCCTCTATCGCGGTGAGCCGAAAAAACTTTCGGTGGCCAACGTCCTTCCAGGAGGGCCAGCCGCCAAAGCAGGGTTGCGAAAAGACGATGTCGTTATCACGATCGCTGGCAAACAGGCGGAGTTCATCGGAAGGCGCGAGGTGAGCCACATCCTTAGCCAGTCTCCTGGCACCGTGATTCCAGTCACGTATTTGCGCGACGGAAAAGAGTTCAAGACCGAGATCGCGTTAGAGGAGTTGCTTCCCTAACTCGCGGTTCAGTGGAAAAGCTGGTTCAAGCCGTTAAGTCGGCGGCTTTCTTTCGCATTTCGGATACGAAAGCCGGGTCCTTAATTGATTCGACGTTGATCTGTACGTTTGCAAGCGCGCCTTCGATTCCAGCCTTTGCCAATGCAAGCCCCGTAATCAGATCGGACTTCATGTTTGGATTTGTGATCGATTTCAGGTGCTCTGCGATTCTCGACACTTCCTTAGCCCGCTCTGCGACCCCGAGGGGAACGGTGGTGGCTTGTTTCAACGCTGCATCAATCAATGCATCCCCGTTTGCAGATTCTCTCGCCTGTTTGTACGCTTTCATGACTGCGTTGTATGACTCCGCATCTGCGTCGATCGCGGCTTTTAGCTCTTCGCGTAGCGATGCAAGCTTGGCAATCGCTTCACTCAGTTCACGCTCATACTGAAGGTAGGCTTTTTTTCCACGCGACATAGACGCCACCATAGTGGCGAGGCCCGCAGCCATGGCCGCGCTTGCGGCCGCCGCACTTCCGCCGCCCGGAGTTGCTGTTGGGGCTGCCAATTGCTCAACAAACGGCTCGATGCCGGCACGCAGTCCACCCACTGCCATTTTTCCGCCGATGATTGCTGTGAGGCGATTTTCAAGAATTAAAGACGAATCGAAGTTCTCGACTTGCAGAAACCATTCCGCCGCCTGCTCGAGCGCTTTTTTGGGAATTAGGCCAACAATCTCACTTGAGACGGGCACGACGCCATAGCGCGCGGCTTCTCGTTTCACAAACTCGAAAACTCGATGGACTGGAGTTTGTTCGAAATCCGTCAGGTTCATCGAAACCTGTGCCATACCGCGAACGAGAAAACCCGCTCCCTTCACGAACCGCAGCCCGCCATTTGAAAACCGTACGGCCTTTGCAATTTTCTTTGCAATATCAACGTCGGCGGTGTTCAGGAACACGTTGTAGGCGATCAGTGCCTTTCTCGCACCCACCACTGTCGCTCCCGCCGTGGGATGAATTCTCGGCTCACCGAAGTCGGGCTTGCGAGCTGGATTTATCTGGATATCGTCTCGAATGCCCTCGAATTGTCCGCGCCGGATGTTTTCAAGGTTTCGACGCTCTGGAATTGCCGCGGCGGCCTCGTAGAGATACACGGGAATTTGAAATCGCTTGTTGATCTCTGCTCCGACGTGGCGCGCCATCGTCACGCAGTCCTCGATGGTCACGCCTTCGATCGGTATGAAAGGCACCACGTCGGCCGCACCCATTCGTGGATGGGCGCCCTGATGCTTCGTAAGGTCGATAAGCTCCGTCGCCTTACCCACTCCCCGGATGGCCGCTTCTTGGATGGCTTCTCTGTTTCCCACGAGTGTGATGACGCAACGGTTGTGATCGGAGTCCATCTCGCGATCGAGCAGGTACACCCCGTCCATTTTCATAGCGTCGACGATCGCGTCTACTTTAGATTTGTCGCGGCCTTCAGAGAAATTTGGAACACATTCAACCAAGGTGGACATAAGGGGAAAGAATATAGGGCACTGCAGACAAGCCGCAACTTCGACCCGCGGGAAAGCGTCCGCCCTGGGCGTGGGGTGATGTGCGGGCTTCGGTTGATGAGGAATTGCGCCTTATTTGCTACCCCAGAATTTCCCAAAGCCTAAACGCACTTGAACGGTGTTCAGACCAGGGTTGGGCGACGAGAGGCCCGCGCTGGAAATGTGCATGTACCGCACTTCGACACTCCAGGCCTTTTCACGCAGAAAATGAACCCCGAACGCAGCGCTGGATGTAAAGTTCACGCTCGAGGTGCCGGCGGGGACAGTGTGATTTGTAAATAATGTTCCGCCGCCCAACTCGACAAAGGGCACGACGGTCTCGCGTGTGGCGAAGTTCCATTTAAGGCCCAACGGGTTAAGACCGAAGCCATAAGCCGTGTTGGCCGGCTGGAATACCACAAATGCGGGAACCGCATCTACCGCGTATTCAAATCTGCCTTTCAGAAAACCGGGGCCATGCGGCGCTGTAAGGATCCAACCATAGCGCAACCCGACGTTGAATACACCGGTGCTCGAGGTTCCACCACTGACTGAGTGTCCGCCGGCGGCCCACACCTGCAATTCATGCCCGCCTTCTTCCAGACGCGTTTGGGCTACACAGAAGGACGTTGATAAAAACAAACAAGCGACGAGAGATAGCGCACGCATAGACCTCTTAGACTCCGCACCGCCTTATACGAGGCAGCGACCGAGACGCCGACAATACAGGAATCCTGCACGTGCGACAAACTGATCGCCGTGCGTGCCGCCACGGTCAAATAAGTCTTGGACGCAAACCGCTTTGCAATTCAATTCGTTGGTGGTGGGCTACAAACCGAGTCCGCCGTCGACTGCAAGGATCTGGCCGGTGATGAAGTGTGGCGCAGTTGCAAAGAACATCGCTGCCTGCGCGATCTCTTCGCCCGTACCGTTTCTACGCATGGGTGTTTGTGTCGCCATGCGTCGCATGAACGGTTTGGCCGCTTTCTCACCGAGATCAATCATTCCCGGTGCAATCGCGTTCACTGCAATCTCGGGAGCGAGCGCTTTCGCCATCACTTTAGTGAGCATGTGCACCGCCGCCTTTGATGAGCAGTAGTGCGCGTGGGTGGACCAGGGGCGCAGGCCGCCAAGCGAGCCCATGTTGATGATTCGTCCGCGTGCGCGTCGTAGATGTTTCGCTGCGGCTTGCGAAACCAGAAACGGACCACGGGCGTTGGAGGCGAAGATTGCATCCCACTTCTTTGCCGTTAAGCGATCAAACCTTACAGTCTCATAGTTCGCAGCGTTGTTGACTAGTACGTCCAGGCGACCTAGATCTCGCACAGCCTGCTTCATCATGGATCGAATGCTATTTTCGTCTGTGATATCGCATTCATAGGAAAACGCCCGAACGCCGAAGGTCGTCAGATCGGACAATGTCCGACGCGCTTCGCGGGAAGAAGTCCGATAGGTGATGGCCACGTCGGCGCCATTTCTTGCAGCTGCCAGCGCGATAGCCCGCCCCAGTCTTTTGGCTGCGCCGGTAATGAGTATCGTCTTCCCCGCAAGCAGTTCTCCGGTCCTCTTCGGCATCAACGGATTCTACGATGGGAACGAAACGGACTGCTAGTTTTCCGACGATGCTCCAGCGTTGGCGCAATCCACTGCGATGATTCACCCATTCTGAAATGCCTTTTTCGACCGCTCGAGCATTTCCTCTGCAGACACATCTTCAATGTGTGTTGCGATGGTCCAGACGTGTCCGAAAGGATCTTGAATTGTCCCTGTGCGATCGCCGTAAAACTGGTCTTGCAGTGGACGTTCGAGCTTTGCGCCCGCATCAACAGCTTGCTTGACGGTTCCGTCTACGTCTTTAACGTAGAGGAGGAGGCTGATGCCAGCGCCGCCAAGAGTCTTTGGGCTTCGATACCCCATGTCGGGATATTCGTCGGCGAGCATGATGTACGAATCGCCGATTTTTAGTTCTGCGTGTCCGATCTTGCCCGTCGTGGGATCTTCCATTCGCAATGTCTGTTGCGCTCCAAACGCTTGTTTGTACCAATCGATGGCTTTCGCGGCTCCGCTGATTACGAGGTAAGGAGTGATCGAATGATATCCCTCAGGAATTGGTCTGACTGGCATGGTTGTTCTCCTCTAATTTATTTTTGAAATTGGTGGTTTAAAGGCTGCTCGTCCTTATGCTGTTTGTACCGCGTTTCAGGACACAACAGGCGGTGTCACGTTGGTTCGACGCGAAGTTGGGTGGCAAGATACCAGAAATTTCCGAACTGATCGGATACCACCGCTGCACGATCACCGTAGGGTGCATCCGCTGGAGGACTCATAGAGATGCCTCCGGCGGCAATCACGCGGTCGTAGAGCGCATCCGTATCGGGAACGTAGAGGTGGAGTGCTGCTGGCATGGCTTGCCACTGACCATGAGCTTCACCAATTTCCAACACCGAGTCACCGAGCCGGAGCTTCGCATGGTGAATGATTCCGTCAGCCGACTGTGCTCGCTCTAGCTCCTGAGCGCCGAATCCGCGAATAAGAAACTCCACCACTTTGTCCGCCCCTTGCGCGTGAATGTATGGCGTTATCGTGCGCAGGCCCCGTGGGGCGGATCCTGTCAATCTATGAGTGGCAATGTACCAGTTGTTGTTTTCAGGATCGCGAACGCAACCTTCCCTGTCGCCGTAAGCTTGCTCGGTCATGGGTTGCAAGGAAACGGCGCCAGCGCGCAAGGCGCTCTCGTAAACGGCGTCTGCATTTGGAACGTACAGATGGATCGCCGAAGGCAGCACTTCGTAAGGCCCCTGCGGCTCACCCATCTCGATCATGGAGTCGCCGATTCTGAGCTGCGCATGCATTACGCTTCCATCCGAACGTGGAACCCTGACAATCAGTTCAGCGCCGAAGGCCTCAGTCAGAAATGCAATCAAACGATCGGCGCTTCGCGGATGCAAGTAGGGCGTGATGGTATGGAACCCTTCACGTATTGGGTTGGTGTGTGCTGGTATTAACTTTGTTTCCGGCGAACTGCCAGGAGACGCCTCACTGTTCAATTGGTTTTTAAGGGGTTCGGCAGTCAACTTAGCTCTGAGCGCAGCTTTGAACTCCGGTCGAGGCAACAAGCGCAAGTTGTCACCCAATGAGACCAGCGGCCGAAGGGATCGGTGTAGCGGCAACGACTGAGCGTCGCGTGATGTCAATACCGCGTTCAGGGCATCATCGAGTTGGTCGAACAGATCTTGTTTAGACATGCTTCCCCCCGGCACGTTTCGGGGTCAGTAGCGAGCGAAGTTTTTCCAAACCGCGAAACTGAAGTTGCTTAATCGCACCCTCGCTTCGCCCCAATGTTTCGGCAATTTCTTTGGTTGTCCGCCCATCGGAAAAGCGCAGCACGATGACTTGGCGCTGGTCTTCGGGCAGCTCACCTACCATGCGAAAGACGCGGGCGTGGTGTTCGACCTCCGCCAGATCCGTTTCCACGATCTGTTCGGGCGGGTCGCCAATCACTTCCCGGGCACTCTGCTTCCAACGATCGGCGATTACATTTCCGGCAATCCGCAGTAACCATACCGCAAACGGTATGCCTCGCCAGTCAAATCGAGGAAGTGCTGCCAATGCCTTGTGAAAGACGTCGGCTGTAATGTCCTCGGCGACAGAGCGGTCTTGGACTCTACGAGCGATATACGCATAAACACGCTCAAAATTGAGGTCGTATAACTCTGCAAAACGCGCAGGGTCTTGCTGAGCGGCTTGTACAAGCTGGCGCTCCCCTGCATTAGTACGGGCCGATGGCGATCTGGTGGCCAACTTCATGTGCCCTCACATACTAAAACGGCCAACTCGGCGAAAGGTTACGGGTTCCTAAAGGTTTTGGTCCGGCAGCCAAAACTTTATCGGTCTTGAACAGTCGAAAGGCTCCTCGGGCTATAGTTGACTCAGTCAACCATTTTGGAATACCTTGGCGGTAATGGTTGGGAGGAATGGCGGTGGCATATCCTACAGATCAACGCATCAGCGCTGTTCGAAGATTTAATCGCTTTTACACTCGACAGATCGGGCTGTTGCAAGAGGGTTTGCTACGAAGTCCGTTTTCGCTCACCGAGGTTCGAGTGTTGTATGAACTCGCGAACCTAGCGGATGTTTCCGCCACCGCTCTGTGCGATGGGCTTGGACTGGATGCCGGATACCTAAGCAGAATTCTCCGACGATTCGAGAAGAACGGGTTAATTTTGCGTTCTGCATCGAAATCGGATGCGAGACGAAATGTTCTTGCTCTGACTCCGAAGGGACGAAAAGTGTTTGCCCCACTCGATAGAAACTCGAGCGCCGAGGTGGCACGGATGCTCGGACATCTAACAGAACCCGAACAAAAGGCACTGAGGTCGGCGATGGCTTGCATCGAGCACGTTTTGGGGGAGAAACCGGAAACTTCCAAGCCCTACATTCTGCGAGACCCTCGGCCGGGTGACATGGGGTGGGTGGTCCAACGGCATGGCACGCTTTATTTTGAGGAATGGGGCTATGACTCCTGTTTCGAGGCGTTAGTAGCAGAGATCGTAGGGAAGTTCGTTCGAGCGTTTGATGCTCAGCGTGAAAGATGCTGGATTGCCGAGCGTGAAGGAGAAATATTGGGCTGCGTATTCCTGGTTAAGGTATCGAAGACGGTCTCAAAATTGCGACTGTTGCTAGTCGAACCCTCCGCGCGCGGCTTAGGGCTTGGGAAGCGATTGGTAGACGAATGTGTCGCATTTGCTCGTACGAGCGGTTATCGAAAGATCGTCTTATGGACGCAAAGCGAACTGGTAGCCGCAAGGCATATTTATCAGAAAGCAGGATTCTCGATTGCTGGAGAAGAGAGGCATTCGAGTTGGGGCCGAGGAGAATTGGTATCGGAGATATGGGAAATGAAATTGTAAGTCCAGTGTCGCGACTTGTGTGCTTACTCCAAACCCAGTTCTTTTGCTAAAACACGCCATTTCGCATCAACTTTAGACTTTGTCTCACTATCCATGGTGATTTCGTCGGGCCATGGGCGAGTGAACCCTTCGGTTGGCCATTTGCGAGTGGCGTCGATCCCCATCTTGGAACCATAGTTTGGTAAGCGTGAAGCGTGATCCAGCGAATCAACCGGACCAAATGTGAACTGAATATCCCGCTCTGGGTCGATATTGTTCAGGACTTTAAGCGTGACATCAGCGATGTCCTGAACGTTGACGTCTTCATCCACCACGAGAATACATTTTGTGAACATGGCTTGAGCGAGAGACCATACCGCGTTCATTACTTTGCGCGCTTGCCCCGGATAAGATTTCTTGATGGACACGATCATCAGGTTATGGAAGACACCCTCGATTGGAAGATTGACATCCACAATTTCCGGGATCGTAAGTTTCATCAGCGGCAGAAAAATTCGTTCCACAGCTTTACCCATCCAAGCGTCCTCCATAGGAGGCTTACCGACGATGGTCGTGGCGTAGATGGGGTTCTTGCGGTGCGTGATGCAGGTAAGGTGAAATACCGGGTAAAGATCATCGAGAGAATAAAAACCAGTATGGTCGCCGAATGGACCCTCCGAACGAAGTTCATCGAGATTGACATATCCCTCGAGAATGATTTCGGCATTTGCGGGGACTTCAAGATCGACGGTCTCACACTTCACGAGTTCAATGGGTTTCTGACGTAGGAATCCGGCGATTATGAATTCTTCGACGTCGGGCGGAGCAGGAACTATGGCTGAAAACGTGAGCGCGGGATCGGTTCCAATCGCAACGGCGACATCCATCTTGCCGGCGGGGAGATCCCCGGCCGCTTGCGACCCGCCGCCGGTTCGCGCCATGATATCGACCGATGCCGAGCGATTCCCCGCGGGAGAGACGCTAGCGCGCATACGATCGCGATAATGTTCCGCAGCTACTTTCTGCCGTTGCCAGTGCATGCCCGTGGTCTGGCCGTCGTATACCTGCATGCGATACATACCGACGTTGCGCTTTCCTGTTTTTGGATCTCTAGTAATGACGCATGGAAGAGTGATGAATCGCCCGGCATCTTTCGGCCAACACTGGAGAATTGGAAACTCCAGCAAGTTGATTTGGTCGCGTCGAATTACTTCTTTGCACGGCCCAGTGGCGACGCTCTTCGGAAAGAACTTCCCCATTTCCGCGAGCATCGGGAGCATTTTGACCTTATCTAGAAAACCTTGAGGTGATTTGACATCCATGAATGCGCGAATGCGGTCCGCGATCTCGTCGAGCTTCTCAACTTCCAATGCCTTGTTCATCCGGCGTTGTGATCCAAATTGATTGATGAGAAGCTGTGCGCCTGGGTGTCCTTTGATATTTTCGAAGAGCAGCGCCGGGCCGCCCGGGCCAAATTTCGGTGGATTCGCTTTAGAAACTCGATCGGCGATCTCAGTTATCTCCAGAATTGGATCGGCTTCAGTGCGTATGCGCTTCAGTTCACCTGCGCGATCGAGCGCGGCAATCCACTCTCGAAGATCGTCGTAAGCCACTGGGCCTCCTGGGAACGGATGATTATAAACGCGTAGTTTCCAGACCGTGGAGGCGAGTCTCATTTCTTACCCTTGCTGTAATCCTGAGGTTCGCGATACAGTCGCAAATTCACGTCTGTGCAGTCATTTCAGATAACTGGGGAGACCATGAACGACTGGATGCGGATTGCGGGGCTAGTGTGTGCCGTCACAGCTGGCGTGTGTGGCATGACTACGACAAGTACAGCGGCCGCTGGAACCTTGCGCTGCGGAAAACTTATTGACGTGCGTAGCGGTAAAACTCTGACGGACCAAGTCGTAGTATTCGATGACAATGGAACCATCACCGCAGTTGCGGCGGCTAGCTCTGCGCAAATTCCAGCCGGCGCAAACACCATCGATTTGTCGAAATCGACTTGTTTGCCGGGACTGATTGACGTCCATACGCATATCACCTCGGATCCAGAAAACTCGGGTTACAAAGGGCTGGGTGTGTCGGTACCGCGGGAAGCCGTAACGGGAGTGAAGAACGCGAAGCGCACCGCTGAGGCTGGATTTACGACGGTTCGGAACGTGGGCGCCAACGAATTTACGGATGTGGCAGTGCGGGACGGTATCAACGCCGGCGAGATTGTAGGACCTCGAATGCTCGTATCAGGTCCGGCGCTCGGAATCACCGGAGGACACTGTGACGAGAATCTCTTGCCCTATCAATTTCATTTTAAGGGCGAGGGGGTAGCGGATGGGCCTTGGGCAGCGCGCGAAAAGGTCCGACAAGTGATCAAATATGGAGCGGATGTAATCAAGATTTGCGCTTCGGGCGGCGTGCTCAGCAAAGGAGATTTGCCTGGGGCGCCTCAGTACACGCTTGAAGAAATGCAAGCCATCGCGGCTGAAGCTCACAAATTGGGCAGAAAGGTGGCAGCACATGCCCACGGAACCGAGTCGATCAAGGATGCGATTCGGGCCGGGATCGATTCGATCGAACACTCGAGCCTGATCGACGATGAAGGCATAAAACTGGCGAAGGAGCACGGTACGTATCTTGTCTTCGACATCTACAACGACGATTACATCCTTGGAATGGGAGAGAAGGTAGGGATGCTCCCCGAGTCAATCGAAAAGGAAAAGAAGATTGGAAAACTGCAACGTGAGAATTTTCGAAAGGCGTTCCAGGCGGGCGCAAAGATTGCGTACGGCACGGATTCGGGCGTATATCCGCACGGCGACAATGCCAAACAGTTTGCAAAGATGGTGGAGTTTGGAATGAAACCGATTGACGCGATTCAAGCAGCCACCATCAATGCGGCAGATCTCATTGGCTGGTCCGACAAAGTAGGAGCGGTGGAAGTGGGTCATTACGCGGATGTAATTGCGGTAACGGCAGATCCCCTCAGCGACGTGAAAGTACTCGAAAATGTGACGTTTGTGATGAAGGGTGGCAAAGTAGTGAAGCAGTAGGCGAGAAAGGTGACCCCTTCAGAAGAGACTTTCTAAGTGCAAACTGCCGAGGGGCCGGTTGTGGACGGCAACCTGCGAAGCGGAATTCTACTCGAAGGAAGTGTATGTCTACGGTGAGCCATTGAAGCGACGGGTAGTGATCACAGGAATGGGTTCGGTCAGTCCGAACGGGGTTGGTAACACTGCCTTTGCGGATGCCGCTTTGGCCGGCCGGAGCGGCATTCGACGCGTGTCGCGTTTCGATCCTAGCGAGATTCCGGTTCAGATTGCCGGCGAAGTACGCGATTTCGACGAGCTCTCGTGGATCGATAAACGTGATAGGAAACATGCGGGACGGGTTGTGCCATTAGCGATCGCGGCCGCGGATGAAGCACTGAAGGACGCTGGCATCGATACCACTGCACTGTCCGTCGCTGAACGTCAACGCTTTGGAATGCTGTTTGGATCGGGCGGCGGCGCACAGGAGTTCACCGAAGAACAGTATCGCCTTTTCTTCCACCAGCAATTCAAGCAAATGAGCCTCTTCTGCATACCTGCAGGAGTGCTGGGAACTTTGTCGTCCGACGTGTGCATACGGTTTGATTTACGCGGTCCGAGTCATGTGGTGACGACGGGATGTACGTCGTCGACCGATGCCATGGGATATGCAGTGCGCCAAATCCAAGGTGGACGCGCAGACTGGGTTCTTACGGGCGGCGCGGATGCACCCATTTCGCTCGGGATCATGAAAGGTTTTGTGCTGATGAAGATTCTCACCGACTCATGGAATGAACACCCTGAAAAGGGTTCTCGTCCATTTTCGGTAGATCGAGATGGATTTGTACTGGCGGAAGGCGCTTGGATGTTCGTGCTTGAGGAATACGAGCATGCTAAAGCTCGCGGAGCAAAAATACTGGCGGAAGTGTGCGGATACGGATCGACCTGTGAAGCATTCCATCGAGTGCGCTTACAGGAGTGCGGAGAAGAACCGGCTCGTGCGATCGAACTGGCGATGAAGGCCGCCGGAATCGGTCCTGGCAATGTGCAGTACGTGAATTTGCATGGAACATCCACTCAGCTGAATGACCGAATTGAAACACGAGCATTGAAGCTGGCGTTGGGTGACGAACGTGCGCGACAAGTGCCAATGTCGGCGTTGAAATCCCAAATAGGCCACCCTCAGGGCGCGTGCGGAGCTGCGGGCGTGGCGGCTACATTGATTGCTATGCGAAGTGGAAAAATACCGCCCACGCTCAACCTGGAAAATCCCGATCCAGACTGCGATTTGGACTACGTGCCATTAGCGGGCCGCACCGTTGAAATCGAGCACGCCATTTGCAACTGCATCGCATTTGGCTCGAAGAATTCAGCGCTTGTATTGCGTAGAGTCGCCTAGACCAGAATATTGCGCAGCCTGCAAGACGCACGGTTCGATAACTTTCCACGCGGCAGAGTGCGGGTCGATCAAGTCGAAGTGGTCAGCGGATTCAACCTCAAGCAACTGAACATTTTCCTTTTTCTTCTTCTTAGTCTCCACGTACGCCCGGCTGAAATCCGGTGGTACTACATCGTCCTTGGTGCCGTGGAGAATCCACTGCTGGATTGTTGCGGGGACTTGCAGCCGCATAGGGTCGGCTTCAGCGTAGTGGTCCATCGCGTCCGATGGCTTACCGCCAAGAAATTCCACTACTGCGTCATTGCTTAGGTGAAGTTTGAACGCGCGCTGTAAATCAAGGATACCGGCCATTGAAACAACGCTCTGAATGGAAGCCTCATGGGCCGCGAGTGCTACGGCAAGCTGACCGCCTGCAGAGTGCCCCATCACCACGATGTGCTTCGTGTCAAAATCGTATCGAACAGCGTTTTGTTCGAGGAAACGAAGCGCGCTGCGGATGTCAGCGAAGGTGCCGGGCCAACCTCCGCCGTCATTACCAACACGACGATATTCCAGATTGGCCGTAGTTACGTTCTTGGCGGTGAGAGCAGCACAGAGGTGTCCCGCATGTGCAAGATCGTACTTCGAGCGCCAGTATCCGCCGTGAATATTGATAAAGAGCGGATGCAGACCCTTGTCCTTGGGTAGGCGCAGGTCTGCAAAATGATGGGGATCCGGTCCATATTGAATTCGGACGTCCGCTGGTGGCGGAGGAACGGTAAGGACGTCTTCGGACATACGGGCGTTTGAAAAACAAATGACTGATGGCAGTGCATCAAGACGAACATTGCCCAGGCAGATGGCTGCGATGCAACGCGCCTGGGCTACGGACCCCAATTCTACTGCTCTTTTAGTTTGAGCTTGGACTTGTTTTCTTCAAGAAACACTTTCAACTCATCGGCGGCAGCCAGGAGTCGATTCCATTGTTCGTAATAGAGGGTCACGGGAAACCGACCAAGTCCATAGACGCTGACGCCGCCTTTTTCGCTGACGCGGAATTCCATCGCGCCACTTCGTTTCTTGGTTTCGACTTGGTTTTCGAGCTGAGAAAGACGGGCTTTGAGTTCTTCGTAAGTTGGTTCTGACATGATGAGGCCTCTAGGAGGGGAGTGTAAATTTCCTCTCTATCATAGGGCGAATAGCGGCGGGCGTCGAGCGACCAGTTTGTCACTCATTTTGCCGAGGGCGGAAAGTTTTCAAACATTTTGGTGGTGAGTTTGTCGAGCTGATCGAGGCGCTTGTCCATTTTTTCCTTTACCGTACCCTCAGCAGTGGCCGTCCAGATCAACCGATGTTTCGCTTTATCGAAGACGTGGAATGAAAGTGAGCCTTTCCGGATATATCGTGCGGTAGTCGCAAAAGAGGCCCCACTGTACCAAACACTCCAGTTGTTGAGCGGAACACCTCCAACTGAGGCAAATAAGGGGTCGTCAAGTCCACTCACGCTGAAATCCGTGTTTCCAATGGCATAGTAGGTAATGAAAACGTCCGCTTGCTCCGGAGGAACTTTGGTCAGGCCCTGGCGCTTCAGATCCTGATCGACTGAGGTTTGGATGTAAGCATCCATCGCTGGCCCGGAGACTGGCCGGCCTTTCACCCATGTGTAGGTTTTGACCTTGCTGAAGTCTTCATCCTTGTCGTATTCGATCTTAACCTTTTGGGCAAACGAAGGGATCGCAGCAAGGCACAAGAGCAAAACTGAGCGGAAACGCATGGTGATGTATTCTAACCGACTCCGGTTATTTCAGAAGTACCGACCGATTTTGAAATAGAACTTGCTGTGTCCCGTGTCTCCGACCGCACCGCCAAACACCACGGGGCCCAGGAAAGTCTGAATAAGAATTCCGGCGTTGATATCCATAGGCAGGTTCGAAGCGTACGAACCGAAATATGCTTTGCCAATCTCGTAATTCGTAACCAGATACAAATTTCTGCCGAGCAGCGGCGTGAGTTCACGCAGGCGACGAATGTATCCGGCTTGGAACAGGAAGTACTGATTCGTGAGGAACGTATTCGTCCCGTAGGCAGATAGGCGCAACGGTCCACCCAGAGAAAAAGGCGGCACGCCGACGTCCTGATAGCTGAAGGTTGTTCCACCAGATGCTGTAAGAAAAATTGACGATGGCGGGTTCAGGCGATGAAAGAACGAGGTTTGCAATTCGGCAACCGGAAATCCTCCAGAGGCCAGGGGGTTAGCATCGAAGTATCTGAAAGAAGACTCAACCCGATAACCTTGTCGAGGAACAGAGCGGTCATCGGTTCGATCAATGAGATAACGCAGTTGAGTAAAGCCCTGGCGTCCGCCAACGTTCGGAAACTCAACCGCACCAATATTGCGGGTTAGCTTAAAGTCTTCCAACTGGTAGCCAATTCGAAATTCGGAATCACGATTAATCGCGATTCCAACATCCACGCCTCCTCCGAGATTGCGTTCGCGATAGGAAGCGACCCGCTGGTCGCCGTCGTAGAGATCGAAAGGCGTGGTATTTGCAAAGAGTCTAGGCGCAACAAAGAAATGTCCTGGTCGGTCAAGCGGTCGATAATATTCCGAAGCAATGCCGTAGTCCGATCCGACGATGACATCGTTACGCCATTCAGCACCAAAAGCGCCTAGATCGAAGAAGGTCAGCCGTGCGCCAACGCTAAAACGCACATTGTTGTAATCGGAGCCATCCAACAAGACCAGTGGTTTGACAATCGGAGAGCCGTATTCTTTTTGATCAGCCCGTATCAGTAACCCAGGCTTCCCGTCTTTGTGTATCAACTGGTATCCGGCGCGAGAGAAACGACCCAAACCCGTGATCTCTGTTAGCTGGGCATCGATTCGATCAAAATCCAGTGGTTGCCCGATATCGTCCGCCAACATTTTTTCGAGCGCTTCGGTGATGTTCGAATCAGCACCGGTCACCTGGATGAACTCTGGTACTGGAGGGCGAGCTGCTCGGCGTGTCTTCTCTTGCGTATACGCGGCCCACTCTACGTCGCTAAGCGCAAACCGAGACAGAACACTGTTTCGCTCCTCACTGCCTTCGAATCCAAGGCTAATGATCTTTTCCGCAGCCTGGTAGTCGGTGCTCGTATAGTTCTGGCTGTGCACCTGGATGACCAGATCCGCGCGACGCATGCTTTCAAGTTCGTTCACGGAGATGCCCACACTGATGGAACGCTGCAGAACTGCAAACGCAGACAAGGAAGCATCGGGGTCAAGGGGTTTGGTTTGAAGATTTACCGCAATGACCACGTCAGCGCCCATGCGGCGTGCCACGTCAACGGGAAGGTTTTCCAGAAGACCCCCATCAACCAAAATCTGCCCGTTACGTCGCACCGGACTGAAAATGGCGGGCAACGACATCGTTGCACGTAACGCCTCAGACAGTGAGCCTTGGTCAAACACGACGGCTTTGCCGCTAACGAGATCGGTCGCGACGCACCGGAACGGAGTGGGCAGGTCATTGAAGCTCCGCAGCTCGGTATACGGGTACGCTATGCGATCGAGAATCAGTCCTACTTCATGGCCGGAATTGAATCCGCTGGGCAATACAGCAGAGCGGTCTTTGAAGCCAAATTCCAACGAGGCTGGGTAGGCTCGCGCATCTTCCTTTCGGCGAAATACAAGATCTCGATACGGGATGTCATTGTTCAGAGCGGAATACCAATTAATTTTCTGAAGGAACGCATAAATCTCGTCCGATGATCGGCCGGTGGCATATAGCCCGCCCACCAAGCCCCCCATGCTGGTCCCTGATACGTAATCGATGGGGATGTGGTGCTCCTCAAACCAGCGCAAGACACCCACATGCGCCAATCCAAGCGCACCTCCGCCTTCCAGCACCAAGCCGATCCGCGGTCTACTCTTCCCTGTCGGCTGGGCCTCAGACACTTGCACCGCAGGCGGCGCCGATGGATTCGCAGTTGGGGTTGTGTCTTGTGCATCAGCGAATAAGGAACTAGCGAGAATCAGAACGGTCATTAAGGAGAATTTCATGATTCATCCCAACGATTTCGACGAGGTTGAGCCAGGTTGATGGTCGACGGCGCGCGCCGTTATGCAACAAAGGCCGAGCAGCGAGGCTGTCGGCCTTTCAGGTAAATAGACATGAAAACCTCACGAGTTACAAGCTAGGGAAGGTCATCGGTTACCCTTCCTGACACCCGCGGGTTGCGCCGCGGTCTCAGACTCTGGGAAACAGGGTATCGGCGTCCCCCGCCTTTCTAGTCGTGACCTGCGGTTTGGGAAAGCACGAATCTGGAACCAAACAGGGATTTCCCTCGGCTCGAAAGCATTGGAATTTCCCGGACGATCATCCTTAGTTGAAACTCAGAAGCCTAACCTGCACTACTTGGTGTGTTTCGGAGAGACCTTATCAAGTAAATTGATCAATTTGCGGCCTGATGGCGGTGTAGGAACGGCGCCGTCTCGCACGATTTCGCGAGCGCTGATTTCTTTTCCATACAGGCTTTTATTAGCGCCGTCATCGGATCGAATCGTTGAGCCGGCCAAAGACACTCCCGCAAACAAACCCTGTGATCGGGAATAGGACAGGATTTCTGCTTGCATCACAACATCTGTTGATGCCTCGGCGCTTCGACCCTTCGGTCCTGCCGCGGCGGAAGCGTCGGCTCCAAGCTTCACTTTGCTTGACATGATTGACTTGGCGCCGCCTTCGTTCATGATGAGCAAAACGAAATCGGTTGACTGGGCGCCAATCTGAAACCCAAAACTACCACCTTCGAGCGCGAACATCGCAGGCGCGCTCCACGGTCCATTCAATTCTTTGCCGGAGCGGCAAGTAATCACCCCACGGCCATAGCTTCCGCCGATCACGAAAGCAGCCTTCTTTACGGACGGGTAGACCACTACGCAAACTGCCTTGTTCAGTAGATCTTTTGGAATTCCTTCAGGCATGCCGAGAATCGCTTTGAGGACGGAATAAGCTTCTCCAAGCCGTTCCTGCTCCTTCTTTTGGGCAAACAGCGGCGAAGTGCACACTACGATTACGACAAAAGCGACGCATTTTCGGAACATCTACTACCTCCAATGGTTGATCGATTGAAACGCATGATCGCCGACGACGCCTTACATTTCTGCAGCGGTCCTAGCGGACGCAAATCTTACGCTTTTTGAACAGTGGACGACAACTAGCGGCCACATTTGTGGCGATTGTTTTCTGGCGAAAATATGCTCATTAGCGCTCGCGAATACGGCCCGAACGAGAAGCCACACCCAGCGTTTCAACCAAGTGTCTCTTGCAACCCGAAGAAGATCCGCCCAGATCGAAAAAATATCCTGCTCGATTACTTTGTGGCGGCTTTGGTGATGTCGGACAACAAATCCGGGTGATTCGCGACTTGCTCCAGATGCGGGTATCTCAATCCTTCAAGATACGGCACGGCGTATGTCTTTACGGTTTGTGCGTTTTCGATGAGCAGGTGAATGGGTTGCTGACTTTGCACAGCCGCGCGAATAGCGTCGAGGATCACATTTTTGGACCAGCGGCGTTCGTTGACGGCGAGAATCTTCATTCGCGGCGCAATCCCCGCCTTCGCTGCTGGTGAATCAGGAATAACGTCTTCGACGTCTCCGTTCTTGCTCAACGCCACCCCCAGGGAATATGACAACTCTAGCCCGCTGCCGGCTCCCTCGGATGCTGCTAGAAGAGCATTAGGTTTGTCGTTGTAGACAAGCTTCCAACCACCCTGCTCGATACCCGCGATCGGAGCATGCATGCTGGCGTTCTTGGTGCGTTCGCGTAGGAGTTTTGCCCAGTCATACGTAGACACTTCATTGAGAGTACGCACAACGTCATCGAACGTGTACGGCGAAACGCTTGGCGGACCGCTCGCTCCACCGTGGAAGCTGCGGCAGAAATCGTCGAGAGACTTCTGGCCTTTGGTCTGCTGGCGGATCAGTGTATCGACTTCAAGCCAGATCAACTCGCCTTCTGGATAGTAATCAAGGCTTCGGCGCCAGCTCTCCCAGTGTGGACCTTGTAACCGCAAAATTTGGACTGAACGTCCGGTGTCCTCAAGTGGGCGCCACGTACGTCCGCGCCGGTAATCGAGCGCGGCAGCGGTCGCGGCCAGCGCTTCACGATATTGCTCGGGAGCGAACAACCCACTGCGAGCCGCCAGCACGTTACCGAGATATTCCGTCATGCCTTCGTAAACCCACAACAGATCGCCCCGCATCGGTTCCTGATAATTCCGTGTGGCTAGCCCGGCAGGTCGCCGGTATTTTCCATTCCATGAATGAACATATTCGTGCGGAAGCAATCCGGCCTCGAGCAGGTGAAGGTCTGGATCGCTGAACATCCGTTCTCCCACGCTGTTGTCGCTGGATTCGTGATGCTCAACGCCGTGGTGTCCGGCAACATCCGTAAGAGTGAGCAGGAAGTGATATTGGCGAAAGTGATGTGAGCCAAAAAGAGCAGCGGCCTCGTCAACCAGCTTCCGGTAGGCTGACAGATCGCTGTCTGGAACATCGATTGCTGCCTCGCTTTCGCCGACTAGGTCCAGGAAATGTAACGGACCTTTTCCAGGCTCCTTAAGCAAAATTTCGCGGAAATGCTGTCCTGCAATCAGCGGCGAATCTACAAGCGTTGTGAGAGAGACTGGTTGAAACACAATCGTGTCACCACCGGGGCGCGTCGGTGGTAACGATGTGGAATATTTCCAATTGGGCGGCAAACGAACGGAAGCTGTCACCCGAACGTCGTCCGAGGCAGCGGCCGCCGGGTACAGCACGACCTGATTCCAATTTAGATCGAGCAGGGTGCTGGAGGCAGACGGCCCGGAAGCCCCGGCGCTACCATCGATCGTAATGGTGTCAGAGAATACAGTGATTTCAGAAACGCCGGGCGGCACGTCGACATGAAACGCGTACATGTCAATATCGTCGCGCTGCCATAGGACGGGTTTGCCTGACGCTTCCATTCGTAGACCGGTGAAATTTGCGATTGGCCCGCTCGGGCGATGATTGCCTGGAATCCATTTTGGATAGACAAGCGTGAAAGCGCCAGGCTTCACCGGAATCGTCATCTTCGAGTGGAAGATATTTCGTGGCGCTTCGGTGAGGTCCACGAACAACTGCATGGACTGGGCTCGGCCGGACCCAGATAGAAGAACGAGTAAAGAAACCAGACTTATAAGACGGGCCACGGCACGCTCCTCGGATCAGATGCGAAGCGTGAGAGTAGCGGACAAAGGCCATTCACTGCAATGACCATTGGAAAACGCTTTAGGCTTTTTGTAGTTTTCCGCGATAGCGCCAGAGAACTCCTGCGAGCCCGGTCGTCAATAGAGCAATTGTGCTCGGCTCGGGAATAGCGGGCGGTGGCGGTTTCGGGCGGCACTTCTTCTCATCCTGCTCGTCGAGGTGTTTGAGTTCACATGCGCTGATGGGCGGGCCAATTGGAAATAAGATTCCGCCAGGAAGAGGTGCTAGTGGTGGTGGTCCTTCCGCAATTAGCGAAGGACCCTCTTCTCCCCGCAATGAGGATTCGAAATTTACTGGGATCGGACCGCGGACGGACGAACCATCCGCCAGCAACGGTTGTTCAAATTTTGCAGGGTCTGGCTCTTCGGTCGATATCGCGGGCTGCGCCATCTCTTCGACGCGATTACCACAACGGGTGCGGGCCATGATCTTGCCGTCGCTAATAAGTTTCTCTCCCCGTGGTATCCACACGCGCTTTTTGGTCCAGAAAACTTGGTCGCCAATTCGATAAGACAAGTAGGCCATGTGCCCCTTGTTCAGGCTGATGAGTTGAGCGCGGTCCCAATTAAACTGCGCAAAGTGCCGGGCAACCACGCGGTCTTCGGCGGCAGCAAGACGAAGGTCGGCCGGATCTTGTACACCACCTGGAACGACAGAATACGGGTAGTAGAGACGGCTTTTCGGCACCCAACGGCGTTTGCCCCGGGGCTGACCTGCCGCAAGAGCAAGCTTTTCACGGGCATTTCCATTTTGCCAACCGTTAGCTGAGGCGCGGGACGGGCGAGAGAGAGAGACAAGATACTCGGGAAGATAGCGCCAAGCGAACAGCGCCGCGGCGCTGAAAACAAGAGATAAGAAGGCAATGCGTCGCAGCGCCCGGCGCTTGCGATGGCGGCTCCGCCTTCCTAGACGAACACGACGTCCAGACGGGTCGTTCACCCTTACTGTTCCTCCACCACTGGGAGCTGCCTGGGGAAGCAGCAGAGCTATTACCTAAAGTATCGGCACGTCGAGTGCCACAAATGGCTCTGCGATATGCCAACAATTTGCTTTGGAAACGATGGCACATCCTAACAGACTGTGCATGGGGTTGCACAAAAAGTGTGGCATTCTTCGCGGAGAGGTTCCAAGTTTGGCACTTTCGGGGGGGCTAATGAAGAGTCGCGTACTCAAGTTTCGCTTGCTGCAACGCTGGTACATCGCCGTCAGCATCCTTCCATAGGGAGAAAAATTCCTCGTACGCACGCTGGGCTTTGGAACGTTCGTCCGCGATTGCGAAGGCGCGACCTAAGCCAAGTTGTGCTAAGGCGTAATACGGGGAGAGCGCGTCAACCCCACGATGGTCAATGATTTTCTTGAACTCCTGCGCCGCTTCGTTGCCCTGTCTCAATTTCAAGTATGTGGCGCCTCGCAAATAAATCGTGCGAAACGGTACGGTTTCCCACGCCATTCCCAGCTCGTATCTCAATGCGGGCCCCAGAGTTTCAATAGCTTCTCCGGGCGCGCCTCGCTGCAATTGAATCCTTGCTCGCACAGTTGGAAGCCAGATGTTTCTCAGCAACGTATCGTCTGGATATTTCTTCGCGAGCTTTTCGACGATCGCTTTCGCGCGTGCCTCATCTCCAGTCGCGACCAGCACGTCTGCGGCAAGCGATTGAACATTGAGGCCCTCGTCCTTCGCTGCAGAACGCATCGCCAAAGCATGCGCCTCGGCGAGAAACCCGAACTCGGCGAGCCTCGAGGCCTCGATGGCTTCCGAGAGCGCTGCAATTTGCGTTAACTTTTGTCGGCCCGCTAGTTCGCGTGCCCGTTGCGCAAGAAGTGATGACTCACTTCGCTTACCAGAAAGGGATGCATGTTCGGACACTAACAAGAGCTGAAATAGCTCCTCCGGCTGTCCCCTTCCCCATGCGATTTGGGCCTCCATGACAGCCGGATTGTTTTGAATGGCTGCGACCGTGTAGAGAATGTTATGGGCGACGACATCGCCCATGCCATTTGAGATCTGCCGATCGCTGACAGCCTTCCCTTCCTCAAACCTGTTAAGCGCCAAGTAAACACTCGCCAGTGACGTGTATGGCAGCGGATCATGAAGCTGAAGCTCAAGCGCACGCACTCCTTGGGGCAACGCATCGTCATGCGCACCGACCGCGCCGTATATGCTGCAAAGGTTGTTGTAAGGAATCCAGTCGCGCGGATAGATCTTCTCCCATAGCAAATACTGCTCGATCGATTTGTCGAGATCTCCCATATTTGTGTAATAGTGCGCGGAGATGTAAAGACGCTCGCGCTCGCTAACGCGTTCGCGCAACTCGAATGCTTTTTGCGCATTCACAGGCGCCAGGGCACTCTCTCCTAGATTTCCGTAAACCGCGGCAAGCGTCGCGTAAGCCATTGCGAAGTTCGGATCGAGTTCCACAGCGCGTTTGTAAAATGGGATGGAATCGATGTCCGAGCCACGTGCGCGCTGCGTATTTCCAACGCTGAATGCTTTCAGGGCCTCGAGCGATGAGGTGGTGGCCTCTTCAATTGGAGTGTCGTATTTCTCTACTGAAGCGAGCGATTCTCCGAGTCGGCGGCGAAGTTTTGTCGCGGCCGCTCCGACGACCTTGAGCACGGCTTCTTTAGTTTCGGCCTGCACCTGTTCGCGAGCAAGCGACCGGCCGGTGTGACAACTAGTCGCATCCAGCGCGATTACGTATTGATTTCCTATTGACGCTATGGAACCCGTCAAAATCGCTTCGGTTCCTTGTCGCGCGCACACCTCGCGGCCAAGAGTTGCAGTGATGCGTTCGTCAGGCTGGCGGCCCATGTAGCGTAGTGTTTGCTGCACTTGTTCTTCTGGAACAATATTTAGAAAAGGAGACTCTTCAAGTTTCACCGCAAGTGCTTGCTTCAGAGCGCCGTCAAACACGCCCTCACCGGTGGTGTTAACGAAATCCGTCAAAAGAATGGAATCTCGCTCGCCAAGCGCTCGCGCCTGCCGACCTGTGGTCACGAGGACTCCCGCGCCAACCGCGAGGATCGCGGCGATGGGTGTGAGTAGCTTCCAGCGGCGCACAATCCATGCTGTTTGTGCTTTCTTCGAATGGGCTGGGGCAGCAACTGGGACAACAGCGACACCTTGTGCCGGAGTGTCGCGTTTCAAACGCTTCATGTCAGCACGGAGTTCCGCTGCGCTTTGATAGCGTACTTCTCTGTCTTTCTCGAGGGCCTTCATGATCAGATCGGCCAATTTCGGAGAAAACCGCGGATTCAACTCCAAGGGCGATGGAGGCGTGCGGTTCAAAATGGCATCGTGCACAATCGCGGTTGTTCGCCCCGCAAAGACTTGGCGGCCGGTTGCCATTTCATAGAGGACCGCACCGAAGGAAAAGAGATCACTTCGCGAGTCGAGACTCTTGCCGCGCGCTTGTTCGGGGGACATGTAAGCGACCGTGCCCATCGCTACGCCAGGATGCGTGAGTCGATCAGCGAGTTCATCCTGCGTCGGATCGGACGATAGCCGCAAACGCAACGGAGCCTTTTTGGCGAGTCCAAAGTCCAGCAATTTCGTCTGTCCGCGATCTGTTACGAAGATGTTCGAAGGCTTGATGTCGCGATGAATGATCCCTTGCTGGTGAGCCGCATCCAATGCATCGGCAATCTGAATGCCAAGATCCAACACTTGTTCCAGGGGCAACGGACCTCGACGCGTCAAGTCGATCAGAGGCCTGCCGCCGAGTAACTCCATCGCCATATACAAATGGCCTTCCCATTCATCCACACCGTACACGGTACAAATATTTGGATGGTTGAGAGCCGAAGCGGCGCGCGCCTCGCGCTCAAAGCGCGCTCGAGCCTCCGGATCACGTGCCATGTCGTCCGGCAAAAACTTTAAGGCGACGTTCCGACCTAATTTGATGTCTTCAGCGCGGTAGATGACACCCATACCGCCCTGTCCGATTTCTTCGCGCACACGGTAGCTTCCGACGTCACGGCCAACCCACGAGAACTCCCCAGTCGTAGCATCGTTCACCACACTACCGACGGGCCTCTCGAGAAATTCTGAAGCCGACTGGTGTGACTTGAGCAGAGACGCTACTTCGCGATGCAAATCTGAATCGCCGGGATAGTTCTTGGAAAGGTATTGTTCTCGTTCGTTTTCCGAAAGTGACAGCGCTGCCTCAAAGACTTTCTTGATCCGTGACCACTCTTCAGGCCTCACTCGCCGGGCTCCCGCTAATCTCCCGATAGAGCCAGGCTTTCGCCATCGCCCAGTCACGTTTGACCGTTGCAGGCGAAATGCTGAGTGCATCGGCGGTGTCTTCAATCGAAAGGCCAGAGAAAAATCGGAGCTCCACGATACGGCACTGCTGCGGATCGATCTGCTCCAGCTTTGTTAGACTGGTATCCAGAGCGATCAAGTCCACGTTTTGCATTTCGATGGCGGCCACTTCCTCGGCGATGGCGAGCTTCGTCACGCCTGCTCCGCGCTTCACCGCGCCTCGACTTCGCGCATGATCGACAAGAATGCGCCGCATGAGCTGCGCGGCCACTCCAAAGAACTGACTGCGATTGTGCCAATTGGCTTGGCGCTGATCGATCAGCCGAACATAAACTTCGTGTACAAGCGCGCTGCTTTGAAGTGTGTGATCGGGTCTCTCACGCCTGAGATATCGCCGGGCCTGCCGACGTAATTCGTCGTAGACGAGCGGAATCAGGCTCTCCAGCGATTGCTGGTCCCCCTTACCCCAACTCACCAGAAGTTGCGTTACCTCATTAGCAGAATTAACCGGAGATTCGGTCACAGGGTCTCGAAGTCATTCCAAATGTCGTTAAGTGCCTGTGACGATAGCTGGCAGGTATTCGGATGTCAATAACACGACCGTGGTGTTAGGCACGCCGAGCAGATCGCTCAAAATTTGGCCGTCTCGCTGACACGCGATGGTACTTGCACTCTTCTCCATGCTCGAAACAAACAGTACCGCGCGACCAGCGGTCACATCGCTGCGAGCTTCGCCGAGCCGTCTCGGTATAATTCTCTCCGCGCAAAACCTTTGTTCATGTTTACGCAATCGGCGCGTTCCGAGGAGGCTTGTTGAATTCAATCCGCTGGCAGGTTTCGTGTTTCCTGGTTTTCGTTCTCATCCAATCCTCGTGGTCGCAATCTCCCAGCCCTTCCGCCAACGGAGACCGGTTGTACGGTTACACCACGGCTTCTTCAAAAACTCAGCGAGATTGGGAAAAGAAATTTCAAGACGGCATTTCACGCGACAACTTGCGCGAAAGCATGCGCCGACTCACCGCGAGGCCACACCATGTCGGATCTTCTTACGACAAGGACAATGCCGAATGGATTCTCGCCCGGTTTAAAGAATGGGGTTTCGACGCGCGCATCGAGACGTTCCAGGTACTGTTCCCTACTCCGAAAGAACGCCTAGTCGAAATGTTGGAGCCCACTCAGTTTCGAGCGAAGTTGCAAGAACCCATCCTCGCGATCGACCCAACCTCGAACCAGACAACGGAACAGCTGTCCACATATAACGCTTATTCCGCCGACGGAGACGTGACCGCTCCGCTCGTGTATGTCAACTATGGACGTCGCGAAGACTACGAGGATCTCGATCGACTTGGCATCTCAGTAAAAGGAACAATCGTAATCGCACGGTATGGCAAGGCTTGGCGCGGGATCAAGCCGAAAGTCGCAGGCGAGCGAGGTGCGGTCGGCTGCATCATCTATTCCGATCCTGAGGACGACGGCTACTACAACGGGGACGACTATCCAACAGGTGGATACCGCCCTAAAGAAGGAGTCCAACGTGGGAGCGTGATGGACACCGATCATCCCGGAGACCCGCTTACTCCTGGAATCGGTGCGACCGCCGACGCGAAGCGATTGACGATTCCGGAAGCCAAGACCATCACGAAGATTCCCGTCCTGCCTATTTCTTATGCGGACGCGCTTCCCTTGCTCTCTGCGCTGAAAGGACCGGTTGTACCTGAGGCCTGGCGCGGTTCGTTGCCCATTACCTATCATGTTGGTCCCGGACCAACTAGAGTACATCTCAAGGTTACGTCGAATTGGGATACAAAGCCGGTGTACGATGTCATCGCAACGATGCGCGGGTCTGAACTACCGGATCAATGGGTTTTGCGCGGTAATCATCACGATGCCTGGGTGAACGGTGCAGAAGATCCGATTTCTGGAATGGTAACCGTGCTCGAAGAGGCACGCATGTTAAGTGAGCTGCGCAAGCAAGGTTGGGCGCCGAAGCGCACCATCATTTATTGCGCTTGGGATGGAGAAGAGCCGGGATTGCTGGGATCGACGGAATGGGTCGAAACCCATCGGGAAGATCTGCAAAAGCACGGTGTCGCATACGTGAACTCGGATGGAAATGATCGTGGCTTCTTCGACGCTGGGGGATCCCACGATCTTGAGCGGCTCATCAACGACATCGCGCGAGGCATTCCTGACCCTGAAAAGGACATGTCGATCTGGCAGCGCACCCGTTTGAATGACATTTCAAAAGCAAAATCGCAGGAAGACAAAGACAAGATTAGAAAACGAGCCGATCTGCGGATTGGCACCCTCGGGGATGGGTCGGACTACACGCCGTTTTTGGATTTCGTTGGCGTATCCGCACTTGATATTTCCTTTGGTGGCGAAGCCGATGCTGACGCGTACCACTCCATCTACGACGATTTCTACTGGTACACGCACTTTGTCGACCCTGAATTCGCGTATGGACGCGCGCTCGCCCAAACAGGCGGAACGACAGTCATGCGCCTCGCAAATGCCGATCTAATCCCTTACGAATACACCGGGGTTGCGGACAACATAGGAAAGTACGTAACCGATCTCGAAAAACTGCTCAAGGACAAGCAGGAAGAAATCACTGAGCGAAATCTGGAGCTATCCGAGGGACTCTTCACCGCTGTAGCCGACCCCCAGAAAAAGTCTGTTCCACCGCCGAAGGAGATTGTTCCCCCGTTTATGAACTTTGCTCCCCTGAAAAACGGAGTCGAGTCCATCAAGAAAAGCGCCGAGCGCTACCAGGCTGCGCTTGCCAAAGCTCAGGCAGATGGCTCGCCGGCTCTTCCTCAACCAGTGCTCGATTCCGTGAATGCGAGCCTCATGAAAATCCAGAGAACCTTTCTTACCGAACTCGGCCTTCCTCGGCGCCCGTGGTTCAAGCACGCAATCTATGCGCCCGGAGCATACACAGGCTATGGCGCCAAGCCACTCGCGGCCGTACGGGAATATATGGACGAGAAGAAATGGGAGGAAGCAGAAGCACAGGTGGCCCCGCTAGGAAAGGTGTTACAAAACGTGGCGGCTGCAATCGATAGCGCCTCAGAACAACTGGAGAAGGCCGCGGCCAGTCCTCGATAGGACGGGCCGCGCTCGGTCCTACTTCTTATCGTCTTTCTTCTCGTTCTTCTTATCTTTGTCGTCATCTTCGACGCGCAGATTGTTGGTGACCGAGAACACGCCCGGTACACCGTTCGCCTGCATGCCGGCGACGGTCTTATCCATTTCCCGCGAAACTACGCCTTCCAACGTAACATGCCCGTTATTCACGATGATGTGAATCGGTGGAACGGCCCGCAACTGATACTGGCTCAACACATCGTTTCCAAAAATCGCTCGGTACACAGCTCGACGGATGCGATCGTCGTTGTTCGAGGTAGGCAACACCTCGATGTTGTTCACAACTTTCTCAACGCCTTCAATTCGCTTGACCGCGTTCTCAGCGTCCGACTTAAGGACAGGGCGAGCCACCTGGCCCTGCAGCGTCACAGTTCCGTCGGGCGCAACCGAATAGGAGAGGTTATCGAAGACTCCATAAAACGGGAGCATGACTAGTTCGTGGCGAACTTCCTTCACAATTCGGTCTACACCCTTCGGGCTCAACGCTCCCGATTGCCGACTGTCCTGCGCTGCCTGCGGAGTTGCCGCGGCGGCTACAGAAAACAGCACCGCACAAGCTAGTGCTCTGACCCATACCATTCGATTCATAGTTGTTGATCCTCGTAGGCGCAAACAATCGCGCAAACTATCAGCGCCTCAGATTTCTTGCGCGCAACATTCTGACGCATAATGCCCAAGTAAAGTTGCTTTTTCTTCACTGCTCAACATCTTTCGAGGGTTCAATGACTGCACATCAATTCCCTTCTGATCGTGAAGCCACGGCCTTCCTCGCGAGGATGGCTTGCCAATTCAGAATCGCGTTCCATACCAAGCGATGATCGCCCCTATTCAGATCACGATGAAGAGGGTTGAAGTTGAATGCCACGACGTGACCCCGCCCCACAGGAATGTCGAGCAGGGCCGGCCGTCCAATGAGCCGGCTTTCCCCCCATGCCTGACCGCTCACAACGAACGGGGTACCGCCGTCCTTATCACCCCATTCCATGACAACGTTGGTCGCATCTTCCGGTCCGTCGAGGCAAGTGGTGCAATACGCCATGCGAAGCCAGCTGCGCGGCGTATCGTACAGCGGAAAATTTTGGCGAAAGACATACAGGTGCTCGGCATACCCGTATGCCAGCGGTGAATCAATTTGATCGATGGTTGCTCGCACGTGTGCTCCGGGGGTGCGCGTCGCCGCTTGCTGAGCCGCAGCAGCAGAGTCCGACCCACCGCCCTGACTGCTCCGCGGCACTCCTCCTGAGGATCGACGGACACCCCGTACGATGCCGGCCTCCAGCGGCAGCATTGAGCCACTACCCAGGGTGACCAGCAAGCCGCCTTCTTCCACATATTTCTGAATTTGTCCCAAACCTTCCCATCCGATCCCCCCGGTGATGTCGTCCGACTCCGCCGGCTTACCGAAACTCGGCGTCTGAGGCGTCGCTTTGTACGGCATTGGTCCCCACGCTTTAGGCAGACCCTGGATCTGTTCAGCTAGTTCTAGGTCTACGTGTCCGTACAGAAGTACATCGATTCGATCGCGCAATCCACCAGCACGTATGTCCTCGTCGCGGAGATAGGTATAAGGAACCTTTCGTTGATCAAGCGAGTAGCGTACCCACCCGATGGAATCTGTATCGGCCCATGGAACCCACAGGCCGATCCTTGGTGCCGGCGCATCATGCTGTGGGACATCGGGCGCGGCTGGAACACTTACAAATTCGAGGCCAAGGTCAGAAGCTACGCTGCGAACGGAATCTGCCAGTCCATCTTGAGCGGTCAGAATCCAGGATCCTGCCGGAAATTTTTTCCCGCCGGCGGAGAAGTTGCCTTCCGCAATCTTTACGCCAAATTTTGCCAACTGATAGCGCGCGGCAAGCAGACCCTCCTGACCGGTATCCCGCAAAAGAAACACAGGACCCGATCCCTCAACTGTCCCGTTCGGTCTAGGTTCCTCCGTGAGAGGAGAGAGCGCTACTGAACGGACGGCCACGTCAGCAGTGGTGCTCACATTGAGCCGGTAATGAGCCGGCAGTTCCCACGAAACATCATCATAAGGTTCACTACCGTCCTTCGGATAATGTTGCGGCGTCAGAAGGTCAATCGCGTAATTGCGATAAGGCTGATCGAGTCGCACAACGTATGTGCCAGCGGGATAATCTCCATCCTTCAGTTTGAGGGGAGAAGAAGCACGGGCGACTTCAATATGCTGGCCGATTAAGCGTCCTACCAGTTGTGCAACACGTTTAGGATCCCCCTGGTTCTCGGGGATCAAGAACGCGTACGGAGCCTCGTTCAGCCCCTTCTGCCACGAATCCCACCCTTTCTTGTAAAAATTGCGCAGCATGGCTTTCGCGTTCATCGCGCTCTGATCAAGCGCAGCCAGTGCGGCTGTCTCCTGGTAGTTCAAATTGTCACGAGCCGACCACGTGACTTCTCCGCTCGGCGGTGGAAGGGGACGATACCACTCCATTGTTGTGTCCGACGGCGGCACCAGGCGACGGAGCGTCTCCGCCGTACCGTTCCCCCAAGTCTCATACCCCCGCCCAATGCTGTTGTGGTTCATGGCGACTGAATCCAGATACAGATGCGCAAAAGCCTCGCCAAAATCCCACGTCGACACACCTGGCATTCCCATCGCAGTAAGCGTCTGGACCTCGTGGAAACTCAGCTCCAGAAATTCCGCGTATGTAATTGGATCGATGTTGGGGTTGTACGGGCCGGTGCCGTTCCAGGTCATCAGCATCGGGGAACCCTCATGCAGATCATGCACAACTGTCGGATGCCACTCATGAAACATGCGATGAACGGCTTTGGTCGTCTCGTGGGTCTGCTGGTGAGTATCGCGGTTGATATCAACGAAAGTGTATTTCGACCAATAAGGCGGCGACTGACGCGGCAGGGCCGCACGATCCGTCTTGCCCTTCAGATACCGATAGAACCATTCCACCATCTTGTCGCGGCCATCGGGATTCGAAACAGGGTTGATCAACACCACCAACTGTTCGCGGATCCGGCGAATCATGGGTTGTTCGGAAACCGCCAGCCGATAGGCCATTTCGAGCATCGCCTCGGCTGAACCCGTTTCATCCGCATGCAAAACAGCGTTGAAGTAGTAAATCGGCCGCGCAGTCTGAATCATACGTTCTGCGGCCGTTTGGTCCGTACGACGTGGGTCGGCCAGGGATGCGGTCGCGGCTTTAAGGCGATCCAGTTCACGGATCCCGGCCTCATCCGCAATCGCGAGCAGCAGGATCTCCCGTCCTTCTTCGCTGTGACCAATGGTGAATACTCGAACGCGCGGAGACTTCGCTGCCAAGGCCCGGCAGTATGCGTACGCCTTTGCAGTATCCGCCAACTCACCCGGTGCCCCTGCGATGCGTCCCAGAAATCGCTCGGGGGACGGAACGGTGGAAGACGCAGGCACATATGAAACCCACGGTGAAAGGAATCTCTTGTCCCCTGTAGCGGCCGCAATTGCTTCGGCCGATCCCGCTTCAGGAATGTCGGGTGAAACTGTTTGAGCCGAAATGAGTTCGGTGACACCAAGCAGAATCGACAACGTCAACACCAGGAACCTGACCACGCAGACCTCCGCCTGAGGATGGATCGCGCCGCAAGTTGATTTTCGGGCGAGTGGAGTGTAACGCAACCGGCAGTGAATGCGCGGAGCCACGTACTAGTGGGGGTCACTGACCCCACTTCTTGTATGCCCAGAAGCAACCGCCTCGGGGTGGCCACTCTTCGCTTTTGCACTGACCGTTCGTAATTTGAAAGCGTGCGGTTCTGCGGTCAGAATCAACTTGCCCGCCACTTCATCTACCGCTACACGCTTTCTCTCAGAGAGTCGTGTCGCGCTTCAACTTAAACCTGGCCGGATTGGACGTTGTATAAAGTATGTCCCGGGACAAAGCGACGATTCTCTACATCTACGATCGATTGAATCCCAAGAATGGCCGCAGGCTGTTGCTTCAACAACATGGCTATCAGGTTCTGGAAGCGACAAACAGCCTGGATGGGATTCACATGTTTACTTCCCAGACGGTCGACGCGGTCATCCTCGACTGCCACACACCGGGGACAAGCAGCGATGCGGTGGCTAGCCAGATAAAACACATTAATGCGAAGGTTCCGATTGTGTTGTTATCGACGCTCGAAGCACAAACAGACACAAAATTCGAGTCGACAGACTTGCACTTGTCGAAGTCACAGTCGCCGACATTCTTCGTGTCAGCATTGCAGCACCTTCTGGACGGCCCATCCGAACCGTTCTTCTCTCGCTGGCTGGAAAATTGGAGAATTCGCAATCAAGGGGCAAGTCAATGAAATTTCTCTCGTTCTTGTTTGGCCAGGGTTGCTCCCACCAGTTTTCGTGGCCACGAGTAGGCCAGGATGGCTGTCACTATCAGGTATGCTCCAAGTGCGGAGCCGCGTACGAATATGACTGGCAAACAATGACTCGAACGGCACACATATTGAAGGAACAACACACGACGCGGTTACACGGCTTGCAAACGCCCTCGTGAACTTCATCTGGAATATCTACAGCGACTAGGCAGCGGCCTCAACTTCAAGACGGAGTTGACAAGCCTGTCTCAAGTTCCAGACCGTGCCAACGGTGTCACCGCAAGCTAATCCACCAAGCTGCTGCAACTGAATGAGCCCTTGCTGCCCGCCTTTGCACGGCGAAATTCAGTTCGCCTTATCTCCTGTTGCCGGTTAACGATTACAGTGGGGTTTTCATCCGCTGATTTGAACGCCCATTTGATACAGTGATGCGGGCTGGCAGAAATATTGAGAAGGGGAGATCCTTTGAAGCGCACCGTTCTCTTGCTAATCGCCGTTGCCACCGTGGCTTTTGTTCTTGTCTCCACGGCCCCCGCGTTTAGACGTGCCGAGGAGGCGGCCGCCCCAACATTCGTTACTACGATTCCTTCTAGATACCGCGACTGGAGGTTGGTTTCCGTTGCGCACGAAGAAGGCAACCTCAATAGTTTGGGAGCCATTTTGGGGAATGATGTGGCCATCAATGCTTACCGCGAAGGCAAGCTCCCGTTCCCGGACGGCACAATCATTGCCGCTCTGCACTTCCGACACCTGCCGTCGGAGGCAAACAACAAAGTCTTTGGCCGCGACCAATCGTTTGTTCCCGGGCAAGCCACCAATGTTCAGTTTATGGTCAAGGACTCCACAAAATACGCTGCGACTGGCGGCTGGGGCTTCGGTCACTTCACCCCGGATGGCAAGACTGGCGACGATGCACTTATGAAAACCTGTTTCCCCTGCCACGCACAGACCAAGCAGAGCGACCTGGTCTTCACACACTACGCACAGCAAAAACAGTAAAAACGGAAGGTTACAAGTGCTTAAAGAATTTGGTGGAGCTAGTCGGGCTCGAACCGACGACCTCCTCGTTGCGAACGAGGCGCTCTCCCAGGCTGAGCTATAGCCCCACTAGTTTGAGTGGACTCGTCGATTTTATCAGCGATGTTGCACGCAGTC